>Ga0208694_1000021_pt1 | contig 206438 bp, 192 predicted proteins | sample AD_UKC078_MetaG_FD_184442 | JGI IMG/M metagenome (GOLD analysis project Ga0208694, IMG submission 184442) | Active sludge microbial communities of municipal wastewater-treating anaerobic digesters from USA - AD_UKC078_MetaG (SPAdes) (version 2) | ecosystem: Engineered > Bioreactor > Anaerobic...
TCACCTTTTTTGCTCATCTTGATTGTGAAGGCAATGCCATAGAGCATCCCGATAGACTGCTTATACTCTCCATCTTCAGCATTCGGATCACCGTGTCCGCGAACCGCTATATAATTCATGCTTGGAACCGTCACAATGGACGGTTTATTCTTTGGCATGTAGAATTCCTTATACTCCTTTTTGTAATCAAAAGCCATAACGCTTCCTCCTATCTTTCCTTGACATCTATCTCACAGCCACAACTCCCTGACATCTAACTCGGCAACTCAACTCTCACACTTTTTGACCTGATTTGCCCTTCGATAAGTTACCGAGAAGCATTTGGTCTGCCCGATGTTAAATTCCTCCGATTGTCCGAAAACCGCAGTATACTTAAGCTTTCGCGACTATTTGCCTTCCACCCTTGACATCAAGACTACCGTCTCAACATGCACAATCAACCCAAACATATCATCTCTCCCGTCAATCAAAAGATCAGTGGTGAATATTTTGTATAAATCGAGCTATCCGCTCATTGTTGTTTTTTACGGTAGTGAAAAATTCTTCATTGGAGGTGTCCGATACGACCGATCCGTATTCAAGGAACAGCACTCTGTTTGCGATGCGGCGGGCAAAAGGAATTTCATGGGTGACAATCAGCATGACTACGCCGTCTTTTGCAAGTTTTTCGATGATCTTCAAGACCTCGGTACTCATCTCGGGATCCAAGGCTGAAGTAATTTCATCAAGCAACAGAGCCTTTGGATTCATCATCATCGCTCTTGCGATGGCGATTCGTTGTTGTTCTCCTCCGGACAGCTCATTATGCTTGGAATGCAATTTGTCCATCAATCCGACTTTATTCAGCAATTCCTTCGCCTGTTCGATCGCCTTATTCCGCGGTCGCCCAAGAATCTTGATCGGACTGATGACTAAATTCTCCAATACATCAAGATGAGGGAACAGAATCGTCTGTTGAAAAACCATTCCACATTTGATCCGGATGTCCTTTAAATTCTTTTTTTCCCGAACCGACAACCCATCTACAAGAATGTCGCCGCTGTCGATGGTTTCCAAACCGTTGATACACCTCAAAAGCGTGCTCTTTCCGGTTCCGCTCGGTCCAAGGATGACCGTAACTCCGCTTTGATCGAAATCGACGCTGAAATTCTTGAGAACGACTAATTCTCCGAATGCTTTCGTTATATTTTTTACTTCGATCATCGCCATCGTCATGTACCTCACACATAAAAGCTAAAAATTGAATGCCACTTTTTTCTCAAGCCGCTGGGCAAGTTTCGACAGCGGATAGGATATTGCAAAATATAATACGAAGACTATTCCGTAGATCAAGAAAGGTCGCATCGTTCTCAATGTCAGAATATGACCGGCTTTTGTAAGATCGATCAAACTGATCAAAGAAACAAACGAAGATACCTGCAGCTGGTTTATGTACAGCGTAATCGCCGAAGGAATCAACAGCCTGAGGACCTGCGGCGCGATGATGTTTTTAAAATTCGAGTACCTGTTGTGACCCAAGGCGAATCCGGCCTCCCACTGCAGTTTGGGAATCGCCTTGACGGCGCTGTGAACAAGCACGGAGAAGAACGCTCCCGTATTCAATGACAAGGTGATGATCGCAGCCGCCTGTGCATCGAGAACAATGTTCGCAACCACCGGCAATCCGTAATACGTAAGGAAAAGCTGCGTGACGAGCGGAGAGTTCCGCAGTGGTTCAATGTAGATCAGAGGAATGGCTGAAACGATTTTATTCTTTGAACAACGGATCAACCCCATCACGATTCCGATCAGGGTGCCGATGGTTATCGAGACCAACGTGATCCAGAGCGTCATGCCGATCGCTTTCAAGAAGAAATAGATATCATAATGTGTCAAGCTCAGGTACTGTTCAAACACAATAGCTTCCTTATATCACCTTAGAGCGTGATGGAAATCCTTCTATCGATCGCCTTGGCCACGAACGAAATGACGAACGTGAAAACACAATACGCCAACATGATGAAGATGAATACTTCAAAAGGTCTGGCGGTCCTTGCCGCCACGGTCTTCGAACTTCCCATCAGATCGTTGACGGTTATGGAAAACACGACGGATGAGGTAAGCACGAGGTTTATGAAATTGCTGGTCAACGGCTTGAATGCCAGACGCAAGGATACCGGCAGTACTATGTATCTGAAGGTCTGAAACGAGTTGTACCCCAATGCGTAGCTGCATTCATAATAGCCTTTCTTTACCGCCAGCAATCCTGATCGGATGACTTCACAGTTCGGAGCGCTTGAGTTGATTCCCAACGCCAGTATTGAAGTGACGATCGGATCGGTATGTATTCCCAACTCGGGAAGTCCGAAATATAAAAAGAACAATTGGACGAGAAACGGCGTATTTCTCAGAAATTCCACCCAAGCCGACCCGATGAATCGGAGCACTTTGCTTTTGGATTGCCGCATCAGTGCAACGATGATTCCCAGTATGAATCCAAGAACCAATGCTCCTGCGGAGATGATCAACGTTAAACGAGCCCCCTGCAGCAACATCGGATAGAACGTTTTTAGAAAACTGAAATTCAAATACATGAGCACACCTTCCGACAGCCGCAGAAGCAGCCCTTGTGAGAAGCGACGTTCCCACAAGAGCTACAAATCAAACTTCATTATTTACCAGATGGCGAGATACTCCGTCGGTTCGGTGCCCCACCATTTCATGTACGTCTCCCTCTGGAAACCGGAACTGATCATCCAGGAGACGAACATATCGACATAGCGGACAAACTCCATGTCCCCCTTGGGAAGTCCGATGCAGATCGGATCCGAGGTATAGAGTTTAGGAAGGGCGACCAACTCGCCTTTGCTCTGGCCTGCGGTGAAGTCGATCAGCGTGCTGTCTTCAAACGTCGCGTCCGCTTTCCCCTGCTTCATCAACAATGTCTGGTCGGTAAAGTTCGTCACATATACCAGCTCGGCTTGGGGAGCATACTTGAGAGCCAGATCTTCACCCGTCGTTCCTCTAGCAACGGCAATTTTGATTCCGGGCTTGTTCAGATCCTCAACCGTCTGGTATGGACTGCCTTGCCTGACCATCATCTTGATTCCGCAGCGCAGATAAGGCATCGAGAAGTTGATTGACTTGGCCCGTTCAAGATTACCTGTCATGTTTGCAAAGACGATATCAACACGGCCGCTCGTCAAAGCCGGGATTCTCGTTTCTCCATCGACATCGGTGATCTCAAGCTTCACCCCGAGTGTATCTGCGAATTTCTGGGCAAAATCGACATCATACCCATAAGGCTGTCCCTTATCGTCCCGCCCGCCGATGGGAGGACCATTAAGAGCTATACCGGCACGCAAGACACCTCTGTCCATGATTGTTTGCAACATGCTGACACTTTTTGCAGGTGAGCTGTCTTGAGGCTGGCTCGGAGCTTTTCCACCGGAACATGACAGCAGAACTAACAGAAAGGCCACCAATAACCCAACGAATAATTTCCGTTTCATAAAAACCTCCTCTTGGTTTCGCACACTCACTGTATGCGCTTACATTCTAAGGAGTGATTCCAAGGGTTGTCAATGAAAATAATGCTGTTTTTTCTTTGCACAATAATAAGTTTATGATAGTCTTTACTATGATTAAGCGTATGCAATCACGCTTGATTTGAAGGAGTTCATGATTGGCTGATAGAATCACACAACGCAATGTGGCTGATCTGGCGAACGTTTCCACGGGTACGGTTTCCCGGGTGATCAATGGACACCCGCTGGTCAGTGAAGAGGCGAGAGCGGCGGTTCTCCGTGCGATCGACCAGCTTGGATACATTCCGAACAAGGCCGCCCAATCCTTGGCGCAAGGTCGTACAAGGAACATTCTGGTAGCCTTTCTGGACAAGAGCCCGATCCTCCCGTCGACATGGCAGTATGAGCTGCCAATTCTCCAAGCCATAAATGATTATTTGCGATTGAATGATTACTCCGTCCAGATAACAATACATACTGCCGAGAACAATCTGAGTTCCATCCTATTCAAGGATGTCATGTACAACAAATCCATCGATGGCATGATCATCCTTACATCCTTGGCTGTCGAGGACAGTTTCATTCGATCTTTGGAAGAAAGTAGAATTCCGGCAGTGTTTATAGGGAACGGCCCGTTTTGGCATGATGGAAACCAGGTCGGTACAGCCATACTGTTTGACAATTTTCACATCATCCAGGATGCGTACAACATGTTGCGTTCATTAGGCCACGAAAGGATTGGTTTCATTACGGGCTCTGACGAACATATCCACTCGCAAATCCGATTGCAAGCGTTTACAGAGATCGCTGCAAAGCACATGGATTCCGGAACATATGAACAGTTGACGTATCATGGAGACTACTCCATCAATTCGGGCTTTGAAGCGCTCTACCATTTTTTTAAAAAGTCCGATCCGCCAACCGCCATCATATGCGCCAACGACCTCATGGCGATCGGGGCGATGAAAGCCGCAAAAGAACTCCACATGCGGATTCCCCAAGATCTCTCGATCATCGGATTTGACAATATCGAGGTGGGAAGCTTCTATTCTCCCCCGCTGACATCAATCAAAGTCCCGTCGTATGATCTTGGCCGGCAAGGAGCGGAACTCTTGCTGGAAACCATCAAGGACGGCAAGACGAAAGAACCTATTACCCTGCCGACCGAACTCATCATTCGAAAATCCATCAGCAAGATGATCTAGCAGGTTGGATGGAAAGAGCCGGGAACTCCGGCTTCCAGCCTTCCACACCACTTCTGTTATACCTTTCCAGCGTGCCTTTGAGGACACGCAGCACCATTTTGAATCGATTCTCTGACACCTTCAAAAACATCGTGGGACATGATCAGGTACTACCTATGCCCTGAAAAGTATTTCGGCTATCATTGGAGATGAAGACGGATTCAGAGGGGGATCGGATAAGAGATGGACTTGAATGAGTTCTTTGCACAAAACGACCGTGTAGCGATCGCTTTTTCCGGGGGAGTCGATTCTTCTTATCTCCTCTATGCGGCAGGCAAAGCCGGAGTAAGCGCCAAAGGATATTTTGTGAAGAGCGAATTTCAACCTGCATCTGAAGTCGAAGATGCAAAAAAGATTGCAGCCTATGCAGGGGTGGAGATGGAGATCATCCGATCCTCCATCCTTGATGCACCCAAAATCGTCGAGAATGACGAGAGCCGCTGCTATTTCTGTAAAAAAAAGATTTTTTCTCATATTCAGGAAAAGGCGAAGGCCGATGGGTTCACCATCATCCTCGACGGCACAAACGCCTCCGACGACATTTCAGACAGACCCGGCTACCGGGTTCTTCAGGAAATGAAGGTCCTCTCCCCTCTCCGCATCTGCGGTCTTACAAAAGAGCAGATCAGAAAGCGTTCCAAAGAAGCCGGATTGACCACCTGGGACAAGCCGAGCTATTCCTGTCTCGCCACCCGTATTCCTACGGATACCGCAATTAAACAATCGATGCTGGAAGCAACCGAACATGCGGAAGAATATCTGAAGAGTCTCGGCTTCACGGACTTCAGAATCAGATATCTCTCAGGCTACGCCCAAATACAACTAAAGAACAGTCAGCTCACAGCTTTCTTGGCACAGAAGGCGAACATAAAAAATAAGCTTGAAACATGGTATTCAGGAGTTCTTCTGGACATGGAGACAAGGGAATGAACGATTATAAAAAACTTCTGGAAGGAGTAAAGGAAGGCAGCATCTCCATAGAGGATGCACTGCTCGAAATCAAGAAAAAACCATTCGAAGACATCGGTTTTGCCAAGATCGACCATCACCGGTCTCTTCGTCAAGGTGCAGGTGAGGTCATCTATGGAGCCGGAAAGACACCCGAGCAGATCGCTGAAATATCCAAACGTCTTCTGGAAAGAAGCGAAAGGATTCTCATCACCAGACTGAATGATAAACAGGCAAAAGACCTCTCCGCATGTTTGGAATTCACCTATTTCCCCGGAACCGGAATCGGCATCGTCGGGTCTCTTCCCGAGCCGACGACACAAGGCATCATCGTCGTAGCGACAGGTGGAACCAGCGACATTCCGGTAGCGGAAGAAGCGGCTTTGACGGCGGAATTCTATGGAAATCGCGTTACAAGACTCTATGATGTAGGAGTAGCCGGTCTACACAGGACGCTGAGCCATCTCAATGAGTTGATGAGCGCTTCCGTCGTCATCGCCATCGCCGGAATGGAAGGAGCTCTGGCTTCCGTTCTCGGAGGGCTTTGTGACAGCCCGGTTATCGCCGTTCCGACCAGTGTGGGGTATGGGGCCTCCTTCGGGGGACTTTCAGCGTTGCTTTCCATGCTGAATTCCTGTGCAAGCGGAGTATCGGTCGTGAACATCGACAACGGCTTCGGGGCCGGCTATCTTGCCTCGATGATCAACAAGAAAGGAGAAAACCGATGACAATCTACATCGACGCCGGCATGGGCGCCGCCGGAGACATGCTGACAGCAGCCCTTGTGGAAGTGCTTGGCAACAAGGAGGAAACAGTCCGGGAGCTCAACCATCTGGGAATTCCCGGTATTTCCTTTCACAGTGAAAAGAGCGAAAAGCTTGGCATCGTCGGAACACGGATGGTTGTCCGCTACAACGGAAAGGAAGAAGGAATCGATGGTGAAGTGATCCATCATGGGCATGGGCATGGGCATGAGCATAATCATCCGGACCACGGTTCCGATCACCATCACCACCATGGTCACTCCTCCCTTCACGACATCGAGCACATCGTCTCTTCACATATCCATGTGGATGAAGCTGTCAAAAAAGACATCATGGCGGTCTATCGCATGATCGCAGAGGCGGAATCCCATGTTCATGGGAAGACGGTGGATGAGATCCATTTCCATGAAGTGGGAATGATGGACGCCATCGCGGATATCACGGCAGTCTGCTATCTCTTCTCCAAGCTCAATCTGGATAAAGTCGTGGTCTCGCCTATTCATGTCGGTTCAGGCACCGTCACATGCGCCCATGGCATCATGCCGGTTCCGGCACCGGCGACAGCCTATCTGCTGCAAGGTTGCCCAATCTACTCTTCAGAGATCAAGGGAGAACTTTGTACCCCTACGGGAGCGGCGCTTCTCAAATACTTCGCCACGGAGTTCGGAGAGATGCCGATCATGAAGGTCTCTTCCATCGGGTATGGCATGGGAAAAAAAGATTTTGAAAGACCCAACGCCGTCAGAATCATGGCAGGAGAAGAAGAAGGAAAAAAAGACGTCATCACGGCGCTGGAATGCAATGTCGATGACATGACCTCCGAAGAGCTGGGATTCGCCATGGAGCGGCTTATGGAAGAAGGGGCTCTGGAGATTTTCGCCACTGCCGTAGTCATGAAGAAATCCCGTCCGGGCTTCCTTCTCTCCGTTCTGACCGATGAGGATAAGAAGGAAAAGATGATTTCCCTGATCTTCTCCCTCACCTCCACGATCGGCATCAGGGAAACCCGCCACAGCCGTTATGTATTGGAACGCAAGACCGAGGAAGTGGAAACCCGCTATGGAATCGTCAAGAAGAAGATTTCCCATGGGTATGGGATCAAGAAAGAAAAATTCGAGTATGACGATCTGGCGACCATAGCAAGAAAGGAACACCTTTCCATCAGGGAAGTCAGGGAGAGCCTCTGAGCGCTCTTCGACGTTCCTGCCAAGCCGCCAGAGAAGAGAAACAGAACCAGTATTCATCCCTCTTGAGGATGTCTTTCAGGAGGGTGTCTTTTTTACCCCGCGACTCCTTCCAGACATGAAGCGCGTACATCTTCATGGAGTATTCCATATCGCATGACTCGGCTTCAGCGCGTTTTCTGAGACCATCTTCCGTCAGCTCCCCCTTGAGGAAGGAAACACCCTCCCGGTAGGAATAGTGGTGGCCAACCGCTTCTTCGGCTACTTCACGATGTAGGAATGACGGATCCTTCTTCGCCTTCAAGGATGCCAGACTATGCCAATAGATGAGCGCGATTTCCATCTCGGGATCTGCAAGAAACAACACGGAAGAGAACTCTTCCATCGCCTTTTCGTAGTCTCCCTGAAAGTAAAAAGCCAGCCCCATCCGATAGCGGCAATCCAGAGCATCTCCTCCGGTTTCCAGAGCCCTCCGAAAGTCTTCAATTGCAAGCTCGGTCTGCAAGGTGGAAAGATATCTTCCGGCACGCAGGCGGAGAGCTTCCGGACTGTCCGGATTCAAAGCCAAAGCTTTGGAGTAAGCTTCAATGGCTTCCAGATAGCGAAGACTCTTTGATAGAGCCTTGCCCAGCAGAATCAGATTTTCAACCGTTTCGGGAAGAACTCTTGCATCGGCGATGTGCCGGGTATCTTCAATGGTCAACGGCTTGCCGTCGAGCTGGCTTTCCGCCGTGGCATACGGCCTTTCCATCAGAGTCCTCTGGTATAGGTATGGGCACAGCGGGAACAGACCATCTTGCCTTCCTTCACTCGAACATAGTTCTCGGAGACCCCTTCCTGACAGGTTTCACAGAGATAGGTCTTGAAGATCCTGGACTTTTCCGGAACGTTTTCGGGTGCCGACTTGACATCGAACATCTCGTGATAGTCTCCATTCATCAGCCAATCAAGTCTTTGATCCCTATCCTTGTCGGGTGTTCTTCTCAAGACGAGTCTGACGGACTTTCCATTCTTCCTGTTGTAGAAGGAAAAGGCGTTCTTTCCCTGCATGTCGAAGATCAGATTTCCCTTTCCCACGGTGCATCCAAGGAGAACCTGAATGGCATCCACCCCGCAGGCATCCCCTTCGGCTATGCAGACGATTTCTTCATCGACGCTGCGTTCCGCTTCCAACAGTTCCAAGGCATAGAGAGAAGCCCTGAAACCGACGGCGAGACCACCGCAGCCATGGCCATGAAAAGAGACGCATGTGTTCCAAAGCTCAAGGTATTCGTTCTGCATGGATACTCCTATAGATTGATTTCCTCCTGTTTCTTCTCGAAGAAGAGGCTGAGGAAGTAGAACGACAAGGACAACGCCATGATGGCGAAGCCAGGGGCCAGAAGATAGTTGTACGCATGGCGAAGCATGGCACCCCGTTTCCAAGCATAGTTCACCATGGTTCCCCAAGTGGGATGATACAGGTCGCCGAAACCAAGGAAGCTCAAGGTGGATTCCATCATGATGCAGGAGGTGGCGCCGGCGAGGAATCTGGAGACGATGACATCCTGGAGATTTCTGACATAGTGGTGTAGAACCGTATGAAGCTTGCCGTAGCCGAGAAGCGTACAGTTTTCAATGAACGGAGCGGAGGAAAGGTGGACGATCTTTCCCTTCACCACCCTGCTTGTTCCCACCCAGCCGAAGGCTGAGATCAGGGCGATCAAGGTAAAGGAGGAACTGCCGAGGAAGGTTGAAAGGACGATCAAGGTGACCAGCTTCGGAAGATAGACGAACATATTCGTCAAGGATGTGAAGATGCTCCCGACGAAGCTCTCCGAAGAAGAAAGCGTTCCGATGGCTAAACCCAGAACCAAAGACAGGATGCTGCTGGTGACCCCGATGAAGAGAGTGTCTCCGGTTCCGTATATCAATTCCGTATAGATGTCATAGCCAAGATTGTTGGTGCCGAGAAAATGCTCGGAAGACATGCCCAACCACGGCGGGAACATATCTTTTCTGCTGTAGGATGTAAAGAGAGACGGTACGAGCGCGACCAGGACAAAGAGAAGAAGGATCGCAAGGCCAAGGTAGAGAGGAAGATTGCGCCTCTTCACTGCGTTCTCTCCTTTTTTCTGAGTTTCGGATTCACCACCAGACAAAGACCATCGGAAAGGATGATGGAAAGAGTCATGAACGCCGTGGTGACAAAGAGAATTCCCTGAATCAACGGATAGTCGAGGGAATAAACCGCATCAGTCAAAAGAGTTCCCATGCCATTGATCGAGAAGAGATTTTCAATGACGAGAGCCCCTCCAAGGGCGGAACCTACGCTCATGCCCACCAGATTGATGAAGGGGCCGGCGATATTCGGAAAAATGTAATGATACTTGATGGTTCGACGGGAGAGACCTCTGGTCTTCGCATACAGAACATACTTTTCTTCCGAAATATTGGCGGCGAGGTTGCGGACCAGAAGAAATCGGGAAGGAAGTTGAGCCAGAACAAGAGTAAGCACAGGAAGAAACAGATGCCAGATCCGATCAAGGAAAAAGCTAACGGTTCCCTTCCGCACTCCTGTGGAACTGAGATTTGCATAGGGAAACCACTTCTTGTGAAAGGCGAAAAACAACAGCAGGACAATACCGATCATGAAGGTCGGCACGGTGTTCAAGATGACGGAAGACGTGGTGACCGCCCGATCGAACGAACCGCTCTTCGACAGCCCGGCCGACAATCCAAGCACCAGAGCGATAATGGAGGTAATACATACGCTTGTCAGAGTAATCTGGAGAGTATGCCCCAAACGATTGAAAATGAGGCTTCGGACCGTGGCCTCCTTTTTGTAGGAATATCCCAGACTGCCATCACCCAAAGATTTCAGATAATGGAGGAATTGCTCGGGAAGGGGGGCCTTTAGATGTAACGCATCCTCGTAATACTCATATTGTTTGACGGTCATATCCTCTTCCGCGAATCCTGTCAGATAGGCGATGGGATCTCCGGGAAGGATCCTCGGAAGAATGAAATTAAGAATGATGACGAAGCAGAAGGCAAACAATGCGGTCACTATATCCTTGCGATACTTCGTCATCATTCTTTCCCTGTCATCTGGATGAAATAGTCATCCAATTGTTTACGTTGTTCAGTCCGAAAACGGCATCAACGGTCAGATTACCGAGTCCGGAAGAATACGCATAGATCAGATTATCCCAATAGAGGGCGATCAAGGGGGTATGAGCTGCATAAAAGTCCTGAAGAGCACCCGCTGCGACATAGTATTCTTCCAGGTTTCTGGAAGAAGCGAGACGGGCGATGACGGCCTGGAATTCCGGATCGAAAACCTGGCAACCACCCTGCACGGCATGGGTTCCATCGACGTAGATGGATCCCAGACCGTTCATCATACCCATACCGGCGGAAGTGTAGCCATAGATGGCGGCTTCGGTGGTGATGTTGTTGTTGGAGAACCTGTTGCTCGTCTTGGCGTTGTAGGAAGCCCCATCCAGACCGTCGATCGCTACCTGCATGCCGAACGCCTCCAGCTGGGTCTTGATCAGTTCGGCGTAGCCGAGATGGGTCTGCTTGGAGGAGTTGACCGTTAGAGCGAAGGACATCGGCTCGCCGTCGGAATCGACATAGACGCCAAGAGCGTTCTTCCGATAACCCGCCGCCGCCATGAAGCCGTCAGCCTTCCCGATGTCATGACCAAGCTTTTCCGTATCCTTGTAGCCTACGGTCGTAGGCGGCACGAACCCTCTGTTCGGAACGCTTGCATATTCACTGCCGAAATACGCCTTGAAGAGATCATAGTCGAGCGCATAGGACACGGCTTTCCTCAAGTTTTCGTCCGCGAACGGTCCTTTTGCATTGTTGAATGCAAGAACGGCGGGAGCATTGGTGGCGGGAACGGCGACAAGTGAAACGGCGGGACTGGAAGCAAGGAAATCCTGATAGGTGGCCGGAACACCCATGGAGTAGTTCCAGACGATGTCGATGTCACCGTTCTGGAGCGCCAGATACATGGTATCCTCATTTCCAAAGATCCGGTAGACGATTTCTCCAACCCTTGGAGTTTCGGGATAATCGGCATTCGCCTTGAAGACGATGGTTCCGGATTCCGCGGAGAAGGAATCAAAGGTATAAGGACCGCAACCGATGCGCTTGTCGGCGACGGTCGGAGAGACGTTGTTTTCAAAGATGTGCTTCGGAAGAATCCTGAAGGAGGTCATGTCGCCAAGCATTCTGACATTGGCGGAGGGAAGGACAAGCGTGATGCTTCGGTTGTCCGCACTGACGGTACAGGAAACATACTTGGCTTTGGTAACCTTGCCTTTGCTGTCCGTCTGGTCGGTAAGATATGCGCTGCCTGAAGCATCTTCATGCTGGAAGGTGAAGAGGATATCCTCGGCCGTAACCGCGACTCCGTCCGACCACTTCAGTCCGTCTTTCAGGGTGAAGGTCCAGGAGACACCGTCCTCCGTCGCGAAATCGACAAGCAGAGGATGGTAGGAACCGGAAGTATCCTGATAGACGAGAGGAAGCTCGGTGACCGCGCTGGCCAGCATATCGAAGGCGTACTCGCCCCGCTCGGCCTTTTCGATCTTGGCGGTTGTTCCGACGGTGATTCTTTCCACTGCAAAAGAAGAGCTTTCTCCCGCAGGAGACTCCTTCACAGGCTGGGCAAAAAGCATCAGCGCACTGGAAAGCAAGATGATGACGAGTACCGATAATCTGTGTTTCATAATTCCACCTCTTCACTATTTCCTGCCATGGTCGGTGACACATGGACAAGGATTGAATGATCGCTGTTTTACTTCCTTCAGGAGCACTATGCATACCGGCATATGAGGGTAGCGGTCACTTCATGTGACGTGGAAACGGCTTCGTGCCGTCGATATCGAGTATAAGGGTCTCCAAGCACGAGAGTCAACCGACTTGATTCTTTTCCAGATCGAGGATCCGATCCGAAACGTGATCAACCAAATCTCTGTCATGGCTGATGAGAAGGATGGAGCCGCCCTTTTCGATGACATTCTTCTTTACAAGTGCAAATACATTCGCCTGAACCATCACATCCAGCATGCTGGTAGCCTCATCCATGATGAGAAGGGTCGGTTGCAGAAGAAGGCAGCGGGCAAGAGCGACCCTTTGGGCTTCGCCACCGGAAATCTGCCGGGGAAGATGCGATAGGATTCCCTCATCGAGATTGACTTCGGAAAGAACCCTTAAAATCAAGGTCTCCGTCTCTTCCTTCCCTTTTGCCAAGCCATGATATCTGATGAGTTCGGAAAAGGAACCTCTGATCTTCTGATTGGGATCGAGGGATGCATAGGGATGCTGGTAGACCATCTGGATTCCTCTCCCCAGTTTCCTGTCATACGGCGAGGTCGGAGAGAAAAGCATGGTTCCATCGATCAGGATCTCCCCCTCATCCATGGGAACAAGTCCGCAAAGGATCTTTGCAAGGGTCGTCTTGCCGATGCCGCTTTTGCCGTAGACCCCCAGAATCTCTCCTGCATCGAGAGAAAAACTCAGATCGCTGAGCACGTTTTTCTTCCCGAACGCTTTGGAGACGGACTTCACTTCGATCATCCGTTGCACCACCATTCGTGTTCCCCTTCCCTCTGATGGATACGTTCATCCCTGCACCGCTCGGAGTATTCCGGACAGCGGTCGGAAAAAGGACAGCCTGTTCTCTTTCTCAGCGTCGGAGTCGCCTTCATACCGTTGGAAACGAGCGAAGAGACGAGACCCTTTGTGTAGGCATTACGAGGGTTCTGAAGAAGGAAACTCCTTCCATGCTCCATGGTCCTCCCTCCACAGAGGACAAGAATCCGATCCGCATTGGAGGCGACCCCGATGTCATGGGTGATGAACAGTTGTCCCGCATCGGGAAACAGAAGTCCAAGATGCTCCAGCATGCGGGATGCCGCTTCCTTGTCCAAACCGTTCGTCGGTTCATCGGCTATGATCAGTTTCGCTCTGGTGCAGAGCGCCAAAGCCACGGTAACCCGCTGAGCCATGCCGCCGGAAAGCTGGAATGGATAGCTCTTCAGAATCTCATCAATATCACGAAATCCTACCGAGCTGAGGGCGGATGCCGCCTTATCCTTCACTTCAGCGCTTCTCACCCCTGCCCGGTGCAGGCTGTCGTAGAGATGATGCTTGACCGTTCTGGAAGGGTTCAGGAACTCCATGCCGTTCTGAGGAATATACGCCACTTCCCTGCCCAGAAGAGAAGATGCGACCTTGGGATGAGAGCAATCCTTCCCGTCAAGAATGCACTGCAAGCCTTCGGTCTTGACGTTGGGAGCAAGTTTGCCCATCAAGGAAAGGGCGATCATGGTCTTGCCGGAACCGGTCTCGCCGATCAGGGAAAGCTTCTCCCCTTTTCGGATGGAAAAGGAGACGTCCTTCACAAGGGTCCTGTTCCCGGCCAGCGTCTTCGCATAGATGGTTCCACTGGAGTACCGGAGCAGGCTCCTCTCTCCTTCCTCTCTTCCGTTCCTTTTTGAAGTCGCCATGCAATCCACCATCATGTAAGTCCTACAGCATTTCATGGCACAATGCAAGGATGCCTTGCAATCCGGACGTTTGAAATGATTTTTTCCTTCTTTCAAGGTTCTTTCCCGCCCTCGCATGATTGATTGCGTGGAAGCTTACCGGTGGTTTGGATTCCGTACATAGGCGGTATTTCTTCCCCTGCCTTGGCGAAGGATGTATCCCTCATCCCTGAGGCGCTTCAGGGCCGCTTCAACCGAGGAACTTCCGATGCTCGGACATCGGTGAAGAATCTCCGTCTTCGTGAACACTCCCAAGGTGTTGTCGACGGCGTTGCGCACGATCTCATACGAAGTGCTCTTGCGGTCCACCGACCCAAGTCTCTCTTCAAGATCCTTATAGCTGCTGAGGATGATGCCAAGGAAATACTTGATGAAGAAAGTGTAATCATTCTTTTCCTTATGCCAGTCGATTGAGGCGTACCCCAACACATCATAGTACGTACCCTTTGTACGTTCGATTTTCTGCTCGATGCTGATGTACTTGCCTACCATGAAACCGCTTTGATACAGCAACAAGGTGGTAAGCAGTCTGCTCATCCTCCCGTTGCCGTCATTGAACGGATGGATGCACAAGAAATCGCAGATGAAGATCGGGATCAAAATCAGCGGATTCACCATGTGCTCCTCCAGGGCTGTCCGATATTGTTCACAGATCGTATTGACCGCCATCGGCGTTTCAAACGGTTCAAGCGGCGTGAAGCGGATGGAAGAAGTTCCATCTGCATGAATCTCGCTGATATAGTTCCGGGTGTTCTTGAACTTCCCCCCGAACGTCATATCGGTGTATGCAAGCAGATCCCGATGCAACTGGAGGAGGACATCACTCTTGAGCGGGATATGCTCGTAGCTTTCGTGAATCGTGCTTAGCACATCACGATATCCGGCAATCTCCTGTTCGTCTCTATTCCGGGGTGCAGTCCGTTCCTCCACCAACTGTCTCATCCGTGCATTCGAAGTACCGATACCCTCGATTCTGTTCGAACTGTCAGTGCTCTGGATCTTTGCCACTTCGACGAGCCGTCTCAGCTCGGCAGGCTTCTCCCTGAGGTACAAATCCTGTTTGCCCTTGTACTCACTGATCTGGGCGACAAAAGAGAGTATCTCTGCGTCCCAAGAGGCTTCCCTCAATGCATAATAATCGAAGTTGCGCATCTATCTCCCACCTGACCTGTCATTCTCCCATATTCTACTCTATTTTGGGAGATAATCAATCCCGGTGGGAGATAATACATTTTCAAAGATTCCATTTGATTAAAACATTTTTGATTGAATCAAAGAAAACTGCATGCTTTTTTCTAGCTGAAAAATGCCACATATCCAAAACTGGAATGAATTGGGAAGAATCCCATGGGGCTTGTACTTTTTTAATGGTAAGATTTGGATTCCACCTAGAAGTTGAGCTTCCTTTATTAATTTCGTTATTCAAATCAAATTCAACCAACTCAGAACCAAGCATTACCTGTAGTGATTTGGAGAATTGTTTCATCAAGTTTGTGGTGATGATAATGTCTGGTTTCAATAATTCAATTTGCTGTTTTCCAAATGAATATGTAGCATCAAAATCTGCATATCGATTCATCAACAACCAATCCACTGAAGAACTCTCATTACAATTAGCAAATTTCGATAGCTCAAGGTATGCAAATGTAATTTCTCCTTTTTTCACTGCATTCCGTACCGAAGACCAATTATCATTAATCATTTCATCATACGAAGAAAATTTACCAAGCGATAAGAATTGTGCTGCAATTGATACCATCCTTCGTTCAAACAAGCGCGTCTTGTCTTCACGAAATCTCATGTAGGTGTTCTTGATTACATCTGATCTAAGCTCTTTTGGATCAAGCGTGTCAGGATCAGACCATCTGGATTCACGTGCAATAAAAAGAATCCTTTTTGGGGCTGTTGAGTATCCGGGCATAAATCCATCTCTGGTATAATACGCACACCCAGACCATGGCTCGGGATAATCCCTTGAAGTGACAGGAACGTCATATAGTTCTCTGATTATTCTTGTATGAAGGTCGTTTAGTTGTGATCTTAGCAATGTTTCGTTCTGATCTTCAAAGATGCTTTCAAACTCATCATCAAAGACCATGCAAGGATATGAAGAAAAATCTTTTTGGCATCCTTCGCAAATGGCATGACGTTGTAACACCATATCTATCGTTCATCCCCATAAAAATAATAATCGGACTAAATTAAATTATTAGCCCTCACCATCTGAGTGTCAATGAATAGTTACAATTCCTAATCATCACAAAATACCTCCCCCACCTACCTCCTTCAGATATGCATTCAAAGTACCGATGTACACATCCTGCCTACCCTTCTCCTCGCTGGTTCAGTACCCCGTACCCAAGAGCGTTCCCTGGATTTGTAGGAGCCGAATATGCGCATCCATCTCCCATCTGCTGTAGTATTCTCCCATATCATCATACCATTTGGGAGATTATTGGTTCGTTTGGGAGAAAAACCGGGAACCGTTTGGTGGTTTTTTTCACCAAAAATGGAACAAGTGTCGCCATTTTACTTCCAAAACAGTTGAAATTACGGAAGAGAACCCACACAATATTCTGGGAGTGCATCTCTATGATCATCGTCAAACCGGTCGTTACCAGAAAAGAATGGAATGCATTTTTCGCCTTTCCCAATGATCTCTACAAAGGCAACAAGTACTTTGTCCCCTATCTCATCGCAGATGAAAAAGATACCTTCTCCCCCAAAAAGAACCCGGCACATGAGTATTGTGATACGCAGCTCTTTCTAGCCTACAAGGATAAAAAGGTTGTCGGGCGCATCGCCGGATTGATCAACAAAAAACTCAACGCGATGAAAGGGATGAAGCAGATGCGCTTTACCCGCTGGGATGTGATTGACGACATTGAAGTCTCCAAAGCCCTTTTTGAAGCGGTCTTCGCTTGGGGCAAAGCAAAGAGGATGACCGAGATCATCGGACCGATCGGGTTCAGCGATCTGGACAAGCAAGGCCTGCTCGTCGAGGGGTTCGATCAGGTCGGGATGTTCATCACCCTCTACAACCACCCGTATTACCATGAGCATCTGACGAAGCTCGGGTTCGTGAAGGATGTCGACTGGATTGAATATAACGTGTACACCCCCAAGGAGCTCATTCCCCGAGTGAAGCGAATCAGTGAAATGGCTCAGGAACGTCATGGATATCGGCTTTTGGAGTTTACCAGGAAAAAAGAGATTATTCCCTACGCCAAAGAGATCTTCCACATGTACAACGAATCCTATGCCCACCTCTATGGGTTCTGCCCCCTCACCGATGGTCAGATCGAGATGGCGGTTGATCAATTCTTCATGGTGGCTCAGCTCGATTACATCTACGTCGTGGTGGATAAAGAGGATGCGGTCATCGGCTTCGGGTTGTTGATCCCCTCCCTCTCGAAGGCGATGCAGAAGTCCAACGGCCGGTTGTTTCCGACCGGACTCTTTAGAATCCTCCGGTCCCTGAAGCGCTACGACGTGCTTGACATGTACCTGATCGCCGTTAAGCCGGAGTACTTCGGCCGCGGAGTGAACGCCGTCATTCTGCATGAAGGAATCAAGAAAGCGATTGAACACAACGTCGTGTACGCGAAAACCGGGCCCATGTTGGAAACCAACACATATATTCGGACTCAATGGAGAATCTTCGAGACCGAGCAGAATAAACGCCGCCGTTGCTTTAAACAGGTGTTCAAGTAGGAGAACACCCTCTTCGCTGCTCATCATCTCTTTGTCTGCATACCCTACTTTGGAAGATAAACAGTTTCCATATGAGAAAGAACAAGAATTGCTAGATACCTTTTATCGGAGAGTGGGACAAGTGTTATCGTTTTCCTACGAAAATAGTTGAAATAAAAGAAGGTTAACTACACAATACGCTTGGAGTGTATAGCTATGATTACCATCAAGCCGGTTGTTACCAGAAAAGAGTGGAATGCTTTTTTCGCTTTTCCCAATGATCTCTACAAAGGCAACAAGTACTTTGTCCCCTATCTCATCTCGGATGAAAAAGATACCTTCACCCCCAAAAAGAACCCCGCGCACGAGTATTGCGATACGCAGCTCTTTCTGGCCTACAAGGATGGCAAGGTGGTCGGCCGCATCGCCGGTCTGATCAACAACAAGCTCAACGAGATGAACAAGATGAAGCAGATGCGCTTCACCCGCTATGATGTGATCGATGATCTTGAGGTCTCCAAAGCCCTTTTTGAAGCGGTCTATGCCTGGGGAAGGGAAAAGGGGATGACCGAGATCATCGGACCGATCGGGTTCAGCGACTTCGACAAGCAGGGCCTGCTCGTCGAGGGGTTTGACCAGGTCGGAATGTTCATCACCCTCTACAACCACCCGTATTACCACGACCACCTGACGAAGCTCGGATTCGTGAAGGATGTCGACTGGGTTGAATTCAAAGTCTACACCCCAAAGGAACTCGATCCGCGAGTCCAGCGGATCAGCGAGATCGCCCAGAAACGCCACGGGTATCGGCTGTTGGAGATGAAAAAGAAAAAGGAAGTGATCCCCTACGTCAAGGAGATCTTCCACATGTTAAACGAATCCTACGCCCACCTCTACGGGTTCTGTCCCCTCACCGACGGTCAGATCGATATGGCGATCGGCCAGTTCTTCATGGTGGCTCAGCTCGATTACATCTACGTCGTAGTGGACAAAGATGATGCGGTCATCGGCTTCGGGTTGATGATTCCTTCCCTTGCGAAGGCAATGCAGAAGTCCAACGGCCGGCTGTTTCCGACCGGACTGCTGCGCATCCTGTGGTCCTTGAAGCACTACGACGTGCTTGACATGTACCTGATCGCGGTCAAGCCGGAGTATTTCGGCCGAGGCGTGAACGCCGTCATCCTGCATGAAGGAATCAAGACGGCAATCAGGCATGGCGTCGTGTACGCGGAGACCGGGCCCGAGCTGGAAACCAACACGGAAGTTCAATCCCAGTGGAAAGGCTTCGAGACCGAACAGCACAAACGACGTCGTTGCTATAAGCAAGTATTAAAGTAGGGTATTTCTTTTTACATATACCCCTTCTTGCCGTATACTGACCGAAAAGGGAGGACAATCCTGTGAAGATACAAAAGCAGCAGGCGATGCGTTCGGTGCTTTATGCCCTCGCTCCGCTCTGCCTTGCGGCCATCTATCTGTTTGGATGGCGCTTTATCGCCGTGCTGGCGGTGGTGGTTGCCACTGCGGTAACAAGCGAATACCTGATGGCAAAAAAGTACAAGATGCGTATCACGGAGTCGCTCTTCGTCTCAGCAACCATCTTCGCCCTCAGCCTGCCGCCGACGATTCCCCTCTGGATTGCAATCGTCGGCATGGCGTTCGGAATCGTTTTCGGTAAAATGGTGTTTGGCGGATTCGGAAAGAATATCTTCAACCCCGCGATCACCGCCCGGGCGTTCATCTACATCAGCTTCGGCGTCCCGATGACGAGTAAGTTCGTCGCCAACCATGCCGGGTTTCCCGGAGGGTTTGCCTCCTGGCTGAGCGTTGACGTGATCAGCGCGGCGACTCCGCTGGTTGCCAGGGACACCGGTCTTCTGAACCTGTTTTTGGGATTCAACGGCGGTTCATTCGGCGAGACCAGCGCCCTGCTCATCATCCTCGGCGGGCTGTACATCATCTACAAGAAAAGTGCGAACTGGAAGATCGTCGTTTCCTCTCTTGTCGGGTTCCTGGCCCTCCAGAGCATCCTCTTCTTCAGTGGAGTACAGGTGGTGACGGAGCGCGGAGCGGAATTGGTCGCCTCCCCGCTTACGGCGCTCTTCAGCGGATCCTTCCTCTTTGCCGCCTTCTTCATGATCACCGATCCCGTCTCCGCCGGCCAGTCGACGAACCTCGGAAGGTGGATCTACGGAGCGGCCTTCGGAATCCTCACCGTCCTGATTCGAAGCTTTTCCACGTGGATCGAAGGGGTTACGTTCGCAATCCTGCTGGTGAACATGTTCGCCCCGCTGCTAGATATCCTCATCAAGGACGCCCGGGCGAAAAAGAAAGCGAAACAGGCTGGAGGCAAGGCATGAGTGAATTCTATAAAGAACGGATCTACCCGCTCCTCTTCATGTTCATCACCACGGTGGTGTGCATCGTGCTGACCGCGGGAGCCCATATACTCACCTTCGACCTTGCAAAGGCGAACGAGCTTTCCTTCACCCGGAGGGCGATCCTGAATGCCGCCGGCCTCTCCTATGAGAACACGACCCTCGGAATCGAAGAGGTCTACCTCGCCTCGGTCACCGAGGAGGAAGGCTACTACACCGCCATCGTCGACGGAAAGACCCGCTACATCATCCCTCTCATCGGTCCGGGACTGTGGGGAACGATCGAGATCATGGCCGGGCTGGAGGAGGACCTGACCACCTTCAGCGGAGTTGCAATCGTCAACCAGTCGGAGACCCCCGGCCTTGGAGGCCGAATCGAGGAGCCGTGGTTTACCGCCCAGTTTGCCGGCAAACAGGGACCGTTCACCCTCGTGGAAGAGGGAACAGCCGCTCAGGCGCATGAAGTTGACGGAATCACCGGTGCAAGTCGAACCAGTGAGTATTTCAAGAATCTGACCGATCGGGCAGCATCGGAAGCCCGGCGCATCATACAAGGAGTGTAAGGATGGCCAAAAGCAAACTCCTGAAAACATTCACCGAACCGCTGGGGAAGAACAACCCGGTCTTTGTGCAGATCCTGGGAATCTGTTCGACGCTCGCGGTTACCAACAAGGTACAAAATACGATGGTAATGGTTCTTGGAGTAACCTTTGCCACCGCGTTGAGCGCCTGGACCGTCTCCCTCTTGAGAAAGCTCATTCCTTCCCGGATCCGGATGATGGTCGAAACGATGATCATCGCCGCCTACGTGATCCTGGTGGACATCATCCTCAAGGCATACTACCCCGAGATGTGGAAACAGCTCGGACCGTACGTCGGACTGATCATCACCAACTGCATCGTCATGGGCCGGGTCGAAGCGTTCGCCCTCACCAACAAGCCCCTGCCCTCCCTGGTGGACGGACTTGCAAGCGGACTCGGCTACGCCTACGTCCTTCTGCTTATCTCGGTGGTTCGGGAGCTGATGGGATCCGGGAGCCTCTGGGGTTATCGGATTCTCGGCTCGTGGTGGACCAACTGGGCGATCATGATCATGCCGCCGGGCGGCTTCTTCATCCTCGCGATCGCGATCTGGATGATCCGCGAGACCGTGGGAAAGGAGGTGTCTCATGCCTAGTCACGTAAGCGCCTTTGCCGTCTTTTTCGCTTCCATTTTCACCAGCAACATCCTGTTGACCAACTACCTCGGAATGTGTTCCTTCCTGGCGGTTTCCAAGGAGATGAAGACCTCCGTCGGTCTCGGAGCGGCGGTTACCTTCGTGTTGGCGGTTACTACGCCGCTGAACTGGCTGGTGTATCACTACCTCCTCATTCCGTTCAACCTTGAGTACCTGCGCTTCATCGTCTTCATCATCGTCATAGCGGCGTTCGTCCAGCTGACGGAGATGACTTTGGAGCGATACAGTGAACCCCTCTACCAATCGCTTGGAATCTTCCTGCCCCTCATCACCGTGAACTGCGCGATCCTCGGAGCGAGCCTCTTCATGGTGATCCGCGAGTATACATTCGTCACCAGCCTGCTTTTCGGCATCGGAAGCGGAATCGGATGGCTGCTGGCGATCGTGGCGATGAGCGGAATCCGAACGAAGCTTCGAACCGCCAACATCCCCCCCGCCTTGGAGGGACCGGGAATCTCTCTGATCATCGCGGGCTTCATGGCGATGGCGTTCATGGGCTTCAGCGGCATGATCGCGGTTTCCTAAGGAGGATCGCATGATTGTTTCATTAGTCATCAGCGTCGCGGTCATCAGCCTCATCAGCGTGTTTCTGGCGCTGTTGATGGTGGTCGCCGATGCGACGATCGGAAACTATGGAATCGTGAAGGTGGACATCAACGACGGAACCAGGGAGCTTGAGGTGAAAGGCGGGATGCCGCTCCTTTCCACCCTCACCTCCCAAGGGGTGTTCATTCCTTCGGCATGCGGTGGACGGGGCTCGTGCGGACTGTGCAAAGTGCAGGTGCTCTCCGGTGTCGGCGATTACCTGCCGACGGAACTGCCGTTCATTTCCAAAGAAGAGCAGGCTCAGAACATCCGCCTTTCCTGTCAGATCAAAGTCAAGCAGAACATCGCGATCAAGATCCCCGAGGAGCTCTTCAACGTCCGCCAGTACAAGACGACCGTCGAGCGAATCCGCGATCTCACCCACGACATCAAAGAGGTCACCCTCCGGCTGGCTCCCGGGGAGACCATCACCCCCAAAGCGGGCCAGTACATCCAGTTCGTCGTTCCCGAATACGGGGATCTGGATGAAAGCGTCTACCGCGCCTACTCGGTCGCCTCCCCGCCGGATGACAGCACCCGGGTCGAATTGGAGATTCGTCTGGTGCCCAAAGGAATCGCTACAACGTACGTCCACACCATCCTGAAGGAGGGGGACGAGGTGACGATCAACGGCCCGTACGGGGACTTCTACGTCCGCGATACCGACCGGCCGATGATCTGCATCGCCGGAGGCTCGGGAATGGCCCCGATCAAATCGATTCTTCTGGATCTGAAGAACAAAGGCAGCAAGCGGAAGGTAACCTACTTCTTCGGCGCCCGATCGAGGCGCGACCTCTTCCTTCTTGACGAAATGTTCGCCTTGGAAAAAGAGCTGGAGAACTTCACCTTCGTTCCAGCGTTGAGCGAACCCAAAGAGGAAGACAAATGGGAAGGCGAAGTAGGATTGATCACCGACGTCGTCCGCCGCTTAAGCGGTGATGCGGCCAACAGCGAGGCATACCTGTGCGGAAGCCCGGGGATGATCGATGCATGTATCGCTGTTCTTACGGAGCTTCACATGCCGGAAGAGCACATCTACTATGACAAGTTCTAAGGGGGAAGATCATGAAGCAGACGCCCGAATATGATCGAATCCAGACTCAGATGCAGAAAGGGGTCATCACCCTTGAAGGATTTCTCGGCGATGATCCCCGCAAGCTCGTGGACATCATCGCTTCCGATACGATGACGGTTCACAACCTCAACACCACCTGCGCTTTGATCGCCGGGAAGATGGAGTACTTTCGGGATCTCGGTTTTGAAGGCCTTGGGGAGTTCATCACCTTGGATGAGCATTTTGAAGTCAAGGTCGATTCCGTCCGAGGGCTTCTTCCCTCGCCCTTCGGAGGCCCGGGGATGTACCGGAAAGTGAACACGACCGTGGTGAACAAGACGCTCGGTCGCCAGATCACCTATACCGACCTGCACATCCACCTCATCGGCGACCACTGCTTCTTCCAAGGCGAAGGATCGACCTACCGCCTCGAGCCGAAAGAGCTGGTTGAAATTCTTGAAGTCGAATCGCTTCCAAGCGAGGAGTGAGCAAGGCAGAAAGCACGATGATGCCAAACGGCGGGTATGATTGTCCCCACTTTCCGATTCCACCGGGTGCTTTTATTGGAAAGAAAATCAATCCGATCGCAGATATCTCGTGCCCTTGCCTTTCCCTTCCCTTCGTATGAACCCCTCGGCGACCAAAGCCCTGAGAGATCCCTCAAGGGAACTGGTGCTTAAGGACGGGCACAGTTCCCGGATATCCTGTTTGTTGAAATAGCCGATCTTGTTCAGAATCGCCTTGCGCACCATTTCCTTTGCAGGAAGTTTCTTCTCCACGATTTCAAATCGTTCTTCAAAATCCTTGTAGGCGGAAAGAATCACACCAAGAAGATATTTTACGAAAGGCAGAAAGTCCTCCTCTCCTTCATGCCAGCCGTACTGTGATTCCTGAAGGGCATCATAATAGAGATCCTTGTGCTTGTTGATCTTGGCCTCCAAAGAGATATACTTCCCCACATAAAATCCGTTCCGATATAAAAGAAGCGTGGTCAACAGGCGGCTCATTCTTCCATTTCCATCGTTAAAAGGATGGATGCACAGAAAATCATGGATGAAGATCGGAACAGCCAGAAGGGGCTCCAGCTCCATATTGCCTACCACCCTGTTATATTCTTCACAGATTCTTTCCAACGCATCTTCCGTCTCAAACGGGGCAACCGGGGTAAAAAGGGTCTTCGTTTCACCATGTGTATACGATACGCTGATGTAGTTCTGAACACTCTTGATCCGTCCGGCCATAGGATTGTTCAGATGGCCATACAGAACCTTATGGAGCTGCAGGATGTAGTTCTTGGAAAGGGGAATGGCTTCATAGTTTTCATGGATGATGGAAAGCACATCCCGATAGCCGGCTATCTCCGCTTCGTCTCTGTTCTTCGGTGCCGTCTTATTCTCCACAAGCCGACGGATTCTCAAGCCCGTCGTGATGATCCCTTCGATGGCATTGGAGGCTTCGGTACTCTGAACCTTGGCGATCGCCACAAGCTTCTCAAGCTCTTGAGGTCTCTGCTTCAGAAAGAGTTCCTGCTTCCCCGCCTCTCTATGGATCGCGGAAACAAGTCCAAGGATCTCCGAATCCCACATTCGCTCTCCGATCTTTCTGTAGTTGAATACTCTCATTCCCTTCACCTTTTCTTTTCCCCTTATTTTTTAACATATTATATGGGAATATTCAATAAGGAAGGGAATTCTTGTGCTATAGTGGCCGGAAACGTGATAATAGAAGGCGGCCTTGAAGAGCGGAAATTGCTTAATGAAGGGGAAGAATCATCCTACCTATCGCCAAGGTAGAACTGATGTTCAAGATCAAGAAATACAATATAAAATGTATTATCATCGAAATGAGAACCGGATGTACAATAACTTTTGGGAATCGTAAAACCGATGAGACGCTTTCTTTGATCTAAACGAAATCTTGCCCAATCGACATCGGAAGGAACGTGCAGAGGAGGCCTGAATCCGGATTTTCTTGGAAAAGCTCCATATATTTCCAGTACATGGTGTCTATGGGATCCAACGGTTTGCTGTTGCCAATGTGATAACGGATGCCTGCAGTATGATATCAATTTGGAAAAGAACTGTTGAAGATTGGCTTCATCCCACGTTCTCATGTCTGTTGCATGTTCTTGGTTAGCGTCAAAATACGAAAAATTGAATCTACATCGACCGGAGATATCGGACCAAACATCTTGATCTTGCAGTGAGAAGGGGGCAATCGATCCTATGAACTTTTCTTTTCTGCTGTTATGTTTTTTGCTCACAGATTCGGTGTCCCTCCAAGCTTGCCGGTTTTATAAACGCTTTCGATTGATCTATCATTCCTAACAAGAGTACCTGGCAGTTCATCAAGACGATAGAGAAAACTCTCGTTGTCCTCTTTGTTGACCAGCACAACCTTATATTTGCCGAGCTTATCCATGAAGATAGCGTTATGTGAGCTGAATACTATCTGCGCATTGTTTGGATTACTTTCAGGGTCAAGAAAGAGATCGATAAGCCAAACATGGAGATCCGGATGCAGGTTGTTATCAAATTCATCAAGTAAAAGCACTCCGCCTCGATCAAGAACCCGTTTGAATAATGATAACTGTAAATAGAGAATTCTTGTACCATTTGACTCAAAAAAATATGGTATTTCCACGGCACCATCTTTTGTGGCATGGCTAAACAGAGGATAAAACATTTCCTCTTCCATAGGACCTTTACCTGATGCTATACGAATATCAGTGATACCGGTGTCAGCGCGTGCAAGCTTATCCTTCACATACAGTAAAACATCCGTGGATTCATGATAGCTTTTAGAGATGGTGAATACATTTTCAGATTGCTCGCTAAACTTTACGTCCCCAAAAAACGGATCAATGTTTGACACGATGTTTGAAAAGAAATTGTAGATGCTTTCCATCGCTGCAATTTCATACTGATGAGCTATGCTGATGACTGAAACATTCTTCCTGTGTTTGATCTTCTCCAATACTTTCAGCTCCCCGATACAGTTTTCAAATTCGTTCTTTTTTCTGGAAAAAACATTCACCCGCCGTGCTACTTTGCGCTCAAGCTTCTCACTGATTATTTCTTTGCTTGTAAGCTCCAATTCGTAATAATACCGGACATCATCCACCATGAACTCGACAAAGAAATACGTAGGTTCGTTTTGCCATGCAAAAGAAGTGACTCTGAGACCATCCTCCGGCTTGTTATTAAATGAATTGCAACAGAAGTCCGCGATGTACGTTAGGGATCGAATGACATTGGTCTTTCCTGATGCATTTGCCCCGATGATGCATATCACCTCTGAAAACTGCTTGCCTGTAGACATGAATTCAGGGCTGGAAGAACTCACCTCCAGAGATACTTCGAACCCTTCCTTGAAACTCATATAGTTTCTTGCGCCAAACGATATCAACATGGAAATCCCACCTTCAAAACAATAGTAGCTTGTAAACCGGCATAATTCAATCCTTATTTAGTAATTATTGTCATATTTGTCAAAAATAGCTGATAAGAAGCCCAGATCATTAAGATAAAATACCGTGATGATAGTCTCTTTGTTCCTCTGACGCCTACGAAATTGTGATTGAAGGTAAAGAAAAATAGATGTGCACCGTTCATCGTATGATTGTCCCCTCATTCCAATTCTGCTAGAGTGGAAACCGGAGGAAATGAAGATGGTGACGGTTATTTCACTCGGGGGCTCGATCATCGTCCCGGATGCGGTCGATGTCGAGTTTCTTGCCCGGTTCAACGAGGCGATCCGAGCCTATCTGGCTCAGGATGAAAAGCGGAAGCTGATTCTCGTCTGCGGCGGCGGGGCACCCGCCCGAGTCTATCAGCAGGCGATGAAATCCCTCGATGAAGACACTCCGAGCGAAGCGCTTGATTGGCTCGGCATCAAAGCCACCCACCTCAACGCCCAGCTGGTGAAAACCCTCTTCACAGACCTTGCTCCCAACGAGGTGGTAACCGACCCCACCGCCCCGTTCACCTTCGAGGGAAGGATCTTGGTCGCCGCCGGATGGAAGCCCGGGTTTTCCACCGACACGGATGCGGTCTACCTCGCCGAGCGTTTTGATTCCAAGCTCATCATCAACCTCTCCAACACCGCCCAGGTCTACACCGCCGATCCGAAAAAGGATCCCGATGCCAAACCGCTGGTAAATGTCTCATGGAAAGAGTACCGGAGGATGATCGGAAACGAATGGACTCCCGGCCGCTCCACCCCCTTCGACCCGGTCGCCTCGGCCCGGGCTCAGGAGCTCGGCATGAGCGTGGTCTGCGCGGACGGGAGACGAATCGACAACACGATTGCGATCCTCGAGGGCAGGGAGTTCTTCGGAACTACGATCGCTTGAGTTCCAAAAAGTACGGGCACACCTCGCTGAAGGTCGGGGGAAACGGCTCGTCCTGAGTGAAATCGGGAATCCACGAGATTGAATCCTCGATCTCCTGAACAAAGCCGTTCTCGATCTCCAACTCCTCCAGCAGTTCAAGCAATCTATCATATTCCTCATGAGAAACCTTGGGAAATCGATTCATCCCTTGCGGATCCTCGAATTGGACCATCAGACTCAGATACATGCTTTCTTTAAGATGATCCGCAAAGTATCGAAGGACCTCCTCCGTCGCTGCCGGTTCACCGGGAAAGAGCAGGTGCCGAACCAGCACGCCCTTCAGCAGCCCATCTTCATCGATGAAGGTGTTCATTCCTTTTTTGATAAGATAGTCATAGACCTGAAGGATCGAGCGCTGATAGCGGACACCGCCACAGAATCGGCTGCTTACCCCTTCATCGAGGGTTTTCAGGTCGATAAGATAAAGATCGATAGAGGGGTCAATCAGGGACAGCCCTTCAATCGATTCGAACCCCGAGGAGTTCCAGACCACATCCAACGTCAATCCCTTTTTCTTCGCAATGATGAGAGCTTCAACGATTGAAGGGATGAAATGGGTTCCCGTCACCAAATTGAGGGTCTTCGTCCCCATTCCTTGGAGGGCGAGCATCAGGGCGCTCAACTCCTTGATGCCGATTTCCATCCCGTAGCCGTTTCGGGAAGAGATTTGGCAGTTTTGGCAATAGGCGCAGTGAAGCGAACAGCCGCTGAAGAAGATCATCCCCGATCCGACCTCGCCGCTGATGGGCGGCTCCTCTCCCCGGTGCAATCCCGCCCAGGAGATCCGAACCGTCGAGGATTCATTGCAGACCCCCCTCTCCCCTTCAAGACGGTTGACGAGGCAGCGATGAGGACAGAGAGCGCACGCTTCATAAGGACTCATACGGGTATCATAGCGAAAACGGGAAAGAAGAGACAACTCTTATTATTCTGCTCTTATCATTCCCTTTTCGGCATATTATCTATTCTGTGGCTTGCAGTCTTCCCTTTGCTTGACCAGAATCGGAAAAATGCTCACTCTTAGGATATGCCTTGGCCGTTTTTACCATCGAGCAAACCGAAGCCTCATGAAGAACATCGTTTTATCCTTTCCATCGATGGGGGCGGAATGCGCGGGATCGTTCCGGCTGCGATTCTTGGGCGGCTTTCCCATCAATTGGAGGTTCTGGGATCAAACATTCCCCTCTATGCCTACTTTGACCTGATTGCCGGGACTTCGACCGGCGGCCTTTTGGCTCTGGGCTTGAGCGTTCCCGCTTCCAAATCCAATCTACCGGGGGATGGTAAAGACGCAATTCCCGTCTATGAAGATATTAAGGGAAAATGGCTCTTCGGCGGGAAACCCAAGCAACGCTATGTGGGAACGATTCCCCCGTCGATCGATCTCAGCGCCTTGGAGGAGTTGTATTTTGAACGAGGCTCCACCATTTTCCCGAAAAGCCAAACAAGGCGCATCGGGCAGATGTTTATCGACAAGTATGATGAGCAGCCGCTGGAGCGCTTCCTCTTTGAGATGTTCGGCAATACCCCGCTTGATGAAGCGATGGTTCCAACCCTGATCGTCGCCTATGACAGCGATGAGGGACAGCCGTTTTATTTGACCAGCTATGAGAGCGGCTCCTTCCTGTATTGGGAAGCCGGACGGGCGACCAGCGCCGCGCCGACCTTTTTCCGGCCTGCGGTGCTGTATGACCGCAAAAAGCAGCGAACGGTCCGCTTGATAGACGGGGGCGTCATCGCAAACAATCCATCGCTTTTTGCCTATCAGGAGGCCAAAAAATTGTATCCCGACGCCACCCGTTTCCACATCCTCTCCCTTTCGACCGCAGGGATAAACTACACCTTTAAAACCGATGGAGCCGCAGGTACCGGGGTGATCGGTTGGATCGACCCGACCAAAGGCGCGCCGATTCAAAAGATCTATGCCAACGCCCAACTGCAGGTCGTTGATTCGATCGCTGAAGCGATCCCCGATCTCACCTATACTCGGGTACACGGAGAAGCGCGGCGTGATTATAAAATGGATGAAACCGATCCGAGAATGCTAAAGGACCTCCGCTTTGACGCAGAGGAGATCTATGCAAAGAATGAAGAAAAAATCCTCACCTTTTTAGCTGCCCTCGTGAAGCGAACCACCTTCGATCACGTCCGCTTGGAGGAGAGGGCACATGAGTAGTCATCCCAAACAGCTTGCCCTTGAGCAAACCCTCCTTAAGCTCAGTCACGCGGTGGACGATTATCTGGAAGATCGATATCACGATTACTTTATTCGTCACCCCAACCGGCCGAAACGGGGCAGTACAGCAAGCGCTTCCCACGACGGGCTGTTTTCAATCGGAACGCAATTCACCGCCGGATATGGCAGTGACCTGGGGCGCGGCTACATCGTCGTCATCGAGATACGAACCCTCCAGAACGTCCCGCCGGTCATCCGCCGAAAGATCGAAGAGGATGGCATCGAATACCTCAGAACCCAGCTCCCCGTTTTTTTCCCCGATCGGAAAATCGAGGTGAAAAAGGATGGGAATCTCTATAAGCTGGTTGGAGATTTCTCGTTGGGATCTGTCGGCCATTGATAAGGAAGGATTCCTAACTAACTACGAAGGCCCCTCTTCTTTTGAACAAAAACTGATTTCTACTCACACCAGGTAATGCTCCATTATTATTGATACATAAAGGAGTTGTTTTCTTATGAAATATTGTTAGGATTGTTTACTTTCAATTCGATTCAGCACCAATTCCCCGGTGATCGAGGTAACCGACACCCCATGGCGATAGGGATATCCAAGGTTTTGGGTCTTCTTGATCGCAAGCGCGGTAAGCTGGGCGGCTTTCGTTACGCTTAATCGGAAGGAGTCCTTATCAAGAAGATAGGCAAGAAGGATCGAGGCGAAGAGATCGCCGCTCCCGGGGTAGGAAGTGTCGATCTGATTGTAGTACACAAGGTATGAACTATCTTTTTCGGTGCAGGCGACGGCCATCTTCCCTTCTACGGGGACTGAAGTGATCGCTACATTCGCCTTGCTTTGGTATGCCAGCTCTTTGGCCCACTGAAGGATCGTCTGCTCATCAAAACGTTCCCGGTAGGGATAACCCAGGAGCAACGCCGCTTCAGTGACATTGGGACAGATGTAATCCGCTTCGGTGACGAGCTTTTTCATGGCATCAATGTGCTCTTTCTCCATCGGTCCGTACAGCTCTCCATCATCGCCCATCACCGGATCGACGAGGACCAGCGGCGGGTTCTTTTTGGCCCGATGGAAGTGAATGAACTCGGTGATGAGGCTCACCTGCTCGGCGGAACCGAGAAAGCCGGCGTAAATCGAATCAAACGCAAGATCGAGTTTTCGCCATTCGGCGATGATTGAGCGCATCTCTTTTGTAAGCGGTTGGAAGAAGTAGGAATCAAAGCCGTCGCTTTGGGAAGAAAGCAGAGCGGTGGGCAATGGGGACACCTCTACCCCGAGCGCTTCGAGGGCGGGAAGAACGACCGTCAGGGAACTTTTTGCATATGAGGCCAGATCATGGATTGCGACGCATGTTTTTTGCATGGTTCTACCCTATCCTACATCCTCTTTACTGACAATATATGCTACACTCAAGAGTATGATTATACACGATACTCTCAATGATCAAGCAATTGCAGATTGGCGGACAAATCCCCTGGCATTCCCGCTTCCTTCCAAGGAATCCTTGAGCGATGCATATACGAGCATGATCATCTCCTCCTCCGGTTGGCGGAAGGTGTTCGCTCCCGGCGGAGATGAAGAAGACTCCGGCCGGACGGTCAATCCTCCGGATCGAATTCTGGCGGCGTTGGCGGCGTATGCCCTCTACCGGCACGTGGGCAAGAAGAAGCCAACCATTCTCGTAGGCCTTGACGCCCGTCCAACCGGAGCCCATCTTGGCTCCATCGCGGTTTATACCCTCCTTTCCCTTGGGGCAAAGGTTCGCTACCTCTTCATCACCGCAGCGCCCCAGATCATGGCCGATACCAATCTCCACCCCAAAGAAGCCGATGCATTTCTCTACATCTCAGCCAGCCACAACCCTATCGGCCACAATGGGTTCAAGTTCGGAAAAGAAGGGGGTGTATATGGCTCCAAGGATGCCGAACGCCTTGCCGAGCTCTTTCGTGAGCTGGTTGACGACGGTCTGACCCACTTCGCCCTTCTTCAGACATACGGAGAGAACCTTGATCCTCAAATCTATAAACGAACCCTTGAGCGGGTCGGCGAAGAACGGAAAAAAAGCGCAGAGCGCTATCGCACCCTTGCTTTGAGGATCGCGACCAAAAGCGATGATGAGCAGGCTCATACCCGGTTCATCGAAACGATGAGAATCAAACATCAGCAGAAGCCGCTTGGAATCCTCGGCGAACTGAACGGCTCGGCCCGTAGCTGCTCGATCGATCGCCCCCTGCTTTCGGAGCTCGGAATCACCACCGAATTCATGCACGACACCCCCGGGGATGTGGTTCACCCGATCGTTCCCGAAGGGAAGAACCTCACCCTCTGCATGGAATCGCTTACAGCCCTTCATCAGAAGAACCCCGCGTTTGTCCTCGGGTATGTCCCCGACAATGACGGAGACCGGGGAAATATCGTCTACATCAACGACAGGAAAACCGCGACGATTCTGGAGGCTCAATCCCTCTTTGCGTTGATTGTTCTCTCCGAGCTCGCCCAAAGCCGACTTTCCGATCCCGATGCCCCCCTGGCGGTCGTCGTGAACGGACCGACCTCCAATCGCGTCGATGAGATCGCCCGCTCGTTCGGTGCGAAGGTATTTCGCGCCGAAGTGGGAGAAGCGAATGTCGTGGAGCTTTCTAATCTCAAGCGAAAAGAGGGATACGTCGTTCCGATCCTCGGTGAAGGCTCGAACGGAGGGAACATCTCCCACCCGGCGAAGGTCCGCGACCCGTTGAACACCCTGCTCTCTTTGACCAAACTCTTGAAACAAGAGGAACTAAGCAGGTTGTGGTTCACCCTCTCGGGACAACCGCAACCCGCCTCGTTGACGCTCGATCAATTGATCCGTTCCCTTCCTTCCTATATCACAACCGGAGCATACTCCTCTTTGGCGCAGCTGAGCGTGAACATTGAACACGGCCGGCTGAAGACCCGGTACGAGGAGTTCTTCGAAGAGATCTTCAACCGTGATCACATCCTGTTCAACAGCTTTGGAATCACCTCCTACAAGATCATTCAAACGGAAGGAACCGAAGAGCGGATCGGAAGCGGCCCGGCATACCGCACTCCTCCGTACAACGGCGGCTTCAAAGTCGGGTTGTACAACGATGAGAACGTGATGACCGATTTTCTGTGGATGCGGGGTTCAAAGACGGAGCCGATCTTCCGCCTACTCGTCGACTGCAAGGGTGACAACACGAATCGGCACGATTATCTTTTGGAGCTTCACCGCCTCGTCATCACCCGAGCTCTCCAATCGTAGTTACAGCCCCAACGCAGCCACGGCCGAGCCGATCGTCGGTGAATCATCGATTCGGACGAAGCGGTAGTAACGCTTGTATTTCCGCTGCAGGTAGTGGTGGAGGTAGAAGTTCGTGTATTCAAGAAGGTATTCGGTTTTATAGAGGGTCGTTCCGTCGGCGTTGATGCACACCGGTTTCCGGGGGTCGGTCCCCGATCCGCTCTTGAGGATCGTTGATGTGAGATTCGCCGCGGTCAGTTTCGCCGCCCGTTCGATGACGGCGTTGATGATCAGCCAAAGAACGCGGGCATCGCCTTCATTGCCCTCAACACACTGGACAAGTTCATAGTCGCGATTAAACGGCATCTCGAGGTAGTTGCTCATTACGGTGGTTGAAAGCGTCTTGATTCGCTTTGCATAGCGCTCTTTAAATGTCTCGGAAAAGAGCCCGGCATCGGCCGCTTCGGTGATGATCGAACCGCAGATCGGCCCCAGATAGGCGCCGCTGATCATCTTTTCGAGGTGGTATTGGTTGGGCTCCTTGGTGGAATCGAAAAACTTCCGGTCGAAGGGGCCGGGACAGTAGGCGAAGTTTCCCGATTCGATGTTGATGATTTGGGCTTTGGAGGGGTCGGCGGAAAGCTTGGTAATCTTTTTGTTTGACTCAACATAGGCGGTGTTCGTCCCCGTGCCCAGAATGAAGCCGATATAGCCGCTGTAGGGAACATCACTCGGAGTTCCCTGACCGGCGAGCAGCGTCGCCACCGTATCGTTCAATACGGCGACTTTTTTCTTCCGCACATCGTGTCCGCGGCTTGCCAGCTCGGCAAGCAGACTCTTGCCAAGCGGCATACCGATCACTTCGGGAGCTTTGATCTCTTTGGAGAACACCAGGGGAATTCCATCCCGGTCGGAGGTGATTTCAGCGGCGTACGAGAAGCAGAACCCTATTCGATCACTCCGATCAATGAGTCGTTCGACCTCGTCGGCGATGATTGAAAAGAACTCCTTCGCAGTCACTTCGCTTTTCACCCCCGGCATCGAGGTCTTTTTGAACTCCGAGATTCGGGGGTTTTTCTCCCGATCAAACCGGACGAGACAAGTCCGAAGGTTGGTCCCTCCGGCATCGATCACGATGACCGGCTGATCGGCCAGAATGGTTTCACTTGTCGTGGTATAGGTCGGAATCATCTTCAGTGACGAATCAGGAGCACCGGCCAGACCTTTTTCCATCTCCGACAAGAACGATGTGATCAACTGATCCATATCAACCTGATCGGCATCGATCTTGGAGCGATTGAGAAACTCTTCGGTCTTTTTGATGAGCTCGTGCATTGTTTATTCTCCGTTTACTTTCAGTTCTCTTGGCTCGATTACAAAATATCCTTCCTGATCGGTAAAAAGCAAGAACGAGCCGCTGATTGATACATCGGTGGACAGCCGGGTACCGGCGGCTGTTACATCAACGATCGCTTCGATCGGATCGATCGCTCCTCCGGTAACCACGCTGGTCATCAGACTCGCCAGGGTAACTCCTTCTCCCCAAACGGTGCTCACCCGTCCGGTGAGCGAAACCTGTCCCTCTTCCCATTCATGGGTATCGAGGAAGAGAAGCGCCACATCGTTCAACGGACCTTTGGCGCTTTGAAGCAATGAGAGCAGAAAGTTGCTTTGCGGCTTGTTCAACGATTGATACGTCTTCCGATATATGCCGAGATCCGCATCCTTCAGCTCGAGCGCTTTAGGCAGCGTGGCCCTCGCCTCTTTTTCAAAGATTGATCCGGGCAGGTTCAACGCGGGGGTATTGAGATACGCGGCGACGTTGGCGATCGTGGCGTCGCTGATCGCGGTGACAGCGATCAGGATGTCCCGTTCACTCGGCTTTGCTGCCGTGAGCGGGGCAATGACGAGGAGAAGAATGAGAACTAATCCAATGGTTTGACGATTCATCTTGTACGTATCATAAAGGGAAGAATCGATTAAGACAATGAAGAAGAGGTGTGATACACTGAAGCAATGAATAAACCGTCAATTCTTTGGTATGACCTTGAAACATTCGGCCTTGACAGCCGAGGGGACCGAATCGCCCAATTTGCCGCGATCCGAACCGATTTGGATCTTCGGCAGATCGAAGAGCCGACCATCCTCTACTGCAAGCTCAGCGATGATTACCTCCCCGATCCTCTCTCCTGCCTGGTGACCGGCATCACCCCCCAGGAGGTGAATGCGAAGGGGCTCGTCGAAGCGGAGTTCATTCACAGGATCAACGCCGAGTTCAGCAGGCCCGACACCACCGTCGCCGGTTTCAATTCGATCCGCTTTGACGATGAGTTCATCCGCAATGCCCTCTATCGAAACTTTTTCGATCCCTATCGACGGGAGTATGAACACAACAACTCCCGGTGGGACATCATCGACCTGGTCCGTGCGACCCACGATCTGAGACCGGAAGGAATCCGGTGGCCTGAGCGCAATGAAGTGAACCGCCCCGTGTTTCGACTCACTTCCTTGACCGAAGCGAACGGAATCGAGCATCTCGGGGCGCACGATGCCCTGGTTGACGTCCGAGCTACGATCGCAATCGCTCGTCTCATCAAGGAAAAACAGCCAAGGCTCTATCAGTATGCCTATGACCTGCGCTCAAAGAACCGAGTGAAAAGACTGCTGAAAGCCCCCTTTGGCGGGGAGCACACCTCCCTGATTCTGCACACCAACCCCCTCTTCTCCTCGGAATATGGCAACACCCGCCTCATTCTGCCGATCACCTACCTCAAAACGAACGCCAATGCGGTCGTGTGCTTCGATCTGAGCTGCGAAGTGGAACCGCTCCTCTCAGCGACGGAAGAGACGCTGATGAATACGCCGGGAGTCTTTACGATTTCGATCAACAAATGCCCGTTCGTCTCACCGGTGAACGTGCTTACCGAGGAGCTGGAACGGAAGCTTGGGATCGATTCCGCCCTCGCTGCGACGAAAGCCGCCTATATCAGGACGCACCCGAACGTGATAGCCGTGATCCACCGGGTGAAAGACACTTTCGAGCGGATCGACGACGTCGATTACCAGCTCTACGACGCGTTCTTCACCAACAGGGACCAGCAGGTCTTTGAGACCCTTCGCCAAGCGGAGCCGAGGGAAAAAATGGGCTTTCTCAATCAGGTTCAGGATCCCCGGTTCGGAACTCTCCTCTTCCGCCATGTCGGGCGGAATTGGCCGGAGGCGTTCACCGAAGAGGAACGGAAACGTTGGATCAGCCACGCTGCCAATCGCACCCTCAATCCACCGGGCGACGGCAAAATGACGTGGAAGTTCTTCTATCGGAGCATCGAAGAGAAACTCGAGTCGGTCGACACCACCCCCAGGGAGAAACAGCTCCTTGCCGAGTTGAAAGAGTACGGCACCGCTCTTGAGGCAAAGATTTTCGGGTAATACCCCAGCTATGCAAAGCAAACCTCCTTTTGTATACTTCCTCTATGCTTGAGAAGTTAGCCGAATACCAAAGCCAATTGGAACAGATCGATCTTCAACTCGCCGACGGTGCGACGATGAGAGACATGAACCTCTACAAGAAACTCACCCAGGAACGCAGCCACCTTCAGCCGATCGTCGATGAGCTGACCCGACTAAAGGAGATCGCCGATCAGATTGCCGACGCGAAAGAACTGCTGAAAGAGGAGACGGACACCGAGATGATCGCCCTGACCCGCGAGGAGCTTGAGAATCTTGAAGCTGCATTGGAGAAAACAACCTCCAAAGTAAAACTGCTTCTGATTCCCCCCGATCCGCTGGCGGGAAAAGACATCATCATGGAGATTCGAGCGGGCACCGGCGGAGAAGAAGCGGCCCTCTTTGCCGCCGATCTGTTTCGGATGTACTCCCATTACGCCGACAGCCGCTCCTGGAAGATGGACATCCTCTCTTCCAACGAGACGGGAATCGGCGGATACAAGGAACTGATCGTTTCGATCAGCGGAAAGGATGTCTACGCATCGCTTCAGTATGAAAGCGGCGTCCATCGGGTTCAGCGGGTTCCGGAAACGGAAAGCGGCGGAAGAATCCATACCTCGGCGGTTACCGTGGCGGTGCTGGCTGAAGCGGAAGAAACCGATATCGAGATTCGCACGGAAGACCTCAAGGTCGAGACGATGCGCTCCAGCGGCCCCGGCGGTCAAAGCGTCAACACCACGGACAGCGCGGTTCGGATGACCCACCTGCCCACCGGCCTCGTGGTCGTCTGCCAGGATGAAAAAAGCCAGATCAAAAACCGGGCGAAAGCGCTTCGAGTGCTCCGTTCCCGGCTCTTCGAGATGGAAGAGGAGAAGAAGGCGAAAGAGCGGGCGGAGGACCGCAAGAGCCAAGTGGGCTCGGGGGATCGAAGCGAGCGGATCCGCACCTACAACTTTCCCCAGAACCGCCTCACCGATCACCGGATCAACCTTACCCTGTACAAGCTTGATTTGATTATGGCCGGCAATCTGGATGAAGTGATCGAGCCGCTGAAGATCGCCAGCGGAGAGGCTGCACTTGCCGAGGCATAGGATGACCCTCAACGCGTGGATTGCTGAAACGAAAAACCTCTTCATTGAACAGGGAGTCAGCGACACCCCCGGTCTTGATGCCCGTCTCCTTCTTGGACACGCGACCGGATATGATCAGGGAAGACAGATCGTCAATGCCGGGGAGGAGCTTGCCTCCCACCGGCTCGATCTCCTTGAAAACCTGAGATCTCAACGGCTTGCAGGACGCCCGATCGCCTATATCATCGGTTCCAAAGAGTTCTACGGGCGCTCGTTCTACGTGGATGAGCGAGTGCTCATTCCCCGTCCGGATACGGAAATTCTCGTTGAGACCGTCCTCAAGGCAATTGAGGATGGCGTCGTCTCCTCTGAAGATCCGATCATCGACGTGGGCACCGGCAGCGGAGCGGTGGGCATCACCCTCGCCGCCGAACTCGATTGTATGGTACTCTTAAGCGATATCAGCTGCGATGCCTTGGATGTCGCCCGGATCAACAGCCGGAGAATCTTGGGAAGGGAGCTTGAGACGATTGCAAGCGACCTGCTTCCTCTCGGGCGAAAATATGGTATCATCGTGAGCAACCCCCCATACCTCACCGATGAGTGGGTTGCAGCGGTTGATCAAAACGTCCGATCTGAACCGGATCTCGCCCTGCGAGGGTTCGGAGAAGACGGACTCGATATCATCAGGGCGCTGGTCGCTGAGAGCTCGAACCATGGTTCGCTCTTTATCGAATGCGACTATCGCCAGACGAAACAGGTAGCCGGGCTCTTTGAAGAGCATGGCTTTACGAATATATCGATTCAACGCGACCTTCAGGGGTTGGAACGTGTTGTTTGGGGAGTACGAACGTGAATGCCCAGTTGATTGAGCGGTTTATTCAAAAAGCGTTCAAATATCCGCAGGAAGATCAGGAGAAGATCCTGGCTGCGGCGACGTTCGCCGACTCCAAGCATGACGGCCAGAAACGCGCCAGTGGAGAGCCGTATATCATCCACCCCCTGGCGGTCGGTGAAATCCTCATCCAATTGAAGATGGACGCCGACACGATCTCTGCCGGAGTCCTCCACGATACCCTTGAAGACACCGACACCACCTACGAGGAACTGTCCAGACTCTTCGGCAAAGCGGTAGCCGACATGGTGGAGGGCGAAACGAAGATCGCAAGCATCAAGACGATGAGCAAATCGGTCCAAGAGGCGGAAACGATCCGAAAAATGTTCTTCGCGATGAGCGAAGACATTCGCGTCATCATCATCAAGCTTGCCGACAAGTTGCACAACATGCGGACGCTTCACCATCTGAAGAATGAGCGGGCACGGGAAATCGCCAATGATACGCTGGACATCTACGCGCCCTTGGCGGACCGCCTCGGCATCTCCTGGATGAAGGACGAACTTGAGGACCTCAGTCTGAAAACCCTCAAGCCCGACACCTACAACCACATTCAGGAATATCTTCTGTCAAAGAAAAGCGAGCAGACCGCCTACCTGACTCGAGTGGAGAAATCGATCTATCGGGCGTGCGGGGATGCGAACATCGCCGATGTAGTGGTCACCAGCCGCGCCAAACATGCTTACTCTGTCTACATGAAGATGAAGAAGCGGAAAAAGGAGATTGATGAGATCTTCGACATCCTCGGAGTGCGGATTCTCTGCACCTCGGTAATCGACTGCTACACGATCCTGGGGGTCGTCCACCGCCTCTGGCCCCCGATCGAAGGGCGGTTCAAGGACTATATCGCCATGCCGAAGGCGAACAACTACCAAAGCCTTCACACCACCGTGATGGCGCTCGACGGCAAACTTCTTGAAATCCAAATCAGGACCCACGAAATGCATTTCACCGCCGAATACGGAGTCGCCGCCCACTGGTCCTACAAAGCGGAAACGGGCAGTGAAAGCGGTAATTGGGCGCAGATGGATGATGAGCAGTTCACCAAGATCGTCAGCAAGCTCAAAGCATGGTCCAGCGAAATTGAAAACAGCGAATCCTACATGGATGACATCAAGGGTGATCTCTTAAGGGATACGATCTACGTCTTCACCCCCAAAGGGAACATCGTCGAGCTGCCGAAGAACGCCACTGCGTTGGATTTCGCCTATCAGATCCACACCGAGGTCGGAAACCGGACCACCGGAGCGAAAGCGGACGGATCGATCATCCCCCTGAACGCTCCGCTGAAAAACACCCAGGTCATCGAGATCCTCACCAGCCCGAACGCCCGACCGCATTTGAACTGGCTGCGCTACGCCCAGACGAACAGCGCCCGGAAGAAAATTCGGGCGTGGCTGAACAAGTACGATGAGAATATCCTCATCGACAAACAGATCATCGCCAAGCGGAAAGAGATCGAACAGGCCCAGGCGAAGATCGAAAAACGGCCCCCTGAACAACAGGTCGAAGGGGACGATGATGAGATCATCCGCCAACACGTCGATCCTTCACGGATGAAATTCCGGGTCGGGGACGAGAAGAACATGATGATCCACATCGCCCAGTGCTGCAACCCGGTCAGAGGCGATGAGATCATCGGCTACGTCAGCCGGGGCCGGGGAATCATCGTTCACCGCACCGATTGCCCCAACCTGAAAAACATGGCCGAGGTGAAGGACCGGTCGATCGATGTCGAATGGGAAACGGAATTCCCCAAGCTGACCAAGCGGTTCGCCGTGACGAGCAAACGCACCTACGACCTCTTCGGCGAGATCGAAGGCGCGCTCAGGAAGTATAAGGGCCACCTGATCGAAGGCCGCCTTCAGGACGATGAGGACGGCAAGCTGATGGGAACCTTCACGATGGAGGTTCAGCAGGAGGATGACTTCAAGAAGATCATCAAGACCCTGAAAACGATTCCTTCGATCAACACAATCAGCGAGATTCGCTAGATTACTCCTGAATCACCCGAATGATCTCGGGCAACAGCTGCTTTTTACGGGAGAGGACTTGTGGCAACAAGTACATCCCTTCACCGGCCTTTTCGTAGGCGAGCTTCTGCTCAGCGATCGGCATCCGGGTAAGGAGCAGCACGGAGTTCTCCTTGACGACGTCGGTGATCAGGAAGAGCGCCCAGTCGAGGCTGTAGGCCTTTTTCACCATCTCCAGCTCCTCAAGATACCGAGCGCGATAATCCTCGACGTCATCAAGGGTGGTTACCTCGCTTTGACCGATGCCGAAGTTGACTCCGCTTTCCCGATAGCGCTTAAAGTCAGCCTCAATCATCATTCTGGCATCACTTTTAGCCAGAGAAGCCCCGCCGGAGAACATCGTTTCCCCGAATTTGTACATGTCATCCACTCCGGCGATCGAGAGAAGATCCTGCACTGCGGTGTAGTCTTCGAATGTCGTGGTGGGACTTTTGAGCATGATCGTATCGCTGACGATTCCCGAAAGGAGGACTTTGGCGATATCACTCGTCACTTCAACGTTGTGGCGCATGAACAGCTTGTAGACGATCGTGCAGGTCGAACCGAGCGGCTCGCAGCAGATGAAAATCGGGTTGCGGGTCTTCGCCGCCCCGAGGCGGTGATGATCGACGATCTCGACGACCTCGGCCTCCTCCACCCCGGTGATCGCCTGATCGTTTTCATTGTGGTCGACCATGATCAGTTTGGTTGTCGGCTTTTCCAAAAAGGAACGCCGCGAGACATAGCCGCGGTATTCCTTGCCGCTGAAGACCGGCAGCTCCCTGTAATCGTTGTTGGCGAGAAATGCCCGCGCTTCGTCAAAGAGCATATCCGCCTGAAGCGAGGGAAGTTTTTTTACGAGCAGTTCACTGACCGGAACGCACAGGCGGAGGAGTCGAAGCGTTTCGGCGGTGTCCGTTTCGCTAACGAACACGCTCCCCTCATAGGAATCCCAATCTATCTTGGAGATTGTTTTCCCGCGGATTCCGGTGAGGATAATCGCCGGAACGTTCAATTCGATCGCTTTGTTGATGTGCCGCTCCCGATCCCCGACGACGAGAATCGGCATCGGTCCCTTGAAGCCCTTCATCACCTTTTCATAGGTCGCGAACTTGTTGGCTCCAACCGCCAAAGGCGCAAGGATCGATTTCTCATTCCCTTTTTTGATGAAGCATCCGGGAATAACGACTTCAAAGTTTTTGACGAGAAAGTTGTAGACCGGCCGGCTTCCCAGATTCTCCTTGAGAATAAAATCACTGATCTCATCGATCGTAACCAACCCGACAAAACGGGTTCCTTCCATGATCGGGAAGACGGAGTGGCGTGCAGTATTCTTATAGAGGGTGATCAGGCGGTAGACGGGATCGGTGGGACACACTTCGACATCCGATTCAATGATGACTTTGGAGACTCGGGTTCGCACATCTCGTTTAAACGGCGGAGGTATCAACCCAAATCGATTGAATTGAGCCCGGGTTGCCTCGTTGAGGTTTCCACAACGAATCGGAATATAGGTATTGCTCGGATCGACCTTGTTTTTCAGCGCAGCATATGCATAGGCGCTGCAGATCGAATCCATATCGGGGTTCTTGTGTCCGCTGACGAAAATCTTTGCCACTATCCACTCCTGTTGCCCCTATCGTAGCGTAATTTCGAGGGGCGTACAACTGAGGCAGAATGAAAAACCCCGGTGGAAAAGCTTGTTGTTTCACCGACCAAACCCTCCTCTTCTCATTGGAAATACTTACTTGTTGGGGTAGAATCGAAGCGTGGAGGAATCGTAATGCCTAAAGTAGTTATTGCTAATGATCATGGTGCAGTTGAGTTGGCAGTTACTCTCACAGAGTATCTGAAGAAGATGGGTTACGAAGTGAACCACCTCGGTACCACAACTGAGGATTCGGTCGATTACCCGGATATGGCGCTCGCAGCCACAACGGAGTTCAAAAAAGGCGGATACGAGTTTGGAATTCTTCTTTGCGGAACGGGAATCGGGGTATCGATCAGCGCAAACAAAGTCGATGGAATCCGCTGTGCCCTCGTCCACAACACCTACACCGCCCAAATGGCCAAACGGCATAACGATGCGAACTTCATCGCATTCGGGGGGCGGGTCGTCTATCGCGAAGAGGTCGAAGACATTCTCGACGCGTTCATTGACGCCACCTTTGAAGGTGAGCGCCACCAACGACGGGTCGACAAGATCATGGCGCTTGAAAACCGGAATTAAAACCGTCTTGAAGGAAAGATGAAGGGGTGCGGAAGGAGCTCGTCAAAGCGACGGACCAGATGCACCCCGTCTCTTCCTTCAGCCGCATCGACATCCAGAAGATGAACGGCGGTATCACTGCGGCTGAATTCAGCGAGAACCTGTAAACATTGGGCGCACGGCGGTGCCGGAGGAGAATCGGAGCTGACCACCACCAGACACTCGATTCCGACGACACCTTCATCGGCAATCGCCCTCAACAGGGCGCTGCGCTCGGCGCAGATCGTCGCCCCATAGGAGGAGTTCTCCACGTTGGCTCCCGGATACACGCCCTTGGTTCGATGGCTTACGATCGCACTGCCCACCTGATAGTTCGAGTACGGCGCATACGCATTGAGGCGAGCCTTCAACGCGGCGGCGATCGCCTCCCTGAGAACTCCCTCATCCATCTCTTTGACGGGATCGGCGATAAGATTGGCTCCAAACGGAGTGCCGCCTTGAACGCCGACATACCCTCGAAGCAGCTCATTGAACTCATTCGAGGTGGAAAAATCATCAAACTCATCGAGGGTGCCCATCACCGCATCCGCCCCGCTCTCAAAGAGCTCTTCCCGCCCGAAGGTGGTGGTCAAGCCAAGAACGGTGCAGCCGGCGGCTTTTCCGGCGACCGTTCCATTGAGGGCATCTTCGACGACCAGGCACTTCTTTGAGTCGATGCCCAAGAGGAGCGAGGCGATTTGATAAATATCTGCATGAGGCTTGTTGCGTTTCACCATGTCCCCGGTGACGACCTTGTCAAAAATCGATTCCTCGACCCCGACCGCTTCCAGGTTGAGCAGCATCTTCATCCGGACTGCGCTGGTGACAAGGGCGATCTTCATGCCCGCCCGTTTGGCGTTTGTGATGAAGCGGATGACTCCCCCCAGCGGTCCGCTTTCTTTTGCGATCCGGGCGTAGTGGTTGAAGAGAACAAGCTTTTCCACCTCGAAGTCCAGATCAAGTCCATACTTTTCCCCCACCCCCAAGAGATACCGCTTATCACCGGTGCCGATGAAAGGAGTGAAATCTTCCTTCTTGACGGTCACACCTTTATCGGCAAAGAGCCGCATCGCCGCTTTGAGAATAATCGGCTCGGAGTCGATCAGCACTCCGTCCATGTCAAACAAGATCGCTTCAATCATCAGTGCATCACCGTTTTTCCTCGTCCCACCGAGTGTTGGGGAATGAATTCACCTTTCCCTGCCAACCCGAGGTACACCCCATCGCCCATGATGAGCCTGCCGCCAAGGTAGGTCATCAGCGCTTTCCCGACAACGGTCATGCCTGCATATGCGCTGTATCCGCTTGCCGAGTGAATGGAGGCATCACCGATCTTCCACTGATGGTCGGGATCGAAGAGGACGAAGTCCGCGTCGCTTCCGATTCGCAAAGCTCCTTTTCGCGGATAGAGGCCGAACGCTTTGGCCGGAGCGGTCGAAAGAAGATTCACGACCTGCTGAAGGCCGATCCGTCCGCTCTTCGCGGCAAAGTTGTAGACCAGGGAGAGCAGTTCTTCACTTCCGGGGATACCGGGAAGGATCGTCCGGCTGTCCTTGGAGGAAAGCTTCTGTTCTTTCGTGAAGGCACAGTGGTCGGTCGCGACGACTTGGATCTCTCCGTTCAGGAGCGCTTCCTGCAACGCCAACCGATCTTCCTCATCCCGAAGCGGAGGGGTCATCACCCACAGCGCCCCGTCGGCGCCCACAAGCTTCTCGCCGGTCAGGAACAGGTAGTGCGGCGTCGTTTCAACGATCACCCGCAGCCCTTGCCTTCGAAGGTCGCGAACCGCCTCCAGCCCTGCTTTACTGGAGAGGTGGACGATGTAGATCGGGATGCCGACCTCAAGGGCGATCTTCCCCATCGTCCGAATTCCGACCGCTTCCGCTTCCGAAGGACGGAGAATCGGATGGGAAGCGGGAGCATAATCACCTTTGTATGCCTTTTCAGCGCGTTGGATGACCTCGTCATCCTCCGCGTGGATCGTAACAAGAAGATCAAGCTCTTTACAGATCGCAAAGATCTTTTTCAATTCCTCTTCTTTTTCGATCATGTACCCCACGTTCTTGTAGGTAGTGAAGAGCTTGATGACCTTGACTCCGGCTTCTTTGAGCTCAAGCAGCTCCTCTTTCAGGCTTGGGCGGTAGGAATAAATCCCTTGATGGAGGGAAAAATCGATCGCCATCTCTTTTCCCATCGCCGCAATCCGTTCTTTGGCATTGACCAAGAGCGATCGCTTCTTGTCATCGTCGGCAAAGTCCACCACGGTGGTAACCCCGCCATAGGCGGCGGCCCGCGAGCCCTCGGCGAAGGAGTCGGCGGTAACCGTGTTGCGACTTACCAAATGATAGTGGGTATGCGCATCGATGATACCGGGAAGAATCGCAAGCCCGTCGGCCCGGACGATCTCCACCGGACCGTCAATCTCACCGACCTCGATCTTCGGAGCGATCCGAACGATGATTCCATCCTCGATCAGGATGTCCGCATGCCGGGTCCACTCGGTATCCACCAGCAAACCTTGGGTAACCAGAAGTCTTTTCATACACCTAGGATACTCCCTGGAGGAGCAATTGGCAACATAGGAGATATCAAGCAAAAGGAACCGGATGACCCGAATATGTCGGTGTCAATCATGATCTTCATTCGACATGTTCCGCACGACGAGACCGGGTAATCCATTCCGCCACTGCTTCCTCAGTGAGAAAACCGGCCTTCTCCGCCTCGCCGCCCATCTGCTCTTGAAAGCGTATCAAAGCGTAAACGGCTGAATTAACAACTCGCACATTGTTCCCTTCAACGATAAATGTAACGCGATCGCCACTCTCCACACCAAGCACTGTACGTACGTCCTTCGGGATGGTAACCTGACCTTTTGACATGACCCGTGCGTCATGTACGAATACTGCCTTTGACATATAAATATCTCCTAAAGAAGTATGGAAATAGGGATTTCCTACTTTTTAGTATACGTATTCTGAGAAAAAATCAATTAGGCAACTGCATTCAGTACTCAATACCGGACCTTCGCGTCCTTGACGGCTTTTACCTGGTCGAGCCGGCCTACCGGGGTCGAAACCGGGGCCTTCTTCAGCGAGGCGGGATCGCTTTTCGCTTTTTCCGCGATGCGGATCAGCGCAGCGATGAACGCGTCCAGACTCTCAAGGCTTTCGCTTTCGGTGGGTTCGATCATCAGCGCCTCGTCGACGATCAGGGGGAAGTACACCGTCGGGGGGTGGTACCCTTCATCAATCAGCGCTTTGGCGAAATCCTCGGCGGTGACTCCATACTGCTCTTTGTAGTTTTTGACGCTGATCACAAACTCGTGCATGATTCCACCGGTATGGGGAATCTCATAGTACGGCGCCAATTTTTTTGCCAGATAGTTGGCGTTCAGCACCGCATGATTGGCGGCGGCTCGAAGGCCTTCGCTCCCCATGCGGAGAATGTAGACATACGCCCGCAGAAAAACGAGGAAGTTCCCCCAGAACATGCTCACCTTCCCGATCGAATCCGGCCTGTCCCAATCGAACACATACCCCCCTTCCCGCAGATCGATATCCGGCTTCGGAAGGAACGGGCGGAGAAGATCGTTGACCATTACCGGTCCGCTGCCCGGGCCGCCGCCGCCATGGGGGGTGGAGAACGTTTTATGAAGGTTGAGGTGGAGCACGTCGAAGCCCATGTCGCCGGGACGGACCTTGCCCATGATCGCATTGAGGTTCGCCCCGTCATAGTACAGCAGGGCTCCCGCTTCATGGACCGCTTCGCTGATTTCAAGGATATCCTCTTCGAAAAGTCCGAGGGTGTTGGGGTTGGTCAACATGAGGGCGGCGACCTCATCGGAGAGCTTGCTCTTCAAATCAGCCAGATCCACCAATCCTTTCCTGTTCGAAGCGATTTCAACCACATCGAAGCCGTTGACCGCCGCGCTGGCGGGGTTGGTCCCGTGGGCGCTGACGGGAATCAGAACCTTGGTTCGCCCAACGTCGCCCTTTTTCAAAAAGTAGGAGCGAATCATTTTAAGACCGGTGTATTCGCCGTGGCTGCCGGCACACGGCTGAAGCGATCCCCAGGACATTCCGGTAATGGAGGAAAGGTCTTCCAGGAGGTTGTACATCACCGATAGACACCCTTGAACCGTCGAGATGTCCTGAAGTGGATGGATCTCGGTGAATTGAGCCATCCGGGCGATCTCTTCCCCGAGCTTCGGATTGTATTTCATCGTACAGGAGCCCAAGGGGTACATCCCGTTGTCGACCCCGTGAACCATCCTCGAAAGCCGGGTGAAGTGCCTGACCACATCGAGCTCGGAGACTTCCGGCAGGCGGGCGCTCCCCTCCCGTTGAAGATGGGACGGAAGATACGCAAACTCCTGGTCGAAGGACCGGGGAAGATCCAGGGAAGGATAACAATACGCCAAGCGCCCTTTTTTGCTTTTATCGATCAATAACGGTTCAATCATTTCATCACCCTCTGAGCCGCCGCAATATACATCTCCAGCTCTTCCCGGCTTCTCTTTTCCGTTACCGCTACAAGAAGAACGAGTTCATCGGTATCTTTGCGGGTCAACGCGGAAAGCCGGACACCGGCAAAGATCCCTTCGTTGCGGAGCTCCTGAAGGAACTTCCGCATCCGCTTCGCATCGTGAAAGACGACCGGAAACTCGCACCAGAACGGATGGGCATTCATTACCTCCACCCCGGGAAGCTGACCGAGATGATGAGCCAGGTAGTGCGCTTTGGCGTAGGATTGCCGGGCCGCTTCGACCATCCCATGCCACCCGAGCGATGAAAGGTGGATCGTCGTCATCAGGGCGGCAAGCGCCTGGTTTGAACAGATGTTGCTTGTCGCCCGCTCCCGCTTGATGTGCTGTTCCCGTGCTTGGAGGGTCAGAGTGAAGCCTCTTCTTCCTTCGGCGTCGGTAGTGATTCCGACAAGGCGACCCGGAATTCTTCGTAACAGCGGTTGTTTCACCGCCATGTAGCCGCAGGACGGACCGCCAAAAGAAAGACCGAGACCCAGACTTTGGGTATCGCCGACGGCGATGTCCGCTCCCCACTGGCCGGGAGTCTTTTGAATCGCCAGGCTCAGCGGGTCGCTGCTGATCGCAAAGAGCGCTTTGTGCTCGTGAAGCAGATCCGCTATACCGCTATAGTCTTCGACAAATCCGTAGCGGTTGGGCGATTGCACGATGAGCCCGCCGACATCATCGCCGATGACGAGGCCTGAAAGGTCGACAACGCCATCCTTCTCCCGAATCGGTACAACCTCGTACTCCGTTCCAAGGACCCACGTTCCGAGCGCCTTGAGGGCGAAGGGGTGGATCGTCTCGCTGACCAGCACCTTCTTGGCGCCCCGCTTGGCGTTCACCATCAAAAGCGCCGCTTCGACGATCGCATGTGAACCGTCGTACAGCGAAGCGTTCGCGATATCCATCGAGGTTATTTCACAGATCATCGATTGGAACTCGAAGATCGCCTGAAGCAATCCCTGACTCATCTCCGCCTGGTACGGGGTGTAGGCGGTTACAAAGGAAGGAAGTGAAGAAAGCGCCTTGACGGTGGAAGGAATAATATGGTCGTAACACCCGCCGCCGAGAAACGAGATTCCTCGGATGTTTCGTTGAGCGATCGAATCAATCATCCGCTGCACTTCATCCTCGGTTCGCCTATGAGCGATCGGAACCGAATCTTCGAGGAGCAGATCCTCACCGACCACCTCAAAGAGCCGGTCGACCGATGAAAGACCGAGCGCCTCAAGCATCTGCGCCCGATCCTCATCCGTGTGGGGAATGTAGGGGTAAATCATGTAATACTCCGCTTCTTGCCTACAGTGAGGCAAGGTAGGATGCGTATTCAGTGCTGTCCATCATGGAATCGTAATCTTCTTGAGAAAAAGACCCGAGAACGTACAGGTGGTTTGCATAACAGTCCTCGTTGATCAATTCCGGCGAGCCGTCAAGATCTTCATTCGCCTCAAGGACGACTCCTTCAATCGGGTTGATGATCGGACTGGCTGCTTTTACCGACTCGATCGAGGAGATCTCTTCATCTTTTTTATACCGCTCGCCAATCGGGGGCAGTTCGACAAACACGATCTCCCCGAGCTCATCCTGGGCGTGGTCGGTGATGCCGACATAGGCTTTTTCACCTTCAATGCGAACCCATTCATGATCTTTGCTATAGCGCAATGTATCTAAAATCCTGCTCATCTTGCTCCTCCGCGTAACGTTTCAATGCTACCATTCTACCTCTTAGTTGTCGAGGGGAAAAGCCGTCTGCAAAAACGACAAGTCAAGCTCCGGATAGAGCACGAACCTGCCCAACAATGCAAGGACTCGCTCCTTTGCTTCTTCTCTGGCGCCCGGCTCCGTCACTGCCCGAGCCTTTGAGGGCTGGCCGGCGTTCTCGCCTTTGGTCAGGATAACCGGTTTCGTGTTCTTCAACACCAAGGCGATGATGGAAGCGACCTCTTTCATTTCACGCTTGCCCATTCCGAGAGTCGTGAGGGCCGGCGTCCCGATCCTCAGGCCGCTGGTGTACCACGGCCCGTTGGGATCGAAGGGAAGACTGTTTCGGTTGAGGGTCATACCCGCCTCCCGAAGGGCGCTTTCCGCTTGCCGGCCGTTGAGACCGAAGGAACGCACATCCAGCAGCATCAGGTGGTTGTCCGTCCCTCCGGTGGCTACCGTGATTCCTTCAGCGATGCACGCCTGAGCCAACGCTCGGGCGTTTTCGACGATCTTATGGGCATAGTCGGCAAATGAAGGATCCAACGCTTCCTTCAACGCTACCGCTTTTGCCGCCATCACGTGCGGCAGCGGTCCGCCGAGGACAAGGGGGCAGCCTTTGTCGACGCTTTCGGCATACTCTTCGGTGCAGAGCACCAATCCCCCCCGGGGACCGCGAAGGGTTTTGTGCGTTGTGGTGGTCACTACATCCGCCCAAGCCACCGGATCATATTCGCCGGTAAACACCTTCCCGGCAACCAGACCGGCGAAGTGGGCCATATCCACCATGAAGACCGAACCGGCTTTTTTCGCAATCTCTGAAAGGCGTTTAAAGTTTATCGCTCGAGGATATGCACTGTAGCCTGCAAGCAGGATCAGCGGCTTCAGCTCAAGCGCCTGGCGTTCAATCGCATCGTAATCCAAGAGACCGGTTTCTTTATCGACGCAATAGGAGTACGCATCGAACATCTGCGCACTGATGTTCTGCCGATATCCGTGGGTCAGGTGACCGCCGGAGTAGTAATCAAGACCGAGCAGCTTCTGATTTCCCACCGCATGACGAATCCTGTTCCAATCCTCCCGGCTCAAATCGGCGGGGTTGGAGATCCCGATCTCTTCCAAGGAAGGGACGGTCACCTTCGTGTTGAGAATCGCCCAATACGCCACCAAGTTGGCATCCGCTCCGGCATGCGGCTGGACATAAGCGTGCTGAGCTCCAAAAAGTTCTTTGGCATAGGTGGCGCCTCGTTCTTCGATCGCATCGACGTTGTCACAGCCGGCGTAGAAGCGGTGATATGCAAAGCCTTCGCTGTATTTATCCGTCAACAGATTTCCCATCGCAGCCTGAGAGGACAGGGATGAGAAGTTTTCACTGGCTATGAGTTTCAGGTGGGTTCGCTGGTCGCTCAATTCGTTGACGATTCGAGCGGCGATCTGGTCGTCCACCTTGGCGATGAGATCCAAGTTCGCGACAAAGCCGATCATCGCCTCATTTTCAGTTCCATATGCTTGAATGTATTTTCCCAGAGCGCTTGTTTGCCGCATACTCCCACCTCACTGTATATTCATTGTACGTATCTTGCCGATGAAAGCATTTGATGTCAACAAAACGGGTTTTATTTGTATGATGATGTTGAATTTTTAACGATTTTATTTATAAGATTGCACGTATGTATCAAATCGATACAAATTCACCATAAGAGAGTAAAGCGTATGAGCAACTCACAGAAACGAGAGGTATTGGGAAGCCGTTTAGGCTTTATTTTGCTGTCCGCAGGGTGTGCAATCGGACTGGGAAACGTGTGGCGTTTTCCGTTCATCACCGGCCGGTATGGTGGGGCGGCGTTCGTCCTGATCTATCTCCTCTTTTTGGTGATCCTTGGTCTTCCGGTGATGGTCATGGAGCTGGCGATCGGGCGAGCGAGCAAGCAAAATATCGGCCTGTCCTTAAAGACCCTGACCCCTGAAAAGAAAGGCTGGCATTGGTACGGACATGTGGCGATCGCCGGCAACTATGTTCTGATGAGTTTTTATGTGATGGTATCGGGCTGGGTGCTCTCCTACCTTTTTAAAACCCTTGGCGGGACCTTTGTCGGCTTGGACGCAGCGGGTGTCGGCGGTGTTTTCGGAGAAATGCTCGGCAAACCGGGAAATATGATTTTTTGGGGAGTGTTGGCAATCATCCTCGGGATGATCCCCGTCGGCATCGGCCTTCAGAAGGGGGTCGAACAGATCACCAAATACATGATGGTCGGTCTTCTTCTCCTCTTGATCATTCTGGCGGGAAACTCGATCGCTCTGAAAGGCGGTGGCGAAGGACTCAAGTTTTACTTGGTCCCGAACTTTTCCCGAATGGCGGAGGCAGGCGTAGGCAATGCAATCTATGCGGCGATGAACCAGGCGTTTTTCACCCTGAGCCTCGGAATCGGGTCGATCTCGATCTTCGGATCCTACACCAGCGACAAGCACCGGCTCACCGGGGAGGCGATTCGCATCATCAGCCTTGATACGTTCGTGGCGCTCCTTGCCGGCCTCATCATCTTCCCGGCGGCGTTCGCGTTCAACGTCGAAGCAGGAGCCGGCCCGTCTTTGCTGTTCATCACCCTGCCCAACATCTTCAACCAGATGCGCGGCGGTCTGTTCTGGGGAACGCTGTTCTTCCTCTTCATGAGCTTTGCCGCACTTTCAACGGTCATTGCAGTGTTTGAAAACATTGTCAGCTATTGGATCGATGTTCACGGTGTTTCCCGCCGAAAAGCGGCGATCTACAACGGCCTTGCAATGGTCGTGCTCAGTCTGCCGGCGATTCTCGGATTCAACGTCTTATCATGGTTCCAGCCGCTGGGACCGGGCAGCGGAATCCTGGATCTGGAAGATTTCATCATCAGCTCCAACATCCTGCCGATCGGGGCGTTCATCTTCTCGATTTATACGAGCTGGAGATACGGATGGGGTTGGGACAACTTCATCGCCGAGGCGGATAAAGGCACCGAAGGGGCGGAATTCCCGAAAATCCTGAAACCCTACTTCCAGTATGTACTCCCGCTCATCATCTTCGTCCTGTGGATCCTCGGATACGTGGATATCTTCGGCGCTTGACTATAATGTGTTGTACGTTTACACTTTTAACGCTTTGGAGCAAGTAATTTAGGAGGATTTGTGGCTAAAGAAGAAGCAATTGAAGTTGAAGGAATCGTGCGTGAAGCACTGCCCAATACGATGTTCCGCGTTGAACTGCAGAACAACCATGTCATCCTCGCCCACCTTTCGGGCAAGATGCGCAAACATTATATTCGAATTGTCCCCGGAGATTCGGTCCGGGTAGCGCTCTCACCGTATGATTTGACGAAAGGCCGAATTATTTACCGCGAGCGATAAGCGTATGACATTACAAAGCGGCTGGGACTCCCGGCCGCTTTTTTTCATCCCTTCAAGATGACCCAGATCACTCCGCTCCCACCATACCGGGCAGGCGGGGAGAAGAACTCCCGCACATTCCTGCTGAGCCTGAGAATCCGTTCAACCTCCTCTCGAATCAGCGAGTACCCTGCTTCATTGTGCAGCCCTTTCCCGACGATGAAGGCAAGTTTTCGGATCTTGTGCTCCAACGCGGTGGCGAGAAATGCCCGAGCCTCGCGCTCCGCCTCGCTGACGGTCATCCCATGCAGATCCAACACAACCTCAGGTAACATCGTGCGCAGAGCGCTCAAGGTGGGTTCTTCCGATCGAGGTTTCTTCGCTTTCTCTTTCACCGCCTTTTTCAGTGCGCCTTCTTCGTCGCTGATCTCGTTCCATTTGCGGTAGGTGTCGGCAAAGGACCACGTCGCGCTGCTCTCCTTTCGATCCTGAAGGGCCTCTTCCACCTCCACGCTCGCTACAAGCTTTTTCGGTTCGTGCCTCTTTTTGGATTGTTTCACCGTTTTCCGAATCTTGGGCTTTTGAGCACCTTCAAACTCATCGAGCAAGGCGCCGAAGTCTTTCGTCGGCTTGTAGGGGGCGGACTTTTTCATCGGCTCGGGGGTTTTCTTCTTTTTGGGCTTTTTGTCCTTGTTCTCCCACTCATCCAGAATCTCTCCGAAGGAGCGGGAGAATTCTATGCTCGCTGAGCGCTTCATCCGCTTGGTCACCCCTTCCAGCGTCCCGCTTCGCTCCCAGCTCTCCAGAATGTCCCCGAAGTCGGCGGAGGGATCATAGCCGAGGACGATCGGCTCTTTGCGAGCGGAAGGACTCTCATGCTGAGAGTCCTTCGCAACGGGGCGTGATTGCTTCTTCTTTGCCATCACACTTCCCGGACATCCAGAAGCTGGATGACAAACGGTTTTACGATCTCGACGATCTCACTCATCGGAGCACCTTGAACTTTAATCGTACAGATCGCGTTCGTCGGATCGGTGCCCATGAACGTTCCGAAGGTGATGATGTCGATTCCCGCTTCGCTGAGCGCCTGGCTGATCTTGGCGATCGTTCCGGGTTTGTCTTCGACGATGAAGGAGATCCGAACACCGAAATGGCGGGCTCCGAAGAGCTCGAGAAGGATCTTGAACATGTCGCTTTTCGTCACGATGCCGATGAGCTTATCATCTTCCATCACGGGAAGACTGGAAAGATCCTGATCGACCATCAGCCGGGCGGCCTCTTCGACCGTTGTGTCTTTGGTGATCGTCACGACGTTCTTGCTCATCAGCTTTTTCACGGTGAGCTTGCTCAAGAGATAGGCCATCTCATGAATCGAGAGGCTGCTCATCGGTGACGGGGTTGCATAGAGAATATCTTTCTCGGTGATGATTCCAACAAGCTTCTTATCCTTATCCAAGACCGGCAGTCGATGAACCTTCTCCTGCTTCATCAACGCTGACGCTTCGGAGATCGACATATCCGGTGATGCAACGACCGGATTACGGGACATTCTTCGTTCAATAATCATATCGGCTCTCCTTCCTCCACTTCCATGGTACATGAGCTTGTGCTCAAATACCACTCTTATTCTCCGAGGTACGCCTTGCGAACCTTCTCATCTTCCAGCAGATTGGCCGCCTTGTCGTAGAGGACGATTCGGCCGTTTTCCATGACATACCCCTCCTTGGCAGCGCGAAGGGCCATCCGTGCGTTCTGTTCCACCAGAAAGACCGTTACTCCATCCTGCTTGTTAATCACATCGATCTTCTCAAAGATGTCGGCGACCACCAGAGGCGCCAGACCGAGCCCCGGCTCATCCAGCAGAATCATCCTCGGTCCGCTCATCAACGCCCGGGCGATCGCCATCATCTGCTGCTCGCCGCCGGAAAGCGAGCGGGTCTTTTGACGCTTGCGTGCTCCGAGGATCGGGAAGAAATCATACATCGCTTCCTTGCGCTGAGCGATGAGAGCATCGTCGCGGACAAGGAACGCCCCCATATCCAAGTTCTCTTCCACCGTCATGTCGGCAAACACCCGCCGCCCCTCCGGAACGAGGGCTATTCCCCGTGATGCGATCAGATCGGTAGTCATGTGACGGCCCCGGTTGGCGGTGCAGATTTCTTCCCCGTCGAAGGTGATCGTGCCTTCAACGAGGGGTTCCAGTCCGACGATCGCCTTCAGAAGGGTGGATTTTCCCGCTCCGTTGGCACCGATCAGACAGACGATGTCTCCCTCATAAACGTGCATCGTCACCTCTTTGAGGGCCCGAATATTGCCATAGGAAACGGAAACAGTATCGACGGTAAGCAGTTCTTTCATCACTCATCCTTTCCAAGATACGCTTCGATCACCAAAGGATTGTTCTTGATCTCCGTCGGAGTACCCTCGGCAAGCTTCTCTCCATAGTTCAACACGGTAATCGAGTCGCAGATATTCATCACCAGCCTCATATCGTGTTCGATCAAGACGACGGTGATTCCAAGCTCCCGGATCTTCCTGATGATTCGAATCAAATGCTCGGTTTCCTGGGGGTTCATTCCCGCCGCCGGCTCATCGAGAAAGAGCAGCTGAGGATCGGTGGCGAGCGCCCTTGCGATTTCCAGCTCCCGCTGCTTCCCGTACGGCAGGTTTCTGGCCAGCTCGCTCCGATAGGAGTGCATATCAAAGAAATCAAGCCACTGAAGCGCTTTGTCGTAGATCGCGTTCTCTTCCTCTTTCAGATGAATGTAGCTTTTCAGAGCGTTGAGAAAACGCCCTTTTGTTTCATCTTTGCCGGTTTTGAAGTGGCGGCCGATCATCACGTTCTCCGCAACGGTGAGATCTTTGAAGAGACGGATGTTCTGGAACGTCCGGGCGATGCCGAGGCGGCAGATCTTATGAGCGGGATAACCGGTGATATCCTTACCCATGAAGCGGACCTTCCCGCTCGAAGGAGTGTCCAAGCCGGTCATATTGTTGAACAGCGTCGTTTTTCCCGCTCCGTTGGGGCCGATGAGTCCGGTGATCAGGCCGCCTTCCACTTGGAAATCAACGTTGTTGACCGCGATCACTCCGCCGTAGGCTCGAGTCAGTCGTTCCGTTTCCAGGATGGTCATGCCTTCTCTCCTTCCTCGTTGCCGTAGCGGATTTCTTCCCGGCCGAGCAGACCCTGAGGCCGCCAGATCATCATCACCACCAAAATCAGTCCGAAGAGGATCTGTTTGAACTGCGGCGGGATCACGCTGGTCAGGCCGGTAAGCTGCGGGAAGTAGCTGATCAGCTGGATGATGAACGCTCCGAGAATCGAAGCCTTGAAGTTTCCCATCCCCCCGAGGACGACCATGCACAGGACCATCACCGAGACCATGAACGTATAGGTGCCCGGGGTGACGCTCAAGGTGAAGACCGCCTGAAGCGACCCGGCGATGCCCGCGACGGAAGCCCCCAGAATGAACGCATAGACCTTGTACTTGGTGATGTTGATCCCCATCGCTTCCGCTGCGATCTCGTCTTCACGGATCGCGGCGAGCGCCCGCCCCATTCGTGAACGGGCAAGCCGCTGGAACAGCACGTATGCGATTGCAACGAAGATGACGACCATCACCAGAAACGAATATTTGGTATAGGGATTGATCACGAACCCGAAGATCGTCGGCATCGGAATCTTCTGGATTCCCATCGGTCCCCGGGTCAGACTGTCCCAGTTGTTCAGGACGTTGCGGACGATCTCCCCGAAGCCGAGGGTGGCGATCGCCAAATAGTCACCTTTGAGCCGGAGGGTCGGCAGCCCGATCAAGAGGCCGCAAAGCGCGCTCAAGAGCGCCGCGGGGGGCAGCGTCGCCCAGAAGGAGAACCCGAAGCGGGTGGAAAGGATCGCCGTGGCGTAGGAGCCGATCGCGAAGAACCCCGCCTGCGTCAGACTGAGCATCCCCCCGTAACCGGTGATGACGTTCTGCCCGAGCGCCATCAATGCATAGATGCCGGAATAGATCAAGATCAATAAAAAGAAGTTGAGCATATCACACTTTCTCCTTCTCATCCTTGCCGAGGAGACCTGCCGGTTTGACCAGAAGGATGATGATCAGCACCCCGAAGGCGATCGTGTCCTTCAGCCCGCTGGGAATTCCGAAGATCGCAACCCCGAAGGTCTCAAGGATCCCGAGCAGGATCCCTCCGACCATCGCTCCGGTGATGTTTCCGATCCCCCCGAACACGGCGGCGACGAACGCCTTCAGCCCGGTCATCGTTCCCATCGTCGCATAAACCTTGAAATCGAGGGCGATGAGAATTCCTCCGACCGCGGCCAGGGCGCTGCCGATCGAAAACGTTAGGCTGATTACCCGGTCGACGTTGATTCCCATCAGCATCGCCGTTTGCTGATCCAGGCTGGTGGCGCGCATCGCCTTGCCCATCCGGGTCCGGTCGACGAAGATCTTAAGGATGACCATCATCACCAACGATACTGAAAGAATCAGAATCTGGTGGGGGGTGATGACCACGCCTTTGAAAACAAAGGGGGTGTTGTCGAAGGGATAGTGGAATTTTTTGCTGTTCGTTCCGAATGCCCAGGCTGCGGAGTTGGAGAGAATGAATGAAACTCCGATTGCACTGAGCAGGGGGGCGAGCCGGGTCGCTTTGCGAAGGGGCTTGTACGCAACCCGCTCAATCGTCACTCCCAAGAGCGCGCTGATGACCATCGAAGCGAGCATTGCAAGGAAGAACGCGATCAACACCCAGGGACCCAGTGAAGCGTCCCCCCTCAGGGCGTTGTAGATGAACAGACCGGCATAGGAGCCGACCATCAGCACATCCCCATGAGCGAAGTTGATAAATTTCAGAATGCCGTAGACCATCGTGTATCCGAGGGCGATCAGCGCATAGATTCCCCCGAGGGTCAGGCCATTCGTCAAGTGTTGGAAAAATTCAGCAATTCCCACGACGTCTCTCCTTGATCACGAGAACTGGGTTGACAGTACCATAAAAGAGCCGGTGTTCTCAACACCGGCTCATCGTTATCTTGGTGTTTGCCGAGCTCAGTCCACCTGAGTCAGCACTCCGTCAACCACCGTGAAGGTTCCGATATACTCGGGAGTCGTGCCGTTGACCCGGTACAATCCCTGATACGCAACCAAGTCGCCATTCTCGGCGAAGTTGACCGTTCCGGTAACTCCCTGATAATCCTTCGTTGCGGCAACCGCATCCCTGATCGCCTTGCGGTCGAACTTGCCGGTGGCTTTATACACCTTCTCCATCGCTGCGAGCAGGATGTTCGCTCCGTCAAACGCGTTTGTAGCGAAGGAGTCGGGGCTTACACCGAACTTCTTCTCATAATCGCTCTTGAACTTGGAATACGCCTGGCTTTCAGCAACTTGGGCGGGACCGACATAGACGACGCCGTGGGTGAAGTCACCGGCGAGGTTGTAGATGTCGGGGTTGGAGAAGCCGTCACAGGAGACAAAGGGAATCTTGATTCCGAGCTGGGAAGCCTGCTCAAGAATCTGAGCCATCTCAGCGGTGTAGTTGGGAATATAGATCGCCTCGGGGTTGGCGCTGCGGATCTTGGTAAGCTGGGTTTTGAAATCCTTGTCTCCGACTTGGAACGCCTCGCTGATGATCATCTTTCCACCGGCTTTCTCGAAGGAAGCGGTCATCCCTTCAAAGAGACCCTGACTGTAGTCGTTCTTTGCGTACAGAACACCGATCGTGCGATAGCCGAGCTTTTCATAGAAATAACGACCGGAAACTTCGCCCTGCAAACCATCGGAAACAACGGTTCGGAACACATAGTCACCGATCGAGGTGATGTCGGCGTGGGTCGCCGAGGGGCTGAGCATCACGATCCCTTCATTCTGCACCCGCTCGCCGACTGCGAACGCCACCCCGGTGAAGACCGGTCCGATGAGACCGGAAATCTTGTCGGAGGAGGAAAGCTTCTCGATCGCCGAGAGGCCTTTCTCGGGCACTCCTTCGGAGTCTTCAGTAACGAGGGTTACTTTGAGTTTTCCATCAATGCCGCCTTTCGCGTTGAACTGTTCAACGGCAAGAATGACGGAGTTGTTGCATAAAATACCGTAGTTCGCGTTGTCACCGGTCATCGGACCGATGAATCCAATCTTGGGGCCCGTCTCGCCACTTCCACCCGCAAAGACGGAAACGCTGATCAATGCAACAAGCGCCACCGTGATCAACAAGCTTTTTTTCATCGTTAGTACCTCCATACGTGCGTACATCATCATTAACGTAATATTTCTTTGGTTATACAATAATGCGTATATTTATTCAATATTTAAACACTCATTCCATCAAGATTCCACACAAACATAAGAATCAACCGCATAAAGACAGCTTTTTCCCCGATGCCCGAGTGTGCTATACTCGGCTCAATGATCTAAAGAGGAGGCTTACATGGCCAAAAAGAAGGGTTCGCTGTTGGAAGAGTTCAAGAAGTTCATCTCCCGGGGAAACGTGATGGACATGGCCGTCGGTATCATCATCGGTACGGCGTTCACCGCGATCGTCTCATCGTTGGTCAAGGATATCCTCATGCCGTTCATCAGCCTGATCATCGGAGGAATCAATTTCACCGATCTGAAGATCATCATCGCTCAAGCGACCGCCGACACCGCCGAAGTCGCCATTACCTATGGAACATTCATCCAGAAGGTGATCGATTTCCTCATTATCGCATTCGTGGTCTTCATGATGGTCCGAACACTCAACCTATTGCAGGCAAGACTGAAGAAACAGGAGGAACAGGCGGCTGTTGCGGAAAAGAAGCCGGCTCCACCGGCTTTGGAGATCGTCCTGTTGACCGAGATTCGCGACCTCTTGAAAAAGCAGGCGGATTAAGAACCTTGCACATGACCGATGAATTCGCTACTATCGAGGTGTTCCACCTCCTGTAGCTCAGCCGGATAGAGCACTTCCCTCCTAAGGAAGGGGTCGTGCGTTCGAATCGCGCCAGGGGGATGCAGGCTGCCGACCGGCAGCCTTTCTTCATCTCGAGACAAGCAGGGCGATGATGAGCAACAGGATGGTCACCCCGATTGAGGAGTAGAAGATCGCAAGCTGTTTGCGCTTCTGGATGAGCTTTTCAACGGTAAGGCGGTTTCGTTCCCGTTTAAGCCGCTCTTCCTCCGCTTCCAGCTTCTTCTGGCGTTCCTCCTCCGCTTTGAGCTGAGCTTCCCGCCGCTTCCGGTTTGCCAGTTCCTTGCGCTCCTCTTCCTCGCGAAGCCGTATGTAGCACCGCCCGCAGAGGACGATCCCCTCGGTGGCGTAGAGATCATCGTAATAGCTTTGGCTGCACTCCGGACAGATGTACAGCCGCTTCAGCTTCCCCCCTTCGATCAGCTTGCATGCGATCATCCGATGGGTGATTACCTCGCGTTCTTTTTTACCGATCAGCTTTTCGAGGAAGGTAAGCGGTTTCACTTCTTCACATTCCTCCCCAAGCTCGGTGGCCAGATGAACGATCCGCTCGCTCAAGCCCCGATCCTGGGTGATCAACATGAGATTGAGATTGGCGCCGATTCTTCGAAAGAGTTCCACCAGATGGTCGTCGGCGATTCCACCGCTGCCGGTGTCGCCGAGCCGAACGATTCGCTGCTTCGCCAAGGAACGGATCAGGTCCGGGCGGATTATCGCCCGGATGCGGACATCCTGATCCTTTTCGGGGTTGCTCTTCAGTCCATAGAGCTCTTCCATCGTCTTTTCAAGGATGATAAGCCGTTTTTTGCGGCGTTTGAGAATATCCTTGCTGTCTGCGACGAAGTGAAGGAACCAATCCTTCTGAATGATCGGGGCGGTATCGACGTAGATCTCATCAAACACCCGGATCTGCTCGTCGAGGGTTTGAAGATACTCCTCATCACCGCTTCCGTAGGAAGTGAATATATTGAGTCTGCTCGCGACCACCTCGCGATAGAACGCTTGGCTTTGGTCGTCGCGCTGCAGAGAGGAAGGATTGATTCCCACTCCTTGCAACATCGTGCGAATTCGTCGCTCGCTCACCCTGAATTCGAGAGCCAAAGCCGATATCGCTGATGGTTTTTTGGTTCGTTGGTGCGTTTGCATCGTTTAGGTGGATTGCTTTTCCTCCACAATCCGCTGCGCTTCCTCAGGACGGAGACTCAGCGCTTTCTCCTCATCTTTTTTATATTCATTGGGCAGAGTGACATTGCTCGTACCGTGCTTCAGGTAGAAGCCATATCGTCCATTGTGGAGGGTGATCTTCCGACCTTCGAACTCACCGAGCTCTTTCAAAGGCGCGGAAGCGGTGCGAACTCCTCGTTTCTTCGACCCCTTTACCTCCTCTTTTCCAAGAAGCTCAAGGGCTTCCTCCAAGGTGATGCTGAAGAGCTGCTTGTCTTTGTCCAAACGGTTGAGCTTACGTGTCTTGTCGCCACTGGCGAGATACGGACCGTACTTGCCCTTCGTTGCAACCACTTCCATCCCCTCTTTGTCTTTGCCGAGGATTCTCGGCAAGCTCAAATAGCGGGTTGCGATGGCGCCGTCCTCTTGCAAGTCGCCATCTTGAACCCACTTGGGCACCGATGCCCGTTTGGCATCCTTGCCTTCCCCTTCCTGCCAGTAGGGGCCGAAGCGACCGCTCAGCAGTTGAATCGGCTCACCGGTATTCGGACCGGGACCGAGGGTCTTTGCTTCAGGTTGTTGTTTGCCGTTGGCGATCAGGGCTTTCACGTCGGCATCGGTGATCGAGCCGGGGGTCCACCCATACGGCAAGCTGACAAGCTGTCCGTCTTTAAGAACCACATACGGACCGTAGGGACCGATCATAATGGGGTTCGCCTCATCGATGTGGCAGAGATTCAACGTTTTTGACTCGCCCTTGTTGTCCAAAGTCAGCTGCTGTCTGTTCTGCTCCATCAATCCGTGTTCACCGAGAAAAAACTCCGCCAGGAATGTTTCTTTCTTCAGTTCGCCCCGGGCTATTTTATCAAGGTCCTCCTCCATCCGGACTGTGAAGTCGTAGTCGATGAACTGTTTGAAATTCGTTTCAAGGAATTGGCACACCCCGAAGCCGATGAACGTCGGAACGAGTGCACTTCCCTCTTTGACCACGTACTTGCGATCGAGCAAGGTCTTAATGATCGTCGCATACGTTGAAGGCCGGCCGATCCCTCGCTTTTCAAGCTCCTGGACGAGCGATGCTTCCGTATACCGGGCCGGCAGGCGGGTTTGGTGTTCCACCGCAGTCAAGCTCTTCAGCGGACAGACCTCGCCTTCACTGAGCGGAGGGAGAATCTTGTCCTTGTCGATTTCGTTGTCTTCCACTTCTTCGACATAGGCGCGGATAAAGCCCGGAAAGACGATCTCCGTTCCGGTTGCGGTAAAGATTCCCGCGCCCGCTTCAATCGTCGCCGTGGTTGTCGCCTTTTGAGCGTCCGCCATCTGACATGCCAGCGTCCGCTTCCAGATCAGGTCATAGAGGGCCAGCTCCCGCCCGCTTAAACGAGTATCCTTCGGATGAACAAAGGCATCACCGGCGGGACGGATCGCCTCATGGGCTTCCTGCGCCTGGGCGCTTTTTGCGGCAAAGTATCGAGCCTTGGGGCTGAGATAGTCCGTTCCGTAGAGCTCCTCCACCTGAGTTCGGGCCGCCATCGTCCCCTCCCGGCTGAGCGAGGGGCTGTCGGTTCGCATATAGGTGATATACCCACTTTCATAGAGCCGCTGGGCGATTCGCATTACCTCCGAAGCGCTGATCCTGAGTTTTCTCGTCGCATCCTGCTGAAGGGTGCTGGTGGTGAAGGGAATGGAGGGACGGGTGATGAACGGCTTGCGCTCGATCGCGGTGACGACAAACTGCTCTTCTTTCAACTCTTTGACGATCGCCCGGGCTTCCTCTTCTCCGAGGTGGAGCGTCCCCTTCTTCCCTTTATAGGCTCCGGTCGTTGCATCGAAATCTCTGGAGGAAGCAATAGCCCGGTCCTGATAGGAGACGAGTTTCGCCTCAAAGAGCTCGCCTTTGGCATTGGTCAGCTCGGCGCTTGCATCCCAGTAGGTGTTTTGTTCGAAGGCGATTCTCATGCGCTCCCGATCCACGGTAAGGCGCAAACCCACCGACTGCACCCGGCCGGCGGAAAGCTTCTTGTTGGAGAGTTTCTTCCACAGCGTGGGGGAAAGGGTATACCCGTAAAGCCGATCGACGAGGCGCCTTCCTTCCTGGGCGTGCACCAGATTCTCGTCCAAGTCCCGCCCCGTTTCCAAGGCGTTGGTGATCGCCTTCTTCGTGATCTCATGGAACACCATCCGCCGGTAGGGAATCTTCGGTTTCAACACTTCAAGAAGGTGCCAGGAGATCGATTCACCCTCGCGGTCTTCATCCGTCGCCAGAAGAAGCCGATCGGCATCTTTCAGCTCCTTCTTCAGATCGGCAATCAGACGCTGTTTGCCTTTGACCGGCTCATACTCGGCGGCGAAGCCCTTCTCGATCTTGATCGCCATCCGCTCCTCCGGAAGATCGCGTACGTGCCCGTTGGAGGCTACGACCTTGTAGGTTTTGGGAAGGAATTTCGTGATCGTTTTCGCTTTTGTCGGAGACTCGACGATGATTAGGGTGTTCTTTTCGCTCATGTACGTATACTCCTGAAGCACAGGCCTCAGTTCCCAAGGTATACTGGTCCTCTTCTTTTTTGTCAACGGATGGCCGAAGCGACAAAGACACCTTCTTCACCCTCGTTGGGTGAAGAAAAGATCGCCCAGCTGTTGGAACCCAGCTCTTCGATCGAGAACCTGAGAACCCGGTTTCCCGCTTTATCAAGGGTGAATGCATAGCGGCTGAGCGCTGTGTATTTCAGCGCTCCGACCCGGGTCTCCACCCGAATGAGCAACTCATCGCCGTTCCTTTTCAGCTCAAGGACTTTCCAAAAACGGGGAGTAATCGCCGTGGTGTTGAATAGTTGGGCGTTGTACCGATAGGCGATCTCTTCGGCTCGAGTCCCCTGATATTCGAACTGCTCTCCGATCTGATATGGTTCTATAAGGGGGAACACCTCGTGCCAACGTCCTTCGTAGAGACCGTAGATGACATATTCGCCCCGGACGTACTCGACCCGGTAATCCAGAACGGTCGTCCGCCCGCGATTATCCTTTCTCGTTTTATTGACCCACCGATACCGCCCCTCCCAACCGGAGGTGGTCACCTCGATCGTCCCTTCGTCAATGACCGTTCCTTGACCTTTGGCTTGGACTCTGACGCTGTACGAAGTATGGGAAGTGAGGTGCTCAATGCTGTATGAGGGGGTTCTCACCGTCGCCCGGTAGCGGCCGTTCAGGTACAGGTCATAGGTAAGGGCGGAGGGAACCCGATCCCAGGAAAGAGTGATCCGGCTCGGCTGAATCTCGTCGACATGGAGATCCAGGGCATGGAGGGCGCTCCCGATCAGGATGATCATCAGAAAAAATAGCATTCGTCTCATCATCATCTATAGGATAGCCGTTTTTTTTCAGGAACGATAGGGGTGGATAGATGTATTTTGCAGTTGAGAACTCTTGATAAATCTCGTAAGGTAATGCGTATGAAAACCATTCATTGGATCGGGATCCTCATCCTCGTGTTTCTTCTCGCCGGCTGTACGGTCAGTCAACGCCTCGACTTCTCTCCCGCCCCCCCGAAAGCGGATTTCACGTTCAACGTAGAGGAGTTTTTCGTCGATGTCCTGGAAGACTTCAGCGACTTCAGCACAAAAAAAAGCGATCGCCCCGTCATGGATCAGGCGATCGATGACTTTGAAACGCTTCTCGACAGCGCCCCCTCGACAAAGGCGGTTCAGCTGGATAAGACCGGCGTGAACGCGTGGAACGGCACCTTCATCTTTTCCGATGTGGAGAATCTGGTGCGCGATCTCGGAGCTCCGAAAGACCAACAGCTCCTGAAAGCGACAAACGACAGCATCACCTTCTACCTGACCTTGGAAACCTATCCCCAGCTCGTTCCGATCATCCCCTTCCTGGCGGATGAGAACTTCGAGGCGTTCGGCCCGGTGTACAATCAGGGCCTCAGCGCCGACGACTATCTGGAGATGATCAGCTTCATGCTCGGTGAAGAAGGGCCGCCGGCGATTGAACAATCGACGATCACCCTGCGCGTCACGACTCCGAAGCCGATCAAAAGCATGACGAACGGAAGGAAACTCGATTCGACGACCTACGAGTTCAGCTTCCCCCTGATCGATTTCCTGCTTCTTGATAAGCCGATCACCTTCACGGTGACGTGGTAGCAGACCGTTTACACGTTGAATTTGAAATGAATCACATCCCCGTCCCGGACAAGGTACTCCTTGCCCTCAAGGCGGAGCTTTCCGGCGACTCTGAGCTTCTGTTCGCTTTCGTAGGTGAACAGGTCGTCACAGCTGTAGATTTCGGCTTTGATGAACCCCTTCTGAAAATCGCTGTGGATGAGACCGGCGGTCTGGGGGGCCTTCATTCCCGCCTTGAACGTCCAAGCCCGGTTTTCGTCGTCACCGGTGGTGAAGAACGTTCGAAGACCCAGAATGTAATACGCGCTCCGGATCAATTTGTTCAAGCCCGATTCCTTCAATCCGACCGCTTCCAGAAACTCCTGTTTCTCCTCCTCCGTTTCCAAGGTCGCGATCTCGCTTTCGATCTTGGAACAGATGACCACCACCTCCGCGTCCTCCTCCCCGGCAATCCGTTTGACGGCATCCACATGGGCGGAGCTCCCGTCGATTCCCTCTTCATCCACGTTGCAGACGTAGATCACCGGCTTCACGGTGAGCAGATGAAGGTCGGAGATCAAGGAAAGCTGATCTTCGTCAAGCTTCAGGCTTCGGGCGCTTCCGCCCTCGCCCAGCGTCGCAAGGAGTCGTTCAAGAATCGGAAGAATCTCTGAAGCATGTTTTTGCGCTTCTTTGGAAAGCGAGCGCCCTTTGGACACCTTCTCGTAGCGCTTGGTCACCGTGTCCAGATCGGCGAGGGCCAGCTCGATGTTGATTGTTTCGATATCCCGCTCGGGATCGACGTTACCGTTGACGTGGACGACGTCGCCGTCCTCGAAGCAGCGGACCACGTGGGCGATCACGCCCACCTCCCGGATTGAGGCCAGAAAACGGTTCCCCAACCCTTCCCCCCGGCTCGCGCCGGCGACCAGGCCGGCGATATCGATGAATTCAACGGTGGCGGGAATCTTCTTTTTACCGGGGATCAGTTTTGCGATCCGATCAAGGCGGGAATCGGGAACCGCGACGATTCCGACGTTCGGATCGATCGTGCAAAACGGATAGTTCGCCACGTGGGCCGGAGCACTGGTGAGTGCTGAAAAAAGAGTCGATTTTCCAACGTTCGGCAAGCCGACGATACCGCAATTAAGTCCCATGGCAACCTCTGATTCTTCAAACGGAAGAAGTGTACCATATATTGACCAGCTCGTTAACCACGCCCTATAGTCAGGGCGTGAGTAAACCCCTGCATTCCCTTGAGCACGCGATGCTCTCCGCCCTGTTATTGATTCTCATTGATGAAAACGAGACCCGCCAAAATGCCGGTCTGCGTAGTGAAGAGCTCGCCTCGTTGGTTGACACGATGGGCTTGGAGGTTCTTCACACCGAGTTCATCCCCCTTCGGGGTGAGACCAGCGCCACCCTCATCGGCAGTGGAAAAGTGGCTGAAATCAAGGAGTTGCTTGAAGAACTTGAAGCGGATGTCGTCATCTTCGACCGCCCGATCTCCCCGCGGGTCCAGCGCAACTTGGAAGAGATCTTCCAGTCCGCGGTGATCGACCGCGATGAGGTGATTCTGCAGATCTTCGCCGATCGCGCCCAGACAAAGGAGGCGATGCTGCAAGTCGAACTCGCTCGGCTCCAATACTCCCTTCCCCGCCTGGTTCGCAAGTGGACGAACCTTTCACAGCAACGCGGAGGAGTTCGGGGATCCCGAGGCGAAGGTGAAACCAGACTCGAACTGGACCGACGCCGAATTCAGGACCGGATCGCCCTCCTCAAGAAGCAGCTTCTCAACGTAGTCCAACAGCGGGAGGTGCAACGCTCCTCCCGCTTAAAGAGCCCCAATCCGATCGGAGCGATCGTGGGCTATACGAACAGCGGAAAATCAACGCTGCTCAACACCCTCACTGAAGCGGGAGTTCTTGCTGAGGACAAGCTTTTTGCGACCTTGGATCCCACGACCCGCCTCTTCAAGCTCCCCGGAGGGGAAGAAGTGCTCTTAAGCGACACGGTCGGCTTTATCAGCGATCTGCCCCACCATCTGGTCGATGCGTTCAAATCCACGTTGGAGGAAGCCCGGTATGCGGATTTTCTCATCATCGTCTGTGATGCAAGTCATCCCGACATGATCGCCACCTACACCACCACGGTTCAGGTTTTGGAAGATCTCGGCGTTACCGACAAGCCTGCGATTGTTGTGGCCAACAAGATCGACAAGGTCGAGGACTTCTTCGCGCTTTCCCGCCTCAAGAGCCTCTACCAACCGGTTCTGGAAACATCCCTGAAGAGCGGTCAGGGATTGGAGACGCTGATCGATGCGATCACCGAGACGATCCACACTTTGAATCCGACCCTTTCCTACAAGTTCCCCAACGACCGTCATGACCTCGTGGCATATCTCCATCGAAGCGGACAGGTAGCAAACATCTCCTACACGGAAGAAGGAATCATCGTAAAAGCCCGCCTCGCCGAACGCTTCGCTTCCTCGCTGAGTTCCTACCGAGTCTGACTCTTCCACCCGCTATCCTTTCTCGTTACTATTACACATATGGAGGAAGTGTATCTATGGAACGACACCTCACCGCACGTGCAATCATCATTGGAATCTTGGGATTGCTGGTCATTACCGCATCCTCGATGTATGTCGCCCTCAGAATGGGCGCCCTTCCGTGGCCGACGATCTTCGTCACCGTTCTTTCGATGGCCGCATTGAAAAAAGCACGCAACTCCTCCCTGCAAGAGATGAATGTCACCCATACGATCATGAGCAGCGGGGCGATGGTCGCCGGTGGACTCGCCTTCACGATTCCCGGCTTGTGGATGCTCAATCCTGATGCCGTGTTCCCGCCGATGAGCCTCATCACCCTCACCGTGGTCGGAGCGATCCTGGGCACTCTCTTCTCCGCCCTCCTCAGAAAACGCCTGATTGTTGAGGAGGAGCTGCCCTATCCGATGGGCATCGCCGCGTTCAACACCCTCAAGGCTTCCGAAGAAGGAGGTAGCGGTGCGAAGACGCTCTTTACGTCAATGGGAGGATCGGTCATCTTTACCCTCCTAAGGGACGCGTGGGCAAAGATACCGGCGCTGCTCACTCCCTTCAAGGGAAGCGCTCTTTTTCCTTCCTTCTCCTTCTGGGTCTCGCCGATGGCGGCGGGAATCGGGGCGATCATCGGCCCGGTCTTCGCCCTTTTCTGGTTCGGCGGAGCGATCTTCGGCTACTATCTCCTCACTCCGATCGGAATCAAGGCCGGTCTTTTCGGCGACATATCCGCTGCGGATGTCTTCAGGCAAAACCTCGGGATCGGACTGATGATCGGAACGGGGTTGGGCGTCTTTATCCACGCCCTCTTTTCAAAGATTCTTCGACCGAAAAAGTTGGAAGAGAAGCCGAAAAAGAGTCAACGAACGCTCTTTCTCATATCGCTCGTCCTGCTCCTGACGGTGGTTCTTCTTTCATTGGGGACGGAGCTGGGCTTTGTCGAGGCGCTGGTGCTCATCGTTGGCATCTATCTGACGACCTACCTCTCCGGGATGCTCACCGGACAGACGGGCATCAACCCGATGGAGATCTTCGGCATCCTCGTGCTGCTGGTGATCCAGCTGATCTCCAAGCCTTCCCTCCTCGCCTCCTTCTCGATCGCGGCGGTGGTCGCCGTCGCCTGCGGCTTGACCGGGGACGTGATGAATGACTTAAAAAGCGGACACCTCCTCGGAACCAATCCCCGGGAGCAGATTCTCGGTGAAGGAATCGGAGGGGTGATCGGGGCGGTTCTCTCGGTGATCGTCCTCTTGGCGATGAAGAGTGCGTTCGGCGGCTTCGGCACCGCCCTGCTGCCCGCCCCTCAGGCGGCGGCGGTGGCCAAGATGGTCGGCGGAATCGAACACCTGCCGGCCTTCCTGATCGGCCTCTTCGTCGGGTTGGCGCTCTTTCTGATGAAAATACCCTCCGCCACCCTGGGCCTCGGCGTGTATCTGCCGATCTACATCTCTTCGATCATGGGCCTTGGCGCACTCGCCTCTTTGATCTTCACCCGAAAGAAAGACAAGGAGAAATCCCAGAAAAAGATCGGATTGATCGCCAGCGGACTGCTTGGCGGAGAAGGAATCACCGGCGTGCTGATCGCTATTCTTTCAATGCTCAAATAGGTATACTGAATCCATGAATCTTCCCCTTTCCCTCTACGGTCTCACTTCCGAACGCCTCGTCGAATCACTGTCCCTCCCCGAAAAACGCTATGGCGGGCAGATCCTTGGCTGGCTCGGTAAGGGAGCCACTACGTTTGACGAGATGACCGACCTTCCCCTCGATGAGCGAAAGCGCCTAAGCGACCTCGTCGGGAGTCCGATCTCATCGGAGACAACGGTCCGAGAGGAGGATGAAAGCGGAACGATCAAGCTCGGAATCACGCTTCACGACGGAAAAATGATCGAAGCGGTCCTGCTCGTCGACCGGAAGGGACGGCACACCGCGTGTCTCTCCGTCCAGGTGGGATGTGCGATGGGGTGCACCTTCTGCAAGACCGGAACGATGGGCCTGATACGCAACCTCGCCTCCGAAGAGATCATCGAACAGTACGTCCACCTTTCCAAGGCGGCAAGCCGGCCGATCACCCACATCGTCTTCATGGGGATGGGCGAACCGTTTCACAACTTCGATCCGACGATCAGGGCGATCCACTACCTCAACCGGAAGGAAACGTTCAACATCGGCCTCAGAAGAATGACGATCAGCACATGCGGAGTGGTTCCCGGAATCAACAAGCTCGCCGAATTGAAGCTCCCGATCAAGCTCGCCGTTTCACTGGTCAGCGCGGATGACTCGCTCAGAACCCGCCTGATGCCGGTCAACAAGCGATGGCCGCTCGCCGAGCTCAAGGAAGCGCTTCTTGCCTATCAGGAATCGGTACCTAAACGACTCACCCTCGAGTACTGCATGCTCGGAGGCGTGAACACCACAGGTGAAAGCGCCAGACAGCTCGAGCTCTTTACCCGGGGTCTGGACGTGATCGTGAATCTCATCGCCTGGAACCCGATCGACGAGCTTGAGTTCTCCACTCCGAGCGAAGAGGAGCAGAAAGCCTTCTCCGCCCTCCTCAACCGCTATCGGGTTAAACACACCCTTCGAATCTCCCGCGGCCGGACGATCGGCGGAGCGTGCGGGCAACTGGCCACTTCCCACAACCCTGAAACCAAAAGATAAGAATGCGGATGAAGAAAAAGAATTGGCTGCCGGACACTGCCTAACAGCCAATAAAACGGTTATTCGAGGGTTGCCCGAATCCGGCGGACTCCCGCCGAGGATGATTGTTCTTTCTGGATTTTGAAGGTTCCCATCCCGCCAGTCCGCTCAACGTGGGGTCCTCCGCAGACTTCCTTGGAGAAGTCTCCGACGGAGTAGACTTTTACCTGCTCGTCGTAGCGGCCTTCAAAGAGGGCGATCGCGCCCGACTGCCGGGCTTCCTCCAGACTCATCGTGGTAAAGCTCACCGGAAGATCCCGCCTGATGACCTCGTTGACGATAGCTTCGACCTTTTGGATCTGCTCCTGAGTCATCGGCTCAGGGTGGGTAAAATCGAACCGGAGCCGCTCGACCGTAATATTCGATCCCTTCTGACCGACATGATCGCCCAAGACCGTTCTCAGCGCCTGATGAAGGAGGTGGGTTGCAGTATGCAGGGCGGTGGTCCGCTCGCTGTGATCCGCCAATCCGCCTTTGAACGTCTGGTCTCCTCCGGCGCGACTGAGTTCCTGATGCTTGGCGAACGCCTCATGAAACCCCTTTTCGTCGACTTCAAAGCCATTTTCGGCGGCAAGCTCCCTGGTCAGCTCGATCGGATAGCCGTAGGTATCGTAGAGCTTGAACGCAGTTCGACCGCTGATGATCCGGTTCGGACTCTTAAGCAGGTTCGGAAGCATCTTTTCGAACTCCCGCTCTCCTTTCGCCAAGGTCGCACTGAACTTTGCTTCTTCGGCGACAAGCTCCTTCATCACGAACTCCCGGTTTTCAAGAAGCTCAGGATAGGGTTTTTTGTAGAGCTCGATAACGACTTCGGCCAACTCGGAAAGGAAGGAACCTTCGATGCCGAGCTTGTGGGCGTGCCGGACCGCCCGGCGAATCAGGCGGCGAAGGATGTATCCCTGACCGACGTTGGAGGGGGAAACACCTTTCTGGTCGCCGAGGATGAAGACGCCGGTTCGGACATGGTCGGAGAGAATCCGGATCGACATGTCGTCCTCTTCGTTTTCACCGTAGGTTTTGTTCGCCAGAGTTTCGATCCGCTTGATGATCGGGGTGAACACCTCGGTCTCATATACCGATCGTTTCCCTTGAAGAATCGCAATCGTCCGCTCGATCCCCATCCCGGTATCGATGCACTTGCGCTCCATTTCCGTATAGGTGCCGTCGGCGTTCTTCACATACTGCATGAACACGTCGTTCCAGATCTCGAAATACTTGCCGCAGGAACAGCCCGGCCGACAATCGGGGCCACATGCATCCCGTCCGGTGTCGATGAACATCTCGCTGTCCGGTCCGCAGGGTCCGGTTTCACCGGCGGGACCCCACCAGTTGTCCTCCCGGGGAAGGAAGTAGATTCGCTCATCGGGAACCCCATGCTTCCGCCACGCTGCGGCGGCTTCTTCATCCCGCGGCACTTCATCATCTCCGGCGAAGACCGTTACCGAAAGCTCGTCCGTTTCCAATCCCAGGACGGTGGTTAGAAACTCATGGCTGTAGGCGATCGCCTCCTCTTTGAAGTAATCCCCCAGCGACCAGTTGCCGAGCATCTCGAAGAACGTCAGGTGATGAGGATCGCCGACCGCCTCGATATCACCGGTGCGGATGCATTTCTGATAGTTCACCAAGCGCCTTCCGCTTGGGTGCTCGCTGCCGAGGATGTAGGGAACGAGCGGGTGCATGCCCGCGGTGGTGAAGAGAACGGTGGGGTCATTCTCGGGAATAAGCGAGGCACCACTGATCTGTTTGTGGTCCTTGGAAACAAAAAAGTCGATGAATTTTTGGCGTAATTCGTTGGCGGTAAGCTGTTTTTTCATAATACAGAGATAGTAGTAAAGCTGTCGCTCCGCTGTCAAGGATGGCTCAATCGAAGAGTTCAAGCTGGGGGGTGCCTCGAATATAAGAATTCCGCGAGTAATCGAAAATGAATAATTCCATAGGGGGAAAGTTGTGTTTTAATGGATAGAAGAATACAAGAAGGAGAAGGCGGAGAGAAAGCCTGATTTTTTTGCAAGGTCAAAAACTTTCTCTCCCCCAAAACCGTATGAGAACAATAGCACCACCAAGGGCCAATTGCAATATCCTGACGTTCCGCCCGTGAGGAGGGGCTCAATCGAAGAGTTCAAGCTGTTGGATCTTCTGAAGCTCTTTCGCTGTATTCTGAATCCCTTTTACCGCCTTCGTGATCGCCCCGGGAAGGTTGGCCGGCTTCTTGATGGCGTAGACCCGTTCTTTGCCCAGAAACTGCCGGGGCCAGAGTACTGCATGGTTGTCGAGGCTTTGTTGAAAGAAGAAGAGGAGTCGTTTTTGCTCCAAGGCGAAGGAGGCTTGGCGAACCGCTCCTCCCCCGTCCCGATCCTCCACCACGACGCTTGCCAGGCTCAAGGCGCTCATCAGCCGGTTGCGCAGGAGAAAGTGGAACTTCTGGGTCCGGGTCGCCGGTCCGAAGCGGCTGACGACCGCCCCCTGCTCGCCGATGATCTGCTGAAGCTCTTTGTGCTCGGCCGGATATGTCTGATTAAGCGGAGTTCCGATCACGGCGATCGTCTTCTCTCCTTCCGAGAGCACGCTCTTGTGGGCGATCGCATCAATCCCCAGCGCCAAGCCGCTGGCAACGACGAAGTTTCCCTTAGCCAGGGCGAGGGAGCTTTGATACGCCAGTTTTCGTCCCTCCAGCGAGGGCGAGCGCGTCCCGATGACGCTGACGATCGGCTGCTTCAGGAGATTCACATCCCCTTGGACATAGAGGAACCGGGGAATGTAGGCGAACATGCTCACCTGCCTGGGCCACAGGGGGCTGTCACGGTTGATGATCCAGACCTTCCCTTCCAGCGTGCCGAACGCCCGGACGTTCTCTTCATACGCCTGTCGAACCGCGGCGATGTCACGATCCAGCAATCGGGCGTATTCACCATAGTTCCGATCGAAGGGTTCGTTGATGTCGAGAAGCTCTTTCGCCCGATCGAATGCCTCACCCGCTTTGGCCTCCGAGCCTCCGGCGGCGGTGAGGAGCGTTTCATAGTTCAGAGCATGGCGTACTTCCCAATCCATACCGATACTGTATCACCCCGGGATGAAGAGGGCAATGCGGGAAAAACGCTCAATCGTCCTCGTAGAGCTCATTCACCAGAAGCCAGGCATCCGGGTCGTCTTTTCGAAGCATGGACAGCTGTTCAAACGCATAGAGGAGCATCGTCAGATGGGTTTTCTTCACCTCGAGCGGATCCTTGATCGCAACGACGCTCTTGATTTCGGCGCTGTCGGCATCAAGAGCCGCCACTCGTTTGTATTCGGCAAGCATGTCTTCTTTCGTGAAGGAAAAGAAATCGTCCACCTCAAGGATCAATGTCGGCATATACGCCCTTCGAATCAGCGCGGCTTTCGTGAGGTTGCGTTTCTCAAGACTGACATCCTCGCCAAGAGCCTCTTACTTCTTTCGCAGTATCTCCATCGTTTCAACCTGTTTATTCTTACTCATACTGAACATGTACCTCGATAGTTCGCTTCACCACGTTGGAGTCAACCATCAAACACGCCTTGGTCATGCAACGTACTCCTTGGCAATGACCCGTTGACCCTCTCATACCGGACAACCCCGGACTTTCTCATTTTTACCAGATGATACCACACGCCATCAACGGTAAGATCCAGCTGTTCCGCCACTTCTTTTGCCCGCATCAGGGGATTGGTGGAAATGAGTTTGAGAATCTCATCCTGTTTCAGAAACACCCCCACGTGTGCGGGGAAGACGGATACGAAACCTCTTGTATAAAAATTAGTGGTAGTTTTAGTAGTAGTTTACTAGTAGTTTTTTCTTCATCACTCCTATCAAAACCTTCATTCTTCCATAAAATTCCGCATTCACCCTCGTAACCGTATTGGTGGAGATCACGTGTCTCCTCCCTCTCAATGATAGCCAAGGAACAGGGAAAAAGCAAAAGAAGTTAGTATGAAAGAACCCCTCGCTCCCGAAGGAACAAGGGGTATGAGGTGCTACCTCTCAGAGTTGAACTGAGGACACATGGATTTTCAGTCCATTGCTCTACCAACTGAGCTAAGGTAGCTAACGTTCCTTTGTATACCCCACATCTTCAATTCTTGTCAACACCCGGTGAGAAAATACGCTTTCATTTTGAGGGTGAAATCAATCCAACTTGCACAACTAACCATGAGGAAGCCTATACAACTATCTGTTCCATTTCTTCTGACTTTTGAGACCATCAACACCATCGAATGAAGGCTGAACCTCAGATTCGGTATTCCAAGATTTCAGAAAACCGATGTTCTACTTTTTGAGCGGTGACATTCCCATAGTGTTCAAAGAAGAGCGTAGAAGAGTTCCAGCTGTTTTTTATTGGAAGATCAAGAATTCCCCTATGTCCAAGAGCGGGGTTTGACTCTTCCGATTTAGTTATTTCGTCATTTTGGAATATGAAGTGAGTGGTGTAAGCGGGATCTTCGATTCCCAAGAAAGAAGCGAGAAGCAAAGCATTGTTCAGCCCTCCTTCAAATTGTGGGAGTACTTTCGTGTACCATTTTGTTGCCTTGATAGTCTTGGTACATTCAAAGATGTGGATGTGGTACCCCTGTGCATCATTCACGAGAATCGCGAAGTCGGTGCATTTCTTTGACGCAAAGTATTCATACACCTTTTTATCAAACTTTTTTAAACAGAGAGCTTCTCCATTAACGGAGCAATGAACGACAATCTCTCCCCCCTTCTTTGTTTCTATGAGTTCAAACACCTTCCGTTTATCGCTTGTACTGAATTCAATACAGTTACGATCGAGCAACTGACAGCGCGGTTGACCGGGGTGAAGTTTGTTCATTACCGGTTTACTCCTCATCTTCCAAGTCGGCCGTTTCATTGATGAGGTCTTTAAACGTTTTGCTGAATGTGGGAACTCTGAACCCATACTCTTCCGGAATAAGCCGAGTAACCGTCGTTTCTTGTGCCTTGTGGTCAACGGTGAATTGGTACATTCCAATTTTCGAAGGATTGAGCAGATCCTCCATACGATACCCGTACCTCTTCATAAGGGTCTCCTTGCGGTTCTTATCCGAGATCGTCGCAAGTTTGATCATGTTGTTCAGATGTTGAATGATGGTGTCGCTATGAGTCGATACGAAGAGGTTGGACCCCTCATTGATAATACGCACCATCACCTGAGCAATCAGGAGCTGGAGCTGCGGATGCAGGCTTATTTCAGGTTCTTCTATGAACAGTTCTCTGGGGTTTCCGTATCGGAGGGCAAGAACGAGGGAGACAAGCTCGGTCACCACACCGCTGGATATATACAGCGGCAGTGAAAGAGCTTTCGATCCTTTCGGCGTATACCGGAATTCCTGCGTGGATTCGAGTACGGCAATCTCACCCTCCAGAATATCCGATACAAGAAGCTTCAACGCGCTCATGAACCGGTTGGAAGGGTTCTCGGTTCGAACGATAGAGATAAATCGGAGATAATCAATGACGGGCTTTGTCAGATAGAGCGACCTTCCTTGATGACCATCCATCAGTGTAAAACCATCGATGCCCGACCTCTCGATCAAGTCCCCGATAATATTTTTGCGGGTGAGCATGAATCCTGTACGCGAAGAAGGGAGAAAAAGAATATTGGAATTACGATCGATTATTCTCATGAAAGACTCATAGAACACATCCATGAACATTTTGGAAATGATCGATGTACGAACAAGAGAGCCTTCTCCTTGCTTGTCGATAGTGGTCCAATATATCGATCTGACAATTTCCTCTTTTCCGAATGTAAAAACCAGTTTGTACACCCGTTTCGGTTCAAATACTTCCTCGGGGGACGACACCGGAGTTCTTCGTTCCTTCTCAATGGAAAAACTCATACCGTTCCGAAAGGGAAATTCCAGCCACATCGATTCAATGTGGATGGGCGAATTGAAGATTGACTTGATGATCTTCGTTTTTTCTCGATCCAACACGCTGTTAATCAAGTGGACAATCTTCCCGAACAGCGCTTCGTCCAGCTCGACCGTTTCTTTATTTCTTTCAATCCGCTCGATGTTGAGAAGAGGTGAGAGCGATGATTCGCCGGCAAACAGCGCCTCCTGCAGTTCTTCCGGTTCCCCTTCGACAGCGAGTTCCTCACCGAGACGTCTGAACCCGAATTTCAGGGATTTCAACCCATAGATGAGCGACATGAGGTAACTTTTGCCGCTGTTGTTATCACCGATGAACAACGTCATGGGTGACAGCTCGATTGAAGCGCTCCGTATTTTGCCAAAATTCTTTACATGGAGAATGGGGTACTTACCTTTCATTGCTGTATCGCTCTTTATATATATATCAGCTCTCTGTCCATCATACTGTCACCTCCAATAAAGAACAACGAAAACATCATAACTCCCCCACGTGGGGTACGTGCACATCCACCACATTTCATAAGGGAATACTCGTCAAATGCGCTTTCATTTTGAGGGTGAAAAGGCTATGATCGGGGGTATGGAAAGTCTTCGGGAACTCTATCGGATCGGGCACGGGCCATCCTCCAGTCACACGATGGGTCCGCGCAGCGCCGGCGAGCATTTTTTGCAGCAATACCCCCATGCCGCCTCGTTTGTCGCCGAGCTCTACGGCTCCCTGGCCGCCACGGGAAAGGGGCACCTCACCGATACCACCCTTCGGGAAGTCTTTGCGAAAGGGGAAAAACCGATTGAGATCCTGTGGTATCGGGAAGTGGAACGGAAACACCCGAACACCCTCGTCATCAAGGCGTTCGATGAAGAAGACCGGATCATCGCTTCCCGGACCTACTACTCCGTCGGCGGAGGGAAGATCGTCATCGAAGGGGAGGAGAATCCCGCTTCGGTTTCGGTCTACCCGCCCGAACTGACGAAGATGAGCGCGATCCTTGAGTACTGCAACAAGGAAGGGCTTCAACTGTGGGAGTTCGTCCTTGAGGTTGAAGGCAAAGAGATTCTCACCTCCATGAAAGAGGTCTGGGGCGTGATGAGCGACAGCGTCGAGCGGGGGATCGAGGAGGAGGGGGTTCTTCCCGGCGGACTGAAGCTTCCCCGAAAAGCCCACAGCTACTTCCTCAAGGCGAGCAAAGGCGCGTATCCTCTGGATGATTCGGCCCTCGCTCTCTCCTACGCTCTTGCCGTCAGTGAAGAGAACGCCTCGGGCAACCTGGTCGTCACCGCTCCTACCTGCGGTAGCGCCGGGGTGCTTCCCGGGGTGCTCTACTACTACGCCAAGCAGAAGAATGCCGGAAAAATTCGGATTCTTCGAGCCCTGCTTACCGCCGGGCTGGTCGGAAACCTCGTGAAAACAAACGGGTCGATCAGCGGGGCTGAAGTCGGTTGCCAAGGCGAAATCGGCGTGGCGTGCGCGATGGCCGGGGCTGCCGCCGCCCAATTGAACGGCGGATCGATCTTTCAGGTCGAGTACGCTGCGGAGATGGGCTTGGAACACCACCTCGGACTGACCTGCGACCCGATGCTGGGATTGGTCCAGATCCCCTGCATCGAACGCAACGCCCTCGGGGCGATGCGCTCCCTCGACCACGCAACCTATGCTCTGCTCGGGGACGGCCGGCATAAGATCAGTTTCGACACCGTGGTCGAAGTGATGCTGGAAACGGGGCAGGCCCTTCCCTCCCTCTACCGGGAGACGAGCCTCGGCGGATTGGCCCGGGTCCGGAGTTGACAAACCAAACCCATAACGGACACCCTTATGCCCATGAACGACGAACTGCTTCGGGTTGAAGGACTCTTCTATTCCCTTGGCGAAGATAAAACCATGCTCAGCAACCTCTCCTTCTCCGTACAAGAAGGAAGCTTCACGCTTCTGTGCGGTCCCAACGGGGCGGGCAAAAGCACCCTCCTTCGAATCCTCAAAGGCCTCTATCCCCTCAAAGCGGGAACGATCGTTCTTGAAGGCAAGGATGTAACCAAAAGAGAAAAAGACCGGCTTCGGAAGATCGGCCTCGTTTTTCAGGACGCCGACAGTCAATTCGTCGGCCAGAGCGTGGAAAAAGACATCCGCTTCGGGTTGGAAAACTTGAATCTTCCATTGGAGGAGCAAAACCGGCGGATCGATGAAGTGTTGCACCTCCTTTCCATGAAAGAGCAGCGCCACCGGCACCCTCACAGTTTAAGCGGCGGTGAAAAACGAAAGCTGGCGATCGCCGGAGTTCTGGCGATGCAGCCGAAGCTCATCCTCCTCGACGAACCCTTTGCGAACCTCGATTTCCGCTCGACCGGGGCGACCCTCAAGCTCCTGCTCCGCCTGCAGAAGGAGGGACATACGATCATCCTCGTCAGCCACGAGATCGAGAAATGCATGGCTCATGCCGATCATGTATTGGTTCTGGATGATGGCCTGCTCGTCGAAGACGGGAGCCCCGAAAAGGTCCTCCCTCGCCTTCAGGGGCATGGAATCCATGTCCCGCATGGCATCCCGCTGGAGAAACTCACATGGCTCGCAGAGTGATCTTCTCCTACCGCCATCAGGATCGGCTCCTCAACCGGACGCACCCGTTCGTCAAGGTGCTCGCACTCTTATGCGGCTGCATCCTGCTCATCGACGCGTCCGTTCTTCTTGTTTCGACCATCGCCCTGTTTCTTCTCCTCCTGACGGGTATCCAACGGCTTCCCCTCCGCTCGTATGCCCGTCAACTCAGGTTTTTCATCCTCCTGTTCACCCTCATCGCCTTGAGCGAATGCCTCCGATCACGATCGGTCCGCTTGGCTCTCATCGTCCTTGTCCGCTACGCCCTGATGATCCTCTATGCGCTTCTGATCACCGATTCCACAAGTAGCGACGAGATCGCAAGCTCCATCCCTCTGGTCAACAAGAGTGTCTTGGCCGGTGGGATCGAACTGACCTTGGCGATCGTTCCGACGATCTTCCAGGTCAGCGAGGAGATTCGCATCGCCCAGCGGGCGCGCCTGCGACGATGGTCGATTAAAGGCACGTTCGAGTATCTCTCCACGCTGTTCGAGCTTCTTCTGATTCGGCTCGAAGAACGGGCCCTCGCCCTCGAAGGCCGCCTCTTCGATGCGAAGCGCAAGCGACACGCTCCGCCTCTATCGCTCTATGATCTTCCGATGGTGCTTGCCACGGCCTTTTTTATCGGTTTGAGGATGTTCGGATATGAATAAAGAAGAAACCCGCAAAGCGATGAGGAAATTGAATCAGACGATGCAGAGCGTCGATCATGGCGCGGAGGATATGGCAACGGTGACGGCACTGGTGAACTCCCCGCTTTTTCAAAAAAGCGATTGGGTCTTCGGCTTTATGCCGCTTTATTGCGAGGTGGATATTGCACCCGTTTTGCAAGCGGCTCTTCAGACAAGGCGCTTGGCACTTCCCCGTTCCAATGGCGATGACACCCTCACCTTCGTGGAAGTGAAGAGTCTTGATGAACTGAAGCCGGGGCGCTTCGGGATCCTTGAACCGAAAGCAAGTGTTGAGGCTCAGCCCACCTCAGCCTCCCTGATCATCGTCCCGGCTTTGGCGTATACCCCCAAGCGAGTGCGCCTCGGCCGGGGAAAGGGTTTTTACGACCGGTATCTGGAGCGCTTTCCCGACCCGGTGAGCATCGGCGTCTGTCGAACCTGGCAGCTGATCGAAGAACTGCCGGTCAGCATCTATGACCGGCAGGTTGATTCCTTGCTCTGCAACGGAACGTGGTATTGATTACAGAGTCGCCAAGTATTCGTTCATCGCTCTTGCGGCTTTTCTTCCCTGGCCCATCGCCAGAATGACCGTGGCCGCCCCCAAAACGATGTCCCCTCCCGCATACACCCCTTCCAGGCTGGTAGCGCACGTCGAAGGATCCACGATGAATGTTCCCTTGTGGCTGGTTTCAATGCCGTCCGTCGTCGCTTTGATGAGGGGGTTGGAATCATTTCCGATTGCGACGATCACGGTGTCGTACGATCGGAGGGACTCCGTCCCCTCGATCATCATCGAGCGCCGGCGCCCATCCTCATCTTCCGGTCCCAGCTTGCATTCGATGACCTCGACCTCTTTCACCCGGCCATCCTCGCCGGGAATGATCCGCTTGGGGGCAAGGAGGTAGAGGAATTCGATCCCCTCCTCTTTGGCGTGGGCGATCTCCTCCCGCCGGGCGGGCATCTCCGCCTCCGTCCGGCGGTAGATGATGCTCACCACCTCCGCTCCGAGACGCTTGGCGGTTCGGGCGGCATCCATCGCAACGTTGCCCGCTCCGAAGACCGCTACCCGCTTGGAGCGGTACATCGGTGTCAACGCGTTGGTTTTGGCGTAGGCTTTCATCAGGTTGCTGCGAGTCAGGTATTCATTGGCGCTGAACACCCCGATCGAGTTCTCTCCCTCGATATCCAGAAATCGGGGGAGACCCGCTCCGCTGCCGACGAAGATCGCATCGAAGCCGTCCTTGTCAAAGAGTTCATCCACCGTGCGGGTCTTTCCGACAAGGTAGTTCAATCGGATCTCCACCCCCATCTTCCGAAGAATCTCCAGCTCGTATTCGACGATCTCCTTCGGGAGGCGGAACTCGGGAATCCCGTAGACCAGAACGCCTCCCGCTTTGTGCAGCGCTTCAAACAGCACAACCCGGTGCCCCTCCCGGCGTAAATCCGCTGCGGCGGATATGCTGGCCGGACCGCTTCCGACGATCGCCACCGACTTGCCGCTGTTATCCCCGACGTGAGGGATCTCATCAAGACCGTGCTCCCGGGTGTAATCGGCGACGAAACGCTCGATCCGCCCGATCGAAACGGATTGCTCCACATCTTTTTTTGCCTTCCCCACAGTGCAGTACATCTGGCACTGGAGCTCCTGGGGACAGACCCGTCCGCAGACGGAGGGAAGCAGGCTTGATTCCTTGATGATTGAAACCGCCTGTGCATAGTTTCCCTTCTCCGCTTCATGGATGAAGGCGGGAATATCGATGCCGACGGGGCATCCCTTGACGCAGGGCTTGGTTTTACACTGGAGGCAGCGCATCGCTTCGATGCGGACTTGGGCTTCGGTATACCCGAGGGCGACCTCGTTCATATTGAGGATTCGTTCGCTCGGGTCCTGAGTGGCCATCTCCTGCAGGGGAATCTGATTGCGCTCTCTGGCCGTGAGCTCTTTTCCCTCAAGCTCGGCGAGCAGCAGTTTCGCGGCGTCATCAAGTAGTTGTTTCTTCGGGTGCATCTCTACGCCTCTCCTTCTTTGGCATCCAAGCCGATGAGACAGCGGTGGTGCGCCTCTTCTTCCTGGGCCTTGAAGGTGCCCATCCGAAGCAGAAGGTTGTCCCAATCGACAAGGTGTCCGTCAAACTCAGGACCGTTCACGCACACGAAGCGGGTGCGCCCGTCGACCGTTACGCGGCATCCTCCGCACATTCCCGTGCCGTCGATCATGATCGTGTTCAAACTGACGATCGTATAGATTCCAAAGGGCTTGGTGGTCAGCGAGACGAACTTCATCATCACCGGAGGTCCGATTGCCACGACGCAATCGACTTGGGTCGTTTCGCAGATTCGCTTCAGCGGCTCGGTTACCAGCGCCTTCTCTCCGTATGAACCGTCATCGGTTACGATGATCACTTCATCGGCGACGGCGCGCATCTTCTCTTCCAGAATCACCAACTCTTTCGTCCGGGCTCCGAGAATCACCGTTACCCTGTTGCCCGCCGCTTTCATCGCCTCGACGATGGGAAAGAGCGGAGCCGCTCCAATTCCTCCGCCGGTGCACACCACATGGCCGTAGTGGCGGACATCGGTGGGGTTGCCGAGCGGTCCGAGGAGGTTTTCGATGTAATCGCCCTCCTTTAGGAGCGCGATATGGTGGGTCGATTCGCCGACCGCCTGAAAGATGATGGTGATTGTCCCCTTGACGGGATCGGCATCGGCGATCGTAAGAGGGATCCGTTCATCAAACTCTCCGCCGAGCTGGAGGATGATAAACTGGCCGGCCTTTCGCGCTTCAGCGATTTCAGGAGCTTCAATCTCCATCTGAAACACTGTAGCAGACAACTGTTTTTTCGCAATGATTTTGTTCACACCCGCTTCCTCCGATACCTCATTCGTCCCATGAAAACGATACAATAGTATTGAAAGTGGCAGCATTGTTGTCAAGTCATCCCTTGGCAAACCCCCGTTGCGGTGGCACACTGTTCATATGATTAAACGAAAAGATGAAATGAACACCGAAGTTCGGTCCAAGATGAGAGGGGGAAGCGGCGAAGCCCGCTTCACCTACCTGATGAATGCAAACGAGGTCCCACACGCCCGGTTGTTTTCGACGATCACGCTGGATCCCGGCTCCTCAATCGGCGAGCACACCCACACGAACGAGATCGAGTACTACTGGATTCTCCAAGGCGAAGGTGTCGTCACCGAGCAGGACGGAGAAAAGGTCGTCAGGGAAGGTGATCTGGTGATTACCGGCGGTGGAGCGAGTCATGCGATCCGCAATGAAGGAACAACGCCGCTGCGCTTCCTCGCCTTGATCATCCTCGAGTAGGGAGAAATGGTTTCAGGCAGCCTCCCGGCTGCCTGAATGTACAAAGCTGATTCGTTTTTCTTACTTGATCTTCACTTCGATCGTCTTGGGAAGGACTTCCTTCTTCTTGGGAAGGGTGAGCGTCAAGACACCGTCGGTGAACTCGCCTTCGATCTTGTTCTCATCGATTCCCTCGGGCAGGCTGAAGGAACGCTCGAACTTCCGATAGATCCGCTCCCGGACAAGGCTCTTCTTTCCATCGACGTCCTTGAGGCTCTCCTTGTCGCTGGAGATTGTCAGAATGTGCTTGTCAACGTTGACTTTGACTTCATCCTGCTTGTAGCCGGCAAGCTCCGCTTCGATGACATAACTCTTCTCGGTCTCATAGATATCCACCGGAGGAATCCGGGCACTGCCGGACTCCCAGTCGCCCCAAAGGTCGTTGAACAGGGACTTGAAGCTCGATACCGGGTTGTTTCGATTATAGGTTACGTAGTATTTCATAAGGCACCTCCACTGTGCATTGTTGTTCTACTCAACATCATGCAAATGGCGTGCCAACCTCGGCGAATAAATCGTTATGTTATATTTAAACTATTACTATATAATGATTTACATTGTTTTTTCGAAAAAAGAGATATGAAACAAACAGGAAACCATCCTCGAAGAAGAAAGAAATACGGCATATTTGAATCAAAATGACACACTTGGGCTATAAAGACCCTTTTTTGGTTCTTCATGACCCAACTCAATGATGAAACAGCCGAATCCCCGTCATGCACATCACCATGTTGTGCTCATCCGCCGCCCGGATGACCTCCTCGTCCCGGGTGGAACCGCCACTCTGGGCGATGTACGCAACACCGCTTTCGGCCGCTCGGTCGATGTTGTCTCTGAAGGGAAAGAACGCGTCGCTGGTCAGGCTTACCCCGGAAATGCCCTTCAGACAGGATCGCTGCTCCGCTTTTGAAAGCAGCGTCCCGTTTCGAATTCCCTCTTCGATGAAGAGATGCCGGCCTTGCCTGGTGGCGGACGTGTCCGGCTTGAGATCCTGCAGCTTGGGGTGAAAGCGGAGATGGAAGAGATCCGCTTTTTCCCCTGCAAGACGGGTGCAGGCAATTCGCGATTGCTGTCCCGCTCCCACTCCGATCGTCTGGCCCCCTTTGGTGTAGCACACCGAGTTGGATTGGGTATATTTGAGAGTAACCAGACCGATGAGAAGATCCCGGACCACTTCGGGGGGAAGCTCTTTCTTCTTCGTGACGATCGTCTTCAGGAGCGAGGAGTCGAGTTGGACGGTATTCCGCTCCTGCATCAGGGTCATTCCGAACAAGGTTCGTTTTTCCATCAGGGGCGGTTCATACTCGGCCTTCACCTGAAGGATGACGTAGCGCCCCCGTTTCTTTGTTTTCAAAAGTTCGAGCGCTTCCGGGGCATAGGAAGGAGCGATGATTCCGTCGCTCACCTCCCGTTTGAGCACATTGGCCAGGGAGAGGTCACACTCGTCGCTGATCGCAACGAAATCGCCGAAGGAAGCAAGCGGATCGGCGTTTCGCGCTCGGACATACGCGCCGGCTATCGGGGAAAGCTCCTCCGGTGCATCGAAGACTTTCGCCTCCTCTTCATTCAGGGGAAGCCCGATCGCCGCTCCCGCCGGCGAGACGTGTTTGAACGAGGTCGCGCTCGGAAACCCTGTCGCCTCTTTGAGCTCTTTGACCAGCTGCCACCCGTTGAGCGCATCAAGGAGGTTGATGTATCCCGCTTCGCCGTTGAGCGTTTGAATCGGCATCGTCCCGCTTTCCATCAAGAGGGCCGCTTGCTTCTGATTGGGGTTGCAGCCATATTTCAGATTCATTCCTTCCATCATCAGCCTCCATGGGTGTTGATGAGTTCATACCCGTCCGTTCGAATCACCGCCACTGCAATTCGAAGGTCGGGCTTTAGCTCATCAAAAATCGTCTGTGCGATATCCTCTTTCGGCAAGGCGATCGGAATGGGGGGACCTGCGAACGCTCGGGGATTCTTCGGATCCCCTTCGTAGGTTTGGATTCGATGTCCCTGCCCGGCTTTCAGTGCGTCAAAGGAGAAGAAGCTTCGAGTGCATGATCCGTCATCCGATCTCCTGATCGAAGCGAAGGCGTACCTCGCCGTTCCCGTGTCAAGCACCGCCGCGATGCGGGGAGTGTAGATCGGCTCGTCCGGTTCATAGAACTCATCCCTGAGGGCTTCTTCGATCGTAAGCGTCTTTGTAAAACGTTCGCCGTGCGTTCCGTTGGCGATGATGATCGCCCCGTCCCGCCGAAAGGATGCGCGGTAGTACAGCAGGGAGGGATCACCGCCTTGGGCGTTTTGGGTCGGTTCGACCCAGAGCCCGTCCGCTTTGACGGTGAGAATCCGCTCCCTGCTCGAGGGGGAGCGGGCGGTCAGGATGTAGAGGGCGATCGGCTCTCCTTCATGATCGAGGCCGCAGATGATGATCCGCCCGGGATAGCCCTTCATTTCTTCTTCAACTCGGTAAGGAACTCGGCAACAAGCATGACCGCATCATCGATGCACGCATCACAGTCAAGAAGAACCGTTCCGTCATCCTCCCCCAGAATCTCCCGGCAGACGAGGCTTTGGGCTTTCTCTTTGAACCCTTTGACCAGAGTGGAAACCCGCTCATAGGTGAGCGCTTTCGTATTCGCTTCGATTCGGCCTCCGCTGGAAAGCATGCTGATGACCGCAACAGCGCCGCTTAAGGCTCCGCACGTCGCTTCGTGGCCGCCCATCCCTCCGCCGAAGCCCTCCATGATCTGAAAAAGCAGTTCTTCTTCAAGACCGACTTCTTCACTGAACGTGCACGCCACCGCTTGGGCGCAGTTGTATTTTTTCGCCCTCAGCGCATGGACCCGTTGAATATAGGTATCCCTCATGATGATTCTCCTTCTCTCACTATATCAAACCTCAGCTCTCCATGTCTCCATAGAGTTGATGGGAACAGGTGCATTTTCCCTCTTTCAAAAACACTTTTGTTTGATGGGGAAAGCGCTTGATCAGCAGGGCGCCGCACTCGGGACAGTAGGTATCCTGATCCTGACGGCTGTTGCCCCCGTAGATATGCGGAATCTTCAGCTCCTTCGCAGCGGCAAGGGCTTCCTGCAGGAACGACTCGTCGGTCGGGGGAAGATTGAGCTTGTAGGCGGGATGGTATCGGCTAAGATGCCACACCCGGATGCCGAGATCCGAGAGGATCGTCCCGAGCTCTTTCACATCGGAAAGGGTATGCTCGCCTTCGATCAAAAGGGTGGTCACCTCCACCGTGGCGGAGGTCTTTGCCAAGGTCTCCAAGCCCGCGATGACCGGTTTTGCCGAGCCGTTGCAGTAACGCCTGTAAAAGCTCTCGTCGCCTTTCAGATCAATCGAGTACGCATCGATGAACGGAAGGATTCGAGTCAAAGAGGCCTTGCTGAACGTTCCGTTGGAGACAAGAATCGTCGGGATCGCCTCATCTTTCGCCATCCGGGCGCAATCCAGCAGGTAGTCCTGCCACACGATCGGTTCGCTGTAGGTGAAGGAGACGGAAACGTTCCGTTCGACCGCCTGTTGGATGAACACCTCCGGGGAGATGTACCGATTCGGCCGCTGTTGATGGAATTCCTTCTGGCTGATCGAGTAGTTCTGGCAAAACGAGCAGGAAAGGTTGCACCCGAAGAGGGCTACGCTGAGGGTGTATGAACCGGGTCGGAAGTGATAGAGGGGTTTTTTTTCGATCGGATCGAGTGCCAGGGCGACGACCTCGCCGTAGTTCTCGGTGACGATCGTCCCGCCGCGGTTGACCCGGATGTGGCAGACCCCCCGCTGCCCTTCACCGAGGGAGCATTCCCGGTAGCAGAAATCACACCTTGTTTTCATTGTTTCTCTCACTGAATACGGTCACCTGGAAGACCTCGAAGGCGGCCTGCGGATCAAGGTACCCTTCCTCCCTCAACCCTGCTTTGCGGGAGAGGTGCTTCAACGTCGTCTCAAGATCCCATCCCTGTTCGGTCGCGACATGGGGGAGAAACACCGCTCTTCGTCCCCCATGTTCGAGAATGATCCCATCGACGCCTACTCGGATCTCTCTCCAGCTTGAAACGGGTTCGGGCTCCGTCAGAAGGGAGATCTCGATGACAAGACCGCCCAGCTCTTCCGCTGCAACCGGCTTGAAGCGGGGATCGTTGAACGCCGCTTCATGGGCAAGCCGGGCGACCTGGTCGACCAGCGGCTGATAGCCGAACAGGCTGCCGATGCACCCCCGGAGCGCTCCATCTTTTGTTCTGAGGGTCACGAAGACTCCTCTCTTCCGGGTAAAAAAGGGATCATCCCGCTTTTTAAGCAGTTCATACATGGGAACGTCTCCGATTCCCAGCGAGGCGGAAAGGACCTCCCGAGCAAGGATCAGCAATCGGTCATGATACTCTTCCATCCTGCCTCCAGAGAATCGTTGCATAGGCGACAAAATCCCCGTCATCCCGTCCGGCTATGTCATTCGATGTGTAGTAGCCTGCCACCTCGCCCTTCATCCCCTTTCGCTTGGCGATATTGGCGACCAGAGCCGCGCTCGCCCACCCGCAGATCGTGTGACGGTTTGTGGTGAAGAAGGAAAATGCCTCTTCAATCTTTCCATCGGCGAGCAAGCGCGCCACCTGTATGTCGCGCTCCTTGACTTCTTGTTCAGCGAGAGTGCTGAAACCGAAGCGGGGGCCGTAGTGGGTGAAATCGCTGCTGGCGATGATTGAAAGCCCCTCATCCTCTTCAAGCAGGAAGTCGCTCATTTCATCCAGGGCCTTCAGGGAGGAGAAGTGATTGACAAGAGCGGCACTGACCTTGGGTGGATGCTCCAGATCCGCAATGAACGGAAGGACCATCTCGATCGAATGCTCTCTTTGAAGAATTGGAGCGTGTGCCGGGTTTGCTCCACTCAGGGAAAAGCCCTCCAATGATCCAAGGGGAGTCTCGTAGGAATCAAAGGGAGCCGTGATGATGCGATCGGCCGGCACGTGGGCGTAGTGGCTGGGGCCGATGACCAGAAGGCGGGTAACGGATTGGTCGAAGCTCCCGAAGAACGGGGCGATTCCCGGCGCTGAATAGGAAAGACCGGCGTGGGGCAAGACGGCGAACAGGGTGAAAGCGCCTTCCTTCGGTTCCTTGGCCCGTTCGATGAGACGTCCAAGGAGAACAGGATCATTCGGGTACCAAGAACCGGCGAATACTGATTGACGGATCATGAAAAGCCTCCGCTATCAGTATAGAACAGCGCAGGCGTACCGGAAAGAGTGAATGTTATTGAGCGTCGACGTAGGCTCGAGCCACTTTCGGGAAGTCGGTGAAGATCCCGTCGACCCCCCACTCATAGCACTCCTCGAGCGCCTTCATTGAGTTCACCGTCCACACGTTCACCTTGATGCCATGAGCGTGGCACTCCTCCACCTGCGCTTTGCCGAGCGACTGGAAGGCGGGGTGATAGTAGTCAAAACCATACGCTTTCACCGCTTTTCCGGCGCCTTCCAGCCCCCACTCCATCACCAGCGCGCCGACTTTGATCTTCGGCTCAAGCTTCTGAGCGGTAACGAGAGAGAGGTGGTTGAAGGAGGAGAAGAACACCTTCTCTTCAAGGTTATATTTCCTGATGATTTCGATGCATTTCGCTTCCAGATCGGGGTAATAGACAAGGCCGGTCTTCAACTCGACGTTGGTTATGAGGTCAGTCGTGGAAACCCAGGCGCAATACTCATCGAAGGAGGGAATCGCCTGGAACTCGGATCCGCCTTTGTACAGCTTGGCGGCATTGAGCTTCCGCAATTCCGCAAGCGTGTGATCAGCTACCTTTCCCTTACCGTCGGTGGTTCGTTCCAGCGTCTCGTCATGGATGATGACGACATGACCGTCCTTGGAGAGCTGCACATCCAATTCGATCCCATCGGCGTTCGCCTCCAACGCCTTGGCAAACGCGAGCATCGTATTCTCCGGATATGCACCGCTGTATCCCCGGTGCGCATAAATCTTCATATCGTTTTTCCTCCAGCACTGCAAATGTACAATACGGGTATGAACGATGTAAAGACGAAGAATGAAAGAAGAATGGGGATTGAACTTTCGTAGTTCCTAAACTTGATCGCCGGGATACCGTTTTACAGCGATTTAACATGACTTCCCTTTTTCATTTAACATTGCATCCGTACAATAGGGCCGTGAAAAACAGAAAAACGGTAACATATGAAACACCGGATGATGCCGGCGGTTGCATGAATGGAACATAAACATCCATTAGGTACCAGCCCTTCAACAGGAAAATCATATGCCCATAAAGGCGGGTGGAAGACTTGCGTGATTCTGAAAGAGCGCTTTATTCTATTGAAGAAGCATCGATGATTGCAGCTTCGCTGATGGTGGAACACCCGAGTTTGGAGGATTGGATATAGCTCAGCGACATATTCCCAGGAGCATTACTTTAACCAACCATTGGATGAGTACATTGAGCGACAGCTCACCCAAGGAGGAACACCAGTGGCAGGTACAGCTACACCGTTACATAAGCAGATGACCAAGCGGGCAAGGCGCGATATGTGGACATTCTTCGCGTTCACCGGTCCCACGTTCATCCTGTTGGCCATTTTCATCTTTTGGCCAATCTTCTACTCATTTTACTTAAGCTTGTTTAAGTGGAACATGGTCAGCCCGAGAAAAACATTCCTTGGCCTGCAGAACTACAAGGACATGTTCAGTGATGACGTGTTTAAACTCGTCGTGAAGAACACGCTCATCATGGCGTTCTTCACCGTCGTGGTGAAGATGGCGATCAGCTTGTATCTGGCAACCCAGCTGAACAAGAAGATCCGCTTGAGCAACTTCTACCGGGCGATCATCTTCAGCCCCACCTTCACCGCGAACGTGGCGATCGCGATGGTCTGGGCGTGGATCTTTGAACCCACCTACGGGCTGATGCGTTCCTTCCTCAGACCGTTGGGCCTGCCGATGATCGACTGGCTCAAATCGACGAGCCATTCGCTTCCCGCGGTGATCATCGTCCTGATTTGGAGCGGAATCGGCTATGACATGGTTCTCTTCCTTGCCGCGCTGAAGAACGTTCCGCTTGAGATCTACGAGGCGGCCATCGTCGATGGTGCGAACCCCTTCCAGACCTTCTGGAAAATCACCTTTCCGCTGATCAGTCCCACGACCTTCTTTCTGACGATCACCGGATTCATCAACGTGCTCAAGGCGTTCGACATCGCCAGAATCATGACCGAGGGAGGACCGTTGAACTCTTCGAACGTCTACGTCCACTACCTCTATCAGAATGCGTTCCAGTGGTTCAGAGCGGGGTATGCCTCCGCCCTCGCCCTGGTGCTTTTCCTCTTCATTATGGTTATCACCTTGATTCAGAATCGGCTCTCCAAGAGCTGGGTTCACTATTGATCGGAGGAGCAGGATGGAACAACACGTCAATATTCGAGCCCTTGCTTCGAAGCTCTTCACCCATTTCATACTCATCATCGCGACAATGGTCATCGGCCTGCCCTTCCTGTGGATGCTCTCCACCTCGATCAAGGGCCCGACGGAGGTTGCGATGTTCCCGCCGGTCTGGTGGCCGAAAGAGGTTCGGCTGGATAACTTCACAACCGCCTGGAACACCGCACCGTTCGGCCGGTTCTACATCAACAGCATCGTAACCGCGGCCGCAGGGGTCATTCTGGGCGTTGTCACCGCGGCATTCGCCGCGTATGCGTTTGCCCGCATCCGCTTCAAGTATCGGGACTTCTTCTTTCTCGTGATGCTGGCCGCGATGATGATTCCCGGCCAAGTCGCCCTGATTCCGAACTACGTCATTCTCGCCAAGCTGAATTGGATCAACACCTATCAGGGAATCGTGGTTCCGCATATCGCAAACGTGTTCGGAGCGTTCCTCCTGCGCCAGTACTTCATGACGATACCCAACGACTTGTACGATGCAGCCCAGATCGACGGACTGGGACACACGCGAACGCTTCTTCACGTCGCCCTTCCCCTCTCCCGTCCGGTCTTGGGAACGCTTCTCCTCTACCTGTTCATCCAGAAGTGGAATGCCTACCTCTGGCCGCTGATCGTTACAAACAAACAAAACATGCGAACCCTGCCCGTGGGATTGGCGATGATTCGAAGTGCTGAGTACTCGATCGGACCGGAACACTTGATGGCTGCTTCGATTTTCGTGTTGATGCCGGTATTGATCGCGTATTTTCTGGCTCAGAAACAATTGATTGAGGGTATAGCAGCTGGTGCCGTCAAGGGCTAGCTCATACAAATCGGCAACCCCTACCGGATGGGGACATTTCCAAGGAGGAAATAATGAAAAAAGGTATTTTACTTCTTGTTGTAATGCTTATTGCAACAACCTTTCTCTTCGCAGCCGCAAAGGCCGAGGAGCAGAAACCGGATCGAATCGAGATTCTCTACTGGCGCGGTCTCACCGGAGTAGCCGGAGAAGCTCAGGAAGAGATCGCCCGGCGCTTTAACGAATCCCGTGATGATATTCACGTGACCGTTGAGTTCCAAGGCGCGTATGCTGAGATCTTGCAGAAGATGCAGGCGGCTCTCGCTGCCGGCGATGTGCCGGATCTCGTCCTGCTCGATTCGCCGCACCTTCAGATTTTTGCCAAGGATGAGGCGGTCCAAAACCTCGATCGCTTCGTCAAGGCCGAACCCAAGGGATTCCTTGATGACTATGTCCCGGGTCTCTTGGCGGACAGCTACTACAACGGAAGCCTCTATGCCCTTCCGGCTCTTCGCTCGACTCCCTTGCTGTACGTCAACGCCGACGCCTTCGTCGAGGCGGGTCTTCCGAAGCGGGCTCCGAAAACTTGGGAGGAGTTCCGCGAATTCGCCAAAAAGCTGACGAAGGTCAACGAACGCGGTGAAACCACCCAGTACGGCGTCGGATTCACCCTCGGAGCGACCACCGCGCACTGGTATTTCCAGGGTGCCGTATACGCATACGACGGAAAGGTCAGTGACGAGAAGTTCAACATGTACCTCCACGAGGAGCCGGCCGTGAAAGCCGCGACGCTCTGGCAGGAGATGGTCTTCAAGGACAAGACCGGCGTTCCTTCCACCACGCACGACGACCTCTTTACCGGCAAAGTCGCCATGGTTTTCGGTTCCACCGGTTCGATGGGCAACGTCATGAGGCGGGCAAGCTTTGAAGTGATTCCCGCATTCATTCCGGGTCAAGTCCGCAATGGAGTGCCGGTTGGCGGTTCCGTCATCGCAATGCCTTCCACCGACAAGTGGCGGCAGTGGGCCTCTTGGGAGTTCCTGAAGTTCTTTACGAGCCCCGAAAGCCAGGCCTATCTCGCCGAGATGACCGGCTACATGCCCTCGCGCATTTCTTCGGCGAAGGTTCCCAGCCTGGTCGAGTACTACAACAAGAACCCGCACTGGCAGGTGGCGATCGATCAGCTGAAATACGTCCAGCCCCAGGCGAGCGTCATCTCCCTGCCCAAGGGCACCGAGATTCTCCGCCAGATGGTCGAAAAGCTCCTGATCGGCAATCAGGATGTCCGCAAGGTCATGGCCGAGACCGAAGCCGACCTGATCAAGGAATACAATGAGAACTTCAAGTAAGCATTGGATTTCGATCATCACGATGGCCGCATCCGCGGCCATCGTCCTCTTGATTCTCAACAGCTGCACCACGGTCGCCATCAAGGAGGAGGTCGATATGGGGAAAACCAAGGCGGTGGCCCATCGCGGCGGAGCGCTTCTGGCTCCGGAAAACACGCTTGAAGCGTTTCAGGCGGGAATCGCTTCGGGGGCGGATCAGCTTGAGCTGGATATCCATCTCTCAAAGGATGACGTGATCATCGTGATGCACGATCCAACCCTCCAGCGAACCGCAAGCCAAAGCGGAGCGATCCGCGACTACACCGCAGCGGAATTGAAGCAATTCAATGCGGCAAGCGCTCATCCGGGGCATCCTCCGCTTGAGATTCCGACCCTGAAGGAGGTCTTGGATCTCGTGAAGGATACCGACCTTGAGCTTCAGATCGAGATCAAGGTCGACAAGGATGGAAACGGATATGAGGGAATCGAAGAGCGCCTCATCGCGCTTCTTAAGGAGTATGAGCTTATCGACCGTTCGATCGTCATCTCCTTCGATTTTCCGACGCTCGCCAGGATCCAAGAGCTCCAACCGAGCCTCAGAACCGGTGCGCTCGTCAGCAGGGCGTATATGAGCAAGATCGGTTCAAAAGGTCCCAAAGCCGTCGCTGAAGGAATCAAAGCGCTTCAGGTGAACTACATCGGCATCAACCATACCTATCTTTCCCCCGCTCTGCATCAGGAGCTGAGGAATCAAGAACTGGGTATCGGTGCCTGGACGGTGAACGATGAGGAAGCGATGAAGAAGATCGCCGCCCTCGGAGTGGACTTCATCACCAGCGACCGACCCGACCTCTTGGTAGCGACACTCAGGCCCTAGCATCCCTGCCATAAAACCGGAGGGGGTTCTCTCCGGTTTTTTGTGCCCAAACACTTTCCGAAAAAACAAATCATGCCGATATTGGAGATATGGACTTTCTTGTCTCCACATCGGCGGACGGAACACGCGTCCTTCTCTGGCCGAACCTCGCCCAGCTCTGGATCTGGTTTGTGATGTACTCCGTCATCGGCTGGCTCTGGGAGGTCGTCCTTTCCTTCCTTCAGGGAAGAGGGTTCGTGAACCGGGGCTTTCTCAACGGCCCCTACTGTCCGGTCTACGGAACCGGAGCGCTCCTCGTCGTGCATCTGTTGGGAGGTCTCACCAACCCGCTTCTGATCTTCCTCGCCGCGGCGATCATCACCACGACGGTCGAGTACCTGACTTCTTATGTAATGGAGAAACTCTTCGATGGACGGTGGTGGGACTATTCCGACAAGCCGCTGAACATCAACGGCCGAGTCTACGCCACGGGATCGATCGCCTTCGGGTTGTTGAGCCTCCTGGTCATCCGATTCGTCCAACCGCGGTTTTCCCGCCTCACCGCCCTGCTGAGTCCGGCCCTTCTCTATGTGATCGCCGGAACGTTGGCGCTGATTGTCAGTCTCGACCTGACCTATACCGTAATCAACCTCGTTGACTTCAAGCACGTCCTCGCCGAGCTGCACAAGCGGTTCAGCATCCATCCCCTCGACCGGATCGACCCCCCCCGATTGGTCCGCTTCCTGGAAAAACGAAGATCGCAAAGCCGCCGGTGGCTCCGCGCATTTCCCCGGATCCGCTTCGACAAGCTGGAAGAGGGGCTGAAGCGCTTGAAGGAATTCCTTGAAAACGAGTCCTAAAAAGAATCAGTTTGGCCGGAGCACAGGACTCAGGATTGACAAATCGAGAGTCTTTGCTAGAGTTTAATTGTAAAACCAATCGTGTTTTGCATGAGTAGAGCAATAAAGATGAGGTATCACTAAACAGACGAACAAGTTGCTGCGAGCCAGCCGAGGTACATATGAAGTGCCTGACGATCGTACTCATCGTTTTCGCCCTTTTCGGTTTCATGCTTGGTTGTTCCTCCGAGCCCAAGATTCATCAGGTCACCTTCGACAGCAACGGAGGCAGTGCGGTGCAGTCGGTCAATGTCACCGATGGCGCCAGAATCGAAAAACCGAACGATCCCACAAAACCGGGATACTCATTCAAGGGATGGTATCGAGAAAACACTTACCACCAAGAGTGGAACTTCTCAACCGATGTCGTCACCGCCGACCTGACCCTCTATGCCAAGTGGGAGACGTTGCCGAAATATACAGTCACTTTCGACCCCCAAGAGGGAACTACTCCTAACCCGTCAAGCAAAGATGTCTACTATACTCAAGCCTATGGACAGCTTGCTGAGACCACCAAGATTGGCTATAGCTTCATGGGATGGACGACTGAACCGAATGGACAGGGAAGCATCATTGAAGCCTCGACAATCTGTATGCGTGAGGAGGATCATACCCTCTATGCCAAGTGGGAGGCGGAGACCTATAAAGTCACATTCAATGCTCAAGGAGGTAGTCCACCCGACCCGCTCACCAAAGATGTCGTCTTCAATCAAGAATATGGAACACTCCCCGAGGTAACCCGAGTCGGCTACAGCTTCAAGGGGTGGACGACTGAACCGAATGGACAGGGAACTATCATCAATGCCTCGACGATCTGTACGCAGGAGGGGAACCATATCCTCTATGCCAAGTGGGAGGCGTTGCCGAAATATACAGTCACTTTCGACCCCCAAGAGGGAACTACTCCTAACCCGTCAAGCAAAGATGTCTACTATACTCAAGCCTATGGACAGCTTGCTGAGACCACCAAGATTGGCTATAGCTTCATGGGATGGACGACTGAACCGAATGGACAGGGAAGCATCATTGAAGCCTCGACAATCTGTATGCGTGAGGAGGATCATACCCTCTATGCCAAGTGGGAGGCGATGAGATACTCGGTCACATTGAATCCCCAAGGGGGTACTGCACCCAGCCCATACTCTACAATATCTGTCTACTATGGCAAACCTTATGGAGCGTTCTCCAAGACCACCCGAGAAGGCTATCGCTTCTTCCGATGGAAGGACGAAGATGGAAACGTGGTCGATGAACTGACAATCTGTGCTCGTGCGGAGGATCATACCCTCTATGCCGAGTGGGGGACTCCTTTTCCCTTTGAAGGCGAGGCCGGTGGCAAGGTGTTCTATGAAAATCCATACTATGAGAGGGATGAGTGGCGATACTTGGAAGCCGCCCCTAAAGGCTGGAGTGGTGAAGACACCGATCCGAAGGTGATATTCGGGTATTACCGCCCCGTTTCGAATCAGAAAGAAGAAGCCACAGGAGCGGATGACAGGGGAATTGGTGCCGGGTTGCTCAACACCCAGATTTTGGTCGATAAAATGGGAGAGACCGCCTATATATCCGGTCATTCATCTGAACCGGGCACTACTAACCAATACGCCGCTCGCATATGCTTGATTCATGATGGAAATTATTTCAGCGATTGGTATCTCCCTTCCAAAGAAGAATTGGGAAAACTATACACGTACGCTAATGAGAATGATGGATATAATGAAAAAGGTGACTATTGGTCGTCCACTGAGTGGAATGCGTCGACGGCATACAAGGTCAACTTTGACGGGGGGTCGCACCACATACTTTCCAAGAGCGACGAATGTTACATCAGGCCCATCCGAAAAATATTGACCAACACCAACCCTTAGATGTGTTCTTTAAAAAGGAAGGGCAACCTATTTTCCGGCCAGTGCCGGGAAACAAGCTGCCTCGATAAGCTCGGTAGATTCAGGAATCACCGTCCTGCCGTATGCCTTTGCACAGCGGCAGTCCATTCTCATACCAACTGTTTAGCAGGGATAGGACTCATCTCTGCTATGGTTTTGTAATTCTATGAAAAGTATGATTTTGCAAGCACTTTATTTTAAGCGTCTACAAGATGTCTACAAAACACCCTCAAAAAAAGACTTTTTTTTAGCGGGTTGTCTCTTGTGTCTACAATTTTGTAGACAAGAAAAGCGATCCATTTTTACCCTGTTCCAGCCGCTTGTTATTGATAGAAGGCTTCAGCTTCTGATCGATCACAACGGCTTTGAGCTTGCCGGTTTGCATGGACAAATATTTTTTGATTGTAGCCGGTTGCCTTCAGGGATATATCCAGAATTGTGTGATGGAGCTCTGGACTAGTCGGGGTGCCACGCCCCGACAAACTTGCTCTTTTGAGTTTTACAGTACCTTTAGAAAGCCCCTACAACGCTTTGTAATGGATTCATGAAGATGGATTGAATTAAGCACAAAACGCTGTAGCGGCTCAATAAACAGCCTTACAATGAAGAACAGGCTCACCTCTTGTAGAAGCAAACCTCTCTCACCTTGGTATCCAGTTCTGCTGTGAGGGAATCAGATACTGTGAGTCGCTTGTCTTGCAATGCTTCTCTTATTGATTTTCTTGCCCTTGAAACCTGAGTCTTGCCAAACACCCCTTTTGATTCCAAATCGCCTAGAATCTTGTATAGGTTATCTTGCCCTATCCCCTGCACCCCAAAAGCCATGATCGCCTTTTCAAAGTCGCTTGGTGTTATCACCTTTGAGGTGTCCAACAGTAGGGTTCTTCCCTTGGGTATCCTGAAGTAGAAAGCCCCCCATCGGTCGATCAGCTTTGAGTAGATCGCCCGGTTAGTCAAGCTCATTACTGAAAGAGATTTTCCAATTTGATTTTTCAATCCTCTTTTGATTTGAAGCTCTAGCCTCATGAGTTCTGAATCTTTGAAAAGTGGTGGTATATCTTGCTTGGTATCCCTTGCTTCAATCTTCTTGTCATAGGCTGTGAAGCTGATTGATTTAGTGAAATAGGTGACACTTTCAACACCTGCCCCACTGTAAACAGCCTTCTTGTACCTTGGTACTTCACCCCATGAAGCAAAGAAGAGGGAAGGACTTTTGTTCACTATGAAGGTATTGCCGATTTCAACCTGTAGTAAAAGTGAAGCGGTCAAATCCCACCCCGCTTGTTCCTGCAATTTCAACAGAGCCTCTTCAACAGCCTGTCTTGTGAGCGGTTGAACATTGTTTCCCATGAGATACTTTGGGAGGCTTCCCTTCACGATCAGCCCCCCTGCCGTTTCCCTCACATGAAAGCCGGCTAGCTTGCCCTTTCTCAAGCCCTGCCAGCTTAAACTGACTTCTTGACTATCTTCTGGAAGTGAGGTTCCAGATACAAGAAAAGTGATACTATCGATCATGGTATTTAGGCTGTTCTGTTACAGAAACTGTATCCAAGTGTACATTGTTATATAGGCAAGACTCTCTGATACCACCTCTCACCCAAGTGTCAAATAATGCTTTAGCATGAACCTTGCTTACCTGATCAAATACCATTATGATCAAAGTACCGGCTGAGGGTTCCCATTCAATCAGAAGAACCCCCTCCCTATATCGCCCCAAGTCGCCAAACCCTCGGCTTGGGGTTTTTATATCTGGAAAGTACATACCAGAAAGATAAAGACTCTTGAGCTTGCCGTTGTAATCCCTCTCTTTTCCGGTCTGCAGGAAGTAATCAGGCTGACCTTTTTTAGGCTTGGGGTGCTTGCCAAGATAGATCACTCTGGTGCCACAACGTTTGAGGGTGGTGAACATGAAGGGATACAGTTTGCCTTCCACTCTTTCAAGATCATAACGATTGCCAAGAGTGCCATCAGGCTTCCTATGTTGTCGGTAGTGGTAAATCCCATCAGGGAAATGAATGTTGTTTACAATCATACCCCACCCCCTGAGAGAATCGCCTCTGCTTCTTCCTGCAATTCATAACTTGCAGATTTTCTGTTTCTGAAAGCATAGGCTTCCAAATCCTCAAGCTTGAACACCACCTTACTTCCTGTCGGCTTGTAATGAGGAATCTGCTTGTGATGAATAAGCTTGTAGAGGTAGGTCTTGGTATACCCCAGATACTCAGCCGCTTCTTTGACTGACAGTGGTCGATCGATTTTTCTGTTCATGGAACACCTCCAAAATAGTTTCTTTACCGCTCAAGCGGTTTTTGTATTTCTATTTTGGAGGGTGGTTTACTTTTTCAAAATACCTGTTTTGTACACAATCGTTTACATTTGTTTACATTTGTTTACATTTGTTTATTTCTTACTAATTGGTTCACTCAATGCCCTAGATATTGCTGTTTTTATTGTATTTTTCTTCAATTGATTCCCATGTTGGTCAAGAAAAGCCTCACAAACTACCTCAGGGGTTAGTGGCAATCCATAGATTATGACAATTTGATCAATTACCTTCTGTATGCTTGTTACAAACGTCTTTCTATCAGTCCTCAAAAAACCATCATCAACTAGCTTTTGAACGCAAGGCAATTCACCTTTAGAAATAGGCTCTTTAGAGCTTTCAAGTTCTTTGATAGAGGTTTCTATTGTTTCAAGCCCTTCCTTAGTTTTAGCAGGTGCCTCTTCTGGTTTATTTTGGGGAAAAGCTGTTTCAATCTGAGTCATATATTGATCAATATCAACCCCCTCTTGCATTATCTGATTGACCTTTCTTTGTCCTTCAAAAATCTTTTTGTCATAATCGGTAAATATTTTATCAGGTTCTACAATTCTTTCTTTTCTGTAATGCTCATAATCCTTATACTGCTCATAGACTCTCTCTAACATGACCCCAAGGACAGCCAATGCCGTCTTTGCTTCTATTTCACCCTTTAGGCAACTATCCCTGATTTCTCCCGGTGACATTCCTTTCATTTCTCACCCCCAGCCTTCTTTGCGATAGTGATTTCAGGAAGAGCGTTTACAGCATTTCTCTTCAACTTGTCGGTTGGCTTTGCATAGACAGCCGTTGTAGAAACCTTTGTATGTCCAAGAAGCTTTGACACTGTTAAGATTTCAGCCCCTTGCTCAAGAGTGAGAGTTGCAAAGGTACGCCTTGCTGTATGCCAGCCTATCTGCTTTTGAAGTCCTACCCTTTCAGCCCACATATTCAGGTATTGATTAGTGTTTGTTTTGGTGGTACCGACAAGAGGGAATACCAGTTCATCTTTATCATGAAGCTGATTGTCATTGATCAAATCCCAAGCGGTTTGATTCATAGGTACTATTACAAAACGCTTTGTCTTTTTCTGACGCTTCTTTATCTGAAGAGGGTTTCTTTCAATCTCACCCCAAGTGAGCAATCTGATATCTGATATCCTCAAGCCGGTAAAGCAAGCAAAGAGGAAAGCTATTTTCACCTCTGCACCAAGCTTGCCCCCAAGAGGTGCATTTGCCAGCTTTTGGATTTCATCAATGGTGAGGTGTACCTTTTCAGATTCAAGTATTGGAATACCTTTGATAATTGAAGCAGGGTTCTTTGCAAGAATGTTATCTCTTACCGCCCTATGAAGGACTTGTCTTATTTGAGAGGAATAATGGGAGGCGGTTGTTTGTGATAGCCCAGATTCTTTGAGCAGGTATTGCTGAAACCCATCAAACCAAACCCCTGTAACAGCCGATAGTTTGATGGTATTCCCACCCTTGTACCGCTCAAGGTGCTTCAACGCTTTGAGAAGCCTCTTGTTGCCGGTTTCCTCTGCTACCTTCTGTGAGTAGTTGTAGAGGCTCTGCTTGCTTCCTACATGATCCACCAAGCCCCACTCACCCGATATGATCTGCAATTCTCTCTTTGATCTGAGGACTTCAGCCAGTCGCCAAACTTCTTTGTTCTGTTCAGGATCAGCTGTTATTGAAAGCCCTGTCGCCTCCCAAGTCCTCTTGCCGTTCACATAGATGTCTAGGTGAAGCTTGCCTCTCTTCTCTCTGATACTAACACCCATGCTAAAACCCCCAGTAGTAGGTTCATTTGATTGATGAAAAGTGTGTCTACACTGTGTCTACAAATAAGGGTAAAACGATAGTATACAAAAGTCAAGTAGAGGAAAAACAGTGATTTTTTAATTCCTTGTGTAGGTAAGAAAAAGAAAGAGGCTGTCAACCAAAAATGACAGCCAAAAACCCTATAGCAGGGATAGGACTCGAACCTATGACCTTTGGGTTATGAGCCCAACGAGCTGCCAACTGCTCCACCCTGCGATGAATTCTCCATTAAGATACGCAAATGAGGGACAAGTGTCAAGGGAGGCTCAAAAACCGCTCTCAAGAAGATGGAGCCGATCCTCCGGTGTCTTTCCAAGGAATTCTTCAAGTGCTTCCGGTGAAAGCGGTTTTGAATAATAGAAGCCTTGTATTTCATCACAGCCGATGCTTTTCAGGAAATCCGCCTGCCCTTTCGTTTCGACACCTTCGGCGGTAACGCTCGCTTTGAACGTTCGCGCCAGCGAAATGCTGATTTCCGTCAAAGGAGCAAGTCTTTTTTCTACATCGATAGAATCAATGATCTCCTTATCTATTTTCAACCGGTCGAAGGGAATCGATTTCAACCGGTTGAATGAGGAGTATCCACTGCCGAAATCATCAATGGCTATACTGACTCCCAAGGTTTTCAATTGATGTATTTGATCAAGTATCCGTAGAGGGTTTTCGGAGAAAAAGCTTTCCGTTATTTCCAGCTCGATATATCCGGGGTCCACTCCGCTTTTCTTGATTGCATTTGAAACGTCAATGATGAAGTCATCTACCAAAAATTGTACGACCGACAGATTGATGGAAACGCGAAGCGGTGGAAACCCTTTTGTAAGAAGCCTGTTATGTTCCTCAAGCGCTTGTTCCAGTACCCAGAGTCCTACATCATAGATCAATCCTGTCTGTTCAAGAATGGGGATGAATCTATCCGGCGGTACTCGCTTGTTGCCGTCAGCCGTCCATCTGAGCAACGCTTCAATCCCGGCGACGCTTTCCGTATCACTGCTGATCAACGGTTGAAACTCCAAGAAAAACTCGTTGTTTTGCAGCGATTGGAACAGCCTGTTTCTAAAGAGGGTGTTTTCCGCAATGAGATCTTCCAGTTGCTCAGTATAGAAGACAACCTTCCGGTTCGTATTTTTCGCTTGCAAGCCTGCCAAATCGGCATTCTTCAAAAGAGTGGATGCATCTCTTCCGTTATCCGGATGCACGGCAACGCCAACGCTGAGAACAACAAAGAGCGCTTCTATTCCCGTCTCGGTCGATATGGGACGAGAAAAAGCATCAAGCAAGCGCTGCACGTCCCCCTCTACCCGATCAGTATCTTCCACGCCGGGCTGAATGACGATAAACTCTCCTTCACTTGACCTTGAGATATAACAAGACTCCCCAAACAGGTGTCTGAGAATTGCCGCTGATTGGATGACTATCCGCTTCCCTATCGTATGACCGAAGGAACCGTTAATGGTTTTCAAGTTCACCAGTTCAATCGTTAAAACCGCTATCTTCTCCGAATCTTTTCTGCCCTGTATTTCCTGTTTGAGTTTCTTTACCAGCATATTTCTATTCGCCAGTTTGGTAGCCTTGTCAAAATATGCGGAGTTGTAGAGCTTTCGTTCGTATAGGGTCTTTTTCTTCGTATCACCCAATATATTGGCGATCATTTTCAGAAAGTATGACCGGCCTTCCCTGGAGATGGCATCGCTGCGGTGGTGATACTCGACGACAAGCATCCCATCGATCCGTTTGCCGACCAGGATCGGCAAAGCAAAAAACGAATGGATTCCTCGTGAAAGGAAGAAATTCTTTATCTCCTGTCCTGCTTCGATGAGACCGTCTTCCATTTCTTCATAGATGATGGTCCGTCCCCGAAGAACGGGAGCGATAACCGGAGGCAACGTATCGGTTGCAACGACCATCCCGAGACGATAGGGATGCGATCGGATCACGGCGTCCTTTCCGCTCAGATGTACAAACGTCGCCTCTTTGGCATCCCTGTCAAATATGGCGAGACACATATAATCGAACTTGAGGAACTCATATGCAACTTCAAACATTTCATCGACTTTTTCTTTGGCATTTTTCCTGTCGACCCAAATGAAGCTTGAAGAGATCTTTTCAAGCACTTCCTGCTCTTTCGCAAACTTCCTATATGCCTCGATCTTTGAAGCATATTCCTTCATGAGGTATCGCACGGCGATGGATGAGAGGAAGATGATGAAGATTCGGGTCAGATACTCATTTCCATTGATGATGACCGGCACTTCCGGGAAAAGCATCCAGAAGATGATTTGAATCACCGCTATCACCACGGTAAAAGAGACGGCATAGATTCCGGTATCAAGCACGACGGTGAACAGAACGAATATGATGTAGATCGACCAGATCGTCACCGCCGCCGTATCGATGTTTGTCATCAGGAACAACAGCATGGCTATCGTGTTCAGCATCAGGAATACGATATTCTGAAGAACATGGTCTTCCGTCAGAGCCGGAAGGAATTTCGTCAGCAGTCCGATGGTCAGTAAGGCCGCGGAGATGGTCAACTCGTGATCCAATGGTCTTCCGACGCCGAAGTGTCCGACCAGAAAGGATAGCGGAGCACCTATGATATAGATAAATGCTATCGTTTCAAACATCCGTAGCCTGTCGACATCTTGGGATCGGACGGATTTCGTTTCCCTTTCAAGGAGCAGCCCGAATTTTCTTGATGTATAGAGCAGGGTGATTGTGGGAACCATCATGAACATGCTGACAAGCCCCGGATACACGTTTTTTCCAAGGAGGTCGGGCAGAGTCCTCGTCGCCAGCCCCAAGAAGATGGGAACCAGTACGGAATACAGGAGATATGTCGCCTGCCGCTTCAGAGGGGTACTCGATTCAGGACGCAGCCACCAGCGGACAAGCAATACGATGCTTGCGGCCAAAAATATAAGGTAATATATGGTAAACCAGACTCCTCCCAGATCGATGGGATGGATGTTCACCCAACCGAAATCGGTCTGCACCATCCGGTATTGATTCTCTGCAAGATAGCCGAAGGGGGCGAACAGAATGATGTTTATCGCAGCAGGCCCATAGATGAGCGCCAACCTGATCCCCTTGGGCAATCGACTTTCAAATCTTGTCAGCACCAATGTAAAATGAAGAAGAATGCTGAAAAAAACACCCCACCCGAAGACTGCGAAGCAATTCCAGAAGATGCTTTCTTTCGGCGTAGGCGCCGAGATCGCGATGGAGGATGCAAAGGACCAGATCGCCAGTGAGCTGGTAAGAAAAACAAACAGCCTGTTGACGCTGCTTTTTACATTGGCGCTCAAGGAGTGGATGCCAATGATCATATAAAAATAGCCGCACAGGTAAAAGATTAGTGACAATATGAAGCTGTACTTCACGACCCGAACCTCCGGAGCAAAGCCTCACCCTTCAGCCTGTTGCAAGTCTGAAATCCTGTTTTCCAAATCGGATTGAGTTCTACGATGGTAAACTCCTTCTTTAACCAACTGTCCGTATCTTCTCGTATCTTATCATACTATCAGACGCCAGGTATGATATTTTTAACAAAAACCATCAGGCGGTTACCGTTAGAAAAATGGTCATGGTTTGCCGGAGCCCTGTATCCCAAGGACGATCACCGTTCACCGGGAGACGAAAACCTTCCCCGATCGGCAGGACCGGGTTTCATTTCGCTAAGGTGTGCGCCTGCATCATTCGTTTTTGAGGAATTCTTCCAGCGCTTCCGGCGGAAGCGGTCTTGAGAAATAGTATCCTTGTATCTCATCACAGCCAATGCTTTTCAGGAATTCCGCCTGTTCTTTTGTTTCCACGCCTTCGGCTGTAACACTCGCGTTGAAGGTTTTGGCCAATAAAAGTATGACTTCCGTCACAGGAGCCAGTTTTCTTTCCAAATCGATATAATCTATGATCTCTTTATCAATTTTCAATCGATCAAATGGCACCAATTTCACCCGATTGAGTGTCGAGTACCCTGTGCCGAAATCATCTATGGCGATACTGACTCCCAGCTCTTTCAATTTGTATATTGCATCAAGTGTAACCTCAGGATTTTCAGAGTACAAGCTTTCCGTGATTTCCAGCTCGATATATTGGGGCTTCACCCCGCTTTTTTCAATAATGTTCGTAAAATCAACAAGAAAATCTTCTGCCTGAAATTGTACAATCGATAAGTTTATGGAAAAGCGAAGGGGCGGGAAACCCTTTGCAATGAGCCTGTTATGCTCTTGAAGCGCTTGTTCCAGCACCCAGAGTCCCACATCATACATCAATCCCGTCTGTTCAAGGATTGGGATAAATCTACCCGGTGATACTCTTTTGCCGTCTGTCGTCCATCTGAGCAAAGCTTCAACCCCGACGGCTTTCCCCGTATTGCAGCTGATCTGTGGTTGAAACTCTAAAGAAAATTCTTCGTTTTTCAACGACTGGAAAAGCCTGTTCGTGTAAAGGACGGTTTCCGCAATATTGTGTTCCAGTTGTTCGGTATAGAAAACAACCTTATTGTTCGTGCTTTTCGCTTGATATCCTGCTAAATTTGCATTCTTCAACAGAGCAAGTGCGTCGCTTCCATTATCCGGATACACGGAAATGCCGATATTGAGAACGACGGAGAGTGCTTCTATTCCCGTTTCGGTTGAAATGGGACGAGAAAAAGCATCAAGCAATCTCTGCACACACTCCTCTATCTGCCCGGTCCTTTCCACCGCAGACAAAACAACAACGAACTCTGCTTCACCTGACCTTGAGATATAACAGCATTCCCCAAACTGCTGTTTGAGAATCGCTGCTGATTGTATCACTATCCGTTCCCCTATGGTATGACCGTAGGCATCAGTAATAATTCTCAAGTTCTCAAGTTCAATATGTAAAACCGCTATGTTCCCTGATTCTTTTTTGTCTTGGATGCTTCGATCGAGTTTCCTTATCAGCATATTTTTGTTCGCTAATTGGGTAGCTTCATCAAAATAAGCATAATTATAGAGCCTTTCTTCGTCCAGAATCCTTTTCTTTGCGTCTCCCAATACATTTGCGATCATTTTTAAAAAGTATAATCGATCTTCACTGTAGGCTATATCGCTCCGGTCGTAGTACTCGACGACAAGCATTCCACCTATTGCATCGTAGACCATGATCGGTAATGCAAAAAAGGAACGTACCCCTTGCGCCATGAAAAAATTTCTTACCTCTTCACTGCCATCAGTGAAAAGACTCGTGACATCTTCACATACTATCGGCTGTTTCCGAGCGATCAAAGAGGTGGCTACAGGCAGCGCAGCCGTTTTCACTTTCATCCCCGGACGATAGGGAAATGATTCGATCGCACCATCTTTCCTATGCATGTTGAGAATCGTCGCATCTTCGTAGTCCATGCTGAATCCGACTAAACATGTGCAATCAAATGTGAGAATTTCAGCTGACATTTCAAACAATTCATCGATTTTTTCTCTGATATTTTCTTTATCAACGGTAATAAAGCTTGAAGAAATCTGTTCAAGCACTTCCTGTTCTCTGGCATACTTTTTATATGCCTCGATCTTCAAAGCATATTCGGTTGTAAGACGCCGCACGGCAATAGCGGAAAGTACGACAATAAAGATTCTTGTCGCATACTCGCTTTTATCGACGGTTACGAAAATTTCCGGGTAAATCATTGAGTAAATAAGTTGAAGTACTATCACGAATACAACAAAAATACCGGCATGGCTTTTACTATCAAGGATGACGGTAAACAGAAGGAATATTATGTATGTTGCCCATGCCGTTACTGCTCCCGTATCAGCGTTTGATATCATAAAAAATACCATGCCTACCATGTTTATCACTAAGAACAAGGTATTCTGAATGGAACGCCTTTTTGTCAGGGATGGTATTAATCTTGCCATCAGTCCGGTAAACAAGAGAAATCCGGCGAGAAGCAGCTCGCCATTTAATGGTTTTCCCATGCCGTAGTATCCAATTGAAAAGGATACTGCGCTACCCAGCGTATAGATGGCCGTTGCCGTTTGAAACAAACGCGATCGGTCCGTGTCTTGGGGTTGGTTGGTTTCCGGAGACAAGGAAGCTTCCGTTTTTCTTTCAAGAATCAAATCCATTTTTTTCAAAATCAAAAACAGTGTTGCTATGGGAATCATTATAAATAGGATGATGAATCTGGGGGAAAAGTTTTTTCCAAAGATGTCAGGCAGGGTTTCCGTCGCTATTCCCGAGAAGAAGGAAAACAGTACGGAGAGCAGGAAATATGTCGCCCACCGCTTCAGAGGGGTATGAGATTCAATGTGTATCCACCAGTAAACAAGCAATGTAATACTTGCAACCGAAAATACAACGTAATATACGATAAACCACATTCCCCACATATCGAGGGGATGGATGTTTACCCAACCGAGATCGGTCTGTATCATCCGGTATTGATTCTCTGCAAGAAAGCCAAAGGGGGCAAACAGAATGACATTTATCAAAGCGGGCGTATAAATGCGAACATCGTCCGCTTAGGCAATCGACTTTCAAATCTTGTCAGAATCAGTACGAAGTGAAGGAAAATGCTGTAGAAAACTCCCCAACCGAAAACGGAAAAACATTGCCAAAACGCACTTGCTTCCGCCGTGGGCGCTGAGGTTGAAATGGAGTATGCGAATGACCAGATCGCCATTGAACTTGTGAGAGTCACAAACAGTCTGTTGACATTGCTTTTGACGTTGGCGGCTACTGTATGTAAACCAAAAACCATATAAAAACAACCGCAGATATAAAAGATCATTGATAGCATGAGGCTATATTTCACGATCCTACCCCCCAGAGCAAAGCCTTACGTATCAGTTTGCTGTACCCACATCGTGGATGGCATCTGTGATGATAAAAATTTGAGTAACTATACGTATCCTATCATTAAGACAAGACAATAGGTGGAATATTTTATGATAAAAAGCCATCAATAGGGAATTTGTTGCATCGAAAGGGTCCCGTTATGGAAAAAACATGCCCGTTTATGCAAGAGTCAAAGCAGCACGGCGGCGACAATCCTCAACTTCTGTTTACAGGGAGGTTTCGGGCTCTGTTGCATTTGAACGCCGTCTGCTATGATAATCAACATCGGTATCTACCAACAAGGAGCGCGCCACGAGTAACTATATTATTCTGGGAGCCGGAAAACGGGGCATGGGCCTTGCCCGGCAATTGGTTGCCGAGGGAAAGGATGTCGTGCTGCTCGATATAGACAGTGAACGAATCGAGCAGGCGGTATCGCGTCTTGACTGCATGGGTGTCGTCGGCAACGGAACCGATCCGGCTAAACTGGTCGAAGCGGGAATCGAGAACGCCGAAGCGTTCATCACCCTTACCGACAGTGATGAGATCAATCTTATCTCCTGCGGATTGGTGGAAGCATCCTACCCCGGCGTTCGAACAGTGGCGGTGATTCGCTCGCTCACCTACACCGGGGCAAAAGGACTTCGGGAAGGACTCTTGGGAATCGATTATATCGTCAACCCCACAGCGGAAACCGGCCGATCGATCAATACCCTCATCGATCAGGGGGTAAATCCGAATATCCTGAACTTCTCCAATTCGACGCTCCTCTTGTACAATATGCATGTCGGCCCCTCCAGCGCGTTCATCGGCTCGAAGGTGATGGATTTGCGGACAGCGTTGAAAACTGATTTCATCGTGGCCGCGATCAACAATGACAATGTACTGCGAATACCTTCCGGTGAAACAACCATCGAAAAAGGCGATGTTCTTTCCATTGTCGCAAATGAAGGGGAAGTTCATGAAATCCTCAAGGCGGTCGGAGACCTTGAAAAAGCTCCCAAGCGGATGGTCTTTGTAGGAGCGAGCAAGATCACCCGGGCGCTCCTGAACAATATGCGCCCTTCGATGCGAAGCCGGGTGACCTTGATCGACAAGGATGCTGAAACATGCGAAGAATTCAGTGAGCTCTTTCGGGAAATCCTGGTCATCCACTCCGACATCACCGATGAAGACATCATGCAGGAGGAACAGTTGGCAAACAGCGATCTGCTCATCGCTCTTACCGATAATGACGAGCTGAATGTCATCACCGCCAGTTACGCCAAGCGAATGGGAGTCACCCGGTCGATCGCCCTTATCAAACAGAACAACAACTACATTCGGATGGCTCGTTTCCTCGACATCGACGTGGTGATCTCCACCACCGATACGACGGTGGAGTCGCTGCTCCGCTATCTGCGCAGCACGAACGTCTCATCCGTTCACACCCTCTTTGACGGGCAGCTGGAGATCATTGAATATGTCCTTCCAAAAACGAGTCCCCTCATCGGAAAGGCTCTCAAAGACATTGATATGCGGACCAAAGCGCTTATCGCGGGAATGACCGGACCGGATGGAACAAGCCATATTCCTACAGGAAATTCAACGATCGAGGCGGACTCGACCCTGTTGGTCGTACTGAAGCCCGAACACACCGAATTCATTGAAGCGCTATTTGGACGGGATCGGTGATGATCAACTGGAAGTTGGATTTACGACTCATCGCCCTCATTGAGCTCTTCATCGCAGCCTTGATGGGTGTTCCCACGATCATGGCGGCGGTTCTCGGTGAACATAACGCTCTCTTCGGATTCGGAGTCACCTATCCAGCAGTCGTCCTTTTCAGCGCAGCGATTCTCATCGCCACGGCCAAACCCGCAACAAAGAACTTCTATGCTCGGGACGGCTTCTTCGTCGTAACGCTGACCTGGATCGTCGCCACCGCCTTCAGTGCCTTGCCGCTGTATATGAGCAAGTGTCTGCCGGATTATTCTTCGGCATTCTTTGAGACCATGAGCGGATTCACCACCACCGGAGCGACAACGTTGAGCGAAATCGAGAGCCTCCCCCGGTCGATCCTCTTTTGGCGCTCCCAGACCAACTGGCTCGGCGGGATGGGGATCGTGGTGCTCTTCGTCGCCCTCCTGCCCGCTTTGGGAGTGACGGGCACGATGCTGGTCGGGGCCGAGAGCGTCGGACCCACGAAGGATAAATTAACACCGAAGATTAAAACCACCGCCCTGCTGCTCTGGACGATCTACATAGGATTCTCGGTTGTACAAACCATCCTTCTTCTGGTGGGCGGGCTTTCCCTTTATGATGCGGTTACGGTCACCTTCTCGACGATGAGTGCCGCCGGCTTCACGACGAAGAATAATTCGATTGCAGGGTTTGGAAGCACCTACGTCGATATCGTGGTGACGGTTTTCATGGCGATCGGCGGAATGAACTTCGCCCTCTACTGGCGGCTCTTCGTCGGCAAGGCGAAAAGCGTCTTCCGTGACACCGAGCTCCGGGCATATCTGGGAATCCTGGGGACTTCGATCATCGTTTCCGCCGCATATATGACGATCAGCAAGACGTTCCCATCTTTTTGGACGAGTCTTCGCTACAGCGCATTTCAAAATACCTCGGTCATGACCACCACCGGGTTTACCTCCACCGATTATGAGACTTGGCCCGCCTTCAGCCAGATGATTCTCTTCTTTCTCTTTTTCATCGGCGGCTCGGCGGGTTCCACCGCCGGAGGAATCAAGGTGGTTCGGATCGTCGCTCTCTTCAAGCTGGCCCGGTATCAGCTGAAGAAGCGGATCCACCCCAAAGGGGTGTTCCAAGTCCGCATCGGGGAGACGATCCTCTCCCCCGACGTAATCAGCGCGATCGCCACCTTCGTCGGGGTATACATCTTCACCGGCCTGATCGGGGCCCTGATCCTCTCCTTCAGCGGAACGGACGTGTTCACCAGCATCAGCGCTTCATTCCTCTGTCTGGGAAACATTGGAATCGGCTTTGCCGGCGTCGGTCCCACAGACAACTTCGGCTTCTTTCCCGCTTTCTACAAATGGGTCTGCTCCTTTCTGATGCTGGTGGGCCGGCTCGAACTCTTCACCGTGTACGTTCTCTTCACCAAGACGTTCTGGAAGCGGTAGCGATCGTTCTTTCTTTTCCCCTCCGGAAGCGGTACAATATCTTCCAGCATCATCATTGCAAGGAGCCTCATATGAAACGCTTTCTTCTGATCCCCGATTCCTTCAAGGGAACCATGAGTTCCGCCGAAATTTGCGCGATCGTTGAAACAGGCATCAAAACCCATTATCCCGATGCCCAGGTTCGTTCGATTCCCGTCGCCGACGGCGGTGAGGGCAGTGTCGATGCCTTCCTGCAAGCCCTCGGCGGCGAAAAGAAGCACCTAACCGTGCAAGGTCCGTTCGGAAAAGCGATGGAAAGCTTCTACGGGGTGCTGCCCGGCAACGTCGCTGTCATCGAAATGGCTGCGTGTGCGGGCCTTCCCCTTGTCGGTGATACCCTGAGACCGGATCTGACGACGACGTACGGCGTCGGCGAGCTGATTCTCGCAGCAGCGAAAGCAGGATGCAAACGCATTATCGTCGGCCTTGGAGGATCGGCGACCAACGATGGAGGATGCGGAGCCGCAGCGGCCTGCGGAGTCACCTTCCGGGACAAAGAGGGCAACGCCTTCATCCCCACCGGCGGAACGCTCAACCAAGTCGTTTCGATCGATACGTCGACGCGAAATCCGATCCTCGATCGGGTGACGATTACCACGATGTGCGACATCGACAACCCATTTTATGGTGAGACGGGTGCGGCATACATCTTCGGGCCTCAGAAGGGTGCGGACCCTGAAATGGTGAAGCGCTTGGATGCGAACCTCAGATCGTTGGCCGAAGTGATCGCCTCCGATATCGGAATCGATGTGCAGGCGATTCCCGGCAGCGGAGCGGCAGGGGGCATGGGCGGTGGAATGGCCGCATACTTTGACAGCGAACTGCAAATGGGAATCGAAACGGTTCTCGATGCCGTCCACTTTGACGGGCTGCTCAAAGAAACGGATATGGTCATCACCGGGGAAGGGAAGATCGACGGACAATCCCTGCGCGGCAAAGTGGTGATCGGGGTCGGCCGACGAACGAAGAAAAGCGGTGTTCCGGTGATTGCGCTGGTCGGCGATATCGCCGATGACGCAGACGGAGCGTATGAAGAGGGAGTCAGCGCGATCTTTTCGATCAACCGCCTGGCGATTCCCTTCAAGGAAGCAAAGCTTCGAGCCAAAACGGACCTGCTCAAAACGGTCGACAACCTCGCCCGCTTCCTCAAGACAATGAAGTGGTAGAGTTCAGGCGTCCAGCACCCGCCGGGCGTTCCTGTACCAAAACCCGTCCAGAACGGACGAAGAAAATCCAACCCGCTCGAGAGCCGAATGGAGGATATGGAGATCCTGATATCCTCGAATCTCACATGTTCCGGTAAATCCATCGTAGTCGGTTCCGAGAGCCAGAATCTCGGAGCCGCCAACCTTGTAGAAATGCTTGCAGTGGGCTGCGAGCGCTTCGACTGAAGTATGGGTCGATTGCCGTATTACAAAAGGCGGACAGAACGTCAGTCCGACCACCCCGCCGGTTTCAGCGATCTTTCCGATCAGCTCATCGCTGAGGTTCCGGCTGTGGTTGCACACCCTTCGACAGTTGGAGTGACTGGCGACGACCGGCCGTTTGGCAATCGTGACGATATCGTTGATTCCCTCATCGTTGAGGTGGGACACGTCGACAAGGATCTTCAGTTCCTCCATCCGCTTGACGACCTGATGCCCGAAGGGCTTGAGAGCCCCTTTCTGATAGTGGGGAAAACCAAGCTCGTTTTCCCAATTCCACCCGATTGTCATCAGGCGCACTCCCCATGAGTGGAGAATCTCCAATCGGGTAAGATCCCCTTCAAGGACTCCTCCTTCCTCGACGCTGAGAAGGGCGTGGCATCCTTCCGTCTTCTCACCCGTGGCAACATGGTCGATCGTCTCCCCGTTTCCCCGCATCTGCTCAAGAAAGGATTGATGCAGTTCACTCACGGCATCCCACTTCCCGGGAGTCTCCTGCCCGTCAACAAAAAGGGCAAAACAGCTCGTTATTCCTTGCAGGGTTTTCATTCGCTGGAGGTCGACATGACCGGTATTTGATCGAAGATCCCCGCTCGAATACCGATTGAAAAGAGCATAGATCGTGTCGATGTGCAAGTCGATAACCGGAGTGTTCACCGTGAAGCCCCCAAGTAGTTGTCGTTAGCAAGTAAATATAGTATCTTACTGGTCGTAGCAGATGAATACACTACTATGGTACACAACGTAATAGGAGAATGGAATGATTAAACATGTAAACAAGAGCACATACGAAAGTGAAGTGCTCAAAAGTAAGGCACCGGTTATCGTCGACTTCTGGGCACCTTGGTGTGGACCTTGCCGAATGCAGGCCCCGATTCTTGAGGATTTGGCGAAACAATATACAGCTGACCAATTGAAGATCGTCAAGGTCAACGTCGATGAAGAGCGCGAGCTTGCAATGGCTTACGGAATCCAATCGATTCCGACTCTGCTCATCTATAAAAACGGCGAAGTGGTCAATAAAGCGATCGGCGTCCGCGACGGCGCCACCCTGAAACGAGCCGTCGGGCTTGCTTAAGATTATCTCTTATCGATGCCCCCACTTTTTTTGTGGGGGTATTTTTTTGCAATAAAAGAAGTAAGAAACTTATGTTTCTTTTTATAGAAACTTTTTTCAAAAATCTGTTGACATTGTGTTTCTATGTACAGTAACATCCCTGCTATTAAGGAGATTTCTCATGGCTAATCAACTGACAAAAACAATCAACACGAAAGACCTGCCAAACAACGAAGGGTACTTCGGCGAATATGGCGGAGCATATCTCCCTCCAAACCTGGAAGGGGTGATGAAGGAGATCGACCGCGCCTATCGAAAGATCGTCGAAGATCCCGCTTTCATTGAAGCGCTGATGGACCTGCGCAAGCACTACGTTGGGCGCCCCTCCCCGATTTATCATGCCAAACGGCTCAGCGAAGCGGTCGGAGGAGCGCAGATCTATCTGAAACGGGAAGATCTCAACCATACCGGCGCCCATAAGATCAACCACTGTCTCGGCGAAGTCCTCCTTGCCAAAGCGATGGGCAAAAAGAAAGTGATTGCCGAAACCGGAGCCGGCCAGCATGGCGTGGCCCTTGCCACCGCAGCGGCGTTGATGGGCCTGGAGTGTGACATCTACATGGGGAGCGTCGATGTCCGCAAAGAAGCGCCGAACGTCAGCCGGATGAAGATTCTCGGTGCGAAGGTCATCGAGGTTGAAAGAGGAACTCAATCCCTCAAAGACGCTGTTGATGCCGCCTTTGAAGCGTATCTGGGCGATCCGGTCGATCAGATCTACTGCATCGGCTCGGTAGTCGGCCCCCACCCCTTTCCGATGATGGTCCGCGATTTCCAATCGATCGTCGGCATTGAGGCGAAAGAACAGATTCAAGAGATGATCGGGCGCCTGCCCGAGGCGATCGTGGCATGTGTCGGCGGCGGGTCGAATGCGATGGGAATCTTCAGCGCGTTCCTGGACGACACGGATGTGGCGATCTACGGAGTCGAGCCGGCGGGAAAGGGACTGGACACGCCCAACCACGCTGCGACGATCACCAAGGGAAGCGTGGGAATCCTTCACGGCTTCAAAAGTCTCGTTCTTCAGGACGAACAAGGGGAAGCTCTTCCCGTCTATTCGATCGCCAGCGGCCTGGATTACCCCGGCGTCGGACCGCAGCACTCATTCCTACACTCGATCAAGCGGGTGATCTATGAATCGATCACCGACCGCGAAGCGGTGGAGGCGTTCTACGGCCTTTCCCGAATGGAAGGAATCATCCCCGCCCTGGAATCGAGCCACGCCGTGGCGTATGCGATCAAGCTGGCTCAAACGATGAGTCCCAACGAAGTCATTCTGGTAAACCTTTCAGGCCGGGGGGACAAGGATATCGACTTCGTGCTGGAGCACTATCCGCTGGAAGAGTATGAACCGGAAGCAAAGAACGGCCGGGACGGATTCAAGGAGTTCCTCGCCCACATCAAGACGAAGTAGTCCCTGTCAATAGGAAACAAGCACCCCGGTAGCCTGACCGATGAGCACCCGGGGTGCTTGTCTGTCGCGCTTTTGCAGTCTGTCGGTGATGAAAGGCCCGAGAAAGCCGAGACCTCCCCCGATCGCCGCTCCGGCCAGGACGTCATGGACATGGTGGGAGCCTCCAACGACCCGAAGGGTCGAGGTGGCTGCCGCCAGGATCCAGTTGGCGACCGCCATCGATTTCAACAGCGTCGAATCCGGATGCCACAGGCACACCGCTGTCTGCAGGTACGCGGCGGAAGCGAAGGTCATCAGGGCGTGTCCGCTGGGAAAGCTCTTGTAATCGTCGCTCCTTGGAGGCGGGGCGTCGGGATATCCCACATAGGGCCTTTGGGCGGTTATCGCCTCTTTCAGAACGGTCCGGGCGAGATAGCCGGCACCGATCACAGAGCCATAGCTGAGCGCCAAGGAGGGATACGCTTCCGTTTCCGCTTCAAAGAGAAGGGTTCCCGGAAGCGCCAGGCTCACGTACATCCCCACATCACCGATTCGGTCGAGGTCTTCGGAATATTCGAAGCGGAGCGCGGAGAGTCCATTCGAGAGGACGGCTATGATTACAAACAGGACAAGGATTCTCTTGGTCACGGTTTTACGATAATTCATCGGCGCAAGCCCTTTCAAGCCCCGTCCGAATCTCATAGGAGGAAAACCCCCATGCGCGGAGAAGATTCCGCACATCCGTATCCGGATGGTTGGTTTTGGCCCGATTCACCGCTCTGGCGACATAGGCGGCGATATGCTCTTCGGTGAAGAGTTCATCCAATGCCTGCAGGGCGGCATCGTTCCTGACTCTCCGATCGGCAAGACGCTGGGCAAGACGCAAGCGGCCTTCGGGATTCTTGCGCTGCCTGCGTTCGATGAACAGCCGGGCGTAGCGCAGATCGCTCAGCGCCCCCTCGTCTGTGAGTCGGGAAACGGCATGATCGATTATCTCTTTCGGGTATCCTTTCCGAGTCAGCTTCTGAATGAGGTGAAACGTGGTATGTTCGCTTCGGGCGAGGTACGAAAGACCTTGGGCGTAGCACCCCTGTTTTTGACTTTCCCGAAAGAGCTTGGCGGCAAGCTCTTCATCAACTTCCTGATCCACCCTCAGGTTGTAGGCGCATAGCAGTTCCGAAGAGATAAAAAAAGGGGAACCCTGTTGAGGGAGGAGTTGATACCCTCCCTTCTTGGGCTCCCTGACGATCCGTGCGTAAAACACCTTATCGTTTGGAGAACTGGAACTTTCGGCGGGCGCCGGGCTGACCGTATTTTTTCCGCTCAACCATTCGCGAGTCACGGGTCATAAACCCGGCGGCTCGAAGGGCGGGCCTGAAGGCTTCATCGTGGATGGCGAGGGCGCGGGCGATTCCATGGCGGCATGCACCGGCTTGGCCGGAGACTCCACCGCCCTTGACGTTGATGAGGATATCGTACTTGCCATCCGTCTCGGTGGTTACCAACGGTTGTTTGACGATGAACGTAAGCATCGGATTGCCGAAATAGCTATCGACATCCCGACCGTTGATCATGATCTTGCCTTCGCCTTCACGAAGATAGACGCGAGCGACCGCAGTCTTGCGGCGACCAACGCCATGCCCAAGGTTCACTGCTTTATTAGCTTCTTTCTTTGCCATTATTCGCTCCTACCTTAGATTTCGACCGGAATCGGTTGCTGGGCGCTTTGCTTATGCTCGGCACCGGCATAGACACGCATGTTGGTGAACAACTTGCGGCCAAGCGGACCCTTGGGCAGCATCCCTTTGACTGCGTGCTCCATCGGGAACGTCGGCTTGCGCTTGATCATCTCGGCATAGCTGGTTTTGCGCAGTCCGCCGGGGAAGCCCGAGTGGCTGTAGTACATCTTGTCGTTGTACTTGTTTCCGGTAAGAATCGCTTTTTCAGCGTTGATGATGATCACATAATCACCAAGGTCGTGGAGGGGGGCGTACTCGGCTTTGTTCTTTCCCCGGAGAATGCGTGCCGCGGCTACCGCCACTCTGCCAAGCTCCTTTCCCTCTGCATCAATCAGATACCATTTCTTCTGAATCGTCAGCGGTTTCACAAAAATAGTTTTCATCTATTCATCCTGCTCTGCAAGGGTTTCCTTGCCTGTAATTAATGATGCAGGTTCCTGCATCGTCATGGCCTTTCCGGAAGAAGAAGAAACCGGCCGGCTGATGAGCAAATCAGCAAAGGTCTCCCCGCTCGCCGATCACCGCATCCGGCCAAGGCTTCGGTCCTGGACAACTCCTCGGGAAAGGCAGGTTAGGAAGGAGCGCACCATCGTGCTCCGACAAGGTCCAAAGCATCCTTGAAAAGAATCGAATATGATCGGGTTCTTCACAGCGTAACGCCATATCTGGTAAAAAATCCACGCCCCGAAGGGCGGACAACGGTAAGCATTGTATAATCTTCCGCCCAATCGTGTCTAGCCTTATTCACCACCAATACGATCAAGGGCGGCAAAGCGGCTCAGGTAGCTGGCTTTCTTTCCGGTGGCGAAGACGACGTCGATCACCTCCCGTTCCCCTTCACCCCGAAGAGCGACCACTTCCCCCTCCCCATATGCATCGCTGTACACCTTCTGGCCGACGGGAAACAGGGGGGCATCCCCCTGTTGCTCATGCCTCACCTCGAACTGTTTCGCGCCGGGGCCGAATCCTTGACGGATCATGCTCGAACCGCTGCTCCCCCATCCGGACGATTCCCTCCTCGTAAACGAGTTGTACCCCCCCAAAGAAGGAGATCCTTCAACCCGGATCAGAGCGGGATCGATATCGGCGATGAAGCGACTTGGGTGTTGGAACGTGGTGCGTCCCCAGATCTTCCGGACCCTCGAGGAGAAGAGATAGAGCTCGTTCCGAGCCCGGGTGACCGCAACGTAGAAGATTCGCCGCTCCTCCTGAATATCCTCGTCCCCTTCATTTTGACGGCCGGGAAAGAGCCCTTCCTCCAAGCCGGTGACGAACACCCGATCGAACTCCAAACCCTTGGTGTTGTGCATCGTAATGAGGGTCACCCCTTCCTTGTCTCGAGGATCGTCCGTTCCAAGGGTGGTTCGATCGAGAGTCAGCTGCTCCAGGAATGCGACAAGTCCGTCAAACGAGGACTCATACGCCGAAAGGGCGTTTACCAGCGCTTCGAGGTTGCCGGCCTTCGCTGTGGTGTTGAGGTAGTCCTGTTCCTGATAATGCTCGTAGAGACCCGACTCGCGGATCAGGAACGTCACCCCGTCCACCAGATTTCCATCGACAATGAGCTTTCGGCCTTCATCAATGAGGCGAATCGCGAGCTCGGCTCCCTGGGCGGCTTTAGGGGAAAGCATCCGGTTTTTGACCGCCAAGGCGGCAGCCCGCAGAAGATCCCCATCCGTCTGTGGAGCGAAGCCGATGATCTTGTCGACACTGCCGGGGCCGATCCCCCGAGCGGGTTTGTTGATGATTCTTCGGAAGGAGACTTCGTCCTTCGGGTTCGTCAACAGGTATAGAAGAGCCAAGGCGTCCTTCACTTCTTCCCGTTCGTAGAATTGAAGAGCTCCCACCACTTTGTAGGGAATCCCATATCGTTTAAACGTCGTTTCGAAAGGAACGCTCTGGGCGTTGGTTCGATAGAGCACCGCGCTGCCGTTGTAGTTATGGTCTTCCCGAAGAAGCGTGACGATCCTGCGAGCCTCATCCTCTTCATCGTGCACATAGAAGAGCTTGGGCTTCCGTCCACCCTTTCTGGCGCTCCAAAGGTTCTTATCGTGCCGATCGGCATTCTTGGAGATGATGCTGTTGGCCACATCCAAAATCTGAGTGGTCGAACGGTAGTTCTGCTCCAGTTTGATCGTTCTTGCTTTTGGAAACGAGGAGGCGAAGGTAAGGATGTTCTTCACTTCCGCCCCCCGGAACCGATAGATCGACTGGTCGTCATCGCCGACGACCCCGACGAAGGTCTCGGGACCGACAAGGAGCTTCAACAGAAGAAACTGGGCGGTGTTGGAGTCCTGATACTCGTCGACCATAATCATCTCGAAGCGGGAGTGGACCCACTGTCGCACATGGGGCGCATCTCGGAGCAACTCGATTGAGCGCCCGATCAGATCGGCGAAATCAAGGTTTCCCACCGCTCGGAGCTTTTCTTCATACCGTTCGTACATCTGCTTGAAGAGCAGATCGGCTTGAAAGCCCTTCATCGCTTCACCGGGGGAGAGCATCCGGTCCTTGGCGTAGCTGATTCGCTTCATGACCGGTTCAAGCTCGCGTTTTTTGTAGGAAGGATAGATTGAGGCGAGCAGTGAAAGCGAATCGGCATCATCATAAATCGTGAAATTATTCTCCAGACCGATCTCGCTTCCGAATCTCCTTAAGAGCCATGCACCGAAGGAGTGAAACGTCCGGATATTGCAATCCTTCACATCCGGGTTGTCCGGGAGCAGCGCTTCGACCCGCTCTTTCATCTCGGTTGCCGCTTTGTTGGTGAACGTAACGGCGAGAATCCTGTAGGGGGGGATCTTCAACGCCTCGATCGCATAAGCGATCTTGGTGGTGATCACCCGGGTCTTTCCGCTTCCCGCCCCGGCCAGCATCAAGAGCGGTCGGCTGTTTTCAAGCACCGCCTCCCGTTGGGGTTCGTTCAGTTGCTTCAAGTATGTTTCAATGGGAGCCATCATATCCTCCATAGAGGGGAACCGCCTCGAAGTCGATGCCGTTTACGCGGGTTATCCCGCAGCGGACCACCGTTCCCGGTACCAAATCTCGGGCCAACACGACGGTCAGGCCGTCCACCTCGGGCGCCTGGGCGTAGGTTCGGCCGATATAGAGCTCCTCGCCCTCGACATGCTCTTCGATGAGCACGTCGATCTTTCGGCCGACAAAGGTCTTCAAGCGCGCTTGGGTGATGGAGAGCTGAAGTGCTTCAAGCTCCTGTTGAAACCTACGCGCTTTGGAAGCGAGTTTCCTGTGGGCTCGTTCATTCGTCAATTCGGCGGCTTTCGTGCCCTCCTCCAGCGAATAAACGAACGAGCCGACCCAATCAAGCTGCGCCTGAATGAGGAAATCCATCACTTCCGCAAACGAATCCTCATCCTCGCCGGGATAGCCGAGCAGGATCGTCGAGCGGATCACCGCTTCGGGGAGCACCTCCCTGATCTTTTGAATCAACGCAAGGTGTGACGCCTTCGTTCCCCTTCTTCCCATCGACCGAAGAATGCTCTCCTTTGCATGCTGGAACGGGATGTCGAAGTACGGAAGGATCTTCGGATGGTTCCGAATGAACTCCAACAGCTCCATGGGAAACGTGTCGGGGTGGATATACAGCAGACGGATAACGAAATCCCCCTCCACCTCGACAATCCGTTTAAGCAGAGCCATGAAATGTGCATCCGCTTCCTTCAGATCCCTTCCCCAGGAGGCCAGATCCTGGCCGATGAGATTGATCTCCTTGACTCCCCGGGCAATGAGGGAGGTGACCTCCTCAAGGATGATCGCCATCGGTTTGGAACGCAGGGAACCGCGGATGATGGGAATGGCGCAGTAGGAGCAGCGATGGTTGCACCCCTCGCTGATCTTCACATACGCGCTTCCGTCGAATGAGAGCAACCGACTTCGTTTATAGACATCTTCAAAGCTGTTTGCCGGATACTCCGGAGTGGAGACGACCCGCTCGCCTGAAAAGACCTGCCCGACCACCTCGGGCAGCTTTGAAAGATCGCGGTTGCCGAAGATCGCCGATGCCTCCGTCAATTCCGCCGACAGTTCATCGGCGTACCGCTGAGCCATGCAGCCGCTGAAGATGATCTTTGCTTCGGGATTGCTCCCGTACAGGTCGAAAAAGGAGTCGATCGCCTCAGCCCGGGCGGATTCGATGAAGCCGCAGGTGTTGACGATGATCAAATCGGCGGCGGCCGGATCCTCCGTTCGGGAGAACTCATCCTGTAAAAGGGTGAGCATTACTTCGGCATCCACCTGATTCTTCGAGCATCCCAGATTTTCCAGATATACGGTCTTCATCACGTTTCAGAACTCTACCCAAGGGAGAAAGCATTGTCCAGCCATGGGGAAACGGGGTTTTCTCAATTCTTGCCAAACTATCCTTCTTGGTATAGTATCAACAAGACCGCTTGTCGGAAGACATTGATCTCCGACGGTTCTTCTCGAATACGAGGCATTGCATGACGAAATATATTGTTAACAGGCTCTTAGGGATGATCCCCACGCTCTTCATCATCATCACCCTAAGCTTCTTCATAGTCCGGATCGCTCCCGGAGGACCCCTTTCCGCCGAACGAAACCTCACCGACGTCGTCCGACGGAACATCGAGGCGAAATATCACCTCGACGAACCGCTGATCAAGCAATATGGACGATATATGTTCGACATCATGAGAGGAGACCTCGGCCCCTCCTTCAAGTACAAGGACTACGATGTAAACTATTACATCTTCACCAGCCTTCCCAAATCGATCGTTCTGGGGTTGTGGGCGATGCTCATCAGCGTAACGATCGGAATGGGAATCGGTATCATCGCCGCGGTGCGGCAAAACTCCTGGATCGATTATCTCTCGATGGGGTTGGCGGTCATCGGAATCAGCGTCCCGCTCTTCGTCATCGCTCCGGTTCTGCAGCTCATTTTCGCGGTAAAGCTCAAATGGCTTCCGACCAGCGGATGGTACACCACCGGCGAAGGGTATCTGACGATCATCCTTCCGGCGGTCTCGCTGAGCTTTGAATACTTCGCCAACATCGCCCGCCTCACCCGCTCGTCGATGCTGGAAACGCTCCGAAGCGACTACATCCGGACCGCAAAAGCAAAAGGGATGAAGCGCTCAGCGATCATCTTCAAGCACGCGATGAAGGGAGCCTTATTGCCCGTCGTCAGCTACCTCGGCCCCGCGTTTGCCGGAATCATCACCGGAAGCGTCGTCGTCGAACAGATCTTCCGGGTTCCGGGCTTGGGAAAATTCTTCGTTCAATCCTCATTCAACCGGGACTACACCCTCATCGTCGGCGTAGTCATCGTCTATTCGGTCATCTTGATCGTCATGAACTTCATCGTCGACATCATCTATGCCCAGCTTGATCCGCGGATCACCTACAAGTAGAGGAGATCGAGATGAAGAACGTGGTAACAACGAATGAATTCAATCAGGTGGTCGAAGGTAACAGCCTCGGAAAGGATGCCTGGAGACGGTTGAAAAAAAACAAGATGGCGGTCGTCGGAATGATTATCGTCATCCTCTACTCGATCCTTGCCGCCACGGCTCCCCTTCTTCCGATCCATCCCTATGACCAGATCATTCTCGACCATCAGCATCTGCGCCCTTCGCTGACCCGGAAAGCCGGCGAAATCATGATGGAAAACCGCCTCAAGGATCTCTATTTCAAGGCATGGCGGAGCGGCGAGCTTGTAGTAACGGAAGCACAGAGCGCCCAGATCAGGAAGTGGATTGCCGCCAATGATACAAACAAGGTCTGGAACTTCGTCCTTAAAGAGGGGGAAGCCCAACGGGAAGCGGGCACCTTCACCTTCAATGCCGCCGATCAGCGGGTCATCACCCGTCTTCAAGACAAGATCGACACCGAGTTCCTGATCAACGTCACCAAAATCACCTTCAGTGAAGAAAAAAACGGCAAACGGCAGGACCTCAGCAAGATGAGCTATGAGGAGATCTCCCAAATCTACGCCGATTTGTCGAAAACGGATATCGAAGCCGTCAAAGCTCAGACTCTTACCGAAGTGACCAGCCAGCTGATGAACACCCTCAAGAGCGCCACCCCCGGACTGAGCGCCGAGGAATATGAGGTGAATCTGGAGCTGGAGCTTCAGACGATCGGCGAGAGCGGGATTGCCAAGCTTGGAAAGACGAACCTCCTTGGAAAAATCTCCACCACGATCACCCGTCAGGCGGATCGTGATTTGAAGCAGGAGATCAAAGAGGGGCTTGCAGTCTTCCCTGTGGAGCGGATCATCGACGTCAACGAGCAGCTTCAGGCGAAAGTGACGGCGACGAAGAAGCATGAGCGGATGTATTACCTTGGAACCGACTACAGCGGGCGGGACATGCTCAGCCGAATCATCTACGGCAGTCAGGTGTCCATTGCGATCGGATTGGTCGGGACGCTCACCAGTGTGCTGATCGGGATCATCCTCGGCGCGGTCGCCGGGTATGTCGGCGGCAAGGTCGATTACATCCTGATGCGGATCGTCGATATCATGTACGGCCTGCCGTACATGCTCCTCGTCATCATCTTCATGGCGATTTTCGGACGAAACATCCTCAACCTCTTCGGGGCCCTCGCCCTCGTCTCCTGGCTGACGATCGCCCGGATGGTCCGCGGACAGGTGATGAGCCTGAAGAACAGCGAGTACGTTGAAGCCGCAAGGTCCATGGGCGGATCGACCGCCCGCATCATTCTCAAGCATATGATTCCCAACTCGCTAAGCGTAATCATCGTGTATTCCACCCTCCGCGTTCCCGCCTTCATCATGCAGGAGTCGTTTCTTTCCTTTCTGGGTCTCGGAGTCCAAGCCCCGTTCGCTTCGTGGGGTTCGCTCGTCGGCGACGCGGTCGACGGGATGACCCTCTATCCGTGGCGCCTGATTTTCCCCGCGATCGCTATGACCCTCTTTTTGTTCGCTATGAACTTCTTCGGAGACGGCCTGCGCGACGCGTTCGACCCGCAATCAAAGAATGAGCTGTAGGAGTATGATGGCATGAGTCCAGTCAACGATAGAGAGGTGGTCTTAGACGTTCAAAACCTCAAAACATATTTCAAGACCGACGCCGGCATCGTCAAGGCGGTCGACGGGGTCTCCTTCACCCTGCACAAAGGACAAACTCTGGGAATCGTCGGTGAGAGCGGCTGCGGAAAGAGTGTAACGAATCTTTCGATCATGCGTCTGATTCCCTCTCCTCCGGGAAAGGTGGTCGGCGGAGAGGCGATCTTCGAGGGGACGGACATCCTTGCTCTGGATGAGAAAGAGATGCGCACGATCCGGGGCAACAAGATTTCCATGATCTTCCAGGACCCGATGACAAGCCTGAATCCCTTTTTGAGAATTTCAACGCAGATGATCGAAACGATCCGCCTCCATACGAAGGGCATCAGCAAAAAAGAAGCGCTTGAGCGCTCCATCGAAATGCTCAAGCTCGTGGGAATACCGTCGGCGGAGCAGCGGGTTCACGCTTATCCTCATCAGTTCTCCGGCGGTATGCGCCAGCGGGTGATGATCGCGATGGCGCTTTCCTGCAATGCGGAGATCCTCATCGCCGACGAGCCGACCACGGCGTTGGATGTAACGATTCAGGCTCAGATTCTCGAACTCATCCAGAATCTGAGCAAAAAAATGGGCACCAGCGTCATCATCATCACCCACGACCTGGGCGTCGTGGCCGGAATGTGTGATGAAGTGTGCGTGATGTACGCCGGGAGAATCGTGGAGAAAGCGGAAACGGAAAAGCTCTACGCGTTCCCCGCCCACCCCTACACCGAAGGCCTGATCAGAAGCGTTCCCCGGATGGACACTACGAAGAAAGGCCAGCGGCTCTATTCGATCGAAGGCCAGCCGCCAAACGTGATCGACCTTCCCCCTTGCTGTCCCTTCCATCCCCGTTGTCCGAAGGCGATGGATGTGTGCCGCGCATCATATGCGCCGATCACCGACCTCGGCGGGGGGCACGAGGTCGCCTGCTGGCTCTATAACAGTGAAGAAGAGAAGGCTGCAGCCTTGAAGGAGGTGCAAGCATGAAACAGCCTATTCTCCAAGTCCGAGATCTGAAGCAGCATTTTCCGATTACTTCGGGAATGATCCTCCAACGCCAGGTCGGAGCGATCCGGGCGGTCGACGGCATCTCCTTCGATGTGTTTGAAGGGGAAACTCTGGGAATCGTCGGAGAGTCGGGGTGCGGAAAATCCACTGCGGTCCGCTCGATCAGTCAGCTCTATAAGCCGACCGGCGGCTCGGTGATCTTCAACGGAATCGAATTGACCACCGCCGATCCCAAAACGATGCTCACCGCCCGGCGGGATATCCAGATGATCTTTCAGGATCCCTATGCATCGTTGAACCCCCGGATGACGGTGCGTTCGATCATCGCCGAGCCTTTGGTAATCTATAACCGCCGGAAGCTGCTTGATCCGCCGCTTTCCAAGCTTGAGATCGAACACCGGGTCGAAGAACTGATGGAACGGGTCGGTCTTTCAAAGGTGTTCAAGAACCGCTACCCCCACGAGTTCAGCGGCGGGCAGCGCCAGAGAATCGGAATCGCTCGAGCCCTTGCGCTCAAGCCGAAGATCATTCTGGCGGATGAGCCGGTCTCCGCTCTGGACGTCTCGATCCAGTCGCAAATCCTCAATCTGCTCAGCGACCTGCAGAAAGAGTTCAACCTGACCTATATCTTCATCGCCCACGACCTCGCCGTCATCCAGCATATCTCCACCCGGGTTGCCGTGATGTACCTTGGGAAGATCGTGGAGATCAGCGAAGCGGTGAGGCTCTATGACAACCCCCTGCACCCCTACACCACGGCGCTCCTGAGCGCCGCCCCGATCCCCGATCCCGTCGTCGAGCGGAATCGGCAGCGGATCATCCTGACCGGAGATGTACCCTCCCCCGACAGGGAGCGCTTCGGCTGCTACTTCTACGACCGCTGTCCGAAGCGGATGCCCTGGTGCTCAAACCACATTCCGCCGATGTTCAAACAGGGAGAAAACCACGAAGTGGCATGCTGGTTGTATGATAAGACGAGAGATTATCAAGACGTCTCGATGGAAGAAGCCGAGGCGGATGCCGCCAAGACAAACCCGTAATCATTTACAGGTCTTTCATCCTAAGCGGCAGATCAACATCCCTTGGCCGATCGATTTTGGCAGGAAGCTCGGTAAAGATGGCAATCCGGTCAAACGCGGCTTCGATCCGCCCGCTGGAGGAGCGTTCGGGGATCACCTGAACGGTTTTTTGGCGCTCATCAGTCAGGATGATCGAAAACACCACCACCGCCTTCTGGCGGCGCTTGGGCAGGATCTTCCCGTCCAAAGCGGATCCTTTGATGAAATGGGAGAGATCGAGGCGCACGACCTCATCGAAGCGGAAGGACTCCCGCCTCACCCACGGCCCGATCCCCCACCACGAACCGATCGTTCGATTGCCCACATCAAAGGTCCAGCCGTCGCGATAGAGGACTCCGATCGTTGTGACAATCAGAAGCAGGACGATGTGGATCATCGACCGAATGGAAACACCTTCACCAATGTTGAGAACCAATCCCCACAGTAAAAACAGGGTGATCAGAAGGAACACCATCCGTACACGCTTTTTCAACGTATAGACGATCGCCGAATTTTTTTGATAGACTGCATAGTGTAGCATGAGGTACTCCGTCTCAAGTATACCGATATTAAACCCTTTGTTAAGGCTTGTTTATGCGCTGATTTGCATATCCATACACCAAAAGCATGCCATCCTCTATGCTTTTTCCTTGATTCATGATTAAATGAGGATTAAGCTTCATGGTATCGAATAGTGAATACCCTAACGATGATAAGGAGAGATGTTTATGAAGAAGTTTCTTGTGATTACTTTATCTATCCTGCTTGTCGGAGCGCTCTTTATTTCCTGTGGAGGAAAGAAGGAAGCTCCTGCAGCAGCAGCACCGGCAGCCGCTCCTGCAGCACCGGCCCCGGCAGCACCCGCAGCACCGGCCCCGGCAGCACCCGCAGCACCGGCCCCCGCTCCGGCCAAGCCGGTAGCAGCAGCACCGGTTGATGAGGTTGTCTTCAGACTTACCAACGGCGCCGAGCCCGAGTCCCTCGATCCGGCTCTTGTTCAGGGTGTTCCCGAGCACCGGATCTACATGGCGATCTTCGAAGGCCTCGTTGCCATGGATCCCAAGACCGGTAATGCGATCCCCGGCGTTGCTGAAAGCTGGACGGGCAATGAAGACGGCACCCAGTGGACCTTCAAGCTGCGCAAGAACGCAGTCTGGTCCGATGGCAAGGCGATCACCGCCCACGATGTCGTCTGGTCCTGGCTGAGGATCCTCGATCCCGCAACCGGCGGACCGTACGCCTGGTTCCCGGCGATGTTCCTCGTTGGAGCCGAAGAGTACAACGCAGGGCTTGCCCCGGCGAGCGCCGTCGGAATCCGCGCTCTGGATGACTATACCTTCCAGATGGACCTCCTCGGACCGCTTCCGTACGCAATCGACGCGCTGACCCACTACAGCTTCGCGATCATGCCCAAGCACGCGATAGAGAAGCACGGCGCAGCGTGGACCGAGCCGGCGAACTTCGTTGGCAACGGACCCTTCATCCTTGCCGACCGCGTTCCCCAGACCTCGATTACCGTCACGAAGAGCCCGACCTATTGGGACAAAGCCAATGTGAGACTGGACAAGGTCATCTTCTACTCCAGCGATTCGGACACCACGAACTACAATATGTACCTCAACGGTGAGACCGACTGGGCGACCAACGTACCGACCGACCAGATCGCAGCGGCCGAGATGCGGGACGACTTCCACAAGTCTCCGCAGCTTGCCACCTACTACTACGTCTTCCAGACCGAGAAGGCTCCTTTGGACAACCCCCTTGTCCGGAAGGCTCTCGCCTATTCGGTCGACCGCGAAGCGCTGATTGAAGGCATCACCAAGGCCGGACAGATCCCCGCTTGGGGTATCGTCCCGGATATGGCCGGCTACAAAGCGCTTGAGTTCCCGTTCGATTCGATGGACGAGGCGGTTGAACAGGCCCAGAAGTGGCTTGCTCAAGCCGGATATCCCAACGGTGCCGGTTTCCCGACCGTTTCAATCCTCTACAACACGAGCGAAGGACACAAGCAGATCGGCGAGTTCATCCAGCAGGAGTGGAAGAAGAACCTCGGAATCAACGTCGTTCTTGAGAACCAGGAGTGGGGAACCTACCTGAACAGCCGAAACGTCGGAGACTTCCAGATCTCCCGCGCCGGATGGGTTGGCGACTATCAGGATCCGAACACCTTCCTCGACATGTTCATCACGGGAACAGCGATGAACGGCGGCCAGTACTCCAACGAGGTGTATGACATCCTCATCAACGAGGCTGCCCGAATCGACAATCCCGCCGACCGCTTCGGAGTTCTCAGAACCGCTGAAGACATCATGATCAACGAAGATCAGGCTCTGATGAACCTCTACTACTACGTCACCTTGAACATGATCGACACGAACAAGTGGGGCGGCTGGTACGGCAACACGATGGACTACCACCCGGTAAAGGATATCTACCTCAAGTAGATTCGACCAAAATGTGATCATCCCCCCGGCACCCGTCGGGGGGTTTCTTTAAACTGGAAATTGTATAGCCGATTCGCTATAGTGGACTAATGAACTATTACGATCTGAGAAGCGACACGGTCACCAAGCCGACCCCGGAAATGCGAAAAGCGATTGCTGAAGCGGAGGTTGGCGATGATGTATATCGGGAAGACCCGACCACCACGAAACTTGAAGCGTTGGCTGCCGAACTGACCGGCAAAGAAGCGGCATTGCTCCTCACCTCCGGCTCAATGGGCAATCTGGTCGCCCTCTACATCAACGGTGGAAGAGGCAATGAAGCATTGCTCTCATCCAACAGCCATATCATCCACCACGAGGTCGGCTCCGTCTCGGCGATCGCCGGCGTCCTTCCCATTGCCATTGAAGCCCCGAGGGGAATCCTCAGTGCCGATCTGCTTCAAGGGAAGGTGAAGCGAGGGATGTATGATATGGCCACCACTACCCTGGTCAGCGTCGAAAACACGATCGGCGGGTACTGCTACCCGATTGAAAACCTTGCCGGAATTCAGCGATTTGCAAAAAAGAACAATCTTGCCGTCCATATGGACGGGGCCCGAATCTTCAACGCCCACATTGCGACGGGGATCTCCGTGAAAGAATACGCAGCGCATGCGGATACGATCACGTTCTGCCTCTCCAAAGGGCTCGGCGCTCCGATCGGGAGCATCATCTGCGGGACGAAGGAATTCATCGATCGGGCGCTTACGGTCAGAAAGATGCTCGGCGGCGGCATGAGGCAGACCGGCATCATTGCAGCCGGAGGCTTATATGCCCTGAACCACCACGTCAAGCGGCTCAAAGACGATCATCTCCACGCCCGGGCGATCGCCGAGGCGCTCGTTGATGCAGGCTGGGCGGATGTCGATCTTGAAGGAGTCCAAACCAACATCATCTTCTTCACCGTTCCCGGCATTCCCGGTTCGGCCGTTCTTTCCCAACTGAAGAAGATCGGTATTCTGGCGAACACCGAAGGCGATACCGTCCGCCTGGTCACGAATCTGGGGATCGACGATGAAGACACCGTCGAGATCTGTGCTCGATTGAAATCCTTTGAACCGGAGGCTGCGGAATGAACCACACGATTCTCTGTTTTAGCGGAACGGGCAACAGCTACCACGTGGCGAACAGGCTCAGAATATCCTTTGAAAACGCCCGCATTGTCATGATTCCGGATCTGATGGACGATTCGACCGTTGAACTCACCGAAGCGGTCGGATTGGTGTTTCCCACGTATTTCTTTTTGCCTCCGGCGACCGTTGTCGAGTTCATCGAAACGGTTCTTCCCAAGCTCGACCTTTCCCCCGTTCAGTACTTCTACGTCGTCACCACTAAAAACCTCTTCGGCGGATGGGCCCATTCAATTGCGGAAATCCTCCTTCGAGACCGGGGAGTCGCCCTCAGTTACGCCTCTTCGGTTCGATTTCCCAACACCTACATCCCCCTCTTCACCGCACCCAATATCATGCAGATCGAATTCTACTACAAACACGCCGAACGGAAGATTCTGAAGATCGCTCAGGAGATAAGAAAAGAAACGATTCGGCCGCCCTTCCGGCCGCCGTTCACCCGCTACATGCTGGAAGAAAGAATGGGCCGGCGCTTTGAAAAAGTCAAAAAAAGCGCCCAAGCTTCATTCGTGGTTACCTCTAAGTGTGATGGATGTGAATTCTGCTACCGGATCTGTCCCACAGGGAACATCGAGATGGTCTACGGAAAGCCGATATTCCGCCTCAACTGCACCGGATGCCTGGGATGCTACCATCGCTGCCCCCGGGAAGCGATCACCTTCAACCGCCGGGTTTCCACCGGCCATTACCCGAACCATGAAGCGCACTTTGATAAGGAATATCGTGAATGAACTTTGATACGATGATCGATCGCCGTTCAACGCTATCGGTGAAATGGGATCCTTCGGCGATCACCAACATCTGCAGCAACCCCGACGCCGAACCGTTTTGGGTTGCCGACATGGACTTTACCGTTCCGCCTGAGGCTCATGCCGAAGCGAAAGCCCTTGCCGAGCACGGAATCTTCGGCTATCCCGTCGCCACCGATCAAAAGACGGTCTTCATGTCCTTCGTCAAAGCCCGGCACGGGATGATGATCGATGAGGATGAACTATCGATCTCCCAAGGAATCCTCTCTTCGATTTCCCTCTCGGTGGAGCTTTTTTCCAAGGAGGGGGACGGAGTCGTCGTACCGCTTCCCGCCTACGCTCCGTTTCTGCGGATCGTCAAGCTCCACAACCGGACGTTGATCCCCTGGCCGATGATATATGACACCGATCGACACGTCTTCACCCTCGATTGGGCATCCTTGGACACGGTCATCGACCGGGCCAAACTGCTCATCTTCTGCTCCCCGCACAATCCGACCGGCATCGTGTTCAGCGAAGAGGAGCTCATCCGGGTTGCGGAAATCTGCAAAGCCCGGGATGTCCTCATCATCAGTGATGAGATCCATGCCGACCTTTCCTTCAAATCATTTGTGAGCGTCCACACCGTCGCCAAGGAGCTTGAAGCAAAAGCAATAACGTGCATGGCTCCCTCGAAGACGTTCAACATCGCCGGCGAGCACTATTCCGTTACCCTCTTTACCGATTCTTTTATGAAACAAGCCTTCGAAAAACGCCTGCAGCAGCTCTGGATGTTCCGTCCGGCAAGCTATGTCACCGCTCTGGCTCGAGTCTCCTATGAGAAGGGGCTGCCCTGGCTTGAGGAGCTTGTCACCTACCTGAAAGACAACGCCGTGTTCATCAGCGACTACTTCGCCCGGCATCTTCCCGAGCTGACCTTCCTCGAACCCGAGGCGTCGTTCATCGGCCTGATCGATGCCGGCAGGATCATGAAGCTCATCGAGGCGGATGCCAAGGCCAATCCCGATCTGTACGATCCCGCCGCCAGCCCGGACGGCAGCATGCTCTCCCGTTTTCTGGGGCAACGGGCCCGGGTCGCCTGCAACGCGGGAACGTGGTTCGGCGGACAGGAGTACGCTTCCTTTATCCGGTTCAACTTCGCGACCCAGCGGGCACGGATCGAAGCCGCCTTGGATCGGATCAAGACAGCGATCCGCTTCCTGAAGGAAACCTATCCGCCACCTGGCGGGCAAGATGCTCGATAAAATGGGAGTTGGGGTGCAAAAACCCGTCATCAAACTGGTCACGCAGCGAAAGAGACACCCCGTCCAGCACGGTGACGTTCTCATACCTTGAGGCAGCCTCCCCGAGAATCGTTCCGATCTCTTCAAAGGAACCGAGGGGTCGGATCCGATCATGATCTGCCCGGTAGAGGGGCGTCAAAAGAACGATCGGCTGATGGGGATAGAGGATTCGAAGGCAGGACAACAGCTCGTCCACATCGTCGATAAACTCACTCCTGTCCTCCCGAAGCGACCAATCGTTGGTTCCATATCCGAGCAGGATGTAATCAATCGCTTTCTCCAGCGGGACGACCATCCTCGGATTGACCAAGGTTCCCACCAGCCCTTGATTGAGCACCTCCATCTCCAGGATCGAACCCAACCGGGTGCACAATCCCTCGCTGCCGTGGTGAACCCCCACCCCCTGGATGATCGAGTCTCCGAGACAGAGCAGCGTCCCGGTGTTCCGCTCGACCGGTTCGACCGAGCCCTCGAGAATCCATCCCACCTCGTGGTGGTTCGGAAGATGGATCGTGATCTCTTCGCCTTCGGTGAAGCGGATGACTCCGTTTCTGAGGGGATTGTGGAAGAGCATCCCGTCCACTTCGATGTCGAGCGTTTCGCTCAGGTTGAGCGGCCTCCCATACCGCCGGGCGAAATCGATCTGGCCGGGCCTTGAACGAAGCGAAGCGGGAAAGCGTTTGAGGGTCAGCGTCGCCGGTCCGGTTCGAAGGAACCGAAGCTGGACGGAGGCGCTCGTCTTTCCCATCGCCTGATAGAGGGCATGCCTCCCCAGCTCTTTTGCAACGGAGGGTGAAAACCTCCGGGCGAAGAGGAGCTGATCGCGCTTCTCCACGAAGAGCGCGTTGTGCACCATCTCCTTCATCCCTGCTTCCTCCCCTGTTCCCGGTTTCGATATCCCTGAGGGGTCGTCCGATAGGTTCGCTTGAAGAGGGTGTAGAACCGATGGATGGAACCGAACCCGCACGCTTCGCTGATCTGTTCGATCGAATCGGTCGTGTGCTTCAGCAGGATCGTCGCATGGTTCAGCTTCGCTTTGGTGATCTCTTTCCAGATCGTGCTTCCGAGGATTTTCTGAAAACGGATTTCGAGCGCCCGCCGGCAGATTGTCGCATGTGAAGCCACATCGCTGGCGGTCAGGCCGCCGGTCGCCCGGGCTTTGATGAGGAGGAGCGCCTTGGAGACGTGTTCGTCGTTCTCGCTCACCAACCGGGTCGATTCCCGCTCCACCAACGCTCCCGGCTCGATGACCCGCCTGACCGCTCCTTCTACGGTTCCCGCCAACAGCTCGTCAAGCAGTCTGGATGCCTGATAGCCGATCTCGCTGCACTGAATTTGGATTGAGGAGATCGAGGGGTTCGCCAATTCACACACCAGTTGCTCATTGTCCACCCCCAGGATGACACATTCATCGGGGATCGCTATCGAAAGATGTTTCAGCTGCTGCTGGACTTTCAGCGCGGAAAGATCGTTGCAGCAAAAAAGAGCGATCGGTTTCGGCAGGGAGGTCAGCCACCTGCCGAGCTCTTCATCATCGCCGTAGAGAGCCCGCCACCACCCCAGCGGGCGGGAGAAGTGGAAGATTTCCCGTTGAACCTCCTCCTGATACCCCCTGAGGCGCTCCTTTGCCCAGATCAGGCCTTCGGCGCTGCAATAGCCGAAATGCTCGATCCCCAGCCCCTTCAGATAGGACCCCGCTCGTTTTCCGGTAAGATGATCGTCGTTGTGCACCTGAGCAAGGGTCGGCAGGCGGACCGCCGAAGCGATGTCGACGACCGGAATCCGATAGCCGCGGACCTCCTTGGCTTCCTCCTTGCTCTCGATCCGGGCAATGAGACCGTCACACTCGGAAAGATCCTCCTTGAAGGAGAACCAGGGGCCTTGACCCCGAAGGATCCAATCGCTCTTGCTTCGAGCGTATCGGACGACTCCGCCGGCGACCTCCATGTCGTAGCCATCCTGAAAACGAAGATCCAAACCGATGTGCTTCATGGATCCAGAATAGATGAATTCGCAAAACGATACAAGATATTCGTATATCAAGCATTGTATTTCCTGCCCGCTTTGATACCGTTAAGACATGAAGATGTTACAAATTCCCAAGATCGGTATGGGTACGTTCGGTTCCGACCATATTTCCGCCAACGTGATGGCCTCTTCGGTGAAGGAAGCGCTGGCGATCGGGTATCGGATGATCGACTGCGCCCGGGTGTACGACAATGAGCGGGAGATCGGAGAAGTGCTCGCGGCAAGCAAGATCAAGCGCAGCGACCTGTGGCTCACCGGCAAGGTCTGGAATGACATGCACGGGAAGGCGAACGTCATCAAGTCCGCCGAACTGAGCATGAAGGATCTTCAGACCGATTACCTTGATCTCTTCCTCGTCCACTGGCCGTTTCCCAACCATCACCCGCCCTTTGCGCATGTGGACGAGCGCAACCCCAACGCGGTTCCCTATATTCACAAGCAGTTCATGGATACGTGGAGCGGCATGGAAGAGCTCCAGCGAAAAGGAATGGTAAGACATATCGGCGTCAGCAACATGACTGAGGCGAAGCTGCGCCTGCTCCTTGGGGATTGCTCGATCCGCCCCTTCGCGGCGGAGCTGGAGCTCCATCCGACCTTCGCCCAGAAGGAGCTGCGCGCATACATGAAAGCGGAAGGGATCATTCCGATCGGCTACAGTCCGCTCGGAAGCCCCAATCGCCCCGAGCGGGACCGCACGGATGAGGACGTGGTCGACATGGAGCATCCGATCGTCGTCGAGCTTGCAAGAAAGCATGGCGTCCACCCCGCGTCGATCTGTCTGAAATGGGCATCAGGCAACGGCATCATCCCGATCCCCCTCTCCACGAAGGTGAAAAACCTGCGTTCGAACTTTGAAAGCGTCCACTCCGATCCCTTGACGGAGGAGGAATTAACGATGTTAGAGGCAGTCGATTCCAACAATCGCTTGATCAAAGGCCAGGTGTTCCTCTGGGAAGGAGCCACCTCGTGGCGGGATCTCTGGGATGAAGATGGAACGATTACAGGAGGCCAATCATGATGAAAGCGGCATTTTTACCGGGAAACTCCACCGTGGTGTTCAAGGAGGTTCCCATTCCGAAGCCCGGCTACGGCCAGGTGCTCGTCAAGACGAAAGCATCGACGATCTGCGGCAGCGACATTAGGGCGATCTACCGCGAGCACCTCGGCAAAGGCCCCGAGGGGTATCAAAACGTCATCGCCGGACACGAACCGTGCGGGCAGATCGTCGAAGTCGGCGAAGGGATGCGGCGCTTCAAAAAGGGCGATCGCGTCATCGTCTACCATATCTCGGGGTGTGGAATCTGCTATGACTGCCGGCAGGGATTCATGATCTCCTGCACAAGCCACCTTCGAGCCGCCTACGGATGGCAGCGGGACGGAGGGATGGCGCCTTACATCCTCTGTGACGAGAAGGACCTCGTGCTCCTCCCCGATGAGCTGACCTATGCCGACGGCGCCCAGGTAGCCTGCGGCTTCGGAACGGTCTATGAGGCGATCGAGAAAGTCGGCGTGTCGGGCAACGATACGGTCCTTGTCGTCGGCCTCGGGCCGGTGGGGATGGCGACCCTGATGCTTGCCAAGGCGATGGGCGCCACCAAGCTCTTCGGCATCGAAACCAACGTCGATCGGATCGAGATGTGCAGGAAACTCGGCATTCTCGACTACGGCTTCACCCCTTCACCCACCGTGGTCGCCGAGATCAAGGCGCTCACCGGCGGTCACGGCGTCGAGCGGGCATTCGACTGCTCGGCCAACAACGAAGGACGGGCGACCGCGATCCGGGCAACCCGCAAATGGGGCAAGATCGCCTTCGTCGGCGAGGGTGGCAGCGTCACCTTCAACCCGAGCGAAGATATGCTCCACGATCAGAAAACGATCTACGGCAGCTGGGTGACCTCGATCTGGAAGATGGAGGATCTGGTCGAACGCCTCGTCCGATGGAACATCCACCCCGAGGACCTCATCACCCACCGCTTCAGCCTCGACGATGCGGATAAAGCCTATGCGCTGATGGCCAGCGGGAAGTGTGGAAAAGTCTGTGTCTGCTTCGATGAAGAATTGAAATAAGCAGCTGGTTTTTACAAAGGGGGTGATGATTCACCCTCTTTTTTGCAGGGAGGAATGGGATGAGTCTGGTTCTCGGTGTCGATTTCGGAACGGCGAGCGTCCGCTCGATCGTGGTTGATCCCCATACCGGTTCGATCCTCGGTAGCGGCGAATATGCCTATCAACATACCCCCCTCTACCCCAACCCCTTCATGGTCCGCCATCATCTGGAGGATTACCGCCTCGGTCTTGAACAATCGGTCAAGGACGCAATGAAAGAGGTTGATGCCTCCCTGATTGCCGCCTTGGGCTTGTGTTCGACCGGCTCGTCGATTCTCCCCATCCTGGAAGACGGAACCGCCCTTCTGGACCTCCCCGCCCATCGAAGCAATCCAAACGCTCATATCTGGCTGTGGAAAGACCATACCCCGACCGAGGAGGCGGGCACGATCAACAGCCTCATCCACCGTTCCCATCCCAACTACCTCTCCCGGATCGGCTCGGTGTACTCCGCCGAGTGGTACTGGTCCAAGGTGCTTCACTGCCTCCACGTCGACCCCGAGCTCTTCGACGAGACGTATACGTGGATTGAAATCACCGACTACCTCCTCTTTCTCCTAAGCGGAAAGACCCATATCGACGAGGCGACCAGAAACATCTCCGCAGCGAGTCACAAGGCTCTGTATGATGAAGAGAGGGGTGGATATCCTCCCCTCTCCTTCCTTGGAGAGTTGGATGAACGGCTCATCCCCCTTGGCCGGTCTCTTCACCGCTCCGCCGTCCAGCCGTGCGACCGAAGAAGCGGAAACCTGAGCGGCGAGTGGGCGAAGCGATTGGGACTGCAGGAGGGCATCACCCTCGCCACCGGAGCGCTCGATGCCCATTTCGGAGCGCTCGGGGCGGGGGTAGGCGCCGGAACGCTGGTGAAGATCGTGGGGACTTCCTCCTGCGATCTGACGGTTGCTCCCCTGACGAGCCACTTCTCCGATACCAAGGGTCTTGGCGGAGTGGTCGAGCACTCCGTCCTTCCGGGGATGTGGGGAATCGAAGCGGGCCAAAGCGGGGTTGGAGACATCTTCGACTGGTATGTGAACACCTTCCTCGGAACCACCCATCAAGCGCTCATGGATGAGGCGGCAACGCTGAGACCCGGTCAAAGCGGTCTGTTGAGCCTTGATTGGCACCATGGGAACCGCTCGATCCTGCAGGACCAGAACCTGAGCGGCCTGATCCTCGGCCTGGACCTGTCGACCACTCCCGCCGAAGTCTACCGCGCGCTCATCGAAGCGACCGCATTCGGCTCCAAGGTGATCCTTGATCGGCTACAAGCGTGCAGCGTGCAGCTTGAAAAGGTCGTTCTTGGCGGCGGCATTCCGATGAAAAACCCCCTTCTGGTTCAGATCTATGCGGATGTCCATGAGCGGCCGATGCATCTTGCCGAATGTGAATACGCAACCGCCCTCGGCAGCGCGATCGCATCAAGCGTCGCTGCGGGCATTCATCCCTCGATCGAAGCCGCCCAAAAGGCGATCGTCCCCCCATCGACCCGGGTTGTCCATCCGAATGAGAAAGCGACGGCGGTCTACCGTCGCCTCTATCCGATCTATCGAACGCTCCATGACGGCTTCGGCGTTGCAGATGCCGCCGTCGACCTGTATCCGGTGATGAAGGAGCTCCTTGCCCTCAAGAGCGGGGGGTGAACGTCTTCACCTTGTGGAGGGTTCTAATCAGGTCGCGCCCTTCCTGCAGGGAGGCAAGCTCGCCGGTGGCCCAACTCTGGACGATCAGGTTTCCCAGCGCTGTCGCCTCGACCGGGCCGGCAAGCACCGTCAAGCCGGTGGCATCGGCGGCCCACTGGTTCAGAATCTCGTTCTTCGATCCTCCGCCGATGATGTTCAGCGAGGCAAACGAGACTCCGAGCACCCGCTCAAGATCCCCGATCGCCTCGGCGTACGCTGTGGCGAGCCCCCGGTAGATGGCGACCATGTACTGGCCTTTGTTCTTCGGCTTCTCCATCCCGTGCTCTTCGAGGTAGGCATCGATCCGGTCAACCATCAGATTGTCGTAGGTGTTGGGCTTGAGAAATCGAAGGTCGTTGACATCGATCGAACCTTGATAGGCTTCCTCTAGCAGGGTCTGTTCATCCAGTTCCTTCCAGGTCAGCTTCCCCTCCTGGCTTTCCCAGTGGCGAACGCACTCCTGTTGGATCCACATTCCCATGATGTTCTTGAGGTAGCGGATCTGCGAGTTGGCGGCAACCTCGTTGGTGAAGCCGCTTTCCATCGCCTCGACGGTGGTCAGCGGCTCGCCGAGCTCGCTGCCCAAGAGCGACCACGTCCCGCTGGAGATGTAGAGGGGCACCTGTCCCGCGATCGCGGGAACCGCCGCCACCGCGCTCGCCGTGTCGTGGGCGGCGGAGGCGATCACCACCACCTTATCCGAAGCTCCGACCTCGTGTTGGAGGTCCACCGTCAAGGGGCCGAGCACCGTCCCGCTGTCGACGATCTCCCCGAAGAGGGAGCGGTCGAAGCCGAGCTCATCGATGATCGGCCACGCCCAGTCTCGGGTTTTCGGGTTGTACAGCTGGGTGGTCGAAGCGTGGGAGCGCTCATTCTTCATCACTCCGGTCAGCCAGTAGGCAAGCAGATCCGGCAGGGCCAGATAGTGCTTCGCCGCGGCGAACACCTCCCCCCGGTCCCGCTTGTGCGCCACGAGCTGATAGATCGTGTTGAACGGCTGGAAGGCGATCCCGGTCTCCTCGAAGACCCGCTCCTTTCCTCCCAGAAGCGCGCTCACTTCCTCGATCAGGCCGTCGGTTCGCCCATCGCGATAGTGGTAGCAAAGCGAAACGAGGCTCCCGTTCCCGTCAACCAGGGCGTAATCCACGCCCCACGTGTCGATTCCAATCGAAACGATCTCATCCGGATAGCAGTCAAACGCCTTCTTCAAACCGGTCTTGATCTCCGAAAACAGTCCCTGAATGTTCCAGTAGAACTCACCGAGAATCTGATCATTGTGCGTCGTGAAGCGGTGAACCACTTCGAACTCTTCCAAATTCCCAACGAGAACCCGCCCGTTGCTTGCCCCCAAATCAATCGCGATGCGCTTCTTCATCTTTAATCCTCAATCCTCATCGTGCAATGCTCCATGAGATATGCCTCGGCTTCGGCATTCCACAGACCATTATGCTTTTTCACCAGCTCGTCCAGCTTGGCGAAGAGCGGGTATTTCTTCCCCTTCTCCGCAAAATCTTCCAACGCGGTGAGCGGGAAGTCAAGGTGTGTGTAGATCATCTTCTTTCCGCCGGGAATCTTCGGAAGGTCAATCACCGTCTGAGGAACTGAGGAAAGTCCGCCGATGTGGGTGACCATTCCGGCGGGATTGATCAAGCCCTGCTCCATCAGCTTCAACGACTCGCGCAGGTCGTCGGTGTTTCCACCGCTCGTTCCGACGATATGGGTCGAAGCGTAGTGCACGTTGTAGAAGTTGAGGCTTGCGGTAAAGTCGGTCCGCTCCGGTCCGGCAAAGAAGTTCAAGCACCCGTCCTTGGCGAGAATCGCATCCGCCTGCTCGATCAGGGCCCGAACCGGGGCCATGACGAACACGTCGTCGTACCCTTCCCCGTTGGAAAGTTCCATCAACACGCTGTCGGCATCTTCAAGATCCCGGGTGTTGAGGTAGTGCAGCTCGACCCCGTTCTTCTTCGCATGCTCGACGGTATAGAGCATGGCGGCTCGATCGAGGCGCTCCTGATTGATATCGGTGACGACCAGACGGCCGGGCCGGCGGTCGGGATTGTTGATCGCATAGTCGATCGCGCCCATCCCCATCGGACCGACGCCCGCCAGGATCGCTGCGTTCCCGCCTTCGACGATCCCCATATGGTGGACGTACGAACCGGCGGTGGTGTGGTACATCGCATGGAACGTTCCGACGACGCAGCTCAGCGGCTCGGCCAGGCTTCCGAGGAAGTAGGAAGGACCGGCGTACGGAAGGACGCAGTCCAGCTCCATCAGCATGTGGGGAAGGATGACGTACGTGGCATCCCCTCCGATATACGGGAAGGAGTATCCGGGGGCATCCAGCGTTCCTTTGTAGTTCATCGCCGGCTGGATCGTAAACCGCATTCCCTCGTGGTACTTGTCTTTCCACTTCTTCCCCACCTCGATGATCTCCCCGCAGAGCTCGTGACCGAGCATGACCGGGTTTTTATCGATATCTTTGGGAATCCGCTTATGGTTCGGCCCCTGGGCAGCGGCTTTATGGTCGCTCATACAGATGCTGTTGGTGATGACCTTTGCCAGGATTTCATCATCTTTGATTGCAGGAAGCTCAAACTCTTCAATCCGCATGTCGTTGATGCCATACAGTCTTACTGCTCGTGTTTTCATCGTAATTCTCCTAATTCAACATGACCTGTCCACCGGTGACCGGCACCGCCTGCCCGGTTTCATAGGTCTGTTCGACTATGTAAAAGATCGCCTTCATCACGTCGGCCGTGGTGCAGCCCCGATTCATCGGCACCTTTGCTTCATAGGCCCGTCGTACATCTTCAATCGTTTTGGCCCCCGGAACCTTGTTCGTCTCGAGGTATTGGACGAACAGTCCCCGCTTCGGATCCGACCAAAGCGGACCGTCGAGGAAGTTTCCGGGACACACTGCATTGACCTTGATATTGTCTTCGACCAACTCCAGAGCAAAGCTCTGCGTCAGTCCGATCGTCCCGAATTTCGCACCGGCATACGCCCCGTTCTTGTTGGATCCCTCCAAACCGGATTTGCTGCTGATCGTCACGATGTCGGTGTAATAAGCTCCCGAGGGGATATTCTGGAACGCCATCGTCCGGGAAGCGAACTTGGTGCAGATGAAGAATCCGGTGTAGTCCACATCGGTGACGAAGGCAAAATCCTTCAGGCTCATCGTCTTCACCGAACCGGCTCTCAGGACGCCCGCGTTGGAGATGAAGAGATCGACGCCTCCGACCTCGGAGACGACCGTGTCCATCATTGCCTGAACGGAAGCTTCATCCGTCACGTTCACTTCGACCGCCTTCGCCACGGTGATCATCGCATCGTAGTTCAGTTCGGAAGCGAGCGCTTGCGCCCCTTCCCGATTCAGGTCGGCGACATAGACGAACGCCCCATGATCGACGAGCGAGCGGACCATCCCCTCGCCGAACCCCTGAGCGCCGCCGGTGACGACAGCGACCTTGTCGCGGACCACGTCTGATCGGGTAAGTGCAGGCGGAAGGGTCGGCAGCTTGCTCACCCCTTCACCCCGGACCGCTTCATCGTAGTTCGTCCCCAGCCCGTATCTGAGCTCTCCGACGCCAACCGTCGCCGGATACACCCGCTCCTTCTTCACGTACTCGTCGAAGAGGGTCTGCCATGCTTTGGCGGTTTCCTTCATCGAGTCCCCTTTGGAAGGGGAAGGCAGCACAAGGGCGCTTGGGCCCGGCCCCAGCGTGTGGATGATCAGGCCGAGGGAGCCGTCAAAGCTCAGGCCGCGGATCAAAGGAGGAATCTCTCTTTTGATATCTTCGAAGACTGTCATGATCTGACCTCCTCAATCATGGTATAGGGGTTATGGACATCGCTGTTTCTGGCGATCGCCGCATAGCGGGCGATCCGCTGATTCAGCGCTTCATCCCGGTAAGGATTCTCGGGGTGGAAGAGCCCGTAGACCGGATCGACCGATGAGAGCTTCTCATGGGCTACGAGAGCCCAGGCGCTGTCAATCAGGTGCCTGGCGTTCTCCTCCAAGAGCTCGGGACAGGAGAAGCTCTGCCGGGAGGAATTGATGTCCACCCCGCTGATCTCCATCAGGTTCCGCTCCTGAGCCAGCCTTTGGATGCGCGCAAGCTGCTCCTTCGTGTTTCTCGGCGGCATATAGGTGATCGCCGGGAATCCGATCTCCACAAGGAGATCGAGGAGCTCGTCGAGGAATCCGTCCTCGAACTGCTCCGCCTTCTTGTCCCCGGTCGGACTGGAGGCGACGTCCCCGAGATACGCGTACGCGGGAATCGCTCCGACCGATTTGGCGAAGGCAACCGCCTCACGCACATCGATCGATTCTTCCCTTGAGGGTTGAATGAAAAACGATGGCAAAAATGCGCTCTTCAGCACTCCCAAGAGATCGTACTCGTAGTGCGGGTTCGCACCATCGAGAAGGAACTGCTCCACCTTCGGAGGGATGTCCAGCTTCAGCTCGCAGCGGAGGAACCTCAGGAGGGTCTCCCCCTTTCCATAGGAAGCGATCAGCTTCTTGGAGAGCGCATGGAGGATGTGGCGTTCGGTGATCGATCCCCCTTCGCCGGCGCGGGAGAGCGGAACGACATCCCCTTCGAAATCCACGCCGATTCCGTATCGTTTCAGGAGGGTGTTCAGTTTCCCGACCTGCTTCCTGTTCCGTTCATTCCGGATCGCCTGCAAGGGAGCAAGAAAGGCCTTCACCTCCTCGATCCGGCCGCTCGGCACCCCGTGGATGCAGATGTAGACGATTCCCTCGCTGTCGGGGTTGTTGATCTTCTTCTTCGCCAAGGGGGTGTCCAGGAAACTCACCCTCAGCTCGAAACCGACCGTCGAAGCGATTCCGATCAGACTCGCCGCCTCGTTCATCTCCTCGGCCGCCGAGATCGAGTCATGATCGACCGATCCGACGATCCCCAGGCCCGCCTGCCACGCCGCAAACGCGGCGGCGGCAGGCTCATAGGGACTGAACGAGTAGGTGGTATGAACGTGGTTGTTCACCTCGAGGGAAGGAGTGTTTGCAAGCACCCCCTCCCGGATTGCTTTCCCCAATACCGCGGCGGCGGCAAGGCGAACCGACTTGTCAGGATCGTTGATCTTGATCTTGGCATCGGAAACTGTCACCCTAGACCCCCTCGCTGCTGGTGCGGTAGAAGTGGCTGTCGGTATAGTTCTGCTTCACCACGTAGTTCGGCAGCACCATGATCTGCTCATGGATCGCATCGAGGATCGAGGAAGCCTGAGCAAAGTAGTACTCCTCCATCTCCGCAGGCGGGGTAATCCAGTTCTTCGATCCGACGACGACCGCAGGTCCGTCGAGGTACTCGAACGCCAAACGGTTGAGGTTCGAGGCGACGGTGTGGAGATAGCTGCCCCGTTCGGCCGAATCGGTTACAAGAACCACTTTTCCGGTTTTCTTCACGCTCTCGACCAGAAGCTCGTACTTCAGGGGGTTGATCCACCTGAGGTCGATCACCTCGGCGTCGACGCCCAGCTCGGCAAGCTTCTCGCTCGCCTTCATCGCGGTGTAGAGGGAGGGGCCTAAGGCGATCAGGGTGATGTCCTTTCCTTCCTTGCGGATCGCCGGCTCCCCTTCGGGAATCTCATAGTATCCCTCGGGCACCCCTTCCTTGACGAACTGCTCCCCGATTCCGTAGAGCTTCTGGCTCTCGAAGAAGACAACCGGATCGGTTCCCCGAAGGGCGTAGTTCAGCATCCCCTTCACATCGTAGGGGGTCGCCGGGTACATCGCCTTGAGGCCGGGCACCGAGCCGACCATCGCGGTCCACTCCTGGGAGTGCTGGGCGCCGTACTTGTTTCCGACGGAGACGCGGAGAACCAGCGGCATTGTCAGCTGGCCACCGCTCATCGCCTGCCACTTGGGCATCTGGTTGAAGACTTCGTCTCCGGCGCAGCCGAGGAAGTCGCAGTACATCAGTTCGACGACCGCCCGACCGCCGGCAAGGGCATAGCCGACGCCGCTTCCGACGATCGCCGCTTCGCTGATCGGCGAGTTGAAGAACCGGGAGGGAGGAAGCAGCTCGGTAAGACCGCGGTACGCGGCGAACGCGCCGCCCCAGTCGCGGTGGTCTTCGCCGTAGGCGACCATCGTCGGATCGATCGCAAAGCGGTGGGCCATCGCCTCGAAGACCGCATCGCGGTATTGATAAAGGCGGGCCGCCGGATACATCTTTCCTTCCTCGTCATACGCATAGCGGCTGCGCTTGGCGATCTGCTGAACCCGGGGGTTCTCCTCCAGGGTCTGCAGCAAAGCCGGCTCGGTCGTGTCGAACTTCTCGACGCTTCCGTTGCTGAACATCACCGATTCGATGAACGCTTCATCGACCATCGTGCTGATCGCGGGATCGACGGTGATCTCGAGGGTCTTGCGCATCTTCTCTTCCAGAAGGGCGTCGTACGATTCAAGCTCGCTTGCGGATGCGATCTTGTTCTTCACCAGATACTCTCCGTACGCTTCGATCGGATCCTGGTTCCTGAACGCATCCAGCTCTTCCTTGGTCCGATAGGTCATCGCGTCGCTGGGGCTGTGTCCGCTGTAGCGGTAGGTAATCGTATCGAGCATCGCCGGGCCTTTTCCTTCCAGAAGAAGGGCCTTCTTCCTTGCCGTCGCATCCGCCACGGCGAGGGGGTTGAAGCCGTCGACCCGCTCGGTGTGCATCGAGTTCTGGTTGATTCCCGCCCCCATCCGGGCTGCGATTCCGTAGCCCATCGTCTCGCCGGAGGGCTGGCCGCCCATCGCATAGAGGTTGTTGAAGACGTTCACGAGGAACGGCGGATACCCCGGGTTGTCGTCCCAGAGGGTCGTATACTGGTCCATCGAGGCGAGGACGAGCGCTTCATAGACCGGACCGCGGGCAAGCGAACCGTCGCCGATATTGGCAATGACGATTCCCTTCTTGCGGTTGATCTTCTTGTAGAGCGCCGCTCCCACGGCGATCGTTCCCGAACCGCCGACGATTGCGTTGTTCGGCATCGAGCCGAAGGGCTTGAAGAAGGTGTGCATCGAGCCGCCGAGGCCGGCGTTGAAGCCGTTCTTCTTCGCATAGATCTCCGCGAGCGCTCCGTAGAGCACAAAGTTCTCGGCAAGATCTTTTACGGTTTTGCCCTTGTGGTGCTCTTCGACGACCTTGAAGGTGTTTCCGCCCATGTAGCTCTCCATGATCGAAAGCAGCTCTTTTTCACTTAATTGAGCGATCGCGCTCATGCTCTTGGCGAGGATCTCTCCGTGGCTGCGGTGGGAGCCGAAGATCTGGTCATCCACATCAAGGACCATCGCCTGCCCGACGGCGGCGCTTTCCTGGCCGGCGGAGAGGTGGGCGGGACCGAGGTGGTTGTAGGAGATCCCCTGATACACCCCCTCCTTCTTGATCATGTCGAGCATCGTCTCGAACTTGCGGATCAGGAGCATATCATAGTAGGCCCGGATCAGGCGCTCCTTGCCATAGGTTTTGAGCTCTTTTTTTACATCGCTCACATAGTGGTTGATGGGGATTTCAGGCAACACAAGGGTGTCTTTCTTCCGCAACGTTGCCGGATCAAATGGAATCTGTCTGGACATGACGTATCTCTCCTTCTCTCTTACAGGCTCGAATCGAGCGCAAATACTGCATCTTTCAACAATTCACTGACACTTGGGTGGGGGAAGACGATCTCCTTGACGTCTTGGATCCGAAGCTCCGCCTCCAGAAGCGCGGCGACGCCCCAAATGATTTCACTGCTATAGGGTCCAAGGAGGTGAACACCGAGAATCACCCCGCTCTCCTTATCGGCGACAACCTTGATCATCCCGGGAGCGCGCTTGCCCTGCTCGGCCAGAAAGCGGCCGCTTTGGCGCCCTTGGGCGGTGTGGACAAGCACTTCGTAGCCCCGCTCCTTCGCCTGGGCTTCGGTCAGGCCGCAGCCGGCGATCTCGGGATTGGAGTAGACGACCCAAGGGATTGCGTCGTAGCGCATCTTCATTCCCTTGCCGAAGATCGTCGAAACGGCCACATCGGCCATCCGGCTCGCACTGTGGGCAAGAAGTGATTTCCCGTTCACGTCCCCGATCGCGTACACGGTCGGAAGACTGGTCCGCATTTGTTCATCCACGACGACGGCGCCCTTTTCGATCTTCAGGCCCAAGGCCTCCAATCCGCCGATGTTCGGTCGACGGCCTACGCTCATCAGGATCTTCTCGGCGGCCAGCTCCTTCCGCTCGCCTTTGGCGTCGGTGTAGATCACGCTCTTCTCGGTGATCTTCTCGACCTTGCAGCCGAGGTTGAAGGTTACGTCCTTCATCGCTCTTCGGGCGAGCTTGCCGAACTCGGCATCGGCCATCGGAAGGATCTCATCGAGCATCTCGATGACCGTCACCTTCACCCCGACCATCGAGAAGAAGGAGGCGAATTCGACTCCGATGACCCCACCTCCGATGACGACGAGCTCGGAGGGAAGGCTCTCGATTTCCAGAATATCATCGCTGGTGAGCACATGCGGCAGATCGGATCCGGGAATCGGCGGAACGAACGCCGACGATCCGGTGGCGATGATCAGGTAGGAACATTCATGGATCGTTCCGTTCACTTCGACCCGGTGGGCATCCAGCGCTTTCGCTTCGCCGAAGACGGTTTCCACCTTGGCGCTCTTCATCAGGAACTCGATTCCCCCCCGAAGGGTCTCGACGGTATCCTGTTTATGGGCCATCGCGCTCTTGAGGTTGAAGGCGATATCCTTTGCATCGACGCCGAAAAGCGATCCGTTCTTCGCATGCTCGTAGGTCTTGGCGCTGCCAAGCAGGCTCTTGGTCGGGATGCACCCTTTGTTGGTGCATACGCCGCCGTAGTGCTCCTTCTCGATCAAGAGAACCTTTTTTCCCAATGTTCCGGCGCGCTGGGCGGCGATGTATCCGCCCGGGCCGCTGCCGATCACGATCAAATCATACTGTGCCATTGCTGCCCATCCTTATCAGAAGACGATCGAGACTTGCGATTCGATCGATCAGAGCGCGCAGGAAGCGCGCCGCGTCGGCTCCGTCCACCGCCTGATGGTCCATCGTCAACGAAAGACCGATGTGGTCGATGAACTCGACGCCGTTCTTGGTGGAGACCGGCTTCAGGACGATCGTCCCGACGCCGAGAATCGCGACCTCGGGGATGTTCAGCACCGGGGTGAACGCCTCGATGCCGAAGGAACCGACGTTGGAAACGGTGAAAGTCGATCCGGCAAGCTCATCCGGCTGGGCCACCCCGTCCCGGGCCCGGGTGGCGAGCACCTTGGTCCGGGCGCTGAGCTCCTTCAGGCTCATCTGATCCGAACCGAAGAGGACGGGAACCATCAGACCCTTCTCCGTATCGGTGGCGACGCCGAGGTGGACATGCTCGAAAAAGCGAATCGTTTCACCGAGGTAGTGGGCGTTGAACGCGGGGAACTCGAGAAGCGTCCTGACGACGGCGAAGTTCACCAGATCCCCGATCGTGATGCCGCTCGTCTCCTCATCCTCCTTGAACGCCGCCCGCAGCGCCTTCAAAGCCCGGGCGTCCGCCCACCCGTGGAGACTCAGCTGGCTGGTCGTCTGGAGGGACTCCACCATCCGGCGGGCGATCACTTTTCTAATCCCGCGGACCGGATGATCGGTGTGGGCATCAAGATCAACAACCACTCGCTCAGGAGTTTTGCTCACATCACGGGCAAGCACCCGGCCACCCATGCCGCTGCCGACCGAAGGAGGAACGACTCCTTCCTTGAGGGCCTGCGCTTTCGCCGCCGGAGACAAGGGGGCGCCGGCGAGCGCCCGGATATCCTTTTCGACGATCCGTCCTTTCGGTCCGCTCGGGGTCGCTACGCTGAGGGGAATCCCCAGTTGCTCGCTGAGCTTTCGAGCCCGGGGAGACGAGCCGCCGACAGCCGGTGCGCTCACAGGCGCACTCGCCGTTTTCGGCTCTTTCTTTACAGTTTCAGGCTCTTCAACCCGGACGCTTTTTTCTTCTTCTTTCTTCTTGGGTTGTTGAATCTCAAACGATTCGCCTTCCTCTCCGACGATGAGAATCGGCTCCATGACGGGAACATCATCACCTTCCTCCCAGAGCCGGGCGAGAACCACCCCTGCTGCGGTGGATTCGACGTCGATCGTCGACTTGTCGGTTTCCGCTGAGAGGAGAATGTCTCCGACTGCGACCTTGTCTCCGACGTTGACGTTCCATTCCACGATGATGCACGATTCTACGGTGTTGCCTTGTTTGGGCATCAATACCTGTTCAGCCATCCTTTTGCTCCTATTGTACAATCAGAACCTCGACGCCGAGGGTTTCAAGCTCGGAGACGAGATCCCGGGGAAATCCACTATCGGTGACGATCGTATCGACGTCACTGACCGGCATGATTCGTACAAAGCCCCGGTTGCCGACTTTCGATGAGTCGACGCACAGGACCCGCCGGGTCGCTTGCGCGCACATCCGTTGGACGACCTGGGCGTTCTCGACTAGGCTCGTGGTGAGACCGTGGGCAAGGGTGAGCCCGTCCGTTCCGAAGAACGTCGTCTGGACGTGATAACTTTCAATATGGGTGATCGCGGCGGGCCCGACGAGGGCTTCCGCTTCAGGGCGGTATTCGCCGCCTATGAGGGTGATGTTCAGATGGTTGTTCGCCCGGCCGTACGGCAAGAGGAGTGTAGAGTTCGTAACGACCTTGATCGATTGCTTTCCGAAGAGGTAGCGGGGGATCAGGGAACAGGTCGAACCGTTGGTGATCATGATCGAATCGCCGTCCTTCACCAGCTTCGCCGCAGCTTTCGCAATCGCTTCCTTGATTTTGGTATGGGCGTCGTTTCGCATCCCCACCTGGGGAGTGGTCGCCACCACCGCTTTCCCGTGGCTTCGGACGATCAGGCCTTTTGTGTCCAAACTCCTTAAGTCGGAACGAATTGTAACGGCCGAGACCCCCAACTCCTCCGCAAGGCGGGTCACCGGGTATTCCTTGCCGCTTCTGAGCAACGTGAGAATCTCTTCTTCCCTCGGACTCAAGCCGAACACCTTTTCGCTCCTTGTTTCTTTTTACTTTCGGAACGCTTTCGATTCTATATCACATTGAACTAATATGCAAGAGATATCCCTATATATTTTCTTCCATGCGAGTCTGTCATGAATATTCTGCTATGGCAGGTAAAACACCTCCCTCAGCGGAATCGAGATGGGACTGTTGTCCTCGTTGGTCTCCATGATATCCGCCATATACGCCCACCACTTTTGGACGATCGGGTTTTGGCCAAGGTCCTGAGAGCCTTGGCCGGTGTTGTGCTGGAACGCGAAGAGTTTGCCGGTTTCTTTCTCCAGAAAGATGGAGTACTCGCTCACCCCGCTCTCTTTGAGCAATGCGGCCAGTTCAGGCCAGATCTCGTTGTGCCGTCGCTCATATTCCTCTTCATGTCCCTTTTTCAGGTACATCACAAACGCTTCACGCATGGCTTCCTCCTATCGCATCTCATGCTGCTTGCGCAGCTTGCGGTTGGCTTTGTACAGGTCGAGCAGGCGGGGAAGGAGAACCGCGATGATCAGAAGCGATCCGATGACGATCGTCATCAACGTTCCCGAGATCTTCATCAACCCCATCCCGAACTTCAGATACCCGACGAGGAGCGATCCGAGGAACACGCCCCACACCGTTCCCTTTCCACCGGTGATCGAAACGCCGCCGAGCACGACCAGAGTGATGATTTCCATATCCCACCCGGTGGCGATGTTGGAGCGGACCGAGAGGACTCGGGATGTCAACAGAATGGCGGTAAGGCCGCTTATGAAGCCGGTGATCGTAAAGTTGATGATCCTAATCCGCTTGACGTTGATTCCGCTGAACCGAGCGACTTCGGCGTTGTTTCCGATCGCATAGAGCCGCCTTCCATAGGTCGTCTTGTGGAGGATGAAGCCGAAGATCACCATGAGCACGAGGTAGAGCACGAACTCAAAGGGGATCGTGGTGCCTTTGATGAATTCCTGACCGAAAAATCCGTAGGTTTTCGGAAACGTCGTTCGAGCCTGGTCGCCGAGCATTCCAATCGCGATTCCCCGGTAGATCGATTGCGTCGCCAGCGTCACGGCGATCGCCGGCATCTCGAGGAACGTGACCATGAATCCGTTGAAAAACCCCGCCAGCGTACCCACAGCGAGAGCGATGAGGATCAGCGTCGGAATTGAAGCCCCACCGGCCGCTGCGTTGCCCACCGCGTACGCGCAGAGAGCGATGATCGAGGCGATTGAAATATCGATGTCGCCGCACATGATGATGAAGATCATCGGAAGGGCCATGATCGCCTTCTCACTGAATTGGAAGGTAGCGTTCATCAGGTTGAACCAGTTAAGAAAGTACCGGGTCCGGGTCGAGAAGAAGATGATGATGAAAACGAAGATGATCGACAGAAGGACTTCCCACATGGTGAAGATCGTGATCAATCGTTCTTTCAGGGAACTTTCATCGATGAGTCGGGTTTTTGCCATCAGTTCGCGTTTTTCTCTCATTACGATGCCCTCCTCTGTGCCAACAGCTTGGTATGCTTTCTACGATCGCTAAGAGTGTTGAGAGTCAGCGCGACGAGAATGATGAGACCTTGGACGAAGGTTTGCCAGAATACGGAAAGATAGACGACCGGAAGGGCGTTGGTCACAACCCCTAAGAAAAGCGTTCCCAGAACCACCCCGGTGATCGCTCCGGCCCCGCCGGCGAAGTTGACTCCTCCGAGCACGCAGGCGGCGACCGCTTGCATCTCGAAGCCGGTAGCCATCTCGTTCACCGCCGATGCATAGCGGGCTGTCCAAAGGGCTCCCGCCAGCCCGCTGAGCGTTCCGCTGATTACAAAGACGACCACCCGGATCCTGCTCTCATTCACTCCGACGAACTTCGCCGCAGTGGGATTTCCTCCGATCGCGTAGATCTCCCGGCCGGTTCGGGTGAAGCGGCTGAAGTAGTAGAAGATCGCGATGACGATGAACGCTATCCAAAGGAGCAGCGATATCCCTAGGAAGGTAACCCGGGGAAATGCGATATAGGAAGGGGCGAGTTCGTGGGCGGTGACCCACTGGTTTCCACTCAACAAAAACGTGAGGCCCCGGTAGATGCTCACCGTTCCGAGCGTCGTGATGATTGGAGGGATTTTCCCGTAGGCGACAAGGACTCCATTGAAGAGCCCCATCACAAGACCGATTCCCATTCCGACAAACAGAAGCGGAACCGCACCGAAGGCCTGATTCGCTTCGTTGATCAGTCCGCACGCCATTCCGGTGAAGGCGACGACCGAACCGACCGACAGGTCGATTCCATTGGAAAGGATGACGAAGAATTCGCCGATCGCGACGATCGCCAAAATCGCCATGTCATTGAGAATTGTCGAGATGTTCCGTGCTGAAATAAACTGCGGCGAGCGGATCGTAATCGGAATCAACAATACCACCAACAAAATCACCAATGCAGCTTCGCGGCGGGCAAGGATCTTCTTTATCGTATTACTAGGCATTGGCTCTCTCCTCTGTTGAAATCGCCCAGCGCATTACCGTTTCGGCGTTCGCTTCGCTTTTGTCGAGAATCGCTGTCTGTCTGCCTTCATGCATCACCAGAATCCGGTCGCTGATTCCGATCACCTCGGGCAGCTCGCTTGAAATGAGGATGATCGCAACTCCCCTCTTCGCCATCTCGCAGATGAACTCATGAACGGCAGCTTTGGTGGCGACATCGATCCCCTTGGTCGGCTCGTCAAGGATCAGGACTTTCGGCTCCGTGCCAATCCATTTGGCAAGAACGACTTTCTGCTGGTTTCCCCCACTGAGGGTCTCGGCATCGACGTGATAGCCGGCGGCTCGGATCTCCATCCGCTGGCCGTGGTCAAGCACATAGGTCGCCTCTTCTTTCTTCCGGGTGATCGAACGCTTCCACGAAAGGGCGTCAAGGACCGGCAAGGAGATATTGTGCGTCAGGCTCATCTTCAGGATGAGGCCTTGCTTCTGGCGGTCCTCGGGGACCAACGCGATCCCCCGTCTCATCGCATCATACGGGCTCTTGGGCATGAAGGGCTTTCCTTCAAAGGTGATCGTTCCGCTCGAGGCCTTGTCGACTCCGAAGATCGTTCGAACCACTTCGCTGCGGCCCGCTCCGATCAGGCCGAACAGACCCAAAATCTCACCCTCGCGGAGGGTGAAGGAAACGTTCCGGAACGCTCCCAATTGGCAAAGCGAATCGACCCGGAGAATCTCCTTTCCCCAAGCAGGGACATGGTCGGGATAAAGCTGATCAAGCGAGCGGCCGATCATCATTCGAATGATCTCATCCTCGCTCGAGCGGTCGATTCGGCCTTCGCCGATATATTGACCATCCCGAAGGACGGTGTAGTAGTCACAAATCGCAAAAATCTCGCTGAACTTATGGGAGATGAAAAGAATCGCCTTTCCCTCCGCTTTAAGCTGACGGACGATTCGATAGAGATCCTCAACCTCGCGATCGGTAAGAGCGGAGGTAGGCTCATCCATGATGACGAGCTTGGCGTCAAGGCTGAGGGCTTTGGCGATCTCAACCATGTGCCGTTGGGCGACGCTGAGATTCTTTACCAATGTATCGGGATTGATTGAAAGCTGCATTCGGGCCAGAAGTGCCTGCGTCTCCTTGCGCATCTGCTTCCAATCAAGCTTTCGAGTTTTAGGATGGCGCACGTGGTGCCCCATATAGATGTTTTCCGTAACGCTGAGCTCGGGAAACATCGAAGCCTCCTGGTGAATGGCGACGATTCCGGCTTCTTGGGCGTCGATGGCGTTTCGAAAGGTGATTTCCTCTCCCTCAAGGAACACGCTCCCGCCGGTAGGCTGATACACTCCGGTCAAAATTTTTACAAGGGTGGATTTTCCCGCTCCGTTTTCTCCGATCAACGCGTGGACTTCCCCGGTGCGAATCTCGATGCGGACATCATCCAACGCTCGGATTCCGGGAAATACTTTCGTCAGGTTCTGGACCTTAACCAATGGCTGGTTCACTCGTTCCTCCTCACATCAAGAACAACAAACATCGATCGGGCTCCCCACCTCGTGAAGAACCCGATCGGAGTACCTCTTAGAAGTACGCAGCGAACATCTCGACGTTGTCTTTATTGAAGACGTACGGGGTGCTCATGAAAATGATACCGTCCTCGAGAACTTTCATGTTTCCCATGCGACCGGCGGGAATCTCTTCACCGACACTGCCTTTCTTCGTGCCGTCGATGAGGGCATTGAGCAGATAGGTGGAGGTGTATCCGAGATCGATCGGGTTCCACAAGGCCATTTGACGGCAGGTGCCATCGAGGATGTATCCCTTCATTTCGGAGGGGAGTCCAAGACCGGTGACTTCGACGATGCCGGCTTTTCCTTCATCCTTCACCGCTTGGGCGGTTGCCAAAAGTCCAACGGTGGTCGGACAGATGATCGCTTTGAGGTTCGGGTACTTCTTCATCAGAGCGACGGCTTCGCGGTAGCTCTTGTCGGGAAGGTCATCGCCATAGACGACTTCAACAAGCTTCATCTTCGAATACTTGGGATCCTTGATCTCTTCCTTCATCCAGTCGATCCAGAGGTTCTGGTTCGTCGCCTGGGCGCTGGCGGAAAGCACAGCGACGTCTCCGGCGCTGTTGGCAAGCTCAGCGGCAAGCTGAATCTGCTGGCGGCCGATCAACTCCGCATTGGAGGGGAGCAGGTCGACGATTCGTCCACCGACGTTGATTCCGCTGTCAAAGCTGATCACTTTGATTCCTGCGGCCATCGCTTTCTTCGCGACGGGAATCAGGGCGTCAGCGTCGTTCGCGCTGATCGCGATTCCATCGACGCGTCGGGCGATCAATGATTCGATGATCTCGATCTGTCCTTCAGCGGTCGGCTGGCTGGGGCCCATGTACACGGTTTTGATTCCGCCCAGTTCGGCAGCGGCTTCCTCGCTTCCTTTGAAGACCGCATCAAAGAATCCGTTACCCATGTTCTTTACAAGGATGACGATCTCTTTCTGAGCTTTCGCTTCTTCCTTGGTTCCGGCAGCGAACAGCGTACCGAAGGCCAAGCCGATGATAAGAATAACAAGCAGTGTTTTCTTCATCTTTGTTCTCTCCTTTTCTTCATATTCTATGTTCTCCTGATATTCAGGCTAACTCACGTAGTTACTTTTGCCCGATATTGCTCCACTTCCCATGTTCGAATGAATTCGATCATCTCATCGGTCATGAACAGCGGTCCGCCGAAGCTTTCGGTGTACACGCTGATCCGCACCGTGTCGATGAACAGCATAAGGGGCTTTTCTCCGTCGGCGAACACCCCGACATCCTGAACACAGACCACCTTGGGGTTTTGTCCGTGCTTCTTCGTGAAGGCTTCAAACGCTTCGGTGATCGAATCTCCTTTAGGCACGAAGAGCGGCCTGAACCCCGAATAGACGATGTGGTCGGGGGTGAAGGAGGATGAGACCGGATAAAAGCTCTCCGCGCTTTCGAGCAGCGACCTCGTGTCGTTGGAATGGAAATACTCGACTTCTCCTGAAAAGAGAGTCTTGAGCTCCTCCTTGATCGGATCGACGATCGTCGAATCGATTTCCACCGATCTTTCATCCACATCCCGTTTGAGGTTCGATTTCAACGTGGAAAGCACATGCCGGTAGAGCTCGTCGATCTCCTCAAGGCTCTCCCCTCCCACAAAGATGCCGTGGTTCTGAAGGATGATCAGGTTGGGGACGCTCTCCAAGGGCATCATCGCCCTCCGGATCGTGTCGGCGAGAATGAAGCCGGGTTTCACCAGATCGATCCAGAGCGCCTCGGGAAAGAGCTCTCTGGCGTATTTTGCTCCTTCGACCGCACAGGTCAGTCCGTTGACGAGAGAGGGATGCAGGTGCACGACGTAGGTAAACGGCAAGAGCGCATGGAGCAGCGCTTCGACGGAAGGACGGGCGGTCTCCCCTTCGAGGCGCGAGGCCATCATCACCTGCAGCACTTCCGCTTCCCGCCTGGCATCATCGTTTGAGAACTTTTGATTCCAAATTGCTTCCAGCTTGGAGCGATCCATTCGAACGAACCCGCCCTCATCAATCGATCCGAGGGGATGGCCGCTCGCCTTCACATGGAGGATGTTTCCTTCTTTGTATGAGGTGTTTCCACCCCCGAGAAGAACAAGATGAGGATCGCTTCCGTACCGTCGGGACGCGTTGATCAGGGCCTGCAGACTCATAGCCGTTCCTTAAGAATTACTTGTTCGTACGCTTTGACGCGTTGAATCAACTCCCCTTCCGACGGAACATTGTTCCGCCGGAGGTACTCCGCCCACACGTCGCCGAACGGCAGCACGGAGAGGTGTTCACTGAGGGCCATCGCCGCATAGCCGTTGCCGGCCTCTTCATATTCAATCAGCTGATCGGTCGGCTCCAGAAGGGCGAAGAGGAGGGCTTTCCTGAGGGACCGGGCTCCGGTGACCCATGCGCCGATCCGGTTGATCGAAGCATCGAAGAAATCGAGGCCGAGGTGACAGCCTTCCAGCTTGCCGCTGCGAACCAGCTCCTGAGCGACCCGGCGGGTCTTGTCATCGAAGAGCACGACGTGGTCGCTGTCCCAGTGCATCGGCCGCGAGACGTGCATCAGCAGTTCATCATCAAACAGGAGGATCGAACTGAGCTTGTCGGAGACATCCTCCTCGGTGTGGAAGTGCCCCATGTCGAGGCAGAGCATCACCCCGTTCCGGGCGGCATAGTTCATGTAGAACTCGTGCGAGCCGACGACGAACGCTTCGCTGCCGATGCCGAAGAGCTTGGTCTCAAGGGCGTCCCGCATATGCTCGCGGGGATACTCGGTGGCGAAAATCTCATCAAGGCTCTCCTTGAGGATCGCCCGATAGCCCATCTTGTCGGCGGTATGGTTTTTCGCCCCGTCGGGAATCCACGTATTGAGAATGCAGGGCGATCCCTGCTGCTTTCCGATCCACGCTGCGATCTTCCGGGTTCGTTTGGCATGCTCGATCCAGAACTGACGAATCTCTTCATCCTTGCTTGCCAGGGTATAGCCATCATTCGCCATGGGGTGGCTGAAAAACGTTCCGTTGAAATCAAGGTGGACGTTGTTCGCTTGCGCCCAATCCACCCATCCCTGAAAGTGTTTCGGTTCAATCTCGTTTCGGTCGACGAACTCGGAGCCGAACTCGCCGTAGCTCGCATGGAGGCTGATCCTATGCGGACCGGGAACGATCGAAAGCACCTCTTCAAGATCGGCTCGGAGCTGCTCGATCGTCTGCGCTTTGCCGGGATAGGAGCCGGTGACCTGAATTCCACCGCCGCTGAGCTCGGCATCGGGAGCTTCAAACCCGCCGACATCATCGCCCTGCCAGCAATGAATCGAGATCGGAATCCGATCAAGCCGCTTGAGGACTGCATCGGTATCAACGCCGATCGTTCGGTACCGTTCTTTCGCGTACTGATATGAAGTGGTTTCCATACACTCCTCCTATCTATAATGTTACCCCCACTTTACCATTTTTGTCTTGACATAATAGGCATATTTTAGCACTATTTTGTCATAATGAGCTTAGTACTCCGGGCTTCCGACTATTTTTACGACCCTTCCTTCCCCATCAAGGTCCTTGAACGGGATCCGGAAATTCCCTATCCCCTTCACAGCCACGACTTCTGGGAACTGATCGTCATCGTCTCGGGAAGCGGGACCCACTTCGACACCGCCGGCTCGTTCGAGCTGACCAGCGGAAACGTCTTCGTCATTCCTCCCGGCTTTAAACACGGCTATCGGGATGTCCGCGATCTGCGCCTCTTCAACATCCTCTTCGACATCTCGATGTTCGAGGAATCATTTTTCGATTTGAGCAACATGAGCGGCTACCAGGCGCTTTTGAAGGTGGAGCCCTCCTACCGCCATGACGGCTCGCTTTCGACGCTGATGCAGCTCACCCCCGCCCAGCAGGCGCGGGTTCTTCCCCTTCTTGAACACATGCTCGTGGAATCGGATTCGACCGAAAGCGAGATCGGGGCGAAGGCCGGAGCGTTCGCGATCCTTGCGCAGCTTCTGGTGATGCTGTTTCGCTTTTATGCCGAGCAGCCGCGGAAGGACAACCAGACCGTCATGCGGATTGCCGACGCCCTCAGCTTTTTGGAAGCCCATCCCGACCGCTCCGTTTCAACGAGCGAATTGATGGAACTGACCAACATGTCGGCAAGCACCCTCAACCGGCACTTCAAGAACGCGACCGGCCTCTCCCCCATCGAATTCCACATCCAACGGAGAATCAAGCATGCGTGCCGGCTTCTCCGCTCAAGCGACATGTCGGTCAGCGAGATCAGCGAAGCGACCGGATTCGAAGACTCCAACTACTTCAGCCGGCAGTTTCGCAACGTGATGGGAATCACGCCGCTCTCCTATCGGAAAAACCGCTCGATGTGGTATCGGCTCCCTTAGAGAACGACGCCCTTTTTGAGAATGATGTTCGCGTACAGGGCGCTTTCGCCGGTCGCCACGATCGCATACGCCTTCTTCGACTGCTCATAGAACGCAAAGCGCTCGACGAAGGTGAACCCGGTGAAGCCCGGATCACCCGCTTTGGCGATTTTTTCATAGGAATCCCAGATCGGGGTCTCGGCGGGGTCGCCGGGAACCTTTTCCATGAGAAACGCGTTGGGAGCGTAGGTGTCCAAGGGGAAAAGCTGCAGGATCGCTTTCAGAATCTCCTCACCGCCGTGACCGTCAAGGCGGACGACCCGGTCGTTCATCGATGCGGCGGGGAAATTTCCGTCGCCGATCACCAGTTCATCACCGTGCCCCATCTCCATGAGAACCTTCAGCAGCTCGGGACTGAGAATCGAGGGAATTGTTTTAAGCATGGTATGCCACTCCTTTTTTTTCGTTGCAATCGCTTGGATGCTGTGCGATACTGAGAGTATGTAAACGATTACAAAACCATCATACACCAAGGAGAACGAGATGGCAAACATTCTTGATATTAAACAGGTAGGACCGGAGAGGCGTTACGCTTCAGAGCTTCCGAAGATCGGAATCCGTCCGGTCATCGACGGACGCCAACGGGGTGTCCGCGAATCGTTGGAAGAGCAGACGATGAATATGGCCAAGGCCGCAGCGAAGCTCATCAGCGACAATCTTCGCCACACGAACGGTGAGCAGGTGGAGTGCGTCATCGCCGACTCCACGATCGGCGGAGTGCGCCAGAGCGCCGATTGCGCCGAGAAGTTCAAAAAGGAAGGGGTCGCTGTAACCCTGACCGTCACCCCGTGTTGGTGCTACGGAACGGAGACCTTCGACATGGACCCGCTGACGGTCAAGGCGGTCTGGGGGTTCAACGGCACCGAGCGCCCCGGCGCGGTGTACCTTGCGGCGGTTCTTGCCGCCTACACCCAGAAAGGCCTCCCCGCCTTCGGCATCTACGGCCGGGATGTTCAGGACTCGACGGACACCTCGATTCCCGAGGATGTCCAGGAGAAGATCCTCCGCTTCGCCAAAGCCGGTCTGGCGGTCGCCGAGATGAGGGGAAAGAGCTACCTCTCGATCGGAGGGATGTCGATGGGAATCGCCGGCTCGATTGTCGACCAGGATTTCCTTCAGGCGTACCTTGGCATGCGAACCGAAGTCGTGGACATGAGTGAAATCGAGCGGCGGATAGCTGAAGAGATCTATGATCCCGTCGAGTTCAAGAAAGCGATTGAATGGGTCCGCAAGCATGTCATCCAGGCGGAGGACACCGTCAACGATCCCGCCCTCCGCAAGAGCCAGGAAGAGCTGGACAAGGATTGGGAGTACGTCACCAAGATGGTGATGATCGGCCGGGACCTGATGATCGGAAACCCCAAGCTCAACACCCTCGGATTCAAAGAGGAGTCCTATGGCCGCAATGCGATCGCCGCGGGCTTCCAGGGCCAGCGCCAATGGACCGACCACTGGCCGAACGGCGACTTCATGGAGACGATGCTCACTTCCAGCTTCGACTGGAACGGCATTCGGGAGCCGTACATCATGGCCACCGAGAACGACCACCTCAACGGGATCAGCATGCTCTTTGCGAAGCTCTTGACCAACAGGGCGGTGATCTTCAGCGACGTGCGGACATACTGGAGTCCCAAGAGCGTCGAACGGGTAACCGGCTGGAAGCCCACCGGGTTGGCGAAAGACGGATTCATCCACCTGATCAACAGCGGAGCGACGACCCTCGACGCCGCCGGACAGATGACCAACGAAAAAGGTGAGCCGGCGATGAAGCCCTATTGGGAGATCACCGCCGAGGATGTCCAGAAGACGTTGGACAACACCCGCTTCAGCGTCGGAAACCTCGGATATTTCCGGGGCGGAGGGTTCTCCTCCACCTTCTTAAGTGAAGGCGGAATGCCCGTTACGATGCTTCGGCTGAACATGGTCAAGGGCGTCGGCCCGGTTCTTCAGATCGCCGAGGGATGGACAGCCGATGTTCCTGAGGAAGTCTTTGAGATCATCAACAAGCGAACCGACCAGACCTGGCCCACCACCTGGTTCGTTCCCCGCCTTGTGGAGCATGAAGGTCCCTTCAAGGATGTCTACTCCGTGATGGCCAACTGGGGAGCAAACCACGGGGCGATCGCCTATGGCCACGTCGGCGCCGACTTGATCACCCTCGCTTCGATGCTCCGGATTCCGGTCAACATGCACAACGTGGCGGAAAAGGATATCTTCCGCCCCAGTGCCTGGTCGATGCTTGGGATGGACAAGGAAGGCTCGGACTTCCGTGCCTGCGCGACATTCGGTCCGTTATACGGCAAATACTAAAAACGCAATTCATTCGGTTGAGGAGGCTGGAATTCCGGCCTCCTCTTCTTTATTATCCCTCGTAGCGGATGCTCCGGGCGATGTCCCGGAGATAGACGATGAGGCCGCTGGTCTTCTTCTTGTAGAGCCGACGTGCTGCGTCGATATAGGTCTCGATCTGGAAGCGGTGAACCTCTTCATCGACGAAGCGATCGCTCTTGAAGTCGATGACCAGTATTTCATCACCCCGGTCGACCAAGAGGTCGATCACCCCCTCCGCTACGACGGTCCGGCCTTCGTGCTGCAGGCGGCTGAAGAAGCTCATCTCCGACTTGAAGGGATGATCGAGAACCTCATCCACACACAGCCGGCTGTGGATGAAGTTGTCACTGAGGAGAAGCGCATCGGAGAGAACCGCCTCCGTCTCTCTCGTGGTCAGCAGCTCTTTGAAGGAATCCTCCATATAGAAGAGCGGATCGGAAAGGTCTTCCTTTTTAAGATGGGCTTCGATCAGACGATGAACGAACGTTCCAAACAAAGCGGAGCATTCCTTTTCGCCAAGGAAGACGTCGCTTGCGATCGCCGGCAGCTCCTTGACGAACGTACGTTCAACCTCGGGAGCGAGAGCCGTCACCGCATACCGGAGCGCCTCCGCCTGATAGGGAGCGTCAACGCTCTCATACCAGGGCTTCAGCTCCTCGATCGGCACGTCTGCTTCAAGATCTCGATAGAACACATCGGAAGGAACATCTTCGATCAGCTCCAAGCGAACCTTCCCGTGTTCCAGACTCGGATCTTCAGGGTTTTCAATTCCAAGAGCTTTGCAAAGATGCTGGAGAAACGATGACAACTTTCCCTTGAAGTTTCGATTGTTGCGATGGAAGTATCCGCTGATGATCAGGTGGGTTTCCGCCCGGGTGAGAGCGACATAGAGGAGACGTTTCAGCTCGGCGAGCTCCTGACTGCCGGACGTCTTGTCATTGAAGAGCTCGTCGATGTTCCCGATTTGCTTCTCCTCTCCTTTTTCACCCATCAGAATCATTTGATCAAAAAAGTCCGGAAGGGGGTACGGATAATTGGATGGGGGGCTGTTCCCGCCACCGAGGATTGTAACTCCGGCATTGGCGACGATAACGATCGGGAACTCAAGGCCCTTTGCCTTGTGCACCGACATGATCTGGACACCCTCTTTCGTTTCCTTAATCAAATCCATCTCATCTGGGCGTTCATTCCGTCCGAGCCGATTCCGAAGATAATCGAGGAACTCGCTGAGCGTCCTGCCCTTCTCCTGAAACGTCTGGGCGAGTCGATAGAGCAGCTCATAGTGTTCGATGTCCGAGTGGTAATCGGGGTTCTGGATGTAGTGGTGGGCATAGCCGCTTTCATGCCACAGCATGAATATGAGGCGCTCCAGGCGCTGGACGGTGGCAGCTTCTTTCAGATCCTCGAAGAAGTGCTTCATGCGTACCATTTTCTTTTTATCGACCTCGGAAAGGGTGTCGACGACGGTGAAGAGTTCCTCGCTTTGAAGGAGCTCGACCAAGGCGCTGTCATCGATGAAACAGAACGGCGAGCGAAGCACCACCGCGTAGGAGAGCCGGTCCGACGGGTGAATCAGGAGCTGCAGCATGGCGTGGAAGTCGTTGATGATCGCTTCCAGAAAGAGGGAACGGGCTATCTGCACCGTATAGGGAATCGAAAACAGCCTCAGAGCCCGCTCAAGGTGATACTGGTTCGAAGTAGAGCGAAGAAGAATCGCGATCTCGTTCGGCTCGGGCTTTCGAGGAGATCCATTTTTTGTGGGAATGAGGTATTCGTCGCTTGTGAGAATGTGGCGGATTTTTTTAGCCAGATGATACGCCTCGGCGAGGGAGGGTTCCGCCATCGCTTCCCCGGCCGGTTCAGGATTCTTCACATACGGCTTGATCGCCAAGGTGATCTTCGGATCGATTCCTTCCTTTGGTTCCCGGAACTCCAAAGGCTCGAAGTCCGCCTCGAAGGGTTCGCTCTCGTTTTTCATAATCGACGGAAAGATCTCATTGAACCAGGAGATCAGGTCCGGTTCGCTCCGGTAGTTCTTGGGCAGCTTGACACTCATCCCCCCGATCCCCTGAAGCTCCTTCGCCAGAGCCTTGAACACGGAGACATCGCTGCCCCGGAAGCGGTAGATCGACTGCTTCTCGTCTCCGACGAAGAAGAGCTTGTCCTTGGCGAGATCCTTGACGAGCGGGATTCCATCCGCTTCGGATCCCTCTTTTTCCGCAAGGAGATAGAGCAACCGTTTTTGCTCCTCGTTGTTGTCCTGGAACTCGTCGATCATGATGTAGCGATATGCCTGCTTGTAGAAGGCCCGAAGTTCCTTGTCGTCGGTGAGCGATTTGATCGCAAGGTTGGAGATGTCCGCAAAAGTTACGATTGAGGCGGCCCGCTTTTGGATCCGGTGTCCTTCAAGGAACTTGGCGACGAACTCGACGACGGGCTCAAGGTTTTCCTCATTGAGGAAAAAGGCGGCACAGACGGCAAGCCTCTTTCGGATGTCAAGATACTTCTCCCGGGACTCACGAATCGACACAAGACTCTCATTCGTTTCATTGCTCCTGATTTTATCGAAGTATCCAAGATTCCCGACAAGTGCCTTCAGGATCGCTTCCTCTTCCCCCTCCTCGAAGATCTTCAGCCACATTTGGGTGAACTCGGCGATCTTCTCAGGGATTTCGTATGTTCTCGTTCCTCCTCGCACAAGATTCTGATAATAGACCAGAAACTCTTCAAAGGCTGTACGCAGCCGCTGATACTCTTCACGTATCTTTGTTCGGATCTCATCGGCGACGCGCTTCGCCTCGAACTCGACTCCCATCGGATATTTCTTCGAAAGGGAGAGAAGGACTTCTTCGATGGCATCCGGCGAGTACAGAATGCTCAGCATCCTCGCCCCCCGATCTTGGGGAGTCTTTTCCAGAAGCTCGACCGCCACCCGCCGGGCGAGATCGAGGTTTGCCTCGTCATCCACCTGGAATTCGGGGCTCAGCCCATGCTCGTGGGCGCTGCCCTTTAGGACCTGGGTGCAGAAGGCGTCGATCGTGCTGATCGGGGCGCTGGAAAAGGAAGCGAGTTGAGAACGGATCTCCTCGTCGTCGGTGCAGAGGAAGAGGTGATCGTGAATCCGTTCGTGCATCTCTCGAGCGGCTTTGCGGGTGAAGGTCAAAGTGAGGATCTGATCAAAGCGCGCTTTGCGTTCCAGAACGAGCCGCACGAAGCGATAGCTTAGGACCATCGTCTTCCCGCTTCCCGCTCCGGCGCTCACTACGCAGTTCACATCGGCGTTGATCGCCCTCATCTGGTCTTCATCGGGATAGAGCGAGACACGTTCAAGAAATTGCTCAAAGGTGATCATTGCGTCGAGTACCTCCTTCGGCACAGTGCCCGGAAAGAACATTGCTTGCAAGCCTTGTCACCGGGGGTGGCGGCGTAGTCACCCCTTTGGACTTCAGATAGGATTCGCTCCAGCATCCTGTCCAGTTCGATTCGGCAGAGCTCCTGCTTTTTCGCATCCTTCTGTTCGTACAGGAATTTGTATTTACCGTCTTCAACGGAGTAGTAGGCGGCTACCATCGCTTTACCGATATCGTTTCGTTCGATAAGGGCCTGATAGACCAACAGCTGATAGAATTCGACGTGTTCGACTTGTTCATCGTTTTTATATTTGACCGGGTCGAACGCTTTACCCTTTTTAAAGTCAATGACTCCCCACTCCTTCTTTTTTGGATCGATCCCGATGATCCGGTCGATCCGCCCGTCCAGAATCACCCGGTCTCCTTTCCATGCAAGCTCCTTCTCCGTGTCGGTGGTTCCGAGGTGTTCAAAATATTTCTTTTCCTCCTCCAAAATCTTGAGGATCTTGGGACGGAAGGTATGGATGATCCACTGGCGGATCGAAGCGGTGGGTCCCTTGGTTCCGTACGTCTTCAGCAGTGCATGGTCGAACGCTGTTTGAAGACCGATCTCATAGGATTCGATCTTCCCGCTGTCGAAAGGCCCGATCGAGGAGAAAAACCTTTCATAGGCATCGTGCAGCAGCACTCCGATTGCCTTGTTGTTGATCAGGGTTTCCCGGTAGTCGAACGGCTCGATCTTGTACAGGTAGCTCGCCAGATAGATGTACGGGCACTTGGCGAAGGCATCGATTTTCGTGGCGGAGAGTTTGAGTCGTCCATCTTCCTCATAGGGAAGCCCTCTGAGGTGTTCATTGATGGGAGACCGGGTATGGTCGTTTTCCCACCTTCGACGGCGCAGCGAGCCGATCTCCGCATAGCCGAAGCTTAGCCTCTGCAGGTAGGTCGGTTTCTGATCACCTTCCTTCTTCAGAACTCGATTCAGCTCGCCGCTTTGCGGATCCTTGTCGAGAAGAAGGCTTTCCTCGTGTGGGTGAACCGTTCCCTCTTCGAGGAAAAAGAAGTGGATGAGCTTCTCCCCATTGTTGGAGCGGCGGTGGCAGGACAGGGTGCTGTTACCCAAGGAAGCCGCTTGGAGGTGATATCGTCCGAGTTCCTTCCGCTTCATCAGGGTTTGTCGAACCCGTTCGGAAAGGAAGGGGAACGGATTATCGACCACTTCCGCTCCCTCTTGGTCGAGTCCAAGGAAAAAGCGATATGGACCGGTAATGCTCGCCCCTTGCGGCCAGCGATAGACCCCGATTCCTTCATCCTGCTGCTGGGGAACGTACTGCGTCCGCTGCAGGTGGGAGAGAAAAAGGGCGTACAGACCGTCGAGACGTTCACGGTTGCACGCTTTGAGAGCCCGGTCAAGCTGTTCGATCTGGTTCATGGCATGGGCGAACACCTCCCCCTGAGGGGTTCCATGCCATTCCTCTTCTTCCCAGAATCGCTTGCGAAAGAAGGAAAGCGAACGAACCAGATCGGCGACCGTAGTTGCCTGAACGATGGCGGTGAGCGCATCGCGGAACGTCACATACCATCTTCTCAAGGAACGATTGCTCAGGCGCAATTCGAAGTAGTCGGGGCGGGCTTCCGATCCATAGAGGATCGTATCCTTCAGGCAGAGGCGGATGAATTCCTCAATGTGTTTTCGCTCTTCCGCTTTCCAAGGGATGGCCGGTTCCAAGAGGAGCTTCTTCAGGCTCGTCAGGGTAAACCGATCGCTGTGCACTTCGTTCATCAAGGAGAAGAAGCGACCGGCGGGATACTTCAGCGGTGAACGACCCTGACGGACCGCAAGCGGAATGCCGTAGAAGTATGCCTCATCCTCCAGCGTCGCAAGCAGCTCATCGCTGCCTGCCAGACAGATCATGATCTCATGCGTCGCCACCCCCTCATCGAGCAGGTCTCGAATCCGGCGGAGGGTTGAACGAATCTCCTGAAGATGGTTCGCATACACGTCAACCGTAGGGGTATCCGCCTTGGGCGTTGGGATCAACTTCAGCCAGCTTGGCCTGCCCAGCTCCTCATACAGGACGGCAGCTTCACTCTCCAGATCGCTGTAGAGGATTCGAACCTCCCGCTCCGTGTTCCAACCGCTCGGAACGGATACCGAATCATATTGGGGTTCAAACAGGTTGTTTCGATTGAGGAACTCCGTGTATGCGGCATGCACCGCCTGAAGTTGTCGAAACAGCTCCCTTGGCAGGAGGGTTCCGATCTCCGAAGTGAGCACCTTCAGGAGGGAGGGAAGCATTGAAGCGATGACGCCCAAGGCCTGATGCTTTGATTCAGGAAAATCGGGATTGTAAAAGGAGGAAATCGAGTTGCCGCTTTCAACGAACTCCGTGGCGAAGATGAAACGAATCAATGTATTTGAGGGAAGCCGGTCGGCATAGGCCGGTAAAAATGAGGAGCGAAACGTATCAAAGCTCAGAACGGAATCGCCGGCGATCACCCCGTCTTCACTCGTTAAAGCATACTCAATGAGGTGGCTTCGCCTTGCCGCTTCAGTAGGAAGGACGCACACTGCGTTTGATGCAAGATGATCACCAAGAATAGACATCCCCTGCAGTATACCGTACATTTACAAAACAATGGAACAAAAAAACCGCCACCTGCTTTTCACCCTCATCACCGGTCTTCTGTTCTTTCTTGGCGTGGGAGTCTATGCGACATCCCTGGTGCATCCCTACATCTCGGCGTATCTTGCCGCAAACATCCCCTTCTTGGCCCTTGCCCTCGGATTGATTCTCTCCCACTCGGCTGTTCTGAAAGAACCGCTCATCGGTCTTGTTACTGAAACAAACGCGTGGTCTTGGCGCCTTGCCCTCTTGGCGGCGGGATCTTATCTGGCGGTGACTGCGCTCTTTACCGTCATCAGTGCACTCCGCTATCCTCAGGACTACCACGCGCTTCGCATCCCGCTCCTGAAGCGGCTGGGCTTCATCGCCACAGCCCTCATCATCACTCCGATCCAGACCACCGGCGAGGAGATCCTCTTTCGGATCATCCCGCTGAAACTGATGAAGAAGATCCAAAGCAAGGCAATCAAGGCTCTGGTTCCCACCCTTATCTTTACACTTCTCCATTTGGCCAATCGCGAAATAGCGCAAAGCCAAAACCGGCTTGCAGTCCTTCTCTACTACGCTCTGTTCGGCTTCATCCCTTCCTATATCGCTGTACGAAGCGATCGCTACGAGTTCCCGTTGGCGATCCATGCCGCCAACAATCTCTTCGTCGTCCTCTTCTGCAACTATGAACACTCGTCGCTTCCATCCCTGCCGCTCTTCACCAGCACCCGACCGGTCGGCACATGGATGGATATCCTTCAGTTGACGGCGGCATTGGCGGTCAGTTACAGCACCATCCCCCAAAGGGGAATGGAGAGCAACGAGAGCAGCGTCGAAAAGACCACGAGCTTGGATGCATAGGCGGTGTCACTTCCATACTTTGATGCGAGAATGACGGTCGTCGATCCGCCCGGCATCGCGGCAAGAATCACCCCTGCCCCGGTGATGACCGGATCGATGCCGATCATCCGGCAGATGAGAAACGAGGCAAGCGGGATGACCAAGAGCCTCAACACGGTGAAATGGAGCAGCGACCGATCGGCATGGAAGGGGTTTTGTCCCGGTTCGGCAAGCAGGGAGCCGATCAGCAGCATCGAAAGGGCGGTCGTGCTGTTGCCCAGCGAAGCGAGCGTTTTAGTGACAAACGACGGCAAGGCAAGGGAAGTGAACATCAAGAGAAAGCCGAGATACACAGCGATCATGCACGGGTGGACAGCCACCTGTTTCATTCGGACGCCGAACGATTGATTCCGGTCGCCGAACAACGCAAGCCCGGCGCTCCACATCACCACCCGCTGGGGAATCAGATAGATCGAGGCGTAGATATACCCGAGCTGCCCGAAGAGCAATCCGGCGATCGGCAGCCCCATGAAGCCGGCGTTGGAAACGAGCAGTCCGTAGCGGAGCACGTTCCGCTTGGACTCCTCAACATTTCGATAGTGCAGCTTGGAGAGGGTGAAGCTGAAGACCTGCACCCCGGCTGAGAGCAGGAACACGACAAGCAGATGGGAAAGGAGGGAATGATCGACCTCCATCATGAAGGAGAGGAGGATGGAACACGGCAGCGTCACGTAGAGAACCACGTTGGTCAACGCGGCTTGTCCCTCCTCGTCAATGAGCTTCAACCTTCGGACAAGGGCTCCTGCGGCAATCAGAAGAAGCAGCTGACCTTGCAGACTCCAGAGCGTCGATACATCCAACATCTTCTCACCACCGTCTCATCGCTTTCCCATTCCTGCCTGTATGCGTAAAGCATAGCACCGATTCAACCACTCTTCATAGAAAGGACCACCTCGCGGTGGCCCTGAATGTCTGATAGTATTGCCGTCTTACAGCACGCGGAATGCGCCCCGACCGGCATACTGAGCGGTTTCGTCAAGGTAATCCTCGATGCGAAGGAGCTGGTTGTACTTGGCAAGGCGGTCGCTGCGGCTCATCGAACCGGTCTTGATCTGCCCGGTCTCGAGGGCGACGACCAAGTCGGCGATGAAGTTGTCTTCCGTTTCACCCGAGCGGTGAGAGACGACTGCGGTATAACCGTTCCGCTTGGCAAGATCAATCGCTTCGAACGTCTCGGTAAGCGTACCGATCTGGTTCACCTTGATCAAAATCGAGTTGGCGACACCCTTCTCAAGACCCATCTTGAGCCGCTCGCTGTTGGTAACAAAGAGGTCGTCGCCGACAAGCTGGACACGGTCGCCGATGCGGTCGGTCAGAAGCTTCCACCCTTCCCAGTCATCCTCGTCCATTCCGTCCTCGATGGAGATGATCGGATAGCGGTTGCACCAGTCTTCCCACATATCGACCATCTGGGCATTGGTGAGCTTCTCGCCGGTGGTCCACTTCAAGGTGTAGGTCTTCGTTTTTGAGTCATAGAGTTCGCTGACTGCCGGATCGAGGGCGATCATGAAGTCGCCGTCGCGGCCGGCGGTGTAACCGGCTTTCTTGATCGCTTCCATGATCACTTCAAGGGCTTCTTCATTGGATTGGAGGTCGGGAGCGAATCCGCCCTCGTCGCCGACGTTGGTGTTCAACCCTCTGGAAGAGAGAACTGCCTTCAGGGCGTGGAACACTTCGGCGGTCATTCTGAGGCCTTCGCGGAAGGAGGGAGCGCCGATCGGCATGACCATAAACTCCTGGAAATCGACCTTGTTGTCGCTGTGCGCTCCGCCATTGAGGATGTTCGCCATTGGAACAGGCAGCACGTTGGCGTGGAACGCGCCGAGATATTTGAACAAAGGAAGGCTCAAATGGTCGGCTGCCGCACGGGCGACTGCCATCGAAACGCCCAAAATAGCGTTTGCACCCAGCTTTGATTTGTTCGAGGTTCCATCGAGAGCGATCATCGCCCGATCGATTCCAACCTGATCCAGGGCATCAAGGCCTTCCAGCTCGGGAGCAATGATGGTATTGACATTGTCAACAGCTTTCAAAACACCCTTACCGAGGTAGCGGCTCTTGTCGCCGTCGCGAAGCTCGACAGCTTCGTGGACACCAGTTGATGCTCCGGAGGGCACCGCAGCCCGACCCATGGATCCATCCTCAAGGATGACATCTACTTCAACAGTGGGGTTTCCACGGGAGTCCAGAATCTCTCTGGCTTCGATAAATTCAATAATACTCATCAAACTTCTCCTCTGTTTGTAATTCGTTTACCCTATTAGTTTCCGTTCTTTTGACGTATGTGTCAAGAATGCCAACCTTGTCGGAAAACAAGCGTAAGAGTATACTTTTACCATGAGTACCTACCGATTTCCACCCCTTACCGACTTCCTGATCGATCAGATCGCCTTTGCGATGGAAGATCAGAATATGCTGAGCTCCCTCGACCTGAAAGAGGGGGAAGTCATCACCGATGATGAGCGCTCTTTTCTTGATGAAGAGGAGCGGGAAGATCCCCATCGCTTCATCGAGCTGCCCGAGTGGACCAGCGCCGACGGCTTCCGCCTGATGGAAGAGTACGCCGAAGGGGTTCGCAACGATGCAATCCGAAAGCGGCTCTTTTTTGCCCTCAACCGAGGGAAAGGGGTGTTCCGGGCGTTCAAGGACGTCCTTGCCGAAGAACCGGCCTTGGAGCGGAAGTGGTACCTCTTCAAAGAGCAGGAGCTTCGGAAGCAAGTCATTCTCTGGTACCAACGGGAAGCAGGTGCCGCCGAGCTGGAGGCCCTTCCCCCGGAAGACGAAGAACTGTTTGAGGAGATTCTTCTCGAGGACTTCACTTTCGAGGCGTGCGACCTCTTCGATACGGAAGAGATCCGACAGTTCATTCATACGCTTCTGCTGGAGATCGGAACCTTTAGCGGAGCGGGTCTTCTCATTGAGCGGGCGCTTCAGAATACGGGGCGAAAGCTCACCCACCTCGCCCGCACCGCCACCGGCGAACTTGCCGGTCTCATTGTCTATACCCTTGCAAACGATTCAACCGCTGAGGTTCTGCTGTATGGCATCAATGTGCGCTACCGGGGGCTCGGCTTGTTCCGCCTCCTGTTTGACGGCTTCAGTCGCCAGTTGGGCCGCCTTCGGGTCAACCGGATCATCTTCGGCGTCCCGGAGCAGAACCCGAAGCTGAAAGAGCTGTTCATCCGCCACGGAGCGACCCCGATTGCAACGGCCTATGAACTGACTACTCATCAGTGGAACACAAACCACGCAAACAGTGAACAGGCGTTTCTCTAGAGACGAGAGATTCTTTCACCTTGTTGGAATTATCGCCTTCATGATACGATGTGGGCGCTGTATCGCATATACTGGAGGTATCGATGATATACACACGGATAGAGAATAAACAGGGGTTGACCATGGAGGCGGCCAAAGCCGCGTTCATGGAAGGGCTTGCCAAGCTGGGCAAGCGGGAACGGGTCTTGCTCATCCCCCCGGACATCACCCGGATCCACGGCTTGGGCGGGATGCTCGCCGTATGGGCGACCGAGTTCTACGGCAGCGCCGTAAAACAGATTCTTCCCGCCTTGGGAACCCATGTACCGATGACCCCTAAAGAGATTGAGGTGATGTATCCCGGTGTCGATCCGTCCCTCTTCACGGTCCATGACTGGAGAAACGACATCGTCACCATTGGAACGGTACCGAAGGAGTTCATCGAAGAGGTCAGTGAGGGCAAGCTCTCCTATGAATGGAAAGCCCAAGTGAACAAGGCGCTCGTCCATGGAGGCTTTGATCTGATTCTCTCGTTGGGCCAGGTAGTGCCGCACGAGGTGATCGGTATGGCCAACTACAACAAGAACGTCTTCGTCGGCACCGGCGGGGCGGACGGGATCAACAAGAGCCACTATCTGGGGGCGGTCTACGGGATGGAACGGATCATGGGACGAACCGATTCCCCGGTCCGGGCGGTTCTCGATTACGCTGAAAAACACTTCGCCCAAGAGCTCCCGCTTGTCTACGCGCTTACCGTCGTGGGACGGAACGACCATGGAGAAATGAAGCCGATGGGCCTTTTTGTCGGCGACGACCGATCCTGCTACGAGGAGGCGGCAGCGCTCTCCCTGGAAGTGAACTTCACGATGGTGCCCGAGCCTCTTGAAAAAGTGGTCGTCTACCTCGATCCCGAGGAGTTCCGCACCACGTGGCTTGGAAACAAGTCGATCTACCGCACCCGAATGGCAATCGCCGATGAAGGTGAACTCATCGTCCTCGCCCCCGCCGTCGCAGGCTTCGGCGAAGATGAAGAGATCGACCGGCTGATCCGCAAGTACGGCTACAAGGGAACGCCGAAGGTCCTTTCCGATGTCGAGAAGCATAAGGACCTCAAAGACAACCTTTCTGCGGCCGCTCACCTGATTCACGGATCGTCCGAGGGACGGTTCACGATCCGTTACTGCCCCGGCAAGCTCACCAGGGAAGAGATCGAAGAGGTCGGCTATGAGTGGGGCGACCTGCAACAGATGCTTCAGCGCTATCCGATCGAGAGCCTGAAGGATGGTTGGAATACCGACGCCCAAGGTGAGCGCTTCTACTACATATCGAACCCCGCCATCGGGCTGTGGGCGCACAGCGGACGCTTCAATGACTAGGTGTCGGGTTTCGTTTTAGCACTATGAAGATCCAAAAGGAGGATTACCAATGATTCTGAGCAATAAAAGCCTAAGCAACAAAAAACAATGGAAAGAGAAAGGCTACCGCCTCCCCGCCTACGACCGGGCGGCGATGATTGAAGAGACCCTCAAGCATCCTACCTGGGTTCACTTCGGAGGGGGAAACATCTTCCGAGGCTTTCTCGCTCGTCTTCAGCAGGAGCTGCTGAATCGGGGATTGGTAAAAAGCGGCATCATCGTCGGTGGAAGCTATGATTATCAGGTCATCGAGGAAGTCTTCACCAAACAGGATAATCTGATCCTGGCGGTTACCCTCAAAAGCGACGGATCGGTCGACAAGGAGGTCATTGCCTCCGTCGCCGCCGCAAAGCCGGTCGAACCGGCCTTTCCCGAAGATTGGGCGTTCTTCAAACGAGCATTCGCCAATCCCTCGCTTCAGATGGTGAGCTTCACCATCACGGAGAAAGCGTATGCCATCCGCTCAAACGACGGCATGCTCTTCGAGTCGATCGCCAAGGACATCGAGGAAGGAGCAAAGGCGCCAAAATCATTTTTGGCAAAGCTGACAAGCCTCCTCTATCATCGCTATCAACAAAAGGGCGGTAATCTGACCCTGGTGAGCATGGACAACTGTTCGGCGAACGGCGACCGGATCGCCGAGGCGGTCAAGACGATCGCCAAGGGCTGGGCGGAGCGCGGCCATGTGGAGCAGGAGTTCCTCGCCTACCTGGATGAGAACGTCGCCTATCCCTGGTCGATGATCGACAAGATCACCCCCCGCCCGGATGCGAAAATCGTTGAGATCCTCAAGAAGGACGGCTTTAAAAGCGGCGGCTTGATCGTGACCAAGAACAACGCCCACATCGCATTCTTTGTCAATGCGGAAGAGGCCGAATATCTGGTCATCGAAGATACCTTCAAGAACGGCAGGCCTCCTTTGGACAAGGTGGGCGTCTACTTCACCGACCGTTCGACGGTGAACAAGGTTGAACGGATGAAAGTTACGACCTGTCTGAACCCCCTGCACACCGCCCTTGCAATCTTCGGTTCGATCCTGGGCTTCACCCTCATCAGCGAGGAGATGAAAGATCCCCAGCTCAGGGCGCTGGTGGAAGGAATCGGATATACGGAAGGGATGCCGGTCGTGGTTGATCCCGGGATCATCGATCCCAGACAGTTCATCGACGAAGTGTTGAACAAGCGCTTCCCCAACCCCTTCATGCCGGACAGCCCCCAACGAATCGCCACCGACACGAGCCAGAAGCTCGCGATCCGCTTCGGCGAGACGATCAAGAGCTACCTTGAACATCCCGAACTGGACATCAAGAACCTCAAACTGATTCCGCTGGTCTATGCCGGCTGGCTTCGATACTTGATGGGCATTGATGATGAGGGAAAACCGTTCACCCCCAGCTCCGATCCCCGTCTGGAAGAGGCTCAGGAGTATGTGAAGGGAATCAAGCTCGGCGACAAGGGCCCCTTCAAGCAACTTGACGGACTGCTGAGAGACAAGACGATCTGGGGCGTCGATCTGATCGAAGTCGGGTTAAGCACCTTGGTGCTCTCCTACTTTGAAAAGCTCATCAAAGGCCCCGGCGCCGTCCGGCAGACCTTGATCGATGTCGTCGGACCGTAAGATGCCAACCAACGTTACAAAGCGGCTCGTCGTGGAAATCTTCTATTTCCTCTTCGGGACCGCCTTGGCCGGGTTCGCAATCGCCTTGCTCATCACCCCGGCGAAAATCGTCGGTGGCGGTGCAAGCGGCATCGGGACGATTCTGTATCACCTCTTCGGATTTGATACCGGGCTGGTGATGATCATCGTCAACATCCCGATCTTTTTCACGGGAATCATCGTTTTTGGAAAAGCGTATGCGCTGAGGTCGTTCCTCGGCGCAATCGTTTTAAGCGTATGGGTGAGCATCTTCGGCCAGCTTACTTCCTATCAGGGAATCCTCCCCTACGCGGACCGGGTGGACACGCTCCTTTCGGCGATCTTCGGCGGAGTCATCCTGGGGGCGGGGATCGGCGTCGTGATGAAAAGCGGGGCGAATACCGGCGGAACGGACATCCTCGCCCAGATCATCAGCCACTTCACCCCGATCCCGCTCGGGAACGCCCTCTTCCTCGCCGACGCGATCGTCATCGGGATAGGAGCGGTCGCCTTCGGGATCGAGCGCGCCCTCTTTGCGATCATCACCCTCTACCTCTCCGGCCAGATGGTGAACTATGTGGTGATGAATATGGGAACGAAGTATGCGAAAACCGCCTATATCGTCAGCGAACACTACCAAAAAATCGGCGAACGGATCATCACCGAACTCCAGCGCGGGGGAACGCTCATCCGGGGGTCGGGAATCTATACCTCCAAGGAGCGGACGATGCTGATGGCGGTCGTGCATAATCAGCAGATCACCCAACTGACGAAGATCGTCAATGAAGAGGATCCGAAAGCGTTCATGATCGTTCATGAGACCTATCAGGCCCTCGGCGAAGGCTTCGTCCCGATGACCAGCATCACCTCCGGCCCGGAACACACAAGCAGGAGCCGACGAACTCCAAAGCGCGGAAAAGCTGATTGAAAAAACCTGCCGGTACAAGAAAACGCTCCTTCAAACTGTCCCATTAACACTCCCATCCATGGTAATGGGACAGTCAAAGGGCAAGTCGGAACACAAACGCGAGAATCAGAAGCGTGGAAAATGTCAACAGGTGGTAAAAAGCACCCTTTCATCTGTTCCATGGCTATGATCTGAAACCGATAGTTCTTTCGTTATAAAGATCTTCTGGTTTCTGCTGTTCGGCTTGTCCGGATGGAGATATGCAACCTCTTTGGATGCCGCCAGCTCTTTGACAACGGCTCGAAGCGTGTCATGCAAACTCTTATAGCCAAGTTCCCGAGCCAGCTCGCTTGTTGAAAGACCACCCGTTTTTTCCAACGCCTCAAGCACAAGCATCCTGAGTTCTTCCCTGTTCCTCCGCTTGGAGCTTTTCTCCGCCTTCGGTTCTTCCACATCATGGTTGCTTTGCCTGAGAAACGCCCGATGAATCGGGAATATCACTCGAAAATAGCTTCTGTCCTCGTCCGTCTTGAAGATCGGCGGCTCGGAACCGTTCTGTTTCATCTCTTTCACGATCAGCGGAATACCGGTATTTCTTCCCTCGACCATCTTCAATTCTTTCAGGAAATCCCCGATGCGCCGATTTCGATATCGGCTGGAGACAAGCACCCTCTTTTCCAGATCATCATCCGTGATCGATCGGTCGGGACCCGGAAGACTCAGGATTTCCATCCGATCGGGAGTAACCGTTACGGTGATCGGCTCATGAATCTGATATGAGCGATGGTAGATGGCATTGCTCAGAGCTTCCTCCACCGCTCTATACGGCCAATTGAACACCCGAACAGCCTCCGCCCGATCGGGCAGTTTCGTCACATATTCGGCGATGACGTAATTTCCGATGTACGACAGTGCATCCCGCAGCTGCCGATCCAAGGGTCCTGTAAAAACCCGTTCTTTCATTCCAATCCCTGTCGGGTCGGGCTTGTCCACTACTTCAATCCGGCTATACGGAAAGAAATGATCCGGTCTTTCGTTGAAAAACATCAAGCCCACATTGATGGGTCTTCTCATTTCCGAAGGCCCCCCGACAAGTCTCATGTCCGTTGCCACGTCCTCAACCGTGCGGGAAAGCGAGCCTTCATACAATCCGCTGCCAACGTTATGAAGATACTCTGAAAGCAGGCTTGAACGCATGTCCGCGATCTTTGCATGATTGTTGATTCTGTCATCAAAAGGAATGTTTCTTGCCAGTCCGATCAGTTCCCGCTCTTCCAAAGCATTTGCCCGGATGGTATTGGAACCCTTGCGGATGTAATATGCTTTTTCACTCCTTTTGGCTCCTTTCTCCGTGTATACGTTGACCGGGCATTTGTATGGTCTGTCATCTCCCCCGGGAACCCACAAAACAAGAATGTGCCGTCCGTCGATCAACACCGGTTCCATGACCGGTATGTATCGCGGCTCGATGAGGTTGCATTTGTTGAGGAGATCCTTCCGGATGAAGTCCAAAGCATCTTCATCAAGCCCCTTGAGGGGGAATCCGGGATGCCCGGCGCCCAACATGATGTACCCGCCGCCCAAGTTGTCAAAATCATTGGCAAAAGCGGTTATGGAATGCAGAATCGGCGCAGGATTCCAGTCCGTCTTGTATTCTATGCGGGCGCTCTCTATCACACGCTGATGAAGCAGTTCTTCCATATTGATCGGAATCGCCATCATTTCCTCCTACCTGAACCTTACTCTCCCATTAACTCTCCCATACTATAACAAAGGGACAGTCAAAGGGCAAGTCAGAACACAAACGCGAGAATCAACGTCGTCCAAAGGGCGGAAAAGCTGATCGAGATGCTGCTCATCGAACCCTCGATCTCGCCCAGCTCGAGCGCCCTGCTCGTTCCGAGTGCGTGGCTGGATGTTCCGATCCCCACCCCGTGGGCGACCTTGTCGGTGACACCGAAGATCTTCCCCAGATAGGGGGCAAGGATGTTTCCCGTCATTCCGGTGATCACGGTCGAGGCGATCGTCAAGGCGGGAATCCCTCCAAGCCGGTCGGTCAGCGCCACCGCCACCGCAGCGGTGACGGATTTGCTTGCAAGGGAGCGCACCACGATCTCTTCAAGGCCGAAGGCGCGGCTTAAGAAGATCGTCGAGGCGACCGCCACGATCGAGCCTGTCAGCGTCCCGGCGCCGATGGGGATGAGATACGCTTGCAGGACCTTGCGCTGGCGGTAGATCGAAAGCGCCAGAACGGTGGTGACGGGCGGGAGGAAGAAGGTGATGAAGGATCCGCCGGCCTCATACGCTTCCAGCGGAATGTCAAAGACGACGAGCACAAGCATGACCAGAACCATCGCGATGATCAGGGGATTGGCCAAGGCGCTTCCTGTCTTTTTCTGGATCCGAATACCGATGCCGAAGGCGACGATCGAGAGGGTGATGCCAAAGAGCGGATCAGCCACGGTGCAGCCTCCCGATGAGAGCATTGACCCCGACGACGGTCCAGCTTGCGCTCAGGTAGCAGAGGAAGAAGGAGATGATATTCACCAGAATGAGCCGGAGCCAGATCGAAGAGACCAGATCGGCATACCCCAGTAATCCCACGGCCGGGGCGATGAAGAAGAAGGTCATGTGGGAAAGAAGAAAATCCCCCGTCTTGTCAAGATGACGTTCCTTGACGACACCAAAGAGGAGGGCCAGCAACGTAAGCACCATCCCGATGATCGAACCGGGGATCGGAAGCTGAAGGCCCTTGCTCAACACGTCACCGGCGAAGGTGAAGGCGAAAATGATTCCAAGCTGAAAAAGCGGATCCATACGGCAACCTTACTGTAAAGCGCCTTCCCGATGGAAGGGGTTCGGACTCTTGAAATTGAGCACGGATCCGGTTTGTGGTATTTTAAGGAATCGAAGGAGGAACTCATTGAATGGATGGCAAGAAGAACCATGAAATCTCCATTCGCTCATCTGCAGCTGAATATCTGACGTATATCGCAGCGATCGGCGACGGCGAACATGCTCTGGAGATACGATACGAAGATGAAAACATCTGGCTCACCCAAAAGATGATGGCAACGCTGTATGATGTGACCATACCCACGATAAACGAACACGTAAAAACCATATTCAATGACGATGAACTTGATGAAGGTTCAACTGTTAGGAAATTCCGAACAGTTCAAAAAGAGGGTGACAGAAACGTTTCGAGGGACATAAACCACTATAACCTGCAGGCGATCATCGCCGTCGGATTCAAGGTCAACAACGAGCGGGCGGTTCAGTTCAGGAAGTGGGCGAATCAGATCGTCAAGGATTACACGATTCAGGGCTGGGTCATGGATGACGAGAGACTCAAGAATTTCGGCACCATCCTCACAAAAGACTACTTTGAAAAACAACTGAAAAAATCCGTGAAATCCGGCTCTCCGAAAGACGATTCTATCAGAAGATTACCGACATCTATGCCACCGCCATCGATTATGACCCGAGTGCAAGGGCCACAAAGAGATTCTTTTTGAGCGGTTCAGAACAAGCTGCATTATGCGATACACGGTCAAACCGCAGCCGAAGTCATTGTAGAGCGAGCCGATGCGGCCAAGGAGCATATGGGGCTTACTTCCTGGGAAGGCGTGCCAAACGGGAAAATCCACACATACGATGTCGTCGTAGCCAAGAATTATCTGTCGGATCATGAGCTTGGACAGATGCAGCGGATCGTCTCCGCGTATCTTGACATGGCGGAAGTCCAAGCCGCCAGGCATATTCCCATGACCATGGAAGATTGGGAACAGAGACTGAACGGTTTTCTCACCTTGTGGGACAGGGAGATCCTGCAGGACGCCGGCAGGGTCTCCGCCGCCCTTGCGAAAAGACATGCCGAAACGGAATTTGAAAAGCATAGAATCGTTCAGGATCGAACGTACAGAAGCGATTTTGACAGATTTTCAGCGCTTGAAGACCTGAAGCCCGCCCTCGACGAGTAAATTGACGGAAGGACTCTGGACAACCGTTTGCTCATTGGCTACCGTGAATCCATGACCAAAGTAAAAAAGAAAGGCGTTCGCAAGAAACATCGCCTGAAACGGATTCTCCTGCTCTTCGTCGGTGCGCTCATCCTGTGGGCTCTCGTTCTCCTCTTCGCCCCCGCCGACGACCCGTCCCTGATAGGAGCAGCCATTCCCGATCTGGAGCTTCCCTCCTATGAAGAAGGTGCACTAGTCGTCTCCCACCCCGGGTACACCCTGCGCTATGAGGAAGAACATGAACAGGCTTCCTGGGTCGCCTACCGGCTGACCCGGGCGGATCTCTACGGTGAGGCGGAGCGAAAGGACAACTTCCGGGCCGACCCCTCGATTCCCACCGGATCGGCGACGCCGGACGATTACCGCGGAAGCGGCTACGACCGGGGACACCTCATTCCCGCCGCGGATCTGGTTCGCAGCGAGGAGGCGATGAGCGGCTCGTTCTACATGTCCAACATGAGCCCTCAGGAACCCTCCTTCAACCGCGGCATCTGGGCGACGCTCGAGGCGGTGGTCCGCAACATCGCCAACGTGGACCGCGCCGTCTACGTGGTCACCGGTCCAGTGCTCACCGACGGGCCGTACAAGACGATCGGCAGGAATGAAGTATCCGTCCCCAACCGGTACTACAAAGTAATCCTCGACTACGAGGAGCCGACGCTGAAAGCGATCGGGTTCGTGCTTCCCAACAAGGATTCAAAACGGGATGTGAGCGAGTTCGCCCTGACGGTTCGGGAGGTCGAGGAACTGACCGGGCTGGATTTCTTCCACCGCCTCCCCGATCACATCGAGGAGGAGCTGGAGACGAGTCTCGATCTGACGCTCTGGGATCTCACCCCCTTCCAAGTGACCGCCAAGGCGAAGGCGGAGTTCCTTGAATCGGGCGATGCGCTTTCGCCATCGGAGAAACCGGGGGTGCATGCGGTCGTTCTTGATACGCTGAATCGGGTTCTCTACATCATCCGAAGGGAAAGCATCGCCCTCTTGGAGGATGCGATCGGGAAAAGAACCCTGAAACAGGCGGCACCCTTCCTCTATTGACGCCGACAGCCGGCTTTCGCCGGCTGTCTTGGGGAGAATGCGACCTGTTTCCTACTTTGAAATCAGCATCGTCTTCGGATCGAGGCTCACCCCCATCGGCTTGTCCATGATGTCTCCGGGGGCCTTCACCGCGGTCATGACGACCTTGTCCAGCTCTTCGCTGTAGACGAGCCCAATCAGGACATCGATCAGATCCACGTACTTCGCCATCGAATCGGGAACACCATATTTATCATACACCGCATCGGAACGGACCGGAGAGACGCTGAACCATACCTCAAGGTTCATCTTCTGGGCGAACTCCTTGATCTTCCGGACATCCTCCTCCGTCGCAACGGTCAGCTTGTACCCGTCAAAGAGGATCGCATCCGCCTTGAACGATCCATGCTTGATCAGGGTCTCCAAACTGGAAAGGACTTTATCGATCGTCACGTTTTCCTGACTGAAGTTCATGACGACCCGATTGGAAAGAATATTGTTGTACACCGTCGCAGCGTCATCGAGGCTTCGCCCTTCAGCCACCTCCCGGAACACTTCCTTGTACCAGTTGATCACGTGTTCGACGTTTCCCGAGAAGGAGACGTGGATTACATACTCGCCATGAAGCAGGCGATCGGTAGCCAAGTGCACCAGACATGCGGTCTTTCCGACCCCATGGCGTGATACGAGAACCCCGAGGTTTCCCCGTCCCAGTCCGCCGCCGAGAGATTCATCAAAAACGCGCAGGGGGCTTAATTCGTTCAACTCATGTATTTCCATATAACGTCCTCCTTAACCCAAAGTAGTTCTGCCTTCAGTATACAACGAAATATCCCACTTTGATACTTCTTTACAAAAAGAAGAACCCCGGAACGGCTCTTCCGGGGATTCCTGTCAATCATCATTTCTGCGCTTGGCGGCGCTTCTCCGCGTACTCCTTGCGCAAGCTCTCGGCAACCGAGGCCGGCACCCGGCCATACTTGCTGAACTCCATCGTGAATTCACCTTTTCCCTGGGTCAGCGACCGAAGGATCGTCGAATACCCGAACATCTCCGAGAGGGGAACCTCCCCAAGGATCGTCGAGACCTGGTTGTCCTCGTTGGAAGAGATGATCACTCCCCGCCTCTGGTTTACCGAAGCGAACACGCTTCCCTGGAACTCGTTGGGGGCAACCACTTCCACTTTCATGATCGGCTCCAGAATCACCGGCTTCGCATTCTCAAACGCCTCGCGGAACGCCCCCAAAGCGGCGGTCTGGAACGCCTGGTCGGAGGAGTCCACCGCATGGTACGCTCCGTCGTTGATCACCGCCCGGACTCCGATGATCGGGAAACCGACCTGGGTCCCCTTCTTCATCGCCAGCTGGAAGCCTTTATCACAGGATGGGATGAACTCGGTGGGAATCGTTCCCCCCTTGATCTCATCGACGAATTCGTAATCGACATCTTCTTCATCAACACCTGTAGCGATGAGCGGCTCGATATACCCGGCGACCTTCGCATATTGGCCGGAACCGCCGGTCTGCTTCTTGTGGGTGTAGACGAAGTCGGCCCGCTGGGTGATCGCTTCCCTGTATGCAACCTCCGGCTGCCCTACTTCGACCACCGCTTTGTATTCCCGCTTCATCCGCTCCACATATACTTCAAGGTGCAGTTCACCCATTCCCTGAATGATCGTCTGGTTGGATTCGGGATCGACGAAGGTGCGGAAGGTCGGGTCCTCCTTGGTGAACCGATTCAACGCTTTCGCCATGTTGTCGGAGGCTTTCTTGTCGACGGGGTGAACCGCCAGGGAGATGACCGGCTTCGGCACGTACATCGAGCTCATCGAATAGTTGAGCTTCGGATCGCAGAACGTATCGCCGCTGGCGCAGTCGATGCCGAAGAGCGCAGCGATTTCGCCGCAGCCGGCTTCGCTTAAGTCCTCCATCGTATCGGCGTGCATCCGGATCAACCGCCCCACCCGGAACTTCCGCCGGGTCCTGGTGTTGTACAGCTCGTCCCCCTTGCGGATCTTTCCCTGGTAGATGCGGATATACGTCAACTGCCCATACTGGCCGTCCTCAAGCTTGAATGCGAGCGCCACCGTCGGCATCTCGTCATCGGCCACAAGGACGACTTCTTCTTCATCGTTGTCCAGATCCAAGGCGGTATTGGTGACATCCGAGGGGTTGGGCAGATAGTTCACCACGGCATCCAGAAGCGGGGGGATTCCCTTGTTCCGGTATGCGGAACCCATAAACACGGGGACCATCTGAAGATTGATCGTCGCTTCCCGAATCGCCTTGATCAGGATCTCTTCGGTAACCGCATCTTCGAGCATTGCTTCCATCAGGGCATCGCTGGAAAGCGATACTCCGTCAAGCAGCTCCTCGCGCTTCTCCTGCGCTTCCGCCAGAAGCGCTGAAGGAATCTCCGCTTCCCGAAGCTGATCCTGATTCGGACCGGCGTCAAAGTAGAGCGCCTTCATCGTGACAAGGTCCACCACCCCTTCCAGGCGATCCTCCAGACCGATCGGAATCTGCATCAGGAGGGCGTTCAGCCCCAGCTTCTCGATGAGCTGGTTCTTCACTTTGTACGGGTTGGCCCCGGTGCGGTCGCACTTGTTCACGAAGGCGATCCGGGGGACTTTGTACCGCTTCATCTGCCGGTCGACGGTGATCGACTGGCTCTGCACTCCTCCGACGGAGCACAGAACGAGAATCGCGCCGTCGAGAACCCGCAGGGAGCGCTCGACCTCGATCGTAAAGTCGACGTGGCCGGGAGTATCGATCACGTTGATCTCATTTCCCTTCCACACGACGTTCGTCGCGGCGCTTGCGATTGTGATGCCCCGCTCCCGCTCCAGCTCCATGCTGTCCATCGTGGCGCCGACGCCATCCTTGCCGCGGACTTCATGGACTTCGTGGATTTTATTTGTATAGTAGAGGATTCGCTCGGAAAGGGTCGTCTTCCCCGAGTCGATATGGGCGCTGATCCCAATATTCCTCAAGTGTCGCAAGTCAGTCATGCTTCCATTACCTCTATATTCTTCGAATGATAGTTCAACAGTATGTGTCGGTGGCCGAAAGAGGCCGATGTCGTAGAGTTCAACCCTATAAGGAGATGGGTCCAAAACACCAGCAGATACTACACCATCTCTCTTTTTTGTTCAATCCCTGCTACAGCTGTGGTATACTTGGTTTGAGGTGTGCCATGGAGACTGTTTTTACAAAAATTCGAGCCGGAGCCATTCCGTCCGCAAAGGTGTATGAGGACGAGATCTGCTTCGTGATTCTCGACATCAACCCGGTGAACAAGGGGCACCTCTTGATCATCACCAACGAAGTCCATCCCACCTTGGCCGATACCCCCGACGAGGTGTTGTCCCACCTGCTCGTGATCGCAAAAAAAGCCGACGCCAAGCTTCGGGAAGTGCTGGGCTGCGCCGCCACCAACGTGGTGATCAACAACGGCGAGGCGAGCGGACAGGAGATCCCCCACCTCCATCTGCACATCATCCCCCGCTACACCGATGACGGCAAACGCCTGACCTTTCCCAAAACGCACTATGACGAGGGGGAGATCGCAGCATTGGGCAAGCGCTTGGAGTTCGAGTGATGCGCAGCTGTTCCCACTGTTCGACGACGATCGATTCCACGCTTTCGATCGGATACGCTACCCTGTGTCCGACCTGCTCGGAGCCCCTGCACAGCTGCGTCAACTGCCGTTTCTACTCCCCCGGGTCCTACCATGACTGCGCCGAGCACGTCGAAGAGTTCATCAGCGACAAGAACAAGGCGAACTACTGCGATTCCTTCGTCCTGGGTTGCAACCACCCGACGAAGAAAGCGAGTGATGAGGCCCGAAAAAAAGCGGAAGCGATCTTTTCCTTCTAAGACTCGAGAATCTCGGCTTCTCCCTCAATCGTTTTTCCTTCTTCCCGCCTCCCCGTCCGTCGGGTGATGAGCGAAGCGATGATGAAGAAAAGTCCGATTGCGATCACCAGAATCCCCACCCCTTTCAACAGCACCGTTCCGATTTGTCTGGGAAAGAAGAAGAGCAGCATCGAGAGAATTAGGCTGATCAGGGCATCACCGATTATGGGAGAAAAAGCGATGTCGAGATTTCGGACCGCTACAAGGTTGATGATCGAGATGATTCCGCTGAAGAGAAGCTCCGTAGCGATGATGTACAGAAGGATCAGGAAGCTGAGGTCGGCGACGAGAATCGGCAGGATCAGGGCGATCACCCCCAACAGAAGGGTGAGCAGCGCCTTGATAAGGGTAGCAGGCCTGAGCCGGGGACCGAGCTGATAGGATTTGAGCCCCAGCAGGGTGGAAAACCCCGAACCGATCATATATACCCCGAGCAAGGAGACAAAGATTTTCTTGAACGACTCCTCCTGAAAGATCAGGAAAATGCCCAAGGCCAACAATACCACTCCGACGATCGCCCCGAGGGCCCAATGACGTTTCTTCATCACGTTCTCCTTGTACAAGGTGTTCCTGATGTGTATGGTACTTCTTAGCAATCTGCAAGTAAAGGAGTTAGGCCATGTACCACCATCTTTTTCTTGACCTCGACGGGACATTGATGGATTTCAGGGAAGCCGAGAGGCGGGCATTCACCCGGATGGCCGGGCAATTGCGGATTCCCATTGATGACGCCTCGCACCTGCTCTATGCCCGGTGCAACCATTCCTGCTGGAAGGAGTTCGAACAGGGGCTGTTGACGATCGATGAGCTCTCCTTGAAGCGGTTTGCCCTCTTCCAAGAACAGAGCAACCTTCGCTTTGATGTGGAATCGGCAAGCGAGGTGTACGAAGACCACCTCAGCCGCCAAGCGATTCTCTACCCTGAAACCCTCCCCCTTCTCACCCTTTTGAAGGATGAGGGATACCGCCTCCACCTTGCATCCAATGGAATCAGCCGAGTCCAACGGGGACGACTGGAAGCCTCGAACCTTGAGCGCTTCTTCGACCACATCTTCATCTCCACCGAGATCGGAGTTCCGAAACCCGACCCCGGGTTCTTTGAACGGATGCTCCGGACGACCGGAGCCGACAAACGGGAGTGCGTGATGATCGGCGACTCCCTCTCCAGTGACATTCAGGGAGCGCTTGATGTCCAACTCGATTGCATCTGGCTCAACACCGAAAACCGGGAAACCGCCCTCGAGCCGACCTACACGATTACATCCCTCTCCGAGCTCCATCCCCTCCTCAATTCAATAAAATTATAGCGAAAATACTGCTTTAGCTCTTTACGAGCGCAATTTCCTGCCATACTCTTATCCCATAAGGCTTGATTCTTGCAGGAAGATCCATGCCTCCAAACCATCACACAAACGGTTGTAAGACCAAGGGAGTTTGTCATGAAACGAATTGTGCTGCTGCTCGTGCTGTTGATCGCATCCGTCGCTCTGTTCGCAGGTGAACCGATAAAGGGAATCGGAGCCGGAATTTCCACGGGAATACCATTCCACATCGGAGCCATCGGCGAGTATAACTTCGGACCGGCGTATGCATCCGTCGAGCTGGGATACGCTACCGGACCGTATTTCATGTTCCGGGGGGGCGGCGGATACAACTTCCAAAAACCATTCACCAACAGCGATTTGGGATTGGATCTGTATTTGAGCATCGGCGGCCAATTCTCCGGATATCTCGGCTCCTTTAGCGGTAATTTCGTCGCCGTCGGGGCATTCGGCATCCCCGTAACCTGGTCGTGGTACGCCGACAAAATCCCCTTGAAGGTCTTCGTCCAGTCCGGACCGATGCTCTACTTCGGTGGAGGCGTGGATCTCGGCTTCTCCGGCACCATCGGGGCGATGTACGTATTCTCACTCGAGCCCAAGCAAGGTAACGTCGGCAATTAGCAGGGCGTTGGGACCGGCGGGGTTGGATTCCCCGCCGTCGGGATAGGTCAGATCGGGGGCGAGCCAGAAGCGGTAACGCCCCCCTACGTTCATCAAGAGGAGCCCCTCGATAAACCCGGGAGTGAGGTTGGCGAGGGAGAGGAGCCGACTCTCAGCGGAATCGACGATCTCCCCCTGTCCGTCGGTGAGGGTGAACCTGACTCGGGGACTGAGGGAGGGATCCATGTGAGGTCCGTCGCTCGGCTTGATGACCGTATACTGAAGACCGCTTTCGGTAGTGATGATTCCCTCGCGGGTCTTATTCTCTTCCAAGAACGCATGGGCGTATTCATAATTGGCTTTGCTGAGGGCTTCAAGCTCCTGCTGGGCGATTTGCAGGAGCATCAGTTGAACTTCAAACAGGATCCGATTCATCTCGTCGGCGGTGAAGATCGCTGAACCGGCGTTTGCATCCAACGCCCCTTTGGCGAAATACGGGGCGTTCAGATTGGCAATCTCGTCCTGCTGAAGCAGGGTGTTGTAAAGCATATACCCATAGGTGTAGCTGAAACGCTCTTCCAATGTGGAAGGGGTCGGCAGATCGCTGACGGAAAACGTATACAAATCCCCGCCTTCATCGCTGATCATCTGAGCGACACTGGGAAGAACATCATCCAAAACAGACGGCTCTATGAGAATCGGACACCCTGCGAGGAGAAAGATCAAACTCACCGGGGTGATTGCAAAGATTATCTTTCGCAGCACTCTGAATCCTTTCATCGGACGGATACGACCATTTTGATCACCGCCGACCCTTCACCCCACGAGGATGGGCGGTAATCAACCTGCATGCAGAAACTGTATCGCACTTGGGGGGATAAATCCAGAAAAATCCCCTCGATTGCATCAGAATACCGACCCTCCGTGGGAATCGATGGCGACGATCGCGGGAAAGTCCCTGACTTCCAGCCGCAGAAGCGCCTCCGGCCCCAGATCTTCGAACGCCACCGGCTCGACGCTGACGATCGTTTTGGCGTAGAGGGCGCCGCAGCCGCCGAACGCCTGCACATAGACCGCCTTCTCTTTTTTAAGAGCGTCATGGACCGCCTTGGATCGAGGACCTTTTCCGATCAGGACCTTCAACCCCTTTCCAAGCAGCTGCGGGGTGAAGGGATCCATGCGGGCGCTCGTCGTCGGACCGCAGGAGCCCATGATCATCCCCGGCAGCGGGGGTGACGGTCCCATATAATAGATTGCCTGCCCCTCAAGCTCCACCGGCAGGGGCTTCCCCTCTTCAAGCAGTCGCGCCAGCCGTTGATGCACTTGGTCGCGACCGACATACAACGTACCCGAAAAGCTCACTGCATCATATGCCCGAAGCGATTGCAGATCTTCTTCACTGATCGGAAGGTGTAAAGTTCTCATAGTCAGCCCTCCCAGACGATATGGGCGATCCGATCCGCCCAGCAGTTGATTGAAACCCCCATCGGCAAGCCTGCGATATGGGTGGGTTCATACTCAATCGCCACGTTCAACGCGGTGATCTTTCCTCCGAGGCCTCCGGCACCGACCCCGGTCGCCTGGACCCCGGCAAGGATCTTCTCTTCAAGCTTCGCATACCGCTCCACGCTGTGGGGCACCCCCACCTCCCTAAGGAGCGCCCGCTTGCTGAGGTAGGCGGCGCGCTCCATCGTACCGCCCAGCCCGATTCCGAGGAAGATCGGGGGGCAGGGCTTCCCTCCGGCGATCGTGACGATTTCGGCGACCGCTGCTACGATCTGCTCTTCGGTGGCGGTGGGATTCATCATCCGGGTGGCACAGGTGTTTTCGCTTCCAAACCCTTTCAGAAGGATGTTGATTTCCACATTCCTGCCTTCAACGAGGTTCCACCAGATGATCGGGGGAGTGTTGGTTTTCGTGTTTTTTCTTCCGAACAGCGGCTCTTCCACGACCGAAGGACGGAAATATCCGTTTTTCGCCCCTTCTTCACACCCGGTCAGAATGGCTTCTTCGATCTCGGCGTGGGAAAGCGGACAGGATCGGCCGACATCCACGAAGACGTCGAACATGCCGGTGTCCTGGCACATCGGAATCCATTCATTCCTGCTGATTCTCAGATTTTCCAGAATCGCTTCCAGCACGGCGATGCTCGCCTTCGAGCCGACGCTCTTGCCGTCGAGGCGCTCTTCCTCCTCCCGCGCCCATTCGAGTCGTTTGTGAATCGGCTCATGCAGAATCCGCGCTGCATCGATCAACGCTTTTTCAATCCGTTTCGCCAAGCTCATACTCATCATCCTCCTTGTCGATCAAAAACCAAGGCATACGCCCAATCGTTTTGACCACCAACAGGATGATCGCCAAGCCCACGATTAGGCCCATGACGTTCGCAACCAGGTCCATCATCTCCCGCTGTCGTCCCGCCAAGGGTTGAAGCAGTTCAATGATGCCCCCCAACAGCGTTCCGCTGACAAGCGTCCGCAGGATCGCTTTTGATGCCCACGTTGAAAAATGGACCACCGAACCTTCCCTCCGTTTCGCCGTCTCCTCCTCAGGCGCTCGGAAGAACGCCAGAAAGGAGGAAAATCCGTAGGCGGCATACACGAGGAAGTGCAGTCCCTTGTCTCCGAAAGGCACCCACCCGAGGGATATTCCACCTGTCCGATTGGAAAAAGAGAAATACCCTATACAGCATACCACGATTATCATCAGGACGGTACCGATTCGACGAATAATTCTTTCCGGCTTGGACGTCGTCAAAGCAAATCTCCTTGAACATATCCCCCCTCTTCCAGCAACGCTGAAAGCCGGGCGATGATTTGTTGCTTGGGGATCGGAAACCGCGGCGCTATTCGTCTGCTTCGCGGTGTTTCGCAAATCAGCCGCGCCACGACGATCCTCGGTTCCAGATGTCTCAGGAAGGTGACCAGTGAAGCGAGGTGTCGATCGCTCGAAGCGACGGTCACCTCGCCACTTTCATGCCAATCCTCCAGTACGGTGGAACGCAGGACGTGAAGATCATGAATTTTCACTCCATCCGTCCCCATCTCGTTCAACAGATGGGCGGTCTTTACCACTGTCGAAGAATCCTCTTTCGGGAGCCCAAGCATTATATGTGTATAAACACCGATTCCCGCCGAACGTAACAACCCGACGCTCCTTCGATATGACGCCACATCATGGTTTCTTCCAAGCCGGACGAGCGAACCCTCATCGCTCGACTCAAGTCCGAGCTCGACGACGACCGCCTCCACCCGGTCTTTGAAAGAGGCAAGGAGCTCGACAATCTCCTCCGTGATGCAGTCGGGACGGGTGGAGACGATCAGCTCGACGAACGGTCCTTCATCCAATCCGCTTTGATAGATTTTCTTCAGGTTCTCGATCGAATCGTACGTATTGGTGTGGGATTGATAGTATAGACTGAAATGTTCACTCCCATATCGCCTCTCGATGAACTCCTTGCCCCGGGCGATCTGCTTGGAGACGGAACGTATTCGTCCTTCCAGATCCCGGGCGGCTTCACCCACCCCCTCCTGATAGACCGCTTTTGAAGCGGCCTCGTCACAGAAGACGCACCCCCCAAGGCCCCCAATCCGGTTCGGGCAGGTGAAGTGGGCGTCAACCCCGATCCGATACACCGGATGGCCGTATCGCTCCTGCAAGTACCTGCCGTAGGCGTTGTACCGCTCCATCATCAGGAGATACCCATTGAGATGCTCCACGCTCCATCGATCGAAACACCGACGGAGAAGAGAAGATCACCGGCGGGAGTCTGGACGCCGAAGCTCGCTCCGAAACCGAGATCGAACGCTTCAAGATCCATGAAACCGGTTCGAGCGGGCAGGAGTTCAACGATCGGATTCGCCTGGTTGAACAAGGCTCCGACAATATCGAAGCGAAGGTAGCTGGGATAGCTGAACACATCGAACAGGTAGCGCTGATAGTGCGTTCCCACCTGGATCATATCCCGCTTGAAGGTGTGCGGAGCGTAAGCCGGAATGGCCACTTCTCCAAACGATTCGATCAGTTCCCGCGGTCCATCAAGACGGGCGGCCTCAATGAAATAGCCGAGCGTATCAAAAAAGGAGAGCCGGATGTGGTGATGAAGCCGCAAGCGACCGCTGAAAAGGAACCGTTTGTCGTACCCGGCGACAAAAGATGACTCAAACCGGATCCCCTCTTGGGCCAACCGCTTTTTCAGCGTGGAATATACACAGGAAAGCTCGGCATGCGGATAGGCGACAAAGGGATTTCCGAGGATGGAATCGTGGATGAAGATGAAGTCTCCCCGGAGAGCAAGCTCCAGAGATGCTTGTTTGTCGATCGTGTATCCATACGAAAACTCACTGCGAATCTTCCGATCCAAGGGAGCGGAGCGGGCGGCGTTGACCACGGAGGCTTGAGGCGTCAAGGAGCCGGAACCGTATCCGATCAGCGCTCCCAGCCGATGGTTTTCCAGCGGAACGATCAAGCCGATCGTGACCGCCGTCTGTTCACCCAAGGAAGCGGCAAGCGTATACGACAGGTTGTTCCGCCCGACATGGACCAGCGCCGCATCAAGGTAGGCGTTTGCCTTGAACCACACATAGGTGTCGTTGAGGGTATTGGAAACACCCATGTCGGCAATGAAGCCCATTGCGATATGGTTTCCCGTCTGTCCAAAGCTCCGGGCAAGAATCCCAAGGGTTCCCCCCTCCTTCATCTCATAGCTCAAGGAAGCTAAAGAATTCTGCTTTCGAACCTGCCGCAAGCGGAGCGCCAACTCCGCCGCATGCTCCTTGTCAAGCGGAGAACCGACCATAAAGGTGAAGAGCGACTCATCGAAGAAGAGCGGCTTGGGAGTCAGGGAGATATTTTCGATTGCGACGGAGCGGATGATCGGATCCGGCTTCAGGGCGTACGAGCCGACCCGATGCGGATCCCGGACTATCAAATCGCGCTCCGTTTTCAGCCGGTTTCGCAGCGCTTGAAGCTGAGGACGGTTTCGCTCCACCGCCTCCCTGCCCCGCTGCTCAATCGCCTCCAGCTTGAACGCATCCATGATGGAGATATCGTGAAGATCGCTCGTGAACAAGAGGTCGGCATCTTCATGCTGGGCGAATGCGCTGCGCTGAATCACCAGGGAAAGCGAATGGATCACCACCCCCGAAAGCGTTTCAGCCTGGTTTTTGTCCTCGTTGATGAACGCGTTGAGATCGCTGGCGATCACGTAATCCGCCCCGAGCGCCCGGGCGACGTTGATCGGCAGGTTGTCCACCGCTCCGCCGTCGACGGCAAGCCGCCCGTCCTCCAAAGGAAACGGTGCGAAGATGAGGGGAATCGAGATGCTCGCCCGGATCGCCCGGACCAGAGAGCCAAAGTCGTGAACGATCTCATCCCCGCTCATGATATCGGAGGAAATCGCCCGGAACGGAATCGGCAGCTCGTCAAAATCAATCGGGTTGGGATATTTTGCAAAGAGGAACCCGAGCAGCTCCAAAATCCGCTGATCCCCGATGATCGCCGGAGTTTTGCCGATCGACGAACCGGAAAAGCGCAGATTGAACACATGGTTCCGATCGGGGACGAACGCACGGTCGAGGGTGCCGCCCTCTTCGGTCACCGCTTCGCTGAACAGCTCGATCATGTCAAGGTTGAAGAGGATCTCTCGAATCTCATTTGGAGTGTACCCGACGCTGTACATCCCTCCGATCAGCGCCCCGATCGACGTGCCGACGATCAGATCGATCGGAATCCCCTCCTCCTCGAGGGCCTCCAAGACGGCGATATGGGCCATTCCCCGCGCCCCTCCTCCCGAGAGGACCAACGCGACGGTCGGTTCTTCAGCGAAAAGCAACGAAGTCGACAAAAACACGATGCTCAGAAGAGCGGCAAATCGTTTCATACCTACTCCAATCGCGAACCGATAAAACGCTGATTACCATTGATGAACGAACGCCAATCCATTTCCTTTCTTTTTTCAAGCTGCAGGGTCGTTACCCACAGAACTCCCAGACCCGTTCCGATCCCGATCCCTTTTTCTTTATCAAAACCGAGAACTCTTCCCGGCTCAACCACCTCGAATCCAAGTTTGTTAACTCTTCCCCAGACCCCGGAAATGATCAGGCTTTGCCCCTCATAGGTGCAGCGGGCTTTCGGCCAGGGGTTCAAAGCCCGGATTTGGGCATGAAGGGATCGGGCATCCTTGGAAAAGTCCAAAGGCGCGTGATCGAGCGTAAGCAGCGGGGTGTAGGTGGCCCTTCCCGTCTGGGGAGTGAACAAGGCGGTTCCCTCCATAATGCGGTTCAACCCCTCAATGGCAAGAAGGGCGGCTTCACCGGCCACATACTCCGTAAGCGAGCGGGCGGTTTCATCGCCGGCCAAAGGAAAACGCTTTGCAAGCAGGATGTCGCCTTCGTCCATCTTGAGGTCGAGTTTCTGGAGGGTGATTCCGCTTTCCGTTTTTTGATGCAAAATCGCCCCTTGGATCGGAGTCGGCCCCCGGAACTCGGGCAGCAGGGAGGGATGGATGTTCAAAACCTCGCCGCTGAACAGGTCCAGGAATTTCGGACCGAAGATCCGCCCGTAGGCAAAACACAGGAGCGTGTCGCATTCATGGGTCGCAACGGCCCGGCGGGCATCCTTGCCAAGGCGGTCAAATCGGAGAACGGGAAGACCAAGTTCGAAGGCGGCCTCTTCGACGGGGGTGGGAATCGGAGTCCGGCCCCGCTTGCCCGGCTTCGGCTCGTTCGTCAGAACCGCACCGACCTCATAGCGGACCGCCACCGCCTTGAGGGTGGGAACCGCGATCTCGCTGCTGCCGGCAAACAGAATCCTCACGCACGGGTTCTCCTCTTCCTGTTTCGTCGATTGAACGCCTGCACCGCCCGGTCATGCTCATCTTTGTCGAGGCGGTCGATGAAGAGAACGCCGTTCAGGTGGTCAAGCTCGTGCTGGATCGCCCGGGCGAAGAGCCCTTCCGCTTCCACGGTGAACGGCCTGCCCTGCAGATTCCGGGCTTGAACGGTCACCCGGGCGGCCCGGGTCACCTCGCTGAAAACGCCGGGGATCGAAAGGCAGCCCTCTTCGGCGGTCACGCACTCTTCACTGGTGGCGATGATCTCGGGGTTGATGAAGACCCACCGCTTTCCATCGCGGAGATCGATGACGAACAGGCGCTCGGAAACACCGACCTGCGGAGCGGCGAGACCCACCCCGTCCGCCTCCGCCATCGTCTCGAACATCGCATCGACCAGCAGGGCGAGCGCACTGTCAAATGTCTTTACGGGCTTGGCCTTCTCGGTGAGAACCTCTTCGCCCAGCGTATATATGTCCAACATCGTTCTCTCATAATACCTAGGCACTGCGGCGAGCGTCAACGTCATACCCTTACATCAGGGTCAAGGGATCGATGTCGACCTCGACATAGACGGTGCCGGGCGGGGTGTAGGAGCCGAGGACCGTGGAAACAAGATGGTGGGTCTGAGCGGCGCTTACTCCGCTGACCAGAAGATGGTACCGCCAGTTCGAGGCGATCTTCTCGATCGGACACTCGCTGGCGACCAAAAGCCCGGGTCCTCCCGCCCTCGTCGCCTGGCCGAAGAGCCGGGCAAGCTTTTCCGCTTCGGTGGCCACCTTTTCCCGATTCCGCCCCCGAAGCGTTATGTTGATTAATCGGGTATAGGGAGGAAAGTTCGTCTCCTTCCGGGCGATCAGCTCCCCTTCATAGAATGAGGCGAGATCCCCGCTGAGGGCATGCACGATCGCCGGGTTGTCCGGATGGAACGTCTGAATGACCACCCTGCCTTTGTCGGTATACCGCCCCGCCCGACCGGAGACCTGAACGAGCAGGCTGAAGGTCCGCTCCTGCGCCCTGAAATCGGGAATATGCATCCCGCTGTCCGCCAGAACGATGCCGACCAGTTCGACGTGGGGGAAGTTCAACCCCTTGGCGACCATCTGCGTTCCCAGAAGGATGTCCGTCTCGCCGTTCCTGAAGCGCTCCAGCACCGCCTGAATATGGCCTTTCTTTTGGGCGGTGTCGGTATCCAGCCGCTCGAGACGGGCGAAGGGGAAGAGGCTCTTCACCTCCTCCTCCACCATCTCGGTTCCATACCCGCTGTAGCCCACATCGAGGGAATGGCAGGAAGGACAACTTGTAATCGGATTCCGGGCATAGCCGCAGTAGTGGCAGACAAGCCTTCCTTTGTGCTTATGGTACGTCAGGGAGACATCGCAGTGGGGGCAGCGCAGCTCGAACCCGCAGCTCCGGCAGTGGAAGAAGTAGGAGAACCCCCGGCGGTTGAGAAACAGGATCACCTGTTTCTTCGCTGCCAAGGTTTCCTTCATCAACCGGGCGAGCCGTCCGCTGATCGTCCGCTTCTCCCCGAGAAGATTCACCACCTCGATCTTCGGCATCGCCCCGCCGGCGACCCGCTTCGTCAGAAAGAGCGGAGTTATCGTACGGGTCTTGTGCATCAGATGGTACGCCTCCAGCGAGGGGGTGGCGCTGCCCATGATCAGGCGGGCTCCCTCCTTCCGGATCCGGTGCTGGGCGACCTGGCGGGCGTGGTAGCGGGGGGTGCTCCCGCTTTTGTAGCTGTTCTCATGCTCCTCGTCGATGATGATGAGGCCGAGGTTTTCAACCGGAGCGAAGACCGCGCTCCGGGCCCCGATCACGAGGTCCACTTCACCGTTGAGGATTCTTCGCCATTGCTTCAGCCGCTGGCTGGGGGTGAGGGCGGAGTGGAGGATCGCTACCCGGTTTGAAAAGCGTCCGGCCACCAGAACGGCGAGCTGGTGAGTCAGCGTGATTTCGGGAACGAGGTAGATCACCCCCTTTCCTTCGGCGATGACCGCCTCGGCGGTTCGGAGATAGACTTCGCTTTTTCCGCTGCCGGTCACCCCGTGCAGGTAGAACATCCTTTCATCGGAGTTCAAAATGCTTGAAAGAGCGGCCTCCTGTTCGGCGCTCAGCCGCTCGATCCGCCCAGCGCTGAACGCCTCATCCTGCTCAAGCCCGCCATAGGCGGAATCCCGCCGGCCGCCGGGAATGACGAGGGAGATCGCCTCCCCCTCCGAGCAAAGGTAGAAACGGCTGATCCACCGGACAAGCTCGACGGTCTTCTCGGTGAACACCGGTTCGGAGTCGATCATCCGCTTGAGTTCTTTGAGTTCGAACGGAGAATCGTCCGTGTCGCGGACGCCGACGATGTATCCCGTAACCTCCCGGGAGCCGAAGGGGACGACCGCCCGGCAGCCGAACAGGGACGCCTCCTGAAGCTCCTCGGGAACGAGATAGGTAAAGGACTGCTTCAGCGGCACATCCACCAGCACGTCGGCATAGAGCGCCATTAGGATCTCCCCGGCAGAGCGATGTTCAAAAACGAAGCGATCTTCTTCAGATCCTCCCACACCGGGCGCTTGAGGCGCTGGTCGCGCAGGACCGCGGCGGGGTGGTAGGTGACGAGGACGGGAATTCCTTCATAGCGGTGGAACGTTCCCCTCAGGGCGGCAAGAGCATCCTTTCGCCCCAGAAGGGTTTGGGCGGCGACTCTGCCGAGCAGGAGGATTGTCTGGGGCTGGAGCAATTGAATCTGGCGGGAAAGATATGGAACACACGCCTCAACCTCATCGCCTTGAGGATCGCGGTTGTTCGGCGGGCGACACTTGACGATGTTGGTGATGTACACCCCGTTCGTCCGGCTCAGGTTGATCGCATTGAGCCACGCATCAAGGTACTTTCCCGCTCGACCGACGAACGCTTCACCCTGAAGGTCTTCATCCCCCCCCGGGCCTTCGCCGATGACCATCAGCGTTGGGGAGGGAACCCCCGTCCCGAAGACCGTTTTGGTTCTGGTTTCAGCAAGCCGACACAACGAACATCCCCTGACCGCTTCTTCGAGGTGCTTGAAGCTCATCTGATCGATCCGGTTTTTGTCAAAGCTCGGAGTGATGAAGAGGTCGAGAACCGGTGAAAGATCCCCTGTGGAGGTGGGCTCGACCTCCCGGTCGGAAATGAGCGCCTCGGCTTCATCACAGATCGTTACAAATGTTCTGATCGAATCTTCAATGTCCACCGTACTCTTCCTCAAACCACGCATACTCCTCTTCATCGTAGGTGATGCGGTACAGGTACAGGCCGCACGCCTGGGCGGTTCGACCCGCCCGAAAGCGATCCTTGGCCTCCAGAATCTCAACAAACTCTTCGACGCCCATCTTTTGGCCGGCGAACTGGATCATCGAACCGACGAGCGAACGGATCATCTTATGCAGAAAGGCGTTTCCGGATATCGTATAGGTGAGCAACTCGGCCCCGAAGCGGTCTTTTTCGATCTTCCAATAGGATTCATAGATGTCCCGGACCTTGCTTTCACTTTTGTCGCTTGCCGCGGCGAAGGTGGTGAAATCGTGGGTTCCGACGAGGATCTTTGCATATCCGTCAAGAAGCGGCAGCGGGGGAAACGCCTTCAATTTCGCCACTCGGTGCTCATCGAAGCCCAGCAGCTCCCCTTCCCGCTTGAAGTAGTAGCGATAGGTCCGCCCCATCGTCGTATACCGGGCGTGGAAGGAGCCGTCGACCTCCTCCGAATGAAGGATCCGGATCGATTGGGGAAGCAGGCGGTTCAGCGCCGGTTTGAACTTGCCGCTTTTGATATTCCGGTGAGCGATGTCGAAGTGGCAGACTTGGGCGGCGGCATGGACCCCGCTGTCGGTCCGCCCGCTGCCGATCACCTCGACCTCCTCGTCGATCATCTCCCGGATTGTTTGTTGGAGCACGCCGACCACCGTAGGCGCATTGGTCTGATATGCCCACCCGCTGTAGGGGGTCCCATCATAGGAGAGGATCATTTTAATCCGCCGTTTGCCCGCTTCGATCGGCACAAGGGCAGGTCTTTTCCAATCAGAGCGCGCCATCGTTTCCTCCCGAAATCAGAACGACGGCGACGGCCACCGGATCGTCATGGGAGATCGAAAGGGTGACCGTTCTCTCTCCGGTGAGCGCTCGGGCTTTTGAAGAGAGGTTGATGACCGGCTCGCCGTGTTCACCCCTCGTGGTCCACACATCCTGAGTGGAGAGGGTTTTCATCCCGTTTCCCACCGCTTTGAAGAACGCCTCCTTCACGGCGAAGCGACCGGCGAGAAACTCCCCGGGGCGGGGGCTCCTCTCCGCTTGAGCCAACTCTTCGGGATGGAAGATCCGCTTTCTGGCATGCTCACTCAAATCCTCGATCCGCCTGATCGCCACGACATCGATTCCGATCAAGGGTCGCTCCTTGGACCGAAGAGCACCCGAACGGAGCTTGGCGAAGCCTTGAGGGTGATCTCGCTCCGCTCAAACACCTCCCGGTCATGGGTGAGAATGACGTTCGCCGTTGTGATCCCCTCCTTCTCCACCTTGGAGAAATCGACGACGGCGGTGATCGAATCCGGATTGATCAGGTAGATGATGTGTTCATCGCCGCGGATTTCCACATCGATCGAATCAGGCACAAGGGATTGTGCCTCCATCCGTTCGGGGAGCAGCACGGTGATGGGAATCGTAACGCTGCGGGCCCCGATCGTCGAGTAATGGATGAACGCATAGACCGCTACCGCAAGGAGCAATGAAAGGACTTTTGCGGGCCAGTTCACCAGGAATCCCTGAAGGTACTTATTCAACCTCTTCACTTCCCGCCTCCTTCATCACCTCTTCCGGGGTGATGTCATGATAACTGAAGAGCGCCAGCAGCATCCGCTTGACCGTCGGAATCGAAAGGTCATAGTAGAGGTTCGCGTTGTAGGTCAGGCTGATCGCCCCGGTCTCTTCGCTGACGATCAGCACGACCGCATCGCTTTCCTCGGCAAGGCCGAGGGCCGCCCGGTGGCGGGTCCCGAAGGATTTCTTGATATCCGTTTGCTCACTCAACGGCAAGTAGCAGCCGGCGGCGAGAATCTTGCCGCCCTGAATCACCATCGCCCCGTCATGGAGCGGCGTGTCATGATCGAACACGGTGAGGATCAGGGAGGAGGAAAGATCCGCATTGAGGCGGGTCCCGCTGTCGATGATCTGGCGGATCGGAAGCTTTCGGGGAAAGACGATCAATGCCCCCCGCTGTTTGTTCACCAGCACGTTGCATGCATTGAGGATCGAATCGATCTGGTCGCTGCTCGTCGTCTGGGTTCCAAGCCGGAAAATCCGGCCACCGCCGCTCCACAGCTGGCTGAATGCCCGCCTCAGCTCCGCCTGATAGACCACGCAAAGCAGAATCGTCGTCGGAACCGTGATGTACCGATAGAACCACAGAAGCACATCCAGCTTGAAGAGGAAGCTCAGCGCGTAGACGGCGAAGAGGACGATTATGATCCGGACGAGCGCAAGCGCCTTGGTTTGAGCGATCGCCGCGTAGAAGCGATAGAACACCCATGCAAGGATTCCGATCTGCACTGCAGGCCGGAGGAATGCGAGGATGCCCTGAATGATATCGGTGAACATCTAGACCGCTCCTTTCCTACACCCACTCAAGTGTTCGCTCGACCGCTTTTTTCCAAAATCGGACTTTTTCATTCCGGGTTTCATCATCCATCGTCGATTCCCATCGCTTCCTTTCTTTCCAGTAGGAGGAAAGCTCATCGAGGTCCTTGTATACTCCGACGGAGAGTCCTGCGGCATATGCAGCCCCCAAGGCGGTGGTCTCGACGACTTGGGGCCGGATGACCGGCACGCCGAGCAGATCCGCTTGGAATTCCATCAGCGGCTCGCTGTTCGTCATTCCTCCGTCGACCTTCAGCTCCGTCGTTCTGATGCCGCTGTCGCTCTCCATCGCTTTGAAGATATCATACGCTTGGAACGCCGTGGCCTCCAGGATCGCCCGGCAGAGGTGGGCCTTGGTGACGAACGCCGTCAAGCCGGCGATCACTCCCCGAGCGTCGCTCCGCCAATAGGGGGCGAACAACCCGCTGAACGCGGGAACCACATAGACTCCGCCCGAGTCCGTTACCGTAAGCGCTTCGCGGTCCAGCTGCTGAGCGCTTTCAACCAGTTTCAGGTTGTCGCGCGCCCACTGGACAAGCGAACCGGCCACGGCCACCGACCCTTCAAGCGCGTATGTCGGCTTTTCATCACCGATCTTGTACGCGACGGTGGTAAGCAGGCCGTTTTGCGACCGGGCGAGATCGGTCCCTGTATTCACCAGCAGGAAGCAGCCCGTGCCGTAGGTCGACTTGCCCATCCCGGGCTTGAAGCACGCCTGGCCGAAGAGGGCGGCCTGCTGGTCGCCGAGCATTCCGGCGATCGGGACTTCGGCTCCGAGGGGACCTTCCTTGACGGTATGGCCGTACACCATCCCGCTGGACGGCACGATCGTCGGCAAAGAGCATTTCGGAACGGAAAAGATTTCAAGCAACTCATCATCCCAGGTAAGCGTCTCGATGTTCATCAAGAGGTAGCGCGACGCGTTGCTGGCATCGGTGACGTGGATCCTTTTGCCGGAAAGTTGGTAGGCAAGCCAGGAATCGATCGTTCCAAAGACCGCTTTGCCCGATTCGGCGTCCGACCGCAACCCTTCGACATGCTCCAACAGCCAGGCGATCTTCGACCCGCCGAAGTAGGGGCTGAGGACCAGTCCGCTTTTTTGTTCGATGACCGGGCCGTTCGGGCTGTCCTTCAACGCCTCGATATGGTCGCTGGTCCGAAGGTCCTGCCAGACGATTGCATTATGGTAGACCCGTCCGCTCTCCTTTTCCCACGCCACGATCGTCTCGCGCTGGTTGGTAATTCCGATTCCGGAAAGATCCCTGCCCCTCAGGCGGGCTTTTTTCAGGGCTTCGGTGATGCACTTCTGCGTATTGGCCCAGATTTCCATCGGATCATGCTCGACCCACCCCGGCTGGGGAAAAATCTGCGTGTGCTCAAGCTGGTGGGAAGCGACGATCGCACCCCCCTGATCGAAGATGATGAATCGGGTACTGGTCGTCCCTTGGTCTACTGCACCTAAATACTTCATCCGTTCCTCCTCTTGGGCCAGTATACTTCGCACACCCGGTTTTTGAAAGTCAAAGCGCGCAGATGGGCGATCTCATCGCCCCAGATCGAGGGATCGGGTGTTTCAAGAACCAGCGGGATTCCTCTGAAGCGGGGATCCCGGACAATATGCTCGAACGTCGGCCATCCGATCGTCCCTTCGCCCAGGCTGGCATGACGGTCGCGTTTGCTGCCGCTTTCGTTTAAGGCATCGTTGAGGTGAAGACCTCGCAAAAATTCGAGGCCGATCAACCGATCAAAGCGGCCAATCAGGTTCTCGAACCCTCCGACCGTCGAAAGATCGTAGCCGGCTACGTGGGCGTGGCAGGTATCCAGGCAGAACCCCAGGCGGGCATGGTTCCTCGTCGCTTCCAAAATTCCGGCAAGCTCCTCGATTGTCGAGCCGAGGTTTGAACCGCTGCCGGCGGTGTTCTCAATGACGAGGATCGCCTCCGAGCTCTCATCGAGCGCCTCATCGATTCCCCGAGCGACGATCTTCATCCCCTCCTCCTTGGAGACGAGGCCCAGCGTGGAGCCGGGGTGGGTGTTCACCAACTTCAGACCCAGCCGCTCGGCGCGCCCAAGTTCATCGGCCATCGCTCGAATCGAACGTCGTTGTTTCTCCCGATCGGGGTTGCCGAGATTGATCAGGTAGCTTCCGTGGATCAGAATCCGGTCGGAACTGAAGCCGGTTTCCTGCAACACCTCCGTAAATCGATCCGCCTCTTCCGCTTCGATCGGTTTGGCCGCCCATCTGCGCTGATTCTTCGTAAACATCCCCAAGGCGGTTGCGTTCAAGCGCTGCGCCTCCAAGAGGGCGTTTTCCAGTCCACCGGCGATCGAGGTATGGGCTCCGATATAGTACATGGTTCCACGGTAGGGCTCAGCCCACCTCTTGTCAATCGATTTGTACCGGTAGGATGGGCTTCGTGTTTCAGCAGATGAACGTACTGGCGAATTTGAACATGATCGACAACGTCGTGCTGCCGGCGCTCCATGCGAAGAAGAGCCGGAAGCGGGAACTCTACCGGCGCGCCCGGGCCCTGATGGATGATTTCCACATCGGGGATCTTGCCGAGCGGAGGGTCAACGAGGTGTCCGGCGGACAGCTGCAGCGGGCGTGCATCTGCCGCAGTCTGATGATGGAGCCCGAGATCATCTTCGCGGACGAACCCACCGGAGCGCTGAATCAGGCGGCCGCCGACGTGATCGAGGCGTTTTTACAGATCAACCGGAAAGGAACCTCAATCATGATGGTCACCCACGACAGCAGGAACGCCGCGATGTGTGATCGGATCCTCTACATGCTGGACGGCGAGATCAAAGGTGAACTGAGGCTTGGAAAATATGTCCACGATGAAGCGAAGGAACGTGAGAAAAGAACCGCCCGGTGGCTTGAGGAGATGGGGTGGTAACCTGCCCGGCAAATGTGATGATGCTCCGATCGGGTGTTTCCGGCGCTCTTGTCAATTGATTTGAGGCGTGTTAGTGTCCTGTAACGGAGGTCATCCATGGCTGAACGACAGCTCGCCGCAGGCGACGAGCTTTACGGATTCATTTTGGAAGAGATCACCCCCTTGGCGGAATATCAGGGAACCGGGTACCTCTTTCGACATATTGAAACAAAGATGGAAGTCTACCAAGTGGTCAACGAAGACCCCGAATGCTTCTTCGGCTATCTTTTTCGAACCCTTCCCTGCAATGATACCGGCGTAGCCCACATCATCGAGCACTGCCTCCTGGCGGGATCGGAGCGCTATCCGGTGCACGATCCCTTCATGACGCTGCTCAAAGGCAGCGCCAATACCTTCATGAACGCCCTCACCTATCCCGACCGGACCGTGTACCCGGCCGCCAGTCCCCTGAAGAAGGACTTCGACAATCTTTTTGCCGTCTACACCGATGCGGTCTTCGCTCCCCTGCTCCGGGAGGAGACGTTCTGGCGGGAGGGGGTGCGCCTCGTCTGCAACGAGGAGGGGTGCCACTACGAAGGGGTGGTCTTCAACGAGATGCTGGGCGTCAGCGCCGACCATGATGCGATCGTCAGCCGGTCGGCGGTGCAGGCGCTCTTTCCCGACAACCCCTACTCCTTCGAATCCGGAGGCGATCCCGAAGCGATCATCAACCTCTCCTATCAGGAGTTCCGCTCTTTCTACGATCAGTATTACCACCCCTCCAATGCGAAGCTCTTTCTCTTCGGCCGGATGGAAGTCGGAGAAAAGCTGGCGTATCTGGATGAGCACTACCTCCGGACGAGGGGAATGCTTCAGATCGACTCGATCGTTCCGCTTGCCCGGCGGTGGGACCGCGAGCGGGCGGTCACCTTCACCAGCCCGATGGAGGAAGGCGGAGAAGAGGTGAAGAACGCCTCGATCATTCTTTCCTGGGCGACCACGGAGAACGACGATTCGCTCTCGGTGATGACCCTTTCCACGTTGGTGGACATCCTCCTTGGCAACCCCGCCGCTCCTCTTTACAAAGCGATCATCGATTCGGATCTCGCCTCGGACATCTCGCCCGAGAGCGGGATGAGCGCCGAGTTCCGGCAGATGCCCTTCATCGCTGGCTTCAAGGGGATCGACCCGGAAGACGGTGAAAAGGCGCAGAACGTCATTCTTTCCACGCTGAAAAAGATCGTCCGGGACGGTCTCGATCCCGAGCTCATCGAAACGTCGCTGAAACGCACCCGCTTCAGCCAGCTGGAGATTCCCGGCGGTATTCCCACCGGCCTCAGGGCATTGACCCGAGCCACCCGGGCGTGGATGGTCGACCGGTCGCCCTCGGAGACGATCGAGTTGGTTCCGACCCTCAACGAGCTGGAAAAACGGATCAAGCGGAACCCCCGGTATTTCGAGGATTGGATCAAGGATCACCTCCTTGACAACCCCCACCGGATCCTTGTCACGGTGAAGCCGGATGAAGAGCATCAGAGGCGCCAAAACGAAGCGATCGCCAAGCGGGCGCTCCACGCCGCTAAACAGCCGGGCAGAAACGGGATAAAGGAGATCATCGAGCAGAACAAGCGCTTTGCCGCCTTCGAGGAGGAGCGGGACAGCACGGAGAATCTGGAGAAGATCCCCTTCCTCCGGTTGGAGGATCTGCCGAAAGAGATCCGGCCGAACGACCATGCCCTGAAGATCATTGCCGGCAGGGAGCTCTGGATCCGCACGATTCCCACCAACAAGATCGTCTACGCCGACATCGCCTTCACGATTGATGATTTGACTGAAGAGGAGATGCTCCTTCTCAACCTCTACACCCGTCTGGTTCAGACCACCGGCCTTGGCGAGCTGCCTTATGAGACGGTGGCGCAGCGGATCAAACGGTTGACCGGCGGCTTCTCCTTCTTCGTCGAGGTGGGAACTTCCCTTCAAGGAGAGGCGGTTCACCTTCTGATCGTTCGAATCAAGACCTTGGCGGAGGATTTCGATGAGGCGCTGGGCTTCATTCAGGAGCTCCTTGTTGGAACGAATGTGGATGACAGGAAGCAGCTGCGCTTCGTCCTCAACAACTACAAGAGCGAGTTCAGCGAGGTCGTCACCTATGGCGCAACGAATTTCGCCTCGAGCTACGCCACCCGAACCTTCAGCGAGGCGGCGTGGGACGCCGAGCTGATCGGCGGGCTTTCCCAGTGGTTCCATCTTACCGGGCTTGAAGCCGACAGCCTCGGCGGGCGGCTCAAAGCCCTGCAGACGAAGCTGGCGAACCGCCGAAGGCTGGTCGCCCATCTAAGCTGCGAGGAGCCTTTGACGGAAGATTCGGTAAAGAGCTTCGAGACGTTCATCACCCGCTTTGAAGACCGGGGACCGCTTGACAAAGAGCCGAGGAGCTACGAGAAGGTCGGGCCGACTTCAAACCCGGTCGTCGATCTCTTCAAGCTGCCGTCGACGGTCAGCTACAGCGCCTGGGCGCTTCGCTCCGCCAAGCGGGGAAGCGTGCTCCAATCCGCTCAGGTTCTCCTCTCGCAGATTCTTACCACGGGGCCCCTTTGGGAAACGATCCGGGGGCAAGGCGGAGCGTACGGAGTTTCCGCCAGTGCCGATGTGGCCGAGGAGACGTTCATTCTTTCCACCTATCGGGATCCGAGGATCGCCGGAACGTTCACCGACCTGAAGAGGGTGCTTGAGGAAGCCGCGACCCGTGTTTTCAGTGAAAAAGAGATTGAAGACAGTACGATCTTCATCGTCGGACGGGAGCTCAGGCCGCTTTCACCCGGCCAGGATGCGCTTCTGGGGTTCCGCAGGATTCTCTACTCGATCACCGACGAGTTCCGCCTGATGCGGCGAACCCAGCTTCTTGAGCTCTCAAACGAAGACCTCAATGAGGGAGCGAAAGCGCTGCTTGAACAAGCGGAGCGGGACGGAAGCAATCTGGTCGTTCTGGCAAGCGGCGAACTGCTGGGGAAAGAGGCGAAGAAGCTGGAAATTCTTAACGTGGAAAGCCGGCGCCTGCCCCTTTAATAGACGGGTTTCAAACCGGCGCCATACAGAATCCCGCTCACTCGGAAGAGGGAGTACGGGGTGTAGGAGATACTGATGCCCAGTTCTTCGGCGATCTCGATCATCGCCTGGCTGGGCTGCTTGTTTCGAACAAGGAGAATGTTGCGGATATCGCTCATCTCGGCGGTTCGAACGGCCTGCATATTCGACAGGCCGGTGATCATGATGATATCGTCTTTCAGGATGGTGAGCACATCGCTCATCAAGTCACTGGCAAACCCATAGGTGATCGTATCGTCGGCATGGTGACTTCCACAAACAAGGGTGGCTTTGGTAAGCTCTAAAATCTCGCGTAACGTCATGCCGAAACTATAGCACAAAAGAACGCTTCTATCCTAGCGCACATCCATCAAAACAGTCCGAAGCAGATATTCGGCGATTGAGCCGAAGCGCTCGAACCCGCGAGCCGTTGCTTCTTCCCGGGTCGCTCCCCATCCCACCGCTTCAATATCCTGAGAATGATAGAGGATCGTCGAACGGACCGAGTCGTAGAGGATGAACGAGCCGCTGACCACGGCGATCACATCGTCCAAGGCTTTGTCGAAGCTCAGCACGCCCACCGAGCCGATGATCGTGTAACGGACATTCTTGGGAATCTGACGAACCAGATCTTCAAGCTCGTTTTCCGCCGCCCGCTCCAGTGCGACGTCCAAGATGGGGATCCCGTCCCGTTTCGAGCCTTCACTGAAGGCGGTTTTGGCATGGGTGGTAGGCAAAAGATTGCCGCTGATCGAATACTCCTCGAGCGAAAGCCCGATCGATTCCGATCCGAATGGATGGGAAAGGGAGTACGGAAACTCGATCGAGACCTTTTTCAGCGCTTCTTCGACGCGGAGGGCAAGATCCCGAGGCAACGGAGGAATGTCGAGATTCAGCGCGAAGGTGATGACTCCCTCGCTTTTCATCGCCGCGTTCAGCGGGTTGAAGAGGAGCTGCCCCGAATCGTGACTGTTGAAGTAGAGGGTATCCTCATAGAGGGCGCCAAGGGCGTTGTACGCTTCGTACGTGACGGAAATCGGGGCATGCATCACCCGGGGGGCCAGCAGCCGCGTCCGTCTTCGAAGGGTTACCGTCGTTCGGGCGGAGGCGCTTTCGCTGCGGGTCAGGACGAACTGCAGCGGCTCGATGTAGCGGATCGCTTCGGTGACCAGCGCTTCCGGTTCATAGCGTTCCTCTCCGACCGGACCGCCGGAGGCGACCAACGCCGCCTCCAGGTATCGGGTGATGGTTATCGTGTCATCGTTGGCTTTGTAGGCGAGATTCGCCTGCCGGAGCAGCTCCTCGATCCGGTCGATCCGATCCTGAAGCGCTTGGGCAAGCTCCGTTCGCCAGCGTCCGATCACCTCTTCGTTCGCCCGGGCCCGGAGAAAGATCTCGTCCCCCTTCCGATATTGGTTGGTGATCACCAAGCCGAGATCCGCAATGCCTCCGGTATCGATGAGCTCGTCAAGGTATCGCTGATCAAGGTCGAACCCGATCGATGCTTCAATCCGGGCAAAGAGGGTTTGATAGGGCTCAAGGCCCCGTCCCTCGCCGTGGAAGAACACCTGGCTCGCCTTTCCTTCAAGGGAACTCGCCCGGGAAGACGTTCCTGAACCCGGCAGATCCTTTGCCAAGCGACAGGAGGCAAGCAGAAGAGGAATGACGATCATCAAGGGAAGCAGCTTCTTCATACGCTAGAAAGTGTACGCCGTTCCTGCGACAAAGAACAGTCCATCATGCACCGATGATCCGAATGCCCGCATCCGCTCTCCGCCTCCGGCGAAGATGATCCAACGACCGAGGGCGTACTCCAGAAGAAAGGTTCCCTGAACATACCCTCCCCACCCCCTGCCAAGGGAGTAGGCTCCTCCTCCCGAAACAGCGGCATTGAAACTCAGCGCCCGAAAAGGAGTCCAGCCGGTTCCGAAGAGCTGGGAAAAGCTCACCCGAGCTTTTACCCCGGCTCCCAGCGAAAACTCCCTACCGCCCAAGGTGCCTCCCTCAACGGCGAGGGAGAATGGATAGAGACGAAGGGGAATGCATGCACCTGCATGGACCCCAAAGACCCGTTGAGCATCGATGCTCATGGAGAGATATACCGGTATCTCCGGTCCCTGCACGAGCCCCATCCCAACCTGAAGGGTCTTTCCGCCCTCCTGCTGCAAAAGAAGCCGGCTTTCGTCGACCCTTCGGACGCCAAGCAGGCCGATCCTGTTTCCCCGGGCGTCGATCGCCCAGAAGCGATCGCCGACGCGAACCGAAGGATCGGGGTTTTCAACAAGAACGCTTGTCTTCGAGATGACATCAATCATCAACGGGGGAAGCTCATCAAGCAGGGCGAGGCCGTCGTAGACCAGCGAGTCGGAGATATAGCTCGGCTCCGCCTCCCATGAAAGGGGAATCGGAATCATCAGCTCCCGGCCATCAAGGTTAACCGTCAGGAGATACCGGTCCGCCTCTTCGGTGAGGAAACCCCTCAACTCTTGATTCTCTTTGAGGCGCGGGCCCATCACCGTGTTGAGGGCCTCTTCCGTGTGGTCGATCAACGCACCGGGAATCGTCGGCCCGCTTTGAACGTGAATCGCCGAAAAGATCAGCGAGTTTACCAAGAGCAGAAGAACCAGAGTCCCGATTCGCTTCACAATGCGGCTCCGAGTTCGATGATCTTGAGGATCAGGCGGGTCGCATCGACCATCGCCGGAAGGGCGGCCCATTCATAGCGGGAGTGGACGTTGTATCCGCCGGTGAAGATGTTCGGGCAGGGAATCCCCGCTTCGTTCGCCATGCGGGATCCATCCGTTCCGCCGCGGATCACCTCGTTCTTCAACTCAAAGCCCAGCGCCTTCCCCGCGGCGAAGAGGGTGTCCAGAGCAATCGGTTTATCCTTGGCGATCTGAGCCATGTTGTAGTAGATGTGCTTCGCCTGAAGATCGACCTTTCCACCGGGATAGAGGCCTTCGATCGTGCGGGCGAGACCCTTCAGCACCTCGATCCGCCGATCGAGGTTGTCAAGCTCGAAGTCCCGCAGATACACGGTCAGGTCGACGTGCTGAATCGAACCTTCGATCGTATGGGCACAGTAGTAGCCGTACCGTCCGTCCGTCGCCTCGGGGCTCTCCGCCTGCGGGAGGGCGCCGATGAAGGCGCTCGCCATCGTAAGGGCGTTGACCATCCGGCCCCGGGCGGCTCCGAGGTGGTAGCTCACCCCTTCAAAGCCAACCTTCACCGTCGCGGCGTTGAAGCATTCGCTCTGGATCTCGTAGCGCCTGCCTCCGTCGACCGTGTAGCAGTACTCGCAGTCGAGCTTCTCGTAGGGGAATCCGTCCATTCCCGATCCGGTCTCCTCGTCGCTGGTGAAGATGATGTTGATTCCGCCGTGTTCAATCTCGGGGTGTTCCATGAGGTGTCGGACCGCGCTCATGATCTCGGCGATTCCGGCCTTGTCGTCGCTACCGAGCAGGGTCGTCCCGTCGGTGACGACGAGCGTCTCTCCGACATAGTCGGAAAGCTCGGGGTTTTCAACCGCGATGATCGAGTGTTCCTCGTTGAGGGGGATGTCCCCTCCGTCATACTTCTCGATCACCCGGGGCTTTACCCCGTTGCCCGGCACATCATCGGCGGTATCGACGTGCGCCATGAAGCCGACGACCGGCACCGCTTTCTTCATGTTGGAGGGAATCTTCGCAATGACGATCCCCTTCTCATCGATATGCACATCATCGACTCCAAGTTCGACAAGCTCGGAGGCGAGCATCTTCAAGAGATCCCACTGCCCGTCGGTAGAGGGGCGCTTGGTGTCGACGACGCGATCGTCGCTCATCGTGTCGACTTGGACGTAGCGGAGAAACCGCTTGAGAATATCTTCTTTCAACCGGGTGATCATATCTTCCTCCTCAGATTGATTCAGTATCACACAAAGTGCGGACCTCATCAACATTGAGGAGGAAACGAGACGGCCTAGACGTTGAAATTGTACCGTTTCAGCATCGGTTTTACGATGTCGATGACGTTGTAGATCGCAAAAACACAGATGAGGATTCCCGTCACGACCGGTCCCCGCTTCATGGTTTTGCCCACCGCCATCACGCTGGCGGTCAACGCATAGGAGAGCTCGGGCTCGGTCGTAACCCCTTTGAGCCACTCGCCGAACGCTTCATCGGGATCGCCGCCGAACTGGTAGTACCGCCAGATCGCCATTACCGTTTCGCTGACGATCCCCGCGGCCACGGCGATCGCCGCGGCGGCGGACACCTTCCCCCAGAAGACCGTCGTCGGCATGCACGCATACACGATTCCGGCGGTGAAGAGGACCATCGTCCGGGTCACGAGCTTCTGCATGTCCTTCCAGAACGGCACCCGTTGACTGGGTGCAAGGCGCCTGGCCAGATCCCCCGCCTCGGCAAGCAGGATCTCCCTGACTTGGACAAGCGAACGTTCCAGCTCCGCCTTTCCCTCCTCGTCCAGGAGCGTTTTCGCGTACTCCGTCACCAGATTCAGGTCCTCCTGAGTCTCCCCGGTGCCGACGACGTAGCAGAACTCCAGATACTCCATCCCCAGCTCTTCGGCAAGGGTGTTTCGAATGATCTCCTCCGCCGACGGAATGCCCCCTCGACTCAGGACATCCATCTCCTCGGCCAGGTACGGCCAGACGGTCTCCTTCTGGGCATCAAGGATTGCCGAGACTCCGCTGATGATCTGCTCCTCCGTCACAGCGTGTTTCTTCTTCATCTCCAACCCCATCGTGCACCCCGAAATGGGGATGATCAACAGGATTGCCACGATCGTATTCATCCATCGCTTCATCACTTCCTCCTCTTAGGTTGTTGCCGACGGCAGGGTGAAGGACCACCCGCCGTAGAGAGCGAACCGAATCATCGGATAGGAACTGAAGGTCTCCTTCAATTCCTGATAATCGCTTGTGAAAACACTGTTGGGATCTTTTATGGTCATCCGCGGCTCAATGAGCAGTCCGAAGGGAAGACGGAAGGTGTAGCCGAAGCCCACCTCGTTCAGAAAGAATGTCTTCGTTTCCCCGTACCGCCGTTCAAAGAGGATTCCCAACTGGATGAGAGATGCATAGATTGCCGCCGCCTTGGAAAACGGATGGTAGGCGAGAAACAGGCCGCTCTCCAGATAGATCGGTTGCCCCCTGCCCTTTTCCGCCATCAGTTCAACGGGCAGCATCAGAGCAAACTCGTCACTCAGATCGAGCCGGGCTTCAATGCGAGCCGAAATCGTCTCGCCGAAGAGCGAGATCAACGAGGTGCAATCGGTCATCAACTCAACATTCGTGGAGCCGAAGACAACATGTGTTCCGATAAACATGAGGAGCAATACCGCTGTGACGTGTTTCATCTCTTCGTGAGCTTCACACCATTACGTCTATTCTGTAGGTAAGCAAAGTGCCCTATGCTCTCTGGTATGGAGGGGGAGCATGGGAAAGATACCTGAAGCCACCAGAAAGCTCATCAACGATTACTATAGCAGG
>Ga0208694_1000022_pt1 | contig 202527 bp, 169 predicted proteins | sample AD_UKC078_MetaG_FD_184442 | JGI IMG/M metagenome (GOLD analysis project Ga0208694, IMG submission 184442) | Active sludge microbial communities of municipal wastewater-treating anaerobic digesters from USA - AD_UKC078_MetaG (SPAdes) (version 2) | ecosystem: Engineered > Bioreactor > Anaerobic...
TTATAGCACTTCAGCCGATGCTTATCGTTTTTACCATGTCGGAATGAACGTTATGATGCATAAACCTTTTTTATTCGGAGAATTTCCTCAAACCATAGAAAATCTTCTGGGAGAACATTTCTTTCAGAATAAAAATAGAATTTGTAAAATAAATTGAAATGAATTCTGAAAATCAACAAGCGCTTGAAAAATTTGAACAACTTCTCGAAATCATGGATAAACTTAGGGCAGAATGTCCATGGGATAGAAGTCAAACGAGTGAAAGCCTGAGGCATTTAACTATAGAAGAAACCTACGAACTTTCCGATGCTATACTCAGCCACGATGGAGATGCGATTCGTGGTGAATTGGGCGATTTGATGATGCATTTGGTATTCTATGCAAAGATAGCCTCCGAAAGAGGTGATTTTAATTTAGCTGAGGTGTTGGAAGGCATAAACCGGAAGCTCATCAACCGACATCCTCATATTTTTGGAGATGCGGTAGTTACCAGTGCTCAGGAAGTTGCCGATAACTGGGAAAAAATCAAACTCGAAAAAGAAGGGAAAAATTCAGTATTGGAGGGAGTGCCACCTTCTCTTCCGCCTTTGATGAAGGCTTATCGTATGCAAGAAAAAGCTCGTGGCATTGGTTTCGATTGGGAAAATTCGCAACAGGTTTGGGAAAAAGTGCTCGAGGAGATGCAAGAATTAAAACAAGAAGTCGAAAATTTATCCCCTAAAGAAAGACTCGAGGAAGAGTTTGGCGACTTGTTGTTTTCTTTGGTCAATTATGCACGCTTTATAGGAGTGAATCCCGAAGATGCCCTCGAAAATACCAATCGCAAATTCATCAGCCGTTTTCAATACATGGAGGATGTGCTAAACTTCAATGGTCAAAAATTCGACCAGCTCACATTGAATCAAATGGATAAACTTTGGGAAGAAGCAAAAAAATCGGAGAAAAACCAGGGTAAGTGAATTCTGAAATGGAGAATGGTGAGATGAAAGTTAAAAATGAGTTCTTATGGGTTTTATGGTGAAGTTAAAGTCTCTCAGTCTCTCCGTCTTCAACCTTCTTCGTCTCCCGGCCTTCCCGATATGCTCGTCCAAAGGGATGTTTTTTGCATACTTAGCCCAAACAGTGCAAAATCGTATTTTATCGGATCGTTAGCATCTAATTCCCTCAGGTGGGAAGTTAGTTCTATTACTGCTTTCAAGTCGTTCTGGGGTCGGGATAGCAGGCCTAATTCACGTGCGGTGCGGCCGCTATGCACATCGAGCGGGCACAATAATTTATTCGCCGGAATATACCACAGGCCAAAATCAACACCTTTGTCGTCCTTTCTAACCATCCATCTTAAAAACATGTTGATTCTCTTTGCAGCCGAGCCCTTTTCGATGTTTGGTAAATGTTTGAGAGAGCGCTTAGAATGTGGGCTTTGCAGCATCAGCTCCACAAATCGCTGAATACCACCTGATGTGTCGGGTTCATTTTGCCGAGGCATGAAAAGTTTTTCAGGACTTTGATGTTTCTTATAGATGAAATGAAGCCCTTCTAACAAAAAGATTATATCTTCGTCATTCAGGGTCCTGTGTTTGAAGCCTTCGACAAATTTATATTTTTTGGGATTGTCGTCCATAATGAATTCAAAGGGATGATTGTGCATGCGCTCGAGCAGTTCTGACGCTTTTGTGATGATGGTTTTTCGATTTCCCCAAGCCATGATGGCAGCTAAAAATGCACTTATCTCTATATCTTCTCGCATTTGGTAACGATGTGGAATGCAAATTGGGTCTTCTGGAATGAATTCTGGGCAATTGAAAAATTCAGCAGCCTCATCTAAAAAAAATTTCAAATCAAGAAAATATTTCCCCTTTTCCATTATTCATCGTATTTCTTCTTGTAAAAGACTGCTTTTACAGGATGATGGTCCGAAATGGTTTGTTTGATGATTTCGAATCTCTGGCATTGAAATTTGGGATGTAGCAGCACATAATCAATTCGAATTTTAGGAAGATTTCCAAAATAGGTGTTGCCAATGCCTTTTCCTTTTTCCATAAAGGCATCTGTGAGTCCTCTTTTTATAGTATGGTAGGCATAAGATGCCGGAGTGTCGTTGAAATCGCCGCAAACCACCACAGGATATGGTGAAGTTTCGATTATTTCACGTAAGAGCCGGGCCTGACCAGCGCGTTTGATAAATCCAGTCCGAATCTTCCAGAATATTTTCTTGGAATCTTGCTGCATGGAATCGCTCTGAAGTGAAGAAATATTTTGTTGAGCTTCCATTAAAAACCTGTAATTCTCATCGTTAAACGAAATAGACTGTAAATGAACATTAAATACACGGAAAGTATCTTTTTCGACCACAATATCAGTAATTAACGCTATCAATCGATGGTCACTGTGGACTTCTATTTTGTTGCAAATCGGGAATTGACTAAAGGTAGCTATAAACAAACGGGCAACTTCTTTATTTTTAAAATAGGCCGATTTGGCGAAATGATCCAAATCCATGGATTTGAAAACCAGTTCCGCTGGAGGCTTGTTTTCCCTTCGCCTTTCGGTATATTCCTGCAAACAAACAATGTTGGCATTTTCATTTTTAATAAAATTGAACAAAGAGTCGGATAAGCCTGAACTTTTAATTGAGTTTACACCTGCAAGTCCTTTGATGTTATAACTGAGCAAGCTAATAGAAGCAGGCAGCTTGTCGGAGCTTTTGGAACCCTTCAATGGGATGAAATGCGAGAAGAGATGAAGAGAAAGAATAAGGCATGCTACATGTATCCATGCAAAACGAGCCCTGCGAATGATCCAAAAAATAAGGAAGAACAGGTTAGCCACAAACCAGATGAGGAATGAAAGTCCGAAGAATGCAGGAGGCCAGAATTTATCGGGAGGAACGAACTGAGCTATACAGCTTATAATCAATCCAATAGCAATCAATAGGCTAATCAAACGAAGGAAGCCCCCTACCAGTTTGTGCTTCTTGCTTTTCTTTTTCCTCGTCATTATTCTTATCGTGTTTTAATAATTTGGAAGAATCTATGAATTTGTATGATAGAATCTACGTTTTTACTTTTTACTGTATTTGAACAAGGTTTCTTTTTCTTTAGCAGTTAGTCCTTGATATCCGGTTAATTTAATCTTATCGAGAATACGATCGATTTCTTCTTCCATGTGTTTTTTATCTTCGAAATACTCTTTTTCTTCCTTTTCGCTTCCTGGCCTGTATTTAATTTTCGCTTTTGGTTTGGGTTTGAACAATACTTTCAGTTTTAGTTTTTTCAGCCAGTTTTTACGAATGGATAAAACATAGAGGTAGCCAAAAATACATCCTCCAATATGTGATAGATGTCCGCCCGGGTTATTCGAGCTAATCATCAGGAAATCGAGAACAAACAGGGCAATTGCAAGATGAATCAGGCGAATGCGACCTAAGAACAGAAGATTGATTCTGTAATTGGGCAAGTAGAATGCAATGGCAGTAACTATGGCCATCACGGCAGCCGAAGCACCTATGAGTCTTGAAGTAGGAGCAATATGCAGAAATCCGGGGAATGCATTGAAGGCTAGCATATATACCAGATATCCCGACATCCCGCCTAGAAGATATACCCAAATCAATTGATGCTGCGACATATATTCGATGAATAGTTTTCCAATCCAATACAACCACAGCATATTGAAAAGCAAATGGAAAAAGTCGATATGAACGAAACTGTATGTAATCAAAGTCCAGAAGGAAGTGGCAAGTGCTTCAGGGCTTGCAGGAGCTCCTAAGAATGCCAGTGTGCTTTGCAGAAAGGCAAATGAAGATTCGCCCGAGAGAGCAAACCCCACGCGTATCAAACTGATAATCACCCAAATCACAACGTTGATAAGAATCAATACAGACAGGGCATCGCCACGACGGAAAAAGCCAGTAAACTGTTTCCATGGGGATGTAACTTGGTGATGAAATGAATATCCTTGCATAAAGCGAATTTTTCGATTCCAAATTTAGCAGTGTGCTATTACACTTGCCAGAAATATAAACTATTTAACCTCGAAATTTATTTCTTGAAATAAAAAAATTCATGAATAGCGAATCATGGTCAGTAATAGCGATGGTCTCGTTTATGCCAGTACACCATGAGAAGATAACCGAAAATCATACCGCCCAGATGGGCAAAATGGGCCACATTATCGCCTGCTCCGCTGATTCCAAACCAAAATTCGAGAACTGCATAGATCAAAACGAACCATTTTGCTTTTATAGGAAGAAGGAAATAAATATAAATCAGCGAATTGGGGAAGGTGAGGCCATAAGCCAGCAAAATACCGAAGACGGCTCCGCTGGCGCCTATAGTAGGAATATTCATCTTGGTAACTACCAGATGACCCAACGAATTGAGTGCTTCTTGCTTCAACAGAGGACTTTCGGGAGTAAGGCTCCATGCACTAATCAGCTGGTCGAACCATTCGGGATTGTAAATTCCTTTAAAGTTTTTCGCAATCAAATTGGCATAATCGACCGGATTGGGGCTCAACATGAATTCCTTGATTTGGCCATCGAGAATATGAAACTGATAATACATCACTGCAATATGAACTATGGCTGCACCAATGCCAGTTATCATGTAATAGGTAAGAAATCTTTTTGGTCCCCACAATTGTTCTAATATATTTCCAAACATCCATAAGGCAAACATATTGAAAAAGATGTGCGAGAAATTGGCATGCATGAACATATAAGAAACCAGTTGCCACCATCTGAATTTATCCGAACCAGGATAATAGAGTGCAAGGTATTCGGTAAGGTCGAGCTGCCCTCGTGATGAACCAAGAAGAGCGAAAGTGGCAAAGAAGAATAATATGTTGATAAGTACTAAATTCTTAACAACGGGTGTTAATCCTAAAAAACCTGTCAATCGGTGTTCATCGTTGGCCATGAGTGTTATGAATTAGAGGATATATTGGGATGAATAATCGGCAAATATGATGAAACTTTAGTAAATAACAATAGGGGAGTATAAAGTTATTTAAGGAGTTCTTCGATAGATTCCAAAGGAATGATATTTAGAATTTTCTCTCCAAAAGGGCTTAGTGAGGGCATGGCAGTGGAGAAAAGCTGGTCGGTAAGTGTGCGCATTTCTTCTTCGTTCATTGGTCGAAGTTGATGCCGGGCTAAGGTTGCTGCCATGGTCTTGGCCGAAATAACTCTAATATCGGCATGTTCGATGTCTTCTTCTCTCAATAAACTGTCGATAATTGTTTCGAGTGATTCTCTGGCTTCGGAGGCATCCATTCCTTGAGGTATGCCCTGAATGACGAAAGTATTGGTACTCAGATTATCTATGGTAAAACCCATCAGCGCAAGTGTGGGTTTCATCTGATTCACTAGAAGAGATTCGGCTTGGCCAAGATGAATGTTCAAAGGGAAAATTTCCTGTTGGGATGGAATTCCTTCCTTTTCGAGAGCCTGCAGAAAATTCTCATAAAAAATTCGTTGTTTTGCTTTTTCGATATCAATTAGCATCACACCCGATTTTACAACCGTCATCAAATATTTTTTATGAACCTGAAGAAAACCTCTTTCGTTTTCTTTTTTTATCGCAACCGATTCCTGAGATGGTGGGGAAGATAACTGTGCAGAATATTCATCTTTATTTTTTCTTTGTTCTTTTTCGGGAAACTCGTATAGTTTCTGCCAGTTTTCGAGATTGCGTCTTTCGTGGGATGGCTGCGAATTCTGATGTTGAAAGGGATTGTAATTGGGATTAACGTGAATTTTTGGCGGTTTGATGGTTTGGCCGGGTTTTAGTTCTCCATCGCCAAAAGCCCATTCTTCGTCAAAATTGATGGTTCCCGAAATTGAAAATTGCCCGATCGATTTTCTTGTTGCTGCCTTTAATACGGCATATATCAGATTTTCGTTGATGAATTTGATTTCTGTTTTGGTGGGATGTATATTCACATCGATATTGGAGGGGTCGATTTGAATATAGATGAAATAAGAAGGGAAAGAGCCTTGGGGAATGAGGCCTTGGTAAGCCGATTCTATGGCATGTTGCAAATAGGGGATTTTTACATATCTACCGTTAGTGAATAAATACTGTTCGCCCCTTATCTTTTTCGAATATTCTGGTTTTGTCGTAAATCCGTGAATTTTAATGAAGTCGGTTTGTTCTTCAACGGGGACGATCAGGGGATTGAGATGATTGCCCATAATTTGGACAATTCTTTGTTTTTGTGTAGATTTTAAAAGTTGAAATACCGTACGTCCATTATGAACAAGTGAAAATTGAATTTCGGGATATACGAGTGCCACTCTTTCGAATTCTTCGATGATATGCCTCATTTCGACGGCTTCCGACTTTAGGAAAGCTCGCCGGGCAGGAACATTGAAGAAGAGATTCTTCACCAAGAATGTCGAACCTGCCTGACATTGGATGGGCTGCTGATCGATCACCTCTGTGCCTTCGATCAGCACCTGAGTTCCTATTTCGTCTTCGTGACGTCGTGTGCGAAGTTCAACCTGAGCAATGGCTGCAATTGATGCCAAGGCTTCGCCTCTGAAACCCAATGAGCGAATGGCAAATAAATCTTGAGCCTGATGTATTTTTGAGGTCGCATGGCGCTCGAAACATAGTCGGGCATCCGTTGGGCTCATACCACAACCATCATCTACCACTTGTATCAGGGTTTTACCGGCATCTTTTACAATCAATTGAATAGAGTCGGCGCCGGCATCTATTGCATTTTCGAGTAATTCTTTCACTGCTGATGAAGGCCTCTGAATGACTTCACCGGCAGCAATCTGATTGGATACAGATTCAGGAAGAAGTTGTATGAGATCTGGCATTAACCAAGGATAAAAATGATATATAATAAAAACAGAATAAGTAATATATATACAATCAAGGAAATATTGCCCGATTTTTTCTTCTTTTGTCTTAAAGCCCATTGCCTTTCTATATCCCGGCGCAATTTATCAGAAGTAGGATCGGAAGACTCTTTTTTCTCCTGCCATCTCTTCGCCTTTTCTTCATCAGGATTGTAATAAATAGGTTTATGATCGTATTTCTTGGGTTTGGGACGATACAGAAAAGCCATATTGTTACGGAATGATTGAAATTTGTTATCGATTTTGCAAAATTACTTCATTTGCGTTTATTTGGGTTCGAATTAAACATTAAAAACGAACTTAGGGAGGAAATAGTAATTTTGCCATAAAATTCATTTCAAGCAAATTCAATGAAGCCTGAAAAATTAAAAAACATTATTCTAATTGGCGATAGGGTGTTGATAAAAGCCAAGAGTGCAAATAGCAAAACTAAAGGTGGTCTTGTTCTTCCTCCGGGTTATTCTGAAAGGGAAGAAGTGCAATCGGGTTATGTGATTAAAACCGGGCCAGGTTATCCTATTCCTCTACCCAGCGAAAGTGATATAGAACCATGGAAATCGAAAGATGAAGCTCCATCTTATATTCCACTTCAGGCTAAACCCGGCGATTTAGCCCTGTTCCTTCAAAAGGGTGCTATCGAAATCGTAATCGACAGCGAAAAATATTTTATCGTTTCTCATCAATCCTTGTTACTGCTTGAACGCGATGAAGAGCTTTTTACTTGAAAACCATCGCATTATTGCTTTAATTGCCTTAGCTTCATCATGGTTTCTAATTTTTCCTTCCTGCCAAAGAAACATTCAGCAGGATGAAGATTCGGGTTTTCGACTCGATACCATTGCTTCGCCCCAATATGCTGGATTGTTTGTTGCTGGTTATATTCATCATCATAGGGCTGTGTGGTTGAAAGATCCCTGGGACACTACGAAAATTTATTCCAGATTCATCATTTTGTCCCATCGTTTGCCAAACGATTCCATTCCTCATGGATATCAGCCCATTATTCTCCCTGTGAACTCAATTGCTACAACTTCATCCACCCTCATCTCTCATCTTTCTTCTCTGAATATTTTGGACCATCTCATCGGTGTAGCGGATACTTCTTATATCTTTCATCCTTATATAAGGCAACGTATCCATGATAGACAAGTTCAAGAAATTGCTCGAGGCGATCGTATCGAAGCCGAATCACTGATTGCCTGCCGACCTGATTTGTCTTTTATTACGCTGTATGCTGGTCAGGATTACAGTCGTTTTCAACAAATGGGGCTTCAAATCGTGCCTTTAGCCGATTATATGGAAAATCACCCCTTAGGAAGAGCCGAATGGATTCGTTTTGTCGGATATTTCGTGGGAAAGGAAAAGGAAGCCGACAGCATCTTTCGTCAAATTGCCTCTGAGTATTCAAGTGTTCAGAAGAAAGTTTCTCACAATGATCGACCTGCGCGTATATTCGATGGATTCATGAATTCTGGGGTATGGTATGTTTCGGGAGGAAGAAGTTATATGGCTCAATTATACAAAGATGCCGGTTTGAGTTATGTTTTTTCCGACCTGAACGAAACCGCAAGCAAAGGCCTTGGTTTCGAAGAGGTATTCTCAAGAGCTCATGATGCTGATTATTGGCGGATAGTGGTTAGCCAGAAAGAAAATTTTAGCCTGCAGGATTTGTTGAATCTCGATAAACGTTATGTTCTTTTCGAGTCAGCTCGAAAACAAAAAGTCGTAGTTTGTAATGCTTCGCATGTGCCTCTATATGAAGAAGGAGTAGCCCATCCCGAACTGATTCTCTCCGATTTGGTCTATCTTACTCGACCTGAACTTCTGCCTGATTATATACCCCGGTATTATCAAATCATCGAGTAATGCATACCTTAGACATCTCACGTCATACTCCGGCTTTCCGCATCTTTATCGGTATCTTTTTACTTCTGGCTTTTGTGATATTGTTTTTTGCTAATCTTTCGGTGGGTACAGTAAAAGTAAGTTTTTCGGAAATAATGCAAATTTTTGCAGGGAAGGGAAGAGGTTTGAATCAGAATGCTCTGGTAGTATATGAATTTCGATTACCTCAGGCTTTAATGGCCATATTGGCAGGGGCTTCACTGGCCATTGGAGGCCTACTTATGCAGGCTTTGTTCCGCAATCCTTTGGCCGATCCCTCCATTCTGGGTATCAGTTCTGGAGCAAGTCTGGGTGTAGCCCTCGTAACTATGGCAGCCGGCCATATTAGCGGAGTTTCCATATTTTCATCAGGTTCATGGGGATATATTGGCATTACGCTGGCTGCTCTAATCGGCTCTTTGAGTGTGTTGATGCTTCTTCTATTTTTTTCGGCACGTCTGAAAAACATCGGCCAACTGCTTATTCTTGGACTGATGTTGGGTTATCTGAGCTATTCGTTGGTGAGTTTGCTCAAATTTTACAGCCTGAAAGACGACCTTCAGCATTACGTGATTTGGGGAATGGGAAGCTTTTCGGAAGTAAGCATGGAACAATTGAAGATAATTACTCCAGCAGTAATGATTGGACTTGTTTTTTCGCTTTTATTAGCAAAATCTCTCAACCTTATGCTCTTAGGAGATGAATATGCCCAGAACCTTGGATTGAAGCTAAGTTTAGCTCGTACCCTTATCATATTTGTGGCTGGATTTTTAACCTCGATTATAACTGCCTGGTGTGGTCCTATAGCTTTTATCGGATTGGCTGTTCCACATCTTTGTCGAGGTCTTCTGGCAACGCACGACCATCATATTTTGTTACCTGTGAGCATGCTAACAGGCGCGATTCTTTCTTTAATATGTAACTTTATTGCTCGTTTGCCAGTGTTTGGAGGTGCACTGCCCATTAATGCCATCACTTCGCTGATTGGCGCTCCAGTGATGATCGGGGTGATTCTGCGTTTAAAAAATTAAAATCAATGTGTGAATGAAATTCAACAGAAGAGTCTTCCCCATTCATGAAGATGCTTTAACAACGAATCATCTTAGCATTGGATATTTGAATCCAAAGTCTGTAATTGCGTCGGATATCAATTTAAATTTCAGGCGGGGTCGTTTGTATTGTATTATCGGACCCAATGGTTCAGGCAAGACTACATTGCTTCGCACGTTGTCGGGTTTCTTGAAGCCTCTGGCCGGCCAAATCACCATTTCGGGCAAGATATTATCGCAATTTTCGCCATCGAGTCTATCGACTTGCATCAGCATTGTACTAACCAAACAACCTGCACTGCCTTTGCTTACAGTTTACGAAGTAGTAGCTATGGGTCGCCAACCATATACCGGCTTTTGGGGTCATCTTACACCTTCCGATAAAGCTGTTGTGCACGATGTACTCCAGATGGTGGGTATCCACTGCAAGGCTGCCGAATTTTTTGACCACCTCAGTGATGGAGAAAAGCAAAAAGTAATGATAGCCAAAGCTTTGGCTCAACAAACGCCCTATATCTTTTTAGATGAACCAGCCGCTTTTCTCGATTTCCCGAGCCGAATCGAAATTATGCAACTGCTTGCAAACATCTCTCATCAGCAAAACAAAACCATTCTAATTTCTACGCATGACGTGCCTTTGGCTTTTCGGCAGGCCGATGAAATCATACTTATGGCCACCGATAAACCCATAGTTTCGGGAGTGCCCAACGAAATTTTCGCCAGTTCCCTGCTCGAGGATTATTTCGAGCACAACGGAAAAAAATTCAACCCTTTTTCCTTCGACTATGGGGTTGAACAAACTCAAGGGCTTCCTGTTTTTATCGATGTAAATGAAGAACTTCATCCTCTCATCGCGGCGTTCATTAAACGAAGAGGATTTCTCCCGGTTGCGAAAGCCGAAAATAGTCAACATTGGCTACGAATCGATGCGAACTGGGAAATACGATTTTCTCTTTATCAACAGGTATATACATTTCATAATTTAGAAGAACTCGATTTATTTTTGAAAAATGCAAAAAAATAATCTTCTGAGCGTTTGGCTTTTTGTCGGTTCGTTTTTTACCACTTCCTGGCTTTTTTGTCAAAGTTATAGAAACCCGATTATTATGGATGGCGATGATAATCCAGCCACAGGCTGCCGTGTGAATGGAACAAACGCTGAGTTCTTAAGGGAATTTAGCTTGCATGATGGCCTTCATAGAAATTTCTCTGCAATTATCGTTGGCGACAACCATAATATTGCCGCCTGTTCCATCCAAACAGATTTGCCTTATCCGGATACACTTATTTTGATTCCTGTTCATCTTTCCTGTTGTTCATTAGACAAGGAACGTATAGCCGAAACTCAAGCCATCATGTATTATTTAGAAAAAAATTATTCTGTTTGGAGAAAGGAAGATACGATATTGCGGCTGCCAGTCGTGATAACAGGAGATTTTAATATGGTGGGCTCTGAAATTCCTTACTACAACATCATTACTATCCAGCTCACCCAAGCTCAAAAGCCTTGGTTTACCGATCTGGCACCCCATCAAATCGACCGACCTTTAGCCTTTACTTGGCGTGATTATTCCAAGGCATTCAGTCCTAACCGCCTCGATTTTATTTTTTACTCCCCTTTACTCAATGCGGTTTATTCCTTTGTCTTTCACCTTCTTTATCTGAATGAAAATTGGCTTGAAAAGTATGGTTTGAATCCGCTGGATTTGCATTTTTGTTCCGATCATCTTCAATTGGTCAGCGATTTCGCCTTGGCAGCTTCACCCAATTAATAACTTTTGTCTATGAAAAAAATCTTTTCTTTATCTATTTTTCCTATGATATTTCTAGTATTGAGTAGTTGCCACGAGCAAAAACAGGAAGCCGACCTCATTGTCATTCATGCGAATGTTTATACACTCGATGAACATTTCAGCCAACAGGAGGCCTTTGCCATCAAGGAAGGGCGAATTCTATCAACAGGCAAAACCAAAGAGATTCTGAAGAAGTTTTCGGCCCGTGATACACTCGATTTACACGGGAAAACCGTTTACCCAGGCTTTATGGATGCACACTGCCATTTTTTGGGATTGGGTGAAACCATGATAAGATGGGCTAACTTAAAAGGCACTCGTTCCATGGATGAAATCATCGAACGCTTGAAGTCGTTTATAGCAGAAAATCCTCAAACATGGTTGCTGGGTAGGGGATGGGACCAAAATCTCTTCCCTGATAATAAGTTTCCCGATAATTCCTTACTTGAGAAAAATTTTCCCAATATCCCAGTAGTTATAGTTCGGGTGGATGGTCATGCAGCTCTGGCCAACGACATGGCACTTCGACTCGCCTGTATATCTTCCGATACTAAAATAGACGGTGGAGAAATTTTAATTTCTCAGGGAAAACCCACTGGATTGCTTCTGGATAATGCCAAGGAAAAATTGATGGAAGCCATCCCCGCCATGGATGAACAATTGCTGAAACATGCCCTGCAAAAGGCTGAAGCTATTTGCATTTCGTATGGATTGACTGCGGTAAATGACGCAGGACTGCCGACTCATGTCATTCATACGATAGATGAATTACAAAAAAATGGAGTTCTAAAGATCAGGATTGTTGCCATGATCAATCCTGATTCGCTCACAATTTCTGAATTTATGCATCATGGCATATACAAAACCGATCGTTTGTTGGTAAACGCTATAAAACTTTATGCCGATGGAGCTTTGGGCAGTCGAGGTGCTCTTTTAAAAAGTCCTTATTCCGATGACCCCAATACTCATGGACTTCTTGTTGAATCTCCCCAAATACTGAAAGAAATCTGTCTTAAAGCATATAATTCTGATTTTCAGGTGTGTACACATGCCATTGGCGATTCGGCCAACCGATTGATGCTGGATATTTATTCCGAAATATTGAAAGGTAAGAATGATCGTCGCTGGCGTATAGAGCATGCTCAGGTAGTCGATCCTGAAGATTTGATGAAATTTGGTCAATTTTCCATCATTCCTTCCGTTCAGCCAACTCACGCAACTTCCGATATGGATTGGGCTGAAAAACGCCTTGGACCCCAACGCCTCCAATATGCTTATACTTACCACGATCTTCTCACCCAAAACGGATGGATAGCTTTGGGGACCGATTTCCCCATAGAAGAGGTAAATCCCATATTCACCTTTTATGCAGCCACTACCCGAAAAAATTTGCAACATCGACCTCCAGGCGGTTTTTTACCCCAAAACAAACTCTCACGACGCGAAACCTTGTATGGCATGACGCTTTGGGCTGCAAAATCAACATTCCTCGAAAATGAAATCGGCTCGATAGAACCAGGTAAAAAAGCCGATTTTATCGTAACTTCCGATGATTTGATGCAGCTTCCCGACGACAGCATACCTCATATTGTGGTAGAACAAACTTGGATTAATGGTAAATGTGTTTTTCATAAATAACAGCTGCTGATGCACCGCCGTCTGCGAACCATTTTACATTTATTGGAACAGCGCAAATTGACCGAACTCCAGCTCGAGTTTGATGCCATTCTCCTCGAAGATCATAGCGAAGAAGTGAAATATCTTTACCATCTCTTTCGTCAAAAGCTATTCACAGAATTGACCCATGAGATTCAAGATGTATTGCAAAAAACCCAGCATATTGTTCCTTCCGACATTAACATTCAAGGAATTAAAACTCAAATAAGAATTCTTGAAACCCAGCTTTCGGTGGTCCAATATAAGAAAACAGAAATACTCAAGGAGATTGATCGGTTTCGTATTCGTCATAACAGTGACTTGGGATGGCTTATCGGAAAGATTTTGAAAATACAGATGGAGATATTTTATTTACTTCAGGATGTAGATTCCTCATATCAGGCAAATTACCAAGAAGCCAAAAAGGATTATACTGCTTATCAGCATCAAAGGCGCAGCTTGGAAAAAATTCAGCCTTTACAAATTCTTGATGAAAAGCAGCGCGAAAGCATGAAAAAAATGTATCGTGAAGCCAGTAAACTGTGTCACCCCGATATCGTGAACGACGACTTTCGTGAAGAAGCTCGAAAGGTTTTCATAGAACTCAATCGCGCCTATATGATTAACGACATTCAAAAAGTAGAAGAGATACATAAATTACTTACACGGAGCAGGATGTTTAGTAGGCTACGTACTCCTAGTGAAGAAAGGGAACTTCTGGAGGCTCGTTTAGCACGCCTGCAGGCCGATTTAAAAATTTTGCAGTCCGAAATCCGTGAACTCGAAGAAAGTCAAGTTTATCATACTCTGATGAATATTCGCGATTGGGATGAATATTTTGAGCAGACAAAAATGAAGTTGAATGCTGAATATCAATTTTTGAAAACCGAACATGAGCAACTTAGGAAAGTTAGAACGGAAAAGAAATGAAGGAATCGTAAAACAAGCCAGCATGTTGTTGGATGTAACGCAGAAGCTCATCATGAAGGCCGAAGAAAGGAATCCTTCGTTTATGCCCATGTTCCGCGGTAATTATTCCAGAACAGGAATTGCCAAAACAAAGTCTATAAATCAATATCCAAAAGTCCTTTATACCTTTCATGAACTTGCCGGCGTTTATGCCAGTCCGGTGATGGCCGAAGGGAAAGTATATTTCGGCTCCGACAGCCATAGTTTTTTCTGTTTAGATGCGCAGGATGGTTCGCTCATCTGGCAATTCAAGACGGGACGTGAAATAAGGTCAACGGCCGCTATAAACGATGGTTTGCTTTGGTTTGGCAGTTTCGACCATCATGTCTATTGCCTGAATGCCAACAACGGACGAATGAAATGGAGTTTCGAAACCAAAGACTGGGTTTTTTCATCGCCTGCAGTCTTGAATGGTATCTTATATATCTCAGGAATAGATGGAAATATTTATGCGCTGGATGCTTATTCGGGAAAATTGAAATGGAACTATGAAACCGAAGGATGGGTAGTGGCATCTCCAGCTTTTACCAATGGAAAATTAATTGTGGGAAGCCGTGATGGATGGATTTATGCGTTGGATATACACAGTGGAAGTCTTCTGTGGAAAACTCGATTGGATGCAGCCATTCATGCTACGGCAGCTATTTTCAAAGGTCATGTTTTTGTGGGTACTTTGGGTAATAATTTTTATTGTTTGAATGGAGACCAAGGGAATATTATCTGGCAAGAAACTCTTGCTTCTCCCATATTCTCTTCCGCTGCTATCGATACTAATCATCTTGTTTTTGGCTCAAGATCAGGAATTTTATATTCCCTCTGTCCTTTGAATGGAGAAATTTTATGGCAAATCAGATTTGATAGAGCAATTCATTCCTCTCCAGTTATTTGTGGAGAAAATGTATATTTTGGCTGCGACGATGGAAAATTCTATTGCCTGCAGCTTTCTAATGGCCATATAGAATGGGATTATATAACCCGCGATGTTATCCGGAGTTCGGCCTGCATAGAAGAGGGGAAAATATGGTTCGGTGGACTTAAACTGTATTGTCTGGGATAAAATTTCGTATCAGTTAACTCTTTAAGCCTAACACCTCTCTAATATCTGTTATTCCTAAATCAACAATTCTTACATTTTTGGTAAAAGTGTAATTTTTAGTATTTTAGTAAGACTATTTATATGATTAACTGAAAAATAGAATTTTCAATCAGACTACTAAATTTTATGTAATGTTTAGCTGCAAAACGAAATAATAATGAAACCGTATGTTGGTTATAATAAATATCTTTAATCTAAACTGCCATAAAAAGAATTTGTTTACTTTTTACTTCTTTAATAATGGGTATATTCCCCATCTATAGAATCTATAGTCAGGCTGCATGGGTTCCTGTTCCCAGTAGTTATCCATAACAAATCTATCATAAGCTGAGGGCACTAAAGGGTTTAAATAATTTTTCATTTACCTTCAGTTCGAGAAATTTATCTTTCTCTGCAGGTCTCAATTTTTAAAAGTTAGTACTCCAAATTATCAAGTTTGTTATCCAATTGTAAAACTTTAAAATCAAACAACCATGAAAAAAATATTTTTGTTACTTTTTATCATTTGTTATTGTATGAATCCTCTCTTTTCGCAACATTATTCAAAAGGGACGGTGCTGGGGGAATTTTATTATGTTACAACATTTATCACCTATAATTTTGGGTGGGAATATGGTTTAATATACAGCAATGATTATGGTCAGTTTATCAGTTATTAAAAAGATTCATTTGATCAGAATATTTATAAAGATAAGATTAACGGATTAATTTATTCTCCTTGTAAGATAACTGGAGGCACAAGAGTTCTCCGTTCCTTATAACAATGGAGTAGATTTTGACACCCTGTTTACTCCTAATGACTTTAGTTTTTTATCGGGTACCATTGAAGGTGAAGTAATTGGTCTGAATCTGCCTCAACCGCCATACAGCCCGATTGATTTATATGTAAGCAGCGATACAGGCAATAGTTTTGAATACAAAAGTCAGTTGCCACATTATAATTTTTCCATTTATCCTATATGTGTCCGGGTGGTGCACCAGGTGAAGTGTACATTGCTGCATTTGATACGGGTTACTGCTACAGCCTTTTCAGCAGTACGGATTATGGGCAGCATTTTTCATTCAGATACCGGCTACCTTTTTTGTATATCAACGCGATTTACCGTTTAGGTTTTCAGGCTGGCAGAGCAGAAGGAGAGTTTTATATTTTTATCGAATATGATCAATATTATAACGGCGACATTACTTTGCGAGAAAAAATAGCACGCGAAGGGGTAAAGGATTGAATCAATTTTTCTTAGCGTTCTTGGCGTCTTTGTGAGAAAAAATAGCACACGAAGCAGAGAATTGCATCAAATTTTTTTAATGTATGTAAAAAGAGTATTTGTAATTGACAGGATCGATATGCGATGGCAGGATAAAGCGTGTAAGATTTTTTATCACATTTTTGGCAACAATGATTTTTTATTGCCAAATTTGTGATAATTTAGTTTGAAGTTTTATATAAAAATTTTAACGAAAATTTTCGTAAATATATCCAGAGCCAAACATTTTTTCCATTTCTAAGAATTTTTCAATCTTATCATTACCATATTTTTTCAGATTATTGATAATTTTTTCGACAGGTTTGGGCATTTCGGGGCGGGGCGAAGACTTCGAAAAAAATTTATCGGCATAACAAACAATTTTTTCCTCTATTGTCTGTGGCTGCATATCACGATGGGGCAGAGGCAATAGGTTCTTCTCGATATCGGTTAACGACAAGCCTATGCCAACATGTCGCTCGCAAACAGGCGCTATATCGAGTAAACCTTCCTTTTCTAAAAGTTCTCTTCCTAAATATCCATGTGCCAGGTAGGGGTATTTCCCGTAACACCCAATAGCCGGAGCATCGGTCATAAAAATCCCTATGTCGTGTAACAGCGCCATAACCTTTACTTTTTCAATGTCGACATTTAAGTGAGGGTTATTTAGTACAATCAATTCAGCAGCCTTTGCCACGGCATTTACATGAATACGATAATACCGACTGGCTTCCGAATCTTGAGGATAATACTTCTCGATGAGTTTCAAAGCTTCGCATGTTTTCATAACTCGCACTTTTCTTCAATTCAACAATATTTTTCCCAATGTGTTTAAAAATCGAAATTTCTGAACATCAATCTGACAAGAAGATTGAAGCCAGGTTTCATATTCGTATAACCTTCAAGATGGGTGCTTGTAAAATAAAAAGTTAAACTGGGATCAATTGAAATATTTGCATTGAAATTCAATGCATAACCTAATGTAAAGAATCCTCCGACTCCTATACCACCTTCATAAATATCGTAATAATCTTGCGAATAAGGCCCAATAGGATGTTCTCCAGAATATTTTATGCTGTATTCCTGATTCTCGATGCGAATCATGTTCTTTAACACTTTGGTATTATTGATATTCACACCTGTCTCTATAAAAGGGAAATATCTTTCATGATTTCTCAGGTCGAACCGATAGCCCAGATCAATGTAAGTTCTTTCTTCCTGTCCCATGATTTGGCATTGGAGGTAGTTGGCATCGAAAGAATAACCTTCGGGAATTTCAAGATAAAGAAGAAACACATCGCTGGCTGTTAATCGCGCATAATTGGCCTGTAAAAGAAAAGATGATCTTTTCGAAAATTGATAACGCACATATCCGCCTACCGTAAGATTAGGCTGATAAGACATTTTATGTGGCAATTCATAGAAAAGATAATTGTATCCAATTTGTTGTACGATTATAGGTTTATAATATTGATTATCGAGAATTAATGATATTTTATTGATATTTTCGGAACTTCCGTTGTAAAAATTGGCCGAAAAATTAGAAGGGAAAGCAGCACCCATATTAATGCCAAAATACCAGCCCTTGCGTAAACTGTCGGCCTGTTGCACATATTCGATATTCTGTTGTGAAAAAATTTTACTTGAATAAAATAAAATAATAACAATAAAAAATAGGTTTTTTATTTTATTCATTGTTATTTATTTCGTCGAGTAAATTCATCACTTCTTTTGCAATATTTTGAGGAGTGAATCCAAAATGAGTCTCTAGGATTTCAGCGGGTGCCGAATATCCGAATTGTTCGAGTCCAAATATTCTGCCTTTTGATCCGGCAAGGGTTTGAAAGGTAGATGGCAAGCCAGAGGTAAGCACAAAGATCGGAATTTCTTCAGGCAAAATAGAATGTTGATATTCTGTGGATTGTTCACGAAATAAGCCTTCGCTGGGGGCAGAAATCAGGTTTGTTTTTATTTGATATTGATTAAAAAGAATATCGCTTGCCTCCAAAAGCAAAGCCACATCAGAGCCATTTCCCAAAAGGATGATATCGGGTGAGTCGCTTATTTTACGAATCAGATAAGCACCATGATGAAGATTTACGGCTTCTTTACGACGTCTTTCGAAAGGCAGAGGGGGTAAGGTTTTAACGTTTTGCCGGCTTAACAGAATGCCCGTGGGGCGATTTTTATTTTGAAGGGCAAATTTCCATGCTTCGAGCGTTTCTGCCTGATCGGCCGGACGAAGAGCTATGAAACTTCTCTGGTTAGAATGGTTTTTTAATTGTTCCAACAAGCGAATCTGTGCTTCCTGTTCCACGGGTTGATGAGTCGGACCATCTTCTCCCACACGAAATGAATCGTGCGACCAAACATAGATGACCCGAAGTTCCATTAAGGCCGCCAAGCGAATGGCTGGCTTCATATAGTCGGAAAAAACCATAAAAGTGCCACATACAGGAATTACACCTCCATGCAGAGCCATTCCGTTGGCCAATGAAGCCATGGTGAGTTCCGATACCCCAACATGCAGAAAGGCCCCATTGAAATCTCCCAGCACAATAGGTTGGGTATGACTAAGAAATCCGTCGGTTCGATCACTATTAGCAAGGTCGGCCGACATTACCAGCATATTTCCAAGGGTTTGGCTAAAAACAGAGAGTACCTCGGCCGAGCTGACACGAGTAGCTACATTCATGCTCAAATGTATCGCATCCCAGTTTATTTCGGGTTGAATCTTATCAAAGTATTGTCTAAGCTCATCAGCCAGTTTGGGATTTTGTTCTTTCCATTCGTCAAAGGTTTCCTTCGCTTTGCGGGCTTCCTCTTTTTTCCTGTTTAAAACTTTTAGATAATGTTCTTCAACGTCGGGAAAAATGGCAAAAGGATGCTGAGGATCGGCTCCGAGTCCTCTCAAAGTAATCGTAACATCGGCTCCGGCTTTGCTGATAGGCTTTCCATGTGTAGATACAAGTCCTTCCATGGATTTTCCTTCCTTATTTTTGATTCCTTTTCCCATGATGGTATGGCCAATAATAAGGGTAGGGGACTTAGTTTCAGCCCAAGCAGCATCCAATGCTTGACGTATTTCTTCGGGGTCATTCCCGTCTATCTCGAGCACTTTCCAACCCCAAGCCCGATATTTCATGGCCGTATTTTCCGATGAAACTTCATCTACTTTTGTCGAAAGCTGAACATTATTGGCATCATAAAACATGATAAGGTTATGCAATCCCAGATGCCCGGCCAAGCGACCTGCTCCTTGTGAAATTTCTTCCTGTATACCGCCGTCCGAAATAAGAGCAATGGTTTTATGCTCTACCACTTTTCCGAATCGTGCGGCTAAAAATCGTTCGGCAATAGCTGCTCCCACGGCCATGGCATGCCCTTGTCCCAAAGGACCCGAGGTGTTTTCGATGCCTCTTTGTATATTCTTTTCTGGATGGCCTGGCGTACTGCCTCCTAATTGGCGAAAATTTTGCAAATCGTCGAGTGAGAATTTTCCGCATAAGGTTAGAACAGCATACAACAAGGCTGACAAGTGGCCAGGGTCGAGGAAGAAACGATCCCGAGCAATCCAATTCGGATCGTTCGGAATACAATTGGGATCGGAAGGATCGAAACGCAGATATTCACTATAAAGAATATGGATAAAATCGGCTGCTCCCATCGCTCCGCCCGGATGGCCAGATTTGGCTTTTTCGACCATGGCAACAATAAGAGCCCGCAAATTGTCGGCCGCCCGCCTGTCTATATTGGTTGTCAGATTCATCGAGGTTTTATTTTCGTGATTGAAAGACACGGGCAAAATTAGAAATTTTGATTCTTAAAATCCTAAAATTTGTCGCCCGTAGCGGGTTGGGAAAATATAGGGGAAATAGAGACGACAAGAGAGAGGAATGAATGGGAAAACTGTATTTTTTGCAATCTACAAGATTAGCACGAAAGAGGATTTTAGTTCTCCAATTTCTCAGTCTTAACCGTTGCATGCAATTTATCTATCAATCAAGCAAACAGTCAATAGAGAAATAAGATGATTACTTTGCGTAATTGATGACCCGGGTTTCTCGAATAACAGTGATTTTGATTTGCCCTGGATAGGTCATTTCCTCTTGAATTTTTCGTGAGAGTTCATAAGAAATGCGGTTAACCTCATCGTCAGAAACCTTATCGGCTCCCACAATGACTCTCAACTCACGTCCAGCTTGAATTGCGTAAGTTTTTACCACACCAGGGTAGGAGAGGGCAAGTTCTTCAAGTTTATGCAGCCGTTGCATGTAGGCCTCAACCACTTCTCGACGAGCTCCTGGTCTTGCACCCGAAATTGCATCACAGACCTGTATAATAGGAGCAATCAGTGTATTCATTTCTATATCTTCATGATGAGAACCGATGGCATTGCATATTTCGGGTTTTTCCTTGTATTTCTCGGCAAGGTTCATTCCTAGAATGGCATGTGGCAGGTCGCTTTCATTTTCGGCTACTTTGCCAATATCGTGAAGTAAACCTGCACGTTTGGCCTTTTGAGCATTCAGTCCTAGTTCGGCAGCCATATTTGCACATAAACGTGAAACTTCCTTCGAGTGATGTAAAAGATTCTGCCCATAAGAGGAACGGTATTTCATTTTGCCTATCAGGCGAATGAGTTCAGGATGCATTCCATGAATCCCCAGTTCAACCACTGTACGTTTGCCCACTTCGATGATTTCCTGTTCGATCTGTTTTTCGGTTTTAGCTACTACTTCTTCAATTCTTGCTGGGTGAATACGACCATCAGTAACTAATTTTTGCAGCGATAAACGAGCTATCTCTCTACGTATGGGATCGAAACTCGATAAAAGAATGGCATCAGGGGAATCGTCGATGATGATTTCTACGCCAGTGAGAGCTTCGAGTGTTCGGATATTTCTTCCTTCGCGGCCTATGATGCGGCCTTTGATCTCATCACTTTCGATATTGAAAACCGAAACGGCATTTTCAATAGCATTTTCGACTGCTGTTCGTTGGATCGACTCAATGACAATTTTCTTGGCTTCGTTTTGAGCAGTGATTTTAGCCTCGTCCATGATGTCCTTAATATATGTAATAGCATCGTTTCGGGCTTCTTCCTTCATGCTTTCGATGAGTTGATTACGAGCCTCTTTACTGGTCATGCCCGAAATCTTTTCGAGTATGTCGGTTTTTTGACGTAAGGCTTTTTCTAATTCGGTTTCCTTTTGGGTAACCCATTCCAATTTTTCATTAAGCATAGAATTTTTTGCTTCTACCTCTCTTTGTCGTTTCTGGAGTTCCTCAGAACGCTGGTTTATTTGCTGTTCACGCTGCTTCAAACGTGTTTCCAAACGAAGCAGACTGTTGTTTTTCTCGATGATTTCCTGTTCGTTTTTCAATTTAAATTGTAGGATTTCTTCTTTGGCTTGAACGATTTTTTCTTTCTTGAGCATTTCCGCTTTTTCTTCGGCTTCGCGAAGAATGCGATTGGCGTTTGAGTTTGCATTCTTTCGAATAGCAAGTGCAGTAATGAAACTGGCCAGTGCCATACCTATTACTACCAATAAGATAATATATAGCGTACTCATGCAGATAGGTGGTTTTTAAACGGAAAAGAAAAACCCGCAAACAATTCCTGGAGTTTTGAAACCCCATTCTATAGGTTTAGGGTTGCCCTGCTTCTTTAAACTTCCACTGTTATCCTGAAAGGAACTCCGCCGAGCGGAGTCGTGGCCTGTTTGCCAAAACAGAAAGACTCCCCTTAAGTGTTTAATGTTGAGTTTGCAAACCGAATGGAATTGCTGCGGGTAATATCATTTGGATGTCAAAGAACGTTCAAATATACTGGTCTATCATACCTTCTATTTCCCTGATTCTGTTTTGTATTTCGAGATTATGGTATTCCATGAGGTTTTTATTTGCTTCTAACTGAGTGGCAAGCTCCAGAACTATCATTGCAAGCAAATCCTGTTTATCGCGATATGCGTAAATTTGCGCATAATCTTGCAACCTCTGGTTGATATCATGGGCTACTTTACGAATGGTTTCTTCTTCCTCCTTTTTAATAGTTAAACGATATGTTCTTTCTCCTATAAGTAGGGATATTGAGATTTCATCCATTGTTGAATGTCAGTTCTCGACTTACTCCTTCAGGTCAGGTTGGTTGATTAAACCAATACATTTGTCAATGTCCCGCACAATCCTATCGATAATGGCTTTGACTTCTGTTTTTCCTTTTCCTTGGGTTAATAATTCGGTTAAGTTTTGTATTTTAAGTTCGTTGTTCATCTGCTCGAAATGCTTTTGAAATTCCTGATTCTTTTTTAGCAGATCGGAATTGATGGTTTCTATGACCTTCATCTTTTCGACCATTACCTGATATTGCTCCACAAAATGTTCTACTTTGATTCGAAGAGAACGAAGCATATCAAGTGTTTCGCTTTCAGGCATTTCGGTTTAAACATTTCGATACGATGTACACTTTGCAAAGTTAATATAAATCTTAAAAATTATAGCCCTATTTTAATCTTTTCCGGTATTTTCTTCGTCGAGCAAGTCAGGACGTCGTTTTTTAGTCCGCTCAATAGCCTTCTCGAGCTTCCATTGCTGAATTTTTCCATCGTCGCCCGATAAGAGAATTTCCGGTACTCTCCATCCTTTAAAATTGCAAGGACGCGTATAAACCGGCGGCGAAAGCAAATCATCCTGAAACGAATCGGTAAGTGCCGAAGTTTCGTCGTGCAAAACTCCCGGAATCAGTCTGACGATGGCATCGGTCATTACTGCAGCAGCAAGCTCTCCACCAGTCAATACATAATTTCCTATCGAAACTTCCTGGTCGATCAAATGATCTCGTATCCTTTGATCGATTCCCTTGTAATGCCCACATAAAATGATGATGTTCTGCAAGGTCGAAAAATAATTGGCCATCTTTTGATCGAAAAGTTCACCATCGGGTGTAGTAAAAATGACCCTGTCGTATGCTCTTTCCTTCTTCAAAGTTTTTATTGCTTTGTAAATTGGTTCGATCATCATTACCATACCCGCATCACCCCCAAAGGGATAATCATCCACACGCCGGTGTTTATCAGTCGAGTAGTCTCGTATGTTGTGTACATGAATTTCTACCAACTTTTTTTCGGTTGCTCTTTTGAGAATGGATTCGGAGAAAGGCCCTTCGAACATTCCGGGAAATAAGGTTAGAATATCTATTCGCATAAAAAAATTTTTCGAAAAATAACCATAATTGGAATGAAAGTTTTATTTTTGTAAAAATTTTGCTCTTTTAGTAGAACCTGCAAATTTATCAAACCCACTCATATATGACGAAATAATTGAAATTTAGCTCGTGAAGTTCCCTATAAAAATATTGTATGCAGAAGATGAGCGTTTGTTTCGTGAGATGATGACCGATTTTCTGAAGGATTTGGCCGAAGAAGTTCATGTGGCCGATAATGGAAATTCGGGTATGCAACTATTTCATAAACACGGAGCCGACTTAGTAGTAGCCGATATTGCCATGCCTGGCCTAAGCGGCTTAAAGATGATTCGAAGCATAAAAAGAGAAAAACCTTCCATAAGATCTATCATTACCACCTCCTACGAAGAAACGAGTTATTTTATCGACGCCATTGAAATAGGAGTGGATAAGTTTTTATTGAAACCTTTCGATAGGGATTTGTTGAACAAAACCATTCATGAATTAGCAAACATCATATTGAATGAGCAGAAGCTGCTGAAGGAAGAAGAAGCCCGTAAGCGAGCCGAAGCTGAACTTACCGAAAGCGAGGCTCGTTTCAGGCTATTATTCGAAAAAGCTCCCGAAAGCATCATGGTGATCGATGCAAATACATCCAAAATTGTGGATATGAATGCTTCAGCAGTAAAGCTACTGGGTTACGATGTCAATGAAACCCGTAAAATGTCTCTCGATACCCTTATGTCGGATACTTCATGGTCGAAAGCGACTCTTGAACCTAATGCCAAACCATATGAATTGGATCTTTATTCGAAATTTGGAGAATCTATACCCGTTGAAGTTTCCTACAATAGGATTTCATTTACTGGCCAAAATCTTTGTCTTGCCATCTTTAGTAATCTTACCGAGCGGAAAAAAGCCGAAGAAGCCCTCAATCAGTATAAAAACAAACTCGAACTTCTGGTCGAGGAACGTACCTACCAACTGCAAAATACCGTAGAAAAACTGGAAAATGAGATTCAACAACGCAAAGCTGCTCAAATCGATCTGGCATTTAAAGTACAGATAGAGAAAGTTCTTTCGGGAATATCGAGTTCATTCATAAGACTTCAAGACGAGTTTTTAGAAGAAGAAATCATAAAAAGCCTTTCTCAAATTACTTCGACTGCAGGAATGGATCAAGCCTGTCTGTTTATTTTAAAGGAGAATTCTTCCGAAATAGAACGAAAATATATCTGGAGCGCACCTCGGCACGTCAAAAAAGTGATATTCTCTGACGACTTCGATTTGAAAGATCTCGAGTTTGCATATAGTCATCTAATAAAACATCAAGCTGTCGTAGTGAATGATAGAAGACTATTGACAGACAATACGAGGGAAAAGAAATTCATGCGACTTTACCATTTGCAATCCTTTGTGTTCGTACCTTTGGTAAATGAAGAAAAATTAGCCGGAGTTATTGGACTGGCTTCAGTTTCCTGTGCGCATATCAACGAGGATATTGTATTTATGCTAAAAATCGCTGGTAAGGTTTTTTTAGATGCACAATACCGAAAGGATACCACCGAAAAATTGATCGACAGTGAAGAAAAAGCCCGGGCATTATTGAATGTCGTACCCGATGCAATTGTTTTACTCGAATCTAATGGTAATATACTCGATATTAATGAAAAAGCAGCTGAATTGATCGGTGGTTCCACCGTAAATAATCAAAAACCAAATTACTTCGACCTTCTTCCCGAACCTATCAGAACGGCCCGTCAGAAGATTTTCAAAAAGGTTGTAAGCGATGGAAGAAGATATTCTCATTACGATACCCTGTTGAACCGACATTATGATCTTACCTTTTACCCTGCATCAAATCTCAATAAAACCATTAAAAGAGTTGCTATTTTCAGTAGAGATATTACTGATATACTTGCAAATCAAGAAGCTATTACCAACCATAATCATTTCTTACGTGCTCTTTTGGACAATATCCCTAATCCTGTGTTCTATAAAGATACTAAAGGGGTTTTTCTGGGATGCAACAATGCTTTCTTACAAGCCTTCGGAAAAACTTCAACCGATATTATAGGAAAGAAGATTTGTGAAATTTTTTCGATAGAAAATTGCCGCCAAATTATCCAAAAAGATGAGGAAATAATTATTTCGAAGCAAATCCAGAGCTTTGAACTGGAATTTCAATATGCTGATGGACTTATACACAATATAATTATCAATCAATCTCCCTTTTCCCAAAGCGATGGTACTTTAGGGGGCTTGGTTGGAATCATGATCGATATCAGTGAAATAAAGCAGATACAGCACGAACTCGAACAATGGAATATACAATTGAACAAGAGGGTTAGCGAAGAGCTTAAGAAAGTCGAAAAACAGAGGCAAATGCTTATTCAGAAATCCAAACTCGAATCATTGGGTCAGCTCGCAGCTGGAATTACTCATGAAATGAATCAGCCCCTTACTGCCATAACCATGGGACTCGAAAATATTCTTTTCCACTTGAAATCAGAAGACATCACAAAGCACTATCTCGAAAACAAAATAGGAACCATCTTAGAGAATATTCAACGCATCAACCGCATAATCGACCACGTAAAAACCTTTTCACGCAACCAACAAAATGCCCGGTTTACCCGCATGAATCTGAATGAGGCCATACAGGGAGCCTTGTTGCTATTGAAGAGTCAATTTTCCGAGCGAAATATTCATTTTAATCTGCAACTTCATCCAGAACCTTTATATTTTTTGGGCGACCGCTTCAAAGTGGAACAAGTCGTCATCAATTTGCTTAACAATTCGAAAGATGCTTTGGAACAAAAAGCCCATAACCAAAGCCTTAATTTTAATAAAACAATTGCCATTCGCAGCTTTATAATAAACTCCAATAACATAGGAATGGAAATCGAAGATAATGGTACAGGCATTCCACCTCAACTGCTTGATCATATCTTCGAACCCTTTTTCACAACTAAAGAAATCAATAAGGGTACAGGATTAGGTTTATCCATCGTTTATGGTATTATAGAGGAATTAAAGGGAAACATCGAAGTTAAAAGCGAATTTGGGGAAGGCACATGCTTTACCTGTGAATTTCCTTCTTACATGAATACCAACAATTGATAAGCCAGTCGGAATTTATAACTTTGCAAAAATTCCTTCTCATAGAACATTAAAACGAATTTGCTTAAGAATGGCTGAGCAACTAAATATTCTTATTGTTGACGATGAAGAGATTATTCGTAACGAATTAGCCGAGTATCTTCAAAATAACAATTTCAATGTTTTTTTGGCCGAAGCCTCCACCGAAGCCTTGGAGGTATTGAAGGCCAATCGCGTTGATGTTGTTTTTCTCGATATTCGTTTGCCAGGTATAAATGGGCTCGAACTTTTGAAAATCATAAAGATGGAATATCCTGAAAAAGAAGTGATTATGATTTCGGGCCATGGGGAAATGCAAAGCGTTATCGAAGCTATGCGAAGCGGAGCATGCGATTATTTGCCCAAACCTTTTTCGTTGACCGAAGTAATTTCGGCTATCGAACGAACGCGCCGATTTATCGATTTGAACAACCGACTCAAAGAAGTTGAAAATTCATTCAATCTATTTAAAGACAACATTAGGAAAGAACTTGGACAAGGTTTTATTGCGCAGAGTCAGGCCATGAAAAAGGTATCTGAACTTGTAAGTAAAGTTGCTAAGAGCGATCCTACCAATGTGTTGATCATGGGTGAAAGCGGCACAGGCAAAGAACTAGTCGCCAGAGCTATACACTACATGAGCCCTCGCAAGGATCATTACTTCTATGCAGTAAACTCTTCGGCTATCACCGAAACACTGTTTGAATCGGAATTCTTTGGACACACCAAGGGTTCGTTTACTGGCGCAAATGAAAATAAAACCGGATGGTTCGAAGTAGCCAACAAAGGCACTTTGTTTTTAGACGAAATTGGCGATTTGCCTCTGAGCCTGCAGACTAAATTTCTGCGCGTACTCGAAGAACGTAAAATCAGCAGAGTAGGAGGGACTCAAGAAATTGGTATCGACGTCAGAATCATTGCAGCAACCAATCAAGACCTCGAAAAACTTACCGAAGAAAAACAATTCCGCCTCGATTTATATCACCGCCTCAGCGCATTCATTATCCATATCCCACCTCTGCGAGAACGCAAAGAAGATATCCCATTGCTAATCAATTATTTTATTGATGATTTTTCAAAAAAAATGAATAAAAAAATCACCCGCATCGACAAGGAAGTCGTGGATACTCTTATTGACTATTCATTCCCTGGCAATGTGAGAGAATTGCGCAACATGGTCGAAAGAGCGATCATTCTATCGGAAGGAGACCGGCTGGTTGCCGATGACTTTCAATTCGACAAGATATCGAAAAAAATTTCTCGCACAAATAATAATCTCGAGGTTCTCGATCTGGAGATCCTCGAACGCAACGCCATCATTAAAGCAATCCACCAGTCAAATTTCAACAAATCAGCCGCCGCAAAACTTTTGAACATTTCTTTTCAGGCATTAGACCGAAGAATAAAAAAATATCATCTGGTCTTTGAAAAACGGCTGGGTTGAATTTCATCATCGTATCGAACATATTTTCGCCATCACAGCATGCCGTTTTATAGAACATCATTAGAAAAATGAGTGAATTCGATTTTACTGAATATACAAAGTGCAAATTATGCCCAAGAAACTGCGGAGTAGATCGTTCGAAAGAGGCATCGGGATTTTGCCATGCCAACGATAGACTTGCAATAGGCTCTATTTGCAGGCACACCGGAGAAGAACCCCCCATCAGTGGTCAATATGGTATAGCAAATATCTTTTTCATGCACTGTACTTTGCAATGCCAATTCTGTCAGAATATGCAAATTAGCCAAAATAAGATGGTTCTGGATCCTTATCTCTATCGTGTTCATGAAGTTACGGCAAGAGTAATGAAACTACTGGAAGAGGGTTGTAAAGCCGTTGGTTTTGTGAGCCCAACTCATTATATCCCCCATGTAAAGGCAATAATTTCTGAGCTTAAATCTAATGGTTATCATCCCCCTTTCGTTTATAATACCAGCGGTTATGAAAACACAGAGCAGTTGAAAGAACTGGAAGAATGGGTTGATGTTTGGCTACCTGACTTCAAATATGCTGATCGATCATTAGCCAGAAGACTTTCCATGGCGAGTAATTATCCCGAAGTTGCCTTGAAGGCCATCAGGGAAATGTTTCGGCAGAAAGGTTCTAATGTGATTGTGAATAAAGAAGGTCAGGCCGAGTCGGGATTGATCATTCGGCATTTGGTATTACCGGGTTATATCGAAAATAGTATAAAAGTGCTCGAAACCATAGCCGACGAAATTTCTACGAATGTTTATATAAGCCTGATGTCACAATACAATCCTCAATTTTACCAGAAAATGGATGTGGCTTTACAACGTCCAATCGATTTGCAAGAATACGAAATGGTAGTACAGCGATTTTATGAGCTTGGATTTCATAATGGCTGGATACAGGAATTGGAGAGTCATAAAACCTACAATCCAGATTTTGAACAAGAACATCCTTTTGAAATGAGCTGAGTAGAGAAAATGGAGAATGTGAGTACCAATGCCAGAATAGTATTGACGAGAGGTCAATTCAAGAAAATCGTCAATTTTTGCTTGAGCCCTATGAGTTGGTAATACATGATAAGTATTCGATCTGCTCCGTTTTATGGCCTGACACTTTTACGTTGACACAGGATATGGTTCACCCGACTCTTCGGTTTTTCCCTTTCTCGCCCGACGCTATGAGAATGTTTCTTATAGGAGCAAAATCTTTGCGTATGATGGGCCATTGATCAGGATATTGCTCGAATAAGGCGATGATTTCTGAACGGTGTTTTTTTAATGCATCGCTTATAGCCGGAGCCGATATGGGTTTATCACAATGGCTGCCAACATTTTTCCCCGTTAGAGGCAATCGATCATTCAACACGCTTCGAGCAGCAAATTCCAAACGATTCAGCAAATCACCCGTGCGTCCCAAATGTTCATATTTTTCCTTTCTTCGCTTATCGGATTTTAATGGCGACTTTTCTATATCCATGTGCCAATCCTGAATCATTAGCTCCTGATTAGGCTCATTTAAAATCAGTGAAAAATGAAATGCGTTGGTTAATAATTCTTTGAGGTGAGAAAGCTTTCCGGAAAAATTCCTGATTAATGTCTCGGCTTCAGGAGAAAGTAAGGCTTTCCTATTATACTTGCAGGCTAATTCATTCAATATATCCTTCGAATATTCCACGAGGCTCTGCCCAGCCTGCTTTTCAAGCAGTTCTGTCTTATTTCGCTCATTCTGAAATCTATTGGCCAACTGACGAGTATTATTCATCAATTGCCCGAATGATTCCCTTTCTTCTCTCATCAATACTAAAAATGTTGCTAACAAACGATGGAGGATTTGTGCAGTAAGTGCTTTCTCGCTAGTGCTAAAAGATTGTTTTTCAGAAGATAAAAAGGCGGATTTGAATCTTGGATTAAAATACAAATAGAGCAGGTCATATCCCTGATTGGTTTCATCTAAAAATCTGAGCAAAAGAATGGTGCGGTCGAACTCATCGAATATGGTATGAGAAAAAGCCTGATTGTGTACCTCGAAAGGTAAATCATCCTTCCCTAACCATTGGTAGGCCCCTTTACGCTGACGTTCACTCCGGAAAAATTCATAGAAATCTTCCACTAATACACTCCTCACTTCCCAACCTTCATCATGGTTTCTTTCGACACTTTGGGCAATAAGTTTGTTGCCTGGCATTTGATAAAATACTATAAGGCCCTTTTCGATTCCATCGATAGCATCAGCAGCAAACCGGAGTAAACGAAGAGGAGGAGCGTCAGTAAACGAAACAAATGAATTCATGAAAAAAAATGACCTGATGAGAATGGCAAAAATATTTCATTTACTTAATTAAGTCAATACTTTTCCTTAATTCAATAAAATTTAATTTGTTTAAGTTTTGCTTAATTATTAAATTAAGCAGATTTTTTTACTTAATTTATTATAAAACAGGTAATTTAAACTATAAATTTGGATTTTACTCTTTAAGAATTTAAGTTATTCATACCATGCGCAGTGAATTTTTCTATGAAATACAACATGCCAGAGAAAAATATCTGGACGAATTAAGCAAACTCAAAGATAAAGAGCTCGATGGACATGAAAACGACAAATCACTACAGAATAAGTCCATAGAACCCCTTTCTTCGAACCATAATTACTGTATTCACGAGGATTTTGAACAGCGGGGTTGCATTCCTTCATTAAATATTTTCGCAAAACTCATCAAGGCCATATATATAGCCTTCCTTTCTGCAAAATATAATCATAATGAATAAGTTAAGACTTTTATGCAAGAATTCATTCTGGTTTGGTATAATTCAACTAACTTGAACCTATCGAATACGTGGAATAATTGATTGATTATAAATGATTTATCAATATAAAAGGTTTTGTATGTATTTTTATAATCTTATTCGTTCGATATAAGCTCATATGAGCGTTCAGATAAGAAGAATGTTAATTAATTACAGTATCCTGATTATGAATTTTATATAATATATCTGTTGAAGTAATGGATGCAACACTTGTCGAGGAAATAAAACGTTATATTTCAACCAATGATTCGGCATCTCTCATAAAAGCAATGCATAACTATCATTTGGGGATCGACGATTTTCTCGACACTGAAAAATCGGAAACAGCCTTGAGTATTGCCATTAAACTGAAACAGAAAGATATGGTTGCATTTTTACTTCAATCTGGTGCCAATCCTAACCTATGTGTTCGATCGGAAACACTATTGATTTTGGCCATACTCAGCGATGAGCCCGAAATAGTAAAACTATTACTCGATCATGATGCCCTATCTGATGTAAGCGACGATAATGGAAATACGCCTGTTGCGCTTTCCATTAAAAGAAATCAACTGCTTATTTTGACCTATCTTGTAAAAGCTGGGGCTAATCTGCATGCAAAAGATAAATTCGGGAAGCGGCCTATAGATTACATTCATTCGTCGACCGATCAAAACCTTGCAATCTATCTCCAACATGCTACTTTGATGCAAGAAAAAGCACTCCATTGGCCTGAATATACCGACGGACCCTTTGTGGAGTGGAAAGATTCGTCCTCTTTTGAGCTAAAGTATTTCTATACTCGAGATCGTCGCTTGTGTGAAAAATCGGAATTATTCCATTCCGTTAAACTCCCTTTTGTATTAAAATCATCCATCCTTTTTCATCCCGTTGAGATAAAACGACATTATGATCGCTCACCGGGTATTTGTGACATGCCCGAGCGCTTACTGGCCATTGGTGATTTACATGGCAATTTACAATCACTCCTTAGTTTAATGATAGGAAACAAAATCATCGATGCTGCATTCAATTGGATATGGGGAAATGGTCAAATCGTGTTTATCGGCGATTTGTTCGATAGAGGCTGCCAAGTTACGGAACTGATTTGGTTCGTTCAACACTTTGAAAGCCAAGCACAAATAAATGGCGGACGAGTCCACCTTATTTTAGGAAATCACGAAATTATGGCACTTATTGGCGATCATAGGTACTTGAACGAAAAATATCGTAATATTTGTGAATATTTTTCGATGAACTATTGGGAATTTTATACTCCCGATAGCGAGTTGGGCAGATTTATCAGAAGCAAACCTGCAATTTTGAAAATAGGCGATATACTCTTTGTACATGCTGGAATTGGGCCGGAACATCTTTCTAAAATGCTGTCAATAAATGAAATAAATGATGTCATCTATAATACTTTATCGGATAATAAACGTAAATTAAATGAATTAGAAATATTTATGCTATTAGATGATGGACCATTATGGTTCAGAGATTTACTGCATGAATACAGTTATTTCCAGACTTTGTCTGAGTCCTACATTGATAGTGTGCTTAGCTTTTATGAAGTTTCTCATATCATTATAGGGCATTCCGAAATACCAGAGATCAACTCGAGGTACAATGGGAAAGTCATTGCTATCAACGTTCCATTTTATCACAGCATGTATACACCGCAAGCTTTGCTTATTGAATGTAACCAATATTTTATTATCGGTGCCGATGGGGAAAAGAAACTTTTCTTAAAGTAGTTTTGGGTTCTTTTCTTAAAAGTTAATTTGTAATATAATTTATATTATGTTAAATAGACTATTTCATTATATCGTCCCCTTATATAAACTCGTGATTAAATAAAACATTCCCCCTCTTTGTTTTCGTCAGAAAAAATGAAAGGAGCAAGAATCAAAGCAAAGAAATTCAGAATGAAGTTAATGCTTATTGAACCAATTTATCAGAAAAGAATTTTGTTTCAAAAATGGCAGAATTTTTTCTTTTTCCAGAAAAACTTCGATGGATCCAAACGAGTAAGGTGCAATTTCATAAGGTTGATAAACAAATCCCAAACCGTTAGTTGTAATATAGATTTCGTTACTCAATTCTATATGATCGCTGAAAAATCCAGCTTCCAGGAGATTTCCGCGGGTTTCTTCTGCATAAGTTTTTGCTAAATTTTTAGTAATCAAATCAATGATTAGGTCTTGTTTCTCAAGGTCTAACTGTTCGGCAAGATGGATTACCGAACCATTTTTTAAATTGAAAGTCTGATATTTCGATACTTCCATTCCATGAGCTCCTCCTGTAAAGGCATAATTTAAGATTCTGATACAAAATATATCTCTACTGTTACACATTACTTGAAATGAATAAGTTCTTTCCCAATTAAAAGCAGCATCGGGTAAAGATCTATCATAATATTCCTGATTTTCTGTAATATATGATTTACAAAATTTATCTATTTGATTATCAATGGCTTGTAAGATAGTTTTACCTTTTGGATATTCTTGACCAAAATAGCTCATGAACAAATGAAACATGATAGAATCATTTATTCGTGGATTTATGGAATACTGAGGCAAAGGGAAAATGATATCGACAACGGCCTTAGGGGTTTCTTTCATGCTAAATAATGGTTGCTTCTTGTTTTGGTGGATAACTTTAAGTGGTAAGTTACCGCGATCCCATGTCAGGTTAAAAGAAGGCAGATACAACTGTTTTTGACCCTGGTTTAATTTAGGATTCTTCAATTGTTTTTGGGTATATAAAAAATTCAGCCAAAGTTTTTCGTTCATTGATTGAAGAGAAGCTTCACCCGTATTTTTATCTATCTTTCCATAGAAAATGGTTGGGGAGTTGAAGTCTAATTCTGCTGATGAGGGCATATCTAGGACGAGTTGGGCATTATCATTCTCTAGAATAATCAAATCAACATAACATTTCGGAGATGAGTTATCAGGTGTTTCGAAATGCTGATAGTTTTGGGCTTCGAGATGAAATCCCGTAATTAAGTTAACGCTAAACGCCATAATGGCAAGAAATAATTTTTTCATTGTCGTAGCCTCCATTTGGTTATTTTGGAAATAAGGTTTCTAAAAAACATATACATGAAAATGGAGAAAGAGAGGGGTCATTCGATGAATACCCCTCTCCTATTTTATGATAGTTATTTTTGGATATTTGGAAGTTGGAGACCATAGCCTTTTCGTTTGTCTTCAGCTTTGAGGAGAAAACCGAAAATAAGAGCTAAAACACCCAGAGTAGTAAAGATGATCATGGGGAGAGTATAATTGTATGTATTTACCAAAGTTCCTTCCACTAATTTTTGACCTGTAACGCAATATTTATCGAGTACCCAGCCAATTAATGCAGGAACGCCCATCAAGCCCCAGTTTTGAACCCAGAATATCAAGGCATAGGCTGTACCCAGTTGATGTTCGGGGATGATTTTAGGAACGGAAGGCCACATAGCTGAAGGCACCAAAGAGAAGCCTATTCCAAGAACAATGATTAAAAGCACGGCAATGATCCATTGGTTAATGAAGGGCAATGAAAATATGGCATGTACAAAGATAAGTAAAATTGCACCAATAATCATGATTGTAGCACCTTTCCCTTTACGGTCGTATAGATTGCCAAATAAAGGTGTTAGCAGGATTGTGCCAAAAGGTAATACTGCTGGAATTGTGCCGGCGATAGATTGATCTATTCCGAATTTATTTACCATCATGTCGGCTGCATATTTAAGGAAAGGGAAAACTGCCGAATAGAAGAGCACGCAGAGAATAGCAATAAACCACCATCCACGGTTACTGATGATTTTCAGAATATCAGAAACTTTGAATGATTCTTCGTTGGCTACTACCTCATTATCTTTGTCATAGGCTTCTTGAGAAGCATCGAGTTTTTTATCCATGAAAGTAAAGATGAAAAAAGAGATAAAACCGATGCAAAGCATAATCAAACAGATAAGAATAGGTTTCGAAACATGACCCAATTTTTGGGCAATAGGTACGGAAGTGGACAAAGCCAAAGCCGTTCCTATGCGGGCAGTAGCCATTTCCAAACCCATAGCAAGAGCTAATTCCTTTCCTTTGAACCATTTTACGATGATTTTCGATACGGTAATTCCAGCCGTTTCCACTCCTACTCCAAATGTTGCATATCCTAACGCAGCCATAACTACCTGAGCTTTGATCTGGAAGAGGCCAAGAAAATTCCAAACCTGGCCATCGAGTGAATGGGTCGATACAGCCCAGTATTTGATGGCCGTACCCGTAATCATGACTATAGTAGATGCAAGCCCCGTAAACCTCACGCCCATTTTATCGAGGATGATTCCTCCAATGATGAGCATGAGTAGAAACACGTTAAACCAGCCATAAGCACTGGTAAATATGCCATATTCAGTACTCGTCCATGATAACTGCTGCTCGAGCAAACCTTTTAGTGGAGCCATTACATCGGTGAGGTAGTAGCCCGTTAACATGGTAAATGCCACAAGTGCCAAAGCAGTCCACCGAGCTACGGCTGAATCGCGCAAAGTCTGTCTTACCTTTTCCATCCTTTAATGTTTAGTGGTTGATAATTTTATGAATTAGTTGCGGCAAATTTAAAATGAATCGGCATTCAATGTTCCATGTATCTTCCATTTTAACTTTGGCTTTCGGAATGTTTTCATCATTTGGTTGATTTATTGATGGATAGTAAATTCAAGAATTCCTGAATTTTTTATCTTCTCTTCTGCTGAATTTCCTACCCACGATCCATTGGTTGAATGTTTAAATTCAATTGATTGAGGCTAAAAAAGAAAACTCAGGAAACAAAAAAACACACCTCATGGAAAAGATGTGTTGTTGTGACTCCGGCAGGATTCAAACCTGCAACCTTCTGATCCGTAGTCAGATGCTCTATTCAGTTAAGCTACGGAGCCTTTGTATAATGCATTTGCAAAATTATAAAATTTTTGAAGAAGATATGATATATCAATAAGAATTTTATTTTCTAAGAGTGATTGTCATTCCATCTTCAGCAAGATAGGTTTCGGAAAAGATGTTTCGAGCTTCGTTCAGAAAGCTGTCGAGGTTGCGATATCTCGAAGAGATATGTCCCAACATCAGGCGTTTAGCCAAAGCCTTTTTCGCAATAGTAGCAGCTTGTATGGTTGTGGTATGCCCTTTTTCGGCTGCTAATTCGGCCTTGTCGTGCATAAATGTTGCTTCATGATAAAGAAGGTCGACATTTTTCAATACTTCGGCTATGGGAGCATAAAATGCCGTATCGAAGCAGTATGCAAACGAAATCGGTGGATCGGGAAAAGTAATTTCTTCGTTGGAGAGGATACGGCCATCGGGCAAAACGTAGTCCTCACCTGATTTTATACGTACTATATCTGTATAATGCGGATGATAATCTTCGATAAATTGATGCAAAACTTTTCGAGGGCGTTCTTTTTCCTTGAGTAAAAAGCCATAAGCTGGCAAACGGTGTTGGAGGGGGAAGGCAGAAACGGTAAAATTATCTTCTTCACAAACCATTTCAAGATTTTGTGAACTTAAGGGATGAAAAACAAGTGGATAATTGAGTTCCTTGACGCTGATTCCCATTTGAATCCTAAGAATCTCTTCGAGCAGAGGAGGTCCATAAACATGGAGCTCATTTTTGCGTTTACCGATGTGATAGGTAAAAAGCAGGCCTACTAATCCAAAGAAATGATCGCCGTGGAGATGGGAAATAAAAATATGTTGGATATGCAAGGCTTTTACTTTGAACCGTTTCATTTGTATTTGAGTTGCTTCTCCACAATCGAAAAGGCAGAGTTTTTCGTCAACATTGGCTACAGTAGCGCTCAATCCTCTTCGAAGCGTTGGAGTAGCAGCTCCAGTTCCCAAGAAAGTTATTGAAAAACCCATTTTTGAATTTTACGTAAAAAACAATTTTCATTTAAAAATTCACCCAAACTCACATAAAAGAAAGTTTGGGTGAATTATACAAAGTATTTCTTCCGATCAATTCTTATCAGAAATCTCTCCAGAGGGTTCGGAAGTATTCTCTTCTTTTGGATTGCTGGTTTGTTCCAAATCTTCACCTGCAGATTGTTCTATGGCTTCTGCATTTTCTTCCTTAGGTTTTTGGAGTTCTTCTATTGTTTCGGCAACAGTTTCTTCGGAAGATTTTTTAGTGATTTCATCAGAAGGCAGAGCGGGTGTTTCATCTGAGGATGGAGGGACAGCATGTTCTTCTGTGTCATGAGAGAGTTCCGGTTCTGGGGTGAGTTCAGAAGTTTTAACCTTTTCTGTTTTTTTCGATTTAGGTGATTTTTTTCGTTTGGATAAGTTTTCGAGTTTTGCTTTTTCAACTTCCAGCATTTCTTCTTTAAGGTTGGCGAGGGCTTCTATATCACCCAAAGTACTTTTTTCGAGGGTTTCTTGAATTTTCTTCAAAGAAGCCTTGGTGCTCTTAGGGGTTTTAGCTGGCTTTTCGGTTTCTTTTGCTTCTTTGGCTTTTTCGGCTGCCTGAGCATCCTGATAAACCTTGCTGTGTGAAACTACAATTCGTTTATTATCCTTCGAAAACTCGGTAACTTTTACATCGAGGGTTTCATCCAGTTGGGCTTCTTCGTTATTTTCTTTAATGGCCTGACGTGAAGGCAGGTAAGCTTCAACTCCATAAGGCAAAGAAACCTCATATCCTTTGTCAACTTTTTCGATGATGGTTCCTTTATGAATGGAGCCTGGGATGAAAATGGTTTCGAATACATCCCATGGATTTTCTTCGAGCTGTTTATGCCCAAGGCTAAGCCTACGTGATTCAACATCTACGTCTAAGACTACCACTTCGATTTGTTCGCCAATTTTGGTAAACTCGGCCGGGTGTTTTATTTTTTTCGACCATGAAAGATCGCTGATGTGGATCAAACCGTCTACACCTTCTTCGAGTTCGACAAAGATGCCGAAATTGGTAAAATTGCGAACATTGGCAATATGCCTCGAATTGATAGGATATTTTTCCTTAATGTTGATCCAGGGATCGGGAATAAGCTGTTTAATGCCTAATGACATTTTGCGCTGTTCGCGATCGAGGCTTAAAATAACGGCTTCTACTTCATCTCCAACTTTCATGAAATCATGGGCAGTGCGTAAATGCTGCGACCACGACATTTCCGATACATGAATTAAACCCTCGACTCCGGGAGCGATTTCGATAAATGCACCATAATCTGCAATTACAACTACCTTGCCTTTTACCTTATCGCCTACTTTCAGGTTTGGATCCAAAGAATCCCACGGGTGAGGTGTAAGTTGTTTCAATCCAAGGGCGATTCTTTTCTTGTTGTCGTCGAAATCGAGAATAACCACTTTTATTTTTTGATCGAGTTGAACTACTTCTTCGGGATGATTAATTCTTCCCCATGAAAGGTCGGTAATATGGATGAGGCCATCTACTCCGCCCAAGTCAACAAAGACGCCATAAGTGGTAATATTTTTAACTGTCCCTTCGAGGATCTGACCTTTTTCGAGTTTGGCAATAATTTCGGCTTTTTGAGCTTCGAGTTCATCTTCGATGAGGGCTTTGTGAGAAACGACGACATTCTTATATTCCTGATTGATTTTTACCACTTTGAACTCCATCACCTTATCCACGAAAACATCATAATCGCGTATGGGTTTTACATCGATCTGAGATCCGGGCAAAAAGGCCTCGATTCCAAATACATCAACGATTAGGCCTCCCTTGGTGCGGCATTTTACATACCCTTTAATGATTTCCTGATTATCGTAAGCCTGGTTGACACGTTCCCATGCGCGTAAAAGCCTGGCCTTCTTATGCGAAAGAATGAGCTGCCCCGTACTGTCTTCCTGATTTTCGACATAAACTTCCACTTTATCGCCCATCTTCAAGTCGGGATCGTACCGAAATTCCGATAGAGGAATTACTCCATCCGATTTAAAACCAATGTTAACGACTACTTCACGGGGATTCATGGCCACAATCGTTCCTTCTACCACTTCCTGCTCCACAACGGTGTTAAAAGTCCTTCCATAAAGTTCTTCGAGGCGATTGAGTTCTTCTTTGCTATAATGGGCTTTTTTGCCCGTGTCTTCCCAGTCGAAATCTTCCATTGGGAGAGGCTTCTGTTTCTTTTCCATTCTTGAGGGTTTTATCACAGATACTTTAGACTCCACAATGTTTTCAGGGAAATTTTTTTGCTCGGGTTCGACTGTTACTGGAGTTTCTTCCTCAGGAGTAGTTTCCTCGGTTGGTTGCATGCCAATTTCGGCATTTTCTTCAAAATCTGACATTCAATTTTAATTGTGGTTAAACCGGTGTTACCCTCCGGATGGATAAACCCGTATAACCTGGTTAGACATAATTTTTAAACTTCATCCGGAAAGAAGCTGCAAAATTAGATATTTTTAACAAACTAAATGGATTAAAGTTCGTAAAGAGCGGTTTTTTGATTTTAGACGATTTATTTTGCCCAAGATTGGCAATGAGATATTGAAAAATGAGAAGGAATGACCTTTGCAATATTTGTAAATTTGCCCGTTTTTAGTGATCAACATTATTAAATTCGATAAGAAGAATGAAATTCAGTCGGTATTCATTATTTTTTCCATCTGTTTTAGTCATTTTTTTGGTCTTTTCTTTTTTTTCGTGCACAAAAGACGAACCCTCGACAGACTCCTCCTATCAATTGACTTTTTCGAACGATTCGGTTGTTTTCGATACGGTTTTTACTACCATTGGTTCTGTAACTCAAGAACTTAGAATATACAATAAGAATAATAAAAAAATAAAGATCAGTTATCTACGGCTTGCAGGTGGAGAACAATCGGCTTATCGTTTAAACATAGATGGACAAAATACCTGGATAAAAAATGACGTGGAACTCGACAAAGATGATAGCCTTTTTATTTTTGTTCGTGTTCGGATTAATCCAAACGATAAAAATTCTCCCTTTCTAGTAAGCGATTCGATTGAATTTCTAACCAATGGCAACTATCAAAACATCAAACTTATAGCTTATGGACAAAATGCTTATTATCACACTCCAGATCATTTTCCGGCCGATCTACCACCTTATTCTATCATAGAATGTTCTCAAACGTGGACTAGCGACAAACCGCATCTGATCTATGGATGGGCTATAGTGGATTCGGCTTCTACCCTTGTGATGGAAGGCGGGACGAGGGTTTATTTTCATCATGGAGCCGGTTTACTCGTAAAAAAAGAAGCTAGCCTAAAGGTAAATGGTGAAGCCGAAAATAAAGTAATTTTTAGAAACGACAGACTCGATCAATTTTACAAGGATTTGCCCGGTCAATGGGAAGGGATTTATTTTGCCGACGGAAGTCCTGAAAGTTATATACATTACGCTGAGATTCTAAATGGTACAACAGGACTTATGATCGAGCAAAGAAACAACAATCGAAGGGCTCGATTCGAAATCACAGAAACCCTTATCAGGAACATGAAGAAAGGTGGATTAAGAAGCACGGGTTGTAATCTATATTCAGTGAACTGCGTCATCGTAAATTGTGGTTCGTATGCACTTCAACTCGAAGGTGGCATTCACGAATTCATTCATTTATCAATTGGAAATTTCTGGACTTCGGGCATACGCATGTCTCCTTCCCTATTGTTGACAAATTATTACATGGATGGTGAAAATCAGATAAATATCGAACCCACAAGCTTCAATTTCACGAATAGTATCATTTTTGGAAATCAGTACGAAGAGATCTCGATCGATCAGGGTGAGCAGGGAACTGGCTTCCCCTATATTTTCGATCATTGTTTACTCAAAACCAGTCTCAACACAACGGACGAGAGTATATTTCCTTCATGTCTCATCAATATCGACCCATTATTTGTAGATATAGAAAAGCCCAAACTCGAACCCGACAGCTTATCGCCTGTACTTCACGCAGGTAAATCCGCAGGAGTTCTGCAGGATATTTTAGGTCGCCAGCGAGATATGCAGAGGCCAGCTCTTGGAGCTTACGAGCCAGATTATTCTGGGGGTAAGAGATAATTATCAGGAGCTAATTATTCGATGAATTACATTCGTTCGGGGACGTCTATTCCCAGAAGATGCATGCTAATGCGAATAACCTGGGCAGTAAATTGTGAAATAGCAAGACGGGTAAGCATGCGTTGTTCATCGGGTTCGTGCAATATGCTCAAATTATGATAGAATTGATTGTAACTTCGTGCTAGTTCGTAGGCAAAATTGGCTATTTGAGAGGGATCGAGTTCTTTGGCCGATTGCTTGATTACTGAAGGGAAATCATATAAAATCTTCAAGATTTCTTTTTCTTCTTCATAGAATGTCATATTCTTTTGGGGAGTAAAGCTCCACGGATTGGCTTTTCGGAGTACCGAGCGGATGCGGGCATGAGTATATTGGATAAAAGGTCCGGTATTCCCATCAAAATCGATCGATTCGGTGGGATTGAACAAGATATTCTTCCGAGGATCGACCTTCAGAATAAAATATTTCAGTGCAGCCAGACCAATCATGCTGAAGAGTTCATGAGCCTCATATTCGTCAAGGTCGGTTGCTTTTCCAAGTTCGAGGGTAATTTCCCGGGCAGTCAAAATTATTTCCTCTATCAAATCGTCGGCATCCACCACTGTTCCTTCGCGAGATTTCATTTTTCCCTCAGGCAAATCTACCATTCCATAAGAAAGATGGAAGATTTTGTCGGCATAAGTTCGGCCCAAACGCTGTAGGATGAGTTTTAGAACTTCGAAGTGGTAATTTTGCTCATTCCCAACCACATAAATCATTTTTTGTGGTGAGAATTCCTGATATCGTAATTCAGCACAGCCGAGGTCTTGAGTAATGTAAACCGAAGTACCATCGGAGCGAAGGAGCAGTTTATGGTCTAAATTATCTGAAGTTAAATCGACCCAAACCGAGCCATCTTCTTTTTGGTAAAAAACGCCTGCTTTAAATCCTTCTTCCACAATTTTCTTTCCCAAAGAATAGGTTTCCGATTCATAATAAATTTTATCGAATGAAATGCCCAGGCGTTTATATGTTTCATTGAAGCCCTCATACACCCAAGAGTTCATCATTTCCCAAAGTGAATGCGTTTCGGCATCTCCCGCTTCCCATTTTCTTAGCATTTCCTGTGCTTCGAGCATTAATGGAGCCGTGCGAAGTGCCGTTTCTTCGTCCAAACCGTTTGCCTTCAGCTGATTAACTTCTTCTTTATATTTTTTCTCGAAAAGAACATAATAATTACCTACCAGGTGATCGCCTTTAAGGCCACTGGATTCAGGAGTTTCACCATTACTCCATTTTTTCCATGCCAGCATGGATTTGCATACGTGAATGCCGCGATCGTTTACCAGGTTTACTCTTACTACGGGCAAACCCGTAGCTTCGAGGATTTCGGCAACCGAATGCCCCAAAAGATTGTTCCGAATATGACCAAGATGAAGAGGTTTATTGGTATTGGGCGATGAGAATTCGATCAATACTGGTGCCTGCCCTTGTTTTTGAGGATTTAAACCAAAACTGTGATTTCGATAATTCTTATCGAGAAATTCCATCCAGAAATCATCTTTCAGAATAATATTGAGATAACCTTTTATTACGTTGAAACTTTCGATTTCGGGAAGAGCATTTTTAAGCCATTCACCGATTTCACGAGCAGTAAGTTCGGGAGATTTTTTCGAGATTTTTGCAAAAGGGAAAGTTATAATAGTAAAATCTCCTGTGAATTCTTTTTTTGTTTTATTCACGGGGACTTGGTTGGGTTGAACGATGTGGTGATATAGGGCTTCGATAGCATAGCCCGTTTGTTGAGCAAGAAGTTGAGCAAACATGTATAAAAGCTTGGAGCGACAAAATTATGAAAATAGGTCTTATGGCATTGTTTTCTTCCCACATTCGGCCAACTTCCGATTGATCTCCATCATAAGGTCCCCTAAGTTTTCGGCCGCATCGACCAGAGATTTATAATAATCGACCGAGAGAGGATTAATCTTTCCCTGTTCAATTTTTCTTGGGAGTTTTTCCTTGATTTTATCTCTCATTTTATTGATTTTTTCTTCAATAAGTTGAGATTCGGCAATATTTACCTTATGATATTCTCCATTGAGGTTATTGACAAGCAATTGGAAGGCCGAATCTACTTCATCTAACAAGCCCATGAGGTCTCTGTGTTGTTTGGGTGAGAACCATATCTTTTCTTTCGATTTTTCCTGTATCGTTTGCAGCAATTTTTGGTTGACTTTTACAATTACCTGAAAATTTTCCAGTGTAAGGAGCATGGTTCGGTAACGCACCTGTCCATCAGCACTCATTTCATCGAAAGAAATGGTTTGGATGTAATTTAAAATTTCAGTGTGGTGGAATTGAATTTTCTGATAAAGACGCTCAGCATCTTCATTTTGCTGAATCAGATTCGAAGTATCTCCGGGGACGACCGAAGAGATTACGAAGCGAAAAAGCTCTATTACTTCAGAACTTAAGACAGCTATTTCATGCTTTAAGTGTAAAAGATTGAACTCAGAAGTCGAAATAAAGAAAGGATTGAAATATCTTATTTGATATGGGGTGGAATATTTTACTGGAATAATAGTATTTACTATAGCCGACATTTGAGGAATGAAATTGATCCAGATTGCCGTAGTAATGAGGTTCAAAAACGTATGGAAGGCTGAGAGAGCAAATGGAATGGACTGAGAATCAGAGGACGGATTCTGTCCGGTAAGTCCTTTTGTAAAACTTGTCATCATTTGGATGATAAAAGGGAAAAAAGCAAGGGCTAAAATCATCAATGAAACATTGAACAAAAAATGTGAAAGTGCTGCACGTCTGGCCTTGTAATTTCCCACAATTGCCGCCGCATTAGCCGTTATGGTAGTTCCTACATTCTCGCCAATTACCATAGCTGCAGCATTTTCATAACCAACGATTCCCGAAGCACACAGGGCAAAAGTAAACACCAGCATAGCCGATGAAGATTGCAAAACAGCAGTCAATACAAAACCCATGGTCACAAAAAAAAGAATAGAGCTAAATCCCCGATGATTGTGAGATTGTATCCAACCAATCCATTCAGGATGAGTAGTTAGGCTTTGGCTTTGCATCATTAAAAAATTCATTCCCATAAACAAAAGGGCAAAACCCATGAAGAATTCTCCTAAGGCCCTAATGGTAGCTTTTTTCGAAAATAGTAGAATGAAACATAAGGCAATGATAGGTAGAGCAAATTGAGAAAGGTCGAAATTATAGCCAATGAATGCAATAATCCAAGCTTTGAGGGTAGTGCCGATATTTGCTCCCATGATAAGGGAAAATGCCTGAGGGAAAGTCAAAAGATTTGCTGTACATAATCCTATAATCATTACCGTAGTAGCTGATGAGGATTGGAGTGCTGCGGTGATTACCAGACCAGACAGCACACCCTTTACGGGATTCTGAGCCAAACCCGAAATAAAATTCCTCAGGTTTTGTCCGGCCATCTTCTGCAAAGCTTCGCTCATCAGCTTCATGCCGAATAGAAACAAGCATAAGGCTCCGATGATAGACAATATATTTATAACCATCGAATGAAACGGCTTTGAGAAATCAGCCTGCAAAACAAGTTAAAATACAGTTAATAAATGTTTTCTAAAAGAAAACTTAAAGATTTATTAAACTCATCCTCCATGATGTGGGTTTATCAAATATTCGAGATGATCTTCTTTGAATTGGAGTAAGGACGGGAGGATTAGATCGGCCAACACAAATCGCAAATCCATCGAGGTTTGGTCAGCAGGAACGGCCACTGCCTTCATTCTGGCAGCTTTGGCTGCAATGATGCCATTGAGCGCATCTTCGAATACGATACAATTTTGTGGTTCAACCTGCAATTGCTCAGCAGTGGTAAAAAATATTCCAGGATGAGGTTTGCCATATTTTTCTTCCGTGGCACTATAAATGATTTTAAAGTGCTGATGAATGCTCAATTTTCTTAGAGCCAGATCGATAATATCGTAGGGTGAAGCCGAAGCAAGAGCAAGAGGAATATCACGCGACTGGAAGAAATGCAATATATATACGCAACCCGGTAAACCCCTGGCTTTTTCATAAATCGATCGTTTTACCTCGGAAATAATTTGTTGTTCGATCAAGTCAGGGTCGAGGGCATCAAAAGATGTACACTGGCAAAAAAATCTAATTGTTTCATCCACACGAAATCCTTTCACCTTCTGGCACATTTGTGAAGTAATTTTTACCCCAAGACGTGCAAATACGTTTATTTCGGCTTCTTCCCATAAGGGTTCCGAATCGATCAACAGGCCATCGAGGTCGAAAATAGCTGCCTGAAATGAGTTCATTCTGTTATTATAAGATGTTTTTTAAACTTTCGAGAGCCTTTTCAAGAATTGCATGTGGACAGGCAATATTCATGCGCATAAATCCTTTCCCTTCGATTCCGAATTCTTCTCCCCGGTTTAATCCTAGATGAGCCTTATGAATCAGGTGTGCATGAAGTTCATCGTCAGGAATATGAAGACCCCGAAAATCGAGCCACAGCAAATAGGTAGCTTCGGGTTGTACGAGGTGAATGGGTGAAAGATGTTCTTCGAAGTAATGTGTTGCTATCCTCACCGATTGATGAAGATAATCGAGTAATTCTTCGAGCCAGTCTTCGCCTTGGTTGTATGCAGCTTCGAATGCAATATTCCCTAAAAGGTTTCCCATTTGCAAATGGAAGCGTTCGAGGGTGTCGTTGTAAATTTTGCGTTTTTGAGGATCAGGGATCAAAATGGCACTGGTGGAGAGTCCGGCTATATTGAAAGTCTTGCTGGGTGCAAAGCAGCTAGCAGAACGCATGCCAATCTCCTTGTCCAGCGAGAGTAAGGGAGTATGGCGATAGCCCGGAAATATAATATCGGAATGAATCTCGTCCGAAACAATCATGATATCGTTTTGTATACAAATCTCGGAAAGCTGTTCTAATTCTCGTCTCTCCCATGCACGTCCAACAGGATTATGTGGATTCGACAGGATAAGCATTCTGACGCCTGGGGCTTTTTCGCGCAAGTCATCGAAATCCATCGAATATCTTTCCCCATCGAATTTCAATGGATTGTTTATGACAATTCGTTCGTGAGCTCTGGGAACTTCGAAAAATGGCGGATAGACAGGAGGTTGAACTATGATTTTATCACCTGGATTGGTAAAAGCCAGAGTTAGAACCATAAGGCCTGTGACTACTCCTGGACTAAAGCTCACAATTTGGGGATCGATAGATAGGGCATGACGGCGGAATAACCAATTAGCAAGGCTTTCATTGAATTCTTGCGCTCGAAAAGAATAACCCAATAACGGATGATTCAAACGCCGATGCAAGGCTTGCAAAATAAATTCGGGGGTAGCAAAATCCATATCGGCTACCCACATTGGTACTACCTCCTCGGTACCAAAAACTTGATTGCGTAAATCATATTTCACGCATGAGGTACCTTCTCGTGGAATAATCGAATCGAAATTAGCCATTGTGACATAATGAATGAAAACATGAGAGCAAAAAAACGCTATTTTGCTCTTTAAAATTCTGGTTTATTGTTCTCCCTTATAAAAGGGTAGTTTTACTACTTCTGCCTTAATAAGTTTTCCTCTGATTTCGATAAAAATCTCACTTCCCGGTTGGGATAATTCGGCAGGCACATAGCCCATTCCGATTGGGATATTGAGCGAAGGCGACATGGTTCCAGAAGTAACTTCTCCGATTTTGTTTCCGGCAGCGTTACAAATGGAGTAATGTTGACGGGGAATTCCTTTTTCTTTCAATACAAAACCAACTAATTTGCGTTTCACGCCTTCCTTCTTTTGCTGAAGGAGATATTCTTTATCGATGAAGTTCTTTGTATCGGTAAATTTTGTAATCCATCCCAGACCAGCTTCCAGAGGGGAAGTGGTATCGTCGATATCATTGCCATATAGGCAAAATCCCATTTCGAGTCTCAAAGTGTCGCGAGCTCCCAAGCCGATAGGTTTTATCCCAAATTCCTTACCTGCTTCGAAAACGGCATTCCAAATCGTATCGGCTGCTTCGTTGGGCATATAAATTTCACATCCGCCACTTCCAGTATATCCTGTTGTAGAAAACAAAATATTTTTCACTCCGGCAAATTCAAGATTTTTCCATGAATAATATTCCATGTCGAGAATGGATTCGGAGGTGAGTTTTTGCATGGATTTCATGGCCAGTGGGCCTTGTATGGCAAGCTGCCCGGTTTCTTCGGAAGCATTGTAAACATCAGTTCCAATTTTCATACCCCTATCTGAAGCATGCTGGGTAATCCAATTCCAATCCTTCTCCATATTGGCTGCATTAACCACAAGAAGATAAGATTCTGCAGTAATTCTGTAAACCAGAATATCATCCACTATCCCACCTCTTCCGTTGGGCATGCACGAATATTGTATCTTGCCATCGTAAAGTTTTGAAACATCATTGGAAGTAATATACTGAAGCAGATCGAAAGCTTTAGGGCCTTTCACCCATATCTCACCCATGTGAGATACATCGAAAACACCTACGCTTTTCCTTACGGTAAGATGTTCGGATATAACTCCTTCATATTGAATGGGCATATTATAACCAGCAAAAGGCACCATCTTTGCTCCTAAGGCAATGTGAAATTTTGTAAAAGGAGTATTTTTCATGTTTTTAAATATTTTAATATGTTTTATAGAATTTTACAAAAAAAAGAAAACGTTATGCAAAGGTATAAATAGCCTTTTCAATAAATAGACTAAAAAATAAATTTATAGGTTGACAATGACAGGCCGGTAGCCAATATATTGGTAAATGTTCCAGAAAGTATTCACCAAACCATTTGGTTTTAACCATTTATAGCGATAACTGGATTGAATGTTGGATATACGCAAATAAGGTAGGCATTCGCGGAAATCTTTTCCATAATTCATCAAGGCATTGCAAAAAAACCATGTGATGTCGAATCCAGTAAAGGCGAGTTCGTTGGGTTCGGCCAAGTAACGGTCACGGTATTTATATAAAAAATCTTGAACCTTTTCATCGTAGTAATCTACCATAAAAGGAGAAAGAAAATGCACATTATTCTGAATGAGTGAAGAAATCTCAGCATTTTTCATATTGGCCCACGAAGGCATACCGATGAGGGAAAATCTCAGGGTATCGTTCAAAGTACGCAGATTCCGTAAAAGATTGATATTGAATGCTTCATTTTCTGAAAGTACGATCAAATAATTGGAATAACCCGGCTTGATAGCTGATTTAACTTTTGTTACACTATCGTTGAGAAAGTGTATTCGACTTCCCTTGGTAAAATGGCCTTCTTGGAGATGCTGATCGAGCATTGTGAGGAGTTTATCGATGGTATTCGTGTATAAATTTTTATTGTTGCGCAGAATGATGATGTTTTGTTTACCAGGCCTCGAGCTTAAGAATTGGGCAACTGCTTCGGCCTGAAAATCTTCGGATGGATAAGGCTTAATGATGTATTCGTTGTTCGACAATATTTCATCTCTTTTAGATATAGCATTGATAGTAGGAATTTTATGGCGTTTTGCAAAGTCGGCAATTAGCTCGAAATTCTTGCTGAAAGCCAGGCTAATTATCAAATCCATGGATTTCATCTCGGGTTTTTGCAATAACCTATGGGTTCCACTCATATCGTTTCCCAGATCGTACACATACACTTTTGCATTAAAACCTATCTTCTTGAGTGAATCAAGAGCCAGAAGAGCACCTTCGTAAAATGGCAGATACTTGAACAAGGGTGATTCACCTGGCTTTTTACCATAAGCTGAGCTCTGGCTACGAACATTCAAGGGAGTATTCAGCATGAAAGGGACAATGATGGCAATTTTAAATTCCTCGTGTTTGAATTTATAATCGGGATTGCACAATGATGTTGATGCAATATTTTCGGTTTCGGCAGGAAGCTGAGCCATTTCATGTTCTTTCTTGTTTTCGGACTGGATAGGAATTTTGATAGGAGCATTTTCTTCAATTTTTTTATCGATGTGAGGATTGGCTTTTTTAAGCTCCTCCTCTCCTACTTCATATTTGTCGGCAATTTTTTGTAAATTTTCCTTCGGTTCGGCCACATGAGTAATATAAGAAGCTGCTCTTCGTTTAGGAATGAGGATAATTTGTCCTTCTTTGATATTTTCGGTAAGGCCCTGGTTAAACATTTTCAACGAATCTATACTGATGCGGTTTTTACGGGCGATTCCATAAAGACTTTCGTGTTTCTGTATCTTATACTCAATGAATCCTCTTTCCTGAGGCTTTATGCCTGGCTTCCCAATCAATATCTCCTCACCTGCCTTGAGTCCTTCCTTCACCTGAGGATTCCATTCGATGATATCAGCAATAGTTACTCCAAATTTCCGGCTGATGGCATATAATGTTTCTTTTTCTTTTACTGTATAGGTAAGAAAACCTCCTTTAGAGGTTCTCCTTGACGTATCGGGAATTGGCTGATTTTTCAGCAATGCTGAATAATCGAGGGGAATTTTGATTACCTGATCCGCAGGAAGTTTGTCTTTACCAATACCGGGGTTCAATTTTTGGATGGTTTCGATGGGAACGCTATAAATGTTCGATATACTTTGCAAGGTTTCGCCTGCTTTGGTTACATGATATATAAAATCAATATTCGTGTAAGGGCTAATTTCTGAAGGCGTCGCAGGAATCTTCAATTGTTGCCCTGTTTTCAATACTTTGGCTGCTTCGGGGTTATATTGAAGAATATCACTAATTGGCACCTTATAAGCAAGTGAAATCCGGTAAAGTGTTTGACCGGCTTCGACGGTATGCAGCCAGAAAGTCATGCCATTTTCAGTGATTTTCTGTTGAGATACCACAACCTCAGCAGGTTCCTGAGCCTTTGAAGTAATGAAAAAGAATCCCAGAAGAAAAGCGATAATGAAAAATCTTTGCTTCATGATTTCGATAATTATTCCCACTCGATGGTAGCAGGGGGTTTCGAACTAATATCGTAGACCACGCGATTGATCCCATTTACGTGATTGATTAGAGAGCTCGAGACCTGAGCCAGAAAATCGTAGGGAAGATGCGTCCAGTCGGCGGTCATACCGTCGGTTGACTGTACTGAACGAATAGCCAGCACATTTTCGTATGTTCGCTCATCTCCCATTACGCCAACGGCTTTTACGGGGAGTAATACCACAAAAGCCTGCCAAACTTTGTCGTAGAGCCCAGCTTGTTTAAGCGCATCGACGAAAATGGCATCGGCTTCACGTAAAATCTCAAGCCTCTCACGGGTAATTTCACCTATAACTCTAATACCCAGTCCAGGCCCGGGGAAAGGATGGCGACTCAGAAATTCTTTATCAATGCCAAGCTCTCTGCCTACCAAACGAACTTCATCTTTAAAAAGGTTTCGCAGAGGTTCGACTATTTTCAGATTCATCATATCGGGAAGGCCTCCAACGTTATGATGCGACTTAATGGTGGCCGAAGGACCATTCACCGAAACCGACTCGATTACATCGGGATAAATCGTTCCTTGTCCTAACCATTTTATTCCTTCTAACTTAGCGGCTTCTTCGTCGAAAGTGTCTATAAAAGTCCTTCCAATGATTTTGCGTTTTGCCTCAGGATCGGAGATTCCTTCAAGAGCTCGTAAAAATCTTCCCGAAGCATCTACACCTTTAACATTGAGATGCATCCGCTTATAGGATTCCAAAACATGACCAAACTCATTCTTTCGCAATAATCCATTATCGATAAAAATACAATGCAGATGATTGCCTATTGCATGATGTAAAAGCATTCCGGCTACTGTGGAATCCACTCCGCCCGACAAACCCATGATGACTTCATCATTGCCGATAAGGTTCTTCAAATACTGTACGGTTTCATCGACAAAGGACGCCGGAGTCCAATCTTGGGAGCAATGACAAATATCAACTACAAAATTTTTCAGCAAAGTTTTGCCTTCAACCGTATGAATAACTTCTGGATGAAACTGTATGCCCCAAATTTTTTCATTCCTTATTTCAAAACCAGCTACCTTTACATCGGCTGTCGATGCAATGATTTCGAAATTGTCAGGGACTTCGAGTATTGTGTCTCCATGCGACATCCAGACCTGAGTATTTGGGCTTAGGCCACGCATTAAAGGATTATTCGGGTTGATATAATGAAGATTTGCCCTCCCATATTCACGAGTATCGCATACTTCGACGCAGCCTCCCGAGATTTTTGAGATGTATTGAGCACTATAACATATTCCCAGAATAGGAACCTTGCCTCTGATCCCCGATAAATCGGGTGAGGGTGCACCAGATTGATTCACCGAATATGGACTACCACTGAGAATTACGCCTTTTATAGAAGGGTTCAGCTTTGGAATTATATGGAAAGGAAAAATTTCACAATATACATTCAATTCACGTATTCGCCTCGCAATCAATTGAGTATATTGTGAACCAAAATCCAGAATGACTATGGTTTCGTGCATGTAAAATAATTAATTGAGAAACCCGAAATTTGCGCAAAATTACATATCTTGTGGTTGAAAAACCAATTCATTTTATATTGTACTATCTAAAACTTCGATGCAATGAATGAATCTGATAAAATCTTACTTCCACCTTCGCACATGATCTATCCTCTTCCTGCAGTTTTGGTTTCATGTGGTACATTGCAACATCCAAATGCGATTACGATTGCATGGACAGGAACGATTTGCTCTAAACCACCAATGTGTTATATCTCTGTGCGACCCGAAAGATATTCTCACCATTTAATTAAGGAAACAGGGGATTTTGTGATCAACCTTTGCGATGAATCCATGCTGGAAATGCTGGATTGGTGTGGCATTCATTCAGGACGAAAAGTAGATAAGTTCAAGGAAATGAATCTAAGTGCTTTACGAGCCGTCAAGGTTGAAGCTCCTTTAGTGAAAGAGGCTCTCATTAATATTGAGTGCAAGGTGAAAGAAATAAAAACTCTGGGTTCTCATGATATGTTCATAGCAGAAATTGTTCAGGTTCATTCAGATAGGTCACTTGTGGATGAAAAAGGAAAATTCCAGCCCTTGAAAGCCAAATGGTTTGTTTATAATCATGATTTGTACCAGACTGTCGGTCCCGAAATTGGGGAATATGGCTTTACACATCACTTAAGGAAAAATTCAGGGGAATGATTTCCAATAATATTCGGTTAATTGCTTATTGTTGCTTTAAATCAGAAATTTCTGGTTTAACACCTTTTCCCTGTCATAAAAAGAAAATTTATCAGAATGGCTTGGAATGAGAATTTCTAAGCAAACATAAAAGTTTAAAAGTCAAAACTGCTTAAAACTATTTCTCAAAATTTGAACTATTTCTAAAAAAAACCTTCAGGTCTTGACGAATGCATAAAAAATTTATTCATTTGTATAGATATTATAAATTGGAGTTCAGGAATTTATATTATTTACCATCATCTCATCGAATAATAATTTCCATCTAAACTAAACCAATTGAAAGGACAAATCGTAGAAACATTTATCGAAGGGCATCAGCCTGCAGGCTATCACCAGCTTGAATGAAAGGCCAACAGCATGCCTGCGGGAATATATTTTTATCAATTGCTTACCGACGATAAGTTGTTCGTAAGGAAAATAATTTTGATAAAGTAAATCCAGCTTTTCAAACATGTTGATCAGCACTCGACTGAATGATATAAACCCAGAATAACCTGATTTTTAAGAATGAAATATCCTTACATTGGGAAGCAATATTTCTATTCTAAAAACGTAATGATTGTATTGTAACAGATTTATTTTTTTGACCATTAAAATTCATCGAAATGAAACTCAAACTATTGGCAATGTTTCTTTCGTGCCAGCTTTCAGTTTTCAGCCAGATGGAATCTGCAAAGTTTTATGAAAGAATAGATTCTGTTCTGGCATATTGGCCTGAGGAAAAAGTAGCGAACTGCAATACCGCCATCGATAGCGACGAACTGAGCGATACGGAAAAACGAATGGTGTTGTATATCAATCTGGCACGAATAGATGGGAAACGCTTTGCAAAGGAGATCATTCCACTTTATATCCATTACAATCCTTATGTAAACATGGAATCGGAGTATTTCAGAAGTTTATTGCGTGAACTCGTATTACTCGAAGAATTGCCTCCTTTTCTGGTTCATCCTTTATTAAACCAACTGGCTAAAGAAAAAACGCTTTCATTGAAGAATGAATCTTATATTTCGCATTCGGGAGCTGATGAAAGATTTGATGAGATATTCAAGGCAGGAGGACTGTCGGCGGGTGAAAACATTCAAGCCGGCGACGATGATCCCTTCATCGTCGTGATGTCGCTTCTTATAGACGAAGGAGTAGCAGATTATGGACACCGCAGGAATTTGCTGGACAGGTCTTTCACCCATATTGGCTTAAACCTGGGAAGTCAGAAAATTTTCGACTACATTACCGTGATGGAGTTTGCAGGATTTCCAGCTTCAGATTAAGCTTTGTCGATCTATTTCAGTTAATACCTGAAGAAATGATTGAAGAAACGATTTTAAGGGAGGTAGGTTTTTATCCTCCGCTAATCAGGTGAATTACTTCTACATTATCTCCATCCTTAATCCAAATGTTGTCGCGATCTTCAGCTTTCACCACCCGGCCGTTCACTTTGGTGACCAAAATGCGAAAGGTGAATTTTTTCAACCGAATGAGTTCGGCTAAAGTCAGAGTGTCGGCATCGATGGTTTCTTCCTTATGATTGAGAATTATTTTCATGATTGTATATCTTATTCATTTTTAAACTTAAAGTCTTTCAGTAAAAATTCGAGGGCGGCATTAGCTTGTAAATTTGCCACCACAGCTACACGTGGTGCTAAAGGTGGCAAGCTATCACTTACTTCGAACATTTCGTCGCCACAAATTGCCAGATTATCATATTGTTGAACTTTGATAATTTCATTTTTTCCCCATCCAGCAAGTCCCGAACCAACGATCAAAGGCCTGTAAGGCCATTCGCTAAGAGCAGTTTCAATGAACATCTGTTTCATCTGGGCGTTATCGAGGGCTTCTATGAGAACATCACAATCACGAAAAATGAGAATCGAGTTCTGCTGATTTAACTTCACATGATGGGAAACTACGCGAATTTGAGCATCGATCTGATGGATATTTTCTTTCAAGGCCATTACCTTTGGCAATCCAACCTGATGAAAAAAGTAGTATTGGCGGTTGAGGTTGCCAATTTCTATCACATCAAAATCGGCTACTATGAGTGTACCCACCCCTACTCTGGCCAATGCTACAGCAGCATTAGAACCTAAGCCACCTACGCCAGCAATCCCGACTCTGGCTTTCTTTAAGTATTTACTAATCTGTTGACTTACATCCATTTTCATTCGAAAAAACAATTGAATTCTTCATTGCATGAATTGCATTCCTTTGCATCATCTCTTCGTTCAAACCGAAGTCCTAATTTTGTGGCCAATAACAAACTCGAAAAATCTTACGCATGAACAGATTGAACCTGTTATTTTTTATTTTTTTAGTATTGTCTATCCCATCTTATTCCCAACATAGAGTTCAGATATATCATCCCGAGGCCAATGCCCTGGCCGATCTTCAGCAAGCTATTCAAAAGGCAGCCAAAGAGAATAAACATGTTTTTGTTCAAATTGGTGGAAACTGGTGTCCATGGTGTATAAAATTTCATAGCTTTATTCATGAAAATGCCAAGGTTGACTCACTTCTGAAGGCTGATTACATAATTTGTCTGGTGAATTACAGCAAGGAAAACAAAAATCAGGAAGTATTAAAGCTTCTTGAATACCCTCAGCGTTTCGGATTTCCGGTGTTCGTGATTCTCGACAAGAATGGTCAGAGAATTCATACGCAAGACTCCGGCCTTTTAGAATCGGGTGAAGGTTATGATGAGGGGAAGGTCATCCATTTTCTCCGAAACTGGTCGCCGCGGGCATTCGATCCTTCTCTCTATACTCTTTAGTCGATGATTCTATTTCTTTATATCATAGAAGCAACGAACCGGAGAGAATAGCTTGCCTTGCTTCACCAATACCTTGATGGCCTTTTCTACTTCTTTTTTATCGAGTTTGGTAGCCTGGGCAATTTCACCAGAACGCATGGGTTTTCCCGCTCGAGTTAAGGTTTCAATGAGTTTTTCCTCTGTATCCATATAGTCTTCTTATTTATTGTTTAATGCAAAGGTATAAGTTTTTATGGTTTTAAAGCTGAAAGTTCTTTCGAAATAAAATATGTTAAGTCGAATCAGGTTTTTCAATGATAAAATTAAAAAAAGCAAGTTGAAAAATTTTTCAAATCGAAATTTATAACTAACTGTTTTAGTTCACTATGCCATATTTTAAATTATAATTTTTCAAAAAAATAAATGCTTTAATTAATTATTCTATTTTAAAACAGGAAAATTGCTTATATATTTGTAAAATTTTTAGGATAAAAGTTCTTTAAAAAAATATCGAGTTATGAATATTGAAGATTTTCGGAAAACGCACAGATTATTGAAGGAATATGTTCACGAATGGCATCCCATTTATAGAGGTTACAACAATCGCACTTTGTATATCAATGTAGATACTCTCGAATTCAAGGAAAAGCCTGTAAACGAGGAGATGAAAGAAAAATTTACCGGTGGTAAGGGATTTGGTTTAAAACTCTTATGGGAAGGCACTTTACCTACCACAAAATGGAATGATCCTGAAAATGAAGTCGTTATTTCACCTGGCCCAATTGCGGGTATTACACAGTACTCAGGTACGGGGAAATCACTGGTGGTAAGCATTTCGCCTACGAATTTTGTAATGGACAGCAATGTGGGAGGTTTTTTCGGTCCCTTTCTCAAATTTTGTGGCTTCGATGCTTTAGAGCTTCAAGGGATTTCAAAACAAGACATTATCATTTATTTTGATGGCATCAATCATAAAATTGAAGTCTTTGATGCCAATGGTCTCGAGTTCAACAGTCATTTATTGGCAGCTCAGTTGCATGAAATTTTTGCCAGTGATGAGAACGATAAATTCAACGTTTCGGTTGTTTCGACAGGTCAGGCGGCCGAACACAGTTTAATTGGCATGCTGAATTTTAGTTTTTACGATAAAAGACGAAAGGAAGTACGTTTGAAGCAAGCTGGCAGAGGTGGCATAGGAACTGTTTTTCGCCATAAGAACATCAGGGCTTTGGTGGCGAAAGTGCCTGGTATCAGTGGAAATTTGAACAATGTAGTCGATTTAGAGGCTATTCAGGAATGTGGCAGAAGATTCAATCGTGAAATGCGCGAGTTGGACGACAAGCAAAACCGCATGCGCAAAGTAGGAACTGCCCACCTTATGGAGATAATGAATGATTATGATCTGCTTCCCACGCATAATTTCAAGTTCGGTTCGCACCCTGAGGCCTATAAGATCGATTCGAACGTATGGACGAGAAAATTTACTCAAAATATTCCAGATGGATGCTGGGTAGGCTGTAATATGGCCTGCGCAAAGGGAGTAGATGGTTTTGAACTACAAACCGGACCTTACAAGGGTACCAAAGTTCTTGTGGATGGACCTGAATATGAAAATGCCGCAGGTTTGGGTTCCAACTCAGGTATTTTCGACCCTGACATTATTATCGAATTGAATTTTTATTGTGATACTTATGGTGTTTGTACGATTAGCTGGGGCACCTTAACGGCTTTTTTGATGGAATGCTGGGAAAATGGTATCCTCAACAAAAAACGTACGGGAGGATTGGATTTATCATGGGGGAACGGTCTCGACGCCCTTGAACTGCTTCATCAAGTAGCTCGCAGTGAAGGATTTGGAAAGATTGCAGGATTGGGCATAGCAGGCTGCAAACGCTACTTTGTAGAGCATTTTGGTGCCGATCAACAATTCCTCGACGATATTGGCATGATTAACAAAAACCTCGAATATTCTCAATATGTCTCGAAAGAATCTCTAGCTCAGCAAGGAGGCTATGCTATGACCAATAAAGGCCCCCAACATGATGAGGCCTGGCTAATTTTCATGGATATGGTTAATAATCAAATCCCTACATTCACCGACAAGGCCGAAGCCTTACACTATTTTCCTATGTTCAGGACATGGTTTGGCCTAAACGGTTTATGCAAACTTCCATGGAATGATGTGGAACCCGAAAACAACCATCTAACAGACGAACCTGCCAAGGTTCCAGAGCATGTAGATAATTATGTAACAATCTTCAATGCCGTTACTGGTCGCAAAATCGATAAACACGAGCTCATCCGCATGTCAGAGCGAGTGTATAACTATCAACGGATTTTTAATATTCGGCGAGGTTATGGAATCCGTAAATACGATGCTCAACCTTATCGCGCCGCAGGGCCAGTAACCATCGAAGAATACGAAAGCCGACAAGAACGTTATGATAATCAACTTCGTGAAATACTTCATCTCGATCCTAACGTAATGACTACAAAAGAAAAAATGGCCGCTCTTCGCAAATATCGTGAAGCACAATACGAAAAGCTGCTCGATGCAGTGTATGAACGGAGAGGTTGGAACAAGAATGGCGTGCCTACCATCGAACATCTAAAAAAAATCAACATGGATCTACCCGAACTCATCGAAGTAATAACTCCTTTACAATAAAACACATTCTTTCTACAGAGGAATTATTGTATAGGAATTGAAGTGAATGGGATAAGGATGAATTAAGGATGAGATTTCCCAAGCAAATCAAGAAATTCCTGTTCGTTGAGAAGGGGGATTCCCAACTCAATGGCTTTCTGCTTCTTAGAAGGGCCCATTTGGCTGCCTGCCACTATGAAACTGGTTTTCGAACTTACACTTGTGCCCAATTTACCTCCATTATTTACTACCATTTGTTCGATCTCTCTGCGTCGTTCGGCAGAACCGAAATCACCACTCACTACAAAAGTTTTTCCAGCCAGTATATTTCCCTGGGTTTGTTTTTCTTCGACCGATAAACTCATCTGCACACCAGCTTTCTTCAGTTCCTCGATAATTTCTTTCATTTCGGGCTGGTGAAGAGTTTTAACTATACTTTCGGCAATTTTCTCTCCTATTTCATCTACAAGAATTAATTCTTCGAAACTGGCCTGCATGAGACGGTCGATAGAATGATAATGAAGAGCCAGTTTTCGAGCTACGGTTTCGCCTACATAGCGAATACCAAGGGCATATAACACTCTCGGGAAAGGAACCGATTTGGATTGTTCTATTCCTTTCAGAATATTTTCGACGGTTTTTTCCCTGAAAGAGACCACGCGGGCAGGGGTTTTATCGGTAGCAGGATAAACTTTCTTTAAACCGATCAATTGATTGTAAGTCAGTTTGTAAAAATCGCTTATCTTACGTACCAGTCGATTTTCATAAAGAATTTCGATACGTCCTTCGCCAAGGGATTCGATATTCATAGCCTTGCGACTGATAAAATGTTCGAGACGACCTTTTATTTGCGGAGGACAACCCGTTTCATTAGGGCAATACCATGTAGCTTCACCAGGATTTTTCCTCAAATGTGTTCCGCATTCCGGGCAGTATTCGATGAAAGTAAAAGGTTGGGAGGAGGGTGGGCGTTTCGAAAAATCTACTCCGGTGATTTTAGGGATGATTTCACCTCCTTTTTCGACAAAGACATAATCACCCACTCGAATATCGAGTGAAGCAATGATATCGGCATTGTGAAGTGTAGCTCGTTTTACCGTAGTACCGGCCAAAAAAACCGGTTCGAGTTCAGCTACTGGAGTAATAGCACCTGTCCGGCCCACTTGAAAACTAATATTCAACAAACGTGTCGAAACGCTTTCTGGCTGAAATTTGAAAGCAATAGCCCAACGTGGTGATTTCGCTGTAGTACCGAGAATTTGCTGATGCCGAAAAGAATTCACCTTAATCACAACTCCATCGATATCGAAAGGCAAGTGTTCACGACCTTTGTTCCATTCCTCGATAAAATCGAATATTTCATCGATATTTTTGCAACGGGATATATAGGGAGAAATACGAAATCCCCAATTGCAAGCCGCCATCAGGCTGTCGTAATGATTATCATATTTCAGAGAATCCGATAAGACATAATAGACAAAGCATTCGAGATGGCGGTGGGCAACTTCAGTCGAATCCTGCAGTTTCAAACTGCCTGCAGCTGCATTTCTCGGGTTGACAAACGGGATTTCTCCTATTTCTTCCCTTTCCTGATTCAAACGGTTGAATTCGGCATGTGTCATATAGATCTCGCCACGCATTTCGAGTTGTGAAGGAAAATCCCCTTTTAATCGCAAAGGAATGCTGCGAATGGTTTTTACGTTTGCAGTTACATCATCTCCCTGAGTACCATCACCACGGGTTACTCCCCTTATCAGTTTCCCATCTTCATATATCAAACTGATTGCCACTCCATCAAATTTTAACTCGCAAACATATTCCACTTCATTGCCTATCGTTTTTCTAACTCTTTGGTCAAAATCCCTAATTTCAGTATCGGTATATGTATTGGAAAGCGACAGCATAGGTGTGCGATGCCTTACTGTTTGAAATTCCTTGGTTATCTCTCCTCCCACTCTTTGTGTGGGCGAATAGGGAGAGGCCAATTGAGGGAATTGCTTCTCGAGTTTGATCAATTCGGCCATTAGCTTGTCAAACTCATAATCACTGATGGTTGGAGCATTCAATACATAATAATTGTAGTTATGCTGTTCGATCATCTCTGTAAGCTCTTCGATACGAGTTCGTGCGTGTTCGAGTTCCATGATAATTTCGAATTTTTAATAAAAATAATCATTCTTATAAACGATAACGCTTCCCGAAGTAGGTTGATGTAAAATTCGGCGAATATTTCGTTCGGTAAATCCTGCCTTGAAAATTGCATTAACACTCAATGAAGGCATTATTTCAGAAACGGTTTTAATTCTTTGTTTCAAATTTTTTTCTCCTAAAAACAAAACATAGCCAGGCAAAGAATCTCTCGAATGCATTCGAATGTGATTTCTCAACGAATCAATGTCTTTGGCATTCGAAATATATTTTACTTGAATAGACTTAGCGGCATAATACACTGGAACAGGTTCGAAGAAATCAGATGTTGGTTCTACGGCGACAATAACATTCACTTTTGGATTTTTTCCAATATATTCTAAGGCATCGATAAGAGGTTGATGAGGTGCAACCGTCGAAATCCAGATCAATAAAATACTGTTTGCTGTCCAGAAATATCCTAGCATGGCATAGTATAAGGATCGGTAACGGCTCGACCATGATTTGCTCTTTTCGATAAAATCAGTCCAGCCATGACTGCCGGTTAGAACAATAAATGGGAAGGCAATAAAAAGTTGATGGTATCGATTCTGAAGAAAGGTGCCTATCAGAAAACAAACCAAAGCAGGAGCAGCGATACGAATAGTTTCCTTTCTGAGGCGTAAAAATCCGAATAATACAAAAAAACCCAAAGGAGGACCCAAAACAAGGGCAAGAATAAGTGGTCCAATCCATCCGGAAGTATTCAACGCAATTTGTTCGGGGTAAAGATTTTGCCATAAATAAGTCCAAACCGTTAGAGGAGAACTTATAGGAACCTGGTGAATATACCATAAGCTAAGCAATAGGGAGATCCATGTACCTAGGGCAAGAAGTAAAAAACGAATGGGTTTTTTAATAAACAGAGTGAATAAGATAAAAATGAGCCAATAAACTGCTGCATGTGGATAGATGGCTATACTCAATCCGCCGGCCAATCCCCCCAAAAACGACAAATAGTAATATTTTTGTAAAGAAACCCGAGCCAACCAGACAGCCATGACGATAAAAGGCATAGCAAGGTTAAATGCATAATTTCTTACCGAGATAAAAGGAATAATCCAGGCGAAGGCCAAAAGAGCAAAAGCCAGATATGCTCCTCTTTTGTTACCCGATGCCTTTGCCAGGCTGTATCCAAACAACACGGTAATGATAGAAAAAATTGCATGAATGATTCTAATGATGAGCATTTGAGTCCGGGGTGTAAGAATATTCATCGAACTCATCACCGAAAATAAACCTTGATGCAGCATAAAGTAAAAAGGATAAGGTTTTTGTACATCAAAACCCGGATGCAAATTATAAGTCGGTTCTATCACGTCGAAGTGTTCAAAGGCAAACACATAACCTACGGAGAAATAAGCTGCTATCAGCCTGATAACCACCGCTCCCGTCAAAATAAATCCAAAAGGATTGCGACGAAAGTAACTGTGGATCTTGATACGAAAAAATCTTACAATGGGTAGTATGGTGGTAAAAAATTTAAAGTTATTCGTTATGTCGTTGTAGTCAACTTACTGATAAACTGATTTTTATGGAAAATTACGACAAAAGATTACTGATTTGCCAGATATTTTCTTCTTTGCCCTTTTGCCGGGATTCGCGCGCTGCGTTGCTAAAATATTGATGAGTGGATAAAAACTCTAATTGAAGATGATGCCATTCCTTCAGGTTAAGATTGATGAGGTTCAATTGAATCCATTCTATCCGTAATTTATGCAAAATCATGAAGAAATCATCACGGCCAAGGTAATCGAGATCGGCATCGCAAAGGATTTTGGAAGACAAAGTAGAGGTTTTGTGAGGTGTTTTGCTAGCCATAATCATTTCGCAAATCCATTCGGTTTTTTGTTTTGTATAACCGAATCGAGGCAACCATAACCTGGCGAGTTCAGCTGAAGTTTCCTCATGACCTTTATAGGTGTTCATCATTCCAGCATCATTCAATATGGTGGCTGTTTTCAATAAATCGCTTTCCAAGGCATCGAGATTTTCGAGCCTTGCTAAACACATGGCCGAATCATAAACATCGAGGGTGCGATCGGTGCTATGATAATGAAATTTAGGCCTCAGACCGGTTCGTAGCTCGTTGAGAATAAAATCGCGTGCTTTCGTAAAATCCATAATGATTTCTATAATGTTGAAATTTAATGAATCACAAAATGATGTTCGATCTTGCGAATGACTTTCTTTTCCGAATTCTGATAATTCAACTTCACGGAGTAAAAATAGTTTATAATTCGTTTTTAGGCAAATTTGCATAAAAATGACGAAAGATATAATTTTGCGGAACAAAAAAATGCGGAAGTAGCTCAGTTGGCAGAGCATCAGCTTCCCAAGCTGAGGGTCGCGGGTTCGAATCCCGTTTTCCGCTCATAGCAAATTTTTCTGCTCATAGCACGGATGCCTTTGCATTTTCTCGATAATTTTAATTTTTTGGCACATCATTCCTTCTTTTAATTGTGTCTTCATAGGCTCTCGAAGTTTTATAGGATTTAATAAAACCACAAAGCCTTTGTGTTGTATTTTACCCCAACCTAAGGAAAATTCTTCTTCGAAAAGTGGGGAAAGTGATTTTCCGAAAACTGAGAAAAAATAATTTTTGTTCATACCTTTCGACTCTCTCTCTATATTGTTTTGAATATGAAAAGCCAAATCCCAACCATCGTTGCAGATGAAAAAATCCCTTATTTGGATTTTCTGGGTGAATTTCCCATCCATCTGAAGTCTTATCCTGCCTCTAAGATTACAAAAAATCTATTGATTGAACAGAATGCGGAAGCTCTTCTTATTCGCACACGAACGCTATGCAACGAACAGCTTCTCGATGGGACTGAGATAAAATTCATAGGTACGGCTACCAGTGGAGTCGATCATATCGACCAGAATTATTGTTCACAGGCTGGAATCGTGGTTTTTAGTGCACCCGGAAGTAATTCGGGTGCTGTTTTTCAATATATAAGCTGCGCCATCCTTGAATATGCCGAGGTAAAAAGGAAAAATTTGAAGGGATTAATCATGGGAGTTATCGGCAGAGGACATGTAGGCGAAAAAATCGTTCATTTGGGCTCTTTGCTTGGAATGGAGGTTCTTATTAACGATCCTCCCCTCTTCGAGAAAGGCATTCTGAGGGTTCAGAATTCTTTGGATGAAATCATGGCAAATTCCGACATTCTTACCTTACACGTGCCTTACACAACCACTGGTTTTTATCCAACCCATTATCTCATCCATTCCCAGAATATTCTGAAAATGAAACCAGATGCTTGCCTCATCAACACTTCTAGAGGAAGCATAGTGGATGAATCGGCTCTTTATCGATTCGCATTGGCTCATGAAAAATTTAGCTACATACTGGATGTTTGGGAAAATGAACCCGAAATTGAATTGCGCTTAATGGAACGAGCTTTGATTGCCACTCCACATATTGCGGGTTATAGTCTCGATGGGAAACGCAATGCCTCACAACAAATCTTTACACGGCTTGCTGAGTTTTATCATTGGGATAAGCAGCCTGTTTTGCCAGAAATTGGACCTCCTCCTCATGCCAGGCTGCTGGTAGAACATCTTATCGAAGCCGTTAGAGCGACATACGATATTTTTCAGGATGATGAGGCCTTGAGAAAAAACTCCGGCTTATTTGAACAGTTGAGGAGTTCTTATAATTTTCGTCATGAATTTCCTCATTTCGAGGTAAAAATCAAGAACGAGTCAGAGAAAAATATAGCCATGAGGCTTGGTTTCAAGGAATGGAATCATTGATTCAGGTATTCATCGAACAAAACCTGAAGAAAAGCTTTGGCGTTTTTTTCATGTTTTAAATGTATCTCACCGGGAATTGTCATTTTAAAAGGAATTTTTAGATGATCGTCCCAGATGTATTCTCCTTCGGGTACTTTCCATCCTACCCCATAATCGAAGGTGAGATAGGTAAACTCATGAAAGCCAGAGTGAAACATATTGCGCCCCCAATAAAATTCGTGGGTGGAAATTTTAAGGATTTCAAGCAAAGTAGTACCTAAATCCGTTTGTGATACCAACCAGTCAATTTGCGTTCCTCGTAAATCTTCACGAATTACATCACCATAAAAGAGAATAGGGATTCGATTGTATTCGAAAGAGTTTGGATGCCAATTTCGGTAAGAATTATGGCTATGATCGGCCACAAGGATAAAAAGCGTATTCGGATACCAAATCTGATGGCGTGCCTGTTCGAAAAACTTTCCCAAACACCAGTCGGTGTAATAGGCTGAATTGATGTAATTGCGTTCGTTATCACCCCAGAAGAGTTTTTCTTCCATGGGCTGATCGTATGGCGAATGACTGCTAAGCGTAAAAAGAGCGCTGAAAAAAGGTGCAGGTTCAACGGCAAGATCATGAAGAAGCTCGTTAAGGGTATATTCGTCATGTATGCCAAGTTTCCCCTTCACATTGGGAAGTTTGAAATCATAAATTTCCTTGATACGGTCAAATTGATTGAAGATGATATAGCTTTTGATGTTTCCATAAATCAACTGCCCTCCAAAATAAAATGAAGAATGATAGCCTTGCGCATTTATTTTTTTGACAATGCTGGGAAGATGTTGATATTTATCGGGTTGAACGGTTATCGAAGTATAGGGATGTGGGGGAAAACCGCTAAAAATAGCTGCCAAGCCTTGTTCGGAACGTTTTCCACCAGCATACGCCTGTGTGAAAAGAATCCCTTCCATTTCGAGTTTTCGAAATTCGGGCGTTATGCCAGGTTCTCCGCCAAGGCTCTCGATCAGATCGGCTGACCAGCTCTCGAGAATCAACATCACTATATTGGGTTTATATATTGTCAATATGTCCATCCCATTAGTCGTGGGCTTGGCAAATAAGCTATCTACAATGTGCCTGGCTTCGGCCTGATCCATATAAATAAAAGGATTCCTATCCTTGAACTGACGGTTTTCGAACCAACTGATGTAAAGATTGAAAGCTGGGTTTACGGCAGCATGATTCAAGATAGCATGTTTCGAAAAATAGCTTTGACTCTGATTGATAGGTATTTGCTGAATGCCACCTCTGGAACCAATAATGAGAATGGGTTGTAACACAATGTAAGTTATAACTGCCTTCCATGCCTTTGGAGATGATTGCTTTGTTGAAGCCTGGAAGATAAACTTATTATATAGCCAGCAAGCAGTAAAAACCGATACTAGCCAGAAAAGTATCATTATCACGAGCGTCAGTGTTTGGGCTGAAGCTATCACTTCTGCAGGATGCTTCAGATACGCAAGCGCCTTCATGTTGAGCTTTGTATGCCATTCATCATACAAACCCGTTTCACCGGCAACAATCAAAAAATAAATTCCAATCAATAAAAAATTCAAGTACTTCACAATTTGATTAATTGCCCTCCATTTAGTTATACTTTCAATTACATATAAAAAAAGGAATAATGAAGCAATATAGCAAAATGTGGCCACATCAAGCCGCAAAGCATGAAAGAACAGGCCGGCTATCTCCGTAAATTTTATGTGAGAATGAGCAATAATTCCATGATAATAAATCAGAAAAAATATTCTTCCAGAAGCAAAGATCAACAGCCAAAAGGTTAAATGACGTAAAAGATTGATGATTATTTTTTTCACAATCGATTCAAATTGAAAGTATATGAATAAATATAAAAAAAGAAATCACAAAAAATATATTTTTCGACTTATAATATGGAGATCACATTTAAAAATAAAAAAAACTGATTTTTAATTTATTTTCGGTAAAAAATCAAGATTGTTGCAATGCATTTTCGATCAATTGGTCGATATGCTGGAGGTCATTCGGAGGAATCCAATGATAGAGTGGGTCTTTTTTAAACCAAGTGATTTGTCTTTTAGCGAATTTTCGAGTATTGATTTTTATTTTTTCGATAGCTTTTTCCAGAGTAAATTGTCCTTCCATATAAGCAAACAATTCCTTATAACCCAGGCTGCGCAAAGGCTGAAGATTTCTGAAGGGTAACAATCTCTGAGCTTCTTCGAGCAGCCCTCTTTGCATCATTTCATCGACACGATGATTGATTCTTTCGATCAATAAAGGCTTGGGTACATCAAGCGCAAGCTTAAGGATATGAAAACTACGCAATTTCGATTTTCCAGTACGAAGGCTCGAATAAGGCTGGCCAGATAACATACACACTTCTATCGCTCTCATCAATCGTATCGGATTTTTCAAGTCAACCTGATGATAGAATTCGGTATCGAGGAGGCGTAATTGGGTTCTCAGGGCTTCGATCCCCTGTTCGTGGTACAAAGCATGTAAATGATGGCGGAGTAATAGGTCAGGTTCAGGCAAAATATCGAGGCCATTGCAAACAGCATCGATGTATAAACCCGAACCTCCAGCCATGATTACCATAGGCTGGGATGTAAATAATCTACTCAAAAGAGCTATAACTTCTTCTTCATATTCAGCTACATTACAAGGATGATGAATAGTCCGGTTGCCAATAAAATAATGCTTAACTTTTGCCAATTGTTCCTCAGAAGGCGTAGCCGAACCTATAGGGAGTTCTTTATAAAACTGCCGTGAATCGGCTGAAATAATCTCCGTATTGTATTTACAGGCAAGTTCTATCGCAAGCTCAGTTTTCCCCGAAGCAGTCGGCCCTGCAATCACAACCAATAAAGGTTTCTGAAGTTTCATGATTTGGATGTAGAGAAAATTGAAGACACATTAGAAATCGTCATCGAAGTCTTCGCCCGATTTATCGTCGGCAAATTCGTCATCTATGTCTTCATCGGTAATATCTTCGTCATCGAATTTTTCATCTGCATCAGTCGACATCATATCGGCAAACTCGGGTCCAAATTCTTCGGCAATTTCTCTGGCTGTCATCTTGCGTGAAATATTGGAAGATGGAGGGACTTCCTTCCCACTCATTATCGCACCAAAAACCTCATCTTCCATTAATTCTTTCATCTGTTCCTCTATCATTTCTTCCGGAATATCATCATTCAAAGAAGTAATGGTAAGCCTTTCTTCTCGTTGTTTACGTGTCTTTTCCTGAATTTCTTCAGGTATGATGATGGGTTTTACGGGTATTTCTCCTTTTTGTGTTACACACTTTGGATAGTTTGCTAAAGAATCGGTTTCCAGTATTTTTACCATTTCCATAAAAAACAAATAAATATCAGGACCTCGATATTCGATGATAAACTTTTGATGAGGGTCATCCACAAAATCCCTAAAACGTGCAAGACTGATATGCGTATAGGGAATTTTCAAACGATGCTCTTCGAGTCTAACATCATCGCCTTCTTTTTCTTTCGAAATGGATAACAGGGGTTGTTCTGCTATCTCATATTGTTTTACCCAACGTGCATTGGCTTTATAGAAATATGTTTTCTCTTCTGCCGATAAAGGAGCAGCTTGGAGAAAAACCCTTTGAAAATCTTCGAAAGTCTGATTGGGCGAAATATCGATCTCTCTTACAAAATCTTCGATGGAATCAGAAGTAATCCGAAAACGATAAATATGCATAACTGATTGATTTAAAAGAAGGTAAAAATCAATAAAAACATTTATAGAAAATAGCGTGCAAAGTTAAGGGAATGAATCAAACCTCAATAAAATCAAAATATAAAATTATTAATCTCTTGGTCTGGAGTTTATATCTTAGAATCATCCATGAGAATAAATCTTTCGAGGATACAATCGGCCAGAATATAGGCCTGTGACTTAATTGCGATTCTGTCAGTACCAATTTTCTTTAAATAGATACTTGTTAAAGAATTCGCAATTTGAAGGGTGTGTCGGGTGAATTTTTCACCAAAACGTTTGTTGATGTGAGAAATGCTCAAGCCCCAAGAGGTTCGGAGAGAAGTTATGATGTACTCATTGTACTGGTTGATAGATGTTAGGATCTCACAGGGACATGCACCGATGTCGAGAGTAGTCAATTTCTTCCATTCCTCTATACATGAAGGGTTCCACCATCGTTTGATGCCATCGTACGAATGGGCAGATGGGCCTAGTCCCAAATATGGAATTCCCTGCCAGTAGGCAGTATTGTGCCTCGAATAATATCCCGGCAAACAGAAATTCGAAATTTCATACTGAATGTAACCCTTATGCGAGGAAATTTCTTGTAAAATCTCATATTGCTGGGCAACAAGTTCTTCGTCGGGCAGACTTAGCTTCCCTTTTTTCACCTGAAAATCATAAGGAGTTTTTTCTTCAAGTGTAAGAGCATAGCAAGAAAAATGTTCAGGTTCAAGTGATAAGATTTTAAGAAGAGCATTTTCCCATTCTTCATTATTCAAACCCTGGATACCATAAATAAGATCGACCGAAATATTGTTAAAACCCGCTTTTCTGGCCATCGCATAAGCTTCCAAAGCTTGTTCGGCAGTGTGATGTCGGCCTAAAAATTTTAAAATAGTTTCATTTTGAGATTGAATGCCGATGCTCAGCCTATTTATTCCAGCCTTCGACCAGGATTCAAGATTTTGCATACTGATGTCATCGGGATTGGCTTCGAGGGTAATTTCACAGGAAGGCTCGAGAATAAAATATCGCTTTATGAAATCTAAAATATTTTCAATATCACCAGGAAGGAGCAATGAAGGGGTACCTCCTCCCATATAAACGGTTCGCAGATGAGGATCTTTCCACTGGTGAGAACGGGTTTCTATCTCCTGTAGCAAAGCTTCTACAAAACCCTGAGCTAATTTTTTAGAAGCCACAGCATAAAAATTACAATAGAGGCATTTCGATTTGCAGAAAGGGATATGAATATAGAGGCCAGTCATTTCTTCTTATTAAGGATCACTCTGAAAGTGGTCCCAACATTAGGCTGGGACGATTTTACAAAAATCCTTCCCTTATGGTAGGAATGTACAATACGACGGGCAAGCGAAAGGCCTAGCCCCCACCCTCTCTTCTTATTGGTGAATCCGGGTTTGAAAATCACTCGTTGCTGAGAACGTGGAATTCCTTTCCCTGTATCGGTAAAATCAAGAATTACATGTTTATGATCCTCCTGTATCGTAATGGTGAAAGTACCCACTCCTCCCATAGCATCAATGGCATTTTTAACCAGATTTTCTATAACCCATTCAAAAAGAGGAACATTTAAAGGTATATACAACTCATCCTTATTGGTTTGATTATTGACTCGAAATTGAATTTTTCTCGAAGTACGTGGTTCGAGATAATCGAAAGTTTCGGAAATAACTTCGAGAATATTGGCAGCCTCCAGATAAGGCTGTGACCCTATTTTAGAAAATCTTTCCGTAATAGTCTCCAAGCGGATTAAGTCTTTCTCCATCTCACTGATGGCGGGATGTTCCAATCCATCCATCCGCATGAGTTCCATCCATGCTAGCATCGACGACATCGGTGTTCCTAATTGATGAGCAGTTTCTTTGGCCATCCCTACCCATACCTGGTCTTCTTCCGACTTGCGAGCAGAACTGAACAGAGAATAGGCTACCAGCAGAAACAAACCTATAATGCCCAGTTGAATAAAAGGATAATATTTCAACTGATTCATCAGGAACGAATTACGATAAATCACCAGACATTTCCCATGTTCGGAAAGTGTGATGGGAATGGGTACATTGGCTACCGAAAGTTCCTGGATAATTTTATTGCGCGAAGCTGAATCGGCAAGCAATATACTATCGATATTTCCGAAAGCAAGAATTTGACTTTTGGTACTGTCGATGATCAAGGCCGGTACTGAAGCGGAATTAAGTACTACTTCGGAAATAAAGGACTGGTTGAGGTCGTTGAGGACTTCATGCAGTTCACTAAATAATCGACTGTCGGTATAAAAGAGAAAATTTTTTTTCCCTTTCATATAGGGGACTTCGATGGGAGGGTATTTTGTAAATTCCTGCAGCAAGGCTCCTTCTAATTTTTTTGTAGTTGATAGGTCGATATCTATGTTAGTAGCACTCAGTATGTTATAGTTTTCATCGGTAAGAAGCACAGGGATAGTTTTATTCTTTTCGAGCATGTTGAGGTAAAAGGTCAGATCGGCCTGATCGTCGGTTACTATCAATCGTTTGTAAGCTTCTGCTAAAAGTTCAACCCGTCGGCGTTCTTCTTCCTGAATTTGTCGGAAAAAATTATCGGTATAATTAACTAATGCAGCTTTGCGATTCACAGCATCAGCCCATATACGAAGATTCTTCTGGTCGGCTTCTTTAATTTGCCTTACAAGATGATCCGTATAAAAAATTGTACTCCCGAAGATCAACAGAGCAAATAAACCCAATAACCATTTCCATTTTCTCTTACGCGAATAGAGATTCATAAGATGTAAGCATGAAAAAAGATAAAGTGAAACAAAAGTACGACATCCAAGATGAAAAGTGAAAATTGATATGCAATACGTAATGCGAGGATGCCTTTAAGATTATGAAGAGATTGCGGGACGACGGGACGAGGAGACGAAGAGACGGGGAGAATGAGCGAGGGGGATTTCAGGGAGTATTTTTTAATACTAACATATTCATTTTCATTATTTTAACTTATAATTCACCATTCCCCATCCCCCATTTTACAGCCAACCCTCTTTTCTATACCATTGGATAGATTCGTCCAAACCACGTTGCAGATCGTATTCAGGAGAATAATGAAGCATTTCGATGGTATTGCTGATATCGGATTTCCAGTTTATTGCTCTCATAGTTAAATATTTATCCTTATTGAGGGTAGGTGTAATCTTAAAAGGTCGGGCAAAGGTTTCCGAAATAAAACTAACGGCTTTTAAAACCCAATGCGGTACCGTTACCTTCAAGGCGTTTGTATTGAGAATTTTGCAGCATAAATCCCTATATTCACGATCGGTATAGGTTTTACCGTCAGAAACATGAAATGTTTGTTGTGTAATAGGTGTTTCGAGAGCTAAAAAAACGGCTTTTACCAAGTCTTTTACATAGACAAAAGAAAGGAAATGAGGCTTGCAGCCAGTAACTGGAGCCAGTCCTTTCTTTATTGTGCGGAGCATGAGGTAATAATCGGTTTCTCGTGGGCCATACACTCCTGTGGGTCGCATGATATTCCAGGGTAAAGACGATTGGCGAACAATTTTTTCAGCCTTTAACTTGCTTTTTCCATACAAGGTATCGGGTTTTGGAACATCATCAGGATGAAGTGGTTCGAGGGTTTGGGGATTGCCTGGCCCCAAGGCTGCCAAACTACTCATCAGAATAAATTTTGCAATTGAAATACCACTTTCCTGAATAGCTTCGATAAATCTGCCGGTATTTTCTGCATTCACCCTATCAAAGTCCTCAGGATGAGTTGTTTTTGTAACTCCAGCATTATGAACGATATAATCGATGGAACCATTCTGGCGCTCGATCATCTGTAATGCTTCCATCATCTTCTGTCGATTAGAAAAACCCGCTTTTATGAGATTTACTCCAGAAGGGAGATGTTCGGTATTACTTGTTTCCCTTACCCAGGCGGTTACCTGCCATCCTTTTTCGACGCCAATTTCGGTAAGAAAACTTCCAATAAAACCCGTAGCTCCTGTAATGATAATATTTTTTCTTTCGTTCATATTCTTTGTCATTTTAATCATTCCTTCCATTGATCTGGATGGCTATCGAGAACCTGCATAGCCTTTTTCACGACTTCTTCAGCTAATTGCATTCCATCTAACCAGTGAATCCGAAATCCCTTGCGTTCCATCCTTCTGAACCACGTCATTTGCCGTTTCGCAAACTGATGAATAGCCGTATTTAACGATTCTACCATTTCATTTTTCGACATCTGCCCTTTCAGGTAACGGCTTATAAAGCGATATTCCAATCCATAGGAATCGAGATTTTCGTGACTTATGCCAAGCTTCTTGAGCTGCTCTACTTCTTCTATCATGCCTTGCTCTATTCGTTTGTGAAGTCTTTGGGTAATCCTCATTCGAAGCTCTTCTCGGGGTAATGTAATGCCAAGAATAAAATTGGGAGGTACGAAGGTTTCTTCTCGGGGATGTGAAAGTTTCCAAGTTTCTATTTCGATGGCACGAATTAAACGAGCTCGGTCGGTAATATCGGTAGTATTGTGTAAAGGTCGCAGGGATGCAAGCCGAGTGATAAGATTTTCGATAGATTCTTTTTCGAGAGAATTTCTTAAATTTTTATCCTCGGGTACCTGAGGCATATAATACCCTCCAATCACTGCTTCGATATATAAACCTGTACCACCGCATAGAATTACCTGCCTGCCTCTACTACGAATTTCGAGATAAGCTTTCTTGAAATCACATGAAAAATCCCATACACTATATTCTTCGCCTGGCTGACGGATGTCGATCAAATGATAGGGAATAAAACTGCCATCTACGAAATAATCCTGTAAATCCTTGCCTGTGCCTAAATCCATTCCACGAAACACTTGACGTGAATCGGCCGAAATAATCTCGGCATCCATCCGAGCAGCTATCATAGCCGAAATGCGTGTTTTCCCAACTGCCGTAGGTCCAAGTATTGTAATCATGTATAAAAGTGTATAAAAGCAACTACTGAAGCAAAGGATGATGCTGTCGATAAGAATATTCTTTCATAGTAAGAAAATCACGAATTTCCTGCAAGGCATTTATATTGCAAGTGTCGAAACTTTCGATCAGCGCTGGATGACTCTCAGGGAAATAATGCATCATGAATTCTTTGAGGCAAATCTCGTCAGATTTTTTGATTTGAGGATGGTATTTTTTCAGAAATTGAAGTATGCGCAAGGCATCAATTTTCTGTGTACAAGCCTTTACAAACGATTTTATCTCACTGGAATTTTTACGCAGTGGTCCCCAAATGTCGGAAGTTCGAAAAATATCTTCTAAAAAAACATCCATAGGCGTTTTTATTTTTTCTAAGTATAATCTCGAGAATGCCTCGAAGGTAATTTTCACCGTATCGAACAATGAATGGTGAAAAATGGGATAGGCCTCCCAATGGCCTTCCCTGCCTCGAATCATTGCCGGGCCAGTGCCAAAGATAACTCTATCGGAAAACCGTGCAGCAGGATAGATTTTCGCTGGACACCACGTAAGCACTGAACCATGTTTACGGAGTTTTTGTAAAAAATAGAAATCTTCACCAGCTCGATGCGGTGTAATGCCTCCTACTTTTCGGTAAATATCGACTCTTAAAGCCATAGCCGAACCAATTGCCGTAAAAGCATAGGGATTATGAATGAATAACATATTCAGAGCATACACCCGCATATATATTTCATAACGGAGAATACAGCGATTGGTAATTTCATCTTGGGTGAGCGGATGATAATAAGGAACCGATAAAGCAGCAATATAAGAATAATCAAGAAAAGTCTGGGCTATAACCTCTAAATAATCTGTCCCAAATAGCGTATCAGCATCCAGACTCACAATGATATCATCGTTATTTTTAGCTTCCCGTGCAATAGCATCCATCACTGTTTTGCGGGCTTGCCCTACCCCACAATGCTTCCCTTTCCACCCCATATCGGTAGAAGACCTATCGATAATCTCGATATCAAATGAATATGAACTGGATTTCAGTAAACTCAAGCATTTCTGATTGTCTTCATAAATGTGGATTTTATTGGGATTGAAGCGATAATCATCGGGTTGATTTACACAAACTACAAGCTTGAAATTCTGGAAACTTTGATTCTCCAAACATTCGAGCAAAGTAGGCAGATATTCATATTCTGCCATAACAGGCATGGCAACGTATATTTTCGATGAAGTTTTTGAATTCATTCAGTTATGCATCATTTTTGCAAATTTACATCGGCGCCTCTTTATATTTCGAACTTTGATTTTTCAGCCTAATCACAATAGTGATAACAGGTATCGATTTGCACTATGATAATATAAAAATGCTCTTCTTTGTATTTTTGTTATGAATTGATAAATAATGCATTACGAATAAAATTAAAGGTAAAGACTATAAGATAAAGTAAACCATTGGCTCAAAGCTTGTAATTTTATCAAAACCTTTGTCATGAGTGAGAAAGAACTTCCGACTCGGCATCGCAATTTGATTCTTACGCTTATACTGATTACCTCGTTTGCAAATCCTTTTATGGGATCATCCATTAATCTTGCTTTACCTGCAATTGGTTCCCACTTCGGGCTCCATGCTGTGATGATGAGTTGGGTAGCCATGTCGTTTCTATTGTCATCGGCTGTTTTAATGGTTCCTTTGGGGAAAATAGCCGATATCATTGGACGAAAGAGAGTTTTCCTTAGTGGGACCATCTTGTTCTCATTGAGTTCTATTTTTTGTGCCATGAGTCCGAGTGTGGGGCTTTTATTGGCTTCTCGTGTGCTTCAGGGTGCTGGGGGTGCAATGATGTTTGGAACGAATATGGCCATTATTACGGATATTTTCCCTGCCAACGAAAGAGGCAAAGCCATTGGTACTAACGTAATGGCGGTTTATTTGGGACTGTCGCTTGGTCCTCTTATTGCCGGTTTCCTCGTTAAAAACTGGGGCTGGCAAAGCATATTCTATTTAACTGCTATTCCAGTGGCTTTCGTGGCTATTTCCATGCCTCTTCTCGTAAAAACGGAATGGAAAAGCCCACATTCGGAACAATTTGATTGGAAAGGAGGAATTCTATATATCATCGCCATGTCGGCATTTATGTATGGTTTTAGCCATCTCCCGAATTTCTGGGCTATCATATTGGCTTTCATTTCTTTAATTGGTTTATATTTTTTCGTAAAAATAGAAATTCAATCCGATTTTCCCGTATTCGATATGCGATTGCTGAGCCATAACCGGCTTTTTGCCATGTCGAATCTGGCAGCTTTACTCAATTACGCCATTACTTTTGCCATTACTTTTATGTTGAGCTTATATCTTCAGTATGTAAAAGGCCTCAATCCCCGCGATGCGGGTTTGATTCTGGTGATTCAGCCTGCAATGATGGTGATAGTGTCGTATTTTTCGGGCCGTATGTCGGATGTATATGACCCTCGTATTTTGGCCTCTGCAGGCATGAGTACCATCACACTCGGTCTTATGGCGCTCATCCCCTTGGGAACAAATTCATCCCTCATTTATTTAATGGTGATTCTTGGGGTGATTGGAATAGGCTTTGGTTTGTTTACCTCACCCAACACAAATGCCATTATGGGGTCGGTAGAAAAGAAATACCTTGGGGTGGCCTCGGCTACTGTAGGTACTATGCGTTTGACCGGACAAATGATCAGCATGGGGATTGCAACTTTAGTAATAAATATCTTCCTCGGCAATTCGAAGATTCATGCAGGCAATTTGTCATTATTCCTCCATTCCCAACGAACAACATTTATCATCTTCGTTATTTTGGGCATTCTCGGAGTTTGGGCTTCAATGGCTCGTAAATCTGAGAATTTAGCCAAATAAGGATTCAAGGAAGTATTAGATTAGATTTATTCTCTATAAGTTTAGCTCAGAGTCTGGATTTAGCCACAAAATGTCAGCAGTTGCAAATCGCATTAAAAACAAATTAATTCTAAAAGATTGTATTCCACTTAAATTTGTTGAGTTTATTCTATAATGTCCTTAGATGACAAATAAACTGATTCTTCCTCAATCAGTTAGTTGTGCGAAAATTTTATGTATAATTAATCCTGTTAGGGGATTCGATAGTGGCAGGTAGATGACCTAATGATATTATTGAAACACCGTCAAGAGATATGAAATGTTGGGAAGGTCAGGTTTTAGTTATAACACATAGTTCTATTGTTAAGCGAAGAAAGTAGCTGCGAAAAATCATGAAGATACAGCTTGCCAGGGTGGTTCGACCCAGGCGGATGCTGAAGCGAACCCGGGTTTCCTTCGATAGTTTAATTTTTATGTCGAGGATCGGGCTGAAAAGGCAATTTTGCCATTTTAGTAATGGTGAGCGAGGGATGTTGAAATTCTTCGGTAATGGTTCCTGCGAGCAGATACATGGCCTTTCCATGAAAGGGATATTGCTTGAGCGAGTTGGGGAAGTGGACGGTTTCGAAGAGTTCACCTTCGGCATCTACAAAGGTTCCAAAATGCATCAATTCGTTTTTAACGGTACGTACATATTTGAGTGTAACTAAATATCCGAGCATTCTTACGGTTTTGCCGACATGCTGTATCATGTTTCGGCTTATTACTTCTCCACGAAAACGGGTTTGTAGCATATCGAAATAAGACACGGTAACGGGGAAACCAAGAAGTTCTATTTCGTCGTAGGCATCTTCAAGCGAATTGGAAGGAAGAGCAGGAAGCTGGAAAGGTCGTGCAGAAATTTTGAATAAGGGAGGTTGAGAAGAAGCCTGAGAATTTTTTTTATTCAGGAAGATATGTGCTTCCCACATCAGATTGGCTTTCGTTTTTCCGGTAAATCTAAGAGCTCCTGTGCGGATTAGCAGAAGGGTTTGCTCCAGTTTGGCCTGAGTGCGTTCGATAAAATCGGCCAGGTCAAGATAAAGGCCATTTCTTTCTCTTTCGCTTACGATAAGTTGCGAAAAATCACGTTCGAGGTTTTCGATATGGATGAATCCAATGTAAATGGTGTTTCCCTCTATCGAGGTAACCACTCGACTCTTGTTTACGCAGGGCAGTTCAATTCGAGCACCATAGCGACGAGCTTCATTAAAATAAACCCAGGTGGAATAGAATCCGCCAAAGTTGTTGATGACGGCTACCATAAATTCTAAGGGGAAATGGGCTTTCAGATAGAGGCTTTGGTAACTTTCGACCGCATACGATGCCGAATGAGCCTTCGAGAAAGAATAACCGGCAAAGGATGCTATTTGCCGCCAAACTTCTGCGATGATATCCTCGGGGTATCCACGTTCACGACAGTTGCTAAAAAATCTATCTACTATGCGTGCCATTTCCTTTTTCCCGCGGAACTTTCCGCTCATGGCCCTGCGCAGTACATCGGCATCGGCAAGGTCGAGCCCGGCAAAATGATGGCAAACCTTCAATACATCTTCTTGATAAACCATCACGCCATAGGTCTCGGCCAATTGTTCTTTCATGATGGGATGAATATACGAGAACTCGTTGGGATGATGAAAACGGTAGATATATTCACGCATCATGCCTGAACGTGCAACCCCCGGACGAATGATGCTGCTGGCTGCTACAAGGCTCAAGTAATTGTCGCAGGCAAGTTTCTTGAGCAAACCTCGCATAGCTGGACTTTCTATGTAAAAACATCCCATAGTTTCTCCATTACGTATTTTTTCGCGAACCAAAGGGTCGGCCTTGAATTGATCGACTTGATGAACATCGATTTTGAGACCGCGGTTTTGAAGTACAATATCGGCACACTCTTTAATGTGTCCTATACCTCTTTGGCTCAGAATGTCAAGCTTCTCGAATCCAAGGCTTTCGGCTACATACATATCCCACTGCGTTGTTAAAAATCCCTTGGGGGGCAAATCAAGCGCGGTATAGGCAGTAATAGGTTCTTCCGAAATAAGAATACCTCCTGCATGAATGGAGCGGATATTGGGGAAATCCGCTATTTTGCAGGCAATCTCATGTATGTGTCGGGCAATATGGTCGCGTTGAATTCTGAATTCCGGATGTTCGGCCAGCTCATCGATTTCATGTTTGGGAAGCCCATAAACTTTCCCTAATTCCCGATAGATGGAGCGATCGCGAAAAGTGGACATACTCCCCAACAAAGCCGTATGCTGACGACCATATCGTTTGAAGATATAGTCAATCACCGTATCTCTGTCCTTCCACGAATAATCTATGTCGAAATCGGGTGGACTGCTCCGTTTGGGATTGATAAAACGCTCAAAATAAAGATTCAGCTCTATAGGATCCACGTCGGTGATGCGCAGGCAATAAGCTACGACGCTGTTGGCCCCACTGCCACGCCCTACATGATAAAACCCTAACGACATGCTGTAACGTATTATATCCCAAGCAATGAGGAAATAAGCCGAAAAACCTAAACGATGAATAATTTCGAGTTCCGATCGCACTCGCTGCTCGGCTTCGGCATTCCCCTTTCCGTAGCGATAAACCATTCCTTCCAGCGCAAGTTTTTCCAACAAAACCTTGTCGTCTTCCCTGTTCCCCGTGAAGGTTTTTTTATTCTTCGAAGTCATAAAATCAAAATCTATCTGCCAACTTTCTGAGACTCTTTCGGTATGTTGCACCAGCGCTTCGTGATCTCTCAAAAAGTTCTGGCTCGCCTCAGGCACGAGCAACCTCTCGTCTTTTGCCGCCAATAAATCTGAACTTAGCTTGCTAAGTAAAATGTTATTGTCGATGGCTCTGAAATTTCGATGAATCTCATATCCCTCATCATTGGCAAAAGTGATGTATTGAATGGCAAGCAGGTGATCGACTTGGTTGCGCAGAGGTGAAAATATCAGGCGGTTCAGTTCGCTTGGTCGTATGCCAATAAATTCATGAGGGCTGAAAGGTCGGGTAAATGCCTTGCTAAAAGGATAAATCACAATAACTTCCTTCATCTCGGGAGCTTCGTCAGGATACGGAATTTGCTGGCTGTTGTACTGGCTTATAAATTCATTCATCTCCCGAAAACCATTTGCATTCCGTGCTATCAAGGTGTAAAGCCGATGATTCTCCTTAAAGATATCCATACCGGCTATGGGTAATATGTCCGCTCGATGACAGGCTTTTACAAAATCGGGCAAACCTACCGTGTTATTGATATCGGCCAGCACTAGACGCTTTAACCCTGCCTCGGCACCTAATTCGACCAAATCTTCTACGGAAAGAGTTCCATATCTCAGACTATAGTAAGAATGCGCAATCCTCAGCATATTTTTTGATTAATTTTACATCAAATTGAGCTCATCTAAATTAATACAGATTTTCTTATTTTGCTCAATTTTGAAATCATTTCACCAAAATTTCATTGAGATGATTAAAAAATATTGATTAAAAATTAATCAATTTATGATTCTGGCTTAGCAGGTCCTTCGAGTAAATTATCCTCCTTTTCAATCGTGAAATCTATTTCAAAGCTTACTCGTTTAAAAGTTCATTTTAAGAAAGTCACAGATAAATCTCTATCTAAGTATTTGGTTTTGATTATTTTAATAAAGAATAGCTGTAATATTATTTACCAGAAAACCATATTGTTGGTTGATAAACAATAATGAGTCTATAAGTCTATAAGGAGCAATAAATTATTGTTTGATAATATACTGGCGATATCTTGAATTTTTCAAAACACCCAAATAAACACCCGGGTTGAGAAAATCGAGAGAGAGAAGGTTGACGGGTTGATTGATAATTGTATGAAAAACTTCTCTACCTGTGAGGTCAAAGATATAAAAATGATCGGGAAAGTTTTTACTCGATTTTATGTAAAGAGTTTGTCGAAAAGGATTGGGATAAAAACGAATGAAGGGCTCAGATTGTCGGTTGCTGATTCCCAAATAATTTTCCTTGCTGATTTCGATTCTCGATATCCAGAGCGAATCGAAGCAGGGACATTCGGAACCAGGTGTATCCAAGTATATTCTCAAGCCTGAAATACAGTTGGAATCTACCTTGGAATTTGGAAAGGGTAGATTGGTGTTCCAATGGTTAGTAAAATCGAAATGGAAGGCTTGAATTTCGCCTGAAAGTTGCAAAGGCAGAATCGAAAATCCGGGATCAACATCGGTGAATCGCTTTCGAGAATCGAAAAGTTCGATCTTTGTCGCTGCAGTACCACTTTTATTAAAAGTCTTCAGAAACACGTTCAGATGAGGATGCTGGTTCATATCTACAATTGTAGGAAAAGTATATTCCAGATAAGGTTTACCCGCATTTGGAAATATTGAATAATTGAGTTGCATCAAGGTATCTTGCTTGAAGATATTGACTTGATTAGGTGGATTAGCGGTAATTGTCCATCCTTCAGTATCCTGAATGGCAAAATTGGTGAGATCATACCTCGAATAAACAGGAGCAAGAGCAATGAATACCTCCTTCGAATAAATTCCGCCAGCATGAGGATGAATGACTTCACATTTTACATTTTCTTCATCATTTCCCCATGTTACCTTGATTTTATGAGTCCCCTGTCCCGATTCTATAGTAGCTCCTTCAGGAACAGTCCAATGAAATATAGCTCCTTCTATATCTTGAATTTCAAAAACAGCATTAGCTTGTCCGGCCTGAAGGCAGCATGGACCTTCAATATGAATTTCCTCAAAAGGAATATTCTGAAAAACTCTTACATAATCTACCCACATTTTTTGTGGCCAGATATCTGGGTCTATTCCTTGTTGTCCTCCCCAGCTTCCGCCAACGGCAATATTCAATAATAAATGAAAGCGCTGATCGAAGGGCCAAGTAGTGTAACCCGTATGTTCGTTATAGAAACTGAAATATTTTTCATCATCTACGAAGAAATCTATTTTTTCTTCTGTCCATTCAATGGCATAGAGATGGAAGTTGGTTTCGGCATCAGGAACATAAAATGTATCCGTCTTTTGTGTGCCAATAATATGATTATAGGCTTGTGTATGAATAGTGCCATGAACTATACCAGGATCGGAACCAACGTATTCCATGATGTCGATTTCACCACTTTTAACCCAACTGCCATAAACCCAATCGGTAGGCAACATCCAGATGGCTGGCCATGTGCCTCGACCATGCGGTAATCGAGCAGATACCTCGATGCGACCATATTTCCAATCTCCCTTGTTGCGCGTAACAAGCCTTGCCGAGGTATATTCACAGTCTTCAAAATTTTCTTTTCTTGCTTCAATAATCAGCTTACCACTTTCGGCCCTTGCATTTAACCAACGATGATCCGTGTAATATTGAGATTCGTTGTTCCCCCATCCACCAGCTCCAACATCATATCCCCAAAGATTAGTATCGGGCAGGCCGCTATAATTAAATTCATCCGACCAGACCTTCACCCTCACTTGTGTCATGCCGTAAAAGTTAACCAGCAATAAAGCCGAAAGAAAGATTATCGTTTTGAAATTCACTGAATTATATAAAATATCAAATGGCCATAAAATTTATATAAAGATAATGGAAATACAGGATGTGGAAATAAAGAACGGCGAGCTTTTTTTATGTATTTGGGGGAACTTTCTCTTCGCCAAGCCGTGAAATTCCAGAAAAAAAATGTCGGAACCACAAAAACACCAATATCGTTGGGCTTATTTACCCTCAATGTTTCATCAGCAATTGTCATTTGTTATCTTGAATTTCACCTTCGTACCGGGTCACAGGCATCTTATTCACCACCTACATTACAGGGAACAAAACAATACTTTTATTTCAACCTTTATAAATCAATAAATGCCTGTATCTTTGTTTAAAATTCAAACTACCATGAAAAAGTTTATCGGGTTATTGCTTGTGATGGTTGCGGCTCTGAATATTTTTGGCCAACAAAGCGAAAAGAAGTATCAATTTGGAATAAAAGTCAGTCCAAATTACACCTGGATAAATCCTGAAACGCGAAACTATAAAAACGATGGTGGAAAAATTGGATTCACGTGGGGTTTAATTGCTGACATCAATCTTCGAGATAATTATTTCTTTTCCAGCGGGTTTGGATTAAGTTATCAAGGAGGTAAAATTTGCTACCCGGTAAACTATCCAATACCCAAACCTAAGACTAATGGAATAGGTGATACTACATTGATTCTCGGAAAGGTCTACCGCAATTATAGCTATCGTTATCTTGAAATTCCTTTACTATTCAAGATGAAAACACTACCCAAAAAAAACACTCGATTTTATGGAGATATGGGTTTAGTGCCTGCTTTTAAACTAAGAGCCCATGCTAACGATATTTTTTATTCCCAACAGGGAACGACCTTGAAAAACGAACCCGATGTTTCATCGGCTCTAAATGCTATGAAACTCTCCATTTTTGTTGGAGGTGGATTCGAATACCACTTCGATCAATCCACCTTTATCATGATTGGATTGGGTTTCAATAATTCATTTACGGATATCTTTTCCGATTATAACTCCCATCCTTCAGTAAATGCTTCGGAAGATGGGATTGCCAATTATTTGGAACTTTCTTTGGCTTTATTTTTCTAATAATCAAAGCGTTAGATCGGATCTTATGAAGATAGCTCTGATTCAACTCAATTACATCATTGGTGACTTCGAAGGAAACACAAAAAAAATCATCCAATCTATACAGGAAGCAAAATCAAAAGGAGCTTCGCTGGCTATTTTTTCCGAACTCTCAGTATGTGGGTATCCCCCAAAAGATTTATTAGAATTCGATGATTTTATAGAAAAATGCGAAGAATCGGTTCAGAAAATTAGTCGAGCCTGTCGAGATATTGCTGCCATTGTGGGAAGTCCCATAAAAAACGAAACAAGGAAAGGGAAACCCTTGTTTAATGCTGCACTTTTATTATATGAAGGACAAGTTCTTGGCATTCAACGCAAAACCTTGCTCCCTGATGATGATATATTCGATGAATATCGCTACTTTGAACCCAACCAGCAGTTCGATGTTTTTGAATTTAGAGGTGAAAGAATTGCGCTTTGCATCTGCGAGGATTTACTTGATACCGACAATAACCCACTTTATTTATGCAAACCACAGGATGAACTACTTAAATTAAATCCATCGCTTATGGTGAATATTTCGGCTTCACCATTTCACGACAATCAAACGGAGCTGAGGCCGAAAATACTGAAAGAAAACACCGTAAGATCCCAAATACCTCTTATTTACGTCAATCAGGTGGGCGCACATACCGATTTGATATTCGACGGAGATTCGATGGTTATTGACATTTATGGAGATATCGTAGCACGCATGAAACTTTTTGCCGAAGACATGGTGATTGTCGATACCAAAAAACTCCATTCGATATCCAATGCCCTGCCTCATTATCCCCTTTCACGTATAGAAATGATACATGATGCACTGGTTTTTGGCATACAGGAATATTTTGGCAAATTAAACCTGAAAAATGCCATTCTAGGACTTTCGGGCGGAATAGATTCGGCATTGGTGCTGGTTTTAGCAAAGGAAGCACTTGGGAATGATCATGTAAAGGCTCTCATTCTACCCTCTCACTATACCGCACCTCAAAGTATTACTGACGCTATTCTATTATCTCAACGATTAGAGGTTGATTTTGAAATAATAAGCATCGATAAGGCGTATAAAAGTTTAGAAAACACATTTGAATATTTTTTCAAGAAAATGCCTTCCGATGTCACCGAAGAAAATCTTCAGGCGCGCCTTAGAGGAATTATCCTGATGGCTTTTTCGAATAAATTTGGCCATATTTTGCTCAATACTTCAAATAAAAGCGAACTTGCCGTGGGTTATGGTACACTTTATGGCGATATGTGCGGAGGATTATCGGTTTTGGGCGATGTCTATAAAACAGATGTTTATGCTCTTGCTCATTATATCAATTGCAAAAGCCCTATCATCCCCGAGAGTACCCTTTTAAAACCACCTTCGGCAGAATTGCGCCCTAACCAGAAAGACAGTGACTCATTGCCCTTATACGAAATTCTGGATCCCATTCTTCGTCTCTATATAGAGGAACAGCAAGGACCGACAGAAATCATCGCTCAGGGTCATGATTCAGCATTGGTGCTTCGAATTCTAAAAATGGTAAATTCCAACGAGTATAAACGATATCAAGCGCCTCCTGTCCTCAGGGTATCGAAGAAGGCGTTCGGTAGTGGACGCAGAATGCCTATTGTTGGAAAATACCTCGAATAGCCAATAGGAGAGATTTATGAGGTTTTTCACCAGAAATGATCAACCATTATTTTGATATTCAATCATATTGAAACAATCCAGGTAAAATTTCGAAATGCTATCCAACCTACAAGATTACATTCTTATTTTAGCTTCGCGCTCACCCAGAAGGCAGCAATTGCTTGCGGGGCTTGACCTTCCCTTCCTGGTCTTTACAAAAGAAACTCCAGAAGACTACCCTCTCGATATGCACGGGAAAGATGTCGCTTTGATGCTTGCTCGACGCAAAAGTTTGGCTTTCAATAATGAAGACCTGCCCGAAAACTTTCTTCTGATTACGGCCGATACAATTGTTTGGCTGAATAATCACATCCTCAACAAACCCTCTTCGAGACAAGAGGCCATCATCATGCTCAAACAACTCTCTAACAATACTCATTTCGTATACACGGGAATTTGCTTGCGTTCATCAAGAAAAACCGAAACATTCGTGGCCGAAAGTGAGGTAAGATTTAGAAAACTTGAAAAAGAAGAAATCGAATATTATGTCGACTATTATTCTCCATATGATAAGGCCGGTTCGTATGGCGTTCAGGAATGGATCGGATACATTGGCATAGAAGCTATTCATGGTTCGTTTTACAACGTGATGGGCTTGCCTACTCAAATCCTATACAAGCATCTTCAAACCTTCTGATTGTTTAACTTAATTTTAATCCTTATCATAGAATACTGTTAACTTTGTCAATTCAAAAGGATGAACCTCGATATTTCTAATTACTTAATTCATAAAAATGAAATTACCGAAGGAAGTGTTATTTAATATGTTTCTTTTTTATAATGATGGTGACATTAGTTTCATTTTTAAATGAAAAAAAATTTGGTAAAGTTATTTTAAGTGGAGATTATTTTATTTTTGAAGAGGAATGTTTATGGATAATAAACTCATTTTAGTTACCAATGATGATGGAGTGAATGCTCCAGGCATCAAAGCCTTGATACGAATGATGCGGCCCATGGGTCATGTTATTGTAGCCGCTCCTGATAAACCTCAGTCGGGGATGGCTCATTCCATCACCGTAAATATTCCTTTGCGTTATCAGAAAATTAGCGAGGAAGAAAATTATGAGGAATACGGTATAAGTGGCACACCTGTCGATTGTGTGAAACTGGCCGAAAAATTTCTCGTACCCCGGAAACCTGATCTTTTGGTTTCGGGCATCAATCATGGTTCTAATGCCTCTATCAACATTCTGTATTCTGGAACTATGGCAGCTGTATTGGAAGGTTGCATGTTAGATATTCCCAGCATAGGTTTTTCGTTTTGTGATTATTCATACCATGCCAATTTCAGTTGCCTCGATGAATGGGTTACCAGAATTGCACGCATTATTCTCGAAAATGGATTACCAAGAGGAGTCTGCTTGAATGTAAACATTCCCGAAACAGGAGGTGAACCAATCCGTGGAATTCATATTACACATCAGGGTGAAGGAAGATGGGAAGAAGAATTCGATCATCGCCTCGATCCACGCGAAAGAGATTATTTCTGGATAATGGGGAATTTTATAAATTACGATGGGCAACCGGGTAGTGATCTTTGCGCCTTGGAAAACAACTTCATTTCGGTAATGCCTGTTCAGTACGACATGACGGCACATTATGCCTTGGATTACTTGAAGAAAATATTCAACAATGAATAAGAATACCTATTGGTTTGGACTTTTAGCCGGACTGCTCGGAATGATAACCGGAGGAATACTGTTCTGGCTCATCGGCTTACTTCTTACTGCAATTACGGGATTAGATCCATTTTTTCAACCATGGCAAATGTATTGGCTTTCACTTATCATCCCAATCGTTTTGATCCGACATTTTTTTATGCGACGAAAATTCGAACGCACAGGTAGAGGAGTTTTAACCATGGTCTTTGTCCTTGTATTGGGCTATTTTATTTATGTAAGGATAAAGGCGGGAACTATATGAAATACTATCTCATTGTAGGTGAAGCCTCGGGTGATTTACACGCTTCCAATCTGGTAAAGGCAATCCAAGAACTCGACAGCGAAGCCGAATTCCGTGGCTTTGGTGGAGATTTGATGAAGAAAGCTGGGGTAAACATCATAAAACACCACAGAGACCTCTCATTTATGGGTTTTGTCGAAGTGGCCGGTCATCTCCCTACCATTATAAAAATTCTAAATGAATGCAAATCCGATATCTTAAACTTTCAACCTCACGCTCTTATTCTTGTCGATTATCCGGGTTTTAATTTGAGGATAGCCAAATTTGCCCGAAAAAATAACATCAAAGTCATCTATTATGTATCACCACAGGTTTGGGCATGGCATCAATCGCGGGTACGTAGCATAAAGAAATACGTCAACCGCATGATTACTATACTTCCTTTCGAAAGTGATTTTTATTCTCAACACCATTTTGAGGTATTTTATGCAGGGCATCCCTTGCTCGATGTTATTTCCGAATATATTCCTCCCTCTCGAGAAGAATTCCTCAGTCGAAATTCTTTGAATCACCAGCCTATAATAGCAATTTTGCCGGGCAGTCGAAAACAGGAAATAAAAGTGATGTTACCCGTGATGCTCAGCATGGTAAAGCGTTTCCCTGAATTCCAATTTGTGATTGGAGCAGCTCCTTCTCTTCCCGACAATTTTTTCGAACCAATTACCAATCATCATAGAATTGCAATCACTAAGGGACAAACCTATGATTTGCTGAGTCATTCTTATGCAGCTTTAGTTACCTCGGGAACTGCTTCACTCGAAACCGCCTTACTGAATGTGCCTCAGGTAATTTGTTATAAAGGTCAGCCCCTTTCTTATTTTATTGCCAGACGTATGGTAAAAATCGGATTTATCGGCTTACCTAATCTTATCGCCGGCCGACAAGTAGTAAAAGAACTCATACAGAACTATTTTACTCCTGCACGTTTATACGACGAAATAGACAAGATAGTGAAAGATGAACGATATAGAAACGAGATTCGCAAAGGATACGACGAAATTAGGCATTTGTTGGGAGGCCCGGGGGCTTCGAAAAGAGCTGCTAATGAAATCGTACGAGTAATTGCTTCACAATCATGAAACAATATTTCAAAATTATCTTGTTGCTTTTTATTTCTTGGAATCTCATTATTGAATCTTCAGCCCAGAATGATGCAGAATATTTCATAAAACAGGGAATAACAGCAGCCCGTCTGGGATATACAGAACAGGCCCTCCAGAATTTCAACACCGCCATCTATAAAGATCCTACACTGCCCGAGGCATGGTATAATAGAGGTGTGCTCTATTACAAGTTAGGAAACTTCCAGAAAGCCCTTTTCGATATGGATCAGGCAGCCAGAATCAACTCAAAGCAAACCAATGTATTCTATCAACGTGGTTTGATTTATCACGCTCTGGGAAATGATTCCCTGGCCAGGGAAGACTTTCGAAAGACTATTTCACTTGACACTACCATGACCGACGCCCTTTTTAATTTAGGCCTCATCGATTTCGAACATCAAAATTATGAGCAAGCATTCATGAACTTCGATAAATTAGTCAAATCTGATTCAAAAAATACTCAAGCTTTGTATCATAGGGGTTTATGCAAACATCATCTGGGAAGGTTCTTCGAGGCCATTGCCGACTTCGATGCCGCCTTGGCGCTTTTGCCAAACGATGCAGAAATTATCCTGAGCCGTGGCGTCGCGAAAGCCGAAGCTGGTTATTACTACACTGCAATCGAAGATTTTACCCGAGTTATTTATTTAAATCCCAATTATGCCGAAGCATATTTTAACCGCGCTATGGCTAGTTTTAATCTTTACAAATTTGCAGAAGCCGAATCGGATTACAACATGGCCTATTCCATAGATTCATCCGCTGAAGCTCTCACAGGAAGAGGTCTTAGCCGCCTTGCCCAGCATCAGATGGATACTGGCTGTGCCGACTTGAAAATGGCCATAGAACTTGGATATGAACCTGCAATAAAATACTTGATGAATTACTGTAAAGATTGATAATTTTGCCTTCTTTAAACTTTCCAGATATGAAACACTTTTTATCTATCTTCTTGATTGCCTTAGTTGTAATTTCGGCTTGTAAAAGCAATTCAAGCAAAAAGGAACTGCCCAAGGAAAATCTAACCGCTACCATTCACGATACTACGCAGAAATCTTATCAACCCGGACAAGATGCATTTAAACCAGGTACGTCTGACACCGATGAAAATTCCCAATGGACATTTACCAAGGCAGCTACCTTGATTGGCTTGGGTAATTATGATGAAGCCTTGAATTATATGAATCAATATATTGAAAAAAATCCAGAAGATGGAAATGGATTCTTCGTTCGTGGATTTATTTACGAACAAAAAAAAGAATATGAGAAAGCCATAGAGGAATTCGATGAAGCTTTAAGATTGAATGCTGCCCATACCTACGCCTATATGTACAAAGGCGAGGCACATATATACTTGAAGCAATTCAAGGAAGCTTATGTTTGTTTTACGAAAGTCATCCAGATCGAGCCTAAGAATATGTATGCCTATTATAATAGAGGAATTGCATTGAGTAATATGAATAAATACAAAGAAGCCATCGCTGATTTCGATGTAGCATTGCATATCGATTCGACCTATTCTCCTGCGTTGAATAACAGAGGAAACGCCAAATTTATGAGTGGCGATCTGGATGGTGCTTGCAAGGATTGGAAAAAATCTATACGCCTGGGAAACATAGCTTCCGAAAAGGCCTATAATCATTACTGCCTGAAAAATAAGATTCGATAGAGCAAGCAAAGATGAATCGGAATATACATTCGATGATATCAATTGAATCTATCCATGCTTAGAAAGAATCTCCTTTGGAAAGGTAAATAATAAACTTCTCCACCTTTTTGAAATCAACCTAACTTTATTATATCTTACTGAAATGTTTATGTAAATTTGTGCCGGATAAGAATTTACCAATTTTACTACTCATGAAAAAGAAACATTGCTTATTCATCATTTTCATTGCTGTCTTTTTTCCCCAACTGGTTTTTTCACAACAAATGACGGTAAAGAGAGCAGCATATTTCAGAAAATCGCAGCCTTTGTCTGAAATGGCAGCTGTTTTGCCCGGAGCGAGAGATCGTTCCTGGAAAGATTCACTGGTGCGCAATCTTGCTTTTGATGAACACCATCCCATCATGCATCAGCTCACACCTGCTCAGCTCGATCCGGTAAGGCAGATATCTGCCCCTTCGATTCCGAATGCGGGTCCCATATTGAATTTTGCTGGAATAGGCAATGTAAATAGTGTTTATCCACCTGACACCGAAGGAGATGTAGGCCGCGATTATTATTTCCAGATGATAAATCTTTCATTTGCTATTTACGATAAACAAGGTAATTTGCTTTTTGGTCCTGTAAACAATTCGACCCTATGGAATGGTTTTATTGGGCCTTGGACTGGTACCAATGATGGCGATCCTATAGTCCTATACGATGAATTGGCCAATAGATGGATAGCCTCACAATTTGCCGTGAACACATCGAATGGAACTTATTGGCAACTTATTGCCATTTCAGAAACTTCCGATCCTTTAGGTTCATATTATCAATATGCATTTGAATTCCCTGCTTTCAACGATTATCCAAAATTTGGCATCTGGCCTGATGCTTATTATGCTTCTTTCAATTTGTTTGGAAGTTATGTAAGAGTTGCAGCTGCTGCTTTTGAACGGGATGCTATGCTGGTGGGGGATTCCAACGCTCGAATGATTCTTTTTGATTTGCCACCTAATGCTGGGGCATGGAGCATGCTTCCCTCCGATTTCGATGGGAATCCTCCTCCAACGGGCGCTCCCAATTATTTTGCTTATTTCACCGATGATGGTTTGGGAGCTCTTCAAGATGCCTTCAAGATATGGGAATTTCATGTCGATTGGAATAATGTGAATAACAGCACCTTCCAACCTGTAACCTCTTTGGCTGTAGCGCCTTTCGATGCCTATTTTTGTGATGCACCCCGTGGAGCTTGCATTCCTCAACCTAATACGAATCAAGGCCTCGAAACACTTTCCGACCGCCTGATGTATCGTCTGCAATATCGGAACTTTGGGACTTATCAAACTATGGTAGCTTGTCATTCGGTTGATTTCGATGGACAAGCACATGCTGGTATAAGGTGGTACGAATTCCGTAAAACTGACTCCAATCCTTGGGAGATATATCAACAAGGGACCTGGGCTCCTGATGATCTCAACCGATGGATGCCAAGTATAGCCATGAACACAATCGGAGATATTGCCCTCGGATACTCCGTCAGCAGTGAGTCATATTCCCCTTCCATACGGTATACTGGCCGTACGGCTAATGCTCCTTTAGGACAAATGAACCTCCAGGAAGCAGAAATCATTACCGGCTCCTATGCACAAAGCAACTTTGGCCGATGGGGAGATTATGCTATGATGGCCATCGACCCCTCCGATGATACTTCATTCTGGTTCACTACCGAATATATAAAAACGGGCTGGAAAACTCGCATCGCCAAAATCCAATTCGACACCTCCTTTTCAGTATCGGCTTTCGCCGGACCTGATACATTAATTTGCAACATTATACCTTACAATAATCTCCATAGTTCTGCACAAAATTACCGTACTGTACTATGGACGACTTCTGGCGATGGCCATTTTAATCAGCCCAATGAACCACATGCTATCTATTTTTTAGGACCTCAAGACAAGCAATCCGATTCCGTTAAACTAACCCTCACTGCCTTTAGTTATGACCTCATTTCGGTTTCTTCCGACTCGATGACCCTTTTCCTCCACCCTAGCCCTTACTCCTACGCTGGCAAAGACACCCTCATCTGTGTGGGAGATCCTGCCTATTTACATGGAACAGCTTACAACACGGATAGTATTGTTTGGTCAACCTATGGCGACGGCTATTTTTCCGAACCCAATCTACTCAACACTATTTATTTCCCGGGAACCAATGATATCAATAAAGGACATGTAAATCTACGTTTGACTGCCATGCCAACTGCACCCTGTTTCGTCCCAATCGAAAGCATGATGAAGGTGAATATTCACGTTTGTACGGGTACAAATGAAATCTCGAAAGGCAATCCTGTCATAGAAATCAATCCAAATCCAGCTCACCATATTGTTAAGATTCATTTGAAAGGATTTTCTCATAAGACATTATCATTGAGAGTAATGGATATGAATGGCAATATCCTTTTTTCAAGAAATTTCAATTCTATTTCTAGTGAAATCATCCAGACAATAGATTTGAACTTAGTGCCCACCGGGACTTATATCATTCAAGTTATTCAGGATCAGCAAGTCACTCAATCAAAACTTATAAAAAACTAAATACACCATCAATTTTGTGGTAAAATTTAGAGATTTTGTGAAGGGGAAAAGTTTTCTTTTATAAAAATCATCTAAATTTGCAGGCGCATTCAGGAAGGTCAATACTGAAATATAGATCGGGGTGTGGCGCAGTTGGCTAGCGTGCTTGCATGGGGTGCAAGAGGTCGTGAGTTCGAGTCTCACCACTCCGACAAAATAAGATCGATAAAAACCGGTTCCTGCTTTAATGAGAACGGGTTTTTTTATATTTGATGATTACATAATATACACGGTAACAGGTAATTCAAGATTGAAAATTGGAGATTGGTGAGTTGAAAGTTAACATACTAAAAATGAGCATTTTATATACTTTATAGTGAAGCCTCCTTGCATCTTGCTCTCCTTGTCTCCCAGTCCCCCTTACTCTCCTCGTCCTGCTGTATCAATGTCTGTATATTTCTATGCAACTCGCACCAGGTATCGTTTTCTACTTTTCCTTTTCCTTCAAATCCCGATAAAATGGTCGGGCATAACAATAATCGCAGCCAGTAGGACAGGTTTTAGGAGGCCAGCCGCCTATATCAATGGAAGCAGTACATCCGCACAACGGACGGGAATGAGGTTGACAGAGCGACACATCGAGTTTCTGAGGATGTAATTGCTGAAGCATCCTTCCGTTGATACACGACGAAACAGGCCAATCTTCTATGCAACATCCTGAAATATCTACTCCAAGTTTTTTTTCTAAATCGGAAAATTCATATCTGATTTTGTTTCTTAAAATTTCATCAAATTTTATAAGTGTGATTCCAAGCTGCTGAAAGCGCCGGTCTACCTTTCGGTAAATACCTGGCTCTACAAAACTGAACGAAAATTTTCTAATACCCAGGGCGGAACACTTTTCAATAGTATCCTTACATTCCTCATAATTGCTGTAAAATTCTCCTTTAATATCCTTAACCTGTAGAATAGGATCGATGCGAAGCCTTATGCGCAAGGGATGTTCGGTCAAGGAAATTAGCTGTGGTAAAATTTTTACACTTTCTTCTTTTGATGGTGCAATAGGTTCAGGTCTCCATGGTCGCTGAAATTTATCATATCCACAAACACGATTACCCATCCCGGTGATAGTAATCTGAAAATAGAGCTGAATCCCGATACTTTTCAAATAACTCAATTCGTCGTATAGAGGGGACTTCAAGAGCGCTAAAGGATGTTTTGTCCAGATAACGAGGCTATGCAAGGTTCGGCCGGTTTCGAGTCGTTGTTTTATCTCGTGGATTAAGTATTGCGGGTACCATTGTGGGAGATCACACATCCGTGAAGCACTGATAACAAGCGGGAAATCAGCTTTGGCTCTTCTTCTGGTCATAAATTTTTCAAAAGACTTTCTTCAATCGTTTTTTTAGCTCGTCTTTCCCTTTTTTCTCGAGCGAGTCGGCCTGACGTTTGGCCTTTTCTTCGAGTAGTTTTTTCTTTTGTTCGGTTTCTTGTCGAAGTCTTTCTTCTTCCTGTTTCATTCTGGCCTGGGCAGCTTGTTTTTGGGCCTCCAATTCTGCCTGAGCTTTTTGTTCTATTTCGATTTTCTTTTTATTGAATTCATCTTCGGCTTGTTTTTTCATATCGCTGGCCAGCGTCTTCGAACTTTCTACCAAATTAGTACTTATTTTTGGATTATTGGCTTGTCCAGTTATTTTGGCATGTATCGTGACGGTTTCTCCCAATTTGATTTTAGCTCCCTTTTGATTGGCTTGTTTTACCAATCCTTCGAGAACGCTATTGGCTGCACCTCCAAATTCACTTCTTGGCATCTGTATAATAAAATCAAGATCGAGTTCTTGAGATGCAATAAGAACATTTCCGCCCAGCGTTCCCATCAGATTTCCCGATTTTAAATCGAAAGGTTTTATATTGAGTTTTCCATTTTCGATGAGATAGAACAATGATAAGGGGTTGGTTTCGAATTCTTTGAAACGGTTTAATTTGAGTATGTCATCTAATTTTTGCAAAGCTGCAACGTTCGAAATTTTTAGGTTTCCTGTTTGAATGGTTCCACTCGAAGAAAGTGTATTCAAATCAGGAATCATATTGGGGTCTAAATCGGTTTTCAAACTGAGTGAAGCACTGGCTAATCCCTTCACATTTTCGAGTATAGGGGTGATTTTCTGCACAGTCACAAAAGTCGAAGCCGTGAGTGGAATATCGATATTTTCTATCTTGAGGTTCAATTCCATACATGGATGGGTAGGATTTATCGTATTGTAAGAACCCTTCAATGTAATGAGGCCTCCCAATGTTTTTAAAGAAAGATTATCCAGAAAAGCCTGTTGATTTTTAACCTGAATCTCACCTCTTATATCATTCATTTCGAGTTTACCGAACACGACTTGATTCAGATTGGCATTCAATGCAAAGTCAATGCGTTTTGGCACTTCTATGATTCCTAATTGGGTTTTATCATTCTGACTTTTTGAGCCTGAAGTCACGAATTCATCAAGGTTAAGGCGATTTGAACTGACGTTCAGATTGGCTTTCAAGTCGGTATTTCGAAGGAGGTATCCCAGATAGTTGGTTACCTTTCCATTTGCGGCAATGTCGTTAGCTCCAATATTTATCTTACAGTTGGCAAGCTCCAGATAGGCGGGTGAAAAGTTAAGCCGTGCCGTTGAGATATTGAGATCTTTTTTGGTAGACGTATCGGGTAGGAATAAATCATCTATTACCAAACTGCCTTTAGCGTCGAAATTTTCGAAGTTTCCTTTTTCGAGAGTAGAAATATTTCCTTCGAGCGATAGATCGGCTCTAATACTACCTTTAAGATTGATGCCAAGTGGATAAACATTCTTTATTTCTGCCAGATCGAGTCTTCCTAAGATGACGGCTTTTATCCATGGATCGCTGATAGGGTTTTTTAGTAGAACTTTCAGGTCGATAGGGTTATGAGCCATTTCAAGGTGAAAACGGCTGAGATCGAGAGTCAGGTTGTTGGGTTGCCCGTCGGGATTGACCACATTGGCTCGAATAGCTACGTTTTCAACAGCAGAAGGCAAGCTGGGGTATTGAAATCTGCCTTCATTTACCTCGAGTACAATATCATAAGAGGGGAATGATGTATCAGCGTAAATTCCTTTTATTTTTCCATGAAATTTCATTGTGCCCGAAGCGGTCAATTTTTCAAAATCCTTGGCATAAATAGAAGGCACCATCGAAAGCAGGTTTTTGAAACTCGTTTGCCGGCTCGAAAAACTGAGGTCGAGGCCATACCCTTCTTCCATCATCTGAACTTTACCATCGAATCCTAAAAACAGTTGATTTATTCGAACTTCATTATCTTTCATTGTAAAAATCATGTCCTTGAGATTGGCGTCAACTTCTGCCTTCAATTCGCATTCTGTTTTATTTAGGAAACGTATACCGCCATAATCTACCATAATGTCTTTAATCAGGGTAAAAGTTTGTAATGAAGTGCTTTCGGCAGTCAAATCACCCGAAAGCTCACTATTTATTCCTTCTGCTTTGACCAAAGTATTCAGCAGGCGGTCATCATAGATTAAACTGGCATCTTCGATGTAAATCTTTTTCAGTTTCAGGGTAAAATTTCGGGGAGCAGTCGTATCTTCACTCGGGTGATAAATATTCCAGTTGGCCGAACTATCGGGTAAAACCTTCAGATAAATTCGAGGATGACGAATCGTAACCGATTTTATCTCGTATGTTTTCCCATGAATAGCCGAAAATACATCCACAGTAACTGAAGCCTTTCCGACAAAAGCCAGAGTATCATTTTCAAAATTCTTTATTCCCGAAAGACTTATTTTATTGACATTTACGGTTAGATTAGGAAAATTTTTTATTAATGATAGATTTACCTTACCGAAATCGAGTTTTGCATCTATCATCGAAGAAGCACTCTTAAGAATAGCCTCTTTTATTTGACCCTTGAAAAGAATAGGAATTGCAAGGAGCAAAATAAATAGGAAAATTAAAACAATAAGAATTATTTTTCCTGTCTTTTTCATTGTGAGAAGTGTTTAATGTTTTCTTAATCTGATTAATTAATATTGAATTTATTAATCGGAATGATTTTCTGGTAAATAGTTACCAAGTGCAAACCATTCGATGAGTTGATCGGCAATAACCAGAGCAGCCATAGCTTCGACTACAGGTACGGCTCTTGGCACGACAGTAATATCATGGCGTCCGCCAGGCTGATAGATAGCCGGTTTACCCTCGTAAGTTACGGTCAATTGAGGTTTGTCAATGCTCGAAACAGGTTTGAAAGCGACATTGAAAACTATATCGTCCCCCGTACTGATTCCGCCCAAAATTCCGCCAGCATGATGAGTAACGAAATGAATACTTCCATTCTTAAATTCTGGAGTATCATTATGTTGCGAACCTTTCATGCTTGCAGCCGAAAATCCTTCGCCGTATTCGAATCCTTTCGCAGCAGGAATGCTCATCATGGCATAAGCCAAAGCAGCCTGCAGTTTGTCGAATACCGGATTGCCAATTCCTGCAGGACAATTCCTCACAAAACATCTTATAATACCTCCTGCGGTATCTCCTTCATCGTTCAATTGTTGCAGATAATCCTGCATTTTCGAGGAGGTTTCCTTGTGTGGGCATCGCAAGGGATCGGCTTCGATATCTTCGACAGGATGCCAGTTTTTCTCTGTCATTTGAATAGGTCCAATGGCTAGTACGTAAGCATTGATATGCACGCCATATTTTTTCAGAAATAACTTGGCTGTGGCACCCGCAGCTACACGGGCTGCAGTTTCTCTGGCCGAAGCTCTTCCTCCGCCTCGAGGATCGAAAATGCCATAACGCTGTTTCCATGCAAAATCGGCATGCCCCGGACGTATCATTTGCTCGGCCTGTTCGTAATCTTGTGGTCTTTGATCGATATTACGGATAAGAAATGCAATGGGCTGGCCCGTAGTTTTCCCCTCATAAATTCCCGATAATACCTCAAAATGGTCAGGTTCTTGCCTTGGAGAAGATGAAAAACCAGTACCTGGCTTTCTTCTATCGAGTTCTTTCTGAATGAATTTCTCATTCCATTCGACACCCGCCGGGCATCCATCAACAATACCTCCAATGGCTTCACCATGCGATTCGCCAAAGGTCGACAAACGAAAAAATCTTCCAAACGAATTTCCTGTCATATTTGCAAAGATATATATTGTTAAGCCCTAATTTTTATTCTATGACTCCCCTCTGCCTAACTCCCCCATTTCATTCTTTCACTTTCAACGTCAATTGTTTCCAAAAGATTCGAGTTAAACCTCATGATGAGTACTGAAAAATTTTCGACAAAGCATATTCTCGTTTTTAAAACTTACATAAATTGCAACGTTTTTCCCAATAAAGCGAAATATTATTCTAATAAATTCATTTTCAATAATCAAAGCAAAAATCATATTTATTGATAAAACCGATTCATTTGAAAACTACTCATCTTTATCGAAATACAAAACCACCTCATTATGAATATTCCCAACCGCAGGTTTCCCGATTTATTCCAATGAAATTCAATATGATATACCCGGTTCATATTCTCATTGCCATTCTTCTATTATTTCCAGCATTTCCAGATTCTTCTTTCAACTTTATGAGATTAGTTTTGGACAGTATAATTGTTTCGATTTTATATTTCTCTTTGCACTCGAAAGTTCATTTTTATAAATGAATTGATTCTCATACTATTCAGAATATCAATAAATCAATATAAATCAACCCCATCGATATCATAAAATATGGTCAATTCTGCTCCTACAACAACAAACAAATCGAGTTATAGATTGAGCATCAGTATTATTGGTGCATTGTTTTTTATATTTGGTTTCGTTACCTGGCTCAATGGGATATTAATACCCTATTTGAAAATTGCTTGTAATCTCAGTGATTTTCAAGCCTTATTCGTCACTTTCAGTTTTTATATTTCCTACACAATCATGGCTTTGCCATCGTCGTGGGTACTCAAGAAGACTGGTTTCCGCAACGGAATGATGGTGGGGTTGTGGGTAATGGCGATTGGAACTCTTATTTTTATTCCTGCAGCCTTAACTCGCACTTATGGTATTTTTCTGACAGGATTGTTTATTATGGGAGCCGGTTTGGCCTTGTTGCAAACGGCTTCTAATCCTTACATTACCATCATTGGACCTGTAGAAAGTGCTGCCAGTCGCATAAGTATCATGGGAATTGCCAATAAACTTGCCGGAGCCATCGCACCACTGATTCTTGCCTATTTTATTTTGAATGATGGGGATGAATTCATCAGAAACCTTTCCACATTGGACGTTCAGGAACGTATTGCTGCACTCGATGGTTTAGCTCGTCGGGTGATCAATCCTTACATCGTAATGACGGTAGTTTTGGTGTTGATGGGCTTTATGATACGATTTTCTCCACTACCCGAGATAGAAACCGAACAGGAGGATGAAGGAACTTCCATACTTAATTCAAATAAAACCAATATCTTACAATTTCCCAATCTGGTATTAGGGGTACTAACTTTATTTTTCTACGTAGGAGCAGAAGTGATAGCCGGTGATACTATCATTCGATATGGCCTGTCGCTCGGCATTAAAATGGAAGTGGCAAAAGCCTTTACAACCTATACTATGTTATCGATGATATTGGGGTATATCTTAGGTATTATATTGATTCCAAAATATATAACACAAGAAAAGGCTCTGCAGGTATCGGGTCTTTTAGGATTAGCCTTCAGTATCCTGATTTTACTTACCGATGGTTATGTTTCTATTATTTTCGTAGCCTTGCTGGGGCTCGCCAATGCATTGGTTTGGCCGGCAGTTTGGCCACTTGCGTTGCATGGTCTTGGACGTTACATTAAAACTGGTTCAGCTTTATTGATAATGGCTATAGCCGGCGGAGCAATTTTGCCTTTAGCCTGGGGTAAGTTGTCCGATATGTTCGATCCTAATTTTGCTTACATCATTCTGATCCCTTGTTACCTCATTATATGGTTATATGCATTGCGTTTGCATAAAATCAAAAATTGGTAATAAGTTTTTTATTAATTTCGAACCATCATTTTCAATATCCATAGCGATGAAAACAAAACCAACATTATTGGTTCTTGCGGCAGGAATAGGAAGCCGCTACGGTGGTTTAAAACAACTCGATCCGCTTGGGCCTCATGGTGAAACTATTATTGACTTCAGCGTTTTCGATGCCATGAGAGCGGGTTTTGGGAAAGTGATCTTCATAATTCGTAAACAAATCGAAAAAGAGTTTACTAACTTTTTCCACGACAGATATAAAGGAAAAATGGAAGTAGATTACATATATCAAGAACTCGAAAATTTACCTCCAGGTTATACGGTTCCAGTAGGAAGAAATAAACCTTGGGGAACTGGTCATGCGGTTTTGATGGCTAAAGACAAAATAAACGAGCCTTTTGCCGTAATCAATTCCGATGATTTCTATGGGCCAGGAGCTTATCAGGCCGTAATAGACTTTTTTAGCAAACCCCGAAGTTCTTCTATTCCTGAATATGCACTTGTTGGCTACTACCTCTCAAGAACATTATCGGATTATGGCGGTGTTTCCAGAGGAATTTGCCAGATAGATTCCAATGGCTATCTGAAAAAAATTATTGAAACTCACCAAATTCATAAAACACATGGGGGTTATGCCTACCCCAATTCGGGAGGTGATTTAGTGTTTTTACCGGGCGATACCATTGTTTCGATGAATACATGGGCTTTCTGCCCGGAGATATTTCAAGATTTCGAAAGGCTTTTCCTCGAATTCTTAAAGGAAAACCATCATTCAACAAGTGCGGAATTTTATATTCCCTCAGTAGCCGATCATCTTATCTCGACCGGGAAGGCTCGATTCAAAGTACTCACGGTTAACGAACAGTGGTTTGGTATCACTTATCAGGAAGATCGCTCAAAAGTCGTCGAAAATCTCCGAAAACTGGTAAGTGAGGGGTATTATCCAGAGCCTCTATGGGATTAATAAAGATACCCGGCGAGGTATTCGTTGCTTTTGGCCTCGATAAAAGCTGCTCGATGGTTCGGCCTTTTGGTTCGGGCCATATCCACCAGACTTTTCGTGTGGATACGGATAATCAATGCTTTATATTTCAATGCATCAACCATAAGGTTTTCCCTGATGTGGCTGCCCTTATGGATAATATTTTCAAAGTAACTCGATATATTTCGAAAAATTCCTCACCCGAAGATTTGACTGTTCGGATAATTCAAACTTTGGAAGGAAAATCCTTCTATCACGATGATCAAGGCCAATACTGGAGGGTAATGGAAAGAGTGCCCAATTCCAAGACTTACGATATGGCATTATCTCCCTCAATGGCTTTTGAAGCCGGTAAAGTACTGGGAGACTTCCATTATTTGCTCAAGGATTTTCCGGTTGAGCAGCTTCATACGATTTTACCGAATTTTCATAATCTCGACAGTCGGTGGAGGGAATTCCTGATTGCAAAGGGGAAAGCATCCACTCATCGTTTGAGCCAGGCCAACGCTTTGATTCAAATCGTCGACATTGCCTGCGATGATGAACTTATATTCTCAAGAAAAATCTACAGTCCCCATACTCGAAAAAGAATTGTGCACAATGACCCTAAAATCAATAATGTTCTCTTTGATAATCATTTAAGAGGAATCTGCATGATCGATCTAGATACAATGATGCCAGGTAGTTTTTTACACGATTTTGGCGATGCCTTGCGCACCACAGCCAATCCTTTCTACGAAGATGAACCCGACAGCACATCGGTTCATTGCGATTTGGATTTATTGAAGGCTTACTGTCAAGGTTATTTGCCCTGTGTTAAAAAAATTATGAATACCGACGAAATCATGGGTTTGCCTCATGCCCCGGCTCACATGACATTTATTATTGCATTGCGTTTTCTTACCGATTATCTGAATGACGATATTTATTTTAAGATAGATCATCCTCAACATAACCTTCAAAGAGCAAAGGCACAGTTTGCGCTGTATTATGATTTTAAAGAAAGAGAACCTGAAATAGAGCAAATAATATCTCAGTATGTAAAATGATTTTACTGAATTAGGGGTATTAAACTGTTAATCAATTGCTTCATTCAAATCTTTAGGAAAACTATTATAGGGAGCGACCTTCAAAACCCATCACCATTTTTGTCTTCATAATTAAAATTCAGAACTACAAATTATTTTATTCTTTCTTTGCTTTGGCTTTTGAGGTAAACTCACATTTGTCAAACAACCGGTGTTTTTTCATAAGAGGAACACCAGAGAAGGTATAAAGAATTACAGAGAATAAATACCTAAAGCAAAAAGATCATCAAAGAATCTTGCCGTGAGCTCCATAATCCTCATTCCGCAATGGGTACCGCTCAACTTGCATTTCGATTACATATTTAGGTAATTTTTCTGTTCTTTCCCAGAAGAGTAGCTATCATGGCATCACCGGTAACGTTCACAACGGTTCTGAACATATCGAGAGGACGGTCTATCGCGATAATTAGTGCTAAACCTTCTGCCGGGATTCCTATACTGTTCAATATCACAATCAACATCACCATTCCTGCTCCTGGAACTCCTGCAGAGCCTATTGAAGCCATTACAGCCATGATGAGAACGGTCAGCATTTGACTTAGAGAGAGATCTATTCCCATGACTTGTGCAATAAATATGGAAGCGATTGCTTGATACAGGCTTGTACCATCCATGTTGATAGTTACCCCAAGGGGAAGCACAAAACTCGTTATCTCTCTATCTATGCCCAATTCTTTTTCGACTTGTTCCATAGTTACAGGCAGAGTAGCAGCACTCGAACTCGTGGAAAATGCAACCAGTTGAGCCGGAAAAATTGCTTTGTAAAACTGCCTGAATGACACCTTGACAAAGATCCTTAAAATGGAAGGGTATATCAAGATGATAATAATGAAAATGCCTACCAGCACCGTCAAAAAATATAGGCCAAGTGAAACAAAAAGCTGAATTCCTTCGGCTGCATCTTTTCCTATAACGTCTACTATCAAGCCGGCCATTAAGGCTAAGACCCCTATCGGGGCTATCAGCATGATAAAATCGACAATTTTAAGTATGACTTCATTGAGCCCAACAATAAACTTCTTTACAGGTTCGGAAAATTGCTCATTAATGCTGATCAAGGCCAATCCAAAAAGCACGGCAAATACGATGATTTGCAACATGGAAGTATTGCTTGAAGCTGCATCCACGATGTTTTCAGGTACCATATCCACTAAAAATTGTAAAGGGGATCTGTGTCCGAGATTTTGAACATTCTTCTCATCGATGGAAATAGACTGGCCATATTTTGCCATCATTTCAGAACGTTTGCCTTCCGAAAAATAATCACCAGGACGGATCAAATTCACCAATCCCAACCCGATACATACTGCAATAACAGTAGTTACAATATATAGAACGAAGGTTTGTACTCCTAATGTAGAAAACTTCTTAATATTGGATAATCCGGCTATACCTGAAACCAATGAAGTAAAAATCAATGGAATGGCAATCAATTTCAAAAGATTTAAAAAGATCGTTCCAAATGGTTTTACATAATCGATAATAAACCCACCGCTATTGGTAATTACAGCAATAATACCGACAAAAATTCCAATGGCGAGACCTGCTAATATTTTGACATATAGAGGAATTCGTTTTATCATAACTTTTTCCTGATCAATACAATCCGATAATACTTATTATAGAATTTTCAATGCTTCAACCCAAAAAATTAAGGTTCGAATCAGTTTCTGTCCTATTCATCCGCAAAAGTAGGAACTTGGCCAAACTATAACAAAAGTGGATTTGTTTTACATAGAAACGAGAGGATGAAGATCGGTGAAAGATAAATATGAAATTGAAAGTTGTACAAATATTGAGCACGGTTAACTTCTTTCGAGCACCGAAATTATTATTGAATATTTTACAAGAAAACATCGAATCGAATGACAAGCTGCAAAGCGATTCAATATGAACAGGGTTATCCCTATTTTATATCCACTACTTCTACATCGAAGACCAGAGTCGAACCGGCTGGAATAGGTCCAGTGTCATGATCACCATAGGCCAGATAAGGAGGGATGATTAATCGTGCTTTTGTTCCCTTGGGCAGTAAAGGAAAAGCTTCATCCCAACCTTTGATAACTTGACCGCTTCCTGGATGAAAAGTAATGGGTTGACCATGAAGATAACTGCTATCGAATACCTTTCCATTGGGTAAATAACCAGTATAATGTGCAACGACCTGACGACCGAAACTCGCCTTCGGCCCATTGCCTTTTTTTACGATGATGATCTTCAATCCTGAATCCAGCACCAAAGTATCCAATCCCGCAGTAACAAAAGGCTCAGGAGGCGTAGACTGGACCACTTCGAGCAAGTCGATTTCAAAAATTAAAGTAGAATTTGGAGGGATTATCCCTAAATCCTGATTCCCATAAGCCAGTTCGGGAGGAACAGAAAGGATCGCCTTATCTCCTTCGTGCAAATATGGCAAGGCTTCCTCCCATCCTTTGATAATTTGACCCTTGCCCAAGGTAATTTGAATCGGTTTATCGCGTTGAATGCTGCTGTCGAAAATAGTTCCATTGGTAAGTTTACCAGTGTAATGCAATCGGACGATATTTCCATTTTCTGCTCTCTTTCCCTTGCCATGCTGTATAATTTGAATCTCCACTCCTGAAGGGGTTTGAAAAATATCGGAGGGAGCATTTGTTTTTTTTGTGCTGCTGCATGAGCCCAAAAAAGCAATGCAAGCCAGGTTTAATACAATGGAGGATATTTTTTTATTCATAATCGAGCAATTCAATTTCGAAGACTAAAGGCGCAAAAGGAGGAATTTTAGGAGGTGCTCCACGTTCACCATAAGCAAGATGGCTCGGCAAAATAATTTTTACCTTTGAGCCGGCTTGCATTTGAGCAACGGCCTTCCCCCAGCCCTCGATAACATTTCCACGCCCTAAAATAAATTCGAAAGGTTTTCCTTTATCATATGAAGAATCGAACTTCGTTCCATCCAGTAACCAGCCTGTATAATGCACCCGAACCGTTTGATTGGTTTTGGGAGGAACCCCCTGCCCTTTTTTCAACTCTATAAAATAAAGTCCATTGGCCTGTGGCTTCACTTTCAAATTGTTCTTAACCAAATATTCTTCTATTCGTTTCTGCTCACTCAGACGAAGTTTTTCCACTTGCTCCTGATTGGTTTTTTGTTTATCGATTTTTGATTTTATGTCAACTATTTCGACATCATAAAGCAAAGGAGAATAAGGGGGTATGAAAGGAGGGCGACCTTTTTCTCCAAATGCTAATTTGCTCGGAATTATCAATCGAGCGACAGAACCTTTATTCATTCTCGATAAGGCAATGTCGATTCCCTCAGTATCGAATTTCTTCCCAAATTCAATGGTCATTGGTATTCCTTTATCCCACGACGAGTACAATTTGGTTCCATCGATCAAATTTACACTGAATTTCAATGTAACCTGATCACCGGGTTTAGGAGTTGGCCCTTCACCCTTTCGAGTAATTTTAAAATACAAACCCTCGGGAGTAGTATCTCCTTCGAATCGAATTTCCTTAATAAATCTCTGAATTTCCTCCTTTTCGGAATTTTTTCGAGCTATGATCCATTCTTGTTCCTTTTGGCGTTGCTCTTGTTTTGTCCACATCTTTGTCATGCCTACTTCGAGTGTAACATACGAGTCGGGGGTGCTTATCTTTGGCAGACGATTGTATTTCAGAGTGCAAAAGAAGAACGAATCGGCTCGTATAAGGAATGAAGCACTATCACCTGGGCTCATCATCATTAAAGCCTGATTGAGGTCGCCCCGAAATTCAGGAGGATTTACCATCATATTCATGGGTTCTCTTAAAATGTTGCTGCTAAATAATACGGAATCCCCGTAGCGATAACTTAGATTTATCTGTACGATATTACTCGTATCTGGATGCGGGCCTTCATTTTGTCGGTAAAACTTGTAATATAGACCGTCGCTGGTTTTCTTATAACCACTAAATCGGCTGCACCCATAAACGATGCAGCCGATGACAAAAATAAATAAAATGAAACGTAAATGGCGAATGCTCATATCATGCAAAAACGTTCAAAATTATTGAACATCAATGAGTTCAACCTCAAATACCAGAGTAGAGAATGCAGGAATACTAGGCCCAGCCGGACGGCTGCCATAAGCAAGCTTGGAAGGCATAATCAATTTGGCTTTGCCTCCTTTTTTCATCAAACTTACACCTTCTTCGAAACCAGGAATAATACGCTGTTCACCTATTATAAATTCTAAAGGTTGTTTATCAGGATGATCGTATGATGAATCGAACTTGGTTCCATCGAGCAAGGTTCCTGTATAATGAACCTTGGCCTTCTTCCCTTGGGTTGCTTGTGGACCAGTTCCCTTAACGATCTCGATGTAGATAAGCCCGCTCTCGGTAGGTTGCACCGTAATATTATTAGCGCTAAGATAACTTTCCAGATCGCTTAGCTCCTTCTGTTCTTTGAGCGCATTTTCCTCATTCATACGCTTGATGAATTCTTCCTGACTGAAAAAATCGATCATTTTTACATTAAAGTAAAGCATTTCTGTGCTGTCGATAAAGTCAGGCAACGGAACATGTACTATCTTCTTGAAAAATGAATCGGCAGGCATGATGAAACTTGCACTATCGCCTTTCGACATCATGGCAAGGGCTTCATTGATATCACCCTTGAATTGTGGGTTGGTTAACTGCAGAAGAAATTCCTCTTTGCCATCCATCAAAAGACTGTCTTTAGTACCATACGACATATAAAGTTTCAAGATGTCGTTAACCTTAGGTTTGGCAGTATCGCCCGACTTGACGTAAAACTTGTAATACAAACCTGAATCGGTTTTCTTGTAACCAGGATATTTGCTACACGAAATCAAGGTAACAGCTATCAAGGTAAGAGCAAAAAAATAGGTAATTTTAGTTTTCATGATGTAATGTGTTAATAAGGTTCAACAATTTTAATATCGAGCACTAAAGTGGCTCGTGGAGGGATATATTGCTGATCACCCGTAGCTCCGTAAGCCAAGTGCGAAGGTATAATAATTTTTGCAATTGTGCCTTTTCGAAACAATCTAACGGCCTCATCAAGGCCAGAAATTATATCGGATTTGCCTACGGTAAATCGTAAAGGATTTCCTGGCTTTGATTCTCGAACCAGATCGCCTGTGAGCAAATACATTTTATAATCAAGAGCAATTTCCTGCCCTTCTCTAATCCTTGGGCCTTCTCCTTCCCTTAGAATCTTGTAACGAAGCCCTGTGCCAGTTTGATTCATACTTAAATGATATCTTGCCATATAGTCCTCGATAAGCTGATTCTCATATTCTGTCATTCTCTGATTATAAGCTACAAATGTATCATATAAATCTGGTTCGAGAATTTGGTTGCTTTTTCCCTTTTCGGGAGAATGACAGGATATTATAGCTAAACCAATAATAATCAGCAGAGTTAATCTTTCTGGCATAAAGCAATGATATTCTCCTTCACCACCGCTTCGAAATACCGAAGGGTTTCTTGAAGTGTTTTGTAACTATTGGCACCGGCTGCGTTGAGATGCCCACCTCCATCAAAATATTTCCTTGCCAGTTCGTTTACCGAAAAGCTGCCTTTCGAGCGAAAACTCACACGAACCATATCGGGTTTTTCGGTAAAAAATGCCGCCAATCTAATGCCTTCGATTGCAAGTGCATAATTCACAAAACCTTCGGCGTCACCTGGTTGAAATTGAAAAGTCTTCTGGTCCTCGAGGCTAAGCCACATATAGGCGGTTTTATACTCTTGCATCACAATCATGCGGTTAAGCAGCAAATACCCGAGTAATCGCATGCGAAGCTCCGAAAAAGTATCATAAATAAGATTGTGCGTCTTTTGGGCATCTATACCCTTTTCGATCAAACGGGCAGTAATTTCGTAAGTGCGTGGATAATTACAAGAATAACTGAAAGAACCCGTGTCGGTCATTATACCAACGTAGAGATTTAATGCAACATCTAAATCAATGCTATCTTCCAAACCCATCATGAGCAAAAGTTCATATACAAGTTCAGAGGTTGAACTCACATGAATGGTATGAAATTTTACATCGAAATAATTGTCGGGTTGAGGATGATGATCGATGAGAACATACTTATGATTATCCTCATTGAAAAGGCTACTAAGCTGATTCAGACGTTTGAGATTATTAAAATCAACACAAAAAACCAACCGGGTTTCCTGAATAAGTTTCCGGGCTGCTTGTATGTGCTGTTCGTAAATTATAATGTTTTGAACTGCTGGTAGCCAGCCCAAAAAAGGAGGATGAACGTTAGGAATGATAATATTTACTTCATGTCCAAGCTTTTTAAAAACCATATATAATGCAAGAGAAGCTCCTATCGAATCCCCATCGGGATATGGATGGCTAATAATGAGGATATTTTGATGAGTTTGAAGTAAATCCTCAATTTTCTTTGCTTCTCTAAGGTAAAAGTTATTTTTTTCTATCATGAGAACGCAAAATTATAAAAAGCCTTTTTAATGAACCAATTCGATCATCTGAAAATATAAATGTTGCTATGTTTGCTCATTCAAACTACTTTAAAATCGATTTTATCATGTCGGGAAACATTACTTTTAGCATGATTAAGCCCTGTGCTATTTCGAGGAATTATACAGGAAACATTATTCAATTTATAATTGAACATGGGTTTAAGATTATAGCAATGAAAATGATCTGGTTGAGCCGCGAAGAAGCCGGAAAATTTTATGAGATTCACAAAGAAAGACCTTTTTACGAGGGTTTGGTAAGATTTATCTCATCGGCACCCATTATTGCCGCCATTTTAGAAAAAGAAAATGCCGTTGATGATTTTAGAACTTTGATTGGTAATACCGATCCTGCCAAGGCTACTCAAGGAACTATAAGAGCATCGTATGGCACAGATATTCAGCAAAATGCAGTTCATGGCAGCGATTCTGACGAAAATGCCCAGCGTGAGGCAAATTTCTTCTTTTCATCGCTCGAAAGGTTTTATTGAGGATTGCTCATTATTTCATAGAAACCATCTTCGTATAGCAAAATGACTTTTGAAATACGATGAGGTGAATTTTTACCCATGACTTCTTCGCTCCTTTGCTTGGGAGTGGGAGAATAAGCAACAGGTTCATCCACTTTTACTGATATAGGTTTCGACTCCGAGGGTTTGGTAATTTTGGGCCGTTCGTTATTTTGCGTCTCATCCTTATCAAATTCATTTTCTTCATCAGAAAACAAAGTCAATTCCCTGGGTTTTATGTCCTGTTTAGGTTTAGCGATAGTATCGCCCTTTAAAAGCCAAGTTGGATCGATGTCAGGGAACCGGTTCAGGACTTTCATCACAAAATCGAGACTTGGTTTATTGCGTCCCGAAAGTATATGCGACATCCCCGAACGTTGTATCCCAATAGCATCGGCAAATTGTGATGGTGTCATTCCTTTTTTGCTCATGATCTGTCTTATTCGCTCGATCATTTTTCATAAAATTTATTTACAAATATAAACTTAATTTTATGATTGGATATTCCTTTATCCAAATGTAACTTTGTAAAGTTATTACAATTGTAACCTAATTTATAATTTGAATTGAATTTTAATTCACAAATGTAATTTGATAAAATAAATTATAACTATATGGATTTAACTAATGTTATCCATATTTTAAGTCCTTTTTGTATAAATTCAAACTTTTTTAACATAGTCAAAAATTCGCTCCATTACTTAAAGTATCAATTTAATAAAAAATTATATTCATCTGGTTTATAAATAATTATATTATAATGTAAAATAAATTTAATTGATAATTGTAAATTGTTAACAACAATAAAATTACAGATTGCATTTGAGTTTAAATATGTTAATTTTGTATATTTAAATTACAAATGTAATATCACCTTTTATCCTATTGAAAAAGGTTAAAACAAAATAGGTCTTCAGAATCCATCATGAATATACTAATTTTGCCAGAAAAACGTATTATATATTTTGTGTTCCTGATTGAGAATTTTTGTCTGTTTATGAGAAATACCCTTCGCCTCGTTTTAATAATCACCTATTCGTCATTATTTTATATTACCGCCAATGCTCAGCAAAACCTCTCCCCTTTCGAAAAAGCCGTGAAATTTGCCGACAGTGTTTACAGAGTAAATGATCTTCGATCGGCTTTATCGGCGTATAGGTATGCAGATAAGTTGAAACCTGGTGATACAAAAGTTCAAAATCGTATTATCGAGCTGGAAAAGGCCTTATCATCGGCCGAGCAATTTAATAAGGAAGCTCAGACTCTGCTTTATGAAGCTGAACTTGCATTTCGCAATAAGGATTACGCCTCAGCCAATAAACTGGTGGGGCACTTGGAACATCTTTCATTTATCGACCCTCATTTACATTCACGTTTGAATGAATTAAAGAAAAAGATAGAAAACCAGCAGAAACAAATTGCTCGATACAATGAAGCCATGCTTGAAGGGAATGATGCTCTGAAAGCCAAACGATATCAACATGCTTCGAAAGCATTTAGCAGTGCGTTGCAGATAAAGGGGGACGATGAACAGGCTGCTCAGGGGCTCGCACAAAGTCAGCAGCAAGAGAAACAAGCTCGCATACTTTATCAACAAAAGCTTGCTGAAGCCAATCAGGCATATCAACTTCAAAAATATGAACAAGCACTCCAACTATTTACGGAAGCTAATCAAATTTTACCCGAAGGTGTTGAAGCCCAACAAAAAATCGATGAAATTAATGACATCCTGACTTATCAGGCAGAAATCAGCTCACAGTATCAGAAAGCCAAAGCCAAAGGAGATGCAGCCTTCGCAGCAGGAAAGTTCGATGAAGCTATGAAAGCCTATAAAGAGGCCATTGACATCAATCCCGATGAAACTTACCCTAAAACACGTATTCGCGAAATCCAGGCTTTGTATGCCGATGAATCATCGAGGCAGCAGCGCTATAAATCATTGATCAACGAAGGAGATAATTATTTGAAATCGGGCGAAATAGAAAAAGCGTATCAATTATTTTCCGATGCCCTTCTACTCAAACCGAACGACAGTTATGGTTCTTCGAAAATCAAATCATTGCAGCCACGGATTGATCAGTTGGTAAAAAATCGTAGATCGTATGAACAACTCATTCATCAAGCAGCCGAGCTCGAAAAAAATGGAGAATTCACCAAAGCCATTCAAACTTACCAATCGGCTTCTAAACTCCTACCCGACTCCACCTATCCCCAAGAACAAATCGCAATACTCACACAAAAATTCAACGAGCAAAAACAAATTGCCATTCATTTCGAAGAACTTTTGAAACAAGCCGATCAATATATTGTCGCCAAAAATTATTCTCAAGCTAGAAGCTTCCTTCAGCAAGCTTCCGAACTTCAACCTAATAATGCGCAAGTAAGGGCTAAACTTGCACAAATCGACGAACTCGAAACAAACTTCCGACAGCTTCAGGCAAACTATCAACAAGCCATACAAAAAGCTGACAACTTGCTTGCCAATAAGATGTATAACGATGCCCTTGTTCTTTACCAAGGTGCTATTAAGTTGAAACCCGACGAAACTTATCCAAAGACAAAAATTCAAGAAATCGAAGATTTATTCAAGCAACAGCAAGCCTTTCGGAACGCCTTTGACGAAAAGTTGGTTCAAGCAGATAGATTATTGAAAAATAATCAATTTGCCAAGGCAAAAGAAGTTCTTCAATCTGCACTCGAAATCTTTCCCAATGACAAAAGAGCCCTCGATAGAATACATTCCATCGACAGCACTTTATTAGTTCAAAAATCGATTGATGAACAATTCGAAATGCTTTTAGCCAGGGCTGGTGAAGCAGAAAATCAAAAAGATTACGAACAAGCCGAGAAACTGTATCGCGAAGCTTTAGCACTTAAGCCCAATCATGCTCTTGCCTCTCAAAAAATAGAGGAATCATCTCGAATTCGTCAGGATATTGCCTTGAAAGAGGCAAAGTATGCTCAAACTTTAGCTCGAGGCGATAGATATTTAAGCGAAAAGCAATATGAGAATGCTTCGAAAGCTTATGCAGAAGCTATACAATTAAAAACAAACGATCTTTTGGCTTCAAGAAAAAAAGCCCAGAGCGATTCCCTATTAATAGTAGAGCAAAATCGCCTGAAACTTTACAGTCAGACGCTTTCAGAAGCCCAAAATTTCTTTGAATCCAAACAGTATGACTCGGCTTTAGTTTACTATCGGCAGGTATTGAAAATTCAACCTAATGATAAAGCAGCCAGCGCGCGTATTTCCGAAATTGAAAATATTCTTGGCAATTTGCGGCAAAAACGCGAAACTTATGAATCTAACATCAAACTTGCCGACCAATACTTAGCAACGGGAGATTTGAAAAATGCCTTGGCAGCATATCAAAATGCGCTGAAAATTTATCCCGACGAAAAATATCCTCAACAGAAAGTCGAAGAAATACAACTGCAACTCGAACAAAAAGCTGCTATTGAGGCCAATTACAGGCAAACTATTGTCCAAGCCAATCAATTGGCTAAAGAAGGGAAATGGCAGCAAGCTAAATTAGAATATCAAAAAGCACAAGCTATCAATCCAAATGAAGTTTATCCCAGTCAGAAGGTTCAACAAATGGATTCACTCATTCTGGCGAAGGCAGAAAAAGAAAAGTCTTTCAATGATTACGTAGCAAGGGGAAATGAGGCCTTTGATGCTCAGGATCTCGATAAGGCGCTCGGTTTTTATCAGCAAGCAAGCCAGCTTATGCCCGGAAATCCTTATCCACAATCACGTATCGAACAGATTAAGATTTTAAAGACCGAAAAAGAAAAGGCCGAAAACGATGCCTTTACTCTTGCCAAGGCTAATGCAAAGAATCTCGAAAACGCAGGAGATTATCAAAATGCTCTCGAGATGTATCAGAATGCCTTATCTATCAAGCCGAACAATGAAGAAGTGAAAGATAGAATAGAAGCTCTTCATAGAATTATTGCACAGATGAAGGCTAACGAACTCAAATACCAGCAAGCCATTGCCAAAGCTGATTCATTATATAAATCAGATAATTTGATAACGGCTTTAACATATTATAAGGAAGCCAGTCAAATCAAGCAGAATGAGACTTATCCACTGGATCAAATCTTAGCCATTGAAACAAAAATAAAAACCATCGAGAAGCGAGAACAGGATTATACTCGATGGATAAAAACCGCTGATAGTCTCGATAAACTAAAAAATTATTCCCAAGCAGTCCTTGCTTATGAAAATGCTGTTCAATTGAAACCGAATGAAGAATATCCAAAGCAAAAAATTACAGAACTTCGGAATATAATTCAGGAAATTGCTACTCGAACCGAACAGTATCACAATCTTATTACCAAAGCTGATGCTTCATACAAGGCAGGAAAATTATATGAAGCACGTCAGTTTTTCATGCAAGCCACACAGGTGATGCCCGATCAGGAATATGCTGCAAACAGGCTCAAACAAATTGATGAAGAAATACAAGCCATAGAACAACGACAACTTGCATATAAAAACAATTTTCGACAAGCCGATAGCCTTTACCGGCAAGGCGCACTTGAAGAAGCTATTAGCTTTTACAGGAAAGCGGCAGAAGTTAATCCTTCTGAGGCATTACCCGGACAAAAGATAAAAGAAATACAAAAAATTCTTAGCGACAATGCCCTTTTAGAAGCTCGTTTTCAACACGCCATAAAATCGGCCGATAGTTGTTTCGACGTCAGACTTTATAATGATGCTCTCAAACATTATCTAACGGCTCGAAACTTAAAACCAACCGAAGACTACCCCTCGAAAAAAATTGCCGAACTCAATGCCTTACTCATTACTCCACGCGAAGTGGAAGGAATTACTTATGAAAAAGCGCTTGCTGAAGGGAAAATTGCCGAAAATAAAAACGATCTTGGCGTAGCTTTCGATAATTATTTGATTGCCCTGCATCTCGAACCTCACCGTCAGGAAGCCATCGAAGGCTTGCAGCGAACTCTGAAACTGATACTCTCAGATACTCTGACGCAAATTACAGACGAACCATTAAATCTCGAAACCAATCAAATGGTTCAATTTTCACTTGATGCAAAAACATATCCTGCCAAAAGCGAAGCTTTTATAGTAGTCAGCCTCTCCCATCCTTTACAAGAAGACGCCAAAATCGTCGTAAACTATGGCCACGGAAAAACCAAAACAGGAGGCGTGGTTATTAAATTATTAAAAAACCCTGTTACCAATACCTTTGTTGCACCATTGAACTCAACTACGGGATGGAATGCAGCCACTACCACATGGTTGAGCCTGGTACCCGAACAAGCCAACCTCTCCATTCAAAAAATCCTCATTACTGCCCTAAAATAAACCTTCAAAGAATGATTCTCCTTATCACTCGAAAAGTCATATGGGTAATGTATCTCTGAATCATTTTATAACCACCTGATCAATAAAATATTTTATCTGCTTTTAAAGAGAATTAATAAAAACTTTAAGTTTATTTAAATGATATTCTCATACTCTTCGATAGTTTTGCAAGGATTTCGAAGAGGCTGTTTACATTTATTGATAACCTTTTGATAAAATGAATACACATATATATTTATCTAAGTTATGATTTCGGACAACTCAACCTCAATAATCTAACCCATTAAATTATGAATCAAATTTTCCGAAAACTCTGCATGATTGTACTTATCATGATAGGAGCAGGCAGTTCGTTTGCACAGATTACTACTTCTGGGATCAATGGGAAAGTTACCGGGACTAATGGTGAAAGTTTACCCGGAGCGACGGTCATACTTATCCATGTTCCTTCAGGCACGCAGTATGGTACAACCACCGATATCAATGGTTTCTATCGAATTCCCAATGTCAACGTTGGTGGTCCTTACACCTTGAAAATTTCGTATGTTGGTTACGAAGATTTTCTGAAAGAGAACATTTTCCTTACATTAGGACAATATTCGCGAATTAATGTCTCTTTAGCCGAGAAGCTTTCTCAAATTTCCGGTGTCGAAATCACTGCTGAAAGAAGTGCAATCTTCGATTTAAATCGAACCGGTAGTGAAACCAATATAACACGTGACAAAATCGATAAATTACCAACCATCGGGCGCAATCTAACCGACTACACTCGATTGACGCCTCAAGCCCGGGTTCAGGAAACCAGCGATGGACCCAATCTTACGGTAGCTGGCATGAACAACCGCTACAATGCCATATTTATAGATGGTGCCGTTAACAACGATGTATTCGGATTAGCCGGAAGTGGAACCAACGGTGGACAAACCGGTATAAGCCCCTTTAGTATGGATGCCATCGATCAGTTGAATATTGCTATTGCTCCTTACGACATCAAATTGGGTGGTTTTGCCGGTGCAGGAATCAATGCCGTAACTCGAAGAGGAACTAATGAAATTGAAGGTTCGGCCTATTATTATTTCCGTAATCAAGACCTCGCAGGAAAAACTCCCACCGACGATTCCAACATCGAAAGAAAGAAACTACCCGATTTTTCGAGTAAAACTTATGGCGTTCGCTTAGGTGGCCCTATCATCAAGGATAAAGTTTTCTTTTTTGGCAACGTCGAGATTCAAAAGGACGAAACTCCTCAGCCTTTCGAATTTTCTACTTATGAAGGCAATTCGGATGTAGATAAAATTAGTCAACTAATCGAAAAGGTAAAATCGTATGGTTATGACCCGGGTGGATTTCAGGGAGTTATAAAAAAACTCGACGGCACCAAAATATTTGGACGTGTCGACTGGAACATCAATCAAAACCATAAGCTTACCCTTCGACATCAATATACAAAAGGAACAAAAACCGAACCTGGGTATCAAACCAATACCAACATCACTTTCGAAAATGCGGGTATATATTTTCCATCTACCACCAATTCATCGGCTTTAGAACTGAAAAGTATCTTCGGAAACAAATTTGCCAACAACCTGATTGTGGGACTTACCTTTGTTAGAGATGACCGCGATCCTATGGGACAGAATTTCCCTTACGTGAGCATTCGCGACGGTAAAGGCAGCATCAATCTTGGTTCTGAACAATTTTCCACAGCCAATCAGCTCGATCAGGATATTATCACTCTTACCGATAATTTCGAATGGTACTCTGGAAAACATACCCTTACATTTGGTACGCACAACGAATTCTATAACATGTATAACCTCTTCATCCGTCAAAATTTCGGAGTTTATACCTATAACAGCATTGATGATTTCTTGAACAATGATACAGCTACTCAATATGATAGAACATTTTCGATGACAGATGGGAAAACGGGTGATGGTTCGAGTGCAGCTACAAAATTCAAAGCCCTTCAGTTGGGATTCTATGCTCAGGACGAATATCAAGCTCTGGATAATTTGAAACTTACCTTTGGCCTCAGGGTTGATATTCCCATGTTTTTAGACGATCCCATTGTAAACGAAGATTTCAATAATAACATCATTCCTGTTTTAGAACAGAATGGATGGGATTTGCAAGGGGCACAAACCGGTCAAATGCCTGATGTCCATCTGTTATGGTCGCCCAGATTCGGATTCAACTGGGATGTATTCAATGATCAAAGTACTCAGGTTAGAGGAGGTATAGGTATTTTCACTTCCCGCATACCTTATGTTTGGCCAGGTGGTGTTTACAACAACAATGGACTTATGCTTGGCGGCATGAGGGTAACCTATGTTTCGAACCCTACGAGCCCTTATCTGATTTTCAATCCCGATTGGAACAACCAGCCCGGATGGAAACCCGGAGATCCAGTTACACCTTCAGGCCAGATCGACCTATTTGCTAAGAATTTCAAATTCCCTCAGGTTTGGCGTATGAGTTTGGCCGTCGACCAAAAACTACCTTGGGATGTGATTGCAACTGGTGATGTTACTTACACCAAAAACATTAATAATGTACTTTATAAGAACCTTGCTTATAAAAAATCCGGACTTCATCTGACAGGAACCGGCGATAACCGCCCTTTATGGGAAAAAATTGACCTGCAGGGTGCTAAATATACTGACATTATGTGGGCAACCAATACATCTCTGGGATATACTTATAATCTCACTGCTCAGTTGCAGAAAACCTTCCATAATGGCTTATACACGAGTTTAGCCTATACCTTTGGAGCAGCTCGCTCGATGAACGATGGACAATCATCCCAAAACTCCTCTCAATGGCGCGTTCCCAATGTAAGAGGGAAAAATGACCTCGACTTCAGCATCTCTGATTTTGATATGGGTCATCGCATCGTGGGCTATATATCATGGAAAATCGACTATCTGAAACATTGTGCCACAACTATTGGATTCTTCTATTCAGGACAATCGGGTCAAAGATTTTCATGGGGTTATCAGGATAATACCAAATCATGGCTGGGTGAAGATAACCAAAGTTTGGAACTGATGTATGTTCCTAAAGATCAAAACGATATTATTTTACTCGATGTCAAAGACGCCAATGGAAATATTGTTATAAGTAAAGAACAGCAATGGAATGATCTGACTGCTTTCATAGAATCGGACGATTATTTGAGGTCTCGTCGTGGCATGTATGCCGAACGCAATGCTGCCCGCACCCCCTTTGAACATAACATTGACCTTCATTTGGCACAGGACTTTTATGTTAACGTAGCCGGCAAACGAAATACGCTTCAGATTACTTTCGATATCTTCAATCTGGGTAATTTTATTAATTCCGATTGGGGTCGTAAATATTATGTATCAGGATATTATGGTAATTATCCTCTTCTTAACTTCCAGGGACTCAAAGCTGATGCCGATGGCAATAAAACCGTACCAACCTTTACTTTCCAGAAACCTAAAGGCGAAGTATGGAATATCGACGACAGCGGTCTGATAAGCTCACGATGGATGGGGCAAGTCGGAATTCGTTATATTTTCAACTAATATTTCTATTTCATGCGCCATGAAAAAACCTGCTCAAAAGCAGGTTTTTTCTTCCGATGCATCTCATGCATCTTTACAAATTTCTTACGGTGAAAGAGTGATAATAGTATTGTTCAGCCTCGTTAAGATAAAAATCTATAAAATAAGAAAGGGTAAGCTCCTTATATCGCACCGCTACGACCGATTACCCTTGCTTCCTCCCGGACCTGGGGGAGTTCATCGGGAGCTGGTCGTATAAGACTTACCCTTTGCAAAAATACAACAAAATTCTAATTTTTTATTCTTTATCGAAAGATTTTTACAATTTCGTGAATATTTTTACCTTTGCTCAATAAGTAAAAATACCTTTAAACTATGAAAAACAAATTAATCCTTACGCTCAACAATAGTTTGAAATATGGAGCCCTTATGGGAGTTGTTTTCATTCTCCTCAGCCTGATATATTACATTGCCGGATTCGACCAGTTTAATACTGTTTTTGGAATAGTAAATCTTCTAATATCTCTGGCTATGTACATTGGATTTCTTTATTACAGTAATAAAATCCTAAGAGATAAAAAGCTGAATGGCATTTTGACCTACACCGATGGTTTGCTGAATTCTTTCTTCACGGGAGTTATTGCAGCTATCGTTGGTGGGATTTATTCTTATGTATTTTACCAATATTTTGATCCATCCTATTTTACAGAAGCTATTGAACGCAGTATCGAGATGCTGGAACAGAATCCTGCCTTGACGGGCGAAGCTCTGGACAGTGCTATTGCAAGGGTAGAAAGTGTAACTCCTTTAAAATCGGCTTTGCAGGGATTCTATGGGAATATTGCCATGAGCCTTATTTTTGCACTGATTATTTCTGCCTTTACCAGAAAAAAACCCATTCCCAGTTTTTCTGACGAAGAAATCAGTACCCACGATTGATGGATATATCTATCATTATTCCTTTATATAACGAAGCTGAATCGCTTACTGAATTGCATGCCTGGATTACTAAGGTAATGCAGCAAAACGGATTTTCTTACGAAATTATCTTTATTGACGATGGCAGCAATGATGATTCATGGAAAATCATCGAAGCTTTGAATCATGATGATCCGCATGTAAAAGCCATCAAGTTTCGCAGGAATTATGGTAAAGCCGCAGCATTAAATACGGGTTTCGAAGCGGCAATAGGTGAGGTAATCATCACTATGGATGCCGATTTGCAAGATAGCCCCGATGAGATCCCCGAGCTTTACCAAATGATAAAAAATCAAGGATATGATTTGGTATCGGGTTGGAAGAAAAAACGATATGATCCGCCTTCAAAAACTATCCCTACAAAACTTTATAACTGGGCTACTCGCAAAGCTACACATATCAAGTTACATGATTTCAACTGCGGATTGAAGGCCTACCGCAACGAGGTGGTAAAAGCTATTGAGATTTATGGAGAAATGCATCGTTATATTCCTGTTATTGCCAAATGGGCTGGGTTTGTAAAGATTGGAGAAAAAGTCGTTCAACACTATCCCCGTAAACATGGGAAAAGTAAGTATGGACTAAATCGATTTATCAATGGATTTCTCGATTTGATTTCTATTAGTTTTATTGGAAGGTTTGGGAAAAAACCCATGCATTTTTTCGGTCTCATAGGTACAGCTCTGTTTTTCATAGGATTTCTTATAGCCTGCTATCTGGCTTATGCTAAATTTTTCCTGGCGGAATATAAAATGACCCAGAGGCCTTTATTCTATTTCGGACTTCTTTCGATGATATTGGGAACTCAATTGTTTACAGCAGGATTTGTAGGAGAGCTTATTTCCCGAACATCGCACGATAGAAATAAATATTTAATCGAAAAACGAACCGGATTTGACCGATCAATCTGATATTGAAATATTTATTTTAGGAACCACCTATCCTTTACGCGGAGGATTAGCCACCTTCAACGAGCGACTTGCGCAGGCTTTTAAGGACGCAGGATATAGAGTTACTATCTACAATTTTAGTCTTCAATATCCTTCTTTATTCTTTCCGGGCAAAACTCAATATTCTACCGATCCTCCGCCTGTTGGGTTGAACATTCTCACTAAAGTCAATTCTATAAATCCCTTCAACTGGATTAAAGTTGGACGCGAAATCAAAAACAAACGACCTCTTCTGTTGGTTCTTCGTTACTGGATGCCTTTTATGGCACCTTGTATGGGTACGATTGCACGAATCGTCAAAAAAAATCATTTTACCAAAATCGTAGCCATCATCGACAATATTATTCCTCATGAAGCACGTTTTTTCGATACCTGCTTATCGAAATATTTTTTGGGAAGTTGCCATGGCTTTGTGGCCATGTCGAAGTCGGTGCTTGAAGATATTGGCCGCTTCGGCAATAGGAAACCACGAAAATTTTATCCTCATCCTTTATACGATACTTATGGCAAGCCCCTTTCGCGTGAGGAAGCCTGTCAAAAGCTCGATCTCGATCCATCTTTCAGGTATATGTTGTTTTTTGGCTTTGTTCGTGAATACAAAGGACTCGATATTCTTTTACAGGCCTTCACCGACAAGCGTTTCGAAAAACTACCCGTAAAACTGATCATTGCTGGAGAATTTTACACTAATGCCGAGCCTTATAGAAAAATGATAAGCGATCTGAATCTTAGTGAACGAATCGTGATGCATAATTCTTTTATCAGCAATTCCGAAGTTCCTGCCTGGTTTTGTGCTTCAGACATCATTGTCCAGCCTTACAAATCGGCTACTCAGAGTGGTGTAACCCAGATTGCTTATTATTTCGAAAAACCCATGATAGTAACTAATGTTGGAGGCTTGCCCGAAATGGTACCCGATGGTAAAGTAGGCTATGTAGTTGAACCCAACCCTAAATCTTTAGCCGATGCTATTTACAAATTCTATTCCTTAGGTAATACAAATGAGTTCGTTCAACATATAAAGAAAGAAAAACAAAAGTTTACCTGGGAGGGACTCATCAGAACTTTCGAAGAATTTCTATAACAAGGAAATGAACCATTTTTACATTCAATTGATTTTCAAGCAATTATCGAAATCTTTTCCGTCTTGAATTTCGTTATGTATTGTGGCCTTTTCGCTTTGTAGATCAATTTTATCCTCGATATTCGCATAATAATTCGTTTCAAAAAAATACCATAAAAAATTTCCATAGAATAATTTCATGGGTTTGTAAAATTCTAAACTTTTCCTTGATGATGATCATTGATATCATACAATCTCACCATGATCGTCTTCTATGTCGCCTTAATTTTTCTCGACAGGTAAAAGTTGAGAATCATGATGCAGAGTATATCATTTGCCACAGCCGTTATCATGCATGTTAAAACCTTTTAATTTATCCAAGGTGTACATTCTGGCACAAACAACTTATACTTGCGAACACAACCGTGACAAACCTCGGAAGCCAGATGTAACAATTACATCAGCATGCACTTCTGCAAGGAGTATATTCTCGAAAAAATCGATCGCTTGCTCAATAAATAAATGTTGAGGCAATAAAATTGAGTTTCCGACGCATGCAATGGAACTAAAGTCAGTCAGCCCTTCATTACCGAAAAGGTCGTAATTTTACATTCTCATTTCAACGAATGAAAGTTACACGAAATATCTTCAAAAAATATATTTGACAAAACCTAGGCAAATGATATACAGAAGTAAAGCTCCATTACGAATTGGCCTTGCAGGAGGAGGAACCGATGTATCTCCTTTTTGTGATCTATATGGAGGAGCGGTGCTCAATGCTACCATCAATCTTTATGCAAGAGCTTCCATTATTTGCGATGATTCATCGCACATTGTCTTACATGCCATTGACAGAGGTTTTCGCAGAGAGTATGCTCTATCAGAAGAAATTATTCCCGAAAAGGGGCTCGAACTTCATGCAGGAGTTTATAACCGAATAGTTAGACAGTTTACGCATCAACCTGTTGCTATGCGATTAGAAACTTACGTCGATGTGCCGCCAGGTTCTGGGTTGGGAACTTCGTCAGCACTCGTAGTAGCCATACTCGGAGCTTTTACTGAGATGCTTTCATTGCCTTTAGGAGAATATGATATGGCTCAATTGGCTTATGAAATCGAAAGACAGGATTTAAGAATGCCCGGTGGCCGTCAAGACCAATATGCAGCTACTTTCGGTGGTTTTAACTTTATGGAATTTTATGGTGATAATAAAGTCATAGTTAATCCACTTCGTATTCATCAAAGATATTTAGATGAACTTACGCACGATTTGGTGCTATTTTATACACAAACCCGTCGCGATTCGAGCCGTATCATCGAAAATCAGGCAGAAGCCATTGCCAGTCATCATCAGCTTCGTACCAAGGCCACTATAAAATTGAAGGAACAGGCTTTTATGATGAAAGAAGCTCTATTGAAGGGCGAATTGAGAAGATTAGGCGAAATCTTGAATTTTGGCTGGGAACATAAGAAACAAATCGCTGATGGAATTACCAATCCACAAATTGATAGTATCTATAGCACTGCTTTACAAAATGGAGCTATTGGAGGTAAAATTTCAGGAGCCGGTGGTGGTGGATTCATGATGTTCTATTGTCCCGAAAATCATAGATATCGATTGGCTGAAGCTCTTAAACCTTTCGGAGGTTTTGTCGTGAATTACGAATTCACCCAACAGGGTTTGTCTACTTGGTCGTTTTAATTAAATATTTTACTTGAAGTATGGAAAAGTTTATTATTTCAAGAATCGAAGAATCTATCGTCCTGAAACAGAATATCATCAACAATAGAGAGCTTTTGCAAAATCTTGCTCTTTTGACAGAAGCCTGTATTCGATGTTTCAAGGAAGGAGGCAAGGTACTTTTTTGCGGCAATGGCGGAAGTGCAGCCGATGCGCAACACTTGGCCGCCGAGCTTTCGGGCAAATTTTATTTCGACCGCCCTCCCCTGCCCTCCGAAGCCCTTCATGTCAATACCTCATTTTTAACAGCCGTAGCCAATGACTATGCCTACGAAGAAGTCTTCGCCAGAATGGTTCGTGCCACTGGGAACAAGGGTGATATACTGATTGGCCTTTCTACTTCAGGCAATTCGACGAATATTCTTCGAGCCATGGAAGCAGCAAATGAAAAAGCAATCACGACAGCTGCCCTCACGGGTGAAACTGGAGGCAAACTGAAAAACCTCGTTCATTATCTTATCAATGTACCTTCGAAAGATACACCCCGGATTCAAGAAGCACATATTCTACTCGGACACATTTTGTGCGAACAAATTGAAAAAGAACTGTTTATCAACCCTGCTCATCCTCATTGAATGATAAAAGAAGTCATTATTCTGGCCGGTGGATTAGGTACCCGACTTCGTTCGGCTTTACCCGATATGCCTAAGTGCATGGCCCCCGTCAATGGAAAACCTTTTCTGGAATATGTGATGGACTACCTCGAAATGTATGGAGTAAAAAAAATTATATTGGCTACAGGCTATTTGCATGAAAAAATCGAGGAACATTTTCATAACATATACAAGTACATGAATATAGAATACTCCAGAGAAGATGAACCCTTAGGAACCGGAGGTGCGGTGAAAAAAGCATTGGAGAAAGCAGAAGGCAAACAAGTAGTAGTAATGAATGGTGATACCATGTTCAGGGTGAATTTGGGAAAGTTGTATGATTTTACCCTCATAATGAAATCAGATCTTACGATTGTGGTGCGACAGGTAAATGATGTTACCAGATATGGAACTGTCGAATTTGACGAAACAGGCCGTATTACAGCTTTTCGAGAAAAAGGAAGCATGGAAGGCTCAGGTTGGATTAATGGTGGAACTTATGTCATCCACAAGGATTTCTTCCTTAGACAAGCCTTGCCCGAAAAGTTCTCACTCGAAAAAGACTTATTCGAAAAAATTTATCTCAAACATCCTGTTTATGCCCACAAATGTTACCAATACTTTATCGACATTGGAATTCCAGAAGATTATGAACGAGCGCAGGAAGAGTTTAGAGCTTTTGAATTCTGATAGAAAATTTGCCCTTTTTCTCGACAGAGACGGTGTCATCAACCGAAGGATAGTGGGGGGATATGTTACCCGGCCAGCTGAATTCGAATTTTTACCCGGAGCATTGGAAGCAATGAGCATTTTTTCCAAGCTGTTCTATCCCATCATAGTAGTGACTAATCAGCAAGGCATAGGAAAAGGCAAGATGACAGAAGAGCAATTAAACGAAATACATTCCTTTATGAAAGAAGAAATACGCAAGGCTGGAGGTGAGATACATGCCATATATCATTGCCCCGATCTAAAGGTTTCACACTCTACTTGTCGTAAGCCGCGGCCTGGAATGGCTTTACGCGCCCGACACGATTTTCCTGCATTAAATTTTAAACATTCGATGATGGTGGGCGATATGATAAGTGATATGGTTTTCGGACATAATCTGGGAATGATCACAGTTTTAATTGCAGATGAACAACTTGCAAGGAAGCACCCTATGTTAATTGATTATCGATTTAACAGCCTTTACGACTTCGCTATGATTATTTCGAAATTCGATGTTCAGGAACCGCCAAAAAAGTAAAGAATTAATGTAAGTAAACGGCATTCTGAATATTTATGCTTTTAAAGAGAGTTAAAACTTGGAAAGAAAAATCGAAAGATTGGTATTAGGAGAAAGACCCAATTTTTTTCTCAATCTGGTCCGTGCCGATTCTATGCTTCTTACTTCACGTGAAGTGATAGCTGCAATTTCTTTTGTGTTAAGATTCAATCTGAGCAGAGCGCATAATTTTTTTTCGTTAGGGGTTAAGTTTGGGTAGGCAGCCAATAAATTCGAATAAAAATCAGTATAAACATTTTCGAAATAAGTTTTAAAATCTTCCCATGTGTTGGCATTGATACTATTACGTAAAGCATTGATTCTACCTGCAATTACAGAAGCGCTGTCTTTATCCACTTTCGACACCTTGCTATAAATTTCCTGAAGTTCATCTATAAGTTTAACCTTATCTTCATGCATTTGAGTTAACAGCATAGTATGTGTAATTAACTCACGATTTTTATGTTCGAGTTCTATTTTCAACTGATTTTCTTTTTCCTTTTCGATGATCAATTCTTGCTCGTTGATTATGGCTTGTTGTCTTTCGAGTTTTTTATTTACCTCTTTTTCGAATTTATATTTCTTCACCATAATAAGTGCCAATGAACTTAACAATAAGATGATCAATATAGAACCAATAAGCAGATGACCTTTTCTGGAGCTTTCCAGCATTTTGATGGTTAACTGATTTTCTAATAATTTCTTTTCGGTCATTACTTTATCGAGTTCAGCTTTCGAATATATTTGCAATATTTTATGGGTGTTATTTATATTATTCAGAGAATCCTTATATAACAAATGGAGTTTTAAATGATCAAATGCCTCACTAAATTTTCCAATGGCTTGCTGACTCTTGGCCAATTCATATAAAGCGTTAGCTTTCAATGATAATCTCGAAGTATTGAATGCCTTTTCGTATGCTTTCTGGGCATAACCTTCTGCTTCGGTATACTCGCTCTCATCGAAAAACAATCGGGCCAATATAGCATAACATTCAGACAATACATTAGGGAATTCCTCATAAGACTCATTGTGAATAACTTCGTATAAATAGGCTTTAGCTAATGAAGGTTCGTCCAATAAATAATAAATTTCTCCCGAATTTTTTAAGGCAATAGCCGTCATGTAAGGAATTTCTGCAGTTTTAGATAAACCAATCATTTTTACAGAAAATTCTAATGCTTTCGAATATTCTTTCCTATTCTTAAAGTATTCATATTGTTCCTGGTAAATGTCGAATTTTATTTGTGGGTCTGCAAATTTATTGCTGGCAATCAAGGCTTTATTAAAATATTCATTGGCTTTACCGAAGTTGCCAGCTTTTAGATTCAAACCTCCAAGACCTTTATAGATTAAAGCAACATCATAAGATTGCCCGCCTTTTTCAATTAGTTTCAAGGCTTTGAAGTAATAATCCATCGAGCGTTCATATTCATCTAGCTCCTGAAATATGATGGCCATCAAAGAATATATCTTGGAACGACCTACCTGATAATTCATCACTTTACTTATTGCAGCCGAATCCGACTCTATGGCTATTAAAAGCGAATCCAAAAGTTTATATGATTCTTTCAACCTGCTTTGATAAAACATGGCACGGGCTATATTATACGATGAACTTATCATACCATATGGATATGCAAATTTTTTCGACAACGAATCGGCTTTCATCGAGAGAAAAAGCATTCGTTCAGGACTATTAGTCAAATTTTCCGATGCGAGCAAAAGAGAATCTATTCTTTTGATTATTCCGACATTTTTCGAAGATGCAATCTCTTTACTTGTTTCTCCCTTACCATAAGGAAGGAACATACCCAGCAAAAAAAGAATAAATATGAGCCTCAACTTCAACATAATAAAACCGGGAAAAGTACAAAGGTAACTCTTCCCGGTTCATATTTCATCGAAGATAGTGCTTATGATAAACTAAAGCAAAATGACTTTCTTAATAACTATTTGATTTTCAATTTTTAACTGACAAAAATAAATTCCTCGCGATAATGATGCATTTTTATATTGGAAAGAATGAGCACCGGCTGAAATATAACCATCGAAAATTTCATCTACTTTAACTCCATTCATATCGAAGAGGTTCAAACTAATCATTCCCGATGAATGAACAAAAATGTCGATGTTTGCCTGGTTGTAAAAAGGATTGGGAGATATTTCCAAAGATATTACCGTTTGTGAACTTCGAGGTAAATCGATACCTACAATTGAATCTGCCTTAAAGCATAAGGCCCATGAATCGAGTGAATTATTTTTTGTTTTTGAACCACCTGCTATATATCTATTATCTCTCATAATTTCAATCGTAGAACCAAAATCATCACCATTTGTTCCATAGGTCTTCATGTCGAGCATATTTCCCTGGTCATCCATTAAGACGATTATAAAATCATGCTGTCCATTTCCATAACTGCTAGTATTCCCCGTAATCAAATATTCATGATTCAATGTTTCAACTACCCCTTCAAATCCTTCATTTTGGTTACCACCTTGAGCTGAAATCCATTCTACTTTACCCTTATTATCTACCTTAACTGTAAATCCTTGTTCTTTATTACCATAGGATTGAGTGGATCCAACTGCAATATAACCGCCATCACTCGTTGGCTGTACAAAATGGAATGAATCATAGCTTGAACCGCCCACTACACTTGTCCATAGGGTATCTCCATTGGGATCTATTTTGATCAAGTAGCCATCACATAAACCACTTCCAAAACTATAAGTGTAACCCGCTAATATATAGTTTCCATCCAAAGTGGGCTTAATACAAGCTCCATAGTCATCATTCGTTGAACCGCCATATTCTTTAAACCATTCATAGTTACCCTCATTATCTGTTTTAAATATTACGATTTGATTATTATTTGGAGGACGCCATCCATATGCAGCAACCATATAACCCCCATCAAAAGTTTGAGTAAGGCAACCAGCTAATGTAAGATTACAACCATTACTATTGGGTAATATAGAAGTCCACAGAGTATCTCCTATCTCGTTAACTTTAATCAAACGAATAATCATATCGGTTGTAAAAGAGTTAGAATAGGTAGCGATTAAGAAGCCATTATCAGTTGTTTGTATTATTCCTCTTGGGAAGTCAAAGGTTGATCCACCATAACATTTACTCCATTCGCTATTACCAAGTGAGTCACATTTTATTAAATAAGCAGAAATGATTCCTGGACCATAAGAATCACTTTCACTAATAATGGCATATCCCCCATCATTAGTAGATATAAGCTGCCTTGTAATGTCTGTCCCATTGCCTGGATAAACTTTTTCCCATAATAAATCGGGTATTCCCTGTGAAAAGGAATGAAATGCCATCAAACTCAAAAAAGCAATGCTAAACATTCGTTTCAACATCAAATGCCGACCGTGTTTGTAATTTTTTTTCATAGTGTTTGTCTGTTTAAATTTGTAGCAAAAATATCTCAATCATTTGATAAGAAATCAGTTAGAGGTACAATAATAATACGGCAAAGTAAATGTTTCACTACTGCATTATTACTCTATAAAATGTAAAAAACTGATGGAAAGTTATTTGTGTATTCGAGTATCTTTTGGATGTGACATTATATCCCCCTTGTTTTGGTGGAGGCCAGAAATAAAAGTTGAATCTGTATGGATTAAAAATTAATCGAAATTTTCATCATTCTTCCCTATATCTATTATAGCCAAGCGTAAATCCTTCCTTGTCAAAAACTCTGTCCATCTCATCAACAAATAAAGCAGAAGGAAGAATGTTTGCATTTGATTTTGCTCAAAATCTGTCATTATTCTATTGTAATCAGAATTTACAAGCTCAGGTTTCTCAATTTCCGAATGTAAATTTTTTATATAAAGCTGGTCAAGGCTCTGAAAGCTTCGATCCGAAAAAATAGTTATAATCAGCAATGGATCGAAGAGGCCAAGCTGTAACCCAAACCATATCTCGTCAACCTCCGAAAATTCGAAAACTCACATGAATCGTCTTTTGATCGAAGTTTTCAGCCGTAAGCATATACTTTTTGAAAAAGAGTTGCGTGCTCTTTATGAAATACGCTTCGAAAATTGCCTCAAAATGGTGCAAATCGAAGGCAGATACTGGGGTCGGGCTTTCAACCACATTGTTCCTATTGCTATATAATATCATAGTACCGCTTGATAACATGCGAAGCTTAAAGAAAATCATCAATACGACAACATTCACTGATCTGATAAAAAATCAAGTTCAGGCCATTAATATATCTCAAACTAGGCAGCCCGGAGTAAAACGCTGGTAGATGTCATAGCAGAGAAACGGAAGAAGACCAATAATTCGGAGTTGGTCGAAGAAGTATTCAATGCCTGCTAAAAATCTTCTATAACCTTATTTCTAACAAATCCGCTATCATACACACAAGCTCGAAATGTCGTTAGATGATGACCAGAGCTTTACCCAAATGTCGAGAGTTCTTAACGATATCGTAATTACCTAAGAGAGTATTCCAACTCAAACCTTTTGATCGAAACACTCCTTATCTGGGGATGCGAAATAACTTTTTCCACCTAATTTTTCCTTCGGTGAGCGATTTATCTTTATCGAGAGAAAGCCAAACAAATACGGCTTTCCCTACTATGTGATCCTCGGGAACAAAGCCCCAATAACGGGAATCAGCCGAATTATGTCGGTTATCACCCATCATCCAATAGTAATTCTGCTGAAAACGATACGAATTAGCCTCTTCTCCATTGATAAAAATTTTATTTCCTTTAACAACTAGCCGGTTTTTTTCGTACACTTCGATGATTCGCTTGTATAAAGGTAGATTATGGAGGGTAAGGGTGACCTCATTGCCTTGTTTCGGAATGTACAAAGGCCCGAAATTATCGACATTCCATGGATAAGCCGAATCGAAGGGGAAGATGTCGGGTGACCATTCGCCAGCAGGAGCCAATTGCGGTTTTACTTCGATTACACCAGGTATTCTGCTAATTTGTTGAACTTTATCTTTGGTAAGGGGCAGTATGGCATATTGTTGAAACCATCCCATGTCTTCTTTCGAAATATCCATGCGCTCGAGAACTCGCCGACTCAAGCCACGTCCCTCAGTATTTATCAAATAATTGAATTGCAACAAGGGTGGGTCAGGTAATTCTTTCCCATTGAGATAAACTTGCCTGTTGATAATTTGTATCGTATCACCAGGTAAAGCAATACAGCGTTTGATATAATTTTCACGTTTATCGACCGGACGAGCAACTACATGATAAGTATGCCATACCGCTTCTCTGCCCATCCCTTCCCTGTAACGACTTCCCATGCGCATTTTGAATTCTTCCTCGGCCATCCTCACAATACGATAATAATCTTCGTTTTGACGCTCCAAAACAACAGTATCTCCCGATGGATAATTAAATACAACTGGGTCATAGTGCTTTACTTTACCAAACCCTGGAAATCGATAATAGGGTAACTTAATCCACTCGACATACGATTTTGAATATTGAGTGAAAGGAAGTGTGTGATGAACGAAGGGGAACGATAAGGGTGTATTGGGTACTTTAGGCCCATAAGACATTTTGCTTACAAAAAGGTAATCGCCAACAAGAAGCGTTTTTTCCATCGATGGAGTAGGGATGGTGTACGCCTCGAAAATAAACGTACGAATAATGAGAGCAGCTACTACTGCAAAAATTAAAGCGTCGACCCATTCTCTCAAAGCAGTTTTTTTTATCACAGGCCGTTTCGAAGGCTCGAGATATTTTTCCTTGGCCGATAATCCCAAATAAGGTAGATATATTACAGGAAACAAGACTGCCAATGCTTGATGACCCAGATCATATTTCTGATAACACTTGGCAATCTCCACCTCCATCAGGAAAACCATGAAAACATTGATGAAAGGAACAAACAACAATAAAAACCAATAAAGTCGTTTCCCTATCATCTTATTCCATAAATAATAATTATAAAAAGGGATAAGTGTTTTCCATGGTGCTATACCAACATCCTTAAATATTGACAATAAAAAAACCGGGAAAAAGACAAAGGCTAAAATGATGTATACCAAAGGGTCCATATATTCTTTATGTATTGATATTCAGTTTTAACGATACATGTGTAAATTTGTTGCAATGATAGTAATTTTGAAGGAATTCGATTCCTGACTTTATGTTCTCCTTAGTAGAGGAACAAACTCAGAATGTGTATGAATTTTATGTATCAATATACTTTTGATATAGAGTAAAAAAATGGTTAGTAACGATAAATACGACATACAAAATATCCTTTCCCAATATTTTGGGTACAAATCGTTCAGACCATTGCAGGAAGACATTATTCGGTCGGTATTGTGGAGGAAAGATACACTTGCGTTATTACCGACAGGAGGAGGGAAGAGTATTTGTTATCAAATTCCTGCCTTAGCCATGGAAGGGGTTTGCTTAGTGGTTTCGCCTCTGATAGCCTTGATGAAAGATCAGGTTGAAACTCTCAAAAAAAAAGGAGTCGAAGCCGAAGCTGTTTTTTCGGGCATGAGTTCATATCAGATCGAAAAAATTCTCGACGACGCAGCTTATGGCAATTTGAAATTCTTATATTTATCACCCGAAAGGCTTATCACTTCCTCATTTCGAGACCGATTGCCCTATATGAAATTAAATCTGATAGCCGTCGACGAAGCTCACTGCATTTCGCAATGGGGTTACGACTTCAGGCCTCCATATCTTCGTATTGCTGAAATCAGAGAATTCCATCAAGAAACCCCCATACTTGCCCTTACTGCAACAGCCACTTCGATGGTCATCAACGACATACAGGAGAAGCTGCAGTTTAAGGAAAAAAATGTATTGAGTCGTAGCTTTTATCGTCCCAATCTAATATATGTGGTACAAAAGGAAGGTGATAAGGCGAGACGTTTATTGAAAATCTGCAGCAATTTAAAAGGCTCGGGGATCGTTTACGTTCGGAACAGACGCAGAACCGTTGAAATAGCAAAATTCCTGGTTCGGAACCATCATTCGGCCGGCGTCTATCATGCAGGGATGTCCATGAAGCAAAGGAATAATGTACAAAACCGCTGGATGAACGATGAATTAAAAGTAATGGTAGCAACCAATGCATTTGGTATGGGAATAGACAAACCCAATGTAAGGTTTGTCGTTCACATGGATATTCCCGATTCTCCCGAAGCATATTTTCAGGAAGCAGGGCGCGCCGGAAGAGATGGAAAATTATCGTATGCCATATTGCTTTATGATGAATCCGATATGAGTGATGCCAGCGAAAATTTTAATAATTCATGGCCAAGCTATGGAGTAATTAAAAATGTTTACAATGCTCTGGGAAACTATTATAACCTCGCCATTGGATCTGGAAAAGATATCTCGTTCGATTTCGACTTGAATGATTTTTGCAATCGATTCAATCTAAAGCCATTACCTACTTTCAACGCATTAAAAATCATCGAAAAAGAAGGTTATATAGCTTTGAATGATGCCTTGGACTCTCCCTCCCAGCTTATGTTTCGACTTTCGGGAGATGGAATGTACAATTTTCAGGTAGCCAACAAGAAATTCGATGGTTTCATAAAGATTATTTCACGCATGTATGGAGGGGCTCTATACACCAGCCATCAGCGTATCATCGAAGAAGCCATTGCAAAATACATCCATATAACAACTGACCAGGTGATTCAGCTTTTGCATGAACTCGATCACCTCGAAGTGGTCTCTTATATGCCTCGCAAAAATAAGCCCCAGCTCGTTTTTGTTATAGAAAGATTAGACCTTTCCAATTTTTACCTATCGCCAGAAAATTATCGTTTAAGGAAAGAAGCTGCTCAAAAAAGGCTCGAAGCCATGCTCCATTATATAAAAGACGAAAATCATTGCCGAAGCCAAATTCTTTTATCTTATTTTGGAGAAAAAACCAGAATGCGTTGTGGGGCATGTGATTATTGCGTAAAACACCATTCACTTCCCTTGGGCGAGAAAGAATTCGAACAAATTGTAGAAGAATTGAAAAAAATTATAAAAGATCAGTCGATTAGTTTACCCGAAGTTCTTCGGCAAATGTCGCCAGATTCAGATGAAGACAACGTGATGCAGGTTATTGTTTATTTGACTGAGAATGGAAAATTGGTTCGCGACAGTTTTGGTTTGTTGAGCTTCAAACAATAAGAAAGCCCCTCGATTAGCCATCATGGGGGCTTTCTTATCAAAAAATTTCTACTTACTTAACACTTTTTGAAAGTTCACTGCCGGGTTTAAATTTCACAACATTTTTGGCAGGGATTTGAAGGGGAGCTTTGGTTCGAGGATTGCGTCCTGTGCGGGCACTTCTTTTGGCTACACCAAAAGTTCCAAAACCAATCAGAGAGACTTTGTCGCCTTGTTTCAAAGCTTCAGAAATAGCTAAGATGGTGGCATCGAGGGCTTTCTTCGAGGCTGCTTTGGTAAGTCCGGAATTGGTAGCAATGGCATCGATTAATTCTGCTTTGTTCATAATTGTAGGTTTTTAGGTTAACATTTAATGGTAGTGCAAATATATATATAAACTCTTTGAAATCAAGAGAAGCATTCATTTTTACGCAAAATTGTTGAAAAAAATCAAATTTTGTTAATAAATTCCCTCTTTTCGGCTGCTTCTAAACCCTGTTCACTCTCATTGAGATTCACAAAAAACATAGGTTGAATTTTTGATGAATTTTTTTATTAAAGCAGGAAAAATGAAAGAAATTTATTATAAATAATTATTTTACAGTATATTAAATATGAAATAATTGGCAAGCGTTTAGATTTTTTTCTAAAACTTCCAACCCCAAGACAGATGAGATACTTTAAATCAGAGTCCAGCGGTTATCGAGTTTAAATCCTCGTAAAAACGAGGCAATATCCATTCTTTTTTTACCACTTAACTGTATCTCGGTCAATTCGATGAAACCATCGCCACACGCAACTTGTAAGAAGGATTTACCATCGGTATTGATGCTTCCGGGAGTTATGGTACCAAGAGGTTCAAAGATGGGGGTTGCATAATAGACTTTGAGGATTTGGGCAGTTTGGTCAGGTGCCATTAGCAGTGTATCTGCTCCTGGATGAGGATTCAAGGCTCTGATTTGATTAAAAATATTTTTAGCCGAATTGTGCCAGATAATTTTACAATCTTCTTTGCTAATTTTCGGAGCATAATGCAGGTTCAATTTCTTTTCGCAGATGAGTTTGCCTTGATCTTTAAGCTGATAATTTCCTCTGGCAATGGTATCGAGAGTTTTCAGAACAAGTTCGGCTCCTTGTTGCATCATTTTGAAGTGCAGGCTGCCAGCGGTTTCTGTTTCTCCAATGGGAATAACTTCCTGAAGGATGATTTTTCCCTTGTCTATTCCTTCGTCTATAAAAAAAGTGGTAATACCCGTTATGGTTTCTCCATTCATTATGGCTCTTTGTATAGGTGCCGCACCTCGATAGTCGGGCAGAAGAGATGCATGAAGATTGATAGCTCCTATCCGGGTTAATTTCCATATTTCGGGTGGAATTAATCGAAAAGCCACGACCAGAATAATATCAGGAGTCAAATTCTCGAGCTGTGCTATAAATTGTGGATCTTTCAAGAAATAGGGTTGAAACAAGGGCAAGCCAACCGATTGTGCATAAGATTTTACGGGGCTCGACTGCATACGTTGACCTCTTCCTGCTGGTTTATCAGGGGCCGTAACAACAGCTTCGACTCTATAACCATTTGTGATTAGGGCCTTTAACGGAGCCACAGCAAATTCGGGCGTCCCCATGTAAATCAGTTTCAAATTTTTCTCCATCTACCAGGTATAAAAATGAAAAAAGCCTGATCATAATTTTTGAATCAGGCTCAATATGAATTATAAAAAATTATCTGAGCATACCTTTGGCTTTGGCAATAAAACGGTCTATATCACGTGCTTCATAGCTTTTTGGATAGTTCATCCGAATTTCTTCATAAACTTTCAGTGCATTCTGATAATCATTCAGGAGTTCATAACTCAAACCTGCCTTCATAAGGAAGAGAGGAGAGGTAAATTCATTTTTTTGTTGAGCGGCTTTTTTGTAATATTCTATCGCCTTTTCATTCTTGCCTAATTCGAGGTAAGCATCGCCTATTCCACCGAGAGCCATTGATTTAGCCACAGGATTTTTCGTATTAAACTTTTTGAGGTATTTGATGGCGTTGTCAAAATCCTGAAGTTTTAAATAACAAATGCCAGTATAATATTTTGCAAGGTTGCCTGTGCTGGTAGCGCCATATCTGTCGACTATTTCGAGGAAACCGGCATATTGTCCATCACCATTCAGTGCTTTATACAAAGAATCATGTTCAAAATAATTCTGGGCCATGAAGATTTCGTTGGCTGCCTTAACTTCTTTGGGAGCTATGATCAATCTTTGATAGCCAAGAAATCCTAATACAATTACTATTATTGCACTTACAACTATAAGAATAACTTTCTGATTCTCCTCTAAAAAGCGTTCACTTTTGGAAAGGGCGCTTTCAACGGCTTCGATTCTTCCGTTGGTTACTTCTTTCTTTTTCTTTTTTTTACTCATTCTGTTTGCTAAATTTTTTGGGCATGCAAAATTAAAAAATGATTGATAAATTCCATAATTCCTTCAATTAAAATTGATAAATCAAAGGCTATCCCCTGATAATAAAATACAATACACTCTTTTTCATTATATTATGAATTTATTCTATGGATATACTCCCTTTATTGATTAGCCAAAGAAAAGATAGGCCATGAAAATTGCAGTAATAATCCCAGCCAGATCGGCAATAAGCCCGCAAACAACGGCATAACGGCTGTTGCGTATTCCAACCGAACCAAAATACAGTGCTATAATATAAAACGTAGTATCGGTTGATCCCTGAAAAAGACATGATAACCTTCCAACAAAAGAATCGGCACCAAAATATTTCATGGCTTCGAGCATCATTCCTCTTGCTCCACTACCACTCAGAGGTTTCATAATAGCAGTTGGGAGTGCCGGTACGAATGAAGTATCGAGACCTGCCTTTTGTGCACACCACGAAATTCCATCGACCAGACTATCCATAGCTCCCGATGCCCTAAATACACCAATGGCTACTAACATTCCCACCAGATAAGGGATGATTCTTACTGCAATATGAAAACCCTCCTTGGCTCCTTCGATAAATTCATCGTACACCCTTACCTTTTTTACCGTAGCAATTACCATAAAAATAATGATAATCGAAAATAGAATAACGCTACTGATTGCTGTCGAAATTTTATTCATGGTTTGTTGATCGACAATGCTCAAATACCACACCAATCCTCCAACAATGGCAGTGAATCCAAGCAAATATAATAGCACGGTTTTTTGAACAAGATTAATCCTTTGTACCAGACTGACCGAAATGATTCCTGCCAAGGTAGAGACGAAGGTAGATAGCAGAATTGGAAGGAAAACATCGGCAGGATTTGCGGCGCCCAATTGAGCTCGATATACCATTATGCTCACGGGGATAATGGTTAAGCCTGAAGTATTGATAACCAGAAACATAATCATGGCATTGGAAGCCTTTTCCTTTTCAGGATTTAATTCCTGAAGCTGGTTCATGGCTTTTAGTCCCAGAGGTGTGGCTGCATTGTCTAGACCAAGCATGTTAGCGGCTATATTCAATAATATAGATCCATTTACCGGATGATTAGCCGGTATTTCAGGAAAAAGCCTCCTGAAAAGTGGATTTATGAGTTTGGCTAAAATCTCGACCATACCCCCCTTTTCTCCAATTCGCATCACACCAAGCCACAGAGTCATCACTCCAGTCAAACCAAGCGATAATTCAAAACCTACCTTGGCATTATCGAACGTAGATTGCAGAATAGCATCAAATACACTGGAATCTTGGAAAAAAATTAGATGAACCAGAGCTATGACGAAGGCGATAATAAAGAAACCGAACCAGATATAATTCAGTATCATGGGATAAAATTCGAAATTAAATAGGCTTTCATCTTACTGACCAATAAGATTAAAAATCCTTGTCTAATGCATGATAGATTCTCATTCATTCGAATACTTATCATAAAGCATATTGTCTGGCAAACCTACAAATTTTCAGTTCAGATGAAAAGTTTCGGTGAACGAAACAAGAGGGAATTGATAAGAAAAGCGAAATAGCCTTTACTTTAGATGATTTCAGCCACTACAAAGGCACTGCCGCTTATCAGCACCATATCGTCGGCCAGGGCTGAAGCGCAAGCAGTCCGGAAAGCTTCTTCTACGCTGTGGAATATTTTGCCCTGCAAACCAAATTCATGAGCTTCATCGGCCAGTTGTTCGACATCTTTGCCCCGAGGAATATTGGGTTGGCAAAAATAATAGGTAGCCTCTTTGGGAAAAAGCTGCAAAATAGAAAAACTGTCCTTATCGGAAACCATTCCTAATACGAAATGCAAATGATTGTATTTCAATTTATTCAATTGCTTCATAAGTTCCTTTATGCCGGGTTCGTTGTGAGAAATATCAGCAACAATGAGAGGATTTTTGGATAGAATTTGCCAACGGCCTTTCAAACCAGTGTTTTTCAGCACATTTTTTATTCCATTAGCCAGAATTTCATCGGAAAGGGAATATCCGCTTTGGTTTAAAACTTCGGCAGCGGCCATCACGGTTCTTATGTTTTTAATTTCGTACTCAGCCGGAAGAGGGCTTTGCAGCTGGATAAGTTTTCCCGAAAGGATCATCAGCGAAAGGTTCAAGTAATTATTCTCAACATCATAGAAGGAATCTTCGACAGAACTTAAATCTTCAGCCCAAAAGAGTAATGAATGAGTTTGGATAGCTTTTTCGATGAAAACACGATCGGTTTGCTGATTATGCTCGCCTATCACCACGGGAATGTTTGGTTTGATGATTCCGGCCTTTTCGGCAGCTATCTCAGCAAGTGTCGAGCCTAAAAATTGCTGATGGTCTAGTCCAATATTGGTTATGATGCTTATCTCAGGAAGGATTACGTTGGTTGAGTCGAGCCTGCCTCCCATTCCGGTTTCTATGATGGCCACATCTACCTTTTGGTCGCTAAACCATTTGACAGCAAGAGCAAAACTCATTTCAAAAAATGAAGGTTGAATGGTTTCGAAATTTGGTCTGTTTTCTTCGATGAATTCAGCTACATAATCTCCGGGGATGAGTATTCCATTTATGGTAATTCTTTCTCTAAAATCGCGCAGATGAGGGGAGGTAAACAAAGCTGTTTTCGAACCCGACTCCATGAAGATGGAACTTAGAAAAGAGGCCACGCTGCCTTTTCCATTTGTACCTGCAATATGAATGGAACGAAAGTTTAGATGAGGATTACCGAGCTTTTCACACAAATAAAGAGTGCGGCTCAAATCGGCTTTATAGGCAACACCTCCTATTTTTGTAAACATAGGCAAATGTTGAAAAATATAATCTACCGCTTCAGTATAAGTCATGTATTCAATAATCGTTTTAACAGAACACGTGCATTTAGAAAGGATAACCTATCCCAAAATTCCATACCAGATCCGATAAACGAGATTTTGGCAGTAGCCATCGTGATCCCTCTGGCCTTGCAGGATCGAGAAGAGGCAACGCAGCGTCCAAACGAAAAACGAAATAAGTAAAATCTAAACGGATACCTATACCAGCATCCATGGCAATTTCCTTGAGAAAAGTTCTGGCATTTAACAGGCCTCCCGGATACATTGGATTGGATTTTACCAGCCAAATATTTCCTGCATCCAGAAAGAATGCACCTTTAAAGAAATTATACATAGGGAAACGATATTCGAGATTGGTTTCGAAATGGAGATCGCCCATGCGGTTATATCTTTGACCACCTTCGCTTGAAAAATGGCCAGGTCCCAGCATTCGAAGCGTCCATCCCCTCATGCCATTTGCCCCGCCAGCAAAGAAGCCCTTTTCGAAGGGAAGATAATTACTATTACCATAGGGAATAGCAGCCCCGGCAAAAATTCGCATAACCAAGGTATTATTCAAGTTAAACATATAAAAATACCGAAAATCGGAACTGGCTTTCAAATATTGTGCATAGGCAATTCCCAAGAAGGTATATTCGTTATGAATATTCGGTGATACATTGGTTAATCGATCCACAGCGTAAAGGGTATTGCCCGATGATTCGAAGTCGAAACGGAAATATTTGTAATTGTGGAATTTACCAATTTCCTGATTGGTAAAAATATAGCTGTATCTCAAGGCTGGTATCAGATGATCACTATATTGACTCCGAATGCCTTGATCGTCGATCGAATCGATGAGTTGCTGGAATGAAGGAGTTGCATATATTTTTATAGCGTTCAATTCTAAGGGTGTTAAAAGATGACTCTTAAAATCGGATACTTTCAATTGATAAGAAAAGGCAGCATTAGTAATATGGCGAATATAATCGGGTCGGTTTTGATAATTGTATCCAACCAGAAGATTCGACTTAGTTCGCATGGAACTGGGAAAACGTAATCCTTTCAAAGGCCAAACAAAACGCGGGAAAGTCAGATTGAGTTCGGCTCCTGATTCATAAGTATTGAACAGAAGAAGCTTATTCTGTGAAGTTTGCTCGAACGATTTTTGCATTTCGGCTGCACCTCTCAGTTTTAGCCTTAGCATCTCGGCTCCTCGAAAAACATTTCGATTGGTATAAACCAAATTACCCGACAATCCCAGATCACCTCCCGTATTGGTAACTTCTGTTTCGATAGTGAATCCCTGTACTTCAGCTCGCGACAAGTAGATATAACAATCGAGATGGCCATGTCGCGTCAGGGAAATACCAGCTGTATCGGCCAGCCTGAATTCGATATTGATAGAACGATAAATGGGGAACTCGGCTAATGCCCGAAAACTCAAATCAGCATTCCTTAAGCAGTACAAGTCACCAGAATGTATATAAATAGCCTGAGAAATAATTTTTGGCTGAATTTTCAGAGGTTCATTATATATAAGGTATAGTATATCATTTTTCGCCTGACTTGTATCATCCGTTCCTGTACGATTATAGACTAAGGTGTCAGAAAATGAATTTGTTTCGGAGTGGCTACTGTATTGTGGAAACACATAAATATTTCGAATCTTGTACAAGTGATGCAAAGCCAACCATTCGTTGGCTCGGCCAGGATCAAAACCCGTAAAATTTGATGGATTCAAAATCAACATTCTTATATCCAGATTTTTTTGCCCTATGGTAGTATCAATTTCGTAGAAAATGTAATCGTTGGTGAAAAAATAAAATCCTGCATTTCGCATTTCAACAGTTAGTCGTTCCCTTTCCCCTTCCAATACATAATAATCGTAGATTTCTCCTGGACGAATGGGGGTGTTAGCCATGATTCGATTCGCATAACGGCTTACAAGTGTATCTTCTGCCTCTAAGAGAAAATTCCGTATTTTGAATGATTTATTTAGTTTTATATGATAAACTACTTCAGCTTTTTTGTCTTGCAGAATTTCTTGGCTTTTTATAGTTGCATTGAAATATCCCTTGTTGTAAAGATAATTTTTGATGTTTCTTTCGCTCGACAAGGTAAGATTAGGGTCGTAAATAGCCGGTGGTTTCCCTCCTAACCTCCTTAACCAGTCACGAAACTTCGATGCCTTCCAATTTGCCGTTTCATTATAAAGCCATAGATTGATATGAAACATTCCCAGAAACTTCTTATTGGGAGTTTGAAGAATATATTTCTGTATTTCAGATGCCTTCATCTGCTTTTCAGGCTCTATCTCAATTTTGTTTTCGGTAAGTAGAAACTTCCTCTCGGGTAGTTTTTTGGTTGGATTACAGCCCGATAAAATCACAATCAGTAATATATATCCGATGAAATATTTATCGTACACAACTTGCAAGGTAACAGTGCAAAGATAGAAATTATGGCATAATGAAATCCAACCCGAAGGGCGATATATAAATAATTTGATATTCTTCTAATTAACAAAAAATCTCATCCCATAGAAGGAAATTCCAAGAATTATATCGAAAAAATTTGGAAACAACGAAGATTATGCTCTATCTTTGCAGCGCAATATCGAAGGGGAGCTTAGCTCAGTTGGTTTAGAGCATCTGCCCTACAAGCAGAGGGTCATAGGTTCGACTCCTATAGCTCCCACAATAAAAACAGGAGAATGTTTATAGATAGGCATTCTCCTGTTTTTTTATACCAGTATATTTTATCATCTCTTTGAAATAACCAAGCGGAATGATTCGATCGCCTTTTAAAAGATAAGATGATAAAATCGCAGATTCGATTTCGGAATTTATCTCAATCTGCGTCGACGACCCTTTCCCTATATCGAATGCTGATTCTAAACCATATGTAACAAATCGATTATATGGCAGATTTTTTGTAGATAAGTTATAGAAATAAAAAATTTTATCTATTTAAATCTTTTTTTATTCATTCATCTTCAGAACATTGAAGAGTACTTTCTCCTATCAGAAACAAAGAAAAAATTCATGAATAACGATGAGAAAAATAGGCTTGCATCTATTGTGCTCGCCCCATATATTCAAAAAGCCTATGCCTTGATTAGCATCAGCCCGTAAAACTGGAGGGAATCAGTTCAGGCATGCGATGGCTACCATGAGTATCCTCATCGATTATCATTACATCGATTCTGTACTTTTAAAAGCTGCCATACTTCACGATCTTCTTGAAGATTTTCATGAAGCAAGGGAAGAAAATATACGCGAGATTCAAGACGAAGACGTGGAAGAAGTGATACGGCTTGTTAAGGAAGTAACGCGACACTTTCCAGAATCAAAAAGAGAATTTTATGAAAGGTTGCTCCACCAGGGCTCCAAAAAAGCTAAAATATTGAAATGTGCCGACGTAATCAGCAATCTTACCGATCTTCATATCGACAATATTTCCTTGAATAAAATTAAAACCAATCTGAATCTTTACGAAAAGTTTATTCTCCCCATGGCATTGCAAGTAAACCATAATATGCATCTCGAAATCGAAGATCTTATTCAATCGAGGCGTCTCTATGTAAAATCATATCATAAAGATTGGTTTTCTACTCTTTTAAAAAGAAATGCCTGATATTTATGGCTGAGCATGATGAAATTTTACCAAAAGATCGATAGGGTTTTTTACTACCAATGACACCTCGAAATGATGTTGCGCAGCAACTCCGAGTAAAATTTCCTCGAAAGCCCAGGCCACCGAACCGGTGAATCGTATCGACTTTCGAAAAGAAGATTGTGCTATCGTTTGCACCAATCCAAAAAAATCATCGAATGCTTCCTCCACAATCAACTGGATTTCTATTTCGTTCGAGTTTTCCTTCATAAATGGAACAAACCCTGCCATGAAACGATTAGGAAAAGGTTTCGAATAGATGGCATCTAAAAAATCAGCAAGGTCGAAGGGAAATTGCTGGTAAAAATTTTCTGCTAAATCTTGGTTGAATTTTCCTTCTAAATATCTTTTGAGCAAGCGTTTCCCCAAATCAGCGCCACTGCCTTCATCACCCAGGATAAAACCCAACGATTTTATCCCTTTCTCGATTTGCTGACCATTAAAATATCCTGCATTGGAACCCGTACCTAAAATAGCGGTATAACCAGAATCCCTCTGCCACAAAGCTCTTGCCGCTCCTAAAAGGTCGGAAGAAATGAACAAATTCGCCTCCGGAAATATGGCTTTCAAAGCTTTTTCGATACTTTTTTCTTGTATCTCACTCCCGCATCCGGCACCATAGTAATAAATCTTCCCGATTTTACTTTCATGAATCCAATTATCAGGCAATTCATTCATCAGAATATTACCAATAGATTCCGACCGAATAAAATAAGGATTGATTCCCGTGGTATTTGCAGCTTGCACATCCCCATTCTCGAGCAATAAACGCCATTCGGCCTTCGTAGCTCCACTATCAACGATTAAAATCATAAGGATACAAAAAACCGAACAATATAAGGAATAAAAATAATCAAACCTATAACAAATGCACAAACAGCAGAAATTAAAACCCCACTGGCTGCAAGGTCTTTTATCTTTTTAATCTTGGAATCGAACTGGCGTAACGATATCGCATTGGCCAGATTTTCTATAGCGCTATTGAATGCCTCGGCCGCTAAAACCAAGCCTGAAACGAGTATTATCGTTATCCATTCATTGACCCGAATCTTGAAGACAAAACCTGCAATCATCACAACGGTGAGTATAAATAATTCAATTCGCGCATTCATCTGACTTCTTATCATCTCCAAGAGGCCTCGGCCTGCATACTCGAAGCTTTTTAGCAGCCTTGCCATTCTACTTTTGCCTGTTTGTTGCTCCATTATCAAGAATATTCAAGGCCTGTAATACATCATCTATTAATATTTCAGGTGATTCCAATCCGCAATAAAAGCGCACAGTACGCCAGGAGAGCTCATTTAATTCAGGATGGTCAAAATTATAAACGGTGATAGCAGGATCGACCAAAGATTCGAATCCTCCCCACGAAACCGCTTTCAAAAAATGCTTTAAACTATTGCAAAACAAAATTACTTCATCGGGAGTATCTGCCTCCAATTCGATCGAAAACAAACCGCTGCAATCTTTCATCTGGCTTCGAGCGATTTCGTTTTTAGGATGTTGCGAATGAAAAGGATAAAGAATCCTTTTTATGCGAGGATGGTTTTCGATGGCCTCGATAAGTGCTTTAGCATTGGAACTGCTTCGCTGAAGGCGAATCTCGAGGGTTCGTAAGCCCCTGAGCATCAACCAAGCCTCGAATGGAGGTAACACTGCACCAAAGGCCAGATATTCCGAATTATAAATTTTGCCAATCATTTCCTTGCTACCCGCTAAAACTCCAGCTATTACATCACTATGACCCGCAAGATATTTCGATGCCGAATGCAATACAAGGTCAATCCCTAAGGATAAAGGCGACTGATAAAGAGGAGTAGAATAACTATTGTCGATGACTGTCACAATGCCTTTCGATTTGGCTATTTCGGCTACGGCTCTGATATCGGTTATCTCGAACGTAAAAGTATTGGGCGACTCAAGATAAAATAATTTGGTATTGGGCTGGCAGGCAGCTTCATAAGCTCGCGCACTGCCTTCCTCAACGAAAGTAGTCTGAATGCCATATTTCGGCAAAATTATCCTGCAAAAATGCGCTACCCAGTTATAGGGTTTTCGAATGCAAACCAGATGATCGCCATGGCGTAACTGGCTAAACAAAGCTGCAGCTATGGCACCGCAGCCACTCGAAAAAACCAGCGCATCTTCGGCGCCCTCAAGTTTGGCCAGTTTATTACGTAAAATGGCTAAAGTTGGATTATTTCCTCTGCTATATACCGAATGTGTATATTCATCACTCAATGCACGACGCATTTGCTCTACCGTCGAAAAAACAAAGTTGGAAGTTTGTATCAATGGAGGGCTTACGGCATTGTAATACCTTTCACGTTCTTCTCCTTCTTCGAACAGAATTTCACTCAGCGACTTCGACATAATTCAAAATTTTGAAGCATTTCTTAAAATGATAATATCGAGCACAAAATTATCCAAATAAAATCGGAGAATGTCAAAGTTTTATCAAGGTCTCATTCAATTACTTCTTGTATTTACGAGTTTTTTGACTTAGACTCAAATATTTCGAAGTTTTATTAATTTCGCTGCTTATTAAAAATTAATCTAAATAATTATGTTTTGCATTAACAATCAAAATACTAACCCTTATTTCAATTTAGCAAGCGAAGAATATCTTCTGAAAAACTACGAGGAAGATGTTTTTATGCTTTGGAGGAATGAGCCTTCTATTATTATTGGAAAACATCAAAACGCTCTGGCAGAGATCAATATCGAATACGTAAAAGAAAATCATATAAAGGTTGTAAGGCGTATCACGGGTGGAGGAGCAGTATTTCACGACTTGGGCAATTTAAATTTTACCTTCATTTCGAATTCACCCAATAGCAAGCCGGTGATGAATTTCAAAAAATACACTCAGCCCATAGTGGATGTTCTGGTTAATTTAGGAGTCGATGCTCGTTTTGAAGGCCGGAATGATATCGTAATCGATGGAAAGAAAATTTCAGGAAATGCAGAATGCGTTTATAAAAACCGGTTTTTACATCATGGCACCATATTGTATTCAGCACATTTGCCCAATCTTTCTTCAGCCTTAAAGGTCGATCCTGTTAAATTTCAGGACAAGGCGGTAAAATCTACCTGCAGTCGGGTTGCCAATGTTAGTGAATATTTAAAAAAAACCATAGATATAATCCAGTTTCGTGATTTAATTTTCACGCATATTTCCCAAATGTATCCCGAAAGCAAGATTTATGAATTCAAACCTGAAGATATTACCTACATTACAAATTTACAAAATAGCAAATACGAAACATGGGAATGGAATTTTGGGAACTCACCCGAATACAACTTTCGAAAAATTGTAAAAACTTCTGGGGGATTTGTAGAATTCGACCTTATGGTTGAAAAAGGAATTATAACATCGGTTAAAATTTTTGGCGACTTTTTCAGTTCTGACGAGATATCCGAAATAGAATCGGCTTTGAAAGGACTCCCGCATGAATATAGTGATGTTAAACAAAAGCTAAAAGAGTACGAAATAGAACGTTATTTTAATCGCGCCTCGCTCGATGAAGTTTTAGAAGGTATTTTCTAAACTTTGCCAGATGAAAAGCCAGAATAAAGCATATCTTTTTGCCGGATTGGCTATCCTTGCCTGGTCAACTATTGCCACGGCTTTCAAGATTACTCTGAGATATGTTAGTTTTGTAGAATTACTCCTTTATGCCAGTCTTACTTCTACCCTCTTTTTCACCATTTATTTAATCATCAACAAAAGACTCAGGAATGTATTTGATAGGCCACACAAAGAACTGTTGCGATTAGCATTCAATGGGATATTAAACCCTTTCCTTTATTATTTAATTCTATTAAAAGCTTATGAGTTACTGCCAGCTCAAGAAGCCGGAACCTTAAATTATTTCTGGCCTGTAGTTCTGGTTTTGCTTTCCATTCCCATGCTTGGTCAAAAAATAAGCTGGATGAGCATAATTTCAGTTTTCATCAGTTTTATAGGAATTGTCATCATCAGCACCCATGGAAAACCTTGGCTTATGCAATTCAGTAATCCTTTAGGGGTTGTACTAGCTCTTACCTGTCCTTTTATATGGGCAATATATTGGATTCTAAATATGAAGATAGCTGGCGATGAGGTCGAAAAACTTTTTATTGGTTTTTTAAGTGGTACAATTCTCATTATCATTTATTCGGCTATCAAACATAGCTTGACTTTCCCTCCTATTAAGGGATTGGCTGGAGCTATTTATGTAGGAATTTTCGAAATGGGACTCACTTTCATCTTTTGGCTAAAAGCTTTAAAATATTCAAAAACAACAGCTCATATCAGCAATCTGGTTTTCCTTTCTCCATTTCTTTCATTGTTCTATATCAATTTTATATTGAAGGAAAGGATCATGTTAAGTACCATCACAGGCTTGATTTTGGTCGTAGTAGGTATCATCATGCAGCAATATGTACCTGATATAGAGAAAAAAGGGAGAAAAGCTCAGTGAAAATAAAGAAGAATCGATAGAAAGGAATATATTAATTTTGCCGCATGAATTCAATAATAGTTGCTTTTCATACATTGGGATGCAAATTGAATTTTGCAGAAACCTCCACTTTGATACGCAAATTTCGAGAACTTGGTTATCAAATTACTGATTTCGATAAAGAAGCCGATATCTATATCATACATTCCTGCAGTGTTACATCGGTGGCTGAAAAGAAAAGCCGTGCAGCCATATATCAGGCTCACCGGCGAAATCCAAAGGCTTTTATAGCTGTGATTGGATGTTACTCCGAGCTCGAGGCAAAAAAATTGAAAGCGATCAGCGGAGTGCAGTGGGTTTTGGGAAATCAGGAAAAATTTCGGATTACCGAACTGATTTCCCGTGATTTTTCAACAAACCTCGAGGTTTCGGTTACATCTTTAGATTCAGAACCTTCAAAAAACTTGCAAGAGTTTCATCCTGCTTATTCCTCGGGCGATAGGACTCGTTCCTTTCTGAAGATTCAAGATGGGTGCGACCATTTCTGTTCCTATTGTTCCATACCTTATGCTCGAGGTAAGTCGCGCAGTCCATCTGTACAAGAAGCTCTTCAATGGGCGCAAAAAGCCGCAGCAGACGGAGTAAAGGAAATCGTTCTTACGGGCGTTAATATTGGTGATTTTGGTAGAAAAAATGGAGAATCATTATATGATTTGCTGCAACTTTTCGATAAGGGAAGAATTGTAAAGAGAGTTCGCCTTTCGTCCATCGAGCCAGAGTTATTGAGCGATGATATCATTCGATTAATAGCTGAATCACGGGTTTTAATGCCACATTTCCATATTCCTTTGCAATCCGGCTCGGATACAATACTAAAAAGAATGAAGAGAAAATACACGACCAAAGTCTTTGAGAGTCGGGTTAAATACATTAAACAGTTAATGCCTTATGCATGTATTGCCTGCGATATAATTGTAGGCTTCCATGGCGAAACCGACGAGCTTTTCGAGGAAACCCGTCAGTTTATTCAAAGTCTTCCTCTTTCGTATATGCATGTTTTTACTTACAGCGAACGCTCCAACACACCTGCTGCAAGCCTCGATGGCAAGGTTTCACCCCAAATAAAACACCAAAGGAGTCAGATGCTTCACCAGTACTCAGCAGCAAAACTCGACCAATTCTATAAACTATGCCAACATCAGTGGGTAAACGTGTTGTTCGAATCGGAAAACACTGATGGCATGATGTCGGGTTATTCCGAAAATTATATTCGCGTAGAAACCCCTTTCAGAGAAGATTTTGTAAATCAAATCATTCATTTACCACTCGAACAAAGAAATGTTACAGGAAATTATGCCTACTATCCTCGATAAATCATCCTTCAATTCATTTTTCATATATGTATCCTAAAATCAGTGATCTAATCAACGATATTTTCGGAACTCATATTAATTTGCCAATTCAGTCGTATGGGATGATGATGGCAATTGCCTTTGTAGTAGGCGGGCTCATCCTCAACAGCGAATTGAAGCGGAAAGAAAGGGAGGGGATTTTAAAACCTCATACTAAAAAGATCATCGAGGGCTTACCAGCCACTCCTATCGAAATTGCTTTGTCTGGTTTCATTACATTCATACTTGGCTTCAAGATCATAGGCATTATTCTGGATTATAATTTTTTTGCCGATCATCCTCAAGAATTCATTCTCTCATGGAAAGGAAGCTGGTTGGGAGGATTACTTGCGGGCGGATTTTCTGCTTATTACATCTGGCATTCCAAAGAAAAGAAAAAGCTGCCCAAACCTAAGACCAAATTCGTAGAAATTCATCCTCATCAATTAACCGTCAATATATTATTTGTAGCTGTGGTGTTCGGTATCATAGGAGCCAAGTTATTCGATGTGATGGAGCATCTGGATGAGTTAGTCCGTGATCCTTTAGGTACTTTATTTTCATTTAGTGGTCTTACTTTCTATGGTGGTTTGATTCTGGCTGCGATAGCCGTGGTATTTTATGCCAGAAAATATGGAATTGCATTCGAACATATTGCAGATGCAACAGCACCAGCTTTAATACTGGCCTATGCCGTTGGCCGAATTGGATGCCAACTGTCGGGCGACGGTTGCTGGGGAATTCCCAATACTAGTCCCAAACCCCATTGGCTTTCATTTCTACCCAATTGGTTATGGGCGTTTAATTATCCTCATAATGTTATTAATGAAGGGATTCCAATCCCAGGTTGCGAAGGTCAGCATTGCTTCGTGCTTCAACAGCCCGTTTTCCCTACTCCTTTATACGAAACCATCATTTGCACCTTGTTCTTTCTTGTTTTATGGGGAATAAGGAAAAAACTCAGAATTCCCGGCTTACTGTTCGGAATCTATTTAATCTTGAATGCTTTCGAGAGATTTTTCATCGAAGAAATTCGTGTCAACCGCAATTATCATATCATAGGCCCGATCGAATTGAGTCAAGCTCAAATCATTGCCATAGCCATTTTCATCACTGGTGTTGTGTTCTCCATTGTTTTCTATCGCAAATACAAACATTTACAAACCCAACGAATATGAATTTTAAGGAAATTGCCTTCGAGGTAGAAAGTATTGCCAAAGAAGCCGCCCGATACATCTTGGAGCAAAGAAAATCATTATCTGAATCGGACGTCGAAACCAAAGGTTTACATAACTATGTTACTTATATCGATAAAGGTTCCGAAAGCTTGATCATCGATCATTTAAAGCCTTTGATTAACAATGCAGGATTTATAGCCGAGGAAAATACCCAAAACCTAAGAGGCAAGGAGTTTAATTGGATTATTGATCCCTTGGATGGAACTACCAATTTCATTCATGGAGTTCCCATCTGTTCGGTGAGCATTGCTTTGATGCAAAATAGCGAGATTGTGGTAGGCGAAGTGCTCGAAATTTTTTCGGGAGAGAGTTTCTTAGCATGGAAAGATGGACCTGCCCTTTGCAATGGTAAACCTGTACAAGTTTCACGTCGTTCGAATGTTAAAGAAATTTTATTAGCCACAGGATTTCCTTATTACGACTATGATTTACTGGATCAGTATTTAGCACTTTTTAAACATTTTATGAAGAACACACGGGGTCTCAGGCGCTTGGGCTCGGCTGCGCTCGACCTTGCCTGGGTTGCCTGTGGACGTTTCGATGGATTTTATGAATATGGCTTGAACGAGTGGGACGTTGCGGCAGGTTCCTTCATTGTGGAAAGAGCCGGAGGAAAATGTTCCGATTTCGAAGGAAAACCTCATCATGTATTCGGACGCCAGATCCTGAGCTCGAACGGAATCCTCCATCAACAGCTTTTGAATCAAATTCAGATGTTTTTCCCTTGATGGCTTTTCTAAAAAATATAACTAATTTCGTGGTGAAATCCGTATCATCGAAAATGAAACATTTATTTTTGATCATGACATTTTTGGGCATGGGTTTATTTTTATTGGCTGAGCAGACATATACAGTCAAGAAAAAAACCTTACCCGAGAAGGTAGGGAAAGTCTATGTTATTGAAATGAAGGAAGAGATTGCTCCTCCCATGCGGCGAAAAGTACAGAAGGGATTTGGAGAAGCCAGAGAAAAAGGAGTAGATCTGATTATTATTCACATGAATACTTACGGAGGCACACTGGATGCAGCCGACAGCATACGTACCATAATTTTGACATCTCCATTGCCCGTTTGGGTTTTCATAGATAATAATGCTGCTTCGGCTGGTGCACTCATCAGCATTGCCTGCGATTCAATATATATGAGACCAGGAGCCAATATTGGAGCTGCTACGGTAGTTGACCAGTCTGGCGGAGCTTTACCCGACAAATATCAGTCCTACATGCGTTCGATGATGCGTTCAACAGCCGAAGCCAAGGGACGCGATCCTCAAATTGCACAGGCTATGGTGGATACACGTATCGTCGTCCCCGGCATAGACGACTCCACAACCGTCATTACCTTTACCACCTCGGAAGCCATCCAATACGGTTTTTGCGAAGGAGAAACTGAAAATATTCAACAAATACTGAAAAAATATGGATGGGACGATGCTGTTATCATCACCCAAAAGTTGAGCGGAGTGGATAAAATCATCAATTTCTTGATACATCCCATCGTTTCGGCTCTTTTAATCATGCTGATAATTGGAGGAATCTATTTCGAACTCCAGACCCCGGGCATTGGCTTTCCATTGGCAATCGCCATACTCGGTGCTATTTTGTATTTTGCTCCATTATACCTGGAAGGATTGGCAGCACATTGGGAAATCTTGCTTTTCATTATCGGTCTTATCTTGATTGCTATCGAGATATTTGCCATTCCCGGCTTCGGAGTGACGGGAATTAGCGGGATTATTCTCGTGGTAGCCGGTCTTACACTCAGCCTCGTGGGAAATTTCAATGCCATACCTGCCGGCCAAATCGTTCAGGATATTCTTAAGGCATTCTTTACGGTAATCATAGCCATTTTTATTTCGTTGATCTCTTCATTCTATGGCAGTAAGCGCCTCTTCAGTCATCCTGTCCCTTTCCTGGGAAGTCTGGCCCTCGATACTACTCAGGACAAAGAACTCGGATATACCATTGCCAATGAGGATTATTCCAGCATGGTTGGGAAAACCGGTTTTGCACTTACCATACTTCGACCTGCAGGTAAAATCATGATCGAAGAAGAAGTATTCGATGCTGTTGCTATAAATGGATATATCTCGAAGGGACAGGAAGTGGAGGTGGTGCGTTACGAAAATGCTCAGCTTTATGTTAAAGTTAAAAACTAATGATTTTAAGCATGGAAAATTTAGAAAAAATAAAAGAAAGGATAGAGGTCGCACAGGGAGATATTACTCGATGTGAGGTAGATGCCATCGTCAATGCAGCCAATACTTCCTTGAGAGGTGGAGGCGGAGTAGATGGAGCAATTCATCGAGCCGCAGGCCCTCTCTTGCTCGAGGCTTGCAAGAAACTGGACGGTTGTCCGACAGGTGATGCAGTAATCACACCAGGTTTTAACTTAAAGGCAAGGTGGGTAATACATACCGTAGGCCCAGTTTGGAGAGGTGGTAAGCACGACGAAGCTCATCTTTTAGCATCATGTTATCGGAAATGTTTAAGCCTGAGTTTCGAAAACAAATTCGGGCAGGTGGCTTTCCCCAATATCAGTACGGGCATTTATGGCTTCCCCAAAAAAGATGCAGCTCAAATTGCCATCCATACAGTTATCCAATTCTTACCATCTCATGAGTTTCCTCAAAAGGTCATCTTCGTGTGTTATGATAACGAAAATTATTCGATCTATCAAGAAATATTGTCCTCACTCTTTTAAATACCTATCTCCATGGCTTTTTTAGAGGATTTAGCGGGATTCCATGCATCAAGATAGGATGATGCTCCATAAATCAATAAATCAGTTTTTTGCATACACAACATGAGGCAAAAACTTTATTTTACTTATGGATACGACTTCTGATCTTATTTTTCTAAAATTTTGGAAGGAAGACGAGTTAAAAAACGGGAAGGCTAAGCATGATGCAATAAAAAAAGGCCTTTCGGCCATTTTTTGGGTGGACGGTGGGATTCGAACCCACGACATCCGGAACCACAATCCGACGCTCTAACCGCTGAACTACGCCCACCGTATAATTGGATGCAAAATTAAGAAAATTTTCTGATTTCAAAACTTCATGAAAGAAATTATTCGAAGAAATAAGCTGCTTTGTTGATTTGATCGACAGTTTGGATTTGTCGGGGGGGTTTTAAATAAGTCCCTATAAACCGATATATCTTTACTCTGATTTCTTTTGCGGTTTTTGTATCTATTCTGTCGAATGAATGTCCTCCTTCCACTTCCTGAAAGATTTCATATTCGAATTTCTTGTTTGCGGCTTTTAATGATTTTATCAGGTGTTCTACCTCTAAAACATTCACATCGTCGTCGCTGGTGTTGGTATGAATAAGTAATGGCGTTTGGAGTTTTTCTGCATTCCATGCCGGCGACCTGCGACGGTATTCTGCTGTATTCTCGGCTGCGGTTTGGCCAATATGATAATCGGCCGAAAAGAGTTCCTGATAGGATGGCCCTTGATATCCCATTCTGGCTATCAAATCACTTACCGGCACACCCGCAAAAATCACAGCATAATCCGATGGATGCTCGAAAACATCCATCAAGGCTATAAGCCCTCCATGACTCCATCCCACCAATCCTATCCTGTTCTTGTCGACAAAAGGATAATTTTCGACCATATAGTTTCGTGCTGCGTGAACATCTTCAATCTCGAGGCCACCATAATCAATCTTTTCGTAGAATGATTTTCCATAGCCTGTTGAACCACGATATTCGGGTGCAATTACGATATATCCCTGATAAATCATCTCCCGAATAATATGGGTATGATAAGTGGTAAAATCGGCATGAACACCTCCATGCGGCAATATAATCAGTGGATATTTCTTCGAATAGTCGAGCTGTCGGGGAATGAAAACATAACAATAAAATTTCAAAGGATTTCGCGCACCAGTGGCATCAGGATTCTTTACTACCTGGGGTGGTGGCCCCGTGATATATACCTTATCGATATGTGCCATATCCCCTACCCGATCGAACCATAAAATATCGTCGCTGAGTTTTTTCAAGATATCGAACTCATGTTCCAGATCCTGAACCTTCTTCATAAGATGCTCAAGCTTCTGTTCTGTGGATGCATCCTGAGCATACAATTGCCCTGCGAGCAAAGCAAAAAACAAGCACACTGTGAATTTTAAGCTTTTCATAACCCAAAAATTTTAAACGAGGTAAATATAAGTGATTTATAAATATCACACTCGACAAAAGGAAAACGTTCGAAAACATAAGCTATGGATTATTTACGCATACTTTTTGCAAATTGTCAGGAAAACCGTTCCGGATCACCTTGAATGTCTCAGTGGTAAAAACCTCCAAAATTTCAATAATATTCCTTCGAAATTCAGACCTAACAGGTCTTAGAGGCCTATTGGGTTTAAAAAAATTTAGTAATTGGAGCTTCCACATGTCGTAAATTTTGGGAGGTGAGGGCTGAATGCGTCGATCGACTAAACTAAGCCTATGTCCTTACCAGCCATTTTATTGAAACATAGGTATCTTTGCGGCTGAGCTTTATGACATGGATAATTCGGCAAATCTCATAGGTAAAAATCTCGAAGAACTAAGAAATATTTTTATGGCAGCCGGCTATGAAACCAAAGATCCATCGCTGCTTGCGCACAATTTGTATAAGAAATATGGCAAACCTTTGAGTTCCATTGAGGCTTATCCTAAGTCATTGAGGTGGTTTCTCGAAGATAATTTTTCAATAGAGGTTTTACAACCTATTTTAAAACTTCAATCGTCCGATGGTACGATAAAAGGTCTATTCGAGAGTGAGGGAGGGAAAGCGTTCGAAGCAGCATGGATTCCAGCCGCAAAACGAATGACTATCTGCGTATCATCGCAAGCGGGTTGCAGGTTTGGATGCAAATTTTGCTCAACAGGGCAGCATGGATTCAGAGGCAATTTAAGTACTTTTGAAATTCTCTCGCAGGTATTTGGACTTCGAAAACCTTTCAATCACATCGTATTCATGGGAATGGGCGAGCCTCTCGACAGTTACCAATCCGTCAAGAAAGCCGTTGAAATACTGAATGCATGGTGGGGAGTCTCATTAGCCAACCGATATATTACCATTAGCACAGTTGGTATATTTCCTGAACTTTCGAAGGTAATCGAAGAATTGAAATGCAATCTCGCCATTAGCTTACATTCTCCATTTCACGAAGAAAGAAAGAGCATTATGCCTGTTGAAAGTATTTATCCCATCAAGGAGGTGATAAAAATGCTAAAAACGAAAAAATTTACAGGCAAACGCAGGCTTTCATTCGAGTATCTTCTGCTGGGAGGATTCAACGATAGCCCCTTACATGCTCATGAAACCGGCAGACTTTTGAGCGGCCTCCGGTGTCATATTAATTTGATTGCCTACAATTCCATTGCTGGGGCAAATTTCAGAAGACCTTGTCTTCGAACCATCGAAAACTTCAGAGAAATATTAAACGAGTACGGCCTCAGGGTAACCATCAGAATATCTTCTGGTTACGATATTTCGGCTGCTTGCGGAATGATGGTAGGAAGCAAATAAAAATTAAAATCTCTACTTTTCGAACACTTACGAATTGTCGACAAACTCCTTATACTTTTTCAAAGATTCATCGTGCTATTTTGGTCGCATTCGAGCAATGCTAAACCAATGAAATAGGAGGCTCAGTTCTTTAAAATTCCAATCTCTTACGAAGGATATTTCGAAGCCAGAAAATCATCGAGACAATTCAATGGGTACATTTTCAGCTTATTGCAAATTTTCCGGATGAGGCTTCAACCTGTTACAACTTAGTTTTTTATTGGAATAAAAGCGATGGAATAAGAAAAGTGGGACAGGGTCGATGCCACTAGTTCCCCACGGATGACACCGCAAAATACGGTTGATGGCAAGCATCCCACCTCGAAATATGCCATACCGTTTGATGGCTTCGATAGCATAAGTGCTGCAGCTAGGCCAATGCCTGCAACTGGCGGGTGTAAATGGTGAAATACCAAATTGATACACCCTTATCAGAATAATCAACGGAGTTTTTAGTATTTGCTTCAGCACGTTTGCAAAAATAGCTGAAAATAAGCAATACCTTCCGATGAAAATCTTCGAACAAAAGCCATTTAAGCAACGAAAGCCATTCTCTTTAATTCGGTTGCCAATCTTATAAATTATTGTAATTTTGCAAACCCTATGCGGATGTGTCGTAATTGGTAGCCGAGCCAGACTTAGGATCTGGTGCCGAAAGGCGTGGGGGTTCGAGTCCCTTCATCCGCACAGTAACATATTTTCTAATAGTTTAATATCCTTACTTAAAACTTAAAAAACCCAATGGCCAGTAAAAAAGATACCAAAAAATATATTGAATATGCCATCGATGAGGTAATCTCTGACTGTTTAAATGTACTTCATCTTTATCCGGGTAAAAAAGAAGAAGAAGTTTATCACCTTCTGAGAGAACTTGTCAATACCCGCAACAACCTTGTGTACCGGGTGAATCATATCGAAGGCAAAGATGACCCTCGTGCGGTTAAAGCTCATTTCAGGAGCATAGAAAACGATTTAAACCATCAGATAGAACAAGCCATTGAAAAATTAAGCAACATTGTTAAGTCGAATGATTGAAAAATGCTTATAACTGCCTTACCTAAATTCTGGGAAGACACAGAGAAAAGGCAAACCTAAACATCAATATTTACGAGCAAACTTTCAAAATAAAAACTTAAATTATCCATGGAAATTATTCGAGAAGATACAGGTGAATTGACCGCAACACTTCATTTGAAGTTATCTGAAGAAGATTTTCTTCCTCAAATTGTAGCCGAACTTAATAAATTACAACGTGAGGCAGTCATTCCTGGATTTCGCAAAGGAAAGGTGCCTATGGAGCATATAAAGAAATTGTATGGTTATTCACTCTTTTTTGACTATATTAATAAATTACTTATTGAAACAGTCATTCAATATATAACAGAAAACCAATTGCCTATCTTAGGATATCCGTTAATCAACCAGCAAGCTGGGTCATTTAATATGGAGTATTATCAAGGTGAGGAACCCGAATTTCTTTTCGATATAGCATTCACACCCGAAATAGAAATTAATTTCTCCGAAATACAACCGGTGAAGTACATTAAAATCGTCCCTACGCAAACCGATATAGATCGTCAAATCGAGAAATTTAGAGAACAGTTTGCCGAATTGGTGGAGATAGAAACTGTGGATGGAGAGGCTATCATCGAGGGAGAACTGTTCGAAATAGACAATTCAGGCTCGCCAAAGGAGGATGGATATCATCAACCAATAAGATTTGATATTAGAGAGGAATCCCTTCCTCAAGAAATTAAGGATAAGCTATTAGGTTTAAGAAAAGATGAAATCATCGACTTTCTGTTTGGTTCATCCGAAGATTTAGCCAAATTTATTGGAATTAGCCTAAGCGAAGCGGAGAATTTATACAAGAATCTTCAACTTAAAATCATTAGCATTTCTCATAAAAAATTGCCTGAGCTAAATCAGGACTTTTTTCACCAAGTTTTCCCCGAACAAAACATAGAAACGTTAGAAGAATTCAGAGCCGAAGTAGCAAAAAAAATTAATTTAAATGTTTTGCAAGAATATAGCGACAGATTATTCTACTTGGCTTCCATGCAAATGATACTTAATCAAACGAATATTCCCCTGCCCAAAGATTTTCTCAAAAGATGGATAGCCACCGACGAAAATAAAGATTTAGAAGAAGTTGATAAAGGTATTGATGATTATATCGAATCAATTCGTATAGACTTACTAATCAATTATATTATTGAAAAAGCAGATATAAAAATTGATGAAGAAGACATCAGAAATCATTTAGCACAGAAGATTGTATCTTCGAGTTTCCCTTATCTTCAGAATAATCCTAATATAGTAGAAAAAATATCACAGTACGTGGATGCAGCAATGAAAAATGAAAAAAATATTGAGAATGCAGAGAACGAACTGAGAGAACGTAAAATTATAGAATTCCTAAAATCGAACCTTCCACTCGAAATTACAGAACTGGATTCAACAACATTCATGGCTTCAATTACAAAAGATACGAAGAAAGAAGATAAAGAGGCTCAGGAAGAAAAAAGTAATGAAATAATGGAAAACAATACAGAAAATCAAAATAATGAATAATATGAATAAAGATGAATTTTACAAATTTGCAACTCGCCATGTAGGAATAAATCCTTTGGCTTTGCAGAAATACATTGCGGTACATGATAATTACATATCGCCTACAATTATTGAGGAACGTCAACTCAATGTAGCCACAATGGACGTGTTCTCGAGGTTGATGATGGATAGAATCATTTTTTTAGGAGTACCCATCGATGATTATGTGGCCAATATTATTCAGGCACAGCTTCTATTCCTCGAAAGTACCGATCCACGTAAAGACATTCAAATCTATTTGAACACGCCTGGAGGTTCGGTATATGCGGGATTAGGGATTTATGATACCATGCAATATATTGCAGCCGATGTGGCCACTATCTGTACAGGCATGGCTGCCTCGATGGGTGCAGTAATCCTATGTGCTGGTGCCAAAGGCAAAAGAACAGCCCTCAAGCACTCACGCATCCTGATTCATCAACCTATGGGAGGTGCCGAAGGACAAGCTTCCGATATAGAAATCACTGCCAGAGAAATTCAAAAATTAAAAAAGGAACTGTATGAAATTATTGCCTATCATACAGGCCAACCTTTCGAAAAAATCTGGCAAGACGCCGACCGTGATTTCTGGATGACTTCATATGAAGCCAAGGAATATGGAATGATCGACGAAGTATTGTTCAGGGAAAGGAATACGAAAGATAGTTCAAATCAAGCCTAAGGATTCTTTTTCTTTGGCTCGAGATATTTTGTACAAAAGGAAGAAATCGATGGCAAAAACATTGGAATACTGTTCATTTTGCGGGCGAAGTAAAAAAGAAGTCAATCTGCTCATCAGTGGAATAAATGCCAATATTTGCGATAGTTGTATAGAACAGGCCCGTGATATTGTTTTGCAGGAAATAACTTCCGCACGAAAGAAGAAGGTTCATTCGAAGAAAATCTATAAACCTGCAGAAATCAAAGCCTACCTCGATCAATACATTATCGGGCAGGAAGAGGCCAAGAAAGTGCTCTCGGTTGCGGTTTACAATCATTATAAGAGAATTTCACAACCTATCAGCCAGAACAATATAGATGATGTAGAAATCGAAAAATCGAATATCATCTTTGTAGGGGAAACCGGTACAGGGAAGACACTTCTGGCTCAAACCATAGCGCGCTTGCTCAATGTACCTTTTTGCATAGCTGATGCCACTGTTTTAACCGAAGCCGGTTATGTGGGAGAAGATGTCGAGAGCATATTAGCTCGGTTGCTGCAAGCCGCCGATTACGATATAGCTACCACAGAAATGGGTATTGTTTTTATTGACGAAATCGATAAAATCTCTCGTAAAAGCGACAATCCAAGCATTACACGTGATGTATCGGGTGAAGGGGTTCAACAAGCTTTGCTCAAACTCCTCGAAGGAAGCATTGTGAATGTTCCTCCACAGGGAGGTCGCAAACATCCCGAGCAAAAATTCATTCAGGTGAACACTCAGAATATTCTCTTTATTGCCGGAGGCGCCTTCGATGGAATCGAGAATAAAATTGCCTCGAGGCTTAGAACCAATATCGTAGGCTTTAAAAAAGAGCCATTTACCGAAATCGAAAAAGACAATTTGCTGCAGTATGTTTCTCCTCCTGATTTGAGAGCTTATGGCCTTATTCCGGAACTTGTAGGTCGTTTTCCTGTGGTTTGCCATCTATCACCCTTAGATGCCAATGCTTTGAAGCGTATCCTCACCGAACCTAAAAATGCTCTGGTAAAACAGTATAAGAAGATATTCGAAATGGACAAAATCCAACTGAGCTTCGATGATGAGGTATTTGATTTCGTCGTTCAAAAGTCCATAGAATTCAAACTTGGTGCCAGAGGGTTACGTTCCATCATGGAAAGCATTCTTAAGGATTTAATGTTCGAGGCGCCTTCTGGAAAACTTGCTCCTACTCTGCACATTACGCTTGATTATGCCCAAGAAAAATTCGAAACCTCTGGCATCAGCAGATTGAAGGTGGCCTGAATTGGATTGAATATTCACGTTTATTCTGACAAAGAAATTTAAAGCCCTGATCGGTAAGACTCAGGGCTTTAAATTTGGAGAAAATATTTTCCTATGATTCAATCGCCAAAACATATACCCACACCACGCGCAGTTTTTATTAATGCGGTATCCATATCTACGAAATTGTATCTTTTAATGGCATCTTTCAAGGGAACGGAGGTAATGTAAGGATGACGGTACGACACCATTTGTCCAAATTTTCCTTCCATTACCAGTTCCATGGCTTTCACTCCAAACTGAGTAGCTAGGACGCGATCGTAGGCAATAGGCACACCTCCTCGCTGCACATGGCCTAAAACGGTAGCTCGCATATCATAAGGGCAGCCTGCTTCCTTCAATTCTTGCATGAGGCGTTCGGCTGCTCCCGAAAGTTTAACGCTGTGATAGCCCACTTCGCCGGTTTCCTTTCTTGCAAAATCGCCTCCTATAGGACGAGCACCTTCCGAAATCACTATATTCACAAAACCTCGTCCCTTTACGAAGCGGGAATCGATTTTTTGAAGAACCTTATCGATATCATAAGGAATTTCAGGAATTAGGCATATTTCAGCTCCGCCAGCCACAGCTGCATTCATGGCAATCCATCCGGCATAACGCCCCATCACTTCAAGAATCAAAATACGATTATGGCTCGCAGCAGTGGTAACAAGCTTATCCACAGCTTCAGTACAAATCTGTACGGCAGTTTGAAATCCGAAAGTAGAATCGGTTCCCAGCAAATCGTTGTCGATGGTTTTTGGTACTCCAATAATGTTGAGCCCTTTTTCGTACAAAGCCTGCGAGATGGTCTGTGATCCTTCTCCTCCAATATTGATGACCGCATCTACACCCAAATATTGCAGTTTGCGAAGCATTTCATCGCTTCTGTCAATTTCTTCCCAGGTTCCATCAGGTAGTCTTACAGGCCAGGCAAATGGACCTCCTTTATTAGTGGTTCCTAATATAGTACCTCCCTGATAATGAATACCTGAAACGGCTTTTTCGTTGAGTACCATAATCTCGGTGGGTTCTCTTAAAATTCCATTAAAAGCTTCTATGCTTCCTATCACTTCCCAATTCTTCTCTCTGGCTGCTCTTTTTACTATAGCCCGAATTACTGCATTCAATCCAGGGCAATCGCCACCACCCGTAGCTACTAATACTCTGTTCATTTTCAATAATTTGGTTTTGTTATGAATTTATTCCTTTTTGATTCCAACTTTTTTACTCTATATGCAAACTTAAATAAAAAAAATTCATAATTGTCCGTTATAAGACCCTTATAAAAAAATTATGAGATTTATAGAGGAAATAGAGTAAGGAATATGTTTCCGGGTGTTTATTCCGGTATTAAATTTGCACTCTCATTCAAATTCGTTTCGAGAATTTTTACCGTGAAAAAGTCGATTGTAACAGGCATTCTTCTTCTATGTACAGCAATGACCATTGAAGCTCAAACTTCACCTCAAATAGTGGTCAGGGCTACTATATTCGAGAATGATACTATCCCTTTGATAAACCTCAACCCTGTTACAATCTATGGTTTACCCGTATTCAAAAACAAGAAGGATCAGCGTCAATGGGAAAAATTGGTACGTAATGTGAAAAAAGTGTATCCTTATGCACGATTGGCAGGCATTAAATTTCAGGAATACGAAAATCTCATTTTGACCTCTAAATCGGAAAAGGAACGGAAAAAATATGTCAATCGTTTAGAAAAAGAGCTAACCGAACAATATTCCGACGAATTGGAAAAACTCACCTTTACACAAGGGAAGATTCTATTTAAACTATTAGATAGAGAAACGGGTAATTCTTCGTATGAACTCGTAAAAGAACTCAAGGGAAAATTTATGGCTTTTTTCTGGCATTCATTTGCCCGGATTTTTGGATATAATTTGAAAGAAAAATACGACCCTTACGGAAAAGATGCCACTATCGAACAGATCGTGGTTCTAATCGAAAACGGTGCTCTTTGAGAGCAATTACTTTCCTCTTCCCTGTAAAACAATCATGATGGTATAGACGAGTATCTTAATATCCATGGCAATTGACATATTATCCAGATATATGAGATCGAATTTTGCCCTTTCGGTCATCTGATCGAGGTTTTCGGCATAACCAAATTTTACCTGTCCCCAACTCGTTATTCCTGGTTTTACTTTGAGTAACAGTTTGTAATGAGGCATTTTTTGGATGATCTGTTCGATGTAATAAGAACGTTCGGGCCTCGGACCTACTATGGACATATCACCTTTCAGTACTGTAAAAAACTGAGGGATTTCGTCCAATCGGTATTGCCGCATGATTCTTCCAAAAGGTGTTACTCGCGGATCGTTTTTCGAGGATAATTGTGGACCATTGCTTTCGGCATCTTGATACATAGAACGGAATTTGACCATTTTAAATGTTTTCCCTCTCAGTCCTACTCGTGGTTGGCTATAGAGTATAGGACCCGGCGACGAAAGTTTTACTCCAATGGCTGTGAATAAAAATACGGGAGAAAGAACAATAATCGCAATCAATGAAACGACAATATCCATGGCTCGTTTCAATACCATTTGCCATGCAGGCATCAAATCGGTCGAAATTTCAATCAAGGGTGAATAAATGGAGGAGGTACGAACCGACCCCAGAAGAATATCCTGCATGATGGGAGCAATCTTTATCACCACATTGGCATCTTCCAGTTCGGTAATTACCCGTTCGACAGTATCTTTTTCCGATCGCTCGAATGCAATGATTACTTCCTCAATCTTATATTCATCGATTATTCTTTTCAGATCCTTATAGCTTCCCAAATGAGGCATATAACCATCGAGTAAATTCTTTTCAGAAACCCCCGCATCGACAAATCCAACAAATTTGTTGCCTGGCGACAAAGGCTGGTTTTCGATTTCCTGATATATGGATAAGGCATTGCCATTGCAGCCCACCATAACCGTATTGAATCCAATCTTTCGTCGATGAATCTTGTTGTTAGTAATAGTAGTTAGTAAAAATCGGGCCGAATAAGTAAATGAAAAATGCAAAACGAATAAAACTAAAAATGATTGATAATAGGATTTATAAGAACGAATTACATCATCAAGAATCAAAACAAAGAAAATAATTAGAACCCCTATCAGGGTAATGATCAAAGTATGACCCAATTCCTTCAACCTCGATTTACGATAAATTTTACGATATTGGCCTGATATAGCATAAAGAATTAGCCAGAAAAAGGGAATTCCAATAATGCCGTAAAAGAATTTGGGATCATCGAAAACCACGGTATAATGTTCGAGAAAATAAGGATCGACATAATATTTGCGGTAAAAGAAAAACAAGCTCCATGCTAGTAGTGCAGTAAGATAATCAGCAACAACATATTTAGCAATTTGTAAATTTTTATTCATAAACTACTTCGACTGATTATTTAAATAAACCAATTTCATATTATCGAAATATATCTCGGTTTGCTCCTGCCCAATATCGAGCATGGCTCCCCAGAAGAGTTTAAACTTAAGGGCATCATCAGAGCTACTAACGTTTGGAGTGAGGTTTATATAAATTTTATTCCAACTTGCAGATGGGTTCAGATCGAGGATTGGAGATTGAATATATTGATCGCTTCCCAGTGCAATGATTCCGAAAGTAAATGTGTTTGTGCAACGATAGTTCATTTCGAGGAACACTGGTGAGCCATTACGGGGCAGACTTATGGCTTCGGAAGTCATGGCTTCGAAAATGGTATCGGTCAATGTAAGAATAATTTTCCCTGAATGTAAGCCTTCGAATGTGGCTGGATCATCTTCGGGAGTGAGCATAAAATTGACATTGCTTTTTTTTGTAGTATCAAGGGCAAGGTTTTCATCTTCGAAATTTTCACTCCAGGAAAATTGAACCAAATCCTTGTATGTGGTATAGATTGTATTTTTCCCGTTGATTAAATTTCCTTTTATGATGGTAACCGAATCAGGGGAAAGAAAGATTTCGCGGCGTATTTGATTGTAGAGGGGGTAATAAGCTCGCAGTTGCACCATTCCGTCCATTCTGATGCCAGGAATAATAGTAAGACGGTGTTTGCCGGTATAAAGCAAGGGAATAGTTGCAGGCAGTTCGAAAGCACCAATTAGCTGTTCATCGATATAAACCCATGCATCTGTAATTTTGCTCGAAGCACTTCCCTGTGAAGGTGATACGATTTTTAAAGCTATGCTGTCAATTTTTAAATAAGCCGGAATGGTTTGTTCGCCTTCAAAATCCTCGCATGACAAGAACGCGATTGAAAACAAGATTAAACAAAATATATCGAGGAATTTAACGCTCATAAAAAAGCAAAAAGAAACTTGGGTTCGTTTTGAAAACGCAGATTGTAGGCTGAATATTATTGATGTGAATAAAAAAATTGAGAAAATATCGGGTTACATATTTATTTTCTCCATGATCATATAGGCCAGATTAAGGGCATTGATACCATCCTGAATAGTTACCGGTGGTATGTCGTCATAAATGAGTGCGGTAGCAAAGCTTTCCAACTCCATTTTAATAGCGTTTACCGGTACGATGGGAGGGTTTTCGAACACAAATTGTTTTGCAGGTTTACCCGGGCCCATATCGAGAACCATGTCGAAAGGACCTTGACGTTCGGGATCATGGTCTTTGATACGTACAATTTCGACTTTTTTATCTAAAAAATTTACCGAGATATAAGCATCATGCTGAAAAAAACGAATCTTACGCATGTTTTTCAGGCTCATCCGACTGGCAGTAAGATTGGCTACACAGCCATTTTCGAATTCCAATCGGGCATTAGCAATATCGGGTGTATCACTAATGATGGCGACCCCACTAGCATGTATGCGTTTGATATCGCTTTTTACTAAGCTTAAAACAATATCGAGGTCGTGAATCATCAGGTCGAGTATGACCGGGACATCGAGCCCGCGGGGATTGAACATCGAAAGCCGGTGAGCTTCGATAAACATAGGACGGTTGAAAAAAGGTTTAGCCGTCAGAAAGGCAGGATTAAAACGCTCAACATGTCCTACTTGCACCTTCACATTGGCCTCGTATGCCAGTTTCATAAGTTCGCGTGCTTCGTCGGGAGTGGCTACGATGGGTTTTTCGATAAATACATGCCGCGACTCTCTTAGCGCTTTCGAAGCGCATTTGAAATGTTCGACCGTAGGAGTTACAATATCGACTACATCAACATCTTCTATCAACGAATCGATGTCAGGATACGACTTTAACGAAAAATCTTCCGAAACCTTCGCAGCGGTTTGACCATCTGGATCGTAAAAACCCATCAACCGATAAGTTTCTATTTCTCGTATGCAACGAATATGAATCTTCCCCAGATGACCTGCACCTAAAACACCTATTTTCAACTTATTCATGAATTATTTCCCCTATCGAAGATAAAACCTGCAAACGTAGGAAAAATCATCTCATCTCCAAAATAGCCCAAGAATTAACGAATAAGGAATGCTTAAATTCATTCTAAAAACGTAATTTCGCAGTGCGAACAAAGTAAAATATGCTCCAGCGAAAATTCGAAGATAATTATCGTCATAAAGGTTTGAGGAAAAAACTGGTCGAAGAAATCAGAAGAAAAGGCATTACCAGTGAAAATGTATTAAAAGCTATCGAAGAAATTCCACGTCATTGGTTTCTCGATGTGGCATTTCTCGAATTTGCCTATCAGGATAAACCCTTTCCGATTGGATACCAGCAAACCATATCGCAACCTTATACAGTGGCATTTCAAACTCAACTTCTCGATATACAGCCCATGGAAAAGGTTCTGGAGATTGGGACGGGTTCTGGATACCAAGCCTGCGTTTTATCGAAACTTGGAGCAAAAGTTTTTACTATCGAACGCCAAAAGAAACTTTATCAACAAACCAAGGAGTTCTTGCAAGCGGCAGGATTTTCTGATATACGGTGTTTTTATGGCGATGGATATAAAGGCTTACCTGCTTATGCTCCATTCGACAAGATAATTATTACGGCTGGAGCTCCCGAAATACCCCAGGCACTTATCGAGCAGTTGAAGCCTGGAGGAAGGTTAGTGGTACCCATAGGTAAAAATTCCATGCAAATCATGACATTGCTTATCAAGAATGCCGATGGAAGTCTTACGAAAGAAGAACATGGTTTTTTTGCCTTTGTTCCTATGCTGAGAAATAAGGCAAACGATGATCTCTAATTGGAATATTTTATTACATCTTCAGCCGTAATCACACGATCGCACAATATAGCCAGCCTTTCTACCATATTTCTCAATTCACGCACATTCCCAGTCCATTTCCGTTTTTTAAGAGCTTCGAGGGAATCAGGGGTAAATTCGAGGGGTGGTTTACCCATTTCGGCCGAAATAATTTCCATAAAATGCTTTGCTAGCAAAGGAATATCCTCTGTTCGTTCGGCTAACGAAGGTACATGAATGATGATGACACTCAAACGGTGATAAAGATCTTCTCTAAAGTTTCCCTTAGCAATTTCCGCTTTCAAATCCTTATTGGTAGCTGCTATTATTCGTACATCTACCGGAATTTCCTTTTCTCCTCCTACACGTGTAATTTTATTTTCCTGTAGCGACCTCAACACCTTGGCCTGAGCCGACAAGCTCATATCGCCTATTTCATCCAGAAACAAAGTTCCTCCATTTGCCAGTTCGAAATCTCCTTTCCTTTGCTTGATGGCCGAAGTGAAAGATCCCTTTTCATGTCCAAATAATTGGCTTTCGATAAGTTCAGAAGGAATAGCAGCACAATTCACCTCCACAAATGGGTTATGAGCTCTGGGACTATTTTCGTGTAATGCCCTGGCTACAAGTTCTTTACCAGTACCGTTTTCTCCCGTAATTAATACTCTAGCATTGGTAGGAGCTACTCTCTCTAACATGGCCAGAACATTCTTTATGGCATTCGATTCGCCTATGATTTGATTATTCTTTAAAACCCTCTTCCTGAGATTTCGAGTTTCGGTGAGCAATCTCGAGCGATCCAACGCATTCCTTACACTGACAAGCAATCGATTCAAATCGAGAGGTTTGCTGATATAATCGAAGGCACCTTTCTTAATCGCTTCTACTGCAGTATCGATTGTGCCATGACCCGATATCATGATAACAGGCGTTTCACCTTGTTCTAATATCTTATCCAATACCTCTATGCCATCTATCCCGGGCATCTTAATATCGCACAAAACCAAATCATAATCGTTGGATTGAACCTTTTCAATGGCTTCCTGTCCATTTTGCGCTTCATCCACCATATATTTCTCATATTCAAGAATCTCCCTCAAGGTATTGCGGATGGCACGCTCATCATCTACAACTAAAATCCTTGGCATTTCTCAAGTCAATTTTCATGGCAAACTTACTCAATCTATCAATATCCGTTTAATTATTCACTGTTTAATAAGAATTTATACTTGCAAAAATTTCATGTCATTCTATACTAATAATTTTGATTAATTTTAAAATATACTAATTTTGCAAACGATTTATGCGCATGGAAAATGCAAAATAAAGGTGGGGATTCAATCCCCAATTTTTATTTCTAAAATAATAATTCACAAGTGATTGACAGTTTCAAAATATTGGAAATCATTGATTTGTACCTCGAAGGGAGCGACAAGTTCCTGGTTGATTTGAAAATTAAACCGGGGAATAAAATCCTTGTATTTATCGATGGTGATCATGGCATAAATATTGAGGATTGTGCCACACTAAGTCGGTTTATCGAATCGAAACTAAACCGTGACGAAGAAGACTACTCTTTGGAAGTTTCGTCGACAGGCGCCGATGCACCCATTCGCCTTAAACGGCAATACAAACGACACATCGGCCGAAAATTCAAAATCATCTTGACCGACAAACATCAAGTTAGAGGAGAACTTCAAAGAGTTGAACCGGAGGGCATTGTCCTGAACATTCAAGAAACCATCATCACCGAAAAAGGAAAGAAAAAAATCCATTTCATCGAGAAATTTTTCCCTTTCGAAAATATCGAAGAAGCCCGCATCGAACTAAGCTTTAAATAACTTTACAACGAAATAAAATTTTGAGTTTATGGAACATAATTTAATAACCTCTTTTACAGAGTTCAAAGATTATAAGAATATCGACCGAGAAACGCTTATGCGCATCCTGGAAGATGTTTTCCGTCATACTTTGATTAAAAAATTCGGTACTGACGAGAATTTCGACATCATTGTAAATATCGACAAGGGAGACCTTGAAATATGGAGGACTCTGACCATAGTCGAAGATGGGAATCTTACCGATCCCAACAAGGAAATCGAATATTCGGAGGCCATAAAATTAGAGCCGGATTTCGAAATTGGAGAACAGGTGTATCAGGAAATCAAGCTCGAAGATTTCGGACGCCGTGAAATTCTTACAATTCGCCAGAATCTGATCAGCAAAGTGCAGGAATACGAAAAGGATAACATTTACCGAAAATATAAGGACAAAGTTGGAGAAATTATCACCGGAGAAGTTTATCAGATATGGAAAAAGGAAATACTGGTGTTGGACGACGAAGGGATAGAGCTTTCGTTGCCTAAAAGCGAACAGATACCTCACGACCATTATCATAAAGGCGATACCATACGTGCTGTAGTTGCAAAAGTGGAACTGCGCAATAGCCAGCCAGTTATAATCCTTTCACGTACATCGCCCCTGTTTCTCGAAAAACTTATCGAGCAAGAAGTACCGGAAGTTTATGATGGACTGATTACGATCAAGAAAATTGTGAGAGTACCTGGAGAAAGGGCAAAAGTGGCCGTAGAGTCATACGACGACCGCGTCGATCCTGTAGGCGCATGTGTGGGGATGAAAGGCTCGCGTATTCACGGAATTGTACGTGAACTCCGAAACGAAAACATCGATGTAATCAATTATACTTCCAATCCAAGCCTTTTCATCCAAAGAGCCTTAAGCCCAGCCAAAGTCTCATCCATCGTCATCGACGAAGAAAACAAAAGAGCCGAAGTTTACATGAAACCCGACCAGGTTTCGCTTGCCATCGGGAAAGGCGGTTATAACATCAAACTAGCAGGAAAGCTTACAGGCTATGAAATAGACGTTTATCGTGATAGCGATGCTGAGTACGAAGATGTTGATTTGCAAGAATTTGCCGATGAAATTGACCAATGGATCATCGATACCTTTAAATCTATTGGCCTCGATACTGCGAAAAGCGTTCTAAACGAAAGTGTGGAAGAACTGATCCGCCGCACCGACCTTGAAGAAGAAACTATTCTCGAAGTTAGAAAAATACTGCAAGCCGAATTCGAATAATAAAATTTACGAATATGTTTAGTAATAATCACTCCTATTCACCAAAACCCATAGAAATATGATAATAACCCGATATTTCATATTAATCGACTAATTTTGCAAAAATTATAGCGTATCATAAATAAAATTTATGTCAGAAGAAAAACTATCAGTGAGGCTGAGTAAAATTGCGACGGAATTTAATGTAGGGATTAGTACCATCGTCGAAGACCTGGCTAAGAAGGGTCATAAAATCGAAAATAATCCCAACACCAGGATTCCTGCCGAATTATATGATTTATTGCGCAAATTGTATGAATCTGACAAAAAAATAAAAGAATCCGTAGAGAAAAAAAGTATCTCCTCCATTAAAAAAGAAATTCCCTCAACAGAAACCAGGAAGATAAAAGAAGAAACCTCAGCCGACACTGAAAGTGAAAGTATCATTATTAAAGAAAATGTTATCAGACCTCCTACACCTCCTTCGGTAAAATCTACTATTGTCCAACCTGAAACTGGTTCTACTGCTTTTACCGAAAAGCCACCAATACAAGAAACCATACCAACTACTCCAGAGTTAGAGACCGAAGAAAATTCAATTCGATCAACTGTTCAAGAGATTATACCAGGCCCAAAAATCGTGGGCAAAATTGATCTCGAAAAACAAAAACCATCTAAAAAAAGCACTAAAACAGCTACACCCAAGGTTTCAGGGAAAAAATCTCCAAAACTACAGACGGAAACTCCAGTCATAGAAGAGAAAAAAATCGAGGAAGTTTCTACAATCAAGGAAGAAGACGAGGGGCCTCCCCCTTCATTAGAGGGCAAAACAATTCAACCACCTACACTGGAACAACCCGCCGAAATACAAACCAAGGCTGAAATAGAGGAGCAGGCCGGAGTTTTGGAATCCATTCAGAAAGATGAACCAGAAGTTCAAAGAAAGATAAAAACCGAAACCGAGATTCTTGAAGCACAGAAAACCAGGCAAGAAGTCGAAAAAATTCCCAGCTCCATGGTAAAGGTTGAACCCGAAATAACAGAACCTATTCCGGTGAAAAAGATAGAACCAGAGGAAAAAACAACCAAACCCGACAATTTCATTCCTACCAAAGTAAAAAAGTTACCTGGCCCTACTATTATAGGGAAGATCGAACTTGAACAAGTCAAGGGAGGCAAACTTACCGGCAAGGAGCCTGTTGCCACCTCATCAGAAGTCGTAGGCAAGAAATCGAAAAAGAAGAAAAGGAAAAGAATCAGCGGCGAAAGCCTCCTGGAAAAGGCAACAACACCAAAATCTCAAACTCCTGTCGAAACTCATAAACCTGTGGTTCATAAGGCAAGAAAGAGGAAAGACAAGTCAAAGGATTACAGGGGAGTAAAAGAAGAGGTCAAGCCTGAATTGACAGAAGAAGAAATTCAAAAAAAGGTAAAGGAAACGCTTTCAGCTCTTAAATCGCAAACCAGTTCTACATCAAAAACGGCCAAGATCAGACGAGCTAAAAGAGCTGCCCAACTCGAGAAAAATGCCAGAAGGCTTGAAGAAGAAGAAGAACAGAAAAAAGTATTGAGAGTTACCGAATTTGTTACAGCCAATGAATTGGCCAGCTTGATGAATGTTCCGGTGAATGAAGTAATTAAAACTTGCCTCGACTTAGGTCTGTTTGTCTCGATAAATCAAAGGATTGATGCAGAAACTATCAGTATCATAGCTTCTGAATTTGGATATGAAGTAGCCTTTTCGGAAGAAGAGATCTTAGAAGATTCAGAGCAAAGATTCGAAGATCGACCCGAAGATTATTTGCCACGACACCCTATCGTTACTGTGATGGGCCATGTTGACCACGGCAAAACCAAACTTCTCGACTATATCCGCAACTCAAATGTAATTGCAGGAGAATATGGCGGTATAACTCAACACATTGGGGCTTATGAAGTAACATTAAGCAATGGGAAAAAAATTACCTTTCTCGATACTCCTGGTCATGAAGCCTTTACAGCCATGCGTGCACGTGGTGCAAAAATTACCGATATTGCCATTATAGTTGTAGCTGCCGACGACGGGGTAATGCCTCAAACCAAAGAAGCCATCAACCATGCACTAGCAGCATGTGTTCCTTTGGTGTTCGCTATCAATAAGATGGATAAACCTACAGCCAATCCTACCAGAGTTAAAGAAGAACTTGCCAGTTTGAATATTCTTGTAGAAGATTGGGGAGGGAAATATCAGTGTCAGGAAATTTCTGCAAAAACCGGTCAAAATGTTGACTTGCTTCTGGAAAAAGTCTTGCTTGAAGCCGAGTTACTCGATCTGAAGGCCAATCCTAAACGGCCGGCTATTGGTACGGTCATTGAATCCAGCCTCGATAAAGGCCGTGGCTACATAGCCAAAATTCTTGTCCAAAATGGCACACTTCATCAGGGCGATATTATTGTTGCCGGTAATGTATATGGAAAAATAAAGGCAATGTACAACGAACGCAACCAGTTCGTAAAAGAAGTTGGGCCCTCCTCTCCCATTCTCATTCTTGGACTCAGTGGTGCCCCACAGGCAGGCGACAAATTCAACGTGTTCCTCGATGATAAGGAAGCTAAAGCAGTTGCTAATAAACGTCAGCAACTTCAACGTGAAATGGAGATTAGGACACAGAAACATATTACCCTCGATGAAATTGGCCGTAGAATAGCCATTGGCGATTTCAAAGAACTCAACCTCATTGTAAAGGGCGATGTAGATGGCTCGGTTGAAGCTCTTTCTGACGCCTTGTTGAAATTATCTACCGATGAGGTGCAGGTAAATGTCATTCATAAATCGGTAGGTCAGGTTACCGAAACCGACGTTTTGCTGGCGTCGGCCTCCAATGCAATTATTGTGGGATTTCAGGTACGTCCTTCGGCCAATGCTAAAAAATTAGCCGAGCAGGAACAAATAGACATCAGGATCTATTCCATTATCTATCAAGCTATAGATGAAATAAAAGCCGCTATCGAAGGAATGATGGCACCCAAAATCGAAGAAAAAATCGTTTGTAATCTCGAGGTAAAGGAAATTTTCAATATCAGCAAGATAGGGACGGTAGCCGGATGCCTCGTCCTCGATGGCAGCATCAACCGGCATACGAAAATCAGATTAATCCGGGATGGCATCGTGATTTATACAGGCCGTCTGGGTTCACTCAAACGATTCAAAGAAGACGTAAAGGAAGTGAAGACAGGTCAGGAATGCGGCCTAAATGTCGAAGGGTTCAACGATATTAAAATAGGCGATATTATCGAAGGGTTCGAAGAAATCGAAGTAAAAAAATCATTGAAATAAAAAAACCTTGTCCTCCGATAAACAAAAAAATGCTCCCGGTAAAACAGTCAGGAGCATTTTTTCTTTAACCGACATTCCAATTAACGAATTGGCCTTACCATGATGGTTTCATGGCGGTCAGGGCCAGTCGAAACCATTACTATGGGAATTCCCACACGAGTTTCGATCAGGTGCAAATAATCCCCAAGCTCTTTGGGGAGCCCACTCACACATGAAACGTTGGCCAAACTCCTGGTCCATCCCTTTCTTTGCACATAAATGGGAGCTGCTTCACTGTAATCGTAAGGAAAATCTTCGATTTCTTCATCTTCTATGCGGTATTTATCACAAACTCGTATAGTTTCCAGTTTATTCAAGACATCTGTTTTGGTGAGGAATAAATGTGTAACTCCATTTAGCATCACCGAATAGCGTAAAGCCGGAATATCGAGCCAGCCACAGCGACGGGGTCTGCCCGTAGTCGAACCAAACTCGTGGCCTTCTTTTCTCAAAAAATCGCCTATTTCGTCATTTAGTTCGGTTGGGAAAGGTCCATTCCCTACTCTTGTACAATAAGCCTTGAAAACCCCGAAAACTTTGTCGATATATGAAGTGGGTACACCCAGACCAATACAAACGGCAGGTGCAACAGTATTGGAAGAAGTTACATAAGGATAGGCTCCGTAGTCTATATCTAAAAGTGAGCCTTGAGCTCCTTCGGCCAAAACTCTCTTGCCATTCCATAAGGCTCTTTGTATATAATATTCGCAATCGATCACCCGAAGTTGTTTCAGTGTAGTCAATGACTCCATCCATAAACCTTCGTATTCATCAAACGATAAGCCTTCGATGGTAATAGCATTCAAATCGACCGAATAATTCGAGGCAATCTGAAGATGCCGGTTTTTCAAGTCCTCATATTTCTGGTAAAAATTGGGGGATGCCAAGTCTCCTATGCGTATTCCATTGCGTCCTGTTTTATCTGTATATGTTGGGCCGATGCCTTTCAGAGTGGAACCAATTTTGGTGGAGCCTTTAGCCGATTCATAAACCGCATCCAGAAGTCGATGAGTAGGCAAAATAAGATGGCTGCGACGCGAAACCAGCAGATTGCGAAATATATCTACATCGGCTTTCTCTTTCAATATATCGATCTCTTTTCGAAGTATATAAGGATCGATGATTACGCCATTGCCAATAATATTGGTCGTATTAGAATTCAAGATTCCGGAAGGTATGGTATGAAGAATGAACTTGTATCCTTCGCTTTCGATAGTATGTCCCGCATTGGGCCCGCCCTGAAAACGAGCTATGATGTCGTATTCGGGAGACAATACGTCCACTATCTTTCCCTTTCCTTCGTCCCCCCATTGTAATCCAACTAATACATCCACTTTCATGATCGATAATTTATAGGTTGAATAATGTTTGTATATGCAAAATACTATTCCGATTTTTTTTAAAGTTAGTAAGGACAAAAAGAATATAACTTCCTTTCTTTCATTTTTTTGAAATCGGGAAGATTTTATTGGATAATGATGAGATCATCCCGCAACAATACTCACAAAAATAAGAAAAGTTAAGATTAGTTTTCTGCTTGTTTGCGTTTTCCGAAAAAAATAAGGGAATGTCCATCAATTTCAACGTCTAATAGACGCTCAACGTCTTTCTGAATTTCGATGATACGAGGGTCGCAAAACTCGAGTACTTCTTTCACCTCGCCGTCTTGATAGCAAATTACATGGTCATGCTGCTGAAATTTGAAGGATTTTTCATATACTGCAGAAGCAGAGCCAAATTGATGCTTCGAAACCAGGCCGCAATCGAGTAATAAATCCATTGTATTATAGAGAGTTGCACGGCTAACTTGATATTTATTCCGCTTCATGTGCAGATAGAGCGATTCTATGTCGAAATGACCATCGGTTAAATAAATTTCCCTCAAAATGGCAAAACGTTCGGGAGTCCTTCGATGTCCTTTCTGCTGTAAATATTCCGCAAAGAAATTCTGAACTGTTTCTAAAGTGGCTTTATTAGCATTCTTTTGATTCATAACCCGATAAATATTACAATGGATGTTCTATCTTAATCAATTACAAATTCATTAAAAAACCAAAGTTACTATTTTTATTAAAACTAATTTTAAATAATTTTCATCCTGGTTCAGATTGACTATAAAGGTGAATAATTGTCGATTCGTGTAACGCTTTGAACTGCATTAACCTTTTTCAATTTATTTATTAAATTATTGAGTTGATCTACATTCACAACATACAGAAAGAAGATACCCTCCGAAACTCCATTATCGCTTTCAAAGTGAATTGATTTAATATTGATATCCATTTCGTTGGAAATAAGTTCAGATAATTCATGTAAAAGGCCTTTCCGATCGATGGCATCGAGCTTAATGCCTGTCATCACCGAAAGGTTCAATTCTTCTGTCCATTTTACTTTCACCACGTTATGGCTAAATGTCGACATCAAATGGACAGCCTCGATGCATTGTGCTCTGTGGATCACTACGCCCTGATGATGGTCGATATAACCGATGACATCGTCGCCAGGGATTGGTTTACAGCAATCTGCCACAATATATTTAACTTGATCGAGATTACTGTCGAGAAGTTGAAGTTCGGAATTTTTACGTAAGTGATGAATGATTTCAAACGACAAGGAGCTATTGGGATTGTGTTTGCTGCGATGAAACGGGTTAAGAGAGAACCAGCTACGACTGGGGGGTGCCATGATAGACGAAATATACTTGGGATCGAGTATTCCCTGGGCGACATCATAATAAAGATCGAGTGTATTTGCCCGGTTGGTTTTTTGCAGTAATTCGTTCAATTTTTCATCTGTAAAAGGGATATTGAGTTTGTTAAATATTTGGAGGACTTTTTGTTCGCCCACGTTATAAAATTTTTTCTTTTTTTCTCGGATATATTCCCGAATTCTTGTTTTTGCCCTTGAAGTCTTTACGTGGTCTAACCAATCTTCCGATGGTTCCTGAATTTTCGAAGTCAAAATCTCGATTTGGTCGCCACTCTTTAGCTCATAAAAACGGTTCTGGAGTTTATGATTTACATTGGCCCCTATGCAATGGTTTCCCTCATCGGGATTGATTGCATATGCAAAGTCAAGGACGGTGCTGCCGGCGGGCAAAATACGAAGTTCTCCATCCAATTTGAACACGAAGATTTCGCTCGAAAAAAGGTAACCTTGCACATCTTCGAGAAAATCAAGAGCTCCTGCTTCTCCATTTTGAAGCATATCACGTATACGATCGAGCCAATTGTCGATGTTCTTATCATCGTAATACTGTCCTTTATATTTCCAATGTGCGGCATATCCTTTTTCAGCAATTTCGTCCATACGTTCGCTACGAATCTGTACTTCGACCCATTTGCCCTCTTTGCTCATCACTGTTGTATGCAATGCTTGATAGCCATTGGCGCGTGGAATGGAAATCCAGTCTCTCAAACGGTCGGGTTTCGGACGGTAATGAGAAGTAACAATGGAATAAGCCTGCCAGCATGCAGATCTTTCGTCATTAATGGGCACATCCAGAATAATGCGTATGGCGAATACATCGTAAACTTCATCGAAGGGGATATGTTTTTTTTTCATCTTGGTCCAGATAGAATAGACTGATTTGTTTCGTCTCATGATTCTATATCTGAACCCTTTTTCTTTGAGGTCTTTTTCGATGGGTTTGATAAATTCTTCGGCGAAGTTGGCTCGGACGGGGTCGGATTCGGCCATGCGTCGTGAAATTTCTTTATATATTTCGGGTTCGGTAAATTTGAGGGCGAGGTCTTCCATTTCGCTCTTAATGCTGTAAAGGCCTAGTCGATGAGCCAATGGTGCAAAGAGGTAAGTGGTTTCGGCAGCAATCTTCAATTGTTTTTCAGGCCGCATATATTGAAGGGTGCGCATATTATGAAGCCGGTCGGCCAATTTGATGAGGATTACTCTTACATCATCGGAAAGAGTAAGCAGAAGTTTGCGATAATGTTCGGCTTGGTCGGAAGGTTGGGTGTGATCGAAAATTTCCTTGATTTTGGTTAAACCTTCGCAGATGCGAGCTATTTTATCTCCGAAGAGTCGATGGATATCTTCAACGGAATATAGGTCGGAGCGGTCTTCCACAACGTCGTGGAGCAAGGCAGCAGCAATAGAAGTAGCTCCCAGTCCGATTTCTTCGGCACAAATGCGGGCAACTTCCAAGGGATGATAAATATAAGGCTCGCCACTTTTCCGCCTCATGTCCTTATGGGCATCCAGCGCCACTTCGAAGGCTTTTCTGATGAGGGCAAGATCTTCTTTTGCTTGTTCAGGTTTAAGATGGAAAGCAGTCAAAAGACGCTTGTAGCGTTTCAGTATTTCTTTCCGTTCGGCCTGAACATCGTATCCTATCAATAAGAGTTTTTCGGTTTGCATAATTTTCCCCCTTGTAAAACTACCATCATCCAAAAATATACCGAATCATTTCATCCATTCTATCCACTGTAATAATTTCTATTTCTTTATTTTTATCGTAAGAATTTTTCAAGGCAAAGCGGGAGATGATCATTTTTTTGAAGCCAGCTTTTTGAGCCTCTGCAATTCTGGCATCGAGTCGTGTAACGGGTCTGATTTCGCCTGAAAGGCCCATTTCGGCAGCAAAGCATAAATGAATGGGCAAGGGAATATCTTCGGAAGAGGAAAGCAAGGCGGCGGCTATAGCAAGGTCGGCGGCTGTATCGTCGAGGCGGATGCCTCCGGCTACATTTAAAAAGACATCCTTGTTCGAAAACCTAAATCCAAGACGTTTCTCAAGAACTGCCAATATCATGTTCATACGGCGATAATCGAATCCGGTCGATGAACGCTGTGGAACACCAAAAGTCGAAGTAGCCACGAGTGCCTGAACTTCGGCTAACATAGGTCTTGATCCTTCGATGATGGTAGCGACAGCAATCCCTGAAATATCGTCAGGATGCTGAGAAATAAGCAGTTCGGCTGGATTGATGATCTGGCGAAGTCCATTAGCATTCATCTCGAAAATTCCCAGTTCATTGGTCGAGCCAAAACGATTTTTCATGGTTCGTAAAATGCGATAGCCATGATTGCGGTCGCCTTCGAATTGTAAAACCGTATCTACAATATGTTCCAGAACCTTAGGTCCTGCAAGTGCTCCATCCTTTGTAATATGACCAATCAATACCACTGGAACATTGGTGGTTTTGGCATATTTCTGTAATTGGGCTGTGCATTCACGCACCTGCGAAATACTGCCTGCTGGGCTGTCGATTACATCGGTTTGTAGGGTTTGAATAGAATCTATGATGAGGATTTCGGGTTGAAGTTGTTCCGCTTGGTGAAAAACCTCTTCCAAGTCTGAATCGGTAAAAATGTAACATTGCGAACCATTTTTCTGAAGCCGTTCGGCACGTATATGCAATTGAAGCTCCGATTCCTCACCCGATACGTACATGATTTTATATTGTTTCATGTCGAGTGCGACTTGCAGCAACAATGTAGATTTACCAATGCCAGGTTCACCTCCAATGAGGATAATTGAACCAGGGACGAAACCTCCACCTAATACCCTGTCGAATTCGGGGTAATGTGTCGGAATTCTTGGCTGCTCGATATTTTGAATAGAGTCGATATGAATTGCCCCATGAGAAGAAGATTTTTTTTCGATTGAATCACTATGCCGATGTATCACTTCCTCCACATAAGTATTCCATTCTCCACAAACCGGGCAGCGCCCGAGCCATTTCGGAGATTCCGTTCCACAATTGCTGCAAAAAAATGCACTTTTGATTCTCATAACAGCCCTATGGCGATCTGCCACCGAAATTACAAAAAATTCAGGAGCTTTGTCGAATCTTTTGCTCGATCAAGCTGGTAGAATATCCTTCGACAAGAGGAAGCGTAACCACTTCACCGCCATTTTCGGTAACTATGTCGGAACCAATAATTTTTTCGGGTTTATAGTCGGCTCCTTTTACCAGAATATCGGGTTGAATCGTTCGTATAAGTTCGATAGGAGTATCTTCCTCGAAAATAATTACAGCATCGACGAATATAAAACTCGCCAAGAGCGATGACCTGCTTTTCTGGTCCATAATGGGTCGGCCTTCGCCTTTAATACGCCGGGCACTTTCATTGGAGTTGAGGCCAATAACGAGAATATCTCCCAGATCGGCGGCCCGGATAAGATAATCGATGTGGCCCAGATGAACCAGATCGAAACAGCCATTAGTAAAAACGATCTTAAAGTTCTTGAATCGCCAGTAAGCTAATAGACGCTGCAGCTCGATCGAGTCAGCATCAAATACTTTCTTCTGTATTAAATATTCTAAATCCATACGATACTTTATTTTTAACGGGTAATAGAATCAATGATGATAAACCAGCTATTATGAGCATAATAGTTTGCGTTGCCCATAATAACCAGCCCATGGCATAACCAATAATGGAACTGATGCCGTAAATTACCAGAGTTTCGGCTACGATAGCTGGATATACACCTATGCCGCCCTGTACCAGAATAATACCTATCGAACCAAATACCAGCACTGCCAAACCAGCACCTAAGCCTAAACCGGAAGTTTCGGGTAAGCTTAGAAAAACTATCCACGACATAAAAAAATATGCTACCCAGATAAACAGAGTATGAAAAATAAATTCGATAGGCCGGTTTAATTTTAAGATAGACCAAATGCCATCCCATACCCCTTTACCCATATCCTTGAGTTTTCTTACAAATCTAAAACGATAGAATTTTTTTCGAAAAACAATCAGCAAAACGATTAAAAGCACAAAAGCGCCTAAAATAGCCCATTTCAACAAACCAACGTTTTCGACCGATCCTAATGAATGCATCAATGGAGTATAAATTTTTTCGTTGACATACTGACGAATGAGGTCGATTTGCAGAACAAGGTTTAGAATGAACAAAAGAATAAAAACGATCAGATCGAGGGTTCGTTCGGTGATGACTGTGCCGAGCGATTTATTGAAAGGGATTTTTTCGTAACGTGCCAGCACACCGCAACGGCCGAGTTCACCCAAGCGAGGAAGTGCCAGATTGGCAAAATAGCCCACAAAGACTGCCATTAAAACGTTGGAATATTTGGGCTTGTATCCCATGGGTTCCATCAGGATGACCCAACGTCGAGCCCTCGAAGCATGACTGGCTAATCCTATACAAATAGAAATTGCAATCCAGAAGTAATTGGCTCTACGAAATGAAGCGATAATTTCGCTGCGTTCCTGAGCAGTAAGGTTGCGTACGAAAATCCAGATAAAAAAAATCCCTATACTGAGGAAAAACAGAAAACGGAAAATGTTCAGTAATTTCTTCCTCATTACCAATTCAATTGATTATTCTTACCAGGAAAAATAATGGTAGGTTTGAAATTCTTTGCTTCTTCAAAATCTATAGTCGCATAGGAAACGATGATTACCAGATCACCCACTGCTACCATACGTGCAGCAGCACCATTGATGGCTATTACACCACTGCCTCTTTTCCCTTTTATTACATAGGTTTCGAAACGTTGGCCATTATTGATATTATAAATAAAAACCCTTTCATTCTCGATAATATTGGCTGCATCCATCAAATCCTCATCAATGGTAATGCTTCCAATATAGTTCAAGTCGGCAGCCGTTACCGTAGCTCTATGGATTTTCGATTTCAATATTTCAATCATCATAAGATTAACAAGCAAAATTTAATTCTGGATCTTTTAAGGTTTTTCAACCCTATTCAACTCAAACTCGAGTTTCTTTTAATACAATATTGTCAATTAGACGAACCTCACCGAGATAAACTGCAATAAATGCCCTGATGTTAGCAGCATCATTCCAGTCATCGACAGGCTGAAGGCTCGATGAATCAGAAAATTCGAAATATTCGAGCCTGAAAGATGGGTGATTCTGAAACCGGCGGATGATTTCGTTTTTTAAATCTTTGACCGTCAATTTGCCAGCATTTCCCTGAGCAAAAACGAGATTTTGATATATAAATGAAGCCTGAGCCCTTTCGGAAGCCGCAAGGTGCCGATTTCTCGAACTCATGGCCAATCCATCGGGCTCTCTTACGATGGGGCATCCTATAGTTTCGACGGGTAATTGAAATTGCTCGACCATCTTTCGGATGATGACCAGTTGCTGATAATCCTTTTCTCCGAAATAAGCTCGATGAGGCCGAAGAATATCGAATAAACGCCTGACTACAATGGCAACTCCATTAAAATGCCCTGGCCTATAAAAACCTTCCATCACTTGTTCAAGCAATCCAAACGAATAAGATTCGGTCGGAACTTGGGGATACATTTCTTCGACCGAAGGTGCAAAAACCATGTTACATCCCTCAGATTCAAGAAGTTCGAGATCATTATCCAGCGTACGAGGATATTTCTTGAGGTCGTCAGCATTATTAAATTGGATTGGATTTACAAAAATGCTAACGATTGTGCTGTCGTTTTGTCGAATCGATTGATGAACCAGAGACAAATGTCCCTGGTGCAAAGCGCCCATCGTTGGGACAAATCCTACCTTTTTCCCCAACGATTGTTCAGAAAGAGAAAACTGCGTGGCTTCAGCCCGAGTTGTAACTAATTGCATTTCAATTTAATTCTGTTTTACAATATCGAGCAAGTCGGCTTCGGGTCGTTTGGTAAATCTTTCGACTATGCGCCCGATTTCTTTTCCATTTTTATACAAAATAATAGTGGGAATCTTCTCGATATTGTACTTTTTCACATTGATATTGCCAGCCTTTTTGTTCCTGTCAACACAAATCATTTCGAATTTTTCCGGATTCAAGGGATCATACTCTGCTGTATAAAGAACATGTAAAAGGCGTGGAATTTCTTCCTGAGTATCGGTGCACCAAGTTCCCATGATGACCCTGAAAGTAACATCATCCAAATAGGGTTTCAGGGCTTGCACTAATGAATCATTGGGTTCGTAGTTATACAAGCCATTATTATAGAAATCTTTGAAAATTTCGGTTTTCAAGCCTTCAACATTTACATAGCCTACATAAATATCCTTACCGGTAGTTTCATCTTTCACGATTTGATTATATACCTTTTCGTGTTTGCAACTCATCAGCATCAGAAGAATAAGTGATAAACCCCAGAATGTAATTTTTTTCATAGAAATGGATTTTTATATGATTCACTGATTTTCGATAGAAAAAATTTTTTATTTGTTATTCTATATTGATGGCTTCGACCGATTTGATTTCGGGGATTGCCTTTATCATAGCTTGTTCAATTCCATTTTTCAGAGTCAGGATACTGAAAGGGCAGGTGCCGCAAGCTCCAACGAGTTTTACATTTACCTGCATATCGTCGGTAAGGTCTAGAAATTCTATATCACCACCATCGCGCTGCAGATAAGGACGAATCTGATCTATTACATTACGGACTTTTTTTTCTATATCTTGATTATTCATAATTTAGTGAGGTTTAAAGATTTATTATAAATAGATGCGGGTCGGAAAAGTTCCTTTTCCGACCCGCAAAATTAATCCTTTTTACTAAATCCAAACGTATAGTTTTGAATGATTTTAAATTAAAGCCCTACCACCTTCAATCCTTGCTCGAATACGACATCCTTTGGTATGCCAGCTTGAGCAATCTTATCGAGCGAAGTCTGCATTTTAGGAGGAATGTTTCCCATATCGGCAATCAATTGCTGAGCTTTCCGATAATCCCCATCTCCCTGAATTTGAATGATCATACCCGAAAGATCGCTGACAGCTTTTTTCATTTTTTCGAGATCGATCTTATATGTGCCCGTAGAGGGATCCATTTTTATGGCTTCATTTTGAAGAAAATAGTTGAATTGAATCATATTAGCTTTGCCATGGGCGCTCGAGGCACCGAACCTCACACTACGAAAAATCCCTGCAAGAAAAGTAACGTAATTTTCCATCAGATCGCGGTCGGTCATTTCTCCCATGTTATGCATGGTAGTTATCAAATGAAGACCGGTGATATCAGCCTTGGCTTCTTCAAGTGCACTGTATGTGTCTTTCAAGGTTTCCCTGACATCGGCATTCCCTTTTATGGTTTGGTGAACGCCGAGCCCATGAGCAATCTCGTGAAACATGACATTTTCGAAAAAAGCATCGAATCTGACATATTTTAATTGGGAAGGATCGAGCACCAAAGTGGCAATGGGTAATAAAATTTTATCGAACTTGGCATGCATGGTGTTTTTTAGCTGCAGTCTTCTACTTCCCTTTAATTTCTGAATCTGAGGATCATTAGGGAGGTTAATGGCTATGGTCTTGCTTCCTGCATTACAATCGCCAGCGTAATAAATGGCATCGTAAACGCCCAGATCGGAAGATGAAGCAGGGGTTTCAGCCTTATAGGCTTCAGGCACGGAAAGAGATTTTTGAAGTTTGGGCAATAAAGTCACGATATGTTCGATATTCTTAGTCCATTCCAGATCTTTTATCAGTATGAAGGATTCAAACGAAGTTTTATATCCAAATAACTGATCTTCATAGTTTTCGATGGGTCCAAGAATAAAATCGATATGATTGTTTTTCATGTCCATCCACGCCAAATCACTTTCATAATAATGATCGGTGGTTAGTGCTTTAGCTCTGAGTTGTAAATAATTCTTCAAACCAGAATCTTCGGTTAACGAAGCCGCCTCAAGCAGTAAAGCCGAGGCTTTCGTCAATTGGTCACTATAAGCCTCACGATAAGGAATCACAATCAATTCTCCTTTCGCGTTACGTCGAATTAGCGTATATAAACTCGTTTTTGAAGGATCAGCCAATTTTTCGAATTCTTCTGTGGTCATATCCTGGGGATAGAAATTTGCCCCTAAAGGTTTCGGACTAACTCCATCTATGAAAGGCTCATTATTATTAAGCCTATCCCATGGCCCATAATTGATCTCGGCAAAACGCCTGGTTAATGAATCGAGCCCTGGCAATAATTCTTCCTTATTCCCATAGGTTTGTAACCAATAAAGCTCGTCCATGATATCTGCGGCTTGAAAAAGCAAAGGAAGTATCTGCCTTTCCTTTTCGGTGAGTTGACCTAAATCAGTGGTTAATTGAACAATAGCATATTCATCAACTTTTTGTTTCATAGCAGCCATCTTCGTTTCATCTTGTTTTGGCTGATTCCTTTGGCAGCTACTTGCTACAATCAGCAGCACCACGCTCATCAATAATAACTTTTTGATTTTCATCGAATTTTAATTTTAATGGGTAGATTTTAAAATATATATCCTTATCCGGAAATAAAAGGTTAATTTATTCGTTTGCAATATTTTAAATAGATATTCATAGGTAATTAAAGCACGAATAACATTAATGCACCAAATTTATAAATATTCACGAGTTGAAATGCCAAAGACATAAAAACAAATAGCAAAAGCTTGTCGGAATGCTCACATCATGGTCGAAGGATTATTCTTTCGGCTTCAGCAGTACATCTTTGAGCTGAAATCGAAGATAAAGGATTTTAGCACCCGAGGCAAGCCATTGTTTTTCGTAAAAAGTTTGAACCTGCTTGATATCATTATCATCTGTAGATGAATAGAGATCGTAGGTGGCATAAAGCAGTCTATGCCCTTCATTGGAAATCACATTCAAGGTATATTCAAAAAAAGACAGGTTGTCGGTTTTAAGGTGAATAACATGGTCAGGGTTGAGTATATTAGCATAAGTATCGAGGAATCGAGGAGAAGTAAGTCGATGGCGTTCGGAAGGTTTATTGGGTTGGGGGTCAGGGAAAGGGATAAATATTTCGTTGACTTCACCGGGAGCAAAAATCTTATGAAGGTTTTGCACTTGTGTTCGGACAAATGCGGCATTCGTCAGGCCGAGCTGAAGGCATTGCCGGGCACCTATGAACATTCGGGCACCCTTTATATCTACAGCCACATGATTTCTGAGAGGGTATTTCCTTGCATTGAATACCGTATACTCTGCTTTCCCACAGCCCACTTCGAGGTATATAGGCGATGGTTGCGAAAAAAAACTAGGATACCAATTCCCACGTAGTCGAAAACCTTCAATAAGTTCACAATATGCGGGCTCAAAAAAATGAGGAAGTTTCTTGCTTTCAGCCCAAAAAATCCGTTTCTTTTTTGCCACACTTAAAAAGATTAGAGATTGCAAAATTAGCCGCTCATCCAATGCAATAAAATTTCAATCGTCATTTGCCGGACTTCACTCGATAAAATGCTTCGATAAGGCGTTGTTTACGTTTTTATTATATAAAAATTCGATTCTTCTTCAAAAAGATGGCCATTTCTCTAAAAATCTTCGGAAGAATCAAATCTTCAAAATCCACAAATCTTGAAATGATTTTGTTTTGAATTCGTTGAGTGCATGCTGAGCGTCCTGTTTCGAAAAAAACGAAGCGATGCTCACTCTTGTAAGCCCCAAGGAAGAAGTACCTGCCAAAGTTGCGTCGAACCCTTTTTGCCTGAGCTCGTCCCTGAGCCGGTAGGCATTATTGATGTCTTTAAAACACCCGGCAATAAGATGGAATCGCTGCGAAGATGCCATAGAATTTTCGTCTGTTACCGATACTTTGGCATTGTATTCGTCAAAACGATCCTGTGATTTTTCCTTCGAAGATGAAATACGCATTATATCAGCATTGAGCACGATTACTGGGAAAACAGTATCTGTAAAAGCATCATGAATTCTATTGAGTGAATATTCTTCGGGTTGAAACTTCTTTTCTATATGAGGAATTCTCGGTTCAATGGTATATGGGTTTGAAATTGCTTTTTCGTCGATGGGTTGTTGAGAAATGTTTCCACCTAACGAAGAGTAATTGACAACGCCATCGAGGACGCCTGTTTGATAAACTGAATACAGTGCCAGCAGTAATATAGGCAATATCATAAGTGTCCATTTCAGTCCTTCTGCAACATTATGTGTCCGAAATCGGGAGAAATGTTTTCTATTGTGAGCCATCGAGCCGACTTCTGCAAGTTTTCTGCGAACCGGCATTGCCGACACGGGAGCAAGGCCAAAGGCATCATCGAGAAAATTGGTATGAGGATCGGGTTCGAAAATTAAATTCTTCGTATTGTCATGTCGCAAATTGCCCAATGAAGCGAAATGCAGAATTTTTCCCGCATTCAGCTCAGAAATACAGTAAAATGTAAATCGCTGAATCTTATCGAGAGCCTGTGGATAACTGATTCCCTTAAGCAGTGCATAATGAGATGCCAGAAGCCCGTCATTTACCTTTAAAGCAGAATTGAAACCAACCCTTCCCGAAGGTGGATAAATACGATTCGATGTCTGATCGATTCGAGCAGAAACATTGTAGGTAATAAAACCACCCACATCTGGAATAATCATACATCCGCTCGATGGTAACAAATCGACAATTAATTTCGTTATTTCAGTATAAAGTTCTCCTTCTTCCATAAAAGAATTTGAAATCTTTGCTCACAAATTTAAAAAAACTTCTCGGGAGATTTACAAATTGTTCATAAATTTTGATAAGTCTTCGGGAGTATCAATCGAAAAACTCTCGAAATGAGTTTCCTCCATGTAAATGTCGAAACCGTGATAAAGCCATCGAAGCTGTTCCAGTAATTCAGCCTTTTCTAATGGCGATTCGGGTAATTGAATGATTTGGAATAGAGTATCAACTCTATATCCATATATGCCGATATGCTTGTAAAAAACAGTCAATTCGAGCCATTTTTCCATTGACACATTTCTAACGAATGGAACCGCTTGGCGCGAGAAATATAAAGCCTTTCCCTGATTAGAAACAATGGCTTTGACTATATTTGGATCGAATAAGTCGGTTGCCGTAGTAATCTTCTTGTATAAACTGGCTATTTGTACTTCATTGCGACAGAGCAGTTGGGCAACTCTTCCAATCTGTTCGGGCCGTATAAAAGGCTCATCACCCTGAATATTTATTACTGAATCGAAGTGATCATTCCGACTGATAAGTTTGATTGCTTCGGCACAGCGAGAGGTTCCACTGGGATGATCAGGAGAAGTCATCACGGCCTTGCCACCGTTTTCGATTACATGTTTGAAAATGCGTTGATCGTCGGTAGCCACAACAACCTCATCGAGTTTTTGCACTTTTGCAGCTTGTTCATAAACTCGCATTATCATGCTTTTGCCTTTGATATCAGCCAGAGGTTTACCCGGAAATCTTGTCGAAGCATATCTTGCAGGAATGATGCCTGCTATCTTCATAGGTTGTAGCTTGAGAGTAAAAGAAAAATTTCAAAAATCGAGAGTTTCGATCAGGTTATCATCGACCAGATTAGGAAGCGTAACTTTCAAGTGGGGTTCATGCTGCATGGTTTTTTGGATAGTGAGCATAGCGCCCTGGTTACGTGCCCATGAACGCCGTGCAATGCCATTGTTTACATCCCAGAAGAGCATGGATCTAAGACGGTGCTGGGCTTCAGCCGTTCCATCGAGAACAAGGCCAAAACCTCCATTAATGGCTTCACCCCAGCCAACACCTCCGCCATTGTGAAGCGAAACCCAAGTGGCACCTCTGAAAGAATCTCCTGCCATATTCTGTACAGCCATATCGGCCGTAAATGATGAACCATCATAGATGTTCGAAGTTTCCCTGAAGGGAGAATCAGTACCCGAAACATCGTGATGATCTCGTCCTAGAACTATGGCAGCCGAAATTTCTCCTCTGGCGATGGCCTGATTGAAGGCTTCCGAAATACGAATGCGCCCTTCGGCATCGGCATATAAGATCCTGGCCTGAGAACCTACCACAAGATTATTGGTTTTTGCTTGACGTATCCATAAAAGATTGTCCTTCAACTGTTGCTGAATCTCGACAGGAGCATCTGTGAGCATTTTTTCGAAAATATCTCCGGCAATCTGATCGGTTTTGTCCAGATCGGCCGGATTGCCACTGGTGCACACCCAACGAAACGGACCAAAACCATAATCGAAATACAATAGCCCCATAATATCTTGAACATACGAAGGATAAATAAAATTTCCACTTGCATTGAAGATATCGGCTCCTGCCCTGCCCGATTCCAATAAGAATGCATTGCCATAATCGAAGAAATACATTCCATTAGCTGCAATTTTGTTGATGGCTGCCACTTGCTTGCGCAGTGACGCTTTTACCTTTTCCTTGAAAACTTCGGGCTGGCTAACCATCATTTCCTGTGATTCTTCGAAAGAAAGACCGACCGGATAATAACCACCTGCAAAGGGGTTATGCAAAGAAGTTTGATCGGAACCAATATCTACGTGAATATCATCGATGGCAAGCCTTTCCCATAAATCGACCACATTCCCCAGATAAGCAATCGAATGAGGCTTACCCATTTCTTTCCAATGCAAAGCAGTTCGAATAGCCTTTTCTACATCATCGATCACTTCGTCTACCCAGCCTTGGTTGAAACGCTTGTAAGCTGCCTTGGGATTGATTTCGGCCACCAGGCTCACTACGCCTGCAATATTCCCTGCTTTTGGTTGCGCACCCGACATGCCTCCCAAACCACTCGAAACAAATAATTTCATTTCTGAAGCCGAATCTTTACGAGATATTTTCCGGCTGGCATTCATAATGGTAATCGTTGTACCATGCACAATTCCCTGAGGACCAATATACATGTATGAACCGGCGGTCATCTGCCCATATTGGGATACTCCAAGTGCATTGAATTTTTCCCAATGGTCAGGACTGGAATAGTTGGGCACAACCATTCCATTGGTAACTACTACGCGAGGTGCTTCAGGATGAGAAGGGAACAATCCCAAAGGATGTCCCGAATACATCACCAAAGTCTGATGATCGGTCATAGTAGCCAGATATTTCATGGTGAGGAGATATTGTGCCCAATTCTGAAAAATAGCTCCATTGCCTCCGTAGATGATCAATTCGTGAGGATGCTGGGCTACGGCTTCATCCAAATTGTTCTGAATCATCAGCATGATGGCGGCAGCCTGAGGAGTTTGAGCAGGGTATTCCCAGATAGGGCGAGCATAAATTCTATAATCAGGACGAAAACGGTACATGTAAATTCGGCCATAATGCTTCAATTCTTCGGCAAATTCTTTCGCCAGAACAGCATGATGCTTTGCTGGAAAATATCGTAGCGCATTACGAACGGCTAATTTCTTTTCTTCCTTGGTTAATATATCCTTACGCTTTGGAGCATGATTTATGTTAGGATCGTAAGGTTTGGGCAAAGGGAGTTCATCCGGAATACCCTGCAGAATTTGATTCTTGAATTCGGTGTTATCCATAATGATAATGCAATTGATTCGAATCGTAAAAATAAAAAAATTCGTTAAATTACGGTATATGTTTTACTTGACTCAGGATGCCCGATAAAAGTGCTCTAGCTCTGAAGAGTTGAGCTTTAACCGTACCTAAGGGCATATTGAGTTCAGTCGAAATTTCTTCATAACTCATTTCCTGAAAGTAACGCATCTGCACCAAGCGTTTATACCTTGGTTTAAGTTGATCGACTATCTCACGGAGAAATTGATTGGATTGTTTTTTCATGAGAGCTTGTTCGGGGTCAAGGCAGTCATCGGGTAAACCCCACGAAAGTTGATCAAAACCCGTATCATCACAATTATAAGTATAATTAGAAGCATCCAGCGACAAGGTATTCTTCTTCTTCCTCATGAAATCGATGCAATTGTTGGCAGCAATCCTAAAAAGCCAGGTACTAAATGCATAGATAGGAGTATACTGGTGGAGATTTTTAAATGCCTTGCTAAAAGCTTCCATCATCATATCTTCGGCATCGTCCACATCGTTGGTCATTTTCAGCATAAGATAATACAACGATTCGCGGTAATTGTCCATTAATTTTGCATAAGCACGCTGGTCGCCCCCATGCAAGGCTTGCTGTATCCATTGATAATCTCGATTGGCCTTTTCGGTGAATTCTGTACTTATTTCCATTGCTTTCTTTTAACAAAACGATTGGTCAATACCACGTAATGGAGTACGATCATTTCGATGAATTCCAGAATTGGCGAAATTAACAATAATTTACCTGTTTGAAGTTTTTTCATGGCATTGCCATAGATAACTAACTGGCTTATTAGGCGTAATATGAACATTGAAACTACTAATGGCCATGGAAATCCGAGCAATAACAAAATAATGAAAAAGAAAAATACGAGGAATTGACTCAGGGAATATAAGCCCAGCACGAATTTATGCCAAGGTTTATAATGCAGGCCTGTAGTCAGGTGCCTGCGTTTTTGTCGAATCCATTCCCTGAAGTTTTTCTTGGCTGACGAAAAGGTAAACGAAGCAGAGTCGAGACTGCAACGAGTATTGCTCTTCGTAGCTACCTGATTGATGAATAAATCATCGTCGCCAGACTCGAGAGAATAATGCGAAATAAAACCGTTTACCTGATAAAACAGCGATTTCTTATAGCTCAAATTGCGACCCACTCCCATATAGGGCATCCCTGCCATGGCCAGCGAAAGATACTGCAAAGCCGTATGGAAGGCATTGAAACGCTGAATGATATTCCCGAGTCCCTTGGTTTCGTAAAAGCCACTATATCCCAAAACGACCGAGGTTTCATGGGTATAAGCCGATACCATGGTCTTGATCCACTGGGCGGAAGCGGGACGACAATCGGCATCCGTAAGCAGTATAATTTCATGTTTTGCCGATTTTATACCAATGCTTAATGGAAATTTCTTGCCCGAGAAAAAATTCAGGTCTTTTTCGATATTCACAATCGAAAGATTAGGGTATTCTTTCTGAAAATTCCTCAACACATAAAGGCTATCGTCATCACTGGTATGATTTACCACAACCACCTCGAAAACAGGATAATCCTGATTTAAAATATAAGGCAGATTCTTTTTCAGATTTTCGTATTCGTTTCGGGCGCAAATTACTACAGACACCTCCGGCCATTGCTCAATAATAGCAGGTCTATAATTGTGGAAGGCCAAACGAATGAATATACCCCAATAATAGAAAAGCTGGATAATAATTACACTTGAATAAATAATAAAGAGCCAGAAATAAGGAAGTTGGGGAAGGTTATTAAAATCCATAAGACGGAGTATGATGATTGCTGCAAAATTATTCAAAAGCCGTTGCTGGAAAATGAAAACTCCCTCCAAAATTATGAACAATTTGTTGATAAGTTACACCGCTTGGGAAACCGCTTTCGATAAAAAGACACGTAAACATTAATTTTGCAGCCTTAAAATAAATGTCTGTTTTGATAAAATTTAACATAAAATTTACTGATCGTCAAACCCAAGCACGAACTGGATGTTTGGATACAGATAACGGACTCGTGTTAACTCCGGCGTTTATGCCTGTAGGAACAGCGGGCAGCGTAAAAGCCGTTCATGCAAAAGATCTTTTCGAAGATACCTCTGCCCTTATTATTTTAGGCAACACCTATCATTTATATTTAAGGCCAGGGCTCGAGGTTTTGAAGAAAGCAGGAGGTCTGCATAGATTCAGCAGCTGGAATGGTGCTATACTGACCGATAGCGGAGGATATCAAGTTTATAGCCTGGCTTTGCGCCGTAAGCTCACTCCAGAAGGTGTAGTTTTTCAATCGCATATCGACGGTTCTCGCCATCTATTTACTCCCGAAAGGGTTATTGATATTCAGAGAATTATTGGTGCCGATATTCTCATGGCTTTTGACGAATGCACTCCTTATCCATGCTCCTACGATTATGCCTCGAAAAGCTTGCAACTAACACATTCATGGCTCGACCGCTGCTTGAAAAGATTTAACGAAACCCAGCCCGAATACCATTACGACCAAAGTTTATTTCCCATTGTTCAAGGAAGTGTTTACGAAGACCTTCGCCTGCAATCGGCCGAATACATTGCTTCGAAAAATGCTCCGGGGAATGCCATAGGAGGCTTGTCGGTAGGCGAACCTGCCGAAATAATGTATCAACTTACCGAAAAAGTCTGCCAAATTCTACCATCCGATAAGCCACGATATTTGATGGGAGTTGGCACTCCGGCCAATATTCTCGAAAGCATAGCACTGGGCATCGACCTGTTCGATTGTGTACTTCCTACCCGCAACGGCCGCAATGGACAGTTATTTACTTTGGAGGGCATCATCAACATTAAAAACGAAAAATGGAAAAACGATTTTAGCCAAATAGACCAAGAAGGCACTTCCTTTGTAGATCACTTGTATTCTCGCGCTTATCTGCGTCATCTTTTCGTAACTGGCGAAATTCTCGGCCCCATGGTCGCAAGCCTTCATAACCTTCGCTTTTACCACTGGCTGATGGAAGAATCGAGAAAACATATCATGAAAGGCGATTTCGGAGAATGGAAAAACCTGATGATCCCCCGATTGAGTCAAAGATTGTAAATTCGCACTTTGTATCCCATATTCATGAGGAAAAATTTTATATCATTCCGACTCACCGTAATCGATCGTTATATTATCCGAAAATTCCTCGGAACATTTTTCTATTCTATTGGCCTGCTCATCATTATCGTCGTCGTTTTCGATGTTTCCGAAAAAATCGATGATTTCTTAACCCGACGAGCACCTCTGCGAGCTATCATCTTCGATTATTACCTGAATTTCATTCCCTATTTTATCAATCTTTTCAGTTCGCTCTTCACCTTTATTGCCGTCATTTTTTTTACATCACGACTTGCCGAACGCTCCGAAATCATTGCAATGCTCAGTAGCGGAATCAATTTCTTTCGACTGCTCAAACCATATTTGATCTCTGCAACATTCCTCGTCATTCTTACACTCTATTTCTCTAATTTCCTCATTCCCCATACAAACATCAAGCTTAGAGACTTCGAAAAACAATATATCAAGAATCCTCTCCGAAGCAAATCCCTCAATCTTCACTTACAAATCGAACCCGGTGTATTCGTTTACTTCGAATCATGGGACAATGCCAGAAAAAACGGTTACCGCTTTACCATCGAAAGAATAGAAAACAGTAAACTCAGCTACAAACTCATGAGCGATCAGATAAAATGGGATTCAATAAAATCGAAATGGCACATCATCAATTACACCGAACGCTTTATCGATACAGCTACCTTTGAGCAAAGCCTGGTATTTGGAAGCCAAAAGGACACTACTCTCAATCTTCGCCCCACAGAAATCATAGTGGACAAGGAAGACATGAAGATAATGAATTTCAATGAGTTGAAGGCGTTCATCGAGAGAGAAAAACTCAAAGGAAGCAGTACGATAAAATATTACGAGACGGAGATGCACAAACGTATAGCCGAACCTATATCGGCCATCATACTTACATTGATTGGTATGGCACTGTCGAGCAGAAAAGTTAGAGGAGGAACAGGTATGCACCTGGGTATCGGTATTGGCATTACTTTTACTTATATTCTGTTCATGCAGATCACTACTCAATTCTCGGTTTATGGAAATATGGCGCCCATGCTGGCTACCTGGCTTCCTAATATCTTTTTTGGAATTATAGCTATCTGGTTATTGCTCAAAGCCCCTAAATAATAACAGGTTTTTATCGACAACTCACTCCCAAAGAATAACTCTTTAGAGGAAACATCGGCCAAAAAACTCAAATCAACTTTCTTCCTGCTGTTTACGGATGGAGGCAATGATAAACCTGACAACATCCGACTTGCGTTCCAGCATAAATCGCGCGTAATCATCTTCCCGGTTACGAAAGAATACACCCTTCAAAATAGGCTGAGCAACAAAAGGAAAAATACACAAGGAAAGGATATTAATGATGAGCTGGGTTGGATCGCAGTTTTTGATTTTCCCCGCGTCAATTTCTCTGTATATTTGATTGATAAAAAACTGAGGATTTAGTCCTGTCCCTCTGATCAAGGCATCGATATGCTGGCGGCCATGAGCAAGTTCGTGAAGTATAAATCCCGGAATCAATGGATTTTCATTCAAAGTGTCGAGATATTTCGAAACAAACTGTTCGATTTTCTTGAACAATGGCTCGTCGGAGTTTAAAATCACCATCACCGAGGGAACTACCTTAATAAAGGCCTCTAAAAAAACTTCCTGAAAAAGTTCTTCCTTCGACCGAAAATAATAATGAATAAGGGCTTTATTTACCCCTGCCTCATCGGCAATTTCCTGCATGCGGGCCCCATCGTAACCATTCTCTATAAAAACCTTGCGGGCGGCTTCCAAAATCTCTTCCCGACTCGCTTTTCCCTGTGGTTTCATGTTTTATACCAATCAAAATTTATATCCTAAAGCAAAAATAATTTTTTTGAAAGAAGTTTCCTTAAAAAAACAAAAAAACTGCCGAATATTTAAAAATTTAAAACTCCGGCAGCCTTAAAAATATACGATAAAAAATTATTTAACGACTAATAAGGAATTTATTTCGATAAACCATTCCGTCTGGCAAATTTATTACAATCATATATATGCCCTGAGAAAGATAAGGAAGTGTAATAGTTTGCTGCCTGCTATTGCTGGATAAGGTTTTTGTAAAAACAACCTTTCCGCTCATATCAATTACTTGAAGATTTTTACTGCCATATGAAATTTCGTTTTCCCATTCGATGAAAAGTTCATGACTAAAAGCTCTGTAAGAAATCTTCAAAATATCCGAGGCGAGATAATCGATTCCGGCGGCCTGACCATCGAAGGCAAAATCAACCCAAACCGAATCAGCGGGATGATCAAAATCATAAAATACATAGGTTATGGTTGATGTTCCCGAATGCGATTTTGGGTCATAATCCACACTCAGCCCTTGAGATGATTCTCCAGCAGCCATAACCATGGGTTCGGGAAGTTCAAATACATCGGGTGGATAACAATCTCCCCAACAAAAATACATCTCAGTACCCTCAATCACCGACAGATGAATCTTGTGCATGCTCACATTCTTCGTTTCTTTGCTGTGATTGGTCAATATCAAATCATATTGTATCACCTCCGTATATGAGCCCACAACATTCAGAACAGAAGCAGTAGGAATGGAATCTTCTGTGTTTCTCAGACTAAGGTAGGAAGGCGAAAATTCTACACGAAACGAAACGCTGTCGTTGGGATTATTTTCCACAAAAAAAGTAAACTTCAGCCGTGTATGACCCAGTACGCCACCGGCATCATAATCGGCCGTAAAATCAGTAGAAGTGCCTCCAGCATCAATCACAATGCCTTCGGGACTTACGTTGACAAACCATGGGAAACAAGCTCCCCAGCAAAAAGTTGCAGTAGAATCCTTGGCGGCAAATTCCTCATACTTCTTCACGAAAACATTCTTTGCCTCGGTAGAAGTATTGCTTACCAAAATTCTGGCCACCATATATTCGGTGGGCAATCCACCCCAATAAAGAGTAGCATCATTGGCAATCAACTTTCCATCCAAGGTTTTAAGCTGAAGACTCTGAGCTGATAACCAGCCTCCCAAAGACATCAATAATACAGAAAGTAAAATTTTTCTCATCGCTTATTAATTTGGGTTTGTAAAATGTTGGTTCATGTTGCAAAAATAGAGATTTTCATCACTCGGTCTAAACATTCTGCTGTTTTCCCTTGATTGAAATATTTATTTCAACATAATGAAAGAACCAAAACGGCCTTCATCGCCAGCACGAGCCGAGAAAAACATATCTGAATGACAACGCGTGCAAAGGTTCGCCATTTCGATATTGCGGGGATTTATGCCTTTTTCTATCAAAATTCTTCGATTGGCTTCCCATAAGTCGAATACGGGCCGAGAAAATTTGGGATGATTCAGCAAAATGCCTTTGGTATCACGAAAGGCTTCTTCCACTTTGCTTATGACCTCATTCCCTACTTCATAGCAACATGGCCCGATGGATGGCCCAATGCCTGCCAAAATATCTGCCGGGTCCGAATCGTAAACATTACGAAACTCTTCGATAACTTTTGCGCCAATTTTCATTACAGTTCCTCTCCAACCAGCGTGGGCAGTAGCTATAACCTTTTTTATAGGATCAAAAAATAACAGGGGAACGCAATCAGCCATTTGAATAACCAGACAAATCTCCTGATGTTGCGTTATCATGCCATCGCTGCCAAGGCAGGTTTTTAAAACTTCGTTGACACCCCTGCCCTTCTCTTTTATTGAAATGCGCTCCACCTTGTTTCCATGAACCTGTGTGGTAAACACAGAACTACTCACATCGAGTCCAAATTTCGAGAAAAGGACTTTTCGGTTTACTCTTACTCTATCTTTCGACAAAGAACCATTGAAGGAAATGGAAAACTGCTGATCTTTTAGAAACCTTCGTGTGGAAACAAAATGCAGAATTTCCCCGTCAAATCTCGAAAGATTCTCGAAATAACAGCAAATTGGTTCATCCTTATCTATTAACATCTAACCCTGAATTTCTGCAAAACAAAGAGATTCCGGACAATTTTGCAAAAAAACATCTTTGACGAAGACATTTGTGCTACCTTTATAGAAATTTAATAAATGAGCTACGACACGAAGATTACTGATTTTATTAAATCAATAAATCTCCGACTTAACCGGTAGGATCAAATGGAAAGGATAAAGTCACAAACTAAAAAAACCCCTACCGAAGCAGGGGCATAGGACTAAGTCCTTCGGCATATAGCCTTGTTGTGATAAGATAAGATTGGAATAATCTTCGTCAACAAAGATACAACTTTTTTATTATGCAACACTTTCATAAAAAATATTTAATTTTAACCCATCTTCTAAGGAAAACAAAGGTATTAACTGGACAAACCACACTCAGAAATCTAAAATTAAATCTAATAATTTAAAAATTAATCAATTATGAGCAAAATCCTTGGACTCGATTTAGGAGTCAATAGCATTGGATGGGCAGTTGTAGATGATGAAAAAGCGTCAATTATTGACTGCGGGGTTAGAATTTTCCCTGAAGGAGTAGAAAATTTAGGACAGGGGGAAAAAGAGACTTCAAAAAATGCACAGAGAAGAGAAAAAAGACAACTCAGGAGACATTATTACAGAAAAAGATTAAGTAAGATCAAATTACTTGAGACATTGATCCCTCTTAAAATGTGCCCCTTATCATTAAACTCATTGAAAAAATGGAAAAATTGGAACAATGAATTGAAATCGGATGGAAGAAAGTTTCCAAATGATCCTGAGTTTATAGAATGGTTGAAAATGAATCCTTACGCATTGCGGAAAAAAGCATTAGAAGAAGATTTAAGCTTAGAACAACTCGGAAGAATCTTTTATCATTTTATTCAGAGAAGGGGTTTTTACAGTAGTCGAAAAGGAAAAGATTCAGGAAAGATTTATCAAGGGGAAAATAATACCATTGGTATACTCGAGACCGAGAAAGAAATTGGTTATAATAAAACTCTTGGAACTACTTTGTATGAAATGATTCTTCCCGAGCATCAGACTTATATCTACAGAACTGATGAGAATAGACGTCCGCTAAGAGCCCGTAACCGATATACCTTAAGAGAAATGTATGTTAAGGAATTTCATGCTATTTGGGAAAAACAAGCTCCACATTTAGGATTAAATGATAAAACTGTTACGATATTCAAATCCTTTCATCTTTCTGGGAATAATGATTCTGAAAGAAATAAGCAAAGAATCAATAAAATTTACTTGCAATATGGCATTGAGAATGTTACTATTACTGGGAAAACCATAAAAGTTGCACAACAGATCTCCTTAAAAACTCTTTTTGGGGGACGAATCGAAATTAATGACGAAACTCATGAAATATTATATAGAAGTCAGGATAGTCTTTTATTCTGGCAACGGCCATTAAGATCACAAAAACATCTTTTGTCAAAATGTACTTTCGAAAAGAGAATAATGTTTGATAAAACTACCAACAAATGGATAGAAACCGGGCCTACCCCTTGTCCAATTTCTCATCCTGATTTCGAACTATATAGAGCATGGCAATTGATAAATAATATACGATACGGTCGAAAGGAACAACCGCTTGATGCTAGTCAGCGGCAAACTGTTTTAAATGTAATATCATATCAGGATAAAGTTTTCGACTTTAAAGTTATTATTGATGCCTTAAAGCTGCAAAATGAATATTTCAATTACGATGCAGACCAAAAAGTTTCTGGATGTCCTACTATAAAAAAATTAAAAAGTTTGTTTCCTACTGAGATATGGGTGCAGAATAAACATGAAATATGGCATGATTTCATGTTTTTTGAAGATGAAGAACTTTTGACCCAACGGCTCATAAAAAAATACCATTTCACTGAAGAAAAAGCCCAAAAAAGCGCAAAAATTACACTTGAAGATGGGTATGCATCAATCTCATTAAAAGCTATTCATAACATACTGCCTTTCCTTGAAAAGGGATTTATTTTTCAACAAGCCGTCTTGCTTGGAGGGATCAAAAACACTTTTGGCAGCAGATGGGAATATTTTAAAGATTATCATAGTGATATAGAACAATTTATCAAAGATCTTTGCAATGGCAAAAAATATCATGAAGGCGAAATTATTCAGAATATAAAAGAATACCTTTCGAGCACTGTTAATAATTTTGGATTTAACCCTAATGATAAAGCCTTTTTAAAATTATACCATCCCAGTCGGGAGGTAGGTCCAGAGAAAAAGGGAGATTACATTTCACCTGTCGAGAATTTAAGAAATCCACTTGTCCAAATTGGGCTAAATGAAATGCGCCGGCTCGTAAATTATCTACTGAAAAAATATCGTAGTATGCCCGAATTTGGGCCAGATTTCTGTTTTGATCGCATCCATGTTGAGGTTGGACGCGATTTGAAAAACAATAAAAAAAGGCGACAGGAAATCAGAAAAGAAAATGCAATTAATGAACAAAAAAATAAGGAAGCTCGCGAAAGAATCATTGAAGCAGGCTTAAAACCTTCACGTGATAACATCATTAAGTATCTACTTTATAGTGAAATCGAACAGAAAAATGGTATCGTAATCTGTCCCTATACGGGTAAAACCATTCGCCTTTCCGATTTGCTTGGGCCTCATAATTTTTTCCAAATTGAACATATTATACCCTATTCCGTTAGTTTAGACGATTCATTCGGAAATAAAACTCTATGTGAAGCCAATTTCAATCGTTCGAAAGGTGAATTGACACCTTATCAGTTTTATTTAAAAAACAGTAGTAAATCTTTATGGAATGCTGATTCATGGGAAGAAATCGAGCAAAGAGTCTTCCAAATCTTGCCCTATAAAAAAGCAAGGCGTTTTACTTCAAAAAAACCCGCTATGCTTGACGATTTTATTCAACGACAACTCAACGACACACGTTATATCAGCAAAAAATCAGTACAAATCTTAAGGGAAATATGCGACGACGTTAGGTCATTCCCTGGCCAACTTATAGCCGATTTACGCCGATTATGGGGACTAAACGATATTCTTAGTGAACCTATAACCGATATTCCCTTGAATGATTTAAATATAAACGAAAGCGAACCAACTATTCATTATCTTATCGTTGATGAAAACAATCATGTTAAAAAAGCCATCCCAAAAATAAATTTCAAACCCATACCAATGGATAATGAGTTAGCCATACCTGGTGAAATAAAAAAAGAGACTGGGAATAAATTCTATTTTGAATCAGATAGTAAATACTATGCCTCACTAAAAATTCCTGCAAATGGCTTTGAAACTGGGAAATATTGGGCCTTTATAAAAGCTCAGGCTGCACAGGAATTCATTCCAAGGTTTACTCCTCAACCCCAAATTAGCGAAAATGTAATAATTATTAAGGGTAATCTCAAGAAAAAAAGATTCATTAACGAAAGTCATGGAATTAATTTCAATACGAACAAAATAATAGAAGATGGATATTATTGGGCTATAATTCCTGTAATCAAAGCTGAAATCAAACAAAATGATATTAATGATAATAGAAAGAATGAAAATAAAATAAGCATCCAAGGTAGAGTTTCAAATCAAAAATTTATATCATCCATTTATTCCTGTGAAGCTCAACTAATCAACGGGTTTTATACTGCATTATTAGACTTTGATGTAAATAATGCTGATTTTTTACCGGCACTTAATTTACCTCGTCCTCCTGAAAACTATTATACACTAAATGGAACTGTGGATAGCCAGGGCATATTTTGTCCCGATATGGACTACAATTGGAAATTAAAAGCCGATGTTGCACCAGGGCGTTACTTTATTTATTTTAAAATACAGGAAATCATTAATTTTCAACCTATTGAAAATCCTAAGCCCATTATCGATAAAAATAATAACGAAAAAATAATTGAAAGTTTGATTAGGGTGGATACCGAGACGGGAGAAATTATTATTGATCCGAAGAAAAATCGTGAAGACCAGCGTCATCATGCCATTGACGCCATTGTAATTGCTTCTGCTACTACAAGTTACTATCAAAAACTATCTACTTATTTTGGTAATCTCAAAAATAAACAACGTAATTTGGCTCCAAAACCCAAATTCGAACAACCTAACCCACACTTTCAAAATGCTGTAAAAGAAGCAATTTCAAAAATTTTGGTATCTTATCGAACTAACTATAGAGTTTTGGTGCCTGTTTATAAGAGAATTCGTAAAAATCATGATACTTATGTTTCCAAAGGATATTCGGTAAAAGGGCAACTTCACAAAGATACATTCTATGGAGGTTATATTCTTGACCAGGGAGAAGGTAAAATAGTATCGGCTGCTAAATATCTACCAGGTATTAAACCACAACAATATCATGTAAGATGTAATATTACCGAAATAAAAGATCATAAACACGTAGCGAAAATCGTTGATACTACTATTAAGAAGCTAATTGAAAACCGACTTCAAAATGTATTTAATATCGATATTTCAAAACCTTATAATATCCCAAATGGCTTCTTTTTCGATAAGGATAAAAATCCTGCTATACGGCTTCCAAATCGCAAAGGAGGTGATCCTGTTCCTGTATATACAGTTAGAATTTTTGAATATAAGGGAAATGCTGTTAAATTAAAGCCAAATATAAATTGCTATGTTGATCCCAGAAATAATCATCATTGCATTATTTACAAAGATGTAGAAGGGAATCTAAAATTTGAGATGGTCAAGTTTTGGGATGCTGTAAATCGCTTGCGTCACAAACAGCCATTATATCAGCTTCCGCCTGATGGTTCACAAATAATTGCCACCGTGCAGGAAAACGATATGTTCATATTTAATTATCTTTATGCCTCCGATATATCCGAAGATATGAAAATCCCCTATGAAGAGTTAAGCAAATATTTATACCGTGTGCAGAAGATATCATCAACAGAAGGAGGAATTTTCCTGACATTCAGGCATCACTTGGCTTCCACTATTAAGAATCCCGAGGAAGAATTAAGAATACAAAGTTTAAGAAGTTGGGAAAGGCACCAACCCATAAAAGTAAAAATAAATATGGATGGTACTGTTAATAAGATTATTAAATGATAAAGCGCACTCTTTGCATACAGAATGCAGGGCATTTAAACTTGAATAATAATCAATTAGTTTTTACCGATAAGGAAGGAATTAAAAAAACTGCACCTATCGAAGACATAGGCTATTTGATAATCGAAAATCGTTATGTAACGATAAGCGTGCAACTTATTACGGCTTTAAATTCGAATAACGCGGCAATTATTTTTTGCGACGAAAAATATTTGCCTACCGGCATGTTGCTAAACCTTGACAGTAATCAGGTCCAAACCGAAATTTTTCATACTCAGATAGAAGCTTCCGAACCTCTAAAAAAAAATTTATGGAAAAATGTCATTACTTGCAAAATCCGAAACCAGGCTGCCTTATTACATAAATTAAATAAAAATGATCAGCCTTTAAAGATTTTTGCCAATGAAGTTATGAGTGGCGATACGAGCAATAGGGAAGCTTTAGCGGCAAAATATTACTGGCATGAGCTGTGGGGATCGGGTTTTATACGCGACCGTTTTGGGCCACCACCCAATTCATTGCTAAATTATGGTTACATTATCATTCGTTCAGCAATGGCTCGAGCATTGGCTGGTTCCGGCCTTCTTTCAACTCTTGGAATATTCCATAGCAATCGCTATAACGCATTTTGTCTTGCCGACGATATGATGGAACCCTATCGAGTATATGTAGATGAATTGGTTTATGAGGTTTGGTATAAAACAGATAAACCTGAACCCGATAAAGAATTTAAACAGATGGCTATTCAATTGTTAGCACGAGATGTAAATTTGGAAAAGACTACGAGGCCGCTTATGTTAGCCATGCAGCAATCGAGTGCCTCACTTGCCAGATGCTATGGTGGAAAACAAAGGAAGCTGTCATTCCCTGATTTTAAATGATATACATTTTAGAGATATTATTTGAACGACTTAATGCATATCAGGTTATGTGGTTATTTGTATTTTTCGATTTACCCGTAGGAACTAAAAAAGAAATAAAAGAAGCTACACGCTTTCGCAAAAATCTGGAAAAAGATGGCTTCAATATGATGCAATATTCGGTATATACACGGCACTGCCCAAGCCGTGAGAATGCCGAGGTTCATGTAAAGCGGGTGAAAAGCATAATCCCGGTAAAAGGTCAAGTAAGTATCTTGATGGTTACCGACAAGCAATATGGTGAAATTTATAATTTTTTCGGTAAAACGGAAAAATTTTTACCTGAAGGACCAAGGCAACTTGAATTTTTTTAATTTTGCCAAACGTTCATTAACAAAACTGAAAAACCAAAGGTTGATAAATGTTTTCTTAAGAGTTTATGCAATTTTTTTATCCTAAATTGATCGGAAAAGCCTTGATTTTACTTGGTTTTTGGCTAAGTCTGTTGTGGTTTGATAAGAAATTGGAATAGAAGACATTCGGCGTAACATATTGGTACTTAAATGGTTCGTTGTGGTTTGATAAGAAATTGGAATAGAAGACATTCAACTCGCCGAAATACATCTCAATCTCTTGGTTGTGGTTTGATAAGAAATTGGAATAGAAGACATTTCTCATCGTCGAATATATCGACGTCGATGGGTTGTGGTTTGATAAGAAATTGGAATAGAAGACATTTTTATCGCAGCAATACAAAATAATTCACCGGTTGTGGTTTGATAAGAAATTGGAATAGAAGACATTAAAAAACCTTTTTTATTTAATTTTTCGCTGTTGTGGTTTGATAAGAAATTGGAATAGAAGACATTAATTAATTTATATAGCAAAATTTAATGGACGTTGTGGTTTGATAAGAAATTGGAATAGAAGACATTAATATCAGTTAAAATGTCATTTAATTTTTCGTTGTGGTTTGATAAGAAATTGGAATAGAAGACATTAATATGTTAAATTTGTAGGTAAAGCGCCCGTTGTGGTTTGATAAGAAATTGGAATAGAAGACATTAATATGTTAAATTTGTAGGTAAAGCGCCCGTTGTGGTTTGATAAGAAATTGGAATAGAAGACATTTTAATGGCTATAAAATCTCGTATAACGTAGGTTGTGGTTTGATAAGAAATTGGAATAGAAGACATTATTTTTTGCGGATTACAATATAAAGCCTGTGTTGTGGTTTGATAAGAAATTGGAATAGAAGACATTAAATATGTTAAATTTGTAGGTAAAGCGCCCGTTGTGGTTTGATAAGAAATTGGAATAGAAGACATTCACACCTATCCCTGTCCCACATAATATAATGTTGTGGTTTGATAAGAAATTGGAATAGAAGACATTAACACTTATATACCATCTAAAGACAACTCTGTTGTGGTTTGATAAGAAATTGGAATAGAAGACATTATGGAATGACCTTGGCGAATACGTAGAGGTGTTGTGGTTTGATAAGAAATTGGAATAGAAGACATTACCAATTGAATTATTATAAAAGTATGCGCCGTTGTGGTTTGATAAGAAATTGGAATAGAAGACATTCGCCATTATATAAGCCGCACTTTCTTTTTGGTTGTGGTTTGATAAGAAATTGGAATAGAAGACATTAACGGAGGAAACCGGCGACTATGCTACGATAGTTGTGGTTTGATAAGAAATTGGAATAGAAGACATTAACGGAGGAAACCGGCGACTATGCTACGATAGTTGTGGTTTGATAAGAAATTGGAATAGAAGACATTTTCCTCAATAGCATCAGCAAACAACGGATAGTTGTGGTTTGATAAGAAATTGGAATAGAAGACATTATCACAATTTTCAGATATTTCTGATTTATTGTTGTGGTTTGATAAGAAATTGGAATAGAAGACATTACTGATGCTGTCGTAGATATAGCGCTAAATGTTGTGGTTTGATAAGAAATTGGAATAGAAGACATTCATAGCATCTACCCACTGCTCATATTTCTTTGTTGTGGTTTGATAAGAAATTGGAATAGAAGACATTAAGCTCTTTTTCGAACCCTTCATCCATTAAGTTGTGGTTTGATAAGAAATTGGAATAGAAGACATTTTAGCTCCCGCATTTCTGCTACCGGTGTATGTTGTGGTTTGATAAGAAATTGGAATAGAAGACATTATAAGCACCTGTAAGTCCCTCGGCAACACTGTTGTGGTTTGATAAGAAATTGGAATAGAAGACATTCAAGGTGGGGCAAGGTCGGGCAAAACTTATGTTGTGGTTTGATAAGAAATTGGAATAGAAGACATTAGAAGCCGCAGAAACGCTTAATGAACAACTGTTGTGGTTTGATAAGAAATTGGAATAGAAGACATTTTGTTGTATCCAGCACTTCGTCCTCCTCCAGTTGTGGTTTGATAAGAAATTGGAATAGAAGACATTTGCCTGCGCCAAAAACTGATTCCATGATTGGTTGTGGTTTGATAAGAAATTGGAATAGAAGACATTTTATGTCACGCAAAAAAGGAACTCTTCTAAGTTGTGGTTTGATAAGAAATTGGAATAGAAGACATTTGGGATTTTTTCTCTGCGTTCCAGGCTCTCGTTGTGGTTTGATAAGAAATTGGAATAGAAGACATTACTCGGATAAATAAAGTCGTCATCGATCGTAGTTGTGGTTTGATAAGAAATTGGAATAGAAGACATTACTTTATAGTCCGTTTATGAACCGGGACGTGTTGTGGTTTGATAAGAAATTGGAATAGAAGACATTCGAAATTTGACAAGGAAGAAAAAGCGGTTTGTTGTGGTTTGATAAGAAATTGGAATAGAAGACATTGAGGTACACGAATGGTTGGTGGAGCATGCGGTTGTGGTTTGATAAGAAATTGGAATAGAAGACATTTATCGGTGTACGGACACTTTGCGATAAAGTGTTGTGGTTTGATAAGAAATTGGAATAGAAGACATTCTGCGACACGATTGGGCTTTCGTAGAGAGCGTTGTGGTTTGATAAGAAATTGGAATAGAAGACATTAAATACGAGCAGTGGGTCGATGCTATGACCGTTGTGGTTTGATAAGAAATTGGAATAGAAGACATTTTGTGTCACTCCTTTTTCCCACTGTGCACCGTTGTGGTTTGATAAGAAATTGGAATAGAAGACATTTTCGGTGCAAGATTACTTTTTATTGGGACCGTTGTGGTTTGATAAGAAATTGGAATAGAAGACATTGGCTTTCTGTGGGTATGTAATCACCGCCGGGTTGTGGTTTGATAAGAAATTGGAATAGAAGACATTTGAAAAAACGGTAGAGTTATTTTACTGTCAGTTGTGGTTTGATAAGAAATTGGAATAGAAGACATTAGCCTCCACCACCTCCTCCTCCACCTCCACGTTGTGGTTTGATAAGAAATTGGAATAGAAGACATTCGCTCCTCCTTTCTCGGCTGGTGCTTTTGCGTTGTGGTTTGATAAGAAATTGGAATAGAAGACATTTTCTGAATTGTCCGCAATTTCGTCGAATCTGTTGTGGTTTGATAAGAAATTGGAATAGAAGACATTACGACCTTGCATGACTATCATTTCGATGCCGTTGTGGTTTGATAAGAAATTGGAATAGAAGACATTAATGCGCTCTTGTAGAGGTGTCGACCATGCGTTGTGGTTTGATAAGAAATTGGAATAGAAGACATTGGGAATTCGCTAAAAGAATGGAGACAGACCGTTGTGGTTTGATAAGAAATTGGAATAGAAGACTTTCGACGAACGAAAGGTAAAAAAGCAGGATGTCGTGGTAAGAAAGCAGCAGAATTCTATAAATGCAGCTTTAAAGAGAAAGTTACTTCGG